>Ga0213919_1000007_pt1 | contig 386058 bp, 343 predicted proteins | sample McNCre317MG_FD_161056 | JGI IMG/M metagenome (GOLD analysis project Ga0213919, IMG submission 161056) | Freshwater microbial communities from McNutts Creek, Athens, Georgia, United States - 3-17 MG | ecosystem: Environmental > Aquatic > Freshwater > Creek | place: USA: Georgia | collected...
CGGAGACCTAAACGCCACAGAGGGATTCATCGAGCTTTTTGCTAAGCCCGATTCCGAGGCCTAAAGCCCGAAGTCCCAGATGCTTGGAGCAGGCTGCTTGCCCTTGGGCAGGGCCGTGGTCTTGGCCCATTCCAAAACCAACTCCGGCACTCGGCGCGAGTCTGTTGGCTTGCCAAAGGTATCGATGATCATCTCAGGGGTGACAATACCGCGCGGGTTTTGCAGGAACCTAAGCCTTACCCAAGCCTCGGCGTAAATCTCGCCTTCTACAACAAAGCGCTGAAGCACATAGAAGCCTTCGGTGTCCCAGCCTTCAAGCCGAGACTCGATGGTGAACTTCTGCCAGAGTGCCAGCGACTTACGGAAAGTTATGGTCTCGGCAACAACCACCGGATACCAACCCTTGGCGCGCAGCACCGGCCATGCCCCAGAACGCAACAGCACGTCGAATCGAGACAGATCCATGAGGCTGCCGTACTTGCCGTTGTTGAGGTGGTTGTAGATGTCCAGATCGGATGGCCAGATTCGGAATGGACGAACGCCCACATCCCAAACGCTTAGCTTGCCCCTACTGCGGTAGCTGAGTAGCGCCCAGACCAATCTAAGCCAAAGGTTCATGCCAAAATCCTTATATATGCCGAAGCTGGAATACAGCTACCAGATGACAACGCGCTTGGTTGGCGCAAGCCACATCTGATCGTTGCGCTTGATGTCGTAAGCATCGAAGAAAGCGTCAATGTTCTTCACAATCTGATTGACGCGGAACTCAGGTGGCGAGTGTGGATCGGTGGCAAGTCGCTGAATTACCAATTCGTCTCGTCCCTTGGTGCGCCAGGACTGCGCCCAAGACTCGAAGAAGCGCTGGTCTCCAGTTAGGCCGTCGATGACCTCATCTGGCTGGCCTGCGGTTGCTAGCTTATATGCCTTGTAGGCGATGCCCAGACCGCCTAGATCACCGATGTTCTCACCGATAGTCAGCTCGCCGTTCACCTTGTGCGAGTCGTCCAGCTGAGCCGGGCTCAGTTCGTTGAACTGCTTGATCAGGTTCTTGGTGCGCTGCTCGAAGGCCTCGCGGTCTGCCTCAGTCCACCAGGAGACAAGCGCTCCGTCACCGTCGTACTTGCTGCCCTGGTCGTCGAAACCGTGACCGATCTCGTGACCGATTACAGCACCGATGCCACCGAAGTTGACCGCTGCGTCCGAGTTGAGGCTGTAGAACGGCCACTGCAGGATGGCGGCTGGGAACACAATCTCGTTGAAGCCCGGGTTGTAATAGGCGTTGACGGTCTGTGGGTTCATGAACCACTCGTCGCGGTCTAGTGGGGCGCCAATCTTCTTGATCTCACGCGCAGCAACCCACTCCGAGATGCGACGAATGTTGCCAAACAGATCGTCGCGCTGAATCTGGATGGACGAATAGTCCTTGAACTTCTTTGGGTAACCAATCTTGGGAGTGAACTTGCTTAGCTTCACCAAGGCCTTCTGCTTGGTCTCCTCGGTCATCCATTCCAAATTTTGAATACTTTGACGGTAGGCCTCAATCAACCAATCCACCAGAGTGTCCATGTTTTCCTTGGCGGCCGGTGGGAAATGCTTCTGCACGTAGATCTCGCCAACTGCGTCACCAAGGGTGCCCTCAACCAATGACACTGCGCGCTTCCAACGGGCACGGTTTTCCGGTGCACCGGTTAGCTTGCGGCCATAGAAGTTGAAGCGCTCGTTGATGAAGTCTTGGCTCAGGTACGGAGCTGCCGATCGGATGACTACCCAACTGGCCCAGGCCTTGATTGCTGCGAGGTGGTCGGCGTTGTACACGTTACCAAGTTGTTCAAAGAACGACGGCATCATCACCGAAATCTCGGCAAATGCCTCCTGAGGGAAGTGAGCGCCCGAGAGGTATAGGTCCCAGTCAAAGGTTGGGGTCTTAGCTCGCAAATCTGCGAGTGAGGTTAGGTTGTAGGTCTTCTCGGCATCGCGGCTATCAACCACACTCCAGTGCAGGCCAGCCAGCTTGGTTTCAAACGAGAGCACCAGCGCGGCGGCCTGCTCGGCCGCCTCAATGCTCCAGCCTGCCAGCACAAACATCTGAGTAACGTGTGGGAGGTAGGCGTCCAGAATTTCGGCGTGCTTCACATCTCGGTAGTACGCCTCATCCGGGAGACCTAGACCGCCCTGGGTGAGGTTGATGAGGTAGCGCTCTGGGTTACCTGGGTCGTTATCGATGTAGGAACCGAAAAGGCCGCCAATGCCACTGCGCTCAAACTCACCAAGCAGCTTGGTGATGTCGTCAACTCCGGTTGCCGATTCAATGAGCTTCAGCTCGAGGGCAATCGGTGCGGTGCCAAGCTCATTGACTCGATCTTCGTCAAGGAATGAGGCGTAGAGGTCACCGATTTGCTGGCTTACGCCCGGCAGCGGGTTAGCAGCCGCTTCTTCGAGGATGTTCTTTACTGCCTCTTCGGCTTCATCGGCGAGGATCGAGAAAGCCCCGTAAATGGACTTATCGGACGGAATTTCCACTTCGTTTAGCCAACGTCCGTTGACGTGGCGGAAGAAGTCGTCCTTTGGGCTTACGGTCAAATCTTTGGCAGAGGCATCGATGCCATATTGGTCTGTCATAAGGCAAGTCTATTTGGGTAAAATTGCAAGGTGGAACTTCAAAAAATCATTCTGTATTACGGCTTCACTCCCATCGAGGATCCAGAGGCCGTGAAGCTCTGGCAAAAGACTCTTTGCGAAAGCCTCGGACTCAAGGGTCGTGTGCTGATTAGCAAGCACGGAATCAACGGCACCCTGGGTGGAGACATGACCGCGCTGAAGAAGTACGTTCGCCAGACCAAGGAATACGCCGGCTTCCGCAAGATCGACTTCAAGTGGAGCGAGGGCACCGGCGAAGACTTCCCGCGCCTTAGCGTGAAGGCTCGCGCCGAGATTGTTGCCTTTGGCGCCCCCGAAGAACTGGTGGTAGACGCCAAGGGCGTTGTTGGTGGCGGTGTCCACCTAAAGCCGGAGCAGGTAAACCAGCTTGTTGCCGAACGCGGCGATGATGTTGTCTTCTTCGATGGCCGCAACGCCTTCGAAGCCAAGATTGGCAAGTTCAAGAACGCCATCGTTCCTAACACCGAGACCACCCGCGACTTCATCGCAGACCTGGAGAGCGGCCGCTACGACCACCTCAAGGACAAGCCAATCGTCACCTACTGCACCGGTGGCATTCGCTGCGAGATTCTCTCCCCAATCATGCGCAACCGTGGCTTCAAAGAGGTGTACCAGATTCAGGGTGGCATCGTGCGCTACGGCGAAAAGTTTGGCGACGGCGACGACAGCCTCTGGGAGGGTTCGCTCTACGTCTTCGACAAGCGCATGAACATCGACTTCACCGACAAGGCAAAGACCATTGGTCAGTGCGAAAAGTGTGCGGCTCCAACCAGCCAGTTCTACAACTGCGCCAACCTGGCCTGCCGCGACCTAATCCTGCTCTGCCAGGATTGCGCAGCCGAGCCGGCCAACCACTCCTGCACCCACGAGCACACTCGCGGACGCAACATGGACATCGCCGGTTAGCACCCATTGCTTCTTTATCTAATTGTTGATGCCGCTGCCTGTGGCACCCGTGGTGTAGTTGAGACCGCTCGCCAAGCTGCCGCAGCCGGGGTAAACCTCATTCAGCTTCGAGATTTCAAGTCGCACGATGCCGAGTACCTCGACACCGCCCGTCAGATCATGACGGCCATCGAGGGCACCAACGCCAAGTTCATTGTTGTCGAGCGCCCGCATCTGGTTCCCCGGTTGGGAGCCCACGGTGTGCACATCGGCGAAAAGTACCGCGACATTCGCACCGCTCGCGAGGAGATCGGTCGTCACGCGCTGCTTGGCGTTTCGGGCTTCGATCCCCTACAGGTGGTTGCCGATGTTGGCGCCGACTTCGATGTGGATTACCTCAGCGTTGGGCCTGTTTGGGAGACCGTTAGCAAGCCGGATGCCGGCAGTGCCATCGGTGTGGCCGAGGCTCGCAAGCGCGCCGAAACTAGCCCATTTGCCACCATGCTCACTGGCGGTATCACCGCTGCCAACGCCAGTGCGCTTCGCGACATCCCGGCTTCGGGAGTTGTTGTGCTTGGTGAGATTTGCCGCGCCAACGATGTGGGCTTCGCCACCATGAACCTTAGGGCCGCCCTAGGGTAATCCCAGCAAGCAGCGAGACAATCGCGCTGGCCACCAGCCAGCCATCAAACCGCCCCCACATTGCCGCCACGGCCCAGGTGCGCTTTACCAATCGTCCGGCTTGGTCGCGATTGTTGAAGCCTCGGGCCTCCATCGCCACCGATACGGTAGCCGCCGCGCGAATGGCATCAAGTGTGACCGCAAGTGTCATTGCAATCGCTTCGCGCAGCTTAGCCCCTGCTCCGGCTTTGCCGGCTATGCCCTTCAACCTTCGAACCAGCCCGATAGTTTTCCAGCTGGACTGCAGCCGGCCGATGCGCCCAATCGCCACCATGGCGGCAACCACTGGCCTGGCCGGTAGCCGGAGCACCTGGCCCAGTTGATCGCCAAAGGTTGAGGTTCTGATGGCCTCCACCAGAAGCACCGATGGCAGGACAAAGTAGGCTACCCGAAGCGCATCAAAGGCCGCGCGATGCCAGTCTTGGTTTGCGCTGAGCCACCAGTTGCTGAGGAAAATAGAGGCCAAGCCGATCAGCACCGGAAGCACGATCTTGGGGTTTCCAAATCGCCAAACCAGAAGAGCCGAGCCAAGGTAGATGGCAAGCTCCACTGCTCCGGCAGCCAGCAGGCCTTGCAGATTGGCAAAGGCCATTGAGCCAAGCAAGAGCAGCATGGAAACCCCCACCACGGCCAGCGGGCTAACTGGAATGGCGGGTGGCTGCGACGGCTTAGTTTGGTTGGCCTGCACCTGGATGACTTCATCGGCCAGCTTCAAGAGATTGCGATCGTGGGTTGCCAAGAGAATCTGGGCTCCACCATTTTTAGCTGCCACAAGTTGATTGGCCACCAGGGTCCAGTTTTTGGTGTCGAGGCCAACGGTGGGTTCGTCCAGTAAAAGGTAGCGAGGAGACTTCTCAATCGCAGCTGCCAAAGCCAACCTTCGTTGCTCGCCACCGGAAAGCTGCTGTGGCTGCTGCTGAGCATGACTCGCCAACCCTAAGCGCTCAAGCCATTGCAGGTCGGCGTTCTGCAGCACGGTGTTCCCGGTTAGGGCAAGTGCGGCATTCTGCGGAACCCAGCCAATCTGTTGTGCGGGTTGGGTAGCTAGCAGCTGGTTGAGTCTTTCAAGAAGGCGCGTGCTCTTACCCGATCCGCTGGGGCCAACCAGTGCGGTAATAGTGCCAGCGGGCCGGGTTGAATTGCCAGCATCAGCCGCAGTTTCAATCTGGTCTACCAGTGGTTTGGCGCCAGGCACCCAAAGACCCCACTTGGCCAACTGGCTGGCGTGCTGGGTCAATACTTCGGTGGCCGGTCCATAATCCACCAGTTGTCCGTTTGAATCTAAAACCACGATCTGCTTTGCCAGCGGTAGCCATGGCTCAAACAGGTGCTCGGCAATGACGGCGGTAGCCCCACTGCTCTGCAGATACTGAGTAATGGCCTCGCGCACCTCGGTGGCCGCGGCCTCATCCAACATTGAGGTTGGTTCGTCCAGCAGCAAAACTGTTGGCTGAAGCGTGAGCAGACCTGCGAGGCAAACCCGCTGCAGTTCGCCTCCGGAGAGCTGAGTTATCGGGCGTTCGCCATCGATGGAAATGCCCACCTGAGCCAGTGCCTGGTGTACCAACTGCGAAATCTGCAACCTTGGAATGGCAGCGCTCTCGGCTCCAAAGGCTACGTCGCGAAATACGGTTTCACCAACCGCTGCATCCATTGCATTCTGCAGCAAGAGACCCGAAGCTGGAATTGCGATTGTTCCAGAAACGTTCGAGGTTTCCAGCGACTGCAATGCACCGCTCAGGGCCAAGAGCAAAGTGGACTTTCCTGCTCCGCTGGGGCCCAAAAGCAATGTGTGTTGCCCCTTGGCAACCCCGAAGGAGACGTCGTTGAGAATCGGTGAGACAGCCTCAAATGGCTGAACCCTCAGATTCTCAACGACGATTTCCATAGGTTGCTACTTCTTGCGACCAACCGCGAATGCGCTTAGCACTCCGGTTGTAGCAAGCGAGCGAAGCAAGGCCCAGCCACCGAGGCCTGCGATTACCGCGCCCGAGATAATGCCGGAAAGCATGTAAACGGCCTTATTGGTCATGCTGTAGTCGGGTACGTAGCTGAAGAACTCATAGATGACCTCGATCACGGCCGAGAGTGCACCACCCAGAGCTGCCACGATTGGGCCAAATGTCTTGTAGCCGAAGACGAGGAATACGATCTCTACGCCGATGCCCTGGCAAAGACCCGAAATCATCACGGTAGGACCCCAGGTGTTGCCTAGCAGTAGTTCTACGTTGGCTGCAATCAGCTCGGCTAGTAGCGCTGCGCCTGGCCTGCGCACCAGCAGAGCTCCAACCACGGCCGGAAGAATCCAGACTCCCAGCTGCAGTTCGCCAATCGGTGGATAACCTGCAGTGATAACGCTGACCCACGGCCAAACGAAGGTGTCATAACCCCAGAAGGCCACGCCTAGACCGGTAGACACAATGGCCACGGTGACTAGATCGATTGTGCGCCACTTAGACCAGAGGCTCTTGATGTTGTTTTGTACTTGATTCATTTTGCTTCCTTGACTAGTTGCTTCAAAGAAGAGCGGTGCGCTAACACCTGCTGAGATGCTCGACTTCCTCCGCCGGTGCTAACCGGTTCAGGTTCGAGGGTCTGTGGTTCACCACACTCTCAGCGCCTCCCGGCGCTCCCCTGTCGTACCATTCCAGTTTAGCCATCACCGAAGGGCATGGGTTAAATGCCAAACTCCCAACCTGTGCAAGGGGAACACAGATTGGGAGTTATTGGCGGGCGCTTGCCCTGGCCAATCCCTAGGAGGAGATTAACCCAGGCTTAGCGAAACATTGCCGGTGCTGGCGGTGACACTGGCGGTAAGTGCGCCGGTGGTTGCGTCTGCAACGGTGGTGATGGTGAGCATTACCGGAGTACCCGACTTAGCTGCAACGTTGTTAGCCGAGTCGGCAGCAAAGTATGGATAGACGCCTACCTTCTGAACTCCAGCGGTGCGGCCTGCAGGAACAGTGATGGTTCCGGTTAGGGTTCCGTTGCTGAGGGTTAAGTTGCTGAACTTGCCTTCAGGACCAAAACCGCCACGGCCATGACCGTGTCCGCGGCCGTGTCCATCGCCGTCACCAAGACCAGGTCCGTCGCCATCGTTGTCACCGAAGGTTGGTGCTGCGGTGCTGGAAGTGGTTGGGGCCGAGGTGGATCCGGTGGTTGGGGCAGTGGTGCTGGTGGTGCTTGGAGTCCAGGCACCACCGTTGGCACCTGGGCCATCGCCGTCGTTGTCTGGGGCACCCTTAGGGCCCTTGGCACCGAAGGCTGGGGCTGGCGGGGTGGCCGGAGCGCTAGTTGCATCGGCTGCTAGCGGCACCACCTTGAAAAGTAGGTGCTTTGCCGCGGTGGCGGCATCGGTGTAGGCGGCTGGAACGTTGGTCACGGTGAAGTTGACCGAAACGGTGGCAGGGGCCACACGGGTGGAGCTGCCCGACGCGGTTGGCGCTGCGGTGCTTGAGCTGCTGAAGGCGCTACCGGTGGTCTTGTGCGACTTTGCATACGATGGTGCAACCGCACTGATGGTGAGAATGGTGGCTAGGCCAAGGCTTACGGCTGTGGTGGTTACCACTGCTGATTTCTTCTTCATGGGATTCCTCTTTCGTTGGTTTGGGGTTTCCTACAAAACCGAGGCTAGAAGAGATTTTGGGCCCACAGCGTCAAATGCAGAGTTCTCCGAGAGTACTGGCAGCCTTCTTCCAGACTGGTCACAAAGGGTTCTCAGGAAAGGCAGAAAAGGTGCCTTGTTAAAAGCGAAATACCCCGAATCGGTTCAGGGGAGGTAGAACCGATTCGGGGTATTTCAAAAAACATGGGATTCTGGCAAACCCCAAAGCGCTATTACTAGCGCTTGTTTTTCAATCTATAACCCCGATATTAGACAGAGCATCTAAATAAGGGTTTACCCTAATTCGCGAGAATCCGGGGGGGGGGGGAGACAGCATCGGTTGCCTCAAACGGAACAACCACCAGGGTTAGATTCTCGCCATCCTCGGTGAAATTAAGCACCGACAGAGCGGCGTCATCCAGATACTTGAGCCCCAGACCGCGCTTACCCGAATCGGTGAAGGGGGCACCGTTGTTGCGCACCTGGAAGGACATCGAATCATCGTCTGGCTCAAAGATTTCCACCGAAACCTCTGATGCCCCGCCGTGCTTGATGGCGTTGAAGACCAACTCGGGGATTGTGTCTGCTAGCAACTGGGTTGCCACCACATCCCTCGCAATTTCGTGCCTCACAAAATCAGGCATCGAGATCTTGATCTGGCAGACATCGTGCCAGGTCTCCCGCAGGTCCTCAAACACCTTGTTGAGGTCGGAGCTCTCGGGCTGATTGCCAAGATTGTCTAGGCTTTCCCAAATGAGCTTGGTCACCTCGTCCACTAGCTCTTGAGAAATGGGCCCGGATTGCAGGGCGCGTTCCAGGCGAATAATTGCCGCGCCCACGGCCGTCTGCACTGGACCGTGGATCGCAATCGAAAGAGCTCTGGCCTGTTGACGCTGCACCTCGGTGACGCGGGAGTTTTCCCACTCCAAGCGAGCCTGCACCGCACGTAGTTCCTGCTCAATGTCTTGAAGTCGACGTTCTGCCGACTTGGCCAGCGCGTAGGCAATCTGGGCAACCATCGAGAAAAGTACTAGGTATGCAAGGAGGCGCCAGGACGGCAAGATGTGCTTTGGAACGGAAATGGTGATGAGCCAGGCTAAGAAAAAGGCAAATGATGTCACGCGGGCAATCAACGAGAGCCACACCATGGACGGCTTTTTGAAGTTGGCGATGCGTTCAAGATTCTGCCATAACCAGAGGTAGGCACCGCCGACCAGAATGATGATGGAATTTGCGATTAGAGCCGAGACGGGACCCGCCAACCTAAGGCCGTAGGGCAGGCTCACATAGACCAACATCGCCGGAATCAGCAGTGCATCCAGCCCTTTGGGAGCCTGAATGTTCCTAATAGTTCCCAGCAAGGAAACCCGCTGACGCGGCACATCGATGGGCTTCGCCACGTTTGCCTCGGCAAGAACCTCACGCGAAAGAGGCCGAACAATGTTGGCAACGCCATTTCGCAGCGAATCCACCAAGTCCTCTGGCTTCACCTTTTCAAGGTCGTGCACAAAGCGATAAAGCTGTCCGGTTACGGTTGCAATGACCCGCTGATGCGCCTCGTTTATTTGATGGAGTGACTTGGCGAGCAACTCTTGCAGGCGAAGGTTTTGCACCTCCAGTGAACTGCGGCGCTCCCCCCAGTCTTTGGCGGCAACAGTTACATAGGCACAAAGCGCAAACATCAGGGAGGTGTTCTGCATGGAAAGTAGCATTCGGTAGGCAATGTCGTCGTTGGGCAGGATCCCAATTTGTTGACCAAACTCGGCGATGAAATAACCACGGAGCAGTCCGGCAGAGAGAATAAGAGCAACTGCCTTGAGCCACTGCATGCCGCCACGGTTTACCGGCAGCAGATACTTGCGAACCACGAAGACAATATTGAAAACGACAATGTGAATAACAGTTACCAGCAACAAGCGCAGCGGAATCGTCTGCGGAGTGACGCTAGAAACGTCATTGAGTTGGAGCATGACTGACCACAAGTACGTGGGTATGAAGATACCCGGTCCGGCTAGGCTACTGCGCCCAAGCCTTTCGAGTCCCCCAAAAGTTTGCCTCAACTGCGCTCCGGAATTCCCGCCGCCAGGTAGTAGCGTCGGGCGGCTTCAACGCGCTGGTTGACTCCGTCTTCGCCATGAATATCTAGAAGGTCAAAGGTCTGGGCCAGGTAGCGCTCAACCGATTTCACCGATAGCTCGGTGCGAGATGCGATCTCGGCGTTGGTGAAGCCCTCGGCAAGCAGACGCAAAACCTGAGTCTGCTTTTCATTTAGGTCTGCAACGCTCTTACCGATTGCCATGTCCTGGCGCACCTCGGAAGCGTGGTCAGAGAGCACTGCCTCGATTGCGCTAACCAGGTAGGAGGTGTCCGAAACCATGTCCTTGCGCAGGAAGCCGCAGTTTTCTGGCAACTGACCCAGGTCATTGGCGGCCGAGAGCGAATCCTGGTACTTGGTGAGGATCAGCAGGCCAATTTCGGGGTTGGTCTGGGAAACCACGTTGGCCAACTGAATGCCGTTTGGTCCGGCGCCAAGGAAGATATCGATCAGCATGATGTCTGGATCAAAGGTCTTGATTGCCTTGCGAGCGGTGGCGGCATCCGGGGCAGTCTCCACTGCAAAGTTGGCGTTCTTGAGCGAATCTGCCAGAAGCGAAGCCATCAGCATCTCGTCCTCGACAAGAAGCAATCGGCGCTGCAAGTTAGTCATATTTACAAGTTAAGGTACGGCAAGGCAAAACCCTCGAATATTAGGGAAAACCCTCGCAAATTGCCCTGGAACTTCAGCGTTAGTTCAGTTTGGCTAGTCGCCAAGGGCGCACCACAAAGACCAGTGAGGCCAGGGCGCACAGGCTGAAGATCAGCAGAACCAGCCCCAACCCAGTGCCGCTTGTTTTGTCGATCATTGTGTAGAAGGGCCCCGCAAGAACCGGCCCAAGCGAGCCCGCGGTTCCCATTACAGCCATCGCAGTGCCGGATTCCTCACCGTGTGCCTGCAAGGCCAGAGCCTGAATCGGTGTGACGGAGGTTCCATACACAAAGATCCAAACCATCAACAGGCCTTCGTACAGCCACAGCGATGGGTGGTTAGGCGAAACCAAAACCAGCAGCACCGAGACCAGGATGGCCAGGATCACAAACGCCATCAGCAACCACTTGGCCTGGTAGCGCTGGGCCAGCTTGCTTACCGACTGCACACCGATGTAGGCGGCCATCGAATTGGCGGCAAAGAAGAGGCCAACCTGATTGCTCTGCACACCGAAGGTGGTGTTGAAGAGGAACGGCAAGAAGCCCAGGTAACCCATCAGACCCATGCTGATGAACATGTTGGTCAACACCAGGCCACGGAATGGACGGTCCCTCAGCACATTCAAAAATCGGTGCCCCATGCCGGTAAAGACGTGCTCGGCCCTGTCGGCCTTTGCCTTGGTCTCGGGCAAAACCCTGATGGCCAGCAAGCCGATGATGGCACCTAAGGCGCCAACGATCAGGGCAACTCCGCGCCAGTTGGTGATGTTCAGCAGCAGCGACCCAGTAGTCGGTGCAATGAACCACGAAAGCGAGCCCACGGCCATTGCCCTGCTGGAGGCCTTGATCTGACCCATGCCCGAATAGAGGTCGCGCAAAATAGCGACACCAACCACCGCGAGCGCCGAACCCGCAGTGCCCTGCAGGATTCGAGCCACCACAAAAATTGTGTAGTTCGGCGCAAAGGCACAGAGCAGGGCTCCCACTATATAGAGGCCCAAGCCCATGATCAGTGGTCGACGACGACCGATTGAGTCACTTAGCGGACCGGCGAAAACCGTACCCAACGCGAAGCCCAAAGACAGCGCACTGAGACTCAGCTGAATCAGCGATGCCGAGACCGCCAGGTCCTTTGAGATCTGCAACCCGCTTGGCAGGAAGGGATCGTTGGTGAACGGTTGAAGCGTGAAGAGCAATCCAATTGCAAGAATTGTCTTGGCTCGGTTTTCGCCGATTACTGTCAAAAAAGAAACTCGTTACTGCTGATTATTGATTGCTGAAGGCGGCATCAAACGAAGCCGTAGGTAGGTCCCATAGTAGCGAGCGAATGTAACCAACAGCTTCCTTGGCCCCGTGCAGACGGTCCATTCCGGCGTCTTCCCATTCGATGCTGATTGGGCCCTTGTAACCGATAGCCTCTAGGGCGCGGAAGGAGTCTTCCCAAGGCACGTCACCGTGGCCGGTGGACACAAAGTCCCAACCACGACGAGGGTCGCCCCAGGCAAAGTGTGAGCCCATGATGCCAGCGCGGCCGTTGCCCATCTTCATGCGGGTGTCCTTGCAGTCCACGTGGTAGATGCGGTCCTTGAAGTCAACGATGAAGCCAACCGGGTCAATGCCCTGCCACATCATATGGCTTGGGTCCCAGTTGAAACCGAAGGCCTCGCGGTGCTTGATGGCATCCAAGGTCTGCACCGAGGTCCAGTAGTCGTAGGCCACCTCGCCTGGGTGCACCTCGTGAGCAAACTTGACACCTTCACTGTCGAAGACATCCAGGATTGGGTTCCAACGCTTGGCAAAGTCTTCGAAGCCGGCTTCGATATGGCTTGCAGGTACCGGTGGGAACATGGCAACGTAAGGCCAAACGCTGCTGCCGGTGAAACCAACCACAACGTCAACACCAAGCTTGCGGGCAACGCGAGCCGAACGCTTCATGTCCTCGGCGGCACGCTGACGAACACCCTCGGCATCGCCATCGCCCCAAACGTATGGGCGCAGGATTGCTTGGTGGCGGAAGTCGATCGGGTCGTCGCAAACTGCCTGACCGGCAAGGTGGTTGCTGATTGCGTAGGTCTTCAGGCCGTACTTGTCCAGGATGTCTAGACGGCTCTGAACGTAGGCGTCGTCATTGTCGGCGCGCTCTAGGTCGAGGTGGTCGCCACTGGCGGCAATCTCCAGGCCGTCGTAGCCCCACTCAGCGGCAAGACGGGCAACTTCTTCAAATGGCAGATCGGCCCACTGGCCGGTAAACAGAGTTACTGGGTGCGAAGACATCTTTATCTCGATTCCTGTTTCTTGGATTGGTGACTAAAGGGTGACCCACTGGCCAGAGGCAGCGGACTTGAGAACCGCATCGATGACGGTTGCCGAGCGAAGTCCATCCTCAAAGCGAGGCAGGCCATCCACCGATTCGCCGCGAACTGCACTGTAGGTGTCGCGCACGAATGCAGCGAAGGCATCAACGTAACCCTGAGGGTGGCCGGAAGGCACGGTGGAGTAGCGGTTGGCTGCGGCAGAGTTCTGGTTCTCGTCGCGAGGCAGAATCACCGACTCGCTCTGACGTCCCAGCCAGAGGGTTTCCGGCTGCTCCTGGTTGAAGTCGACGCTTTCCACGGTTCCCGCGATGTCCAGCTGAAGTCGGTTCTTTCGGCCCGGGGCAACTTGCGAAACCATCAGGGTTCCGATGATGCCGTTGGCCGACTTGAAGAGAAGCACAACCTCGTCCTCGGTGGTCACGGCCTTGCCGGCACGCTCTGGGTAGGCGATGTTGCTGATGGCGTTGATGGCAACCAGGCGGTCTCCGGTTACAAACTCGGTGAGGTCAACCAGGTGGCTGCCAATGTCACCGAAGGCGCGCGATGCACCACCGGCACTGGCGTCAACGCGCCAGTTGGTGTCCTCTGGCGACATCAGCCAGTCCTGCAGGTAGCTGCCGCGCACGCTGATTACGCGGCCGGTCTTGCCGGTGGCCACGCGGTCGCGGGCTTCGCGAACCATCGGGTGGAAGCGGTAAACAAACGGCACGGTTGCAACCAGACCCTTGGCCGCGGCTGCATCAACCAGCTGCTGCGCCTCTGCCACCGAAACCGAAAGCGGCTTCTCGCAGATGACGTGCTTGCCGGCCTCGATTGCCTTCAGCGAAAGCGATGCGTGGCTGGCGTTTGGGGTGCAAATGTGAACCAGATCGATGTTTGGATCAGCGATCAGTTCCTCGGCGCTGGCGTATGCCTTGGCAATGCCATAGGTGTCTGCGGCCTTCTGCGCACTGGCAGCGCTGGAAGATGCAATACCCACGATGGTGGCGCCAGCCGAACGAGCCGCCTGGGTGTGAACCCGGCCCATAAAGCCGCCACCGATTATGCCAACGCGAATTTGTTCTACTGCCATTAGCGGTTGTCCTGAATGAACTTTAGGCTAGCGGTGATCGCCGGGAAGATGTCTCCGCCGTTGTACTTGTCGAACTCAACTACAGGAATGGCGTTTGGTGCGGCCTTGAGGATGTCGGCCACAGGAACTTCACCCTCGCCGGCAGGAAGCTGGAACTCAACAACCTCAGGGAATGGCAGGCCAAGCTTGCCGTCCTTTACGTGGATGGCAATTACGCGGTCGCCCAACTTCTTGAGCAACTCGGCGGCGTTCACGCCACCAACCTCGGCCCAGAAGGTGTCAACCTCAAGCACAACATCGTCGCTCAGGTTCTCAACAAAGATGTCGTAGGCGCTGACGCCATCGATCTTGGTCTCAAACTCGAAGGCGTGGTTGTGGTAGCCAAAGCCAAATCCGGCCTCGGCAGCCTTGACGGCAATCTCGTTTACGGCGTGAGCCAATGCAACAACCAACTCGCGGGTCTTCCAAAGTTCGGGGTCAATCATCGGGTCGATGATGGTCTTCACACCAAGCTTCTTGGCAGCACCAAAGAAGGGCGCTAGGTCCTTGCCGTACACCTGGAAGTGCATGGTTGGAGCGGCCAGGTTGTTGGCCTTTAGGGCTGCGGCTAGGTCATCGTAGAAACCGCCATCGCTGAAGTCACCGTGGCCGTAAGGCTCTACCTGGGTGAAGCCGGCGGCAGCCACCTTAGCGATAGCACCCGATAGGCTTTCTGCGATTGCATCGCGAATGGACCAAAGCTGGACTGAAGGTGCTTGTTGTGGCATAGCGATAGTTCTTTCTTGGTTGCAATTAGTCTTGAATGGCGGGGTGTCAAACACCTAGTTGAAACGCTAGTATAAAAACCATTCAAGCATCAAGTTTTCGGCAATAACGGTTTCGTAAACAGACATCGGGAGTACACATGGCAGCCAGAGCACCGCGCGGTACCTACGCCAAGGGCGCCGCTAAGCGCGAGGAGATCATCCTCCAAGCCATCGAGCTTTTTGGCCAAACCGGCTACTACGCAACCTCAATGCGCGAGATTGCCACCGCCTGCAACCTCAGCCAGGCCGGATTGCTGCACCACTTCCCAAACAAGGAAGCCCTGCTACTTGCCATCGTTGACCACCGCGAGAAAATCCAGGCTGGCAACGAAGCCGGCAACGACGGCGTTTACGAGGAGTCGCTCCTTGACCACAACATGGCCACCGCCCGCTTCAACCGCGAAAACGAGTCGCTGACTCGACTTTGGGCAATTCTGGTTGGCGAGGCCGTGGACACCGAGCACCCTGCTCACGAGTACTTCAAGGGTCGTTACCAGAACACCCGCAAGCGATTTGCCAAGGTGTTTGCCCGAGATGCAAAGCACGCCACCGCCACCAAGGAAGACCAGTTGAAGGCAGCGGTACTAACCGCGGTTTGGGATGGCTTGCAGAACCAATGGCTCATCGATGAAAACTTCGACATGCTGGGCAGCTTCGAGTACGCACTCAAGATGCTGAGCAGTTACTCAGAAAAGAAGTAACGAGCGCTCCGCGGGCTTTCACCTGCGAGCACAGGACGATGCGCCACAGCGCATTGGCTAAAGCGAGAAATTCACCTTGCAGCCGCTCGGCGGCCTTTCTTTAGCGGGACTTTCACCCGTCCCCAGCACTCGCGATGCTTGGCATCGCTCGAATCCGCTGTGGGCCCGATGCGATTGAAAGTCACCGCACAGTGCAAAAATAAAAACTCCGACCACAAGGGTCGGAGTTTTTATTTTGTGCGCGAGGCGGGACTTGAACCCGCACGTCCTTACGGACACTAGCACCTGAAGCTAGCGCGTCTGCCATTTCGCCACTCGCGCGAGTGCGTGCAATCTGGGCAACTTCAGTAGTTTAGCAGAAGCACACTCATACCTATATGAGTGGTCAACCGTTAAACTCTAGAGAGGCATGAAGTAAGGGATTGCGTTGGGTTTTCTAGAGAACTTCGAGAAGGGTTTGGAGCGCGTTGTAAACGGCGCTTTTTCCAAGACCTTTAAGAGCGAGCTTCAGCCTGTTGAAATTGCTGCGGCAATTAAGAACGAGATGGATGCCAAGAGCAGCATCCTCAGCCGCGATCGCATCCTGGCTCCAAACACTTACCGCGTTCGCCTGTCCTCTCCAGACTTCACTCGCATGCGTGCGCTGGGCCAGCCACTCATCACCGAGCTAAACGATCTCACCCAGCGTCACGCCCAGAAGCAGGGCTTCCAGTTTGGTGCCGCCCTGGTCATTTCGTTGGCCGAAGACCCAACCCTTCCAATCGGACAGATTGCCGTTGCCTCGCACACCCAAGAGCTTCAGGTGGAGTGGGCTCCAGCCCTAGACGTTGCCGGCCAGCGTCACATGCTCACCAAGAGCCGCACCATCGTTGGCCGCGATGCCAGCGCCGACATTCAAATCGATGACAAGGGCCTTAGCCGCCACCACTTTGAAGTGGTCTGGGATGGCAAGAATGCCGGAGTTCGCGATTTGGGTTCCACCAATGGCACCAAGGTCAACGGCAGACCAATCACCGAAACCGGTATTGCCGCCGACACCCAGATTTCGGCTGGCCACAGCGATTTTGTATTCCGAGTGATAGCGAAGACGGTATCCGATGAGTGATTTAGCGCTATTCCTGGTTAGAGCTGGCTTCTTGGCGGTGCTCTGGATCTTCATTTTCAGCATCCTCAGCGTTATCCGCGCCGACCTCTTCGGTCAAAAAGTTGTAACTCGCGTGGCAGAGGCCAACGCTCCTGTTGTGGTTTCCGCTCCGGTGATTCCGGCTGCTCCGCTCAACAACGCTCCCGAGCCAGGGGCAAATATGCCCGTGCCAGAACCTGCCACCGATCTGGCAATCCTGCCTTCCAAGCTGGTGCTAACCGCCGGCCCACGCAAGGGTCAAGAGCTTCGCCTCGATCGTCGTGAAATCACCATCGGTCGTGCCGATAACGCCGACCTGGTCATCAAGGATGAGTTTGCCAGCACCCACCACGCCAAGTTGGTTCTCATCAACGGCGAGTGGTTGCTGCAGGACCTCAACTCCACCAACGGAACCTTTGTCAATGGCAAGCGCGTTGGCACCCCGGTATCGGTGAAGGCAAACACCCCGGTTCAAATTGGCAACTCCATCTTTGAGCTGCGAGCCTAGCCAGCCATCATGCCTGTAAAAACCGTCAGTCACGCGCTATCCAACATTGGTCGCGTTCGTCACAGCAACCAAGACTCGGGCTACTCGGGTTACCAGTTGTTCTTCGTGGCAGACGGCATGGGTGGTCACGCCGGTGGAGACATCGCCTCGGCAATGGTCAGCCAGCGCGTTGCCCAGATTGACACCAGCTACCCAAATTCGGCGGCCGCCGCCAGCGCCATGAAGACCGCCATGCTGGAGGCCAACCGCGCCCTGGGCCAAACCGTTAAATCGCACTACGAACTTGCCGGACTGGGCACCACCTTCAGTGGCATGTCGGTCAACGGCGACGAGGTCACCATCGCCCACATCGGCGACTCGCGAATCTACCTCTGCCGTGAGGGCGAGATGATTCAGATGACCAAGGACCACACCTTTGTTCAGCGTCTGGTTGACCTCGGCCGAATCACCGAGGAAGAGGCTCTGGTTCACCCTCGCCGCAGCGTTTTGATGCGCGTGCTCGGTGACGTCGAAGACGAGCCAGACATCGACACCTTCACCGTAAAGACCCAGCCGGGAGACCGCTGGATGCTCTGCAGCGATGGCCTGTGCGGCTACGTTCCAGAGGGCCTGATCAGCATGATTCTCTCTGGCCCAATCTCTACCGAGGAAGCCGCCGACCTGCTGGTTAGCGAAGCGTTGGAATACGGCGCCCCGGACAACGTCACCGTTGTGGTTGTCGATGTCATTCCTTCAAATGCCGCCACCGATTACGTGCCGGCCGCAATGTACGTGGGTTCTGCCGCCAATGAGGTTGTCATCGATGACCGCAAGGGTGGCCGCCTGCTCCGCCTATTCAACCCTCGCGCCCTCACCGACCTGCTTGGCCACGGCGACGAGACCTCCGAGTTCAAGCCAGAATCCGACGAATACCTGGACTACATCCTCAGCCAAACTCAGGTGAAGATTCGCAATCACCGTCGTCGTCAATGGCTAATGGTTGCCGGTCTGATTGTGATTGCACTGGGCATTCTGTGGGCCGCCTACGCCTACACCCAGACCCGCTACTACGTTGGCGTCTACCAGGGTCACGTTGCAATCTTCCAGGGAATCAAAGAGTCCCTCGGGCCCTTCAACTTCCATCACCTTGCCAGGGTCACCAACATCAACATCGTTGATCTCTCTGCCTACCAGCGCGCGATGCTGCACCAGACCGTTATCGCCACCGATTTCAAGGATGCGCTGCGCGAGGTAGCCACCCTCATTAAGTTGGGTGGCTAGCCAATGGCGAAGAAAGAGACCGTCGCACCATCGTTCTTGGGCGATAACCCGCTGACGCAGTCCATCGGTCGTATCGTCAAGATTGTTCCGCGCAACCGCAACCTCGAAACCCTGTTGCTGTCGTTTGCGTTCTTCCTAAACGCCCTAGAACTTGCCCAGATACAGCTGAGCGTTATCGCCAAACTGCGCAGCGATTTCTGGGGCTACTTCCTGCCGCCGGTCTTGCTTGCAGTGGCCATTCACCTCCTGCTTCGTTTCCGTGCCAGCCAGGCAGACCCACTGATGCTTCCAATCACGGTCACCCTCAATGGCCTTGGCATCGCCGAGATCTATCGCCTCGACCTAGCCACCGTGGCCGCCCACGGCACTCAGCTCTTTGGCGAGAAGCAGGTCATCTGGACCTCGATTGCCATGGTTGCTGCCTTCGCCGTCATCTGGTTTGTGCCAAGTCACCTGTTCCTGCGTCGCTACATCTACATCAGCATGGTGCTGGGTGTGGCCCTGCTGCTTTCACCGATGCTGCCGGTGATTGGCAAGACCATCAATGGCGCACGCCTCTGGATTGGCGTTGGCGCGTTCACGTTCCAGCCCGGTGAGTTAGCCAAGATTGCCTTGACCATCTTCTTTGCCGGCTACCTGGTTAGCCGCCGAGACTCGCTTGCGCTGGTTGGCCGAAAGGTCTTCGGTGTGCAGTTGCCACGCGCCCGCGAACTGGGCCCAATTCTTGTCATTTGGGCTGCCAGCCTGGGTGTTCTGGTTTTCGAACGAGACCTAGGAACCAGCCTGCTTTACTTTGGCCTCTTCGTAGTGATGATCTACGTTGCCACCGGTCGCAGCATCTATGTCTGGGTGGGCATGGGCATGTTTGTCACCGGTGCACTGGTTGCCGGCCGATTGATGACCTACGTTTCTGGCCGAATCAGCTCGTGGTTAGACCCATTCAACCCCACCTACTACAACGCGGTTGGCGGTAGCTACCAGCTGGCCCAGGGAAACTTTGGCCTGGCTCACGGATCGCTACTTGGCACCGGCCTCGGTGGCGGCTTGCCGCAGCTAGTGCCACTTGCCGAAAGCGACTTCATCTTCTCCAGCCTTGGCGAAGAGCTTGGTCTGGCCGGCCTGTTTGCGCTGCTGGTGCTTTACCTGCTTTTGGTTTCGCGCGGCATTCGAATTGGCTTCAACCACCCGGACGACTTCAGCAAGCTGCTTGCCACCGGCCTCAGTTTTGTAATGGCCCTGCAAACCTTCATCGTTATCGGTGGCGTTACTCGCGTGGTTCCACTCACAGGTCTAACCACCCCGTTCTTGGCCGCCGGTGGTTCATCGCTGCTGGCCAACTGGATCATCGTTGCCCTGCTGCTGCGCGTAAGCGATTCGGCCGGCGGTAACACCAGGTTGGTGACACTGTGAACCGCGAACTAAAGCGCATCAGCATGGTGATCATGGCCATGTTTGCCAGCCTCTTTGTTGCCACCACGGCCATTCAGTTTGGCTTTGCAGACCAGCTAAACAACGATCCACGAAACGTACGTACGCTTTACGACTCGTACAAGACCAAGCGCGGTGCCATTCTGGTTGCCGGCCAGCCAATTGTGCAATCGGTGCAGAGCGCAGACGCATATCACTGGCAACGCCAGTTTGTCTCAAGCCCCATGTACTCGGCGGTAACCGGTTTCTACTCCAACCTGCAGGGCACCACTGGCCTCGAGCAGGCCATGAACTCCTACCTCAATGGCCAGAATTCCTCGCAGTTCTTCGAGCAGGTAAACGCAACCCTTTCGGGCAACCCGGTTTCGGGTGCATCGGTGGAGTTGACCATCAACCCGAAGGTTCAAAAGGCCGCCTGGGATGCGATGGGCAAGCTCAAGGGTGCAGTGGTTGCAATCGAGCCAAGCACCGGCAAAATCTTGGCCATGATCTCCAAGCCGGGATTCGATGCCAATCTGCTGGCGGTGCACAACAGTCACCAAGCTCAGGCCAACTACAACATGCTGCTTAGCGACCCAACCAATCCACTGATCAACCGCGCCATCAGTGGCGGGCTGTATGCGCCCGGTTCGGTGTTCAAGATCATCGTGGCATCTACGGCCCTGGCCAACGGCTACAAGCCAACCGACACCTTCCCAAACCCGGCCAAGTTCTTGCTGCCCGGCACCAAAACCTACATTTACAACTCGGGTGAGGGTAAGTGTGGTGGCAAGCCGAAGGTGTCCATCGCGGATGCTCTGCGTCTGTCTTGCAACATTCCATTTGCGCAGCTTGGTCTGGCCCTTGGTCAAGACAAGATTCGTGCCCAGGCCGAACTGTTTGGCTTTGGCAAGAGCGTGAAGATTCCGATGACCTCCACCCCAAGCGTCTACCCAAAAAACATGGACGACTCGCAGACCGCCCTGAGCGCCTTCGGTCAGTTTGACGACCGAGTTACCCCGCTTCAGATGGCCATGGTCAGCGCTTCAATCGCCAACGGTGGCGTAATGATGAAGCCAACCGTGGTCAACTTTGTGCAGTCTTCCACCCTGTCCATCCTGCAACAGTCCAACCCAACCCAGATTGGCACTCCGGTTACTGCGGAGGTTGCCGCTGGCGTTAGGCAGATGATGGTGGGCGCAGTTGCCACCGGTGTTTCGTCTAACGGACAGATCAAGGGTGTAACCGTGGCCGGTAAGACCGGAACCGCCCAAAACGGCGGCAACCTGCCCTACACCCTTTGGTTCACCGGTTTTGCACCGGCCGAGAACCCCAAGGTTGCAGTTGCCGTGGTGGTTGAAGACGGCGGCGGCATGGGACAGAGCGGTTTTGGAAATCTCCTTGCAGCACCGATTGCGCGCAAGGTAATGCAGGCGGTGTTGAACAAGTGAAGCCAGAAGTAGGCAAGATTTACGGCGGCCGCTACCGCCTCGAAAGCCTAATTGCCACCGGAGGCATGGGCGAGGTTTGGCAGGCCCACGACGAGATCATCCTCAGGTCTGTTGCCATCAAGATTTTGAAGCAGGAGTACCTGGGCGACCCAGGCTTCCTGGAGCGTTTCCGTACCGAGGCCCGATTGGCCGCCATGGTCAACCACGAGGGCATCGCTAACGTGTTCGACTACGGCGAAGACTCGGGTTCGGCCTACCTGGTGATGGAACTTGTTCCTGGCGAATCGCTGGCCAAGATTCTTGAGCGCGACCGTTCGCTGGGTGGCGAGCAAGTGCTGGACATCATTGCCCAGACCGCCCGCGCGCTTCAGGCTGCCCACGAATCTGGAATGGTTCACCGCGACATCAAGCCGGGCAATCTGCTGATCACTCCAGACCACCAGGTGAAAATCACCGACTTCGGTATTGCCCGAATTGCCGACCAGGTTTCGCTAACCGCCACCGGTCAGGTAATGGGTACTGTTCAGTATCTGGCTCCCGAGCAGGCCACCGGTAAGGGTTCAACCCCTTCCACTGATATCTACTCGCTGGGCATCGTGGCCTACGAAGCTCTTGCTGGAAAGCGTCCGTTCACCGGCGCCACCCAGATGGATATCGCTATGGCCCAGATCAACGATCCGCCGCCACCGCTGCCAGACGAGATCGACCCTCGCATTCGCGAACTGATCATGCAGTGCCTGCAAAAGAAGCCAACCGGTCGTCCGGCTAATGCTCTGGCGCTGGCAACCGCAGCCGAAGCCCTGATGCAGAATCCTCGTCACCGCGGCACAGGAACCACCGTGCTTCCGGATGTGCGCATGTACACCGATGCCACCAGCGTGCTCTCCACCAACACCACCCAGAACCCTCGTCCTCCGGTGGTCTGGCCTTGGATTGCCGTGGTCATTCTGCTTTCGATTACGGCACTAAGTCTTGTAGTTGCTCTCATCATCGGTGCCAATAAGCCGGCTACCAACCCAAGCAACTCACCGCAGCCAACCGAAAGTTTTGGTTCGGCTTCGCCTGTTCCAAGCGGAAGTCCAAGCGCGTCCAGCATCGTGGTTTTGGGTTCGGATGTACTAGACCACAACGTGGCTGATGCCTCTACCTTCCTGCATGGCCTTGGCCTACAGGTGGTTACGGTGCCGGGTGAAGTGGTTGCCGAGAACGATCCCCGACTGATGCTGGTTTACCTGGCTCAACCGGTGGGAACTCTCAGCGCCGGAGACACGGTTACCTTAACTTATTACCAACTTGATACCAGTAATACCTCACCAAGCCCAACCCCTACCCCCTAGCCGAAATAGACTAGGTGCGGGGGAAAGAACACCGGAGCAAAATTGACCGACAAACAGCGCATAATCGCGGGACGCTATGAACTTGGCGCCCTCATTGGTCGCGGTGGCATGGCCGACGTATACGAAGGCACCGACACCCGCCTAGGCCGCGTTGTGGCAATCAAGCTGCTGAAGGCCGATCTGGCTAACGACCCAAACTTTGAGGCACGTTTCCGCCAGGAGGCACAGGCCTCAGCCCGCATGGCTCACCCAACCATCGTTCGAATCTACGATGCCGGTGAAGAAGAGTCTGTCGACTACAACGGCCACCCGGTTCGTCGCCCATACATCGTCATGGAATTCGTCAAGGGCGTGGTCCTTCGAGACCTACTGCACCAGCGTCGCCTAACCGTTGAAGAAGCCGTCAACTACACCGATGGTGTGCTCACCGCACTCAGCACCTCGCACAACTCGGGCATCATCCACCGCGACATCAAGAGCGCCAACGTCATGATCAGCGATGCCGGCACCGTAAAGGTAATGGACTTTGGCATCGCCCGTGCCATCTCTGATTCTTCTTCCACCCAGGCTCACACCGTTGGCATCATGGGCACCGCCCAGTACTTCAGCCCAGAGCAGGCTCGCGGCGAAAACGTCGATGCCCGAACCGACCTGTACTCCACTGGCGTCTTGCTTTACGAGATGCTTGCCGGACGCCCACCATTCAAGGGTGAGACCGCCGTTTCGGTTGCCTACCAGCACGTTTCGGAGGCGGTAACTCCGCCATCGGCGCACAACAAGATGATTTCGCCAGAGCTAGACGCAGTAGTTATGCAGGCATTGGCCAAGGATCGCAACAGCCGCTTCCAAACCGCAGACGAGTTCCGCGAGCACCTGGCCGCAGCCGTAAACGCAATGCAGCTTCACGCCGCTGCTCAGCACGCCCTAACCGGCTCGCTTCCAATCGTCACCCCCGAGGACCAGAACCAGGTTCTAGCTGAGGCTGCCGCCGAGAACCCAGTCACTCCGGTTGCCGAAGAGCCAGCTCCAGCGCACAGCCCACTGAGCGACTTCGAAGCCCTGCTTCGCGGCGAAACCACCGTGATGCCGGCTAACGAACCTGAACCAGAGCTGCCTGCGCCAATTTACGCGGATCCTTTTGAGACTCCAGAGCCCGGCCACCAGGCGCCAAGCAACGTGGAATACGTCTACACCGATCAGGTTCCACAGGCTCCTGAGGTTGTTGCCGCACCTCCAGCTCCGGTATTTGCCGCCAACACTGCAAAGCAGCAAGAGTCGCTAGACCGTGCCGAGACTTCGCTTCTCACCAATCCTTTTGAGGCTCTGGGCATCGATGCTCCGGAACCAAGCATCAACACCACCTCGCAGGCAATCGTTGATGCCGAAGGCCGCCGCCCTCGCCGCGCCAACGGAGCACCATCGCCGCGTTTGCTCTGGGGCATCGGCTCCGGTCTGGGCGTTGTAATCGTTGGCGTTCTCATCTGGATTCTCGCCATGGGCGGATTCCCTAACCTGGTTGTTACCCCTGGCGGCAATGCCGGCGTGGCCGTGCCAAGCCTGGCCAATGTTTCCTACAGCGACGGCTACAACACCCTCACCAACGACAAACTGCTGATCAATAAGGTTTACCAAGCCTCAGACACAGTTCCGGTTGACACCATCATCTCCACCGACCCACCTGCCGGCACCAAGGTTTCAGAGAACACTCTGATCACCGTTTACGTGTCTTCGGGTAAGGGCCAGGTAACCGTTCCTGATCTAACCAACCTCACCGAGGATGCGGCAAACACCGCCATCACCAACGCCAAGTTGGTTTTGGGAACCATCAACCAGGCCAACAGCGCAACCGTGCCTCAGGGTCAGGTCATTTCATCCGACCCAGTGAAGGGCACTCAGATTGCCGCGGGAACCAGCATCAACCTTATGGTTTCTAACGGTCAGGTTCTGGTTCCTGATGTGCGCAACCTCGATGTCACCTCAGCAACCGCACAGCTGAAGGCCCCCGATGTGGCGCTCTCGGTTTCGGTTACCACCGCACAGCCATGTAGCGGAACCCTGGGAACCACGGTTTTGAGCCAGTCCATTCTGCCGGGTCTCACCCCAGCCGGTTCAACCATCGTGCTGACCGTGGCCTGCAACCCATAGTTCAAATAAAGAAAGCCCCCGGCCAAAGCTGGGGGCTTTCTTTTTGAAGTCTTATTAGTTGAAACGAACCATTGGGCTGAGACCCTTTGCCTTCTGGGCTGCCCCGGCTAGACCAACGCTCTCCAACCAGTTGCCCAGCATCTGGTAACCGCCCTGAGTGAGCACCGATTCTGGGTGGAACTGAACGCCATAAATTGGCAAGGTCTTGTGCTGCAATCCCATGATTACGCCACCCTGGGTGTGAGTACCGTCGCTGGCGGTTCCCGCCACGGTTCGGCTGGTAACAATCAGGCTGTCTGGCACCGTGGAATCCACAACTGCAAGCGAGTGATAGCGGGTGGCGGTAAATGGCTCAGGCACATCGGTGTAAACCAATGAACCATCGTGGCTAACCTGCGAGGTCTTGCCGTGCATTAGTTCTTCGGCGCTGGTAACGGTTGCACCCAGGGCCTCAGCGATTGCCTGGTGACCAAGGCAAACTCCAAAGACCGACTGGCCGGTGATGAGGGCCTGCTTCACTACCGGAATGCTGAGACCGGCATCGAATGGAGTGCCCGGACCTGGCGAAAGCAAGACTGCATCGTACTTTGCAAGCAGGGCCGGTAGCTCTTCTTCGGACACAACATCGTTGCGAAGCACCTCTGTCTGAGCACCCAACTGCTGCAAATAGCCGTTGAGGGTGTAGACAAAGCTGTCGTAGTTATCGAGTACGAGGATTTTAGTCATAGCCCTTAAAGCCTAACGCCAAAGGAGTTTGGGCCGTTCAGGGGCTAGAATATTGGCATGCCAACATCCAGCTCGCGTAAGAAGTCTGTAAAGCCAAGCCAAGCCCACCAGGGTGAGGCCAGCCACAAGGAAGCCGGCGCACCTAACCCTGCGTGGTTCGCTCCGGTGATGTTCGGCTTCATGCTGCTTGGTCTCATTTGGATCATCACCTACTACGTAACCGGTGCACAGTACCCACTGGGTTCGGCAGCCGCTGGCGCGCTTAACATTGGCAACTGGAACATCGCAGTTGGCTTCGGCATCGCCATGGTGGGCTTCGTAATGTCCACTCGCTGGAAGTAACTCTTAAACTTCAAACGCCAGCCTCCTTGGTTCAGACCAGGGGCTGGCGTTTTGCTTTAACCGGCGATCCCGCGGAAGCGGTCATCGGTGCGATGTATGGAATGGTTTAGAAGTAACCCAGCAGGTGCATGGCACCCGCGACGGTTAGAAGCAACAGCGCTCCAACGGTAATGCTTACCAGGAAGCGGCGACGGTTTTCCTGACCCGAGTAGCGGTAGCGGCTGAAGATGTAGGCAACCACGCCGCCGGCAATCATTCCACCCAGGTGAGCCTGCCAGGCAATTCCCTGAATGAGGAATCCCGAAACCAGGTTGATGGCGATCAGGCCAACCATCTGAGTGGTGTTGCCACCGATGCTGCGCAGAATAACAAAGTAAGCGGCCATCAGACCAAAGATTGCACCCGATGCGCCATAGACCATGGTGCCCGCGCCCGAAAGCCACAGCACGCCAACCGAACCGGCGAAGGCCGAGATTAGGTAGAGGGTTAGGAAGCGAGCCCTACCCAGGATTGGTTCGATAACGCGACCAAAGATCCAGAGCGAGTACATGTTGAACAGAATGTGCAGGATGGAATTTGGATCGTGCAAAAATGCCGAGGTGAGCATTCGCCATGGTTCGGTGACCGTGGCATAGGGCGTGTACAGCCAGCTGAGGGTGAAGGTGTCTCCCAGCACAATTTGCAAACCGTAAACGGCCACGCAAATGGCCATCAGAGTGTAGGTCATCACCGGGGCATTGCCACGGATGGCTGCCTTCACCTGACGGGGAGCCATGTTTGTGATTCGGGCTCCCACCGAAGCCTGCCCAGCATCTTCCGGGCAAAGGAAACCGACCGCCGCTTCCACCTGGCAATCGGGGCAGATGAAACGCTCACAACGCTGACAGCGTACGTAAGCCTCTCGATCTGGGTGCCGATAACAGGTGCTCATTGAAGCGACGGCCGGTTCTTTAGTTTGTCTTAGTCAGCAGCTTAAGCAGCTACTGGCTCGATGGTGATCGACTCGATGATTACGTCGTCTAGTGGACGGTCGCGGCTGTCGGTCTCGACGCCCTCAATCTTGTCGACTACCTTCTTGCTGGTCTCGTCTGCAACCTCACCGAAGATGGTGTGCTTGCCCCAGAGCCAGCTGGTGTCGGTGGTGGTGATGAAGAACTGCGAACCGTTGGTGCCTGGTCCGGCGTTTGCCATGGCCAGCTTGTATGGCTCCTTGAAGGTCAACTCGGCGTGTGGCTCGTCGCCAAACTGGTAGCCAGGGCCACCCATACCGGTGCCGGTTGGGTCTCCACCCTGAAGCATGAAGTTTGCAATGATGCGGTGGAAGATAACGCCGTTGTACAGCGGCTTTCCGGTCTGGGTTGCGCCGGTGCGTGGGTCGCGCCACTCGATGGAACCGGTGGCCAGTCCCTCGAAGTTTGCGACGGTCTTAGGCGCGTGGTTGCCAAACAGGTTGATTCTGATGGCACCGTAGTTGGTGTGAATGGTAGCTACTGAAGTGTGTGCGGTCATGCTTCTATTGTTCCAGAATTGGGGCCACCGAATATTCACCCTCGGGACCTGAAATTTTTTGTGATTCACCCAGTTTTGGCGCTGCCTTGTTGGCACCGAAGAATGCCGTCTGTAGATAGGTGTCTATCTGGGAGTTGGCGCTAACGAATCGGGTGCCAATCTGGCCATCGGTGGCAAATTTGCCTTCACCGATCAGCATGCCGCGTTCCAGCACAAAGCCCAATGCCTCGAGTGCAGAGATGTGGTGTTCGAAGTTGTTCACGCCATTAGCCTAATCCGCTAGCGCAAAATGGCAGATTAGCCCTTGGCGTCGATCTCGGCGATCAGCGCCTCAACCTTGGCACGGATTTCGTCGCGAATTGGACGAACCGCATCTGCACCCTGGCCGGCTGGGTCTTCCAGTGGCCAGTCTAGGTAGGTCTTACCTGGGAAGAATGGGCAGGTGTCTCCGCAACCCATGGTGATTACGTAGTCGCTCTGCTTCACAGCCGCGTCGGTTAGCACGCGAGGAACTGCGGTGCTCAGGTCGATTCCCTCTTCGGCCATTACCTCTACCGCTGCTGGGTTTACGTGCGAGCCAGGGGTGGTGCCAGCCGAGAGCACGTCAACGCGGTCTCCGGCTAGGTGCTTAAGGTATCCGGCTGCCATCTGCGAACGACCAGCGTTGTGTATGCACACGAATAGGACTGAGGCTTTTTTGTCAGACATTATGTCTCCTGGTTAGATTGACCGGCATCTGCTTGGGATTGTAGCAACTGGAGATTAACGCTTGGTTAGGCTGAATGATATGAGCAAACCGCTAGACGACGCAACCGAAGCACCTGTGCCCGGCAACCAAAAGTGGCTTTCTAGAAACGTCTGGGTTTTGAGCTGGGTCTCGTTTGCTCAGGATGCCGCTAGCGAGATGCTCTATCCGCTGATGCCAATCCTGCTGACTTCTATTTTTGGCGCCCCGGCGGCCATCGTTGGAATGATCGAGGGTCTAGCCGAGGGCATTGCCGCCGCTACCAAGCTGGCTAGCGCCTGGCTCAACCGTTACATTCCGCGCAAGTGGATGGTGGGCATTGGTTACGGCCTGGCTGGCTTGGGCAAGGTCTTGGTTGCCGCGGCCGGCAGTTGGCCTATCGTCTTGGTTGGTCGCCTCACAGACCGTGTTGGCAAGGGCATGCGCTCGGCGCCACGAGATGCACTGCTGGTTCAGGGGTCGGCAAAGAGCCACCGAGGAAGAATCATCGGCTTCCACCGAACCGCAGACACCATGGGTGCGGTGCTTGGACCGGTGCTGGCGTTGTTGCTTCTGGCTGCGTTCAACAACCACGTGCAATCGGTGCTCTGGTTTGCCGTGATTCCGGCTATTACTTCCACCCTGCTGGTTCTACTGGTGAAGGACAACCAGCCCAGCGGACGATCGGCTCAAAGGATTGAGGCGGCCAAGCATCCCGACGCACCAGTGGTGGCCCTCACCCCAGAACCACTATCGGCCAAGCTTCGGTTGGTGCTCACCGCCGTCATTGGTTTTGGAATTATCAACTTCCCCGATGCTCTGGTTCTGCTACACGTAAGCCAGGTTGGCTTCTCGGTGACCGAGGTTGTGGGCGCCTATCTGCTTTACAACATCTCTTATGCGGCAATGAACTTCCCTGCCGGCATGCTGGCCGACAAGATGCGGTCAAGCCTGGTTTACGCCATGGGCTTGCTGTGCTTTGCCGTCACCTATGGCGGTATGTCACTCACCAAGGATCACAACTGGACTCTACTTCTTGTAGTTATCTACGGTGGATATGCCGCCTGCAACGACACCGTGGGTAAGTCTTGGGTTAGCAAGTTGGCACCCGAGTCTAGGCAGCTCTGGGCCCAATCGCTCTTGCAGGGATTCAGTGGATTCAGTGTCTTGGTTGCGGGCCTCTGGGCCGGTGCCTGCTGGACCCTGGGTGCGGGCCTTGGAGTTGTACCGCTGGCCATCAGTGGAGGCTTGGCTTTGGTGGCGGCCGTTGCGATGGCAGCCTCACGACTCTAAGCAAACCTTAAGACCGTTGGTCTAACTGGGGCCAAAATAGTGGGATCGATATCATAGGCTTGCCAACAGGAGGCCAAATGAGCACCATCGAGTTTCGCGACTTGGCTAAGCAGTACAAAGACGTAACTGCAGTAGCCAATCTAACCGCCAAGGTTGAACCAGGTAGAATCACTGGTTTTATCGGCCCAAACGGCGCCGGCAAATCTACGGCCCTGCGTTGTCTGCTTGGCTTAGCCACCCCCACCAGCGGTGAGGCTCTCATCGAGGGCAAGCGCTACTCGCAGTTAGAGCAGCCTTTGCACAAGGTGGGCGCCGTGCTGGATTCCTCAGGTTTCAACGGTGCACTCACCGCCAACCAGAACCTAAAGGTTATTTGCGCGGCATCGGGGCTAAACCCGCAGGTCATTCCAGACTTGCTCAAACTGGTTGAGCTAGACCACGCCGCCAACAAGCGCACCAAGGGTTTCTCGCTGGGCATGAGGCAACGACTTTCGTTGGCGGCCGCCCTACTTGGCAATCCAGATATCCTCGTCTTGGATGAACCGGCCAATGGCCTAGACCCAATCGGTATCGCCTGGCTTCGCGACTTCCTTCGCAACCTAGCCACCCAGGGCAAGACGGTGCTGGTTTCCTCGCACCAGCTGGCAGAGATGCAGCACACCATCGATGACGTGCTGATTATCAATCACGGCACCCTCATCGCCCAAGGAAATGCCAAGGAAATCATGGGCCAACAGAGCCTCGAGGATGCCTTCATGCGCCTGATCGGAGTGGCCAAGTGAATCTTTTAAAGTCAGAGTTTCTAAAGCTGGTTTACCAGCGCCGCACCTACGGCGTATTGCTTGCGGCCATTGGCATTTCGGTGCTTTCCACCGCATTTACTCCGTATGCGCTTTCTCGCATCGAGGCTATGGGAATGCCACTTGGCGATGCAGCGGTGGTGGATAGCGTGTATTCGAAGGCTCTGGCCGGCTACATGTTTGCACTCATCCTGGGCGTTCTCATCATGTCCAGTGAGTTCCAGAACCACACCGCTATTGCAACCTTCTTAGCCACCCCAAAGCGCTTTGAAGTACTGATCTCCAAGATTGGAATTGCCGCCATCGCAGGCGCAATCGTCAATGTGATTGCTACCTCGGTTGGTCTGGCCAGCGGTGCCATCGCGCTTTCGCTGTTCAAGCACGTGGCCACGCCTCACAGTTACATCTGGGCGGACTACCTGGCCTCGGCCGCGCTCACCGGAGCAGTTTTGGCGGTTATGGGGGTCTCCATTGGCACACTTATCCGCAATCAGAACCTCGCGGTATCGGTGGCAATGATCTGGATCTTTGTGGTGGACCGCATCTTGGCTGTGATCTGGACCGAGGTTGGCAAGTACCTGCCCACCGGCCTAATCACCGCCATGATGAACCTGCACATCGATGTGAAGGTAAAGGCCATCGGCTTCAACATCAACACCGGCGACTACCTAGACCCGTGGCCGGCTGCCGGATTGCTGTTGCTTTACGGCGTTCTGTTTGCAGTAGTTTCGGTTGCCACCAGCCTGCGCCGCGACATCGACTAGCTGCGACGGCGGCTAGAAGCCCTGTCGGTCTAGCTCTTCGTCCTCGTTGTAGCGATCGCGTTTACGCGGTGGCCAACACGCAACGATGAAGGCCAGTACGCCAAGGGCAGCAGGCATCCAACCGCTTGCATCTAGTTGGAAGTACATAAACAGGCCAAGTGCGGTGGTTGAGATTGCCATGATGAACGCGAAGGCACGGTTACCGCGCCCCACCACCGTCAGCACACTGATCACCAGTGAGCCAAACCCCAGCGCAATAAAGCTGATGAAGGTGAAAAACACCATCTGTTGCTGCGGGGTAACCAGCATTTTCTAGGCCTGAGCCTCGGCGGCCAATTCCTCATCGTTTTTGGCCTGATCGGCCAGCACGGTGTTGAAGGCATAAACAAATCGGTCTGGGTTCTGAGCACCCTCCATGCCGTATTTGTTCTGAATCACAAAGAATGGCACTCCCTGAATTCCATACTCGCGAGCCTGGGCGATGTCGGTCTCAACGGCATCGCGGTAGCTGCCGGTTTCAAGAATTCTTATAACTTCGGTTGGGTCTAGGCCAACTTCGGCGGCTAGCTTGGCTAGCTGTTCAACTTGGCCAACGTGCAGACCCTCTACAAAGTGGGCGCTCATGATGCGCTCCTTCATCTGCTGCTGTAGACCCTTGGACTTGGCAAACTGAAGTAGCTGATGCGCCAGATGAGTGTTGGTCATCTTCATGCCTTCGAAGTCGTAATCCAGCCCAACATCCTTGGCAATGGCACCCAGACGCTGGTTCATAACCGCAACCTGGTCTAGCGGGAAGCCCTTGATGCTTGCCAGGTAATCGGCCTGGCCTCCCTCGTAGTCCACCGGCATATCCGGGTTCAGCTGGTAACTGTGGTACTCAACTTCAACCTTGGCACCTGGGTTGGCTGCCTCAAACTCAGTGATTCCAGCCTCAAGCTTGCGCTTACCCACATAACACCACGGGCAGGCCACATCGCTGAAAACATCTACCTTGATTGGCTGGGTCATTCTTCAAACTCCGCTACGTCTAGATCCTTGGTGGCCTTGTTTACAGACACCAGAATTGCACAGAGCAAAACGGCAAGTGCAATGAAGATATAAACAGTTTTTACGCCAAAAGCATCCACGGCTAGGCCAGTAAGGGCCATCGAAATCATCGGACCACCGGTCCAGATGGTCATCTCCAGCGAGAACACTCTTCCGCGCTTGCTTGGTGGCACCTTGCGCTGCACCACGGTGTTCACCATCGGTGGCAGTGGACCCCAAGCCAGGCCAAGCAATACACCGAAGGCCAGCATTACCCACTGAGCGGGAAGTTGCGACATCGGGAACATGCTCACAGCAACCCCAAGCACTGCAAATCGCAAGATTGTGCTGAGTTTGAATCTGCGCGCCAGACGATCGAAGCCAAGCGAGCCAACGGTGGTGAAGGCGGCCATGATTCCGAGGAGCTGGCCATAGCCGGCGGGGTTGTTGATGGAGTTGTAGAACTTAGGCAGCAGTACCACTTCGGTTGGCAGGTAGATCATGGCTAGCACGCCAAAGACCACCATGAGAATGGCAACCGCGGGAGTTTGGAAGGTGATTTTGAAACCCTGAATGGCGTATGACAACCAGTGGCTGCCTTCATCGTCTGGGTTGGCTTCTTTGTGCTCGTGCACGCGAACCATCGAAATAATGAGGGCGCTGATGAGACCGGCAACCGACACCACGTAGAAGGTGTTGATGGCACCAATCCAACCGATGAGCAGCGATGCGATGAATGGACCCATCGCAAAGCCACCAGCCGCCAGCGATTCGTGGATGGAGTTGGCCTTTTCGATGCGCATGTGTGCCGCTGTGGCTACATCGGGGATTAGTGACTTTCGCGCCGAGGGTGACGACCCACCAACGATGGAACGCAACAATGCAAAAATGATGAGCAGTGTCACGTTGATGTGCGCAAATGCACCGATTACGGGAATTGCCAAGGTTGCCAGGGCCGGCAGAATCTCCATGAGAATGGCGCTTCTACGACGACCAAATCGGTCGATGAACGATCCCATCAGCGGGGATAGCACCAGGCCTGGGATGTTGACGATGGATACCATCAGGCCCGCGGTGGTTGCAGAACCGGTTAGGTTGATGGCCAACCAGGGAAAGAGCATGAACATCATGGATCCACCGAGGAAACCGATGAGCGAGGCCGCCTCCAGCAGAACGAAGGGGGCAATTCGGCGCTTTTGCGAGGCTACTGCGCCGAGGGTTGACATGTTCCTAGCCTAACCGCCGCGCTTGAAGATTCGATACGTGATTGCCAGGTGACTGCCGATGAATCCCAACAGGCCAATGGCCACAAAGAGGCAGAGTCCCACTAAATCCAGGCCCATCATAATGACGGTGTCTTTGAGGCTTGGTTGCTCCCAGCTTGTCTGCAGTTGCGGAGAGGTAGCTAAGGCAAGACCGCTGCCACCACCTAAAACAACGGCACCGATGAGGATCCAAACGATGGTGCGGGTCACTCGGGAATTTGGGTGTCGGCTGTACCACATGTGTGAGATGAAGATGCCTAGAAGAAGCGGAAGCACAAACCAGACCAGCCAGCTGCCGACAACTGCCAGCAAAACCAGCGCCAGTGTTACCCAAACCAGGTTCCACACATTAAGCCAGAACTTGTGCACGATTCCCCCAAAAAATCTATTGCTGAAAAAGATTCTAGACTTTTCGACATATTGGCTCAATAGGAGCATTCGCTTGGGCGAACAAATTCTGCTTAAACAAAGAAGACCTCCCTTTCGGGAGGTCTTCTTGTTTATCGTGGAGACTAGCGAGGCCCGAGCATGGCACCTTAAGAATCTTTGTAGTTATCAAAGATTCAGTGACAGGCTGGCCGAAGGCCCCCTAGCGCGAAGCAAAAAATGCCTCCCCGAAGGGAGGCATTTATTTGTGGAGACTCCCATGTTCGAACCCATCCCAGTCATTACAAGGCCTACAGACGACTTACAACAAACCAGCCCTAGAACTTACGACAGAACTTACGACAAGGGCGTATCCTTCGACTATGGGGGAATACGAGAACGAGCCAATCATTTCCGAACTGGACTTTGAACCGGAGCCGGACGTGTTCAACATCTGGGTTAGTCCTAAGGTCGAGAAGAAGACAAAGAACGGTGTAGTCACAGAGACTCCCTATTGGGAGGCCTGCTGGGACATCCCACGCATCGCATGGGAGCCGGACGAGAAACGAAAGCGTCCGCAAATCACCGCGTCCAGTAGGACAAGCCGGGAACTTGCCGAAGAGAAGTGCCGCGCCAAGATTGTTGAGTTCTGGATGAGCAGAGCTGACGGCGCACGTCAAGAGAAACGCAGTGGGCAAGCCGTCACCCTCACAAGAGAAGAACGTCGAGCCGCGTATACCGTCCAAACCTTTCTAGAAGAGTGGTTCGCGTCCAGGACTAATCCAAATACGGCGCCTGAGAATAGATGGGCGGACAACACCGCCCGGCGAAACAAGACCATGCTCACCAAATGGATTTACCCCTACCTCGGTGACATCAAGCTCACGTCCCTGACGCATGAGCAGGTACGCCTACACTTCACGGAGACCCTGCCAAGTGTTGTGGACGAAGAAGACCAGCGCGTTCTAGGTGACAAACGAATACGAGGCATCTATTCAGTGTTCAAGACAGGCATGGGGCGAGCAGGAGCCAAAGGCCTTCTTGAAGAAGGCGAGTTCTTGGACATTGGAATCCAAATGTCATTCGAACCAGCGGGCATCCCCGCTGACATCGACAACATCATGTGGGAGATGAACGCCCTCCTACAGCGCCCAGAAGTAATCGCTGATCCATTAGCGCTTAGATGGGCACTCGCCTACGGCCAGGGCCTCCGCAGAGGGGAAAGATGTGGCCTTAAGTGGCAGGACATCAACCTACTGACTGGAAAGATGACGGTGGAGCGCCAGATGAACTACATCCCGTCCAAAGGCGACTTCCTAGATAACAGACTAAAAGCCAACGACAAGCGCGAAATCACCATCACCCCAATAACAGCAGCAATCCTTCAGGCCGCAAGACTCAGGCGGGACGAACTAGAGAAACGAACCGACTGGAGGCCAACCGAAGAATTCAAGGACCTAGTGCTGCTCCGAGAGGACGGCGACGGCTTGGGTAAGCCCGAGAAGCTAAACCACGACAACGAGCTCTTCCACCAGTTCATGGCCAAATACGAAATCCAATACCGGAACCTTTCGCCCGGGTCGTTGCGCCATGCGTGCGCCACATACTGGGCAAACTACGGTGGCCCGGAAGGTAGAGGCGTTAGCAGAGAATACCTGCGCAAGTTCATGGGTCACTCGCCAAAGAGCAAGCTCGACGCCTACTACGCAAGGTCATCACAGGAAGCGATGGACCGCGAGTTCGGCGGCCCGGCAATTGAACGCCCCACAACCAATCGAACCCGTACCCCTGACAACGAATAAATAGGACTTCGTCTATTTATCCACCGAGTTTCCGTATTTGATCAGCCAGCCCTAGACCGCCCAAGGCGGTCTAGGGCTGAGTCCTTCATCAAAGCACGCAAACATCGTTTACTCCCCCCTGACAACCCCCCATCCTCCAGACTCCACCTGTTCGCGGAACCCGCCAAGTTCCGGTCTGGTGGGTTCCGCTGTGGTGTGGTCTGTTGTGTTAGTTCATCTACCGATACAAACCTGAAACGCGAGTAGAACGACCCGCCGATAGCCCATTCGTCACCCAACCAAAGACGAACGGAGCATCAAAGTGACAAACCAGAACGCACACAAACCCACCCCAGGATGGTGGGCAGTTCAGCACAACATCGGCAACGACAGACGGCTCACCGCCATCGAAGACGAGGACCAAGTCCTGTCCTGTCTGGGGCTCATGGTCGCCGCCATCGGCTGGGCCATCTCACACGAAACACCTATCGTCACGAGCAAAGACCTGTCCAGACACGCCATCGTCGGCGCGGCCAGCGGCGCGTCAATACTCGAAACCGCTCGACTGTTGGTTGAAGCTGGCATCTGGACAGAGGTCGAGGGCATCGGCTACGACTGCGGCGCTGGTCCACACATCCAGGCAAAGGTCGAACGCATCGACAAAGCCCGGGCAGCGGTGGAGGCACGCATTGCCAAGAAGCGGCAGGCACGAACCGAGTCGGCGCTGGACGACTGGGAGCCACCAGCCGAAGAACCATTCTGACAAGCGCGGGTCGTGTCTACATCCGTGGACGAAGGCACGGCCCATCCAACCATCGCCAGCGTTAGGACAGACAGATGAAATGGATCATCGACTACATCATTAACGGCGGAGCACGCCGCACCGTGCGCATCAGCCGAGACCACCTCCCAGGACTGACACCGCCCAAACCGGCACCGTTCCGTCCGACGAAACCCCAGGACGTTCCGCCGCAGAAGCCGTCCATCAACGACTACTACCAGCGGTTCCTGGCATCCGACGCCAGTAAACCCAAGACCTACAAACCGAAGAGGATGGACAAATTAACTCACTCACCTACGAGGCCGTCGTCGTCACCGACGACGGCACCTTCCACGCCTACCGACTTACAGAAGGGAGCGTCTGCGTGACAGAAGACGGCACGGACGGCATCGTGGACGTCATACACCTGGACGAAATCGAGGCCGCACTCTGGGCGCCCGAGACACTCATCCCGACGCTCATCTCCTGGATCTACGAGATGAGGCGAGGCCTGGGTATCGTGTCAGCGAACCTGGCCAGCCGTCGCGACTGAACCCAGGACGAAGAGATCAACATCAAACCCGAGGGCTCGCAAGCCGTCCACGACATCGTCATCGACCAGCGACAGGTCATCCATCAAGGTCAGGCCAAGGCGCACCTGCGCCGACAACTTCGACGCCAGCGAGGTAATCGTGGTGTCCGCTAACTCCCAATACGGGGCGACCTCACGTGCGCCGGTCATGACGTCCACGGTGAGGTTCTGCCCTTCGGTGAGGACTGCCTCGACCTCCGAACCTCCGAACCAGGTAGCCACAATCATCAAGATGCTCCACACCACGGCGTCCGAGTAGGGAACTTCGACGAGTATCGTCTCGGTCGTTACTTCGTGTTCGGCGGGCTGCGTCGGTGTTACCAGCCAATACGGGACTGAGCCCTCGACGAGCTGGGCGGTGCCGGCAACACGCCACACGCGGTCGTTCCAGGGCGCGAGCGTCCGGGGGCCAACGGTCAGTAGTGCGGTCGTCTGTCGTGTCATCAAGTCCCTGTCTGTTGTGGGACGTCCAAGTATCACACGCACTTCCGACATCTTGGATAGATGTCGGAGGGGTCAGGTAGAACTGAAACCCTCACCGCCACCAGGACACCGCCACCGAGAGGGGCACAAATGAGCATCACCCAGCCGTCCCGACCTACACTTGATACAAAGCCTCGCACGTCATCGAGGCGCAGCCGACAGACGACCAGGAGCGTGAACGTGACCAATCTCGCGCAAGCCCTGGCGCCGACCCAGACTGCCCCGCAGCCGTTCCTGAAATGGGCGGGCGGCAAGCGGGCGCTGCTCGGGGAAATCCGCGACAGGACGCCGAACTTCGCCGGCAAATACATCGAACCATTCCTCGGCGCCGGCGCCCTACTGTTCGACCAGGACGCACTAACGACGAAGGTGGTCAGCGACTACAACGCCGACCTGGTCGAGGTATACGAGGTAATCCGAGACCAGCCGGACGCGCTGCTGGCAGAACTGCGCACGCACCGAAACAACTCGGACCACTACTACGACGTCCGAGCCTGGGACCGTGCGCCTGACTTCCGCACACGTTCCAAAGTCGCGCGCGCTGCGCGGTTCATCTACCTGAACAAGACCAACTACAACGGGCTCTACCGAGTGAACTCGTCCGGACAGATGAACGTCCCATACGGCGGCCAGCCGAACGCAGACTTCATCCAGACGGACGTCATCTACGCCGTCAGCGACTTCCTGAACGAGCGCGGGTTGGACGGAAACTTCCTGACCACCATCCTGTCCGGAGACTACCGACTGGCGTTGGCGCACGCCCAGATGGGGGACTGGGTCTATCTCGACCCACCCTACGCCCCGGTGTCGGCCACTTCATCCTTCGTCGCCTACTCACGTGACGGCTTCACCGTCCAAGACCAGACTGACCTCCGTGACGAGGTGGTGCAGCTCACCAAACGTGGCATCCCGGTCCTACTCTCCAACTCCGACGTCCCGCTCATCCGTGAGCTCTACGGCGACACCAGCCTGTTCCACATCGACCGCATCTCCGTGCGGCGCTACATCGCAGCCAGCACTTCCAGTCGAGGTCACGTGGACGAGGTAATGGTGAACAACTACCGGGCAGTCGGGTTGTAGCCGTGGCACGCGGTGTCAGCGCCTACGACGCAGCCTGGCAGGGCGTGTTCGACAAATACGGCATCGCCGCACAGGTTCGGCGCCACGGCTTCGCGGACGTCACCGCCGACCAACTTCGCGAGTTCCGCGAGCCTCGGCTACTGACCAAGATGGACCACTCGCACCAACTTCCGACGGTGTTCGAGGAGCACGGGCTGAACATCCTCACCAGAAGCACCAGCACGTTCCGCATCGGGGCGTTCGAGGTGTTCGCGGCCCTCCCAGACTGGACGGTGCCAGATGCCGACGTGGTGAACCTCACGCTGCCAGACTTCATCCAGACCCTGGACCCGTCCAACGTCACGGGCGAACCTGCCGTCATCAACGCAGCACACGCCTCGGGCCTGCTGACGCACTTCTGCGGCGAGGAGGTGGCGCTGACAGTCTCCGGACGGATGCGCACGGGCGAGTTCGACTTCCAGGTGAACAACACCGTCACAGGCACAAGCGCCGTCCAGGTGTCAAAGGCCCAGATCGAAATTGACGCGGCCTTCGAGGGGCGCCAGGCCTTCACCATAGTCGAGGTCAAGAACCACCTGTCAAAGGACTTCTGCGTCCGGCAGCTCTACTACCCGTTCCGCACCTGGCGGAACAGGATCAGCAAGCCCACACGCAACGTCTTCCTCACCCTCGCGAACGACGTCTACGACGTCCACGAGTTCCAGTTCACCGACCCGCTGAACTACTCATCCGCCGAGCTCATCAACCACAAGCGCTACACCATCGGCATCACCCGTCCAACGGAGGACGAGGTCGTCGCACGGGCTCGACGCGCAATCGCCGCACCGCAGCAGCCCGTCCCGACCGACACTCCGTTTCCCCAGGCCGACGACTTCGAGCGAGTAATGGACCTGGTGGACTTCCTCGCCGAGGAACCCCGCACCGTGGACGACCTCGCTCTGAACTACGACTTCCACGCTCGACAGAGCGACTACTACTACAACGCGGCAAAGTATCTCGGGTTAGCCGAGACTGCCAAAGGCGATGACGGCTGGGAGTATCGGCAGGTCACGCCGCTCGGTCGCGAGATCGTCGGGCTCCCATACCGAGAGAAGAACCTCCGCTACGCAGACCTCATCCTGACCATCAAGCCTGTCGCCGAAACCTACTTCGAGTGGGTGCGTACAGGCAGTCGTCCGGAGACGAAGACCTGGGTCACCGACCACTTCGCTGCGTCCGTCGAGGGCCGAAGCCTCGCTCGCAGCACACAGGAGCGCCGGTCACAAACGATCCTCGCTTGGGCGAGCTGGTTGCGGGACATCGCCACCACTTGACGTCGCTCAAACGGAGCATTTAGCTGCTCACTGTCGGTGTTCGCTCTGTCTGATTCTTATTCAGGCCCGATTATTTTGTAGGGCATAAGACCGTCATTGCGCCTAGCGTTGTCTAGCCAGATTCGTCCTTCCGCCGAGTCCATGCTGTAAGGAGCCGCTAGGTAGGCCCGACCCGACGGTAGTGTGTAGACGTGGTGCCTATTGAGTACTGGAGTGGTTATTCCCAGTTCGTCTTTCCTGCGGCTACTTACCTGAGCTCCGGACAGCCTTGCCTTGTGGTCTTTTAGGGCCTGTTCTCGGATTCGAGCATCGTGGGTTTGTACATAGTCGCCGAATGTGTCCACGACTCCTAGACCGCATTCACCCACCCACACTGTTAGGTCCTTACCGCCTGGCGCTTTCATTACTCCTGCGCACACGTCTTGATAAGTTGCCGAGTCATAGATTCCACCTCTTGCCAGTTGGTCACGTTGCTCGTCAGAGAGACTTTCCCACGTGAGATAGGCGAGTAGCTCTCGCCTTACCCTTCCCGCGACTTTGGATCTGGCACTTACTGCCGCTTTGCGGCGCTGTGCCTTGGTGGTTTGATTCGTGTTAGACATGGCGTCCTCCTTGATAGGGGACGGCAGGCGCTGTGGTTTCTGTCCGAGGCTTCGGTTTCTGGGTTCTGCTAACTGTCGTCAGTTTGTGTTGTTGGTATTGGTTTATCAGCACCCTCCGACATTTATTCTCTAGGACGGCAGGAGGCGCCTCTCGCTCCCAGCGTGAGGCGCCTCCTGGTTTGGAATGGCTTATATTGGGGGTTAGTTAGTCATCCGTTGGGTTTATCGGCGTGCTTTGTGCCTTATCGTCCACGTAGTTCAAAATCGACAAGGCCACATTTACAGCAAGACGTGCTTCGGGTTCTTGAAGGAGCTCATCTATCGGATGTGCGAGGCTGGCTTTATTTCGGACGGTATTCAAGGAATCGAGCATCCCGCCTATTCCCAAGAGCATGCGTTGAAGTTCTTCATCTAGCGTGGCTGTTCGAGCAAAGTTCGGATGGTTCTCCCGCAATAACTTCATTAGCCGTGTAATCGATGGATCAGTCTCGTTAATGGCAATTCCGTGGTTGGCGCAAATCCATTTCAGATGACCATGTACTGATGTATGAATCCGATCGACAACTGTCGCGTAGTTGCCCTGGCTTATGAGGGCTTCGGAATCTGTAAGTGCCGCTTGGACGATTCGTTTGCTCGCCACGAGGCTTGGGACAACATCTTTTCTAGACGCCGCGACCTGCTCTAATTCGTCTTGGGCCTTTCGCAAGAGCGTACCAATACGAGACCGGCGGTCGGGGTAGCCGGATGTGTTCTCGGAGTAGAACTTATGCCATTCCCAAAGAGTTCTCCATGGAAATGCCTCCGGTAGTCCAATGTCTTTAGATAGTCGCAGCAACTTCCGATCATTAGCTTGATAAACCTGGTCGCTGTCGCTGTCCCGGATGCTTATTTCGCCGGTGCCGGTCTTTATCAAGAATTCGGCTTGGGCTTTTAGGAGTTCAGCTACCTGAGTGATTTCGTCTTGCGTGGTCATCTTCTAATCCTTTCCTGAACGATTTCGATTTCAGGTTAGGCACGGTGTCACGCTTGATGGAACTTACGACAGAACTTACGACAAACGGGGTGTATGTTAAAGAGAAACACCCCCGATTTCTCGGGGGTGTAACCCTATTTGTGGAGACTAGGGGGGTCGAACCCCTGACCCCCTGCTTGCAAAGCAGGTGCTCTACCAACTGAGCTAAGTCCCCGGTTTTGGATCTTGGTACCTAACGGTTCAAGGTCCTAGTGGGCCTAGGAGGACTTGAACCTCCGACCTCTTCATTATCAGTGAAGCGCTCTAACCACCTGAGCTATAGGCCCGTTAGAGCCTTACTTACTTTACAGGAAGTTTGGCCACAGTTCAAACTGGCTTGGTGGTTCCGGTCTGAAGTTTCTAGTTTAGCGGTTATTGCTGGTTAGTAAAACCAACGCCCACGCCGCCAACAATCTTTGCAATCAGGTTGAAGATAATCGCAACGATACCGGCAAGCAGAGTGCCAACCACGATGTTGAAGGCGCTGAGGGTTACGGCAAACGAGAGCACGCGAGGCAGCGAGAGAGTGCTCTCTACACCGCTTGTGCCACCGCCGCTTCCGGCTACAGCCGAAAGCACAGCGTTGAGGCTGGAGAACAGACCGGTGGTGCTAACCGCTACCCACAGAATGGCAAAGCCCACGATGTTGGCGATTGCAAGTGCGATCTGGATGACGAAGCCAACCTTGATTGCGCTCCAGAAATCGATGTGCACCAGGTTTAGCTTTACCTGCTTGCCGCCGGCAGGACGCGAGCGCTTTACCTTGTCGATGATGCTACTCATTTGTTGCCTCTCCAGCTTCTGCAGTGTCTACCTGTGCGTCGTTCTCCGATGCGTCGGCTCCCTCTTCGAGAGATTCGCCACCCTGAGATTCCAAATTACGCTCTGTGTTGCGAGCAAGTCCAAGAATTCGGTCATCTTCAGCAAACTTAGCGAAGACCACACCCATGGTGTCGCGACCCTTGGCCGGTACTTCGCTAACGGCGCTGCGAACAACCTTGCCACTCTCTAGAACTACCAGAACCTCGTCGTCTTCTGCAACGATGATGGCTCCCACCAGGTCTCCGCGCTTCTCTTCCAGCTTGGCAACCTTGATACCGATACCACCACGGTTCTGGATTCGGTACTGGTCCACGCTGGTGCGCTTGGCATAGCCACCTTCGGTGACAACAAAGACGAAGCCTTCGTCGCTGATCACGGATGCGCTCAGCAGGTAGTCGTCTTCGCGGAAGTGCATACCGATGTTTCCACTGGTGTCGCGGCCCATTGGACGCAGGCTTTCATCCGAGCCAGAGAAGCGGATGCTCATACCCTTGTGGCTAACCAGCAGCAGGTCGTCGGTCTCGCCAACCAGCATGGCGCTGGTTAGTTCGTCGTCTTCGCGCAGCTTGATGGCGATGATTCCACCGGAGCGAGGAGTGTCGTAGGCATCGAGGGCAGTCTTCTTGACCAGACCGCTCTTGGTTGCCAGCACAAGGTATGGCGCCTGTTCGTAGTCCTTGATGTCTAGAACCTGAGCGATGCGCTCGTCCGGCTGCATGGCAAGCAGGTTAGCAACGTGCTGACCCTTGCTGTCGCGGCCGGCCTCGGCAACTTCGTAGGCCTTGGTGCGGTAAACGCGACCCTTGTTGGTGAAGAACAACAACCAGTGGTGAGTTGTGGTCACGAAGAAGTGGTCCACGATGTCGTCGGCGCGGAGGGTTGCTCCCTTTACGCCCTTGCCGCCGCGGTGCTGCTGGCGGTAGTTGTCGCTCTTGGTGCGCTTGATGTAGCCGCCGCGGGTAACGGTGATGACCATCTCTTCTTCAGGGATGAGGTCTTCCTCGTTTACATCGCCGTCTAGGCCGGCAACAATCTGCGAACGACGCTCGTCGCCGTGCTTCTCAACAATTTCGGTGAGTTCTTCGGTGACGATGCTGCGCTGACGAACCTCGTCGGCAAGGATTGCCTTGTAGTCGAGGATCTCGGCTTCGAGCACAGCGGCGTCATCGATGATTTTCTGGCGCTCTAGGGCGGCCAGACGACGAAGCTGCATCTCGAGGATGGCGCGGGCCTGCACCTCATCGATGGAAAGCAGCTGGATTAGACCATCGCGTGCTTCTTCTACGGTTGGGCTCTTGCGAATCAGGGCGATCACGGCATCCAGGGCGTCTAGCGCCTTGAGGTAACCGCGCAAAATGTGGGCGCGTTCTTCTGCCTTCTTTAGGCGGAAGGTGGTGCGTCGAACAATGACCTCAATCTGGTGGCTTACCCAGTTGGTGATGAAGCCATCGAGGCTGAGGGTGCGTGGCACGCCGTCTACGAGGGCCAGCATGTTGGCCGAGAAGTTCTCTTGTAGCTGGGTGTGTCGGTAGAGGTTGTTGAGAACAACGCGGGCTACTGCGTCGCGCTTGAGCACGATGACCAAACGCTGACCGGTACGACCCGAAGTCTCGTCGCGGATGTCGGCGATGCCGGTGAGGCGGCCTTCCTTGACCAGTTCGGCAATCTTGAGGGCTAGGTTGTCTGGGTTTACCTGGTAAGGCAGCTCGGTGACAACCAGGCAGGTACGACCCTGAAGTTCCTCAACGTTTACAACTGCACGCTGGGTAATGGAACCACGACCGGTGCGGTAAGCATCGTTAATGCCCTTGCGGCCAAGGATGGTTGCGCCGGTTGGGAAGTCTGGACCCTTGATCTTGCCGATGAGCGCTTCGAGCAGTTCTTCGCGGGTTGCGGTTGGGTTGGCCAGTGCCCAGAGAGCACCGTCGGCAACTTCACGCAGGTTGTGCGGAGGAATGTTGGTGGCCATACCCACGGCGATACCGATGGATCCGTTAACCAGCAGGTTAGGGAAGCGGCTTGGCAGGATGGTTGGTTCCTGGGTGCGGCCGTCGTAGTTGTCCTGGAAATCGACGGTTTCTTCATCGATGTCGCGAACCATTTCGAGGGCCAGCGGAGCCATGCGGCACTCGGTGTAACGAGGAGCAGCGGCTGGGTCGTTTCCTGGCGAACCAAAGTTGCCCTGACCGCTTACCAGTGGGTAGCGAAGGTTCCAGTCTTGAACCAAACGAACCAGGGTGTCGTAGATTGCGGTGTCGCCGTGTGGGTGGTACTGACCCATCACGTCGCCAACTACACGCGAACACTTGCTGAACTGCTTGTCTGGGCGGTAGCCGCCATCGAACATTGCGTAGATGACGCGGCGGTGAACTGGCTTTAGGCCGTCGCGCACGTCTGGCAGGGCTCGACCAACGATGACCGACATGGCGTAGTCGAGGTAACTACGCTGCATTTCTGTCTGGAGGTCTACCTGCTCAACGTTGTCGTGCGGCTGTGCTGGAAGTTCTGGAGTCTGAGTGTTATCAGCCATGGTGTCTTTCGCTCTCTTCTGCGTCCGGCCTAGATGTCTAGGAAGCGGACGTCCTTAGCGTTCTGCTGAATGAAGGTACGGCGTGCTTCCACGTCGTCGCCCATCAGGGTGGAGAAGATGCCGTCGGCGATTGCCGCGTCTTCTAGGGTTACCTGCAGCAGGGTGCGGGTGGCTGGGTCCATGGTGGTTTCCCAAAGCTCGTCGTAGTCCATCTCGCCCAGACCCTTGTAGCGCTGGATTGAGTTTTCCTTTGGCAAACGCTTACCTTCGGCCTGGCCGGCAATCAGGCGGGCATCACGCTCGGCGTCGGTGTAAACGTACTCGTGCTCCGAGTTGCTCCACTTGATCTTGAATAGCGGTGGCTGTGCGAGGTAAACGTAGCCGTGCTCGATCATCGGGCGCATGTAGCGGAACAGCAGGGTGAGGATCAGGGTACGAATGTGCTGACCATCAACATCGGCGTCGGCCATAAGAACGCACTTGTGATAGCGGATCTTGCTGATGTCGTAGTCTTCACCGATGCCGGTGCCGAATGCGGTGATTAGGCTCTGAACTTCGGTGTTGCCAAGGGCGCGGTCTAGACGCGCCTTTTCTACGTTGAGGATCTTGCCTCGCAGCGGGAGGATGGCCTGGGTCTCTGGGTTGCGGCCACGCATGGCCGAACCACCCGCGGAGTCACCCTCAACGATGAAGATCTCGGAGAGCTTTGGATCGTTTGAGCTGCAGTCGCGCAGCTTGCCCGGCATACCAACCGACTCTAGGAGACCCTTGCGACGGGTTGCCTCGCGAGCCTTGCGGGCAGCCAGACGAGCGGTTGCCGCCTGGATTGCCTTGCGGATGATTTCCTTGGCCTGGTTTGGGTTTGCACCGAACCAGTCTCCAAGCTGCTCGTTTACAACGCGCTGCACAAATGCCTTGGCCTCGGTGTTGCCCAGTTTGGTCTTGGTCTGGCCCTCAAACTGTGGCTCGGACAGCTTCACCGAGATAACGGCGGTTAGGCCTTCGCGGCAGTCGTCTCCGGAGAGGTTCTCGTCCTTCTCCTTGAGAAGGTTCTTCTCGCGGGCGTACTTGTTAACCAAAGAGGTCAGTGCGGCGCGGAAACCCTCTTCGTGGGTACCACCCTCGTGAGTGTTGATTGTGTTGGCGTAGGTGTGAACGCTCTCGGTGTAGGCGTTGGTCCACTGCATAGCAATTTCGACCGAGAGGTTCTTCTCTTTGGTCTCAGACTCGAAGCTGATGATCTCGTCGTGAACAACTTCGGTCTTCTTGGCGCTGTTGAGGTACTCAACGTAGTCTTCAAGGCCACGCTCGTATAGGAAGTTGTCGTTGCGGCCATCGCGCTCATCGTTGAGGGTGATGCGTAGGCCCTTGTTCAAGAAACACATCTGCTGGAAACGCTGACGAAGGGTCTCGTAGTCGTATTCAACAGTTTCGAAGATTTCCGGGCTAGCCAGGAACTCGATGGTGGTACCGGTGTAGTCGGCTGGGCCACCCTGGGCCAGTGGAGCCAGCGGAACACCAATCTTGTATTCCTGGTTCCAGAGGTGACCCTCGCGAGCAACCTCCACCTTGAGCGAGGTACTAAGTGCGTTTACCACCGATGCGCCCACACCGTGCAGACCACCAGAAACGGCGTAGCCACCGCCACCGAACTTACCGCCAGCGTGAAGGATGGTTAGAACAACCTGAACGGTTGAGATGCCCTCGGTTGGGTGAATGCCAGTTGGAATGCCTCGACCGTTGTCTTTTACGCGAATCCAGCCATCTTTGGTAATGGTCACATTGATGGTGTCGCAGTAGCCGGCTAGGGCTTCGTCTACAGAGTTATCTACGATTTCGTAGACCAGGTGGTGAAGACCACGAGGACCGGTTGAACCGATGTACATGCCGGGACGTTTACGAACGGCTTCGAGGCCTTCGAGGACCTGGATATTGCCGGCTTCGTAGTTATTTTCGGGCGCTGACATATTAAGTTGACACTCCTTGTAAACGAGTTAGGTCCTTAGAAATGCGACCCCAATGGGTCGACTTATATTCGGGTTAGCTAACAACATGAATTCTACCGAAAACGCCCGACATTATTGGGATTTAGGGGCATCGGTGGTGTCTGATTACGCCGGCTTTTGTGGTTATCCGTAGGTGTCGCGTGGGCCTCGTCCGGGCACCGAATATTTGCCCTTTTTCCAGGACGGAGCATCGGGTCCGACAAACTTCACCGATTCGATCTTCAGGGTGGGAAATAGCTCTTGGATGCGCTCCAAAATTGTCATTTGCATCAGGCGCAATTGGGTTGCCCATGCCGTCGATTTGCAGCGAATTAGCAGTGCACCGTTTTCGAGTGCCTCTGGCATGGAGTTCTCAGCATTGCCCTCGCCCACGATCTTCGCCCACGATGTGAACAGCTCGGCCTGAGCCAATTCGGCATCCCAGGAAAACTGCTTCAGCAGGCTTTCCAATCCAAAGGCCGCGGTGATCGGCTCGCGTCCCTTTTCAAACGGTTGGGAATTGGCTCGAGTGGCAGCATCTTGCCGGCGCTTCTCATCTTTTGTGATTCGACCGGTTACCGCGTGCTTCATCCGCTTATAGAAGTCGATTGCGAAGTCATCAGTCATTGGTTACCACGCCTTGTTCCACGTGAAACACTTTGGCTCGCAAGGAAAGCGGAACATCCTCGGCAACCGCGGCAGTAATCAATACCTGCTCGTTGTCGGCAACTAACTCGGCCAGGCGTTCCCGCCTCTTGGCATCAAGTTCGGCAAAGACATCGTCCAAAATCAGAATCGGATCGCCGTAGTTACCGTCTGCTCGCAGCAGCTCTCTCGATGCCAGTCGCAGCGCTAGGGCGTAGGACCAGCCCTCTCCGTGACTGGCATAGGTTTTGGCCGGCATTCCGTTGAGCAGCAACACCAGATCGTCTCGCTGGGGGCCACATAGGGTGAGCCCGCGCTCCAGCTCTTTTGGGCGAAGCTGCTGGAGACGAGTTACAAAAAGTTGACGCACGTGATCCGGGTCAAAATTGTCCAAGTATTCGAGGTCTTCTGGTTCGTCTTCGTCCAGATAGCTGGGCACCGTGGTAGCTAGCAACGATGACTTCAGCCGCACCTCTGGTTGATTTCGGGCGGCGGCAATCTGTTGGTAGGCCTCTACCACCTTCGGATTCAATCGCTGCATTAATTGACCGCGGGCGGCAATAATCTGTGATCCCAGCGAAATCAGCTGATCATCCCAGGCATCCAGGGTAGAAAGAGCCGAACCCTTCACCGAGTTATTGCGGGCGCTCTTGAGCAGAGTGTTGCGCTGCTTTAGAACTCGGTCGTAGTCGCTAAAGATTCCGGCAAAACGAGGAGTCAGCTGGACCAAAAGCGCATCGATGAATGCCCTACGATTTCCTGGATCCTTCTTTACGATATCCAGGTCTTCCGGAGCGAACGTTACGGTTTGGACGTATCCCAAAATGTCACGCATCTTGAAACTTGTAGTTTTGTTGATCGACACCCGATTTTTGTCATTCTTTGACAGCTCAAGGTCAAGAAGGACCTCGCGGGATCCATGTGAAACCTTGGCCCTAACCACAGCAGTTTCGGAATCCCACTTGATGAGCGGCAGATAACCGGCTGTTCGATGAGAACTAAGCCCGGCTAAGTAGTGAACTGCCTCAACCAGGTTGGTCTTGCCCTGGCCATTCTCACCCTCAAAGAGGTTTACACCCTCGCCAAAACTAACTTCCGTAGCCACATGGTTACGAAAGTTAGCCAGCGTTAGGTGCCGAATCAGCAATTTTTGTGATTTAGCGCAGCAGGTTTGGCTGCAGCAGGTACTGGTAGGTGTCGGTCTTGTCCTTGGCACCGTGAGCAGAAATCAAAACCGGACCAGGCTTGTGTGGGTTGTCGGTGTTTGTGAATGCGATCTTCACAAACTCGCTGTGGCAAGCACCAAGACCATCGATGAGGAACTGCGGCTTTAGCATCACAACGATGTCCTTGCCGGTCTGCTCTACCGAAACGCTCTCCGATGCCTGAGCCGACTCATTGGCTTCTAGTACAACCTGGGATTCACCGAATGAGTATTTCAGTGCCGGCTGCTTGTCTAGTACCAGCGAGATACGACGAGTTGAGTCGATTAGGTCTTGGGTGGCAACAACGGCGAAGTCTTCCACGTTGGTTGGGAAGTAGCCGCGAACCGGACGAGCCTGCTCCTTGATGAGCTGGGTAGTTACCGATCGGTTTCCAGCCTTGAATGCAATCATGCCGCGTTCTTCATCTGCCTTGATGGCGATGGAAACCTCTGGCTGGTTAGCGAAGGTCTTGGCAATTTCCTGCAGGGTCTTGGCCGGAACCAGGGCAGAGAGGTTCTCGGTGCTGGAGGTAGTCCACTCGATTTCCTTTAATGCAACGCGGTAACGGTCGGTTGCAATGAAGGAGATGGTCTTTGGAGTTGCCTCTATCTGCACACCGGTCATCCAGGCAGGGAACTCTTCCTTCGATGCTGCCAGTGCAACCTGAGAAACGGTTTCGCTGAAACTGTCTCCACTGATGGTGCCCGAAACGGCAGGTAGCTCAGGAAGGGTTGGGTAAGCCTCAACGTCCATGGTTGGAAGAGTGAACTTTGAAGTGCCACAGGTTAGCTGCACCTTGGTTCCGTCCGATTCAAACTCAACCGGAGCATTTGGAAGACGAGCTGCGATGTCAGAAAGTAGTCGGCTGCTGATGAGGATGCGACCGGATTCTTCAACCTTGGCAACGATCTCTACCTGCGCTGAGACCTCGTAGTCGAAAACAGATAGTCGTAGTGCGTTTGCATCAGCTTCGATGAGAACACCACTGAGGATGATCTGAGCCTTATTGCGCTGCGGGAGGATGCGAGCTGCAAAAGATACGGCTTCAGAAAGGACGTCTTTGTTTACCTGGAACTTCAATGGTTTTCCTATCAGAAAAGCGTTCTGGTCCAAAACAGGTTTTGGTCTTAAATCTTCCCACAAAAACGGGGTAAGTATTTAGGAAACGGATTTGTTGTGATTCACCCAATTCGTTATCAATTTCCAAATTCAATTTCTTTAATTAAAAACACTATTAACGGGCTGTGGAATTGTGGATAAGTGACCTGTTCCCTTATTTGAGTAGAGAACTACATTCTTGTAACTTGTTTGCACAGCTGTTGAGGAATCTGTGGATAACTTGAATATCTGTGGAATTGGTTTGGGCCACTCCCCAGCCTATATGCCTGTTGTTCACGGGAATGTCGACTTTTCCCAGAGTTATCCACAGGGTTGCAAACAGGTGGAATTGTTGTTTTTGGTATGCCAAGAGACCTGAGTTACAAGAATTTGGTTTTGGCCATTGGTTGGGACAGCGCCAGGGCTAGCAGAGGCTAGCTAACAAATTACAAGATTTAGCGGCTCTGGTTGCTCTTGATGCGGTTCATGATGTCGGTTACGTGAGAGTAGATCTCGCGCTTTCGGTTCATGTCTTCGCGAATCTTGTTGCAGGCATAAAGCACAGTGGTGTGATCGCGTCCGCCAAACAGCTGACCAATCTTTGGAAGCGAAAGTCCGGTCTGTTCGCGGCAAATGTACATCGCGATCTGACGAGCCTGGGCAATGGCCTGAACTCGAGAGGTTCCGGAAAGGTCGTCCTGGCTGATGCCATAGAAGCTTGAAACCATGTTCATGATTTCGGCTGGGGTGGTGTTCTTTTCGTCTCCGATAGGAATGATGTCCAGAAGAACGGTTTGTACCAGCTGCATGGTGATTGGCTGGTGGTTGAGATTGGCAAATGCGGTTACTCGAATAAGCGCACCCTCAAGTGCGCGAATGTTTGAGGAAACGCGCTGAGCCATGTACTCGAAGATCTCGTCTGGAATGCGAACCCGGTCGTTGTCTGCTTTCTTGCGCAGAATGGCGATACGGGTCTCCAGCTCTGGTGCCTGGATGTCTGTCATAAGACCCCAGGAGAAGCGGGTAAGCATGCGCTCTTCGAAGCCGGCCATTTCGCTTGGTGGCTTATCGGAGGTAATCACAACCTGCTTGTTGTTGTTGTGCAGGGTGTTGAAGGTGTGGAAGAAAGCCTCTTGAGTCTGCTCTTTACCTTCCAAGAACTGGATGTCGTCGATCAGCAGTAGGTCGATGTCTCGGTAGGCAGCCTGGAATTCAGAATTCTTGTTGTTCTGAATGGCATTGATGAATTCGTTGGTGAACTCTTCACTCGAAACGTAGCGAACCTTCTTGCGCTGGTGCAGAGCGATTGTGTAGTGACCAATAGCGTGCAGCAAGTGGGTTTTACCCAGGCCTGATTCGCCGTAAATAAATAGCGGGTTGTAGCTCTTGGCTGGTTCTTCGGCAACGGCAAAGGCGGCAGCGTGGGCAAATCGGTTTGATCCACCGATAACGAAGGTGTCGAAGGTGTACTTGGGATTCAGGCGAGTTTCGAAGTTTCGAAGATCAAGTGCACCACCGGAAAGGTACGAGGGAATCTCGGTAACTACTGGTTCTGGTGCAAATGGCGGCTCAGAATCTACAAGCTTGGTGCCCTCAAGGTCTTTGTTGACATTGAGCTGAAGTCTGGTTGGCCCACCGAAGTCTGCGTTGGTGGCCATGTATTCCAAAATCACGTGCATGATTCGCTGTTCGATCATGCCCTGGGTGATTGGGTTGGGGACATCCACGAACAGGGTTTCACCGAGGATGGCTACTGGCTCTACCAAATTGAGGAATCCCATGGCCTGTCGGCTGACCCTCTGGTCGTTGGCGAGTCTGGTGAGAAGTGAGTGCCACAGTGTGGCTACAACGTCTTCGTCACTCATAAGTAGTTTCCTGCAGTTCCCAATAAATACGCGGTGAGTATCTAGTATCTCAGGAGTTTTCCACAGGTTACGACAAGTTGTCCACCATTGTGGATAACTTGTGGATAACCCCGAATTTGCCCGCTCCCCAGCCAGGCCGAATTCCCCAGAGAAAACGATTCAAGCGGATTTTGTTTTCAGGTGCAAATTGAAGCGGCGTGTCGTTACTTTGATTCACACAGACGCTGTGGCAAACTTCGAGATTTATTTTCGTTTTGTGCCAAATAAACTTGACCGCTGGCCGTCTATGTCTTATTTTTAATAGGTTGCTCGGTCCAGAGGTTGATCGAGATTCTTATTTGGACGGCCGTTTCTACAGCTTCCAGCAACTTATTGAACCTCAACCATGTCTTTGGAGTGATCACCAATGTCTAAGCGTACTTTCCAGCCGAACAACCGTCGTCGTGCTAAGACCCACGGTTTCCGTCTACGTATGTCGACCCGTGCAGGTCGTGCAATTCTTGCTGCTCGTCGCCGCAAGGGTCGCACCGAGCTTTCGGCTTAATTTAGTTTCAGCCAGATGCTGGCTAAGGCCAATCGTTTGCTAAAAGCCGACGATTTCCGTACGACCATGCGTAGTGGGCGTAAAGTCAGCTCGGCCAACTTTGTTCTTTATCTAAAGCGGGATCTGGGTAACCCCCAGGCCCGCTTTGGTTTTGTCGTAGCAAAAACCGTAGGCAACGCGGTAACTCGCAACTTGGTAAAGCGTCGCCTCAGGGTTTTGGCGAGACAACATCTGCCACTTATTTCCGAACCAATCGACATAGTGGTGCGCGCTCTGCCCACCATCGCTGCCCTGGACTGGAATAAACTTTCTACAGAGTTCGAAACTGCCTTTATCAAGGGCATGGCCAAGGGAATTCAGGCGTGAGTCTGGTCCTTTTCCTCTGGCTGCTGCCCAGAAACCTGGTAATCGCTTTTCTTATTGCGTATCGGAAGTTGATCTCACCGCTCTACGGTGAGGTTTGCCGGTACTACCCCAGCTGTTCCAGCTATGGTTTGCAACAGATTCAGCAGCGCGGTGTTGCGCTGGGTTCCGTTCTTACCGCCTGGCGAATCCTGCGGTGCAACCCCTGGTCTAGTGGTGGCGTCGATGAGGTGAAGCCAGGAACTGGCAAATTTCGCATCACAAGGTTCGGCTTTGTGGTGCCAACGAGTTTAGATTTTAGGAAGGCAAGTAACTAATGGATCTACTTTGGCCAATCAAATGGGTTATCGAGCTTATTCTCGTTAGCTTCCACTCGCTATTCACCTTTATCGGTATGGGCGCCAACGACGGCTTTACCTGGGTGCTGGCCATTACCGGCCTCGTTGTAGTGGTTCGAGCTTCGCTCATTCCTCTATTTGTGAAGCAGATCATGAGCCAGCGCAACATGCTGGTTGTGCAGCCAGAGCTGCAGAAGCTTCAGAAGAAGTACAAGGGCAAGAACGACCAGGAATCGCGCCAGGCCTTTGCCAAGGAGCAGATGGAGCTCTACAAGAAGTTTGGTGCAAACCCACTAAGCAGCTGTCTTCCACTGCTGGTTCAGATGCCTATCTTCTTCAGCCTCTTCGCCGTTCTCAACGATGCCCAGCACGACAAGGCCGGCGTTGGTCTTATGAACCTGCAGCTGGCACACTCGTTTGCAAACGGAAGCGTCTTTGGCGCTCCCCTGCAGGCAACCTTCGTAAGCAGCACCTCGGTGACCGTAAAGGTTTTGGCCGCTGTGATGATCGTTCTGATGACTGCATCGCAGTTCATCACCCAGCGTCAGATTCTTGCTAAGAACATGAACCCAGATGCCGCAAACAGCCAGTACATGCAGACTCAGAAGATCATGATGTACATCTTCCCTGTGATGTTTGCCATCTCGGGTGTTGCATTCCCACTAGGCGTTATGACCTACTGGTTGGTTTCCAACTTCTGGACCATGGGTCAGCAGTTTGTGGTTATCCGCAACATGCCAACCCCTGGATCGCAGGCTCACCACGAGCGCGAGGCGCGACTTGCCAAGAAGGGTAAGTCCTCCACTCCTGCTGCGGCAGCCATCGAAGCCGAGGAAGCACCTGCTGCCCCGGTTTCCAACCAGCGCAAGCAGCCAGTTTCCAAGGCGCGCGCCAAAAAGACCCCAAACAACTAACCGCTAAACCTGCAAGGGATAAAAATGAGCGACAAAGAACTTGAAGCACCAGCAAGCGTTACTCAGCTTGAAGAAGAAGGCGAGATTGCAGCCGACTACATCGAAGAGTTGCTGGACATCTACGACCTAGACGGCGACATCGACATCGATGTTCGTCAGGGACGTGCCTACATCGAGGTAACCAGCGAGAGCGACAGCAACCTGCGTCTCTTGTCTGACCCTGAGACCGTTGAGGCGCTGCAGGAGCTGGCTCGACTAGCCGTGCAGACCAAGACCAGCACCTTCAGCCGTCTGATTCTTGACGTCGGTGGCTCGCGCGATGCAAAGATCGCCAGCCTGGCCAAGATGGTTCAGAAGAGCATCGATCGCGCCAAGGAGACCGGCAACAGCGTTCCGCTAAAGCCAATGTCCTCCTACGAGCGCAAGCTAGCCCACGACATCATCGCCGAAGCCGGTTTGGTGTCTGAGTCTGAGGGTGAAGGCAAGGATCGCCACATCGTCATCAAGGTTGAGGCGTAAGTAGACGGTAGAGCACATGGAATGTTTCACGTGGAACATCCATATCTCTCGGCCTCATGGCCTCGTCTAAACCACCAAACTGTAATTCACACGGTTCGCCGCTTGCTCGCGGCTCATACGTGAAACATTTGATATTGCGAGGCGCTTCTTTACATGGCAGACGAATACGAACTTGAGGTCGAGCCGGCGTCGGCCGCCGCCGTATTTGGCGAAGGCATCGGCCAGGCCCGCGACTACGCAACCAACCTGGTGCTAGATGCAGACCTGCTGGGTCTTCTGGGCCCACGCGAGATGCCAAAGCTTTGGACTCGTCACATCCTCAACTCTGCCGTGGTCTCGGAACTTCTGGTTGCCGGCGACACCGTTGCCGACGTTGGCTCGGGTGCCGGCCTTCCGGGTATTCCGATGGCGATTGCTCGTCCAGATGTTCACTTCACCCTGATCGAACCAATGGAGCGTCGCGCTACCTGGCTGCAGAAGCAGGTGGAAGAGCTGGAGCTAAAAAACGTAACCGTGGTTAGAGCCCGCGCCGAAGAGGTACCTGTCCACAGTTTCTCGGTGGTTACTGCCCGTGCAGTCTCGGCTCTGCCAAAGTTGCTTAGGCTAACCGTTCCCCTGCTGAAGGCGGGAGGTCGAGTTCTAGCTCTAAAGGGTGGCAAGGCTCAGGACGAGATCGACGATTCGGCTAACTTGGTCAAGAAGTTGAAGATCAAAGACTTCCAGATAGTTTTCACCGGAGTTAAGCACTTGGCCGAACCAACCCTCGTGGTTGTTACTAGGCTTGTTTGAGATTGGAAAGGTTTCACGTGAAACATTCGGGCAACCTCGGCGGTTTTTCAGATACTCCCCTCGCGCGCGAGATCTCAGCCAATAACGCTCGCCTTGCGGCCATAGCCAACGCAGGTGTAAAGGCTCCAGCCGAAACCCGCATTTTCACCATCAGCAACCAAAAGGGTGGTGTGGGCAAGACCACTACTGCGGTGAACCTGGCCGCAGCCCTCGCTCAAAAGGGCCTCAAGGTTTTAGTCATCGACCTCGATCCTCAGGGCAATGCCTCCACCGCTCTCGGTGTAAACCACCACTCGGGCGTAAAGGGAATCTACGAGGTGCTTACCGAAAGCGAGCCATTCGCCAAGGTCATTTACAAGAGCCCAGTGATGGAAAACCTGTTCTGCGTACCAGCTTCTATCGATCTGGCCGGCGCGGAGCTTGAAATATTCGCCGGATTCGACCAAAACGAGCGCAATTTCCGCCTGCGAGACGCGCTGAGAGCCTTTCTAAGCACTGCTCCGGTGAAACCAGACTACGTTTTCATCGACTGCCCACCCTCGTTGGGTCTGCTGACGGTGAATGCTTGGGCAGCAGCCACCGAAGTTTTGATTCCAATCCAATGCGAGTACTACGCGCTGGAGGGTTTGAGCCAGTTGCTGCGCAACATCAAGCTGATCCAGCAGCACGTAAACCCGCAGCTGGTGCTGAGCACCATTCTGCTGACTATGTTTGATAGCCGCACCAACCTTTCAACTCAGGTAGCCGACGACGTGCGCGAGCACTTCCCCACCCAGGTGCTCACCGCTGTGATTCCACGTTCGGTGCGCGTTTCTGAGGCACCTTCGTACCAGCAGCCGGTTATCACCTACGACAAGAACTCTCCTGGCAGCATCGCCTATCTAGAGGCCGCCATCGAACTAGCAAACAAGGGGGCCTAACCATGGCTGAAAAGAAGGGCGGCCTCGGCCGCGGAATCGGTGCGCTGATTCCTACCAGCGATGTTCCGAGCGAACGTCCGATGGATGTTTTCTTCACCTCCCCTAGCGAGGTAGCTAACGACCTAGTTGCCGTACCGGGTGCCCGCTTTGGCCACCTAGATATCGAATCGATTGTTCCGAACCCACGTCAGCCACGTTCGGTGTTTGAGCCAGAGGCATTTGCCGAGCTGGTTCACTCCATCCGTGAATTGGGTGTGCTGCAGCCGATCGTGGTTCGTCCGCTGGGCGAGAAGGACGGCAAGCCGACCTATGAGCTGATCATGGGTGAGCGTCGCCTGCGTGCCAGCAAGGAAAACGGCCTGGCCAAGATTCCGGCAGTTATCCGCGAGACAGCGGATGAGAACATGCTGCGTGATGCATTGCTTGAGAACCTGCACCGCTCAGACCTCAACCCCTTGGAAGAAGCAAGCGCCTACCAGCAGCTGCTGGAAGACTTTGGCATCACTCAGGAAGAGCTAGCCAACCGCATTGGCCGCAGCCGACCAAAGATCACCAACACCATTCGCTTACTGAAGCTACCTGCCGATGTTCAGAAGAAGGTTGCAGCCGGCGTTCTAAGCGCAGGTCACGCACGTGCCATTCTGGGCGCAACTTCGGATGACCGCATGGGTTACTGGGCAACCAAGGTTGTCAACGAGGGCCTTTCGGTTCGCTCGCTCGAAGAGGCCATTGCCTTGGACAAGGGTGAGGGCGGCAACGCTGGCGGTGCCGGCAAGGCTCGTCCTGGTGGACGCATGGACATGCTCAAGGAGATTGCAGATCGCCTGGGCGACCAGCTAAACACCGGTGTGAAGATTTCTCTCGGCAAGAAGAAGGGCCAGCTGGTGATTGATTTCGCAACCGTGGCAGACCTCAACCGAATTCTGGACGAATTGGGCTACCGCCGCGACTAACAGGCTTATCCACAGGTTAAACGAGTTATCCACAACCCTCGAAAGGTTGTGGATAACTGCTTTAAGGCTTGATTTGGCGGGCTTTAACCGCGATTGTGGAGGGCAGCGGTGGCTAGCTCGAGGTAAACACTGGCAAGGCTTTGACCGGTTGCAAGAATGGCCTGAGGCAGCAGCGAGGTCTCGGTTAGGCCCGGTGCCACGTTGGTTTCTAGGAACCAAGGCACGCCCTGCTTATCCACAATGAGGTCTACTCGCGAAAGGTGTCGCAGGCCAAGCACTTCGTGAGCCTCGATGGCAACCTGAGTGGCTTTGGAAAGCGTTGCCTCGCTGAGGCGAGCCGGAACGTAGTAGTTGGTCTCACCGGCGATGGTGCGCTCGTCGTAGCCAAACTTTCCGGTGGTAGGTTCAATCTCAACCGGAGGCAGAGCAAGCGGGCCGGCACCCTGGTTGATAACCGAAATGGCAAGCTCGGTGCCTTCAATGTACTTCTCGATGATGGCAACGTCACAGTAAACGTAGGCATCGATCATGGCACGCGAAAGGTGTGCCGCATCCTGAACGATGGTTACACCCTGGGCCGAACCACTTCGAGCCGGCTTCACAACAACTGGGAACGAAAGCGCGCTGGAAATACGCTTCAGAACGCTCTCGGCGTTTAGCTCGCGGAAGGTTTCACGTGGCAGGGTCACCGATGGCGGAGTCTGAATGCCGGCGCGAGCAACCAGGATCTTTGCGATGGACTTATCCCATGCCAGACGGGCAGACTCGGCGTTGGCGCCCACAAATGGAACACCCGAAAGGGCCAAGAGATCGCGCAGTGCGCCATCCTCGCCACTTGCACCGTGCAGGGTTGGCCAAATAACGTCAGGGGCGTCCGCCTCGATGTTCTCGAATAGGTTTTCGTCTGGTTCACGGATGATTACTGTGGCTCCAGCCTCGGCAAGAGCGTCTGCAACGCGGCGACCACTCTTCAGCGAGATGTCACGCTCATGCGAAATGCCGCCAGAAAGCACCTGAATTTTGAGGTGCGGTCCCTTTTCAAGATTCGGAATCATTTTTGCCCTCCCAGAATTGCTGTTATTTGGCTTTAAACGTGGCTAGAAGCTCGGTTTGGTCGTTGATCACGGTGGCCAAACGCTTGATACCAAGCTTGATGTTCTCAGGCGTTGGATACGAGAAGGAAACGCGCAGGTATTGCTGACCGGTACCGTTGGCAAAGAATGCGGTGCCTGGGGTATAGGCAACCAGTTCCTTGACGGCCAGCGGAAGCATTGCCTTCGAGTCGATTCCCTTTGGCAGGGTGAGCCAGAGGTAGAAACCACCGTCTGGGCGAGTGGTGTGCAGGTGTGGCAAGTACTCGGTGACTGCGCTCAAGGCGGCGTCGCGTCGTTCACGGTAGACACCACGGAAGGTGTCGATGGTGGACTTCCAGTCGCTCTTTGCCAAATACTCACTGATGAGCATCTGAGTGAAGGTGCTTGGGCTTAGAAGAGCAGACTCGTTGGCCAAAACCAGCTTGTCGCGGATGCCTGCTGGAGCAACAACGTAACCAACGCGTAGACCCGGGGCGAAAATCTTGGAGAACGAACCCAGGTAGATGACGCAGTCTTCCTCGTAGGAGCGCATTGCCACCGGCGGCTTCTCACCGAAGTAGAGCAGGCCGTATGGGTTGTCTTCCAAAATCAGGATGTGCTCGCGACGGGCAATCTCAACAATGCGGTGGCGACGCTCTTCGGTGAGGGTTACACCGCTTGGGTTACCAAAGTTTGGCACCAGATAGATGAACTTGATGTGGCGACCTTCGGCCCTCAGGCGGGCGATGTCGGCCTCGAGGGCGTCTGGGTCCATTCCCTCGTGATCGGTGCGAACGTGCTCTACATGGGCCTCGTAGTGGCGGAAAATGCCAATTGCGCCCACGTAAGACGGAGACTCGGCCATAACCACATCGCCGGCATCAAGGAAGAGGCCACCGAGAAGGTCTAGACCTTGCTGGCTTCCGGTGGTGATCACGATGTCTTCGACGCTGGCCGAAATGCCCTCTAGAGCCATAACTTCGCGAATCTGATCGCGCAGCATCTCATCGCCCTGGCCGCCACCGTACTGTAGGGCGTAGTTGCCGCGGGTTGCCATCATCGACTCGAACGAATCGGCCAGCAATTCCTTTGGAAGCGCGCTAACAAATGGCATACCGCCGGCCAGCGAAACAACCTCTGGGCGGCTAACCACGGCAAAAAGGGCTCGAACTTCGGAAACTGACAGGGTGTTGGCGCGCGCGGCGTAAGTATCCAACCAGTGGTCGAAATTATTACTCTGCACGCCGTTAGTGGTCATTTTCCTTGCTCCAAAAAAGATAATTCATACCAGCCTAGTAAAAAACCCGCACTCAACAAAGCCGTAGAGCGTTGCTGGTGCGGGTTCTATCCCGAAGGGAAAAGCTGGTTTGTCGTGAAACTAACCTAGGAATTCGCTCAGCTCGTTGACCAAGATGGACTTAGGCTTGGCGCCCACGATGCTCTTAACAACCTGTCCACCCTGGAATACCTGGAGGGCTGGGATGCTTACGATGCCGTACTGCATTGCAAGCTGCTGCTCGTTGTCTACGTTGACCTTAACGATCTCGATCTTGTCTGCGTACTCGGCAGCAATCTGGTCGAGGATTGGCGAAACCTGGCGGCAAGGGCCACACCACTCGGCCCAGAAGTCAACCAAAACTGGCTTGTTGTTCTGAAGTACGTCTGCCGCGAAACTAGCGGTGGTTACGTTCTTTGCTGCGCTCATCTGAATCTCCTGAATTCTTGTTATTCAAAGTCTAAATCGGTGGTTGCCGGGTTTTGTGAACCGGCCGATAGGAACGAAAAACTAGTGTCCCTGTAGGTAGTGCTCTGCGTCTAGGGCTGCAACGCAACCAGAGGCTGCTGCGGTGATGGCCTGACGGTAGGTTGGGTCAATCACATCGCCACAGGCAAAGACACCCGGAAGGTTGGTCTTGCTGGTGCGACCCTCCACCTGGATGAACTTCTCTGGGGTGAGGGTTACCTGATCTTCAACCAACCAAACGCGAGGATCATTTCCAACCGCGATGAAAAGGCCATCGAGGTCTAGGTTTGACGTGGAACCGTCAACGGTGTTGCGCAGGGTTACGCCAGAAAGCTTGTTCTCGCCCAGCAGCTCGGCAATCTCGGTGTTCCAGACAACCTCAATCTTTGGGTTGTTGAGGGCGCGCTCCTGCATGATCTTGCTGGCCTTGAAGGTGTCGCGACGGTGGATGAGGTAAACCTTGCTGGCAAAGCGGGTGAGGAAGTTTGCCTCTTCCATGGCGCTGTCGCCGCCACCAACCACGGCGATGGTGCGCTCGCGGAAGAAGAAGCCGTCGCAGGTGGCACACCACGAGACGCCGTAACCCGAGAGTTCCTTCTCGCGTGGCAAGCCAAGCTCGCGGTAGGCGGCACCGGTGGCCAGAATCACGGTTTTTGCCTCGAAGGTCTGGCCTAGGCCGGTCTTCACAATCTTTACATCGCCACGGAGGTCAACTTCGATGACATCGTCCAACAGCACCTCGGTGCCAAAGCGCTCGGCCTGAGCTTGGAAGTTTGCCATCAGTTCTGGACCCATCAGGCCATCTGGGAAGCCTGGGAAGTTCTCCACCTCGGTGGTCTTCATCAGCTCGCCGCCAGCCTCAACGCTGGATGCGATAAGCAGCGGCTTCAGACCGGCACGGGCGGTGTAAATAGCTGCGGTGAAACCGGCAGGACCGGAACCAATGATGATGACGTCGCGCAAGGCAGTCTCCTGAGGATTTTGAGAGTGATTACTCAAACCCGATTTTACCGCTTGATTATTCCTCGAACTTTGCTCAACACAGGCTTAGTGGCCTCTGTTAGCAGAGCAAATTCAGGGGCACGGATGGCCCAGAGTGCAGCCACAAACACAATCAGGATCACAATGCCCACAAATCCGCAGGCCAAAACGGCGGTGGTGACAGAGCGAACGGCGAAGTGGCCCATTCCGTTGCCACCGATGGCGTCGAGCGCAAACTTGCCGGCCACGCCAGAAATGGCGGCGGCCAGCAGGAAGCGCAGCAGCGAACCAGTGACGCCCTTGCTGAAGTTACCGATGCGACGACGAAGAACGCTGAATGCCAAAACGGCCTGTACCAGCACGCTTCCGCTGGTTAGGTAGGCCAGGGCTGCAGTTCGGTGGATTGGATCTACAAACTGTTGAATCATCAGGGCGCCGGCAATGTAGATAACCGACTGAATCACTGTGATGTAAAACGGCGTTTTGGTGTCTTCCAGCGCGTAGAAAGACTTCTGCATGAAGAAGCCCAGGCTGAACGGCAAGAGGCCAACCATGAAACCAATGAGTACCTTGGCCAGAGACATGGTGGCCGAGTATTCGCCAACAAAGACGCGGCTGATTGGGTAGGCCAAGATAATCAGTGCGGTGGCCGCCAGAATGCTGATCAGGCCCACGATTCGAAGGCCATCACGCAGGTCGGTCTTCACATCCTCGATGCGACCCTCGTGCACGTGAACGCTGATGCGAGTGAAGTAGACGGTGGCCAAGCTAACTGTGGCAACGCTGTGCGGAAGCATAAAGATCAGCCAAGCAATGCCGGATGCCGCCACGGAGGCAACATCGCCGTGACCTCGACCGGCAACCGAGCTGGAGGCCACCGAAGACTGGAAGATGCCGGCAACCTGGGTTACCAAGACCATGGCCAGAGTCCAGGATCCAGCCTTGAGGGCCGGTGCCATGCCAAAGCCGCGCCACTGGAAGTTTGGTTTGTAATGAATGCCGATTCGACGCCAGAAGTAGAACAGGATCACGGCCTGGGCTGCCACACCCAGGGTGGCCGAGCCGGCCAAAAGAGTTATCTGGCTACCGGTCCAGAGTGCAACCGTGGTTTTACCCGTTGGGTCTACTCCGAAGATAACGATGTAGGCAACCATGCCCACTAGACCAACAACATTGTTGAGCACCGGTGCCCACATGAATGGTCCAAAGTGGCCACGGGCGTTGAGAACTTCACCAAGCATCGAATAGATGGCGTAGAAGAACAGCTGCGGAAGGCACCAGTAGGCAAAGGCCGTTGCCAGCGCCAGGTGCGCTGGCGACCAGCCCGAGGTGTAGATGTCCACCAAGATGGGCGCGGCGATGGTTGCCACCACGGTGATTCCACCAAAGACCACGATGGCCATGGTCAGCAGGCGGTTGATGTAGCCGGCACCACCATCGGTGTGACTGCGGGCCTTTACCAACTGTGGAACCAGGATGGCGTTAAGCACACCACCCGCGATGATGGCGTAAACGTTGTTAGGCAGCTGGTTGGCAACGCCAAAGGCGTCGGCTGCGTTGGTGGTGACACCGATCATGGCGGCAAGCAAGACAGCACGCACAAAACCAAGCACGCGGCTGATGATGGTGCCGCTTGCCATAATCAGGCTAGAACGAGCAACGCTCAAGTTGTCTCCTGTCGGCGTCGCTTTGCGACGGTGCGAACCACACCAGCGATTGCGAGGCCGGTGACAATGATTGCGAAGCCAGCGATGAGACTGTTCTCAATCTCGGCATTCACGGTGAGCTTAAGGTCTACCGCAGGACCCAGTGAAAGTCCTGAAAAAGTGGTGAGCCAGGCGCGAAGCACCACATCGCCGTCTGCAATGGCGCTAACCGGAACCTTGGCCACGTAGGTGGTTTGGGCCGGAACCATAACCTCGATGGTGGCCGGAACCAGGGCCTTCAGGTTGGTTGGTGCCACGTGAACCTGCACGCGAACCTCAACCGGGTAGTCGTTTCGAATGGAGACCGGCAGCTTGGAATCGCGCGAGACCAGGTGAATGACCGAGCCCGGCACGATGTGAATGGCAAAGGGTGGGGTGGACTGCTCTGCGCTGGCTGAGCTGTAGCCAGCCGCGGTCCCCGAAGTGGTGGCTTGGGTTGCGTTAGCCGGTGACACTGCCGAGGCCGAGAGCGCAAGCAGCACCGAAGCTAGGGCGGTGGCCACCGTTCCACGTGAAACCATGCGCAACATCAGCGGGTGCGCTCCACCCACTCGATTACGTTGCGAGCCATGCGGCGCTCGTTTTCGTGGGCAAGGGTCTCGGTAAGAAGATCAAGCTCAACCCAGCGAACATCAACGGCTTCGCGGTCTGGATCGCCGTCTACCGTTAGCTCTCCGCCGGTCTGGCGCAAAATGTAGTGGTGCACGGTCTTGGCAATTAGCTTTGGACCGGCTGCAAATTCGTACTGAATCGAGCCAATGGCCTCGATGATCTCGGCACTGATGCCGGTCTCTTCCCAAACTTCGCGCATTGCAGCCTGCTCGAGGGTTTCGACGCCCTCCGGGTGCCCCTTGGGCACACACCAGTCGATTCGACCATTGCGAGCCTGACGACCAATCAGGGCAACGCGAAAACTGCCATCGGAGGCCAAAACAAAGCCACCGGCAGAGGTTTCCTCAACCCGGCGACGGGGTCTGGAAATCTTCTGGTCACTCATGTAACCAAGCCTAGACGCTGAGAGCTGTGTCAGACTTGAATCCCATGCAAAGCATCGCTAAGGCCCTAGAAAATCTCAACCAAATGACCTCAGGTCCGCTGTTTGAGCGCCTTGGCAATCTATTTAGCGCGGCCGGCCACGAGTTGGCTCTGGTTGGCGGACCGGTTCGCGATGCGTTCCTGGGTCGCAAGTCACCAGACCTCGACTTCACCACCAGCGCCCTCCCCGATGAGACCATTGCCATCCTCAAGGGCAACGTGGATTCTTGGTGGGACATCGGCAAGGAGTTCGGCACCATCGGTGCCCGCATGGGCGACGACACCGTGGAAATCACCACCTACCGAGCCGATGAGTACGACCCTGAAAGCCGCAAGCCACTGGTCGCCTTCGGTAAGAGCCTCGAGGCCGATCTCTATCGCCGCGACTTCACCGTAAACGCTATGGCCCTGCGCCTGCCGGGTCAGATCTTTGTGGACCCCTGCAACGGTCTGCAAGACCTGGCCGATGGCATTCTCAAGACACCGATTGCGCCGGAGGACTCGTTCTCGGACGATCCGCTTCGCATGCTGCGCGGAGCCCGCTTTGCCAGCCAGCTGGGCTTCGAGATTGAGACCGCAACCTTCGATGCCATGAAGGCCATGACCGAGCGCCTCAAGATTGTGAGCGCAGAGCGCGTCAACGTTGAGATCACCAAGCTGATGCTTGGCGCCCACCCGCGTCAAGGCATCGAGGCGCTTGTCAGCAGTGGCCTGGCGGCAGTGGTTTTGCCGGAGCTGCCCGCACTGAAGCTTGAAGCCGACGAGCACCACCACCACAAGGATGTGTACGAGCACACCCTGCGAGTGGTAGAGCAGGCCATCGACTACGAGAAGGACTACGGCCTAGAGGGCGACTTTATTTTGCGCTTTGCCGCCCTGATGCACGACGTGGGCAAGCCTGCCACCAAGCGTAACGAACCTGGCGGCGCCGTTTCGTTCCATCAGCACGACCTGGTTGGTGCCAAGGTGACGGCAAACCGCATGCGCGAGCTTAAGTTCGACAACGCCACCATCAAATCGGTGAAGGAATTGGTGCGCCTGCACCTGCGCTTCTTTGGCTACGGCGACAACGACCCTTGGACCGATTCGGCTGTGCGCCGCTACGTGCGCGATGCCGGAGACAACCTGCTACGTCTGCACGCCCTAACCCGCGCCGATGTGACCACCCGAAACCGTCGCAAAGCCGATCGCCTTGCCCACGCCTACGACGACCTTGAGCACCGAATTGCCGTTTTGGCCGAAGAGGAAGAGCTCAACGCCATCAGGCCTGACCTCGATGGCAACGACGTGATGCGAATCCTAGACATCAAGGCCGGCCCGGCCGTGGGCGAGGCTTACCACTTCCTAATGGAATTGCGAATGGACGAGGGCTCCATCGGTGCCGAAGAAGCAGAAAAACGCTTGCTTGCTTGGTGGCAGAACCGCTAATCTAGAAAGGTTGCGCTCTTTGGCACCATTGCCACGGGCAGTGCAACAGATGCAATACCCTCCTGCTACAGAAATCCTGTGGCCGTTCTAGTCCGAAGGAGGTGGGTTAGTCATGCATCAGTACGAGCTAATGGTTCTCCTCGACCCAACCGTCGAAGAGAAGACCGTCGCACCAAGCCTCGACAAGTTCCTCAATGTAATCCGTAACGGTGAAGGCACCGTTGACAAGGTTGACATTTGGGGCCGTCGTCGTCTTGCTTACGAAATCAACAAGAAGACCGAAGCGATCTACGCAGTTCTTAGCCTTACCGCTAAGAGTGCCGACATCGTTGAGCTTGACCGTCAGCTAAAGCTGTCGGAAGCAGTTCTTCGCACCAAGGTGCTACGCGCCGAAGAGGCAATCGTAAGCATCAACCCAGTAGACATCCCAGAGGTTTCGGCCGCTGAGTTGGCTGCTGAGAAGCCAGCTAAGCCACACCGCTCGGGCAAGCCTGCCCGCAAGGCGAGCGAGTAAAGAATATGGCCGGGGAAGTAAACGTCACGATCGTAGGCAACCTAGCCGCCGATCCTGAGTTGCGTTACACCCAGGGTGGCGTTGCCGTCACTTCACTGCGTGTGGGTTCTACCCCTCGCACCTTCAACCGTCAGACCAGCCAGTGGGAAGATGGCGAAACCGTTTGGGTTCGCTGCACCGCTTGGCGCGAGCTAGCAGAGAACATCGCTAACTCGTTGCACAAGGGTACCCGCGTAGTGGTTACTGGTCGTTTGAAGGCTCCATCGGCTTACCAGGCCGCCAACGGCGAGGCTCGCGCTTCGCTAGAGCTCGAGATTGAGGACATCGGTGCTTCGTTGCTTCGCGCAACCGCAACTGTCACCAACCGAGTTCGTGAGGCCGGCGCTGTCGGTGGACGAAGCGACAACCCATGGGGCGATGTCCCAGCAACCCCAACCCGAAGTGCCGCTGCTAGCGATGATGCCTGGGCAAACCCAGGTACCCCAGCTGGCGTAGACGACACCCCGTTCTAAATCTTTAGAGACTTTTAAGGAGAAAATCATGGCTGCAAAGAGCGACCCACGTCGTAAGCCTCGCAATGCAAAGAACGCCAAGCTTGCCCCAGTTAAGGCAATCAAGGTTGGCGTAATCGACTACAAGGACATCGCAACCCTGCGTAAGTTCATCTCGGACCGCGGCAAGATCCGCGCCCGTCGTATCACTGGCGTTTCCGTTCAGGAACAGCGCCTTATCGCCCGTGCCATCAAGAACGCTCGCGAGGTAGCTCTGCTTCCTTACGCTGGCGCTGGCCGCTAAGGAGTAATCAGATGTCGAAGCTTATTTTGACCACCGAAGTTACCGGTCTAGGTGCTGCAGGTGAAGTTGTTGAGGTAAAGAACGGCTACGCCCGTAACTACCTACTGCCACGCGGCTTTGCCGTACTTTGGACCAAGGGTGGCGAGAAGCAGGTTGCACAGATCCGTGCAGCACGCGACGCCCGCGCTCTTGCTACCACCGAAGAAGCAGTTGCCCTAAAGACTGCCATCGAGGCAGCCACCGTAAAGGTAGCCGCTAAGGCTGGCGTTGGTGGCCGTTTGTTCGGTGCAGTTAAGACCACCGATGTTGCCAAGGCTGTTGCAGCCGCTGGCCTCGGCGAGATTGACAAGCGCAAGGTCGAGTTCGTTGCACCTATCCGCACCACTGGTGCGCACGTTGCAACCGTTCGTCTAAACGCTGAGCTAAGCGCCAAGATCAACCTTCAGGTTGTAGCCGCTAAGTAGTTTTACCGCTGAGGGCGGGTCTCTTTCGGGAGGCCCGCCCTTTGCTTTAACGTTTCCACCAGATGTTCGGCTGTCACTACATCCCATGCAAACGCCAGGTGAATGAAATTCACTTTTGGTTCGATGTAGCGAACAGATTTCAGGCTCGTGTCCTGGGGTTATCCACAACCTTTTAGTTGAGGTTTAGGGTTTGACGGAAAAGTTGTCCACAGGGGCAACACGCCTGTAACTAGCGGGTTTTAGGGGTTTTTCCACAATCCATACACAGGGTTATCCCCAACTTACCCACAGGTTAGACGGCGTGTCTACACAGTTATACACAGGCGATTCCACAGGGTCATTTGAAGGTTAAATGTCGGTGACCGATGCTGTAGTTGGCGAAATAGGTTTTCAGGAGGAAATCATGAGTTTGGCAGCGGTACCAGCACCAGATAACGGTGCAATTCGTGTGCTTCCCAGCGACATGCTGGCAGAGCAGAGCACACTGGGCGGCATGCTGCTTTCTCAGGAGGCAGTGGCCGAGGTCTTTGAGGTTGTGAAGGGCGTAGATTTCTACGCACCAAAGCACGAGATCATCTTCGATGCCATCGTCACTCTCTACGGCAAGGGCGAGCCTACCGACGTCATCACCGTCACCGACGAGCTCACCAAGGCCGGCAACCTGGTTCGTGCCGGCGGTGCCGATTACCTCCACACACTAACCGCGGTGGTTCCAACCGCGGCAAGTTCGGTTTACTACGCCAACATCGTGCGCGATAAGGCCATCCTTCGCCGCCTTGTAGAGGTTGGCACTCGCATCGCCCAAATGGGTTACAACAACGAGGGCGAGATCGAAGAGCTGGTCAACGCGGCTCAGGCAGATGTCTACGCCGTTGCCAGCCAGGGCATGGGCGAGGAATTCTCCACGCTCGGAGATTCCATGCAGTCTGCTATCGACGAAATCGAAATGGCACAGAACCGCGGCGGAGACCTAATCGGTGTTCCAACCGGCTTCACCGAGCTAGATGAAATGACTCACGGTCTGCACCCGGGCCAGCTCATCATCGTTGCGGCCCGTCCGGCCGTTGGTAAGTCAACCCTTTCGCTCGACTTCGCGCGCAATGCCGCCATTCGCTACAACAAGCCGGCCATGTTCTTCTCGCTAGAAATGAGCCGCTCCGAAATTGCTATGCGTATGCTTTCTGCCGAGACCAGCATTCCGCTGCAAAACATGCGTAAGGGAACCGTAGACAACTCCGACTGGACCAAGATCGTTGCAGTCCGCGGCCAGCTCAACACGGCTCCGCTCTACATCGATGACAGCCCAAACCTCACCCTGGTAGAAATTCGCGCCAAGTGCCGCCGTCTGGTGAAGCAATACAACCTGCAGTTGGTTGTAATCGACTACATCCAACTGCTCACCAGCGGTAAGAAGGTTGAGAGCCGCCAGCAAGAGGTTTCCGAGTTCTCACGTTCGCTAAAGCTGCTAGCCAAAGAGCTCAAGGTTCCGGTTATCGCCATCTCGCAGCTAAATCGTCAGAGTGAGCAGACCAAAGACAAGAAGCCAGACATTTCTCAGCTACGTGAATCGGGCTCGCTAGAGCAAGACGCCGACGTAGTGATCCTGCTTCACCGCGAGGGTATGGCCGAAAAGGACCACCCACGTTCGGCCGAAGCCGATCTGATCTTGGCCAAGCAACGAAACGGACCAACCGGCACGGTAACCGTTGCCTTCCAGGGTCGCTATTCACGCTTCGCAAATATGAAACCATAGAGGCGTGCAACTACTTCTGCTTCTAAGAGCGATGGTCTACCTCGAGGTGGGCCTGGTCATCACTTTCTCGCAGGCGCACACCTACGGTGTGGGCATCATGGCCATCACCAGTTTTGGTATCGGCTATGCCATGGTCAGCGTTCTGGTTGCCCTAATCCAGCGCAAGAAGATGGCAGCCTACGAGTCGGTTCCGCTAACCGTGGTTGCCCTTGGCATTGGTCTAGCCGCAACCCAGCTCAACTCGCACACCGAGGTGTTCTGGTATCCAATGCTCATTGTCATCTGGGGTCTTGCAAGTGCCGGCTTCGAATGGCAGGGCGCACGCAAGCTGGGATATCGAACCCAGAGTGGCAGCGAACACCTAATCAGTGCCGTGCTTGGCCTGTTGCTTGGTCTGCTCTACGCGTTTGTTCGCCTGCAAGAGATTGACGCAGTTGGCTTCCTGGGTGCCTACATGATCCTCAGCGCGGTGCACCTAGGCATCTCTGCGGTTTCGGCCCGCAAAAACTAGCAGATTCGCTCTTAAGACTCTTAAGTTAGGCTTAAAGAATGTCCAACCCAAATACCAAAATCGGCGTCAACGTCTTTCTCACCCTGTCTCTAATTTCCGCAGTTCTGGTGGGCATCATCGTTTACGGTGGCATTCGCAACATTGGCGAATCTCTGATTTGGGCGGGAATCACCTTCATCGTGGTTCTGGTGGGCATTGCCACCATGGCACTCACCGTAAAAGACGACGACCACAACCCAGACGAGCCTCGTCTGAAGTAGACCTAAGTTACAAAAAACCGCCCAGGATAACTCGGGCGGTTTTTGCTTTAAGGCTTTAGCTAACTAGCGCTGTACTCGCTTGGCAAGCTGGGCTGCAACACCAACGTAGGTCTGTGGCTTGAGGGCCAGTAGGCGCTCCTTGGCCTCATCCTGAAGGTCTAGGCCATTCACGAAGGTGATCATGTCTTCGCCGTTTACGCGCTTGCCGCGGGTTAGTTCCTTCAGCAGCTCGTAAGGGTTGCTGATGTTGCTTCGACCGGCTGCAACCTCGGCGCGGATGAGGGTCTGGATGGCCTCACCCAGCACCTCCCAGTTCTCAAGCAGGTCGGCGATTAGCACGCCCTCGCTGAGTTCTAGCTGACCAAGGCCGCGGGTCACGTTGTCTAGGGCAAGCACCGAGTGGCCAAGACCAAGACCGATGTTGCGCTGTGATGAAGAGTCGGTGAGGTCACGCTGCATGCGGCTGGTAACCAGGGTGTTTGCCAGGCTGTCCAGGATCGCGTTGGAGAGCTCTAGGTTGCTCTCGGCGTTCTCGAAGCGGATTGGGTTTACCTTGTGAGGCATGGTGCTAGAGCCAGTGGCGCCGGCAACCGGAATCTGCTTGAAGTAGTTGAGGCTGATGTAGGTCCAGACATCGGTGCAAAGGTTGTGCAGGATGCGGTTGAAGAGCGAAACCGAGCCGTAGACCTCGGCCTGCCAGTCGTGGCTTTCAATCTGGGTGGTCAGTGGGTTCCAGGTGAGGCCCAGCGAAGTTACAAAAATCTCGGATTCGGCTACCCAGTTCACCGATGGCGCGGCAATGACGTGCGCCGAGAAGGTGCCGGTGGCACCGCTGAACTTGCCCAGGTATTCCTGCGCGTTGATGGCCTTGACCTGGCGCTCTAGGCGATAGATGAATACCGCCAGTTCCTTGCCCATGGTGGTTGGGGTTGCAGGCTGTCCGTGGGTGCGGCTGAGCATCGGAACCTCTGCGTAGCTGGCGCTCATTTCGCGCAGCTTGGTTAGCAGGCCCTCAACCTTTGGAAGCCATACCTGGTTGATGGCATCGCGCACGGTGATTGCGTACGAAAGGTTGTTGATGTCCTCGCTGGTGCAAGCGAAGTGTGCCAGTTCCAGCAGGTCATCGCGACCAATCTGGGTGAGGCGCTCGCGAACGAAGTATTCAACTGCCTTCACGTCGTGCTGAGTGACGGCTTCGGTCTTGGCAAGCTCGGCAACCTCATCGTCGCCAAAGTTGGCAACCACGGCGCGAAGCTTGGCAATCTGCTCGTCGCTGAATGGACGGGCCAGACCAAGCACATCGCGGTTGGCTAGGTGAATCAGCCACTCGATCTCTACGTGGATGCGAGCCCGGTTAAGACCAGCCTCCGATAGGTGGATGCCAAGGTCGGCTACTGCTGCGCGGTAGCGGCCATCAAGCGGGGAAAGGGGCTGGATTGAAAGTTTGCTCACCCCTCTATTTTGCCAGTTATCCCCAATTACTTGGGCGCCTGCCTTTCAATCGAGCCCAAGCAGAAAACTGGAGTAATGAATTCAGCTGCCGAACACTTTCGGGCCGCGGCCGATGCCCTGCGCTTGGCCCACCCAGACCCAACCAAATGGGATTCCCCGGCTGCCCGTGCCTTCAGACAAGAACTAGACCTGATAGCCCAGGACATCGAACGCGCCGGACAAATCATCGAAGACGTGGAGAAAGCCGAATTGATCATTCGCGCTGTTGAAATGGCGGCTGCCCTTTGAGTTCACAGGTCATTCGCTACGACGAAACCGAGATTCTGAGAGCCATTTCGCACACCGATCTGGTGCACGGCATCCTCAAATCTGGGCAGGCTGCCCTTTTGGGCATGCCACTCACGCTGGCGCTCTATGCGGTTGAGGTTCTGGCTATATGCCAACGGCTTTCCGCACTTACCCAATCCTGTTTGGTTACCCAGGGCAACTACGGCCGGGTAGAAACCCAGCTTCCAGTTGATTTTGCTCAGCGAGCAACCGGGCTCATGCCAACGATGGCAGGTGTGGTTGCCGATTCGCTTACCTGGTTGCCCAACACCGGGCAGGGCATGGTTGCGGCCAGCCGTGCCGGCAAAATCATGGAGTTGGCGCCAACCACGTTAGGAGACCTCGTGGGAAATCTAAGTCGTTTGCAGTCTGAGGCGCCCGGCAGCATCCGAGTGGAGCAGATTGCGGGCGAGGGGCCAAGGCAGTTTGTGGCCTACCTTCCCGGCATGACCATGGGAACTGTGGCTAACAATCGCGACCCATTCAATCTCACCAGCGGAATTTACGCTCTTGCCGGAACTGGCGCCTCCGATGCCGAGGCGGCTGCCACCGCAGCCCTGCGCAAGGCCGGCATTGGTTCTAAGGCTGGAGATCGGGTGACGCTGGTTGGCTACTCTGAGGGAGCCTTGGTGGCGGCCAACCTGGCTGCAAAGGGAGACTTCAAGGTTTCGGGCGTGGTTTCAATCGGTGGCCAAGTGGGTAGCGTTGCGGTACCAAAATCAGTTCCGGTACTCAGCATCGAGCACAGCCTAGATATTCCGGCCAAGTTGGATCTAAAAGACAACCCAAACGGCAAAAACTGGCTTTCGGTCACCTTGCCCAGTGCCAACCCATTCAACGCCCACGACATTGCCAACTATCTGACATCGGCAAAGCACGTGGATTCTGCGGGCTATGCGGCCGTGGCCAGCAAACTACAAGAAATGCTGCAAAGCACACCGCAAACGGTAACCGGCAACCTGTACCGGACCCAGCTAATTGGTTAGTTACCCGCCCAGCGCTAGTCGCGCGCTAGGCGTGCGGCCGGCGCGGGCCAGCTAGAGGATGCGGAAAAGCTTGAAGACGGCACGGGTGAAGAACGAGCACACGCTCATCACGATGGCACCAAGCACGGCCCAGCCCAGGGCTTCCCAGCTGAGGCCAGCATCGGTGAAGCCCTGAATGGTTAGGCCGCCACCGTGGATTAGGCCACTCAGGTAAGCCACAAACACCAGCAGTGCGCCGTTGATGAGGAATGAGATTAGGCCAAAGGTAAGTAGGTAGAGCGGAAACGCCAGAACCTTTATTACCGGAGCGACGATTGCCGATACCAGGCCAAAGATGGCGCCAACCAGCAGGAACGAGCCCAGTTGCGCCCAGATATTGTCGCCGCCATAAGGGTGCAGAGCGATTGCGGTGACAACCATGGTGGTCAGCCAAAGACCACCGGCATTGATAACAGTTCCAACGAGAAAACGGCGCATGAAACGATTCTGCCAGTTTGCCAACTAAATTGGATTCTGTGAGCCCAGAAGACACCCAAGATGCACCGATGGTGCAGTTCCTCAACCACGAGGGCGAATTTAGAGTTCCTAGTGAGTGGGGTCACTACGGCGAGTACCTTCGCCGTCTAACCGAGGCCGACTACCTCAAGTTCTACCGCGACATGGCCCGCATTCGCCGCTTCGACAACGAGGCCACCGCACTGCAGCGCCAGGGCCAGCTTGGCCTTTGGATTCCGGCCATCGGCCAGGAGGGCGCCCAGATTGGCTCCGGCTACGGCGTTGGCCCTAACGACCACATTTTCCCTTCTTACCGCGAGCACGGTGTGGCAATCACCCACGGAATCGACCTGATGTCGATCCTCAAGATGCTTCGTGGTGTAAACCACGGTGGTTGGAACGCGGACGAGACCCGCTTCCACCTCTATGCCATCGTGCTTGGCTCGCAGGTTCCGCACGCCACCGGCTATGCCATGGGCGTGAAGTTTGACGGCAAAATGGGCACCGGCAACCCTGAGGTTGACGAGGCCGTAATCACCTACTTCGGCGATGGCGCCACCGCCGAGGGCGATGTCTCGGAGGGTCTGCTGTTTGCAGGCATCAACCAGACTCCTCAGGTGTTCTTCTGCCAGAACAACCAGTGGGCAATCTCCAGTTCGAGCGCCGCGATGATTCCCGCTCCGCTCTACAAGCGCGGCGAAGGCTTTGGCGTTCCGGGTGTTCGCATCGATGGCAACGACGTACTTGCTGCCTACGCGGTTACCGCCAAGCACATGGATGACGCCCGCGCCGGACGCGGCCCGTACTTCATTGAGGCACTCACCTACCGAATCGGTGCTCACACCACCAGCGACGACCCAACCAAGTACCGCAGCAACGACGAGGTTGAGTTCTGGAAGACCCGCGACCCACTGATTCGCCTGGAGAAGTTCCTGCGCCGTCAGGGCGTTGGCGACAACTTCTTTGAGGATGTGGCTGCCGACGGCGACAAGCTTGCCGCCGAAATCCGTGAGGCCACCTTCGCGCTGACTAACCCGCCTTTCGAGAACATGTTCAAGCACGTTTACTCCGAGCCACACCCGCTAATCGAAGAGCAGCTGGCCTGGCTAACCGAGTATGAGGCGTCTTTTGAGGACGAGGCACACCCGTCTACTGGGCTGCACAACATTGCCCCGGAAGGCGGTGCCGCATGAGCAACTTTGTAGACATGGCAATTGCCAAGGCCATCAACGCCGGCATGCGCAAGGCCATGGCCAACGACCCAAAGGTTTTGCTGTTCGGTGAGGACATCGCAGAACTTGGCGGTGTGTTCCGTGTTACCGAGGGCATCCTAGCCGAGTTTGGACCAACCCGAATCATGAACTCCCCGATTGCCGAATCCGGCATCGTGGGTACAGCAATTGGTCTGGCCATGCGTGGCTACCGCCCGGTAGTTGAGATTCAGTTCGACGGCTTCATCTTCCCCGCCTTCGACCAGATCACCACTCAGCTGGCCAAGCTAACCAACCGCTCCGAAGGCACCCTCAAGATGCCGGTTGTCATCCGTGTTCCTTTCGGTGGTGGCATCGGTGCGGTTGAACACCACAGCGAAAGCCCAGAGGCATACTTTGCCCACACCCCGGGTCTGCGCGTGGTTAGCCCAAGCAACCCAAACGACGCCTACTGGATGATTCAGCAGGCAATCGAGAGCAACGACCCGGTTCTATTCTTCGAGCCAAAGCGTCGCTACTGGCAGAAGGGTCCGGTAAACCTGGACACCCCTGCTCTGCCGCTGCACAGCGCCCGCGTTTTGCGCGAGGGTCACCACGTGACCATCGCCTGCTACGGCCCAATGGTTACCGTTGCGCTTCAGGCCGCCGAGATTGCCGCCCAGGAGGGCACCAGCATCGAGGTTGTCGACCTTCGTTCAATCAGCCCGATCGACTTCAGCACCATCATCGAATCGGTGAAGAAGACCGGCCGCCTGGTGGTTGCATCCGAGGCCAGCACCTTTGTGAGCGTATCCAGCGAGGTGGCTGCTCGCGTTGCCGAGCAGGCTTTCTATCACCTACAGGCTCCAGTTATTCGCGTTGGCGGATTCGACATCCCGTATCCACCAGCCAAACTCGAAGAAGTATTCCTGCCAGACGCCGACCGCATCCTTGAGGCCGTCGACCGATCCCTGGCTTACTAGGAAGGCACAACCATGAGTCAGCTTGCTTACTTCAACCTCCCAGACGTGGGCGAAGGCCTCACCGAGGCCGAGATTGTCACCTGGATGGTTAAGCCGGGCGACACCGTTTCGGTGAACCAGGTGATTGTTGAGATTGAAACCGCCAAGAGCCTCGTGGAGCTGCCAGTACCGTTTGCCGGTGTGGTTACCGCGCTGCTTGCCGCCGAGGGCGACACCGTTGAGGTTGGCAAGCCAATCATCTCGGTGACCGTAGCCGACGGCGCAGTTGGTTCGAGTGGTCCGGCATCGGGCCCAACCACCCAGCTTCACACCGCGGTTGCCACCGCAGCCGAGATTGCGGCCAACACCGTTTCGGCCCAGCACGCCGCAGTTGCCGCCGAGGCAGTAGCCGACACCGCAGCCAGTGTCACCGAGGAAAAGCAGCAGCCAAACCTAGTTGGTTACGGTGCCTCAAACGCCAGCGCTGGCACTCGTCGTCGTGGTCGTTCGGTTCCGGGCGGAGTACCGATGGTGGCAGCGGCCACCTCGGCCATTCCGGTAGCCGCAGCACACCAGCACATCAATGTTGCCGTGGGTGAAGAGGCTATCTTCGCTAAGCCACCAACCCGTGCGCTGGCCAAAGAACTTAACGTTGACATCACCAAGGTGACTCCATCCGGTCTTGCCGGCGAGGTAACCCGCGAAGACGTAATGGCTGCCGCCTCGCAGGCATCGGTGTTCCGCAACCTTTCAACCCCAGAAGCACCAAGCGAGCGCGAGACCCGCATCCCGGTTAAGGGTGTGCGCAAGGCAATCGCCAACGCCATGGTTACCTCGGCATTCCAGGCACCGCACGTCAGCATCTTTGTGGACGTAGACGCCACTCGCACCATGGAATACGTCAAGCGCCTGAAGGCATCAACCGACTTCGCCGGCGTAAAGGTGACCCCGCTGCTGATTATGGCCAAGGCCATGATGTGGGCAGTGCGCCGCAACCCAATGGTCAACGCCACCTTCACCGATGAAGAAATCATCGTTCACAACTACGTTAACTTCGGCATTGCGGCAGCAACTCCGCGTGGTCTGATCGTTCCAAACATCAAGGACGCCGACAAGCTTTCGATGTTGGAGCTGGCCAAGGCCATCGAGCAGTTGGCTGCAACCGCCCGTGAGGGCAAGACCCAGCCTGCCGAGATGTCTAACGGAACCATCACCATCACTAACATCGGTGTGTTTGGTGTGGACACCGGAACCCCAATTTTGAACCCGGGCGAGTGCTCGATTGTGGCGCTAGGTTCGATTCGTCCGAAGCCATGGGTGGTAAACGGTGAGATTCAGGTTCGCCAGGTAACCACCATCGGTGCCACCTTCGACCACCGCGTGGTGGACGGCGATGTGGCTAGCCGCTTCGTGCAGGATGTTGCCTCGGTTATCGAGGAACCTGCACTTCTGCTGGACTAGTCTGCCTGCATCAGGGCTGGGCTTGACGCCCACAGAATTGCCATGAGGACGAACAGAACGGCACCAAGGACATTCACCGCTCCTAGGATTCCGCAAACGATCCAAGAAACCTTTTTGTCCTTCTCGTAGCCTTCGAGCACAGCGCCATCAACGCCGCGCAGGCTGCCGGTGAGAATCAGGATCAGGTCTACCAGCCACCAGATTCCCAAACCGCCGCCGGTCAGAAGTTTGGCCACACCAAGGCCAACATAGCCAAGGTAGAAGCGGTCGATTCCCAGCGAACCCAGCAGCAGGCTGAGAATCCAGGCTGTGCTGTAGTTGCGAGTGTTCTTTACGGTGGCCGGTGCGGCGGTGTTGGTCATTGGGTCCCCTCAATCCATTACTACGGCGAGTATTGCACATTGTGGTTACCACCTGAAAGCGGAGGTCCGGTGTATTGACAATCATTATCAATAAGTCGTAGCCTTGCCTCATGCTTCAAAAGTCTGGTTTGAGGGCGCGAATTCTGCTTGGCACTGCTGCCAGCGGGGTTGCCGTGCTGCTTTTGGCCGGCTGCGCACCACTATCTAGTCCAAGCAACCCAGGCACCGATGGCCAGCCAGGCGCCAAGCCAGCTCGCATTTCGGTGGTGGCATCGGTGCGGGTTTGGGCCGACATCGCCCAGGCCATCGGTGGCAAGTATGTGACCGCCACCTCGGTGGTGCACCTGGCATCGCAGGATCCGCACAGTTATGAGACAACCGTGCGAGATCAGCTGGCGGTGAACCGAGCCGACATCACCATCACAAACGGCGCCGGCTACGACCCGTTCTTTGCCAAGTTGGTGGCAAACAAGCCAAACCGCAAACCTGGCCGAGAGCTTGATTTGGCGGCTCCCTTGAAGGCTGCCGGAGTGATGCAGGACCCAAACCCGCATCTCTGGTACGACTTCCTCTACGTGCAGCAGTTGGCGCACACCATTGGCCGAACCGAGGCGGCGGCCACTTCGGACCCGGCGGCAATGGCTAGCATCCTTGCCCGAACTGCTCAGTTCCAAGCCAAGGTGCGCGCCCTCGAAATTCAGCAGCAGGCACTGGCCAAGCGCGTTGTTGGCAAGTCGGCGATTGTCACCGAGGCATTTGCCTCCCGCCTACTGCGTAACCTGGCGATTATTGACCAGACGCCGGTTGAGTTTAAAAACGCGGTGGAGCAAGAACAAGATGCCTCGCCAAAGGCCATGCGTCTGATGCAACTTTGGCTTACCAGCCACCGAATTGATCTTCTCTTGGTCAACGTCCAAACCGCGGGCAGCCAAACCAATCAACTCATTTCATGGGCGCATGCCGGAGGTGTTCCGGTGTTGGCGCTTGGGGAGGTGCTTCCAAACGGAAAGCACTACCTGGAATGGATGCAAGAAAACCTAAACCAGATTGCGAGGGCCGTTAAGTAATGGCGAAGCAGACTAACCCGGTGGTTCGTGTGAGCGATGCCACCCTGGCCTACGGGCAGACCACCCTGTGGTCGGGGCTCAACCTCGAGGTGCAGCCCAACGAATTCATTGCCGTTATCGGTTCCAATGGTTCGGGCAAAACTTCGCTGTTGCGCGCGATCCTGGGTCAGGAGCCTTTGACCGCTGGTCAAATCACAATTTCGGGCAAACCCGCGGGTACCGCAAATCACAAAATCGGCTACATCCCGCAGCACCGCAGCACCGATGCCGATGCCCCGCTTCGAGCCCGCGACCTGCTTCGCCTTGGCTACGACGGACACCGCTGGGGCCTTCCGCTTCCCGGTCGCAAGATGCGCGAACGCGTAAACCACGTCCTCGACTGCATCGATGGCCATGACCTAGCCGACAAGCCGGTTGGCACTTTGAGCGGCGGCCAGCTGCAGCGCTTCCGTGTGGGCCAGGCCGTGATTGGCAGCCCAGACTTGATTTTGGCCGACGAGCCCCTCAGTGCCCTTGACCTGCACCAGCAGCAGGCGGTGGCCAATCTCATCGATGAAGAGCGCCGCGAGCACCAGGCTTCGGTGCTGTTTGTGACCCACGATGTGAACCCAATTCTGGGAATGGTGGACCGCGTGCTTTACCTGGCCAACGGGCGGTTCCGCATTGGAACCCCAGACGAGGTGCTTCGCAGCGAGGTGCTCAGCGAGCTCTACGGAACCCAGGTAGACGTGGTCCGCAATCAGGGGCGCATCGTGGTGGTTGGCGTGCAAGACCATCATCACCACCCAGATGAGGAATGGGTCTAACGCATGATTTTCAACTTCAACGACTACGCCGACCTGCTGCCGCTTATTACCAACTCGCTGATTGCCGGCGCACTGCTTGCCCTGGTTGGCGGCCTTATGGGCGTCTTCGTCAACACCCGCGACATGTCCTTTGCCGTTCACGGAATCAGTGAACTTAGTTTTGCCGGTGCCTCGTTTGCACTTTTGGCAGGCTCCGATGTGGTGCTGGGATCGGTGGCTGGATCGCTGGTGGCGGCCGGGCTCATCGGTGTATTGGGCGCTAAAGCCAGGGAGCGCAACTCGATTGTTGCAGTGCTGATGCCCGCGGGGCTTGGACTAGGCATCCTGGCGATTTCGCTCTACCGCGGGACCGCGCTGAACAAGTTTGGCCTGCTCACCGGACAGATTGTTTCGGTTGATGTGCCACAGCTGGCCTGGCTGACCGGAATCAGCATCTTCATTCTTGCCGTACTGGCCATCATCTGGAGACCATTGGCCTTTGCCAGTCTGGACCCCGAGGTTGCCGGCGCTCGCGGGGTACCAACCCGTCTGCTTTCGTTTGTGTTCATGATTTTGCTTGGGCTTGCCGTGGCAGCCAGCGTTCAGGTGGTTGGAGCCCTGCTGGTGCTCAGCCTGCTGGTCACCCCGGCCGCCGCGGCACTAAGACTAACCAAGGTTCCGGCACTGATGGCAATGTTCTCGGTGCTCTTTGCCCTGACATCGGTGCTTGGCGGTATTTTGCTGGCAGTGGGCGCGGGCCTACCCATCAGCCCATACGTCACCAGCATCTCGTTCCTTATCTATGTGGTTTGCCGCGTTGTAGAAAGGTTTAGAAAGTGACCGTAAAACGCAACACCCGCCAAAAGGATGCGGTGCGCCATGCCCTTGGGGAGGCAGGTGGCTTTGTGAGCGCTCAAGATCTTCACCTTGTGCTGCGCAACCACGGAAGCACGGTTGGGCTTGCCACCGTTTACCGAGCCCTGGCAGATTTGGCCCAGGCCGGGGATGCCGACAGCCTGCAGTCCACCTCTGGTGAGACTCTATTCCGTGCCTGTGGCCCGGCTCACCACCACCACCTGATGTGTACCAACTGCGGAATAACCGTGGAAATCGCGGCTTCGGCAATTGAAACCTGGGCCAGTCAAGTGGCCACCGAACACGGATTTAGTCAGGTGACTCACACCGTGGAATTGTTCGGTTTGTGCCAAGAATGCAAAAAATCGGCCGATAGTTTAGAACCAAGACTTGCTTAAGCGCGGTAACCTCGCCTAAACTTGAGAAGTTGCCTCGGTGCAACCACCTATTCTTCAAGCTCCAGCCCATTCGGGTTCTTCGGGGCTTGCCCCATAAAGGAGACGAAATGGCAGCTTATTGCCAGGTAACTCAGACTGGACCTCAGTTTGGTCACAGCGTTTCGCACGCTCAGAACAAGACCAAGCGTCGTTTCGACCCAAACATCCAGAAGAAGACCTACTACGTGCCTTCCATGAAGCGCAACGTAACCCTTACCCTCAGCGCACGCGGCATCAAGGTTATTGATGTTCGTGGCATCGAGGCAGTTGTGGCCGAGCTTGTCTCCCGCGGCGAGAAGATCTAAGGAGCACTCAGATGGCTAAGAAGGACAAGGACATCCGTCCGATCATCAAGATGAAGTCCACCGCCGGTACTGGTTTCACTTACGTGACCAAGAAGAACCGTCGCAACGACCCAGACCGTCTTGTACTAAAGAAGTACGACCCAGTTGTACGTCAGCACGTTGAATTCCGCGAGGAGCGCTAAAAATGGCAAAGAAGAGCAAGATCGCTCGTAACGAGCAGCGCAAGGTAGTTGTAGCTCGCTACAACGAGCAGCGCCTAGCGTTCAAGAAGGCCCTAATCGACCCAGCAAGCACCGACGAGCAGCGCGAAGCCGCACGTCTAGGCCTGCAGAAGCTTCCAAAGGACGCTTCGCCGGTTCGTGTTCGTAGCCGCGACGCCATCGATGGCCGCCCACGTGGTGTGCTCAGCAAGTTTGGTGTTTCCCGTGTTCGTTTCCGCGACATGGCGCACAAGGGCGAACTACCAGGTATCACCAAGTCGTCTTGGTAAGTCTGGCCTAGCCACAAAACTTCGAAAGCCTCACCTTCGGGTGGGGCTTTCGCCATTTAACGCAAACCTTAAACCTTCGGGCCCAAAACCTTCAAGTTGGACAAAATCCGCGTGAAATAAGGGCAAAACCCTGCAACACGCCAGTAGAAATGGCTGATTTTGTTGGCCTCGGTGTTAGTTTCAAAGGGACGAAAAGTCATTTGTCGTAGGTTCAGGAGGACCATTATGTCGCTTAACAAGAGTGAGCTAGTAGCAGAAGTTGCAAACAAGACCGGTGAGTCGCAGGCAGCTGTTAACCGCGTTGTAGACGCACTATTCGAGGCAATCGCTTCGGAAGTTGCCAAGGGCGGCAAGGTTAGCATCCCAGGTTGGCTATCTGTAGAGAAGGGCCACCGCGCCGCTCGTACCGGTCGCAACCCACAGACCGGTGCAACCATCAACATCCCTGCAGCAGCAACCGTAAAGGTTTCGGCAGGAAGCAAGCTTAAGGCTGCAGTTAAGTAATTAACTCTCCTTTCGGGTGCGGTGCCTTCGGGCACCGCACTTTTGCTTTAACCGGCCAATTCATGGGGTCTACTAAAGGCTTGAAGGAGCCCTCCAGTTTCACGCCAAAGTGTAGGTGCGGGCGTTTAGGCTTAATAGGTGATCCCGCTAACCCAAAACCTCAGTCGTTCGCGGCTGCAGCTTGGGCTAGCCGTCACTCTCATTTCGGTGTTGGTGCTGGTTGGCACAGCCATCGGTCTGGCTTCATCGGGGGCCGCTGCCCCACTTACCTTTGCAGACCCCGGACCAATTGTTCGTTGGGGTCAACCTCTGATTAGAGGTCTGAGCGATCTTGCTACCGCCGTCACTATCGGTGCCTTGGCAATGGCAGTCTTTGCCACCTCAAACGGCACCTGGCAGCAGCGTCGTTTGCTAAACCTAGCCAGCGGCACGGCCGTGGTTTGGGCTATCGCGGCACTGTTTAACCTCATCTTCACCTACCTATCTATTACCGGCCTCGCCTTCTCGGGGTCGCAGCAGTTTGGTGATGGCTTCTGGATGTTTGTCAGCAGCATTGCCCTGGGGCAGAGCCTCGCGCTAAACGTGCTTGCCGGCTCTGCGGCAGCCATCTTCAGCATCTCGGCCATGGGGCTTCGAAGCAGTCTTTTCGCTCTGGTTGTTGCGCTTGCCGGCCTCATTCCGCTTGCCGTCAGTGGCCACGCCTCGGGAACCCAGGGTCACGCCATGGCGGTAAACGCGCTGGGGCTGCACCTGGTTTCGGTGTCGGTTTGGGTTGGTGGCCTGGTTGCCGCCATTGCACTTAGAGGCGGCGATCAGCAGTCCAACCTTGTGGTGGCCCGTCGCTACAGCTCGCTGGCCTTGCTGGCCTACGTTGTGGTTGCCATCTCGGGCATCGGTGCCGCTAGTGTGCGAATCACAAACTTGGGGCAGTTGTTTACCCCCTATGGCGAGTTGGTTCTGGCCAAGTCGGCGGCGCTTTTGATTGTTGGGGCTATGGGTGCCTATTACCGCCTTCGCCTGCTACCTAAGGCCGGGTTGGCCAGGGGCTTTTGGAAGCTGGTTGGGCTTGAGCTTGGTCTGATGGGCTTTGCAATGGGTTTGGCCAGCGCGCTTGCGCGCACCGCACCGCCAACCGTTACCCAAAACCTCAGTAATCCAACCCCGGCCCAGATCCTCACCGGCCAGAAGTTGCCACCAGAACTAACTACGCTGCGTTGGGTCACCTCGTTCAACATCGACCTGGTCTGGTTGGTAGTGGGCGTCCTTGGAATTGTGCTTTACCTAGCGGGCGTCTGGCGTCTGCACCGCCGAGGCGACAAATGGCCGATTGTGCGCACCCTCAGCTGGGTGTCCGGCATGCTCACCCTTATTTGGATTACTTGCGGCGCCATGAACGTCTACGAGCAATACCTGTTCAGTGTGCACATGATCGCGCACATGATGCTGACCATGGCGGTTCCGCTGTTGCTGGTTCCCGGTGCCCCGGTAACCCTAATCAGCCGCGCTGTTGCAGCCCGCACCGATGCCACCCGTGGCGTGCGGGAGTGGGTACTCTGGGCGGTGCACACACCTTACGCGCGTTTCATCTCCAACCCAATCGTTGCGGCCATCAACTTTGCCGGCTCGCTTGTGGTCTTCTATTTCACTCCGCTTTTTGGCTGGGCAACCAGAGACCACCTGGGTCACGAGTGGATGATTGTGCACTTCCTCATTACCGGATACCTGTTTGTGCAGGCACTGGTTGGAGTGGACCCTGGGCCTAAGCCAATCAACTACCCGGTTCGTCTCATCATTTTGCTGGGAACCCTCACCTTCCACGCCCTGTTTGGCCTAAGCCTCATGATGGGCGAAAGCCTGCTGCTAGCCGAATGGTTTGGGGCGATGGGGCGCACCTGGGGCCAGACCCCAATCATGGATCAGCAGACCGGTGGCGGCATCGCCTGGGGTATCGGAGAATTCCCAGCCGGAATCCTCACCTTGCTGGTATCGGTGCAGTGGGCTAAATCTGATGCCCGCGACGCCAAACGCCTAGACCGCGCCAGCGATCGCGGCGGAAATCAGGACGTTGAGGCCTACAATCAAATGCTGGAAGAGTTGGCAAAACGTCGTGCCAGCGCGGAACAGCGTCATTCGCAAGGAGGGCAGCGTTGAAACAGGTAACCCTCAGCGATGAACAGCGTCGGCTATTCGATTACATCGAAAGCAGCGAGAACAATATCTTTGTAACCGGTCGAGCCGGCACCGGTAAGAGCACGCTGCTCACCCACTTCATAGAAAACACCAAGAAGCGCGTTGCGGTTTGTGCCCCAACCGGTGTGGCCGCACTCAATGTGGGCGGCAGCACCATCCACTCGCTCTTCGGATTCCCATTTGGCATTCTGGGCACTCAGAACATTCGCCACCACCTAACCCGCAACCGACGCGAGGTGCTGGCTGCCATCGATTGCCTCATCATCGATGAGGTTTCAATGGTCAACGCCGACATGATGGACGCCATCGACACCGCACTGGGCATTGCCAAGGGCAGGCAGAAGCTGCCATTCGGTGGCGCCCAGGTAGTGATGTTCGGAGACCCGTACCAGTTGGCTCCGGTTCCGGGTGGCCCCGAGGACCGCGCCTACATGGCCGAGAACTACCAGAGCAACTGGTTCTTTGATGCCCACGTTTGGCGCAAAGATTCGCTGGAGCGCTACGAACTGACCGAGATTTTCCGCCAGCACGATGAAGACTTCAAGCACATCCTCAATGCCATCCGTGTGGGCCAAGCCACTCAAGAGATGATCGATGTCATCAACCGTGCCGGTAACCGATTCCCGCCACACGACAGCGTGATTCGTCTGGCAACCACCAACGAGAGCGTCAACAACGTAAACACCCAGCGCCTTGCCCGCATCGAAAACCCGCCAAAGGTGTTCCACGCCAGCTTCAGCGCCGGCGACCAGAAGGCATTCGGCAACACCCTGCCGGCCGAGCCCATTGTTGAACTAAAGGTTGGCGCTCAGGTGATGTTCATCAAGAACGACGACGCCAACAAGCGCGCCAAAGACGGCACAGCGCTCAAGCGCTGGGTCAACGGCACCATCGGAACCGTGGTTGAGCTGCCGGGTTCTGGCGGAGTGATTGTGGAGACCGAGGATGAGCGCCTCGATGTTGGCGTAAGCATCTGGGAAAAGGTGCGCTACGAGGTCGATGAAGAATTCGACGAGGTAACCGGCAAGGTCAAAGAGGTTTTGGTTGCGGTGCCTGTTGCCGAGTACCGCCAGATTCCCCTTCGTCTGGCATGGGCGGTTACCGTGCACAAGAGCCAGGGTCAAACCTACGATGAGGTGCAGATCGATATGGGTCGCGGCGCCTTTAGCGCGGGTCAGACCTACGTGGCACTCAGCCGCGTTCGTTCGTTGGAAGGCCTCTATCTAACTCGCGCCATCAGGCTGGAAGACATCACCGTAGATCCAAATGTGGTGCGCTTCATGAGTGGCGTTCGAGAGCCGCTCGAGGGCGAACTTTTCGACTGATAACTTCCCCTTAGTTGTAGCCCCACGGCAATAGGGTAGAACTATGAACGGCATTGCAAAGCTAGTTGTGCGGCACAGCCGTTTGGTGCTTTTTGGCTTCATCGCTCTCATGGCACTCAGCACTATCGGCGGATTCCAGGCCTTTGGCAAACTGCAGGCAGCTGGCTACGACAACCCCGGTTCGCAATCGGGCATTGTTGCGCGCGTGCTTCAAACCCAGTTCCACCAGTCACAGCCTGACATCATTCTGGTAACTACTTTCCAGGGTCAAGCAGACGACACCGCAAGCGTTGCCATTGGCTCCAAGCTGCAGCAGAGCCTTGCCACCGAGGCCGGCGTAAACCGGGTTACCAGCTACTTCTCGCTGCAGAGCCCACCAGCTCTTCGTTCCACCGATGGCAAGTCGGTTTACTTCTTTGTCTACTTCAATAAGAATGCAGACACCAACACCACCGCCACAGCCATCCAAAATAAATACGACGGCCATTTCCACGGCGCCCGCATCTATGTGGCCGGCTGGACCGCCGTGGCCGTCACGATCAACCACCACATTTCTTCGGACCTAGCCCTCGCCGAGTCCATCGCGGTACCCGTAACGGTATTGCTTTTGGTGTTTGCCTTCGGTTCGCTGGTAGCCTCCGGTCTCCCATTCTTGGTGGCCGTCATCTCGGCCTTCGGTGCCTTTTTGGTTATCTGGCTGGTTAGCCTGTTCACCGATGTCTCGGTGTTCTCAATCAACCTGGTAACCGGTATGTCGCTGGGACTTGGCATCGACTACGCCCTGTTGATTGTCAATCGCTTCCGCGAGGAGCGCGCCCGCGGCCACGAGGTGGCCGATGCCGTAACTCAGACCCTAAAGACCGCCGGACGCACCGTTTTCTTCAGTGGCTTCACCGTTGCGGTGGTTATGGCCGCGTTGCTGTTCTTCCCGCAGTACTTCCTGCGATCATTTGCCGTGGCCGGCATGGCTGCCGTTGGTTTTGCCGTGGTGGGCGCGCTGTTCCCACTCTGTGCGTTGCTTAACCTTCTGGGAGACCGCGTTAACAAGGGCAAGGTTTTGCAGGCGGCTATCACGCCTAAAGAAACCGGATTCTGGGAGGTGCTCAGCCGCGCAGTCATGCGCCGCCCACTGCCCATCGTGTTTGTCATCTTGCTCTTCCTGGGTGGCATTACTTCCATCGCGTTCAAGGCCAACTTTGGCCTAGTGGACGACAGAATCCTGCCAAAGCAGAACTCGGTGGTGGTTGCCAACGATGTGATTCGCACCAGCTTCAGCGGCCGCGAGGGCTCGCCTATCGAGGTGCTGCTGCGCAACCCAAGCCAAAACCAGCTGCTGCATTACACCAACCAACTCAGCCAGCTAAAGCATGTGGTACGGGTGCAGTCGCCACTCGGCATCACCCAGAATGGCTTCCTAGACAATGGCTATGCGCCAATCTTCTCCAGCTATCGCTCCGATGGTTTTGTGCGTGTGCAGGCCATCGGCGATGTTGAACCGCGCAGCGGCCAGGGCGTCTCGCTTATCAAATCGGTGCGCGCCATCCAAACGCCAATCCACTATGTGCGAGTAGGTGGTTCGGCCGCCTCATTCACCGATTCCATTCAGGGCATTTCCGATGCCCTTCCTTGGAGCCTCGGTTGGATGACATTGGCAACCCTCATCTTGCTGTTCCTGTTTACCGGCTCGGTGCTGCTGCCCATCAAGGCAGTGCTGCTCAACGCGCTCTCGCTGGGCACCACGCTGGGCTTCCTAACCTGGGTGTTCCAGCTGGATAATCTGCACTGGCTGGTTGGTGCCTTCCAGGTCACCGGCTCCATGGACCTTTCCACCACCGTGCTGGTGGTCGTCATCGCCTTTGGCCTGAGCATGGACTACGAGCTATTCCTGCTTGGCCGCATCAAGGAAGAGCACGATCGAGGCATGTCCACAATCGACTCGGTTAGCTATGGTCTGCAGCGCTCCGGCCGAATCGTCACCACCGCAGCCTTTGTGCTTGCCGTCTCGTTCTTCGGTTTTGTAACCAGCGGCGTTAGCATCATGAAGCTGCTGGGTCTGGGCATCGCCTTTGCAATCCTGCTAGACGCCACCATCGTGCGCGCACTTCTGGTTCCGGCGCTCATGCGCCTCTTCGGTGCCGCCAACTGGTGGGCTCCCAAGTGGCTCAAGTGGGTGTATCACAAGGCTGGTTTAGACCACTAACGGTATTCTGTAACCATGCTCATGTCAGATCGCGATATTCGCGCAGAAATCGAAGCCGGCCGCATTGGCCTAGACCCACTCAACATCGACTTGATTCAGCCTTCAAGCATCGATGTTCGTCTGGACCGTTTCTTCCGTCTCTTTGACAACCACAAGTACGCCTTCATCGACCCACGCGAAGAGCAGGCCGACCTCACCCACTTTGTTGAGGTAAAGGCAGATGAGGCTTTCATTCTTCACCCTGGTGAGTTTGTTCTTGGCAGCACCTACGAGTTTGTGACCCTGCCAGACAACATCGCCGCCCGCCTAGAGGGTAAGAGCAGCCTCGGTCGTCTTGGCCTGCTAACCCACAGCACCGCCGGCTTCGTTGACCCAGGCTTCAAGGGTCACGTCACCCTCGAGCTTGCCAACGTCTCCAACCTGCCAATCAAGCTCTGGCCGGGTATGAAGGTTGGTCAGCTTTGCTTCTTCCAGCTCAGCTCGCCATCGGAGACCCCATACGGCAGCGCCAAGTACCTAAACCGCTACCAGGGTCAGCGTGGACCAACCGCTTCGCGCAGCCACCTAAACTTCCACATCACCGATGTGGGCAACGACCCGCTAGAGCAGCAGTAGAAAAAAGTAAAAAGCCGCTAGCCAATAATCTTGGCTAGCGGCTTTTTCTTTGGATTATTCGGCCATAACCGGAGCCGGGTGCACCTTGGCCAGCATCCAGATTCCAGCCGCCAGCACAATCACAATTCCGATGATTCCGTAAATGGCGGTGTGAACCACGCCAAACGCAGCCGCGGCCGCGGTGGCCAAGAACCAGAAGGTTGGGCTCAGGAAGCTGGCCGCACGGCCGGTGGTCTGGTACAAACCAAAGATCTCACCCTCACGTCCCTCGGGGGCAAAGCGAGCCACGAAGGTTCGGCTTGAGGCCTGAGCCGGTCCAACAAATAGCGTGAGAGCCAGGCCGAATACCCAGTAGGTAATCTGGCCCCAACCGGCAAAGACAAAGATTGCGCTGCCAAAGATAACCAGACCAATCAGGCTGGCCATGATGGTGCGCTTGGTGCCAATCTTGTCATCCAACCAGCCGCCAACGGCTGCACCGATTCCGGCCACGATGTTGGCACCGATTCCGTAGAAGATGATCTCGGACTTACCAAAACCAAATGCAACCGCACCCAAAATGGCACCGAAGTTGAAGACGCCGGCAAGGCCATCGCGGTAAACCGCAGAGGCAATCAGGAAGCGCAGGGCATCCGGCGACTTGCGGCGGAGCACGCCAAGTTCTTTGAAGAGCGAACGGTAGCTCTGGGCGATGCTCTCTTTGACCATGACGTTCTTGGCTGGCATCTCGGGTACAAACAGGGCAAGTGGAATGGTGAAGACCAGCATCCAGATTGCCGAGAACAGGAAGAGAACACGAATGTTTGCCGCGTCGGTGGCGACGACACCAAACCAAGGGTGCTTGGGAAGTACAAAACCAACCAGGCTAAACAGCAGCAGCACAATGCCGCCCACATAGCCAAGACCCCAGGCAAAGCCCGAGACGCGTCCCATGTTCTTAGCGGTGGTTACCTGCTTGAGCATGGCGTAGTAGTTGATGAACGAAGACTCCTGAACCACCGAACCAAGGCAGTAGAGAACCAGACCGAAAAGCAGGAACGCCGGGTTTGGCATCACAAAGTAAGAGAGCGCCATGATGGCGATTAGGGCGGCCGAGTTGATGAGCAGCCAGCGCTTGCGGCGACCCGAGTCATCGGTGCGGCGACCAAATACTGGGCTGATCAGGGCAACCAGAATGCCCGCGATGGAACCGGCCAGGGCCAGCGCCTGAGTGTTTGCATCGGGGTTACCAAAGTAACTGCTGGTGATGTAGGTGGCGAAGATGAAGGTCTGCATGATGGTGGGATAGGGCTGTTCTGCCCAGTCCCACAGGGCCCAAGCCCAGGTTGCAAGTTTGCGAGGAGTTCCGTCGACCAAATTGCTCATGGCTAAAGATTATCGGGGAGGTATCGGTGATGGAGGTACTGTCAGAGCCTCTGACGGATATTTACTTTTGGAGTTTCATTTGATTGACTCAGCCCATGACTCAAACTGTGACCCTAAACAACGGCGTTGTAATGCCCATTCTTGGCTTTGGCGTTTTCCAGATTCCAGACGCCGAAACCGAGGCGGCCGTAAGCTCGGCGCTTGAGGTTGGTTACCGCTCGATTGATACCGCGGCGGCCTACCAAAATGAGCGGGCCACGGGTGCCGCCATCGCTGCCAGCGGCATTGCCCGCGATGAGATCTTTGTGACCACCAAGCTGTGGGTTCAGGACGCCGGAGATGAAAACAACACTCTTCGTGCCTTCGACAAGAGTCTCGGCCTTTTGGGCATGGACTACGTTGACCTGTATCTGATTCACCAGCCATTTGGCGACTACTACTCGCAGTGGCGTGCCATGGAGCGAATCCTCAAGGAGGGTCGCGCCCGAGCCATCGGTGTTTCCAACTTCCCAATCGATCGCCTGGTGGACCTCTCGCTAAATAACGAGGTCACCCCGGCGGTGAACCAGGTGGAGACCCACCCTTTCCGCAATCAGCTGGAAAACCACGAGCAGATGGCCGAGCTGGGCACCCAGATTGAGTCGTGGGCGCCATTTGCCGAGGGCAAGAACGACCTGTTCACCAACCCAGTGCTAGCAGGCGTGGCAAAGGCTCACGACAAGACCGTGGCTCAGGTTGTGCTTCGCTGGCTGGCTCAGCGCAATGTGGTTGTCATTCCAAAGTCGGTCTCCAAGGCCCGCATGCAGGAGAACTTCGATTCTCAAGACTTTAACCTCACCGATGCTGAGATGCAGCTAATCAACGGCCTGGACACCGGAGCTTCGCAGTTCTTCGATCACCGCGATCCAGCAATGGTTCGCTGGCTTTCGGCTCGTCGCCTAGACGCATAGGCCCATTTGGGTCAGCCGCAAATCGGTCTGAGGCTAAAGCAGTTCTAGCCCGGCTTCAGTGATTGAAACCGGCACCGCAACCACACGTTCGTTTGGGGTGTCGTTTGGCGCGTGGAAAACCAGCAAGTCTTTGCCATCCGCGCGACGAAGCACCATTCCGTGCCCGCCATTTTTAGCCCAGAGCGGAGTTGGGTTCTGGACCCATGGGCCAAGCACCGAACCAGACTCCGATGTGGCCACGCCCATGGCATAGCCCTCCTCGCCGAAAGCCGACCACAGCATGTGCAACGGGCCGGAGCCTGAGCTAATCAAGAAGGCACCATCGGTGAAGAGAGGATCCTTGGCCAGACCCAGTTCCTCTGGCGGGTTTACGCCAGGTGGGAACCAGAGCGGTTTGCTCCAGGCTGCCGAAGACGACTTGAACAGCAGGACGGGTTCACCGGCTGGCTCGCGCAGATCGTGGCTCAGCTGGCGGGCGTACATCTCACCATCGGCGATGCCTGGAGCGGTAGCCGAACCTTCGGCGCCCCGGCTGTAGACAATCCAAGGGTTGTTCTGGTCATCCACAAACAGGGTGCCATCGAGGCAGGGCACCTCGGTTGGAGTTACTGGCCCATCGCTGTGCGGCAGGTATGGGCCCTGCACCGCATCGGCGCGCAAAACGGCGGTGCCACGAACCTTGGTGGCCGGGTCTGAGGTGGCGAAGGAGGCAAACATATAGAAGGCGCCTTGATACTGGTGAACTTCAGGTGCCCAGAACTGGGTGTCGCCCCAGAAATCGGTGGGCGGGCGGAATGCGGCCACCGGGCCGCTCCAGTTTTCGAAGTCATCGCTCTGGTAGCAGTCGAAACCGGTGCCGGGACCACCCCAGAGATTGGTGTCAGTGGTTCCAAATAGCGTGAACTTACCCTTGGGAGATTCAACGATAAAAGGGTCGCGCATGCGGATTTCTGCCAGCTTCATGGCTACAAGTCTGTTGGCTTTTGCGGCTGGGTGGCTACCCGTTAATCGGATACCAGAAATCAATCGGTGGAACATTTCCAAGACTTGAGCCAACACGACTCAACTTTGTGTATAACACGCTTGACAACTTTTTGGGCTCATGTCAAACTTGAGTCCAGATGGCTCAACTTACCGGTTGCGCCTCCCACAGACACAAACAGGAGAATGATCAAATGGCTCGTGCAGTAGGTATTGACCTAGGAACCACCAACTCTGCCGTCTCGGTACTCGAGGGTGGCGAACCAACCGTAATCGCCAACGCCGAAGGCTTCCGCACCACCCCATCGGTGGTTGCATTCACCAAGGACGGCGAAGTTCTTGTTGGCGAGACCGCCAAGCGCCAGGCCGTAACCAACGTTGACCGCACCATTGCATCGGTAAAGCGTCACATGGGCACCGACTGGAAGTTTGCCGTAGACGACAAGAAGTACACCCCTCAGGAAATCTCGGCCCGTATCTTGGCCAAGCTAAAGCGCGATGCAGAGACCTACCTGGGTGAGGCCGTAACCGACGCAGTTATCACCGTTCCTGCTTACTTCAACGACGCCGAGCGTCAGGCAACCAAGGAGGCCGGCGAGATCGCTGGTCTGAACGTGCTTCGTATCATCAACGAGCCAACCGCTGCTGCTCTGGCCTACGGCCTAGACAAGGGTAAGGAAGACGAGCTCATCCTGGTTTACGACCTTGGTGGCGGTACCTTCGACGTCTCGCTACTAGAGGTTGGCAAGGACGACGGTTTCAGCACCATTCAGGTTCGCGCTACCTCGGGTGACAACCGCCTAGGTGGAGACGACTGGGACCAGCGCATCGTGGACCACCTTGTAAAGAAGTTCAAGGAGACCACCGGCGTAGACGTAAGCAAGGACAAGATTGCCCTGCAGCGTCTAAAGGAAGCAGCCGAGCAGGCCAAGAAGGAGCTTTCGCAGGCTACCTCGGCAAACGTTCAGCTACCATACCTGAGCCTCACCGAGAATGGCCCAGCCAACCTCGACGAGACCATCACTCGTGCCCAGTTTGAGCAGCTTTCGGCAGACCTACTAGAGCGCACCAAGAAGCCATTCAACGACGTAATCAAGGAAGCCGGCATCAAGCTTTCAGACATCGACCACGTTGTTTTAGTTGGTGGCTCTACCCGTATGCCAGCCGTTGCCGAATTGGTGAAGACCCTAACCGGTGGCCAGGAGCCTAACAAGGGTGTAAACCCTGATGAGGTTGTTGCCGTTGGAGCCAGCCTTCAGGCCGGTGTTCTAAAGGGTGAGCGCAAGGACGTTCTGCTGATCGACGTCACCCCACTGAGCCTCGGTATCGAGACCATGGGTGGCATCATGACCAAGCTGATCGAGCGCAACACCGCTATTCCAACCAAGCGTTCGGAGACCTTCACCACCGCAGCCGACAACCAGCCATCGGTGAGCATTCAGGTTTACCAGGGCGAGCGCGAGTTCACCCGCGACAACAAGTCGCTGGGTAACTTCGAGCTAACCGGCATTGCACCAGCACCTCGTGGCGTGCCACAGGTTGAGGTCACCTTCGACATCGACGCCAACGGCATCGTGCACGTGTCTGCAAAGGACAAGGGCACCGGCAAGGAGCAGTCGATGACTATCACCGGTGGATCGAGCCTGAGCAAGGACGACATCGAGCGCATGGTTAAGGAAGCCGAAGAGCACGCCGCAGAGGACAAGGCTCGTCGCGAAGACCAGGACACCCGTAACACCGCGGAGCAGGTTGTTTACAGCACCGAGAAGCTAATCAAGGAGAACGACGAGAAGCTTCCTGAGGATGTAAAGACTGAGGTTCAGGCCGACGTAGACGCACTGAAGACCGCACTTGCTGGCGAGGACATCGAAGCCGTAAAGAGCGCTCTGGAGAAGCTGAACACCAGCGCCCAGAAGCTTGGCGAGGCAATCTACTCGGCCGCAGCCGCAGAGGCTCCAGCCGAAGAGGCAGCATCGGGCGAAGACGTAGTTGACGCCGAGGTTGTTGACGACGAGGACGAGAAGAAGAACTAATGGCCGACAACCAAAATCAAAACCCAGACGATGAGCAGCCTGCCCCTGCAGGAGCCGATTCGTCGCAGAGTGCAAGCAATGCTTCCGAATCGGCCCCTTCCGGGGCGGCTGCCGCAGAGGCTGACGTACTCGCCGACCTAGAAGCTCAGCTTGGTGACCTCGGCGCAGTCGTAAGCAAGGAGGCCGAGCTTTTGGCGGATCTCCAGCGCCTGCAGGCCGAGTTTGTGAACTACAAGGCGCGCGTCGAGCGCGACCGAGACGTGGCACGCAACAACGCCATTGCCGAAGTGCTTCGTGCGTTCTTCCCAGCGATGGATGACCTAAGCCGTGCCGAGGCACACGGAGACCTTGACGGTTCTCCGTTTGCCGCGGTGGCAAACAAGCTGCGCGCAGCCGGCGACAAGTTTGGCCTAAAGCAGTTTGGTGCCAAGGGCGATGTCTTCAACCCAGAGCTACACGATGCCCTGGTTCAGACTCCAAACCCGGAAGTCACCGAGAACACCATTGCCGACGTGATCGAGCCTGGCTACCAGCTGGGCGAGCGCGTCATCCGTGCCGCCAAGGTGGCAGTCTTTCAGCCTGCTGAATAGACCCAAGTAACACCCACTCCTAAATACAAGCCCTGAAGTAAGAGAGGCGGTCATGGCTAGTCAAGATTGGTTCGACAAGGATTTCTATAAGATCCTTGGCGTGGCAAAGGACGTGTCCGAGGCCGAACTCAAGAAGGTCTACCGCAAGCTGGCCCGCCAGTATCACCCAGACTCAAACGCTGGGGATGCCAAGGCAGAGGCTCGCTTCAAGGAGATCTCCGAGGCCTACACCGTGCTGAGCGACAAAGCTCAGCGTGCCGAGTACGACGCAATTCGTGCCGGCGGCGGTGGGGCCCGCTTCAGCGGTGCCGGCCCAAACATGGGCGGTGCCGGTTTCGAGGATGTCTTCTCCAACCTCTTTGGTGGCGGTCGCGGCGGCGGCTTCGGCGGCGCGGGCTTCCCTGGTGGCGGCTTCGGCGGCTTCGGTGGCCCAACCCCAGGAGCAGACCTAACCGCTTCGGTAACCATCGACTTCATCGATGGCGTAAAGGGAACCACCAAGAAGCTCAGCTTCCAGGGTGGCGAAGACGTGTCATTCAAGGTGCCAGCTGGCATCAACGATGGCGCCAAAATCAAACTTCGCGGTCGCGGTCAGCCATCCATGAACGGTGGCCCAAACGGCGACATGTTGGTTACCGTCAACATCAAGCCGCACCCGGTGTTCAGTCGCGATGGCAACAACATCCGCGTCTCGGTGCCGGTCACCTTTGCGGAGGCCGCGCTTGGCGCAACCATCCAGGTGCCTACCCTTGGCGGCGAACCGGTGAAGCTAAAGGTTGCACCGGGAACCCCAAACGGCCGTGTGCTGCGAGTGAAGGGTAAGGGCGTTGTCACCGAGAAGGTGAGCGGCGACCTGCTGGCCACCGTGGAGATTGCCGTGCCAAGTCACCTCAGCGACAAGGCTGCCGAGGCCCTGCAGGCCTTCGAAGCCCTGATGCCGGACGAAGATCCACGCGCCGACTTGCTTCAGCGAGCCGGACTGCTCTAACCGAGACCTAGAAGGAAGGAACGGCAATGGAAGATGTCAACGAAGATACTCCGCTGTTTGTGATTTCTGTGGCGGCCGAGTTAGCGGAAATGCATCCGCAGACCCTGCGCCAGTACGACAACCTCGGCCTTGTGGTTCCTGGCAGAACCGCAGGCAAGAGCCGTCGTTACACCCTGCGCAATGTGGCTCAGCTTAAAGAGGTTGCTCGCCTGAGTGCCGAGGGCGTAAGCCTGGCTGGCATCAAGCGAATCCTCGATCTGGAAAACCAGAATGTTGAGCTGCGCAAGCGAGTACGAGACCTCGAGTCCACCCTCGCCAACGAACTGATGAACCGCCCAGGAGCCCGAGTATTTGCCTCGGGAGACCAGGGCGTCGTTAGCCTCCAACAGGGCAAACGACCTGCCAAGAACGGCGCGCTCGTTCTTTGGCGTGCAAAGTAAGACCGGCCAAAAGCCAAAACTAGGGGATTCCAAATCATGAACAACCCACAGAACCAGAACCAAGAACAAAAGTCTGCACTCGAGCAGTACGGCGTAAACCTCACCGAGATTGCCAAGGCCGGCAAGCTCGACCCAGTGATTGGCCGCGACGCCGAAATCCGTCGTGTCAGCCAGGTGCTTAGCCGCCGCACCAAGAACAATCCGGTGCTCATCGGTGAGCCAGGCGTTGGTAAGACCGCCGTGGTTGAGGGCCTTGCCCAGCGCATTGTTGCCGGCGACGTACCCGAGAGCCTGAAGGGCAAGCAGCTGATCAGCCTCGACCTAGCTGCCCTGGTTGCCGGCGCCAAGTATCGCGGAGAGTTTGAAGAGCGTCTCAAGGCGGTGCTAGCCGAAATCAACGCAGCCGAGGGTCAGGTAATCACCTTTGTGGACGAACTTCACACCCTGGTTGGTGCCGGTGCCGCCGATGGCTCGATGGACGCCAGCAACATGCTGAAGCCAATGCTGGCCCGCGGCGAGCTGCGCCTAATCGGTGCCACCACCCTGGACGAGTACCGCGAACGCATCGAACGCGACCCCGCGCTGGAACGTCGATTCCAGCAGGTTTACGTGGGCGAGCCATCGGTGGTTGACAGCATTGCCATTTTGCGCGGACTGAAGGAGCGCTACGAAGCGCACCACAAGGTGACCATCGCCGACAGCGCGCTAGTTGCCGCCGCTACCCTGTCCAACCGCTACATCACCGGTCGTCAGCTGCCCGACAAGGCCATCGACCTAGTGGATGAGGCAGCCAGCCGCCTTCGCATGGAGATCGACTCTGCCCCGGTAGAGATCGATGAACTTCGTCGCGCTGTGGATCGCCTCAAGCTGGAAGAGCTTGCGCTTGCCAAGGAGAAGGACGCTGCCTCAAAGGAGCGCCTAGCCAAGCTGCGCGAAGACCTAAAGGTTAAGAGCGAAGACTTGAAAGAGCTGGCGGCCCGCTGGGAGCGCGAGCGTGGCGAGCTCAACCGAATCGGTGAGCTAAAGACCAAGCTGGACCAGCTTCGAATCGACAGCGATCGAGCCCAGCGCGAAGGCAACCTCGAGAAGGCATCCCGACTGCTTTACGCCGAGATTCCGGCACTGGAAAAGCAGCTGCAGGAGGCCGAGAATGCCGAGGCATCTGACACCGACCGCATGGTTGGCGATCAGGTAACCGAGCAGGATATCGCCGCTGTGGTTGCAGCCTGGACCGGCGTGCCAGTTGGCAAGCTGCTGCAGGGCGAATCACAAAAATTGCTGCACCTCGAGGCCGAACTGGGCAAGCGCCTGATCGGTCAGAAGCGTGCGGTAAAGAGCGTTTCCGATGCGGTTCGTCGCACTAAGGCCGGCATCGCCGACCCCGACCGTCCAACCGGATCGTTCCTGTTCCTGGGTCCAACCGGCGTTGGCAAGACCGAGCTGGCTAAGAGCCTCGCCGAGTTCTTGTTTGACGACGAAAAGGCCATGATTCGGATCGACATGAGCGAGTATGGCGAGAAGCACTCTGTCTCGCGTTTGGTGGGAGCCCCTCCGGGCTACATCGGATACGAACAGGGTGGCCAGCTCACCGAAGCTGTTCGTCGTCGCCCTTACTCGGTGGTCTTGCTTGATGAGGTTGAAAAGGCTCATCCAGAGGTATTCGACGTGCTGCTGCAGGTGCTGGACGATGGCCGCCTCACCGATGGCCAGGGCCGAACCGTGGACTTCAAGAATGTGATTCTGATTTTGACCAGCAACCTGGGAAGCCAGTTCCTGATAGACACAGAACTTACCTCGGCCCAGAAGGAAGAGGGCGTGATGGCTACCGTTCGCGCCGCCTTCAAGCCGGAGTTCCTCAACCGCCTAGACGACATCGTGATCTTCAGCGCGCTGGACATCTCGGAGTTGGGTCAGATCGTTGAGCTAAACATCGATCGCCTCACCAAGCGCTTGGCCGAGCGCCGCCTCCAGCTTGCGGTTACCCCGGAGGCTCGCGGTTGGTTGGCTGAAAACGGCTACGATCCAATCTATGGAGCCCGTCCGCTGCGTCGCCTGATGCAGCAGCAAATCGACGACCAGTTGGCAAACCTATTGCTCTCGGGTGCCGTCACCGACGGTTCTTTGGTGCGGGTTGATGTAGCCGCCGATGGCCATTCTCTGAAAGTTGAACCAGCAAGCATTGACTAACCTCACCGATCCACAAACCGCCACCGCTGCCAAGGCCGCGCTTCAGGAACTAGCGGACCCGGAGCGCGCCAGGCACGGTCAGCTGTTTTTCAAGACTGGCCCGGGCCACTATGGCGAGGGTGACATCTTCATCGGTGTGAGCGTACCCAACACCCGAAGTGTTGCCGCACGTTTCAAGGATCTGCCTGAGGACGAGGTTGCCAAACTGGCGCACTCGGGAATTCACGAGCACCGATTGCTGGCTGCCATCGTGCTGAGCCTGCGCTTCCACCGCGAAAAGGATGCTGCGGTGAAGGCCAAGCAGTTTGAGTTCTACATGAAGTTGGCGGGCGAGCACTGCTGGAACAACTGGGATCTGGTTGATACCTCGGCTCCATACTTTGGGCTTTGGTTGGTGAACCACCCGGATGACCAGCTGCTTGATCGCCTAGTGCACTCGGATTCGCTCTGGGATAGGCGAATTGCCATCATGCTCACCTTCGCCCACATCCGTGCCGGAGTGCTCGAACCAACCCTTCGGTTGGCTCGCATTCTCAACACCGATGAACAAGACCTTATCCACAAGGCGGTTGGATGGATGCTGCGCGAACTTGGCAAACAGGACAATGTAAAGCTGCTTAGCTACCTAGATGAAACCGCTGCAACCATGCCTCGAACCATGCTGCGTTACGCCCTGGAAAAGCAGGACGAGCCCACCCGCAAGCACTACATGGGGTTGGCGGCTCTGGCGGGAAACCGCTAAACTTGGATGGCATCACCAGGAGACGTCGCATAGCCCGGTCGAGTGCGCCTCACTGCTAATGAGGTAAGGACTTAAAATCCTTCGGAGGTTCAAATCCTCTCGTCTCCGCGAGCACCAAAAGCCTCAGACATTTATGTCTGGGGCTTTTGAACGCTCGGCGGGTTTCAGCGGAACTGCGTCAGCAGTTTCGCCCCGACGAGCGAGTGCGAGACCGGCGCGTTTGACTTGGGGCGGGTTTCAGCAAAGCTGCGACAGCAGGTTTGCCCCGGCGAGCGAGTGCGAGACCGGTGCGCGAAACTGCGGGTGGGATTTTTGTTTTGGAGGGTTAATCCTGAAGTTGAGTTGGGCGGTCCCGAACCGGCTGTCGATCCGGGACCTTTGTTTCACATTGTCAGCAAGGCAACTTCAATAATCACAACGATTACTTTGATTACCGTGATGGCGATTTCAATGAACAGGCGGTTCATTGCTACCCCTCTGATCGGTAGTGCATCGTCAAAGGCGCAAAACAAACCCAGAGCAAAAACCGTTGAAAAACAAACGAATTCTGTTTAGTCTGGGTTTGTAATATGAATTCTCACATTCATACGTCCGCACCTCGACGTAGCAGAACCTCCAGTTGAAGCTGGAGGTTTTTGCTTTGCGGGCCAAGCACTTGGGTCACCCGCTTTTACAGGTTGGCGGACACCCGCCATCGGTGAGCGTGCAAATTCACAAACTGTGCACAACCTGCCAACTTCTGCGCGCATCGATGTTCAACGGTGCGCGTAACGCAGGTGGGGGGCTAACCGGCAATTTACTTGACTTGCAGTTTGGCCTATTTTTTAGACCAAAAGTTTCGACCAGAATATTGGCCTAAAGTTTGGCACCAAATTAAGTGTCAAACACCGAGTCACTAAACAGAGCAGTCCCAGCCGGCGGGCATTGCTGGCAAAGACACCCGAGTCAGTCGACTAGTCGCGCGGCTTGAGCGGCCCGCGCACCAGTTTGTGAGCGGCGGCCTGAGCAACCGGGCGAATAGTGATTAGGTCGAGGTTGACGTGACCTGGAAGCTCCATCGCATGAACGATGGCTTCGGCAATGTCTTCGGCCAGAAGCGGCTGCTCCACTCCCTCGTAAACTGCCTCGGCTTTGCCGGCGTCGCCGCCCAGTCGGTTGAGGGTGAACTCGTCGGTCTTAACCATGCCCGGCGCAATTTCAAGAACGCGAATCGGTTCGCCGGCCAGCTCTAGGCGCAGTGCTCCAACCACTGCGTGAGCACCAAACTTTGCCGCGTTGTAGCCACCGCCACCCTCATAGGCAATGAGGCCCGCGGTGGAAGTGACAGTCATGATGTCGGCGTGGCCAGTTTCACGCGCACCATCGCGCAGCAGAGGAAGCAATGCGGCAGTCACGCGCTGTAGGCCAAGCACGTTTACATCAAACATCTTGAGCCAATCGGCAGGATCGGCGGCCTCCACGGTGGCAACGCCAAAGGCGCCTCCAGCGTTGTTCACCAGGGCGTGTGCCCCACCCGAGCCAGCCAGGTAATCACGCAGGGCATCAACATCCGCCTGCACCGTCACATCGGCAACAAAGACATCGATGCCGGTTTCGGCAGCCAGGGCAGCGAGGCGGTCGGCTCGGCGCGCAACGCCAACAACCTGCCAACCATGTGACTTGAACAAACGGGCAGTTGCCTGCCCAATTCCAGAACTTGCACCGGTGATTACAACTCGACGAGCACTCATAGCTAAAGCCTAAACGGCAAGCGAAGAGTTGACGATCACTATCTCCTAGCCACCGGCGTGAACCTTAAAGAAGTCTTCTCCCTGCTGGGCAAGGCCGGCAAGGCCCCCAGCCAGAAAAACACCGTCAACATCAATTTGAGGAACAGATCTGTAGCCCTTGTTGACGAGGAATGTCCTGGCTTCCTCGTCTACTTCGATGTTGATCTCCTGATAGGAAACTCCCCTGCGAGTGAGTAAATCCTTGGCGCGATCGCAGTTGGGGCATTGAGATTTGGAATAAACGGTAATCACAGGCTGAACCCCTTGAAGGTGTTTGAATCGATGTCTTGCTTAGTGCCGCCAATGACGTAGTTGGTAATCTCGGTTTCTTGTGGTGCCACCTGAACCTCTGCGCCAGCAATCCATTTCTGGGTCCATGGCAGTGGGTTGGCAGTGGGCTTAACTCCAGAGCCAAGTCCGATTGCCGTCATTCGCTTCTCTTTTATCCAGTCGACATACTGGCTGAGCAACTCTTCATTCAGACCAATCATCGAGCCATCCTGGAACAGGTACTTGGCCCAGTCTTTCTCCTGCTGGGCAGCTGCCTCGAAAATCCTGATTGACTCTTCGCGGGTTTCCTCGCGAATCTGGCGGAAGTCTGGGTCGTCATCTGGCAGCAAGCTCAGCAAGGTTTGAGTCGATGCAAGGTGCAGGTTCTCATCACGAGCAATCAACTTGATGATTTTGGCGTTTCCTTCCATCTTCTTGAGCTCTGCAAAGGCCCAACTGCAGGCAAAACTCACATAGAAGCGAATTCCTTCGAGGATGTTGACGCTCATTATGCAAAGCCACAAACGCTTTTTGAGTTCGTAGAGGTCTACCTCTACGGTCTTGCCGTTGACGGTGTGAGTTCCAACGCCAAGCATCTGGTACCATCCCGAATATTCGATCAGGTCGTTGTAGTACTTAGAGATATCTGCCGCGCAAGAGATGATCGGCTCAATGTCGAGAATCTCGTCAAATACCTCGGTTGGATTTGGGTACACGTTACGGATGATGTGGGTGTAACTGCGACTGTGAATGGTCTCGTTAAACGCCCAAGTCTCAATCCACACCTCCAATTCAGGGAGGCTTGCAAGGGGCAGGAATGCAAGGTTGGGGCTACGACCCTGAACAGAGTCAAGCAGAATCTGACGCTTTAGGTTGCTGGTGAAAATGTGTTGCTCGTGAACTGAAAGATTGCGGAAATCCACCGAATCTTTCATGACGTCAATCTCTTCTGGTCTCCAGAAGAAGCCCAGTTCCTTTTCGGTCAGTTTGTCGAACTGGGGATATTTCATGGTGTCAAAACGCTGAATTGCCTGCCCGCCATTTGGGTCAAGGAAAGCCAGAGATTTTGTGTGGTCGGTCTTGTTGTTGATATTAAAAACGCTCATCATTTGCTCCTAGATAACGCAGCTATCGCAGTCGGTGTCCTCTTCGCCAAGGACGTTCATTAGTTGGGGTAGTTTCTCTGTCTTTGCCAGGGAGGCAACATCAATTTCGCCCTGGCCATCGAAGGTGTTGAAGTAGTACAGCTGCTTATTTCCGTACTTGTATGCCATGAGCAGATGTTGGAGCATCTCGCTCATCGGGATCTTTTCTTCTGGATAGAAGGTGGGGTTGTAGCTGGTGTTGATGCTGATTCCCTGGTCGATGTATTTCTGCAGGACCGAGCAGATCTTCAGGTAACCCTCCGGGCTCTTTTGATCCCAGAGCAGTTCGTAGTTTTCCTTCAAGCGCTCATATTCCGGTACCACCTGCTTGAGAACTCCGTGCTTACTCTGTTTGATGCTCACGAAGCTGCGAGGTGGTTCGATGCCGTTTGTCGCATTGCTGATTTGCGCACTTGTTTCTGCCGGCATAAGGGCCATCAGTGTTGCGTTGCGAATTCCGGATTCAAGAATCTGCTCGCGCAGACCGTTCCAATCCATGCGCTCCTGATGAGGAACAAGCTCATCGACGTCGGTCTTGCGAGTATCAATGGGCAGACGCCCATCGGCGTACTTGAGGTTCTCCCACTTTGTGCATGGGCCCTGCTCGCGAGCGAGATCGGCTGACGCCTTAATCAGGTAGTAACTCCAGGCTTCGGCGTATTCATCTACCAGTGCCAGTGCTTTGGGATCGCTGTAGGAGACGCCGTTCTTTGCAAGGAAATACGCAAGGTTGATGATTCCGATTCCAAGTGGACGGTATTCCTGGGTTGCAAGCTCCGCTGCCCTCACTGGGTAATCCTGATATGAAAGCAGTGCATCCAGTCCGCGAACTGCTAGTTCGCAGAGTTCCTTGAAGTCTGCTGGGCTATTGATGTTTCCCCAGTTGATCGCGCTGAGTGTGCAAAGTGCGATTCGCCCGTTCTCGTCGTGGATGTCGTTGAGCGGGATTGTTGGTAGGTCAATCTCGCTGCAAAGGTTACTCATCCGGATTGGGGCGATGTCTTCCTTGAATGGGCTGTGGGTGTTGGCGTGGTCCACATTCTGAAGATAGATACGGCCGGTGTCCTTGCGCTCCTGCATGAACTTGGTAAAGAGTTCAACCGCAGGGTAACTCTTTTTGCGGATTGTTGGATCTGCTTCGGCTGCCTCGTAGAGGGCACGGAATTTATCCTGATCGTTGAAGAAGGCGTCGTAGAGCTCAGGCACATCGTGTGGGCTAAAGCAGGTGATATCGCCTCCTGTGATGAGGCGTTCGTACATCAACTTGTTGAACTGAACGCCATAATCCATCTGGCGCACGCGGTTTTCTTCGGTGCCCTTATTGTTCTTCAGGACAAGCAGATCTTCAATCTCCAGGTGCCAGATTGGGTAGTAAACGGTTGCCGAGCCACTGCGCACTCCACCTTGGGAACATGATTTTGTGGCACTCTGGAACAGTTTCAAAAACGGCACAACGCCGGTGTGGAACGCGGCACCATTGCGAATCGGTGATCCAACGGCACGGATACTGCCCACACCGATTCCCATGCCCGCTTTTTGACTTACGTACTTAACGATCGATCCGGTGGTTGCGGTGATGCTGTCTAGGCTGTCGCCGGTTTCGATGAGAACACAACTGCTGAACTGACGCTGTGGTGTTCGAACTCCGGCCATGACGGGGGTGGGCAGCGAAATGTTGCCAAGGCTTACCTGGTCATAGTATTTTTTGACCCAGTGCAGACGGGTGGACTTGTCGTAGTTCTGGAAAAGCGTTGCTGCAATGAGGGCGTAGGCCATCTGGGGCGTCTCGAAGATTTCGCCCGTAACTCGGTTTTGCACCAAGTACTTGCCACGCCACTGCTCCATGGCTACATAAGCAAACTTTTCATCACGTTCGTGCTGAATGTAGGAGTCAATCTCAGCCCATTCGGCTTCCGAATAGGCTGCGAGAATATCTGGGTCGTAGAAGCCCTTTGCAACGTTCTTCTTCACCAGGTCATGCAGTGAGCAGGGGTTGTAGCTTTTGTAGACCTCTTTACGCAGGTGATAGTTGATCAAACGACCGGCAACGTATTGGTAGTTGGGAAAATCTTCGCTGATCAGATCTGCTGCACTCTTGATGAGTGTTTCTTGTACGTCCGCGGTTTTGATGCCGTCGTAAAACTGAATCTGGCTCCGAATTTCTAGTTCTGAGGCACTGACGTTTTCAATCCCTCGCGTTGCCCAAAAAACCACTTTGTGCATCTTTTCGATGTCAAGGGGCTCAAGTTGGCCATTGCGCTTTAGGACGCGGATTGTTTTTCTGCCACCTTCCGGTGGTCCTGCCTCAGTGATGCGCTGATCGGTTGTTGCTGTAAGTGACACCTGGAATCCTCCGATAACCAATTGCATAAATTGGTCCGAATTATCGGGAGGAGGCGACGGCAAAAGGGGTGCAGCGATGCGAGCGCGCAGAGACCTTGGGCGTCTGCCCTCCCTCGGGGCATCGGACCACCAGACGCGGTGCGCCTGGTGCGCTGGCAGGTCTTCGGACTTTGGGCTATTCGAAGTTGAAACAACTCCGATTTCCTACTGGTTGGCGCTTCCCAGATTCAAATCCAGTGCGATGCCAATTTTCGTTCCCAATTACCGCTGCGGGGCAGTTCTAGATTTCCACTAGATTCCCTGTTGTCTCAGTTCCACTTGTGGAACTGAACCAGCAACATTTACAAGATACAGGAAGAAATGACTAGCAGAGCACCACATCTAGTGTTGGAGTGTTGAATATTTGAGCGGGGCCTTACTTGATCGGATACTCGGTGCGCGTAATTCGGTGTAGCAGCCAACCCAAAACCAAAATCGCAACCGCGCCCAGAGCCAACGATGGCAACACCACAAACCAGCTGGCCTTGGTGAGATAGATGACGATTGGGTTAGCGCCAGCAGGTGGATGGGTGACCCGAGCAAAACGCATCGTCGCAATTACCACGCCAACAATCAGCATCAGCGTCCAGGTGTTGTGTGGCAGCAGCCAAACCAGAAGCAGGCTCACCGCAGCCGACAGGAGGTGGCCACCGAGTACATTCATCGGCTGAGCAAATGGCGATTTGTGGGCCGCGAACACAATCACGGCGGTTCCGCCAAAGGGCGCCCACAGCAGCGGCATCTGCGTGACATCGGTGATCAAAGCCAGAGCACCAATAACCAGTGCGCCACCGATTAGGTCGAAGACGATTTCCTGCCAAGAAGCCTTGGGCTGGTGGATTTTGATGAGTCGGCGCACTGCAGTTCCTTCGCTAGATTTCAAGCCTATAAGTGTCTTCAGGCAGGTGAGCTAATCTTCAGGTGTGCCAAGCTTCAGCCAATTCCTCGCCACCTGGTCATTCGAACCGGTTTTATTTCTGGTCATTCTGGCCTTCGCACTCGCCTATCTGATCTTGGTGGTGAGATTCAACCGCAAGGGCGGCAACTGGCCCATCCATCGCACTCTCGCCTTTCTAGTACTCGGCCTTGGCTCTTTCGCTTTCATCGAATTCGGGTTCTTCGGTACCTACCGCTACGACCTTCGGTGGGCATTCACCACCAGGATTGCTCTGCTTCTCTACGTGGTTCCGCTGCTTATCGGGCTAGGTAAGCCAATCGAGCTTTCCCGCCTTGCGCGCGGTGAACGCGGACGCCGCTTCATCGATGCCTTCTTTGAATCCTGGCCGATTCGGCTAATCTCCAACGCCATCTTCGCGCCGCTTTTTGGCCTCGCGTTCTTCATGCTTTTTGTCACCCCAATTAGTGCCGACCTTCGTCACTCGCACCTTGCCCAAAACGCCATAACCATTGGTGGAATGCTGCTTGGCCAACTGATGTTGCTGCCCATGCTTGAAAGCAAAAAGCAGCGCAGCGAAATCTTCATAGCCGCAGAATTCCTCTTCGCGTTTGTAGAGCTGATGCTCGATGCCATCCCCGGCGTTGTCCTCAGCATCAGCAACAGCGTCCTCGATGGCGCCACTCGTGTAATTGCCAACGCACCCGCCTGGTTCCCCACAGCCCTAAACGACCAGCACTTCAGCGGCAATCTGCTCTGGATGATTGCCGAGGGCGCCGACATCCCCATCCTGGTTTTGCTCTTCATTCGGTGGGGCCACAACGACAAGAAGACCGCAAAGTCCATCGATGACCTCAGCGATGAAGAGTTTGAGGCCCTAGCCAACCAGCATTTGAAGCGCCCGCGCGGCTAACACCGGCAATTGGTCGCCAGCAACAAAGCTCTTCAACCCATTTTCAGACTGCCCGCCTAGGCTGTTCTGATGCACGCAACCTATAAGGCCGCATCCAAGGTAGCCAAAGTGACCGGCACCTTCTGGGCGATCAAGATTCTCAGCACCGGAATGGGCGAAACCGGCGCCGACTACCTTGACCACAAATACTCACCGATTTTGGTTGTGGCGCTGGCAGGCATCGCTCTAGCGGGAGCCCTCTGGTGGCAATTCTCGGCTCGCACCTATTCGGCCATAAAGTACTGGACCGCGGTAATCATGGTGAGTGTGTTTGGCACGCTGGCCGCCGATGCCGTGCACGTAGCCCTCAGCATTCCGTATTGGGCCAGCACGCTGGCATTTAGCCTTGCGCTCGTTGTCATCTTTGCGCTCTGGCATCGAATCGACAAACGCCTCGCAATGGACCAGATCACCACTCGCCGTCGCGAGTTCTTCTACTGGTGTGCGGTGATGGCTACCTTTGCGCTGGGAACCGCAGCCGGTGACTGGCTGGCTCTGGGCCTTGGCTTCGGGTTCCTCATCGGCGCCGTTATCTTCACCGCCGGCTATCTAATTCCGGTGCTGCTTGGTCGCGCCAAGTTGCTGCCAGCCACCTTCGCATTTTGGCTGGCGTACACCTTTACCCGCCCGATGGGTGCCTCCTTCGCCGACTGGCTGGCACTGCCGCCGGCCCGCGGTGGTCTGGGCTACGGCACTCTAAACGTGACTCTCATTTGGCTGGCAGCAATCGTTGTTGTGCTGGTTCTGGTTGGTAGGCGCAAACGACCTGCGAGAATGGGCTAAACCACCTCAGCAGAAACAGGTAACCCATGTCCCAGCCAAAGCCGCCGTCCATCCACGTTCGCGCTTTCCTAACCTGGCTGGCCATCTACCCGCTGGTGACCATAGCTTTCTACACGGTTATCCCGCTACTCGGTGCTTTCCCGGCACCCATCAAAGTGTTGGGTCTCACAGCCGTTGTGATTCCAACCGCCGTTTACCTGGTGATGCCAAACCTGTTCAAGGTGTACTTCGCCATTCAGCGTCGTCGTGCCAAGGCTGAAGCCACAGCCGAATAGTTTCTAGCTGTTGCCTGGCAGGGTTAGAGTGAAACCAAGATGCCAGGATTAACCAGCGCCCAAGCAGCCGCCCTTCTCAAAGAGCATGGGCCAAACTCCATTCGTCGCAATCATGCCCGAGTCTGGGATTTGCTTTGGCGCCAGGTTCGCTCTCCCCTGCTTTTGCTGTTGGCAGTTACCGCCGCGGCCAGCTACTTCCTGGGCGAAAAATCCGACGCGATCATCATCGGCATCATTGTGGGCCTATCGGTGGGCCTTGGTTTCTTCAACGAGTTTCAGGCGGCCAAGGCAGCCGACGACCTGGCCAAGCGCATCGCCCACAAGGTGACAGTTTGGCGAGACGAACATGAGGTTCAGCTTCCGGCCGTCGAACTGGTTCCCGGTGACCTGATCGACCTCCACCTGGGCGATATTGTGCCCGCCGACCTGCAGCTCACCGAAACCATCTCGTTTGAGTGCGATGAGTCGATGCTCACGGGTGAATCGCTTCCGGTGCAAAAAGATGCCAAGGACGAAATGGCCAACACCGCATCGATGGGCACGATTGTGCACTCCGGTTCGGCCCGCGCGCTGGTCACCCGCACCGGTGGCGACACCGCATTCGGCAAGATTGCTACCGGCCTCGATCACCGAATTCCGCCCACCTCTTTCCAGAAGGGCCTCACCTCTTTCTCTATGCTGCTGGTGCAGGTTGCCGGTGTGCTCACGGTGGCCATCTTCATCATCAACCTGGTGTTGCAGCGCCCACTCATCGATGCCCTGCTTTTTGCGCTGGCCATTGCGGTGGGCATCTCGCCACAGCTGCTGCCGGCCGTGGTTTCAACCAGCCTCACTCAGGGCGCTCGCCGCTTGGCCAAGCAGAAGGTGCTGGTAAAGCGTCTGGTTGCCATCGAGGACCTTGGCGACATCGAGGTGCTCTTCACCGATAAGACCGGTACCCTCACCGAGGGCCAGATCAGTTTTAATTCCGCGGTGGACGCCGAGGGCATCACAGCCGGCAACGCCGTTCGACTGGCCCTTGCCTGCAGCGACATCACCGAGCTGGTATCCGGCGAGATCACCGCTAACCCGCTGGACCTGGCGCTGGCCACCTCGCAACCAGCCAACGCCTCCGAGAGCATCACCCGCATTGCCGAGCTGCCGTTCAATCACGACACCCGCTCGATGACCGTGCTCAGCGAGGTGGATGGCGTGCGCCAGATCATCATCAAGGGTGCCCCCGAACACGTCTTTGAATGTTGCAGCCAGGTGCCCGAAGATTTCAGGTCCAAGTTGGATGAGCAGCTGGCCGCCGGTCGCCGCGTTATCGTGGTTGCCTCCAAGCCAAGTTCGGCCAGCAGCCTGCACATCGGTGACGACACCGGACTGACTCTAGTTGGAATGCTGGTGTTCCTTGACCCACCCAAGGCCAGCGCAGCCGATTCGCTTCGCCGCCTGGCAGACCTGGGAATCACCACCAAGATCATCACCGGAGACAGCCCGGTGGTGGCCGAATATGTCTGTGATCAGCTTGGTGTTCCAGCTGGGCGCACCCTCACCGGCAAAGACCTCGATGGAATGACCGACGTGCAGTTGACCGACGCCCTAGCCGGTGCCCGCATCTTCGCGCGCGTTTCCCCCGAGCAAAAGGCACGCATTGTGCGCGTGGAGCGTCAGGCTGGTAAAGACGTTGCCTTCATGGGCGACGGAGTAAACGATGCCCTGGCCATTCACGAGGCCGACGTAGGTATTTCGGTGGATTCGGGCACCGATGTGGCCAAGGATGCCGCCGATGCTGTTCTGCTTGAGCGCGATCTGCATGTGCTGGCCGACGGTGTGATGGAGGGGCGTCGCATCTTTGCCAACACCACTAAGTACATCCTGATGGGAACCTCCAGCAACTTTGGCAACATGTTCTCGGCTGCGGCCGCCAGTGCCTTCTTGCCGTTCCTGCCAATGCTTCCGGGCCAGATCCTGCTCAACAACTTGCTCTACGACGCCAGTCAAATGGCCATCCCGTCTGACCGCGTTGACTCTGAGTTGCTGGCCCGCCCATCATCGTGGAATATGAGCGTCATACGTCGCTTCATGCTGCTGCTTGGTCCAATCAGCTCGCTGTTTGACTTCCTAACCTTTGCCGTGATGCTGAAGATCTTTGCGGCTGACCCGCAGCTTTTCCGCAGCGGTTGGTTTGTGGAGTCGCTAGCCACGCAAACTCTGGTGGTGTTCATCATCCGCACCCGCCGCCGCCCATTCTTCCGCAGCCGTCCGGGCATCGCTCTCAGCATCAGTGTCATAGCGGTGGTCATCATCGGTGCGTTCATTCCACAGAGTTGGCTGGGTGCCGGACTTGGCTTCGCACCGCTTTCCATCGGCTACTTTGGCATTTTGGCCGCGATGGTTCTTGTCTATCTGGTGCTGGTGGATGCCCTCAAGCGCTTTGCGCTCAGCAGTGCCTCCGGTAACCCACCCACCAGGGTGCTTTTGAAATAGGCTTTTGGTATGTCTACTCCATACAAGATTTCCGTATCCCAGCAGATCAACGCCCCGATGGCCAAGGTCTTCGCCATCATCAACGACCTAAACCAGTTTGCCGGTTGGAACCCATTCCTTCCGATGGACCCCAATGTGGTTGCAACCATAGGCCCAATCACCTCGGGTGAGGGCGCGCAGTACAACTACGAGTCGAAGAAAATCGGTACCGGTCGCATGACCTTCACCGGCGTTTACGACAACTCGTTGATCAAGATCAAGATGGAATTCCTCAAGCCAAACCAGGAAATTGCGTTCTGCGAGTGGCGCCTAACTCACGTTGGTGACGGCGTTGAGATGACCTGGCTCATGGAGGGCGAGCGCAAGCCGCTCATGGCTCTGATGGTGAAGGTTATGGGCATGGACAAGATGATGGCCAAGCACTTCACCGATGGTCTTGGACGTCTAAAGGCGCTCGCCGAAGCATAGAGCTAAATCGGGGTTGGACATGAGGTGCAACTTTGGGGTAAACTTATGAAGTTGTTTTGGACCGCAAGTTCAAATAAACACCCAACGCGTTTGTAGCTCAACGGATAGAGCATCTGACTACGGATCAGAAGGTTGGGGGTTCGAGTCCCTCCAAGCGCACGAAATTCCTCCGGGCTTCTACCGGGGGATTTTTCATTTCCGGCTTGTCGGGACTCATCGGTCTGCCGACTCGCTTGTTCGCGAGCCGGCCACGGCCTCACCCGTCCAAGCGCACAAACAAAGCCCTGAGAAATCAGGGCTTTTTTGTTTAACCTTGTTTGGCGCACAATTGGACCTATGAAGCCACAACGCGTTGCGCAGACCAAGAACGGCCACCCGCCCAAGACTTGCCAGCGCTGCGGCCTGCCCTTCGAGTGGCGCAAGAAATGGGAGCGCAACTGGGACGAAGTGAAGTACTGTTCCGAGCGTTGCCGTAGAACAAACGCCTGACAAAAGACCTACCCAGCCGAAAGGCATAAACTCGGAGCGTGCGGGAAATGAAATCCGCTGCAAATGGGTTAGTGACAGGGGAGGCAAAAATGAAGAACAACTCACTGGCAATGCTGGCGACCATCTCGCTTGTTGTTGCCTTGGCATCGATCATTGGCTACATCGACCCAGCAGTTTGCGCGGGACTCCAGCCCACTGCCATTGAAGGCTGTGTGCAGACTGCTCACGAGCACATCTGGGCGTTCTGGGGATTTGGTGGCTTTGGCGCCGTCGTTCTGATTGCGGGCACAGTCCGCGCAAGACGCAACAAGCTGCGCGCAGCGCTTGACGTCACGGAATAAGGAATGCAGCTAGCCGAAAAAACCATCTTGGTGGTTGGGGCATCAGGTGTGCTGGGCGCCCAGATTACTCGGTTGCTTGCTGCCGGTGGCGCCCGCGTTTTGGGTGCGGCATCAAGCGTGGAATCGGCCGCCAATATTCCTGCCGAGGCATCGCTTCGGCTGGTGGTAGACCTCGATGTACCCGAGAGCATCTCTGTTCTCACCAACTACCTTGCCGCCAACCAAGCCATTGATGGCGTGGTTTTGGCCGCGGGCCTCGTTGGTTTTGGTCCCGCCACTCAAACCACAGCCGGTGAGGCTGCCAAGTTGATGCAGATCAACTACCTGGGACAGGCCCAACTGGTCTCGCAGCTGCACCCGCTTCTGAGTGCCGGTAATGAACCTTTTGTCTTGGCCATCACCGGTGTTGTTGCCGAGCGCTCCTTCCCATCGATGGCCGCCTACTGCGCCAGCAAGCAGGCCCTTTCCGGTTGGCTATCGGCCGTTGCCACCGAGTGGCGCAAGGATGGCGTTCGCATCATCGAAGCTAGACCCGGCCACACTGAAACTGGGCTCGCCGGCCGCGCACTCTTTGGCACCGCCCCCGCTTTTCCCGCTGGGCTTACTCCCCAGCACGTTGCGCAGGTGTTGGTGAATGGCATCGTGAGTGATGCCAAGATGCTGGCAAGCACAGACTTCTAAGGGCCAATTGTTCAAGCGCATTCTCTACGTTCCGCACGACCACCTGAACCGCAACCGCGGCGTGCTGAAAGACGCCAATCCTCAAACCGATGCGGTGGTTTTGGTGGAGAGCGCCCGAATGACCCAGGGCCGAAACTGGCACCCTGCGCGGTTATTTTTTCTGCTGTCATCGGCAAGACACTTTGCCCAGCAGCTGCAGGATGAAGGCTTCACGGTTCGCTATCTGCAGGCGGCAACCACCATCGATGGACTAATCGCGGCCAGGCAAGAATTTGGCCAGCTGCCCATCGTTGCAGCCCAGGCTTCATCGCACAGGCAACTGCAACAGCTCACCGATTTTGGCATCGAGTGGGTGGACAACGATTTGTTCCTGACCAGCCGCCGTCACTTTGGCATGTGGGCCGAAACCCAAAAGACCTACGTGATGGAGAACTTCTATCGGGCGCAACGAGTTCGGCTGGGTATCTTGGTTGAGGGTGGAAAGCCGGCGGGTGGTAGTTGGAACTACGACGCCGATAATCGGTTGCCGCCACCCAAGAACTACAGTTGGCCGGCTCGGTTGGAGCACCAACGGGATGAAATAGACACCGAAGTTGCCGAGCAACTTGGTTACACGCCAGACAAAACCTGGGCCACCACCAAGGCCGGTGCATTGCAGCAATTGGATCACTTCATCCAGCACAATCTGGCGGGTTTTGGCCCCTACGAAGACGCCATCACCAGCGACGATTGGTCGCTGCACCACTCGCTGCTAAGCCCTTATCTGAACAACGGTTTGTTGCACGCCGAGGAAGTAATCGCACCCGCGATTACGGCTTATCGTCAGGGCACCGCACCCATCGAATCGGTGGAAGCATTTGTGCGCCAGGTGATTGGCTGGCGCGAATACATCAACGGAATGTATTGGTACCTGGGTGAGGATTACCGCAACCAAAATGGCCTGCGCGCTGAGCGGGCGTTGCTGCCGGTGCTGACCGATTCCAGCAAAACCAAGATGCGTTGTGTTGCGCATACCGTTGCCCAGGTTGAAAAACGAGCCTGGACCCACCACATTCCACGCCTGATGGTGCTCAGCAATCTGGCACTGGTGACCGGTACAAATCCACAGGAGTTCCTCGATTGGATGCGCGAGCAATTCATCGATGCCGCCGAATGGGTGATGGTGCCCAACATCATTGGCATGGCCACGCACGCCGATGGTGGCCTGCTGATGACCAAGCCCTACGCCGCTGGCGGTGCCTACCTGAGCCGCATGGCCAACCATTGCAAGAGTTGCGCTTACAACCCAAAGCTGCGCAACGGCGATGACGCCTGCCCGTTCACAACGCTTTACTGGGATTTCTTGGACAGGAACCGAGACACCTTTGCCAAGAACCACCGAATGCAGCAGCAACTGGGTGGGCTAGACCGTCTTAGCGATCTGCCCGAAGTGCGGGCGAGGGCCAAGCAGGTCTTGGACGGGTTGAGCGCTGGCGTTATCTAGGTCCAAGGTGATACCAACCTACTGGGGTTTACCACAGGGCACCGAACACCTAAACAGGGGTTAACTTAACATCATGGTTATGAGTGATTTTGTGCGAACAGTCCTGGTTGTTGAGGACGAAGCCCTAGTTCGTAGCCTTTTGGTGCAAACCCTAGAGACAGCTGGCTTTGAGGCGGTTGGTGCCGCCAACGCGGTTGAGGCAGTTCGTATTCTCAAGTCTTTTGATCCGGACGTTGCTTTGCTAGACCTTGATCTAGGTCCGGGAGCCAACGGAATGGATCTACTGCACATCATCAAGCAGCAGAACGCCGGAACCGCAACCCTGTTCCTGACTAAGTTCCCGGATGTGCGCAGTGCCGGCATCGGTGAAAAGACCGGAGCAACCGCCCAGGGCTTCCTGCGCAAGGAGCTTGTTGGCGATAGCGACTACCTAATCAAGGCCATTGAGGCGGTTCTTGCCAATCGCAAAGACGTGCGCCACGATCGCCGTCCAGACCGCCCACTAGCCGGACTAACTTCAAACCAGATCTCCATTTTGAGACTCTTGGCCCAGGGCTACACAAATTCTGAAATTGCAAAGCGCCGCGGCAAGACCGTGAGTTCCGTTGAGCAGCTTCTGAACTCAACATTCCGAGCCCTCGGCCTAGAGGGAAACAAGGAATTGAACTCGCGCATCGAAGCCGTGCGAATCTTCATTCAGCACGCCGGTGTGCCAAACCGAGACGAAGACATTGACCAACCAGTGGGCTAAGGACCAAACGCGCCTCCCCACTCTTCTAGAACTATCGGTGGGCCAGCACCTCACTCGCTACCCATTCTTTTTAGCTAACCTCGCCTGGGGCTTGGTGCTCAGCCTTACGCTCTCCAATGACATACGCAGTGACAGCCTCCTGCCACACGTAATGGCAGTAGTAGTCGCGCAGATCTTGTTCAGTCTGTTAATCGCCGCGGCCTATCGGGCAAACCTTTGGCTAGGCAGTCCAGTTAGACCTCGAAACTTTATTCTGGTGTTCTTGCTTGCCGGTGCAATCAGAGGCGCAGTATTGCAGTTCCTGCTGGGCGCACTGCATTTGACCACCACCGATCACTATGCCTATCGAGTGTTCGGCGGTGTAGCTTCACTGGGTCTTTCATCCTGGTTTTGGGCCGTCCTATTCGGTGTGATTTTTGAATGGCGTCGCCAAGCATCGCAGTTGGCTACCGAACGCGCCTATCTTGGGCAACTTCAGAGCGAAGTGGATGCCCAGGTTACAAGCGCAACCGAGCTCGAAATCGATGCCTTCCGCACCTACCTGCTGACGAACCTGCGCCTTGCAGGCAAGGCCGATGCGGAAGCCGTGCGCAACGAACTTACTCGAGTGGTCAACGAGGTGATTCGGCCAGTGGTGGATCAGATGCTGCTGCGTCGCACGGCTGTTGCTCCGCCAGCCAAGAGCGAAGGCGAGGCGCGAATCAACTTGCGCAACGTTGTGAATTACGTTTCTGCCAAGCGCTCGTTTCAACCAGTAATCCAAGTTGTCCCGGCAATTCCTTCGGCCATCGCAGGAGCCTTTGTGCTCTATGGCTATAGCTTTGGAATCTGGGCTTTCGTTCTTTTTGTTGCTGGATGGCCGATGCTGCTTGCCCTAGCAAAGTTCTTTGTCGGCCCTAAACTCGACCGCCTGCCTTCAACGCTTCGGGTTTGCCTGCTTCCATTTGCTCATCTGCTTACTGCGGCTCCAGTTGCATATGGGTTATTCAGCATTCAACATTTGCGCGGAGGCCAATGGGTTTGGCTGCAGTTTGGTTTCTACTCGCTGGTAACTGGATTAGTTCTATCCGTTTGGTTCGCCTACCTCAGCGAGCTCGGCCGCGTTTATCGAATCCGTGATCAGTTCATCCATCACATTCACTGGAAGGTTGCCGAGGTTAACTCCAGGCGTTGGCACCAGCAGCTGCACTTTGCTCGCAGGGTGCATGGGCAGTTGCAAAGCGAAGTGGCCGCCGTTGCAATCCGAATCGACCAGGAATTGGCGAACGCTCATCCAACCATCACTGACATCGCTGATTTGCAGGCCTCGCTGCAGCTTAAAGTTCAGCAGGTTTTTGATGCGCCAGAAATTGGGCTCAATCCATCCGAGGTGCTCAAAGAAATTTCGGAGACCTGGGCGGGCATCTGCCAGATCGATGTGCAACTAGACCCAGCCGATTCAGAACGTCTGATGTTAGATCCGATTGCAGTGGAGACGGCGCTCGAAGTGGTGCGCGAGGCTATCAGCAACGCAATCAGGCATGGCTCTGCCCAACAGGTGGCCGTCGCCATTGCATTGATAGATGAATCGACTGTTCGGGTGGAAGTTTCCAACGACGGTAAACCGCTAAGTCCAACCGAAAGGGAGGGCATGGGTACCAAGCACCTTCAGGAGTGCTCGGTGCAATTTGGCTTTGAGCAGGGCAACGCCACAACCAAGCTTGTGGCGGACCTGCCTTTCCGTGGTTAACCCTCGGCTATAAATGCCCCGGGCAAGCACTGAGGGTTTTCCTTTGGAAATAACAACGCCAGCCCACAGTTTTCGATCCCACCAACAGTTTGGTTCAGTAGCGTCTTTTTGAATATAGGCCGAATTGTCTTTTAACGACTCTTGCCATAACTCGTATCAAAAAGGGGATTCCCAAGTGGGTTTCAGCACTAACACCAGCCTCAAGTCCAAGCTCGCCGCATCGGTGGCAATCCTCGCCACCATTCTCGGCGGATTTTTAGTTGCCGCACCGGCACACGCTACCGGCTTCACCCCAAATGCCGGATCTAACTCGGTGGAGTGGACAAGTGGAACTCAAATCAAGACTTTTGATGGATCGATCAGCGGTGCGTCAGGTAGCCAAACATTCCAGTTGAGTGCAAGCAGCCGAGTTACAAGTCTTCAGTTGCTGCTTCGCATCAACAACGCGGACACCAACGTTAATCAGTATTTTGCCGATGGCGCGCAGCACTACTACTACCCGAACCTGACGCTAACCGATGCCAACAACAACTCGTTTGCCGTTACTCCAACTTTTAGTGTTGCCGGAGCCTTTGGAGCAACCCAGGGAATCCAGGTTCCAACCGCAGTTTCCAGCGTGGTTAACGGAAATACTCGCTTTGCCGAAACCTTGGCTGCTGACACCGGTTCCACCGGTTTTGGTGCCAACTTCTTCGTAGGCATTGGAACCGTCACCCTCCCGGCAGGTACCTACACCCTGGCTTATAACATCCTGCGTGATGGGCTGCCGATTGCATCCTCAAACTTCATGGCCGGCGCTACCACAAGTAGCTTCCGATACGTCACAACCGTCTCCAATGCCAGCTCTCTAACCTTCAGTGGTCTGGGTACCCAGAGCGCCAATGCGCTTACCTGTGTTAACAGTTCGCTGGTTGCCGCAGGCGACACCCTCACCCTCCACCCACTTCTGGACGGTGCTGACTGGACAACCGTCAACCCAGTAATTAGCTGGAAGGAATGGGGTGTTTACAGCTCGGTATCTACCACCACTACCCGTGTTGTGACTTCCGCTGACATAAGCGCTGGTCTGTTGGTTAGCTACTCAAACTCAACTGGAATCGCTGGAAGCGACACCGGAACTCACAGCGCTGCCGTGTCGATCACCAATCAAAATGGCACAGAAGTTACAACTTCCTGTGCGCCAGCCGGAACTGCTACTGTCACTTCGACACCAGGTGGACCATACGGCAATGTGACCACCAGCGTCAGCAATATCCCAGCGGGTGTAGGCAGCGTAGCTCTGCATTACATCGATAATGCAACGAGCACTGTAGTTGATCTGCAGGCTTCAGTTTTTGTTAGCAATGGAACTTCCACTTACACCCACTCGTCCAGCGCAGCGGGCACCGCGTTTACTCCGGGCCACACCTACACCGTGGAGTATGAGTACTCCCGACCAATCACAAGTTATTTCAACACTGTTCCTACTTGGTTCACTGGCACTACATTCACCTACCCAAGTGTCTCTGCCCCAACTGTCACTAACAGCGGAACCACTTACACAGTCACCATTCCTGGTGTGACCAATACTGGATATGCAATCTTGGCGTATGACAGTGCAAACCCATCGGTGGTTGCAAATGTGGCAAATACTTCTGCTGGTGTGGGAACTTTCACGGTAGGCACAACCCTGAATTACGCCACCACCTACACCTTCAAATGGTGTGCAGGCCTAGTGAGCCAAACCGGCTCCAACCAGTTCAGCGCTAACTGTACTTCTGGCTACTCGCCAGCTAGCGCCAGCATCACCACGGGAGCAATGGCTACTCCTACTGTTACCGTTTCGGGAACTAGCATCACTGTGTCGGTTTCTGGAACAACCAGCGGTGCAATCGCCTTCTACACACCAGACGCCAACGGTTCACTGGTTTCCACCAAGTACCTGTCTTCGCTGTCTAATACCACCCTTTCTTCCGCGGGCCTAAACTACGGAACCACCTATGTGGCTAAGTGGTGTCCAACTTATACATCCAGTGGCAGTGTCTTGACTTGCACTGGAACTCTGTCTGCAGCGTCTAATCCTCCGTTTAGCGTGGCAACCCCAGCATTCGGCTACACGATCCCTACTGTAAGTGCCGGAACCGCCGAGGGAAATGCTCATTCTGGCCTGACTGCTACGACCTATAACGCAGGTTCATTCGTCAAGGGGTCTGACGGCTCAAATGGTTTCCTTCTTGCCCAGGTTGGAAGCGGCGTTGTAACCATCAAGCACTTCACTGCGGCCGGTCAAGACGCCAGCTTTGGTTCTGCTGGTGTGGTCACAGTAACCGCTCCTGGAGTGACTATGGTGAATGGTCTCACCTACTCCGGAAACCGTGACAAGTGGCTATTGAGCTACTCGGACAGCATGATGGTGCCATACGTTGCAACTGGAACTTTTACCGGTGCAACGACAGCCACTTATTCGCTGGCAAGCAGCCCTGTGGCTCAGGCGGCATATTGCAACCAGACTGGCGGCTATGGTGCATCGACCATGGGAAATATCAACGTCCAGTCGCTGATTCCAAACCCAATGGGCGATATCTACCTTCTGATTAACTGCAGCACGCCTGTAACCTACAGTGACGCAACAACTGGATCAACCAATGCCAGCGCATTGTTGAAGGTAACCGGCAACAACGCGGTGACGATTGTCACCAAGTTCAACGCTGCAACGGCAGCAGAGAACTACGTGGTTTCGCTTTCAGGTTCAATGACTCCTGGATTCTCCGTCAACTACGGAGCTACCGGTTCAGCCGTTGCTGTTGTGTTCCCTCTGGCAGTAGGCAGCATTTCAACCAGCGGCACTCCTGCAGGTAACTTCAGTCAGCGATTTGTCGAGCTAAAGGCCGATGGATCTGTGGTGACCGTGAATGGATCTTCCATTGCTTCGTCGAGCGGAATCCTTTCCCAGATGATGTCTTCCAGTGAAGTGAATAACGGAACTAGCCTTCTTGGAATGCAGATGGTTCCAGGTGTCACCCCTGTTTACACCTTAAAGACCATTGATCTAGCGGCAGGAACGGCAAGCAGCCTTACCATCGTTGCGGATTCAGTCTCTGCACTTGCAAACGGCATCTACACGTTACCGGCTTACCAGCTGCAGTCTACTAACAGCAGTTACATCTGGGTCTACCGCTATTACGGTGGCACCTCTCCATACCTTGTAGCCCCAGCAAAACTTAATCTGAGCACAGGTGGTTTGACTACCTATGAGACAGTTTCACTAGCCTATTCCTCTAGCAGTTCCTCGTATAACTGGAACATCAACACCCTGGATTCGAGTGGCATCCCAACTGCTCTATTCGGAAACACCACCACTAAGTACGCGTCGGTTTACTGGCGAACCACATCGGCTAGCTCGGGTAGCTCAAATGTTGCCACTGCTACTTTCACTATGAATGGATCGGCTGCTTCCGACGGTCAGAGCTACAGCGTGCCTAACGCAACTACTAGCGTTCCTGTTGTGGTGACTCCAACTGAGAGCCACGCAACTTATACGGTTTCTGGTAACACTAACCTGACCGTTGGCAGCAATACTGTGACCATCGTGGTTACTGCCCAGGATGGCACCACCACCCACACCTACACCTTCACGGTTGTGCGTTCGGCACCAGCTCCTTCGGCTGTTGCAACCGCAACCTTCACAGTTGACGGCAATGCGGTGACAAATGGTGGCACCGTTTACGTTGCACACGGCGTCACAACTGTGGCAGTGGTCGTTACTCGGGCTGAGAGCCACGCGTCGGTCAGTGCCATCACTGGTGCAACTGGCCTAGTTGATGGAAGCAATAGCGTTACTTTCTCTGTGACTGCTCAAGACACAACCACCACTCAGAACTACGGTTTCACTGTTGTGGTTGCACCGAGCGACGCAGTGCTTTGCCCCGCCGGAACCTTCTCCATCAATGGCGGCTTCTCTTCGGTAGCAAACAACTGGACCTGTACCGATGCTCCGGCTGGATCGTTCGTAGCCGCGGCTGGTGCCGTAGCGGCAACTCAGTGTGATGCCGGTTACTTCAGCGCTGGCCCACACGCCACCGCATGTACTCCTGCAAGCGTCAACCACTACGTTGCTGCTCCAGGCGCATCTGCCGAAGTTGCCTGTGCTGCTGGCTACCACGCCACTAACACAGCGTCAATCACCTGTGCTGCGGATTACGTTGCACCGCCTGCGCCAGTTCTATCGTCTGATGCCACTGCATCTGTCACGGCTAACGGCGCTGCGATTGCCGGTGGTGTGATCAACCTAGTTGCAGGCACCAAGAGCGTTGCTGTGTCAGTGACGCCAACCGAGAGCCACGCGACCTACACCGTGACCGGCAGCACCTCGCTGGTTGCTGGTAACAACACCGTGACTGTCACCGTTACCGCTCAGAACGGCAACACCCGCACCTACAGCTTCACCGCAGTAGTTGCTGCTCTGCCCGCAGATGCCACCGCCGCTATTGCTGTGGCCGGCAGCGCTGTTGTTGATGGCGGTCAAGTGAACCTGCCATTCGGAACTAAGCAGGTTGCAGTTTCGGTTACCCCAACAGACGCCAAAGCCACTTACACCGTGTCTGGCGCCACTGGTCTAACCACTGGCACCAACGCACTAACTGTGACCGTAACCGCTCAGAACGGCACCAAGAAGTCGTACAGCGTTCAGCTTGTAGTTGCTGCGGACACCACTCCGGTTGCCGTTGCCACCACCAGCGTTACTAGTGGCGGTTCGACTACCACCAGCACCACAGTTCTTAACCGCGTTCAGACAGTTGTCGGTGCAGGCCGTGTGGCACTTGTGACCTTCAAGGCAAAGGGTGTAACCAGCCAGAGTGCTGTGGTCACCCAGATTCGCGCGTTCAAGACTGCTGCCCGTGCGGCTGGTGTAACTGGTCGAATCTCGTTCACCGTTACCAACAACAACACCGCAGCAACTGGTGTTGTGAAGATTACTAAGTAGGCAAATCAGGATGAGGCCGTCGGATTCGTTCCGACGGCCTTTTCTTATCTCAGAATCTTCTCGAGAGGACGGCCCTTGGCGAGCTCATCCACTATCTTGTCCATGTAGCGGATCTTCTTCATCAGGGGCTCTTCAATTTCCTCGATGCGAACCCCGCAGATCACACCCGTGATCATGGAAGCGTTGGCGTTTAGGTGAGCAGCCTCGAAGAACTGAGTGAAGGTTGCTTGCGAATCAATCTGAGCTTGGATCTGGTCTTGGTTGAATCCAGTGAGCCAAGAAATCACTTCATCGAGCTCGGCTTTGGTGCGGCCCTTTTTCTCAACCTTGGTCAAGTAGAGCGGATAGACCCGGGCAAATGCCATTGAGTAGATTCGGTGCATTTCCTTATTTTAGGGCCGGGGTCAACCGCCAGAGCCTCTCAGTTTTTTTCAAAAAAAGGTGGCTAACCGCACATATGGGTATATGCACGGACATGCATGGGATAGTATTCTGAACTTTTGGTCTAAATGTTCTGTCTAAGTTCCTGGAGTTTGTAAATGCCGCGAGGGAGTTTCCAAAAGAGACTCAAGCATCTCGGTGTAATCGCCGCGGTAATACTTGGCTTACTTAGCCCTCTCGCTGGCACCTCCAGCCCGGCCCAAGCCGCGGCATCAATTGGCTCGATCACCAACTCACCGATGTCCACCACCGGTGGTGGCGGTTTGCAGGACATCAACTGTTCTGCCGGTTACGTGCTGACTAGGTCAGACTCTGGCTACAACACCGGATACCCAGCCATCACCGCCGTTCGCGCTTACTGTGCTCCTCTAAGTGCCGATGGCCTGTCGTACACGATTGCTTCAGAGGCCTTGATGTCGGGTTCTGGCGGTAGCGACGGAACGAGTGCCGGTGCCTACAATGCCGGTTGTAGATACAAGGGAAACACCTACGCCATCACCGGTGCCCGCGTATATAAAAACGGCAACAACTACGCCGCTGGTGTGTATTTTTATTGCGGCACCCTAGCCGGCGGATCTAGCCGCTTCCTGGACACTTCATCGTCGCTGGGCGTGATTAGCGGTTCTTACGAAGATGCTATTTGTAACACCGGCACGGTTGCAGTTGGACTACACCTAAACACTGGTGGAATCGATGACAAGTTTGGTCTCAACTGTGCACCGATTTCAGGCGCAACTCAGAACATCACCTTTGCAAACCCTGGTAACAAAACCTATGGCGCAGCTGCCTTTGCGGTTGCTCCAACTACCCTTTCAACCAGTTCGATTGCGGTAACTTCTGCCACCACCGGTGTTTGTACCGTATCCGGACTCACCGTATCGGTTGTTGCGGCCGGTACCTGTACCCTCAATGCCAACGCTGCCGCAGATACCAACTTCTTAGCTGCAACGCAGGTGCAACAGAGCTTCACGGTTTCGCAGGCGGCTCAGTCGGCATTGACTATTACAAGCACAAGTGGCTCCTATGGAACTGCGCTGACACTCACCACCAGCGGTGGATCTGGCACCGGAGCGGTTACCTATTCGGTGGCCAACGGAACAGCCACCGGTTGTAGTGTTTCGGGTGCCTCACTCACGGCAACTGCTAGCGGAACCTGTGTGGTAACTGCAACCAAGGCGGCAGACACCAACTACACAGCCATTAGCTCGAGCGCTACGACTGTCACTCTCACTGCAGCGGGTGGACCTTGCGGCAGCGGACTGACCAACACCGCTGCAAGTGATGTGCTAATTTCGGGGGGCTATGGCAGCCCATGTCTGATTCGCTTCTACACCAACAACACTTGGACCGTTCCTGCCGGTATTAGCGCCGTTTCGGTAGCCATCGTTGGCGCCGGCGGTGGCGGTGGTTTTGGTAATAACGCTGGTGGTGGCGCTGGTGGTGAGGTCATGTACAACCCTTCGTACAGTGTCACTGCCGGAGCAGCTACCACTATCGGAATTGGTTCGGGTGGCTCTGCAGGTTATGTGAATTCTTCGACGTGGACCGGCGGTGGCCGTGGCGGAAGTTCACGTTTCGGCACCGTCTATGCCGGTGGTGGCGGCGGTGGCTGGGGAAGCACAATTCCTGGCTCGCCAACCTCCGCAACAGTTGCGAGTGCCTACGGTGGTTCGACCGGTGGTGGTTCGTCAGCGCATAATTCGCCCGATGCTTCGGTGCAGCAAGTTATTTCTGGTTGGACTTCCTACGCAAATAACGGCGGAACTGGCACAAGTTCTCCAAACAACCTGGGTGCCGGTGGTGGTGGTGCGGGTTCAACTGGTGGAAATCCAACCGGAACTTCTGGTGGCTTGGGCGGAAACGGGCTTACCCTTCCGGGCTCTTTTAGCGGCTTGCAGAATGTTGCCGGTGGTGGCGGCGGTTGGAGCGGTTATAACGCAACCGGTGCCCTTGGTGGTACGGGTGGTGGTGGCCAAGCGGTTGGCAGCGCCTATGGATCGGGAGCATATCCTGCCAGTGGATCTGCCGGTGGTACCAACACCGGTGGTGGCGGTGGAGCCGGTTGGGCCGGTGGCTCCGGTCTAGTGCTGCTGAGCTTTAACCTTCCTCAGACGGTTACTCTGACCAACCCGGGCAACAAGACCTTTAGCACCAGCACCTTCACCCTCAGTGCTACCCAGCAGGGCACTGGTGCGTTCTCTTACACTTCCAGCACCACTTCGGTGTGTACCGTGGTTGCTGCCACCGGCGTTGTCACCCTCGTCAACTCGGGAACCTGTACCCTCACCGCCACCGCTGCGGCAGACGGCACCTATCAGTCCGCCTCGGCCAGCCAGTCGATCACCGTTACCGCATCCGGTGGTCTGACCCCAACCTTCGGCACGCCAACATTTGCGTCCGGTACCTACATAATTCCGGTGACTAACTACGACTCCAGTTACACCTGGACCTACAGCGTTAGCGCAGGCAGCTATTCGGTGGGAACCCCAAGCGGTTCAACCGTGAACATCACAGTAACGCCACCGGCAAATACCACCGTGACCCTGACTGCCAATACTTCAAAGGCTGGATACAACGCAGGCACTGCCACATCTACCGGTTACTACCCGGGTTGTGCGGTCACTACCAACACCGGGTCAACCTACACCTCAGTTTCATTCCTAACCACCGGAACCTGCCAGTACGCAGCTCCAAGTGGCGGATACTACGACTACCTTGTTGTAGCCGGTGGTGGTGCTGGTGGTACCCGAGCCGGTGGTGGTGGTGGTGCCGGTGGTTACCTAACATCGGTTGGTAGCTCATCCAGCGGCTCGCTGGGAAATCGCCTCAACCTGACCTCCGGTCAAATTTTGACAGTCACCGTAGGTGCTGGCGGTACCACAAACTACACCACTGCTGGAAACAGCGGTGGCAACAGTGCACTGACTGCGGGAACCACGATCACGGCTATCGGCGGTGGTTTCGGTGGTGGTGGAAACCAGGGCTGTAACCTTACGACCGACCAGGGTGGTTCCGGTGGTTCCTCGGGTGGAACAACCGGCGGACAAACTACAAGCGGTTGCGGCACTTTTTCGATCAGCGCCTCAACTAGCGGGCAGGGTAACCCAGGAAACTTTGGTAGCGCCGGCCAGAACTATCAGTGGACCGGTGGTGGTGGCGGTGGTGCCGGCTCAGCCGGTGGCATCGGAAATATCAATGGTCAGGCTGGTGCCGGTGGTTCCGGTCTTGGCAACTCAATCACCGGAACTGCGGTTTGTTATGCAGCCGGTGGTGGCGGTGGTGCCTACGCAGGCAAGACGCTTGGCGCAGGCGGCGGATGTACTGGTTTAACCTCGACAGGTGGTGCCGGTTCGATCGGCATCACTGCTGCTTCGGCAGGTGCAGCAAACACCGGTGGCGGTGGTGGTGGTTCGGGATTTGACGACAGCACCAGCCCATACAACGCTGTGGCCGGAGCCGGTGGTTCCGGAATCGTTGTGCTGCGCTACGTGACTTCGCTGCCAACCCCAAACCTCAATACAAGTTCCGCGACCACTTCTGGCTTTACCCTCAACGTGGTCAACTACGACGCAAACTTTGTCTACACCCCAACCATTACAAGCGGTACCGGTTCCATTGGCGCCGCGGTTGTAAACGGGTCAACTTTGAGTTACGCCATCACCGGCGTTACCTCGGGTGCCTCGGTGACCATTCAGGTTGCAGTTAGCCAATCTGGCCAGACCACGGTAAACGCCAGCACCACCGGTACCGCACTTCAAACCACCCAGACCATCTCGTTCACCAGTGCCGCACCTGGCTCAGCAGTGGTTGGTGGCACCAGCTACACCCCAGCGGCTACCGCAACTTCGGGCCTAACCGTTACCTTCACAATTGATGCCACAAGCAGCGCTGTTTGTTCCATCGCCGCCGGCGTTGTTACCTTCCAAACTGCAGGCACCTGTAAGGTAAACGCCAACCAGGCTGGTAACACCCAGTACTCGGCGGCCACTCTGGTTCAGCAGTCGTTCTCGGTGGGCAAGGGTGCCCAGGCAGCAATCTCCGTAACCAGCACAGCGGGCACCTACCCAACCTCGGTCACGCTTACCGCCAGCGGAGGCACCGGAACGGGAGCGGTCAGCTTTGCAGTAGTTGCCGGTGGCACCGCAACCGGATGTTCCATCAGCGGAACCACACTTTCATATACAAGCGCCGGTACCTGTTTGGTAACCGCAACCCAGGCCGCCGACAGCAACTACAACTCGATCACTTCGGCAACCGCAACAGTGACCATCGCTAAGGCCAGCCAGAGCATCACTTTTGCGGCACTTTCCGGTCGCACAATTACATCGGGTGCATTTACGGTTTCTGCCAGCACTACCGCATCCGGTCAGACCGTAACCTTCACTTCGGCAACCACCAGCGTTTGTACCGTATCCGGAACCACCGTAACTCTGGTAGCTGTTGGCACCTGTACCATCAACTCCGATGTGGCCACCAGCACCAATTACCTTGCAGCCACCCAGATTCCACAGAGCTTCGCAATCTCCAGCGTGGTTGTCACCTTCAACTCCAACTACTCAGGCGGACCGGCAAGCACCACTCAGACCATCACCTCGCCTAGTGCAACCGCGCTAACCACCAACGCGTTTACGCGTACCGGCTACAGCTTTGCCGGTTGGACAGCAAACTCCGATGGCACCGGCACAAGTTACACCAACAGCCAGAGCCTGACCATCACTGCCAGCACAACTTTGTATGCCAAATGGTTGTTGAATGCCAGCGCCCCAACCATTAGCGCTCAACCGGTTGGTCTTTCCAAGACCGCCGGTCAGTCGGCCAGCTTCTCGGTAACTGCGGCTGCCACCGATGGCGGCGCACTTACCTATCAGTGGTTCAAAGATGGAAGCAGCATCAGCGGCGCAACATCCGCAACTTACTCGATCCCAACAACGAGCGCTGCCAGTGCCGGTTCGTACACCGTTGTAGTTACCGACACTCTCAACTCCACAACTTCCACCACCACGTCATCAGCAGCAATGCTAACTATGTCGGTGGCCCCAACTATCACCACTCCAACTGCTGGACTGTCGGCAACTGTGGGCACCGCCTTTAGCCTCACTTTGGTGGGAACTTCGGGAACTACCGGCAAGGTATTCGCCCTCGCTTCTGGCACATTGCCAAACGGCCTATCGCTAGATGCCGCCACCGGTGTAATCAGTGGTACCCCAACAGCGGTTGGCACCAGCGCTATTACCGTCAAGGTCACCGACGACAACACTGCAGTTGCCACCACTTCTAGCTTCAGCATCGTGGTGGGCATCGGTTCGCAGACCATTACTTTTGGCGCAATTTCCAACCGCGGCTTGGCATCTGGTGGATTCACCCTGGCCCCAAGTGCAAGCAGCGGCCTCAACGTCACTCTAACCAGCAGCACTACCTCGGTTTGTACTGTGGCAGCGGGAACCTTCACCGTGACTCTGGTTACCGCCGGCACTTGTACCCTGAACGCGGCTCAGGCCGGAACCAGCAACTATTCGGCTGCCACCTCGGTGAACCAGTCGTTTACAGTTGCACCGATTGTGGTCACCTTCAACAGCAACTACACCGGCGGTCCGGCTAACACCACTCAGAACATCACCACCCTGAATGCAACTGCACTTACCGCCAACGCATTCACCCGCACTGGCTACGTGTTTGCCGGTTGGAACACCCAGGCACTTGGTGGCGGCACTGCTTACACCAATCTTCAGTCGGTTTCATTGAACGCCGACACCACTCTTTATGCACAGTGGACTAACGGCAGTTACACCATTACTTATAACGTCAATGGCGCTGCCTCGGGAACAGCAGCACGCACCACCGACACCTACGTAACTGGCGGTTCTGGAATTGCGCTGCCAGGTGTGGGCACCATGGCAAAGAGCGGTTACACGTTCCGTGGTTGGGCAACCACCAGCAACGGGTCTGTGCTTACCGGCAGCAGTGCAACTGCTTACACCACCACCTCTGACGTAACTCTGTACGCAATCTGGACTTTGGATGCATCGGCGCCAAGCATCACCGTGCAGCCGGTTGGCGCCAACAAGACCGCAGGCCAGGGCTACACCTTTGCAGTTACAGCCTCTTCGCCAGACTCCGGCGTGCTCAGCTACCAGTGGTACAAAGATGGTTCGGCAATTTCGGGTGCAACCGGCTCAACCCTAGTAATTGCATCTCTTACAACCACCGATGCCGGTAGCTACACCGTTGTGGTCATCAACGCCCTCAACTCCACAACCGCAACAGGCACCTCTAATGCGGCATCGCTCACGGTTGCCGCATCCCTTGGTTTGACCGCACCAAGCAGTGGACTAAGCGCAACCGTTGGCACTTCGTACTCTCTACTGGCAGTCACCTCGGGTGGAGCAGGCAGTAACACGTTCAGCATTTCTAGTGGAACCCTGCCTGCCGGCCTCAGCATCAATTCAGGAACCGGTGAGATCTCCGGCACTCCAACCACTTTCGGCAGTGCAGCAGTCACATTGACAGTGCGCGATGCCAACGGCGCCACCGCCACCGCCAGCTTCACCATCTCGGTGGGCAAGGGAAGCCAGACCATCACATTTGGAGCTCTGACCGACAAGACCGTTGGCACTGGCAACGTGAGCCTGTCTGCAACCACCACTGCAACCGGACTGGCAATTACCTACAGCACAAGCAGCGCAAGCACCATTTGTACCGTCAGTGGCAACGTTGTGACTTTGGTTGGTGCCGGCACCTGTGCCATCACCGCCAGCCAAGCCGGCAACGGCAACTGGTTGGCTGCAACCTCGGTGACCCAGAGCTTTGTTGTTTCTGCTTCCTTTGGAATTAGCACCCCTGCTGCCGGCCTAACCGCCACCTACAACTCGGCTTACAGTTTGAGCGTTGCTGCCACCGGCGGAGCAAACCCAATTAGCTACGCAGTCACCTCCGGAACTTTGCCAAATGGTCTAAACCTAAACAGCTCAACCGGGCTGATCAGCGGAACGCCAACCACCGTGGGCAGCTCTAACATCGTGGTCACCGCCACCGATGCAAACAGCAATGCAGTCGCGACCACCAGCTTCACAATCGTCGTTGCACAGGCAGCACAAACTATCACCTTCGCGCAGCCTGCCAACCGAAGCGTGACCTCGGGCACCTTCTCGGTGAGCGCAAGCAGCAGCTCGGGCGCTTCGGTCACTTTGGCAGTTGCCTCGGCCAGCGCAGCCGTTTGTAGCTTGGCGTCTGGCACCGTCACCCTGCTTGGCGTTGGCACCTGTACATTAACCGCCGATGTGGCCGCCAGCACCAACTACTCGGCTGCCACCCAGGTGGTACGCGATGTCGTCATCTCAGCGGTTGCCGTAACCTTCAACTCCAACTTCGGTACCCCAACCACCGCATCCCAAGCCATCAGTGCACCTGCCGGCGCGGCCCTAACCGCCAATGGCTTCAGTCGCACCGGTTACAGTTTTGCTGGCTGGTCCACCAGCTCTGGTGTTGCTGCTGTTGCCTATTCCAACGGCCAGTCTGTTACCTTCGGCACCGCAACCACTCTCTATGCTCAGTGGTCTGCTAACACCTACAACATTGCCTACGATGCCAACGGTGGAACCGGAGCGGCTGCCCGCACCACCGATAGCTACACCACTGCGGGTGCAACGGTCACCCTGCCTGGTGTTGGCACTTTAGCCAAGGTTGGATATGACTTTGGCGGCTGGGCAACCACCTCGGGCGGAAACGCACTCACCGGAACTGCTGCCACCGCATTCACCACAAGCAGCGCCGTCACTCTCTATGCGGTGTGGACCCCGGCTACCTTCACAGTCACCTATGACGTCAACGGCGGTACTGGATCGGCATCTCGCGCAGGCACCCCTGCAACCACCGATACCTTCACTACCGGCGGTGCGGCTATTGCTCTGCCCGGTGCCGGAACCTTGGCCAAGGCTGGTTATACCTTTGCCGGCTGGGCAACCACGGCCGCTGGTTCTGCCCTAACCGGCAGCAGCGTCACGGCATTCACCACCACAACCGATGTCACTCTCTACGCTGTTTGGACTCCGGTGAACTACACCGTGACCTACAACGCGGCTACAGCAACTGGTGGCGCTGTTCCAACCGATGGCGCAAACTACAACATCACCCAGAATGTGACCATACGCGGCAACACTGGGTCGCTGGTGCGAACCGGATACATGTTCGCTGGCTGGACTACCGCCGCGGATGGAACCGGAACCGTGTTGCTCTCGGGCACCCTGGTTAGCGTGGGCGCGGCAAATATCAACCTCTACGCCAAGTGGACTGCTAACACCTACACAGTCACCTACAACATCAACGGTGCCTCTGGTTCAGCTCAGCGCAGTGGCGTATCGGTGACTAGCGACAGCTACACCACCGATGCCGCAACAGTGGCACTGCCAGGTATTGGAACCATGGCCAAGACCGGTTATGACTTTGGTGGTTGGTCTACTAGTGCCGGCGGAAGCGCACTCTCCGGAGCCTCAGCTTCGGCCTTCACAACTGCAACCAATGTCACCCTTTACGCGGTCTGGATCATCAAGACCGTGCACGTGATCTACGACAAGGGTGCGGCCGCAAGTGCCACCTTTGCCAGCTTCCCAGCCAACGCCAGCGGAACCTACGGTAGTTCGCTGAGCCTGGCCAACAACATCAGCACCACCGTAACCATCGGCAGTCAGGCCTACGACTTTGTGGGTTGGAGCGATGGCTACAACACCTTTGGTCGTGGCACCCCAATTACTCTTGGCGCCACCGATGCCACCTTCACCGCGCTGTGGGTTCCGGTTTACGCGGTTCGTTACATCCTCAATGGCGGAACAGCGGCAACCAATGAATCAGACGTAGACGCCGAGTGCTTGGGTCTGCCAGATCACACCTGTACCGACCAACAGCACATCACCAGCAACGCTGCTCCTACTCGAGCCGGCTACACCTTCACCGGCTGGGTAGACCAGAGCGGCACTTCGATTGCTGCCGCCACCGGCTTCAATGTGAGTGCTACCAGCTACCTTCTATATGCACAGTGGTCACCTATCAACTACACCGTTGGCTACCTCTCCGATGGCGGTTCCACCGCACCAACCCAGGGCAGCCAAACCATTGGTCAAATCTTCACCGTTGGCAATGCCATCACTCGAACCGGCTATTCGTTTGGCGGTTGGTCTGACGGGTCGCAAACTTACGGTGCCGGCGCCAGCTATACCGTTGGCATCAGCAACATTGTGTTGACAGCGCTGTGGATTCCTGACGTCTACACCGTCACCTACGACTGGAATGGTGGCCACGGAACCGCCACTCCAAACTTCGACTACACAGTTGGAACCACCGCCATTGTTCTTCCAGGCGTGGGTGACCACGTAAAGGACGGCTACTCTTTCAACGGTTGGAGCACTACCCAAAGCGGCAACCTGCTGAGTGCCAACTTCACTCCTTCTGCCACCACCACCCTTTACGCGGTTTGGGGTACCGGCAGTTACCAGCTGCGCGCCAACGCTGGTTTGGGAACCTTCGACGACAATGGCTCCTCGGTTTCGGCTACCACCTTCGCGGTTCCAAACGGAACTGCCCAGACCCTGCCTTCGCCTTCCCGCACCCACTTCCACTTCGATGGCTGGTTTGATGCCGTCATCGGTGGCACTCGCATCGGTGGCGCGGGTGACAGCTTTACCCCGGCCGCATCGGGCACCGTCTACGCACACTGGACTCAGGACTCGCTCTTCGGCATCGGTTCAGTAACCGGTATGGGCTCGCTCAACGCCAATGCAAATGCCAACTCGTTGATCGGTGTTTCAGATGCCGCCAACACCAACAGCGTTGAGGTGCGCATTCCAGCCGGCTCGCTACCTGGCGGAACCGTGGTTAATGTATCGCTGGTAAACGACACCAGTCGCGCAGCCAGCTTGCTTACCGGTGCAAACCAATTCATCGTGAATCTGGTTATTTCCTGGATTGCTCCAGATGGCACCGTGCCAACCACTGCTGCAAACAAGCCGGTGACACTCACCGTCTACAACTCGTCCATCAAGGTGGGCATGCGCGTTTACTCGCTCATCGGCAGCAGCGTTCAGTACCTAGGCACCGCAACCGTAGACGGCCAGGTTGTTGCCAACCTCACCGATGACCCCGAGCTGGTTGTGGCTGCGGTCGTTCCTGATGCGCCAACCGCGGTTACTGCCGTGGTCGGCAACGCGTCGGCTACCATTTCGTGGGCTACTCCGGCGTCAAACGGTGGCGCTGCTATTACCTCTTACCTGGTCACATCCAGTGGCGGACAGACCTGCTCCACCACCGGAAATAGCTGTGTGGTCTCTGGCCTGAGCAACGGCACCGCCTACACCTTTACCGTCAAGGCAAACAACTCGGTTGGCGCCAGCCTGGCAAGTACCGCTTCGGCATCAGTGACCCCGTTGGCAGCCCAGAGCATCAACTTTGCAAGCCTGGTGGGCAAGACCGTGGGAATGGCCGACTTTGATGTTCATGCCACCGCAACCAGTGGCCTGCCTATTAGTTTCTCAACCAGCTCTAACTCGGTCTGTAGCGTTAGCGGTTCCACCGTTCACCTCATCGCAGCGGGCAACTGTGTGATTGTTGCCAGTCAGATCGGCGACGGCTCAACCGCAGCAGCAACTCCGATCAGCCAAAGCTTCAGCGTTGCCGCTGCCCTGGTTGTTGCAACTCCATCTTCCGGCCTGGGCGGTTCTTACAACAACAGCTACAGCCTGCAACTGGTGGCCTCGGGTGGCGCCGGTTCGCTGAGCTTTGCGGTCACCACGGGCAGTCTGCCAAGCGGTATTCACCTCAACTCGGCAACTGGATTGATCTCGGGTATCCCAGACATTTCGGGCGATGGCCACGTAGTTGTAACCGTCACCGATGCCAATGGCGCCAGCATTGCAACCAGCAACTTCAACATCGTCATCGACACTATTGCGCAATCGGCACTCACCGTGACGAGCACTAGCGAGACCTTTGGCAACGGGCTGACTCTTGCAACAACTGGCGGCTCAACTGGTGGAGCGGTTAGTTACGTTGTCGTCGACGGCACCACCACCTGTTCGCTATCTGGCGGTGTGCTCACTGCAGCGGGCGCCGGAACTTGTTTGGTAACCGCAACCATGGCGGGCGACGCGTACTTCAGCTCGGTGACCTCGGCTCAGACCACCGTGACCTTTGCCAAGGCAAACCAGGCGGCACTCACCCTAAACAGCACTAGCGGAACTTACGGCACGCCATTGACGTTGACCACAACCGGTGGCAGCGCTGCCGGTGCGGCTGGCTTCTCGGTTACTGCCGGCACCACCACCTGTGTCCTCGTCGGCAGTGTGCTCAATGCTTCGGGTGCAGGATCCTGCACAGTGGTTGCAACCCTAGCCGGTAACAACAACTACAACCCGGTTGCCTCCAACGCTACAACTGTCAGCTTCGCTCAAGCTGGACAGTCACCCGTTCTCGTCACCACCACTAGCGGTACTTTTGGCACCTCGCTCACCTTGGCCGCAATCGGTGGTTCAAGCACCGCGGGGTACACCTTTAGTGTTACCGCGGGCACCGCGGGATGCTCGCTAAGTAACGGCGTGCTAACGGCTTCCCAGGCCGGCACCTGCAGCGTGACAGCAACCAAGGCAGCCGACGCCAACTACCTCGCTGAGTCATCGGTGCCTACCCTGGTTACTTTCGCTCACGCATCGCAGGGCCTGACCTTTGGTGCTTTGACCAACAAGACCATCGGAACCGGAACGGTATCGTTGACCGGCAGTTCAACTGCGGGCCTAAGCGTTGGCTTTGCATCCACAACCGCTGGAGTTTGCACCGTTTCCGGCAGCACAGTAACTCTGCTTTCAGCTGGCACCTGTTCCATCGTGGCTAGCCAGGTCGGTGACGCTCGCTACGACGCTGCTGTATCTATAACCCGCAGTTTCAGTGTTGCGGCTGCTCTATCCCTGGCCACTCCTAACCTTGGACTAACCACTGCCTATGGCACCCAGTTCTCGCTGGCGCTGGTAGATGCCGGTGGCGCCGGAACCAATAGCTTTGCTCTAGCCAGCGGCAGCCTGCCAGCAGGCCTCAGCCTGGATGCCGCCACCGGTCTGATCAGTGGCACTGCCGTTGCAGTGGGTAGCTTCACCGTCAGCGTCACTGTCACCGATGACAACGGCGCTACCGCCACCACCGCAAGTTTTACCATCGTGGTGGACCGCGGAACTCAGCAGTCTTTGACTGTGGTTGCCGGTAGCGGAACTGTTGGATCTCCAGTAACGCTTGCCGTTACCGGAGGTTCTGGCATCGGTGCAGTCGCCTTTGCCGTTGTGAATGGCACCGGTACCTGCACCCTAAGCGGTGCCGTGTTGTCGGCAAGCGCCGCAGGCACCTGTCTTGTTACTGCCACTAAGGCTGCCGACACCAACTACAACCAGGCGGTTTCATCGGCTATTACCGTTACCTTCGTTGCCGCGCCAGTCTCTGGTGGCGGCGGCGGTGGCGGCGGTGGCACTCCAGTTGTTACCCCTCCGGTTGTCACTCCGCCGGTAGTAATACCACCTGCTCCAACCACCTGGGGAACCCCCGTTGTTGAGGCTGCACCAGCATCCGGTTCCACTGGCTCTACTGGCTCGACCGGTTCATCCGGTGGCGTCACCGAGTCTTCGGTGCCGCTTTTGGTTAGCGACGGCGTTGTTAGCAAGATTGCAACCAGTGTCACCGCAGACCAGCAGGGTCTGCAACTGAGCACGCCAGAGTGGCAGATTGCCATCAAGGCCTCGCCAACAACCGCACCAAGCGGTGGCCCATCAGGCACTGGCAACCCAGCGCCAGCCGTTCAGGACTCCAAGCTTTTGGTCACCCAGGGCAGCACAGTCTCGGTTTCCGGAAATGCCTTCCAGGCCAACTCGGTGGTTCAGGTTTGGGTCTTCTCAACCCCTCGACTAATTGGCACCGTGCAGGTCAAGGCAGACGGCTCGTTTGACACGCAGATTTCCCTGCCAGCAGACCTGCTTGTGGGCAATCACACGCTCGTTCTTCAGGGTCTAAACGCCAGCCTTAAGGTGCAGACCGCTCAGGCCCCGATGGTTGTGAAGGCGCTTACCAGCACCCCAGCTTCCAACAAGGTGAAGGTCACAATCCGATTCGCTTCTAACGGCGCCCATGTGACTGCTCGCATTAAGAATCAGGTGGCCGTTTTTGCTTCGGCCATTGGTAAGCCAAAGGCGATTCGCCTCAGCGGTACAGGTTACTACCACGGCCCAAGTTCCAAGAAGCTGGCAATCGCACTTTGTGCGGCCAGAGCTCGCACCGTGCAAACCCTGCTGAAGCGCCTAGGAGTGATCACCTACGTGGGTTGCTCCACCATGGCAACCGCAGCGAAACTGCCTTCGCAGCTCTTTGACCTGAGCAACTAACCCCGTTACTTCCGCGAAATAAGCATTGGCTAAACTCGAAGAAACCCGCCACCTCGGCAGAGCCTTCCCATCAGCGGTATTGACCGCACCACCGAAAGATCAACATGTCTAACGCAGCCCAAACCGCCTACAAGCACCGATGGTTGGTGCTCACCGTGGTGATCATTGCCGAGATGATGGACCTACTAGACGCCACCATCGTCAACGTTGCTGGCCCGACTCTGGCCGCAAAGCTGGGCGCTAGCCCAACCGACCTGCAGTGGGTTATCGGTGGCTATGCTCTGGCTCTTGGATCCGGACTCATCTTGGGTGGACGCCTCGGCGATCGCTTCGGCGCTCGCAACATGTTCCTCTTTGGTCTGGCCGGCTTCACCCTGGCCTCACTGCTCTGCGCCCTCGCACCAAGCGTTGGCATCCTCATTCTGCTCCGATTCGCTCAGGGCTTTGTTGGAGCCATGCTTCTGCCTCAGGGCTTTAGCCTCATCCGCGATGCCTTCCCGCCTGAGGAGTTTGGCAAGGCGTTTGCCGCCTACGGTCCGGCTTTTGGTCTGGGCGGAATCCTGGGTCCAATCATCGGTGGTTTCCTGATTCAGGCCAACCTCTTTGACCTGGGCTGGCGCACAGTCTTCCTAGTGAACGTACCCATCGGAATTGTTGCAGTAGTGCTGGCTATTCGGTTTGTTCAGAAGGGCGGAGCGGACCACAGTCTAAAGATTGACCTGGTGGGCGCGCTGCTAGTCATTGCTGCCTCGGGCATGCTGGTTTATCCACTGATTAAGGGCCAGGAAGCCGGCTGGCCATTGTGGACCTACGCCATGTTTGCCGGGTCTCTCGTGTTGTTTGGCCTCTTCGCCTGGCTGGAGCGCAGCGCGGCTAAGGCCGGCAAAACCACGCTGATTGACCCGAGCATCTTTACTAAGCGGGCGTACACCCTTGGCCTTGGCGGACTGGCGCTCTACTTTGCTGGCTTCACCGGTGTCTACCTAATCCTCACTCTGTTTGTGCAGTTTGGTGAGCACTTCACTTCTGCCGAGGCTGGCCTGGCCAACATCCCAATCGCCGTTGGCAGCGCCATCGGTGGTGGAATCAGCGGTGGTTTCCTAGCCGAGAAGATTGGTGGACGCATCACCCTGCAGCTGGGTGCGCTGATTCAGCTGGTGGGCGTTGTGCTGCTCTGGCTTTCGGTGCCTCATCTGGACCACTTCTCAATCTGGCAGATGGTGCCGGCGCTGGTGGTTTCCGGCATCGGAACCGGCCTTATTGCCGCCCCGCTATTCGGCACAATCCTCGCAACCGTGGAGGGTCGTCAGAGCGGCTCGGCCAGCGGTGTGATGTCTGCCGTGCAGTCGGTGTTCTCCTCGGTGGGTGTCGCCATCTTTGGAACAGTTTTCTTCAACCGCGCTCTGGTTGGTCAAGCCGATGTTGGCTTCCGTAATGCACTGATCATTCAGCTGGTTATTTTGGTGCTCTTCCTGGCTGTTTCGCCGGCATTCCCAAAGAAGGAAGCCCAGAGCCACGAATAACTTATGTGTTTGGCTCTGTAGAGTTCAAATATGCAGTCGATTGCGGCGTATGTAAGAGGCGTGATGCACCCCGAGGCTTTTCACGGCCAGGGGCGCAACCGCAACTTCTTTGAGGGCTGGTACATCAAGCTGGTTTCGGCTGATTCCACTCAGCGCTGGGCCGTCATCCCCGGCATCTTCCGCGGCCCCGATGCCAAGGCAATTGCCTTCGTGCAGGTCTTAGATGGGCTAACCGGGCGATCATGGTTTCACGAGTACCCGGCCGACGAATTCGAAGCTGCGGCAAACCGGTTTGAGGTCAGGGTGGGCGAAAACCACTTTGACTCAGCCGGCATCAGGCTGAACCTTCCTCAGCTGAAGGGCCAGCTTCTCTTTGTTACCCCACTGGACCCGTGGCCGGTCACTCTGGCATCGCCAGGCATCATGGGCTGGTACGGCCTGGTTCCGTTCATGGAGTGCTTCCACGGCATCGTTTCCCTTGGGCACCAGCTTTCGGGCCAGCTTCAGGTTGAGGGCAAAGACATCGCCTTCGATGCCGGCCGCGGCTACATCGAAAAGGACTGGGGCCGTTCCTTCCCGGCCGGTTACATCTGGATGCAGAGCAACCATTTTGCCGGCGGCACCGAGGCCTCACTCATAGCATCTGTGGCAATCATCCCCTGGCTCAGGGGCGCATTCCGCGGCTTCATCGTTGGTCTAAAGCATGGCGGCCGACTGCATAAGTGGACCACCTACAACAAGTCCACCGAGATTCACCTGATAGTGGACGATAGCGAAATTCGGTGGCAGCTGGATGGCCCCGATGGGCGGCTCGAACTGATTGCCGACCGCGCCTCAGGAGGCCTGTTGCACGCTCCGCTGCGCACCGCCATGTATCGCCGGGTGGAAGAAACCATGCGGGCCGAGGTGCAGGTTAGACACTCATCAAAAACCGGCCAGGTGTTTTTTGAGGCAACCGGTGACTGCGCTTCGATGGAGGTCTTTGGCGACCTAGACCGACTGCTAAAAATCTAATACCATTCACTTGTAAGATTTTTACCTAGTCGGGCAAAGGCGCACAAATGACAGTTGTTATCTCGGGTGGGGCATCGGGCATCGGTTTGGCCACTGCCAAGGCGCTCGCGGCGAAGGGTCAATCCGTCGCCCTGCTAGACCTCAGCCCAAACCTTGAAGACGCACTCAAGTCGCTTCCCGGCACTGGCCACTCTGCACACCGAGTCAACGTCACCGATGCGGCTGCCTGTCAAACCGCAATCGACGAAATCGCTACCGCCTCCACCATCGTGGGTCTGGTGGTTTCCGCGGGAATCGTGTCCGAGGAACTGCTCATCGATATCTCACCCGAGAACTTTGCCAAGGTAATGCAGATCAACGTCTTTGGCGTGCAGAACGTGATTGCCCCGGTTGCCCGCCAAATGATCTCCACCAAGACCGCCGGTTCCATCGTGGTGCTGGCATCGGTGGCTGCGTTTGTGGGCGGTGGCCTCATGGGTCGTGGCGCCTACGCAACATCTAAGGCCGCTCTACTGGGCCTGGTTCGTTCCTACGCCCGAGAACTGGCTCAGTACAAGATCCGCACCAACACGGTTTCGCCCGGGGTGACCAATACCCCGATGACCGCCTCGCTCTCCGATGACCAGCGCGCCAAAATCCTAGCTGGCACCCTTACTGGAACCGTCATGGAGCCGGAAGAACTTGTCAAGGTCATCGAGTTCTTACTGAGCGATCAGTCCAGCGCCATGAGCGGGCAGACCCTGCACGCCAACAACGGCACCTTCCTGGGCTAGCCGGCCAACTTCCTTCCTCACCTCGCTGCCCGTAAAACCAAAGATAGGCTTCCAATGGACCACTCCCAGATTCTGGAAATCTTCAACTTCCGTCACGCCTGCAAGTCCTTCGATGCCACCAAGAAGGTGTCGGACGCCGACTTCGCAACCATACTCGAGGCCGGCCGCCTCTCACCAAGCTCATTCGGCTTCGAGCCCTGGCAGTTCTTGGTTATCCAAAACCGCGAGGTTCTAGAGAAGTTGCGTGCCGTGGCCTGGGGTGCTCGAAACACAATCGATGGCGCCAGCCACTTGGTGGTGTTGCTGGCCCGCAAGGCTGCCGACCTGCAGCCGGACTCGCAGTACATGCAGCACATCATGCGCGATGTACAGGGCAAGGACGCCGAGCAGATGGCAGGCACCCAGGCATTCTTCATGAACTTCCTGCAGAACGAGCACAAGCTCCTTGAGTCTGATCGCAACCTATTTGACTGGGCATCGAAGCAGACCTACATTGCACTTGGAAACATGCTCACCGTAGCCGCCGCAATGCGCATCGATTCCTGTCCAATCGAGGGCTTCAACATCGAAGCCACCGAGCAGGTTTTGGCCGACGCTGGTTTGCTTGATCGCAACCACTTTGGCGTCTCGGTGATGGCCGGCTTCGGTTACCGGGCCGAAGAACCCAAGCGCGCAAAGATCCGTCGCCCCATCAATGAAGTTGTGGTCTGGGCTAAGTAGACCAAGAGGAAAAACTGTGGCCGGAATCTTCCAAGCGTTCTTTGTAATCACCGCACTCATCGTTGCCGGTGCACTGTTTGGCCGCACCAAGTTCGGCAGAGCCGACAATCAGATCCTCAGTTGGGTCATCTACTTTGTGCTCACGCCAGCCCTGCTGTTTTCGGTAATCGTCAAATCCGACATCTCGGTGATCGTCTCGCCAATCTTGGTGATTGGGCTGCTGGCTGCGCTGGTTTGTCAGGGGCTTTACCTTTTGCTGGCCCACCTGTTCTTCAAGGAATCCGGGTCGAAGCTCGTCATCGGATCGTTGGCCGCCAGCTGGTCCAATGCCGGCAACATCGGCATTCCGGTCGCCATCTACGTTTTGGGTGGTGCCCAGTACGTTGCGCCGGTCATCCTGATGCAGATCGCCCTGCTGGTGCCAATTTCTGCAGCCGTTCTTGATGTCATTACCTCTCCGGGCAAACGCCACCTCAAAAAGGTGCTGCTGCAGCCTCTGCAAAATCCAATCCTCATCGCCGCAATCGCTGGCCTGGTTGTGGCCTTCTTCCGTATCCCGCTTCCGTCATACGTGATTGAGCCGTTCAACAGCCTGGGCAATGCCACTGTTCCACTGGTGCTGCTGCTTTTTGGTATGGCAATGGTGCACGAAAAGCCACTCCGCTCCGGCAAAGACATTCCGCAGATTGCCCTTGCATCGGTGATCAAGCTTTTTGCAATGCCACTGGTCTCCTGGCTTTTCGGTGTCTTTGTCTTCCACCTTTCCGGGATCATGCTGTTAGCCGTCACTGTGGCGGGAGCCCTGCCAACGGCCCAAAGCGTGTTCACCTACGCCTCGCGCTACAGCAGCGGCCGCACCCTTGCCCGCGACTCGGCTCTAGCCACAACTCTGCTATCCATTCCGGTGCTCCTGGTCATCACGCTGCTCATAAAGCACTAGCAATCAGTTTCTTAAGGCTTGGTAAGCCAAGTGGCCCAGGGCTCGTGTATCTTGAAATTTGGTTTGACGCTAGCTAACGCAACCAATACTTCAAAAGAGGCACAGTGATTTCCGAAGACCAGCACGAAATCGACATCGACCCAAAGACACTTAGTCACACTCAGGTCTTGATTTCAGAGCCAAACCCGTCCTCACAGTCGTTTGTAAAACGCTGGATTTTGAAGCAGGATGAGGGCGAGCACAGCTCAAAGAAGTCTTCTTGGTGGGCAGTAATGTGCCTTACTGGTGTCGATTACTTCTCCACATTGGGTTACCAGCCGGCTATTGCTGCCCTGGCTGCCGGATTGCTCAGCCCACTTGCCACCCTGGTTTTGGTCATTCTTACCCTGTTTGGCGCACTACCCGTTTACCGCAGAGTTGCAAATGCCAGTTTTAAAGGGGAAGGGTCTATCTCCCTTTTGGAGCGTCTTCTGCCCTGGTGGGCAGGCAAGCTCTTCGTCCTGATCATGTTGGGCTTTGCGGCCACCGATTTCATGATCACTATTACCCTTTCCGCGGCCGACGCAGCTGCGCACGCGGTGCAGAATCCAATTCTGGCCTCGTCTCACCTCAGCCAGATGGCGCTCACAATTGGGCTGATTCTGGTTCTTGCGATCGTCTTCCTTATTGGTTTCAAGGAGGCAATCGGACTTGCCGTGGGGCTTGTCGGCCTTTATTTGCTTTTGAACTTAGTTGTGGTTGCGGTGGGTCTTTATAAGATCGCTGCCCAGCCAATGCTCGTTACAGGCTGGCAAAATGCGCTGGTTCAGCAACACGGCAGCCCATTCATGATGATCGCCATTGCTTTGATGGTTTTCCCCAAGCTTGCCTTAGGCCTTTCCGGCTTCGAGACCGGTGTCGCTGTTATGCCACAGATCAAGGGCTCTCAACTGGATGAAAACGGTAAGCCCGCTAAGCGAATCGTTGGCGCAAAGAGGCTTTTGACCACTGCAGCACTAATCATGAGTTTCTTCTTAATTACGACGAGTTTTATTACAACGCTGCTTATTCCGCAAAGTGAATTTCAAGCCGGCGGCCAGGCAAATGGGCGAGCCTTGGCGTATCTTGCTCACCTATACCTTGGGCCTGTCTTTGGAACAATGTACGACCTGAGCACCATTCTGATTCTTTGGTTTGCGGGCGCTAGCGCAATGGCAGGCCTGCTAAATCTGGTGCCTCGGTATCTGCCTCGTTATGGAATGGCTCCGCAGTGGGCCGCGTACTCGCGCCCTCTGGTTTTTGTCTTTACCGGAGTTGCTATTTACGTGACCATGCTGTTTAGGGCAAATGTGGACTCTCAGGCAGGGGCCTATGCCACGGGAGTTTTGGTTCTCATCACATCTGCATCGCTATCGGCCACACTTTTGGCGGCTCGCAAAAAACAGCGAGCCCTGATTCTGTTCTTTGCGCTCATAACAGTACTTTTCGCCTACACGACGGTGGCAAACATCATTGAACGTCCAGACGGTGTGCGCATTGCGAGCTTCTTCATCGGAGCAATTGTGGTTATCTCCATCATCTCTAGAGTTAGGCGCGCTTTTGGATTGCGCTCACGAACAGTACATTTTGACGATGACGCCCACAAATTCTTAACAATGGATTCGATTGACGAACATGGCGTTACTCTCATTGCGCATGAGCCCCACGGAGAGGGAATCTCGGAGTACATCGCCAAAGAAATTGATGAGCGCAGATTCAGCAATATTCCAAGCGAACGAAACACGCTTTTCCTAGAAATTGAAGTTTCCGACTCTTCAGATTTCATCGAGGACTTGGTGGTTGAGGGATCGTTCATCTTTGGATTCAGAGCGCTGAAGGTGAAGAGCAGCTCAATTCCAAACGCAATTGCTGCTGTCCTTTTGGCTATCCGAGACGAATACGGAGTTATTCCAGATGTTTACTTCGAGTGGAGTGAAGGAAACCCTGTAAGCAACATGGCAAAGTTCCTTGTAACAGGCGGTGGCGAAATTGCGGTTGTGACCCGCGAGGTGCTTCGCCAGTCCGAGCCGAATCACAAGCTACGTCCAAGAGTGCACGTTAGCTAGCGATAGACCACCCCTAAACTCGCGTTTTACAGTGTCAGAAAGACCAACGGCATTTCATTTGCCGTAGACGGTGGGTCTTAACAAACTTGTAGCATGCCTCAGATGCACCGCACCAAGATGCTGCTCATTGAAACCCTCATCGAGCTGCTGCGCAACAACCCACACAGTGAAATCACTGTGGATCAGGTGTTGACAGAATCTGGCGTCTCTAGAGGTTCGCTGTACCACCACTTCAAAGACTTCTCAGACCTGTGGGACGCCACTCTGGTTCACCGCTTCTCCCAATACATCGATGATTCGGTGGGCATTCTTACCTCGCTTGTTCACAGCGCCCAATCCACCGAAGAGGTGCGCGAGGGGCTCCGGGCGGTGACCCGCTTCACCCAAGCGCCAGAGCGAGTTTCGATGCGTTTCGAGCGCATCATGCCGTTCGCCTATTCCATCGGAAACGCGAATTTGGCTCAGATGCTGGCCGATGAACAGGAGCGCCTCACCGGGGCCATCCAAGAGATCATCCAGACCGCAAAGGACAAGGGCTTCTTTGCAAAGGATGTGGACTCTCGCGCCGCAGCCGTTTTGATTCAGGCTTACACTCTGGGCAACATCGTCAACGATGTGACTCCAACCCAAATGCAACCAGACGCCTGGTTCTCGCTAATAGACAAGATTGTCGATCAGGTGTTCACCACGGCCTAGCCGCTGGCCACCTCACCCACTACTCATAGATCGGCAGAGGTTATAACCTAAGAGTGCCGAAGGAGGCTTGCGATGCGTAATCTCGATGACGAGTCGGTTCGCCTCGACACGCTCCAGGGCTACGGCATCCTAGATACCCCGCGCGAGGCTCGCTACGACGCCATCTGTCACGCCGTAAAAGATGCCCTGCAGCTTCCCTATGTCTCCATTGGCTTCTTCGATGAGTCGCGCTTCTGGTTGAAATCCACCATCGGCCTCAACATCAATGAGACTCCAAGGGCCGCTACCGTCTCGGCTGCCGTGCTGGTTCCAGGCGTTACCGAGTTGATCATTCCTGACACCCGGATTGATCCGCGTTCTAAGGATTCGTATCTGGTTACCAGCGACTACCACGTGTGGTCTTACATCGGTGTGCCACTTACGGCGCCAAACGGCCAGGTGCTGGGTTGCCTCACTTGCCAAGATGTAGTGGTGCGCGATTACACCGCCGAAGATGTTGCGGTGCTGCATACTTACGCCAAGCAGATTATCGAGCTGATGGAGACCCAGCGGGCAGCCCGAGAGCTAGACGCGCTGCAGGCCGATCCAGATTCCACAGATCCGGTTTTGGCAGAGATAAATGGGCAAACTTACGAGACCGCCCTCAAAGCAACGGTTTCCGAACTGATCTTTGAGAGCCTAAACAACTTTGGTTGGTGGGCCGCCCAGGCCTGGTGGCACAGCGAGTTTGCCCTCACGCCAAGCGAATGGGCTACCGCGGGACACACGCCGAAAAGCATGCAGGTTTTGACTGGAAGCAGATCCGGCTCTGGTCCGGTGGAGAAGGCGACCGAGCGATTCCCGCAGCCCACGCTGCTGCAAATTGATCAGGTCGCCTGGCATCCAAATGTTTCACAGCTAAAGAAGTTGGGCGCTCGCTACGCAGTTGTACTAGACCTCTACGGCAACGTGGATGCCGCTATCAGGCTTCTGTTCCTGGTTCCAAATAAGAACGCTCTCACTCTAGAGGCCAAGCGGTTCCTGGGGCTTTCCACCATGTTGTTGCCTAAGGTAATCGTGCGCGAAAAGGCTCGTGAAGAGCTTCAGTATCGTGCCACCCACGATGCGCTCACCGGTCTGGTGAACCGTCGCGGTCTGGCATCAATGGTTGCCAGTCAGGGTGCCGGAAAAAAGTGCAACCGCGCCATTTTGTTTATGGACCTCGACAAGTTCAAGGCCATCAACGACAACTACGGCCACAACCTGGGCGACGAACTCCTCATCTATATCGCCAGCGTGCTTGGCAAAACCGTACGTCCCACCGACACCGTGGCGCGAATGGGTGGCGACGAGTTTGTGATCGTGACGGCCGAGACCTCTACATATGAGGACCTGAAGGCTATCACCGAGAGACTTTCCAACAACCTGGCTAAACCACACACCCTTTCCAACGGATTAGTTTGGTCTGCCGACATGAGCATCGGTGCCGCCCTCTGGGAACCAAGCGCCATGTACGAAGACGTCTTGCGCGCCGCCGATGGCCTGATGTACCAGGCAAAAAAGAATGGCGGCGGCTTCATGCTTGAGCCGCTCAACACCTCGCACATTTCCATTTCTGACGTGGACACCTCGTTGAAAGACGAGACCGTGGTCTTCAACGCCATCTTTAACCCCAAGTCAAAAGAGATTCACGCGGTTATCGCTCAGATTCAAAACGACTTTAGAACTCCCGAGGCTAAGCAGACTGCAAACCTTCTGGCCCAAGAATTCAAGAAGCTGGACTTCGATACCAAGCGGATTGTTTTGCGTCTGCCTCGCACCTACTGGTTTGCCACCGAGGTCATCGTTGAGGCCATCGTCACGCTACGCCACCTGCTTCCCGGTGTAGAGGTTGGCATTCTGGTGGGCGAAGACGGGCTCAGCAACGAACTGCGTGACTCTGCCATGTTTGTGCGGGCCGCCACCAAGTCGGCTGTTTACCTCTGCCGCTTTGGCGTGGGCCTAGGGGAATTGGAATGGGTTCAAAAGCTCAACCCCACTGCAATCGTGCTTGATTTTGCTCTGGTAAAGACTTTGGAGGGCACCAACCCGGCCATGCGAACCCTCAATGCAACGATGGCAATTGCGAAATCTCTCAATTTAATTTCAATAGGCCCGATGCACTCAACCGCCGAGACAATTTCTAGACTTTCGATACTAGGCTGTGAACTGACGATATCTACGTATATCACTAAGGCAGGGGACCTAGAGTGAAGGCATTGAGCGGGGTGCTGGCTTCGGCCTTCATTGTGCTCGCGCTCACCGGTTGCAGCGCTGCCACTGCGGATCCAAGTGCTAGCAGTTCGCTAGACGCCACCGATTATCAGATCACCCACTTCGCAGTGGACCCTCCCAAGGCAAGCGATGTTGTGCTTCGCGCTTCGGGGTCTAGCTACACTCACTTCACCATGGGCCAGCTTGATGCAATGGCCACTCTGAAGCAGACGTTATTCGAGCGCTTCAGCGACAAGACCGAGACCTTCCGTGGTATTTCCTTGGCCGACCTGTTTGCTGTAACCGGCATCAAACACAGCGACAGGCTTGTTTTCTTTGCGTCGGACGACTACCGCTACATCGATACCGCAGAGAACATGATCAAGAACGATGGCATCCTCGCGGTAGCCATGAACGGTAAGCCCATCCCCGCTGATCAGGGTGGACCCATCCGCATCGTTTTCCCCGACAAGACGCGCTACGCCGGAATCTCCGAGCCTTGGGTTTGGAGCCTAGTGCGCATTTCGAAGGCTGGGTAGGTGCATCATGGATGACCACCAAGCATCGCGGATGCGCAGTTTCCAGCTGAAATTTGGCCAAAAGGTTCTGGCGGTTTTCACCGGCATTGCACTGCTGTCCATCCTGGGTTGGTCGGTTGCAATGACCCAGTCGCACATGGCTGAGAAGCAACAGATTTTTGCGCATGACAACGACGCCACCGCCATGACATTTGTGCAGCGCGAGTCATTCAGTCTTCTGCTGGCCATCAAGTCTTGGAGTACCGGCGAGATTTCTGGGCGAGACGTGCAGATTGCCCGGGCCTTGCTTTCGCACCGATTGGGTGTTGTGGTTTCCTCGGGTAAGGCCACCTCCAACCTGGTTGGCTTCGACTACAAGATTGCGCTGCTGGCGCTGGATCCATACATTCGTGGCTTGCCATCGGTGAGCGATTCCAACCGCGCCTGGTACGAACGCCAAATGTACAAGCAGGTTGGGTCCTTCGATTCCCAAACTAGACTTCTGAGCAACACCTTCCAGAAGATTTCCAAAGCTCAGTCTGAGGCCGCCGTGCAGGCCAGCACCGAAGCCGACATCGTGCAAAATATCCTGCTGATGATCGTAATGTTTAGCGGCGTGGGATTCATGTATTGGATTGGCCGCGACATGTCTGGTGCCAACCGTTCGGCACTAGCCGAGATCGAAGAGCAGGAAGAACGCTTGGCCCGCTCGCGCAAGCGACTGATGATTGTGCAGGAGATGGACAGCCAAAGCCGAAGGCTGATCTCCGATGTGCGCCGAGGCATTCCCGTCGAACAGGTTGTTAATAGGCTCACCGAGATTGTCTACGACCTCGCGCCTTCGCTGAAGGTAGACATCAAGGTGGATGGCATTGACCTGAAGACCTTCGATATCAGCCATGCGGGCGAAAGCGAACTGAACTTCGAGGAGATGGCGCTGATCATTTCCCGTGCCCGTGAGGTACTGGATATCGCACTGGCTCGAGACCGCCAGATTCGTGAGCTTGAGGTGCAGCGCAACTTCGATGCCCTCACTGGTCTGCCAAACCGCGGGCACTTCACAACTTCTCTCGAAACCATGTTGGCCACTGTCACCGATAGCGGTCAAACCATGGGTGTGCTGCTGCTGGACGTAGACCGATTCCGCGAAATCAACAACTCGCTTGGCTACGCCGCGGGCGATGCGCTGTTGCGCGAGGTGGGCGCCCGCCTCGATGAATACATCGAGACCAACGAGGTTGCAGCCCGACTTTCGGCCGATGAATTTGGTGTGGCTGGTACCTATTCAAGCTTGGAAGCAGCGCGCGAACGAGCCCGAGAGCTGACCCAAAAGATGCACTTCCACACAGCCCTCGATGGCCACGACTCCGCCATTTCGGTGTGTGCTGGAAGCGCCTTCTCGCAGGGCGGAATGCTCACCTCGCACGAGCTTTCTCGCCGCGCTGCCCTGGCAATCTTCCTTGCCAAGGGCAAGGGCGATCGTGGTGCCTACACCGAGTACGACGAAGCGGTTCACTCTGGCTTGCTTGGCACCTGGCAGGAAGAGATTGCAATCCGCGAGGCCCTGCGCGCCGGTGAGTTCAAGGTCTATTTCCAGCCCATTGTCAGTGCAGACGACGAGAAACCAGTTGGTGTTGAAGCACTGATTCGCTGGGAGCGCCCTGGCCAGGGAACCCTGCTGCCAGACGAGTTCCTGCCAACCATCAACCGTGCCGGTTTGGCCACCGAGGTTGGCAACGACGTGCTCATCAAATCTTTGGAATGCTGGGTCTCCACCATCAACCCAATCACCGAAGAGTTCGGCGGACAGCGCATGTATGTCTCCATCAACACCGAGGCGGTGCAGCTTGAGGATGCTGGCTTCGCCGATTTCGTGATTGGTACCGCTGGTCGTTTGGGTGTTCCGCTAGACGCCATCGTGCTCGAGGTCACCGAGCACGCCCTTTCGGGTGGCCCAACCGTAATCAGCCAACTTCAGCGCCTGCGTGCACTGGGAGCCCGGGTTGCCCTGGATGACTTTGGTACCGGTTATTCCAACCTGGGTCAGGCCAAGAACCTACCGATGGACATCCTGAAAATCGACAAGAGCTTCCTAGAGGGCATCGAAGACGACGTAAAGAGCCAGCGAATGGTGGCCGACGTAACCCAGATGGCCAAGGGTCAAAACCTCAAGGTAACCGTGGAGGGTGTGGAGAGCGAACCAGTTCGCGACATCCTTCGCACCATGGGCATCCACAATATTCAGGGCTGGCTGTATAGCAAGGCAATGCCGCCAGAGTCTTTGGCCAGCTGGCTGCGCGATCGCGGCTAACTAAACCCGCTGGGATTGCTTTAGGCCATCCAAAATCAGTGAGATGCCAGCCTCGAGCGGGTCGATCGCCGGCCCATCGGAAATGGCTTCAGCCGTGGTCTGCACTTCTGGAGCTGTTACGCCGAGGCTCTCGGCGGCCATGCGCTGCTGCTGATGCCATACCTGGCCCAAGACCAAGAACATGATCGATTCGGCGGCAACCTGGGCGATGTCGATCGCAAATCCTGCGTCAATCAGTGGCTGGCGAATTCGTTCAAGTGCGGCCCCGGCACCAAGCCCGAGGGCCAGGGTGGAGCTAACCACTTCGGCGCCATCGCGGAAGGCTAGTAGCGAATCGCGCAGTGCACAGGCTGCACTGAGGCTGCGGTTTTGCCAATCGGTCGAGTTGCCATCGGAGGCTAGCGTTTCGGCAGGAAGAATGTGATCCACGATGTGGTCGGACATCTTGGCCAGCAGGGTCTGCTTATTTGCATAGTGCCAGTACAGGCCACTTGGCTGCATGTCCAGCTTGCCCGCCAGGCGGCGCATGCTTAGGTCTGGAAGGCCCACTTCATCCAGCAACTGAAGGGCGGCCGCAAGGATGTCAGCGCGATTCAATCTGCTGGTCTTGGCGGCTATGCCCTCGGTAAAGTTGCTCATAACAGCTTGACTCTACTAACATCTTGAACAGTGTTCAAGTTCGTACTATCTAAGGATCAACCCGTGGCAGCCACTCCTCGTTTCACCCTCGCCGATGTTTCCAAGATTGCGGTATTCGCCGCCATCATTGCTCTGCTGGGCCTTCCAGGCTCCATCAACATCGCTGATGGTGTTCCTATCACCGCTCAGACCCTGGGTGTAATGCTGGCCGGAGCAGTTCTAGGCAGCTGGCGCGGAGCCATTGCCGTAGTGGTATTCGAGATTTTGGTTGCAGTTGGCTTCCCACTGCTCTCCGGTGGTCGCGGTGGTCTAGGCGTTTTCGCTGGTCCTTCGGCTGGCTTCCTTATCGGCTGGATATTTGGTGCGTTCGTAATCGGACTCATCGCCCACACCGGCAAGGCCCGTCCAAGCGTGTTCTCCATCGTCCTCGGCCTTGTTGTCGGTGGCATCGGTGTGGTCTACCTCTTTGGTATTCCTGTGATGGCAGCCATGACCGGCATGAACCTATTTGCTGCCACCGCCGCAGCTTCCATCTACATGCCTGGCGACATGATCAAGGTCATTCTTGCAACCCTCATCGTGGCCGGTCTGTGGCGTGCCTACCCAAAGGCCTTCGCCAACTAAAGTGTCCACCCCAACCCTAGATTTCATCCGCGCCGATTCGGTGTCCCAGGTTGCCACGCAGGTGGCCGCCTCTCGGGCCCAGGGCAGGGTGCCTCTGGTGGGAGACCCGCGATGGTCTATGGAGCACTGGGACCTGGTGCAAGAGCGCTGGTCTGGCGCAACCCTGCCGGCAGAGGCCGCCTGGGTAGCGCTTAGTTCTGGAAGCACCGGAAACCCTCGCCTCATCGTTCGCACTCAACAATCGTGGGCGCTCTCGTTCCCAGTTTTGAATGAGATTCTGGGGCTCAGCGCAAGCGATGTCTTCTACCTGCCAGGCTCCCCGGCTTCTTCGCTTGCACTCTTCTCGATTGCCCACGCATCGGCCCTGGGTGCCCGGGTTGGCGGCGATGAGTTGCTTCAATCGGCTACCTTCTTCCACGGAACCCCATCGCTGCTCAGGGCTCTGCTGCAGCGCATCGAGGCCGGCCTAGATTGCGGCATTAGGGTTGCGCTGGTTGGTGGGGATGCGCTGGATGACAGCACGCGAGAGCTGGCCCAATCGCTGGGCATCAAGGTGGTGACCTACTACGGAGCCGCCGAGCTGTCTTTTGTGGCAATCGATGTTGATGGCAACGGGCTTCGCGCCTTCCCCGGAGTGGAAACCAAGATTGTTGACCATCAGCTTTGGGTTCGCTCGCCCTACCGAGCCATTGCCTATCTCGGCGATGGTGGGGCGCTGCGGGAAACCGCCGATGGCTGGGCAACCGTGGGCGACCTCGCCACCGAACACGAGGGTCGTTTGAGCATCCAGGGACGAGCCGACGGGGCCATCCAAACCGCAGGTGCCACCGTGGTTCCGGAAGATGTCGAACAGGCACTTTGCCAGCTGCCCGGAGTGCAGCAGATCGTGGTGTTTGGCGTTCCAAACAGCGTGATTGGCAACCTGGTGGCGGCGGTTTTGGTCTACCAACCAGAAACGCCGGAAAACCTAAAGACTCTCAAGGCTGCAGAGAGCGCCGCCCTGGTTTTGCTCTCGCACACCCATCGTCCACGGCTTTGGTTTGAGGCTCAAAGCTTGCCAACCACCATCAGCGGTAAGCCGGCGCGCAAGCTAATTCAGGCGGCCGCAATCGCAGGGGAGTATCGCAAACTTGAGTAACGTGAATGCAGCAAGCCGGGTTTTGCCAAACACCCCCGTTGTGGTGGCCGTTGCTCGAAACCCCATCGCTACTCGTGGTGGCCGATTGGCAAAGGTGGGTGCCGAAAAGTTGGCTGGGGTCGCAATCGCCTCGGTTGCGCAGCGTGCCAGGCAGGCACTTGGTCTTGAGCAGGAAACCCAAATCGATGGCGTCTACCTTGGTAACTGCATGGGTCCGGGTGGCAACCTCGCTCGAGTAAGCACTTTGGCAGCCGGCCTGGATATTCAAACCCCGGCCATGACAATCGACACCCAGTGTGCCAGCGCTCTCACCGCCATTATCGTTGCGGGTCAGGCCATTTCTGCCGGCCAAGCCAAGCTTCAGATTGCCGGCGGAAGCGAGAGTGCGTCAACCGCTCCGATGCGATCGGTGGATGGCGTTCCATACACCCGAGCACCATTTGCGCCAGAGGGTTTTGATGACCCAGATATGGGACCGGCGGCCCAGCAGCTGGCAATAAAGAACAATATTTTGCGCAGCGAACAAGACGCCTATGCGGTGCGGAGTCACGAGCTGGCCCTGGCAGCAAAGCAAGCCGGTCAGTTGGATGCCGAGCTGGTTCCAATTGCAAATGTCACCGAAGACGAGGCCTTGAATCCAAAGATCGCCGGGCTGATTGGCAGAATGACACCGCTCTACGTTGGCGCGGATCAGGCCCAGTTGGCGGTTACTGGCGGCAACTCCAGCCGCAACTCCGATGGCGCAGTGGTGGTTGCACTCACTCCAGACGCAAATCGAAATGGCGCCCCCGGCCTGGCACTGATCGATTCGGTGACCCTGGGTAAAAGCACCGACCTGCCTGGCATTGGTCCGGTTGGCGCGGTTGAAGCCCTGCTGGAACGAAATGGCCTCACCATGGCCGATATTGCCGCCTTCGAAATCGTTGAGGCCTTCGGCGCTCAGACCCTGTCGGTATTGAAGCACCTGGGCTTGGCAACCGAGGCCGGCATCGATGAGCGGGTTTGCGCTCAGGGTGGTTCGTTGGCCTTTGGCCACCCCTGGGGTGCCAGCGGTGCACTCATCGTCACCCGGCTTTTCTCTCGACTGGTTGTAGGCGGAGCCGAAGCGGGCACCCTGGGCTTGGCAACCGTTGCAGTGGGTGGCGGCATGGGTGTGGCTGCACTATTTGAGGTGGTTCGCTGATGGGTTCTATCATCCTCAATGGCGTTCAGGTGGAGTTTGATGGCCAGCGCGTGCTGACCGTAGACCAGCTTGAGCTGACTCAGAAGACCATCGCCGTCATCGGTGCAAACGGTTCGGGCAAGAGCACCTTCGCCAGGCTGCTAAATGGCTTGGTAAAGCCCAGCCAGGGCACCGTGGTTGTCAACAACGTGGACGTTGCCCAGGATCAGCGCGCGGCCGTGCGCCAGGCCGGTTTCATTTTTGCCAACCCCGATGTTCAGATTGTCATGCCAACCGTCATCGAAGATGTCGAGTTCTCGCTTCGCGACAGCAAACTGAGCAGGGCAGATCGACGCGAACGCGCACTTGAGGTAATCGGCTCAGTTGGCCTTGCGGGCCTGGCCGAGGCTCCCGCGCAGTCTCTCTCCAGTGGCCAGAAGCAGCTGCTTGCCATCGCAGCAATTACCGTTAAGCAGCCAAGCCTAATCATCGCCGATGAACCCACCGCGCTTTTGGATGCAGGCAACACCAGGGCTATCGCTAGCCTGCTGCTTGCGCCGGCGGCCAATCAGGTTGTGCTGGTGACTCACGACCTCAACCTGGCCCAAATGTGTGAAGTGGCCGTTCACTTTGAGGGCGGCCAACTTGCCAATCTTGGCGACCCGCAACAGGTAGTGGGCCAATACGCAAGGCAGTTTGCGTGATTACGCTCTACCGCCCGGGAGCTAGTTTTCTGCATCGGCTTCCCGCCGGTTTCAAACTGACTGTCTTGGCATTGGCCTTGGTGGCAATTTCCATCTGGGCCCACAATGCCTGGATTGTTGCGGCGTTCTTGATTCTGGCCATTGCCGGCTTTTTTGCAGCTGGGCTAAAGCGCACTGAGGTTTTGAAGCGGCTCTGGGACTTCAAGTTCTTGCTGCTGATTGTGCTGATTCCGCAGCTTATCTTTATGCCTTGGCAGGTGGCTCTGCTCAACGCCGGTCGGCTGGTTGCGGGTGTGCTACTGGCCATGTTGCTCACGGTAACCACCCGCAATCAAGAGCTGATTGAACTCATCGAACGCCTGGCCAAGCCGGTGGCCAAATTGGGCATCCGGCCGCAAACCGTTGGTCTGTTGATTGCCATGACGCTCAACTCGATTGCGCTGCTGGGCAAGTTTGTGGTTGCCATTCGCGAGGCACAGCTTGCCCGTGGATTGCGCCCGCGCAGTTACCGAATGGCGGTGCCTCTGCTGGTGCTATCGATGAAGCACGCCGACGAGTACGCCGAGGCGCTGGCCGCCCGCGGGGTAGAGCTATAACAGCCCCAAGTCCTCAGGCTTGCCGTGGGTTGGTTTGGGCTTGAGCCTTAGTAGGCGGCTAGCTCTTCCACCGATGCCAGGGTGCGCACGCCATCGGCAGCCGAAACCTCAATCTTGAAGCTTGGTGCTCCAACCGCGGTAACGATATCTAGCGATACGTTGTCTGATCCGTTGGCCCAGCTTAGGTTCATGCTGTTGGCGCCGGTTACGGCAAACGAGAACTGGCCGTTGAAGGCGTTGTGCTTGCGCAGGCGAGCCAGGGCAATGATGGCCTGGGTAACCGGCTGCTGCAGGGCTGCCTCAATCTCGGCTGGGGTGTAGTTGTGGCGGTTCACATCGCGGCCGTTGTCGGTCTTGTTGAACAGCGCAACGTCATCCATGCCGTTGAATAGGCCAACGTAGTAAACCTGTGGCTCGCCAGGAAGCAAGAACTGCACCGCACGCATCAACACGTAGCCGGTGTCGTTGGCAACGATGTTTGGCAGGGTGGCGTTGATCTGGTGAGGAAGGGTGAACCACTGTGGCACCACCGATGCGATGGCCGAGTGGCCGTCGGTGTTCTTCTCGGCAACCTTGAAGATGTTTTCCATCTCGTCCTGAGTGATCAGGCCAGGCTTGCCGTTGATTGGACCGCCATCGATTACGCCGTAGCCATCGTGGGTGTCTAGAACGTTTAGGCAGTTGTTTGGACGGATCTTAAACCAATCGTCCAGGCGGTCTACGGTGCCGGTGAAGAGCGAGTGCAGCAGCAGTGGTGCGGTCTGGAAGTCGTATATGAGGTCTACCAGCGGAGCAATTTCCAGCTGCTGGGTGTAGTGGGCGTGAACCTCTACCAGAACACGCATGCCGTAGCTCTGAATCAGTTCGGTGATCTCTTCCACAAACACCAGGGTCTCTGGGGTCATGAAGCTATCGGTGCCCGGGGTCTTTACGGCGTAGCCAACTGCGTCTAGGCGCACAACCTTAACGCCACCCGAAGCCAGGGCATCCAGCACATCGCGAAGGTACTGCTGACCCTTGGCGTGCTTGATGTCGATGTCTACCTGCGAAGGCATGAAGGTGGTCCAGACCAGACGGCGCTTGCCAGCAACCTCATAGGCGGTGAAAGGCATACCCGGACGTGGGCGGTAGAAGCTGGTGATGCCTTCTTCGGTGCCGCCGTTAGGGAACACTACGTCGAAGGTTAGGAACATGCCGGCCGAGTCGGAGGCATCGCCCTTTTCCTGCCAGTCCTTGAACTCAGGCGAAAGCGCCGAGGCGTGGTTGACGATTAGGTCTGCGGTCAGTTCGTGGGTTGCCGAGATGCGCTTGAAGTCGGCCCAGGTGCCCAGACGTGGATCAACGATCTTGTGGTCGATTGGGTCGAAGCCGGCGTCGTCACCGTCGTAAGGGTGGAAGAACGGGAGAACGTGGATGCCCTCGAAGTCGCTTAGCGGACCGGCAAGCAGTTTTTCAATCTCGCCTAGGTTGCCGCCAACGCGCTCTGCGTAAACCAAAATGCTTGAACCCGACATTGGGACCTCCGTGCGTAACCGCTAACAATTTCCAGCGATATTTATCTAAAACAAGTCTGATAAATGCTACGCCATAAAGGCTGTAAACGCTTACGGCTTTACCAGATTGTTAAGGTCTTGGGAGTTTTGGGATATTGCTCCGGGCCCTGCTTTGGTAGTTAGGCTAGTTTCAAGTCAAGAAAGGGGTAGTTGTGAAAGCCCTTGACTACGAACAAATCCGCATCGAGACGTTGCATTCGTACCAGATTCTCGATACCCCCAGAGACGCCCGCTTTGACGCGGTGATTCAGGCAATTCACGAAACCCTCGGCGTTCCAATCTGTGGAATTGCCTTCTACGACGAGTCCCGAATTTGGTACAAGTCCTCCATCGGCATGCACGTAAACGAGCTGCCTCGCGGATCTACCCTGGCTACCCAGATGCTTACCCACTCGCTCGATGAGCTGATGATCCCAGACACAATGACGGATCCGCGCTCGATGAACAACTACATCCAGCGCGGCAAAATCGGTGTCAGAGCATTTGTGGGCGTTGGCCTCTTTGCCCCCAATGGCCAGATGTTGGGCTCAATCAACTGCCTCGATTTTGAGGTTCGTGAGTTCACACGTGACGAAATCGACAAGCTGCACGCCTACGCCAGCCAGGTTATGGAACTCCTGGAAAACCGCAAGGCAGCCAACGAGATTCTGCTGCTTGAGCGCAAATCTCGCGACCAGTACGCCGGTCAATCGGTGACCACCAGCTCAAGCTACGAGTCTGCGCTGCGAGCCGCCGTCTCAGAGTTTGCCTTCGAGTGCCTGTCGAACTTTGGTTGGTTTGCTGGTCAGCCTTGGTGGCACAGCGAGGTTGGCATGCGCCCAAGCGAGTGGCAGACTCCAGAGGTTGTCGATCCCGACTATCGCCCACTGGTGGGAAGCCTATACGGTTCGGGCCTGGCCGCCTTCGACCAGATTCGGTACCCTCAGCCAACAGTGCGCCCACTTTCGGAAATCACCTGGCTAAACAACCGCGAAGAGCTGGCCAAGCTTGGTGCCACACACGTGCTTATACTCGACCTCTACAGCGCAGTTGACGCCGCGGTTCGAATGATCTTCCTAGTGCCAAACGCAGACGCGCTAACTCCCGAGGTGGAAAGGTTCCTTCATCTTGGACTCATGATTTTGCCCAAGGTGATTGTGCGCGAAAAGGCCAAGGAAGAGCTTCAGTACCGTGCCGAGCATGACCCGTTGACGGGGCTGTGCAACGTTCGTGGCCTTGCCAAGATTGTGTCCGATGCGGCGGCAAAGTCGCAGCTAAATCGTGCGGTTTACTTCATTGACATTGACCGCTTCAAGGCCATCAACGATAAGTACGGCCACGCAGTTGGCGACGAACTGTTAACCCACGTAGCCGACTCGCTCGCCGAATCGGTGCGACCAACCGACACCGTGGCCCGCGTTGGTGGCGATGAGTTCGTGATTCTCACCCGCGAGACCGCCAGCTACAAAGAGATGAAGTCAATCGCCGAGCGCGTTTACGTAAAGCTCTGCGAATCCTTCAAGCTCTCTAACGGCATTGTCTGGGCTGGTGAGATCTCAATCGGTGCGGCCCTTTGGGAGCCAATCGGCAGCTATGAGGCATCGATGCGCGTTGCCGATGGGTTGATGTACCAGGCCAAGAAAAATGGTGGCGGATTCCAGGTTGCCAGCCCCGAAGACATGGCAACCTCCCGTCTTCAGCGCAGCACGCTTCGCGACGAATCGGTGGCCTTCACGCCAATCACGGATGAGGTTTCCGGCGAACTCTTCGCAGTTCTGGCTCAGGTGCAAAACGAATTCAGGTCTCCAGAATCAAAGGAGACCTCGCGCCTGGTGGTGGATGAATTCCGTCGCCTAGGCCTAAAGACCCAGCACCTGATTCTTCGTTTGCCACACAACTACTGGCTGGCCACCGATGTGCTGGTTGAGATTATTGTGATTCTCAAGCGCGAGCTGGCCGATCTAAAGATCAGCCTCCTAGTAGGCGAAGAGGGTCTGCCGGGCGCGCTTCGCGACACCACGATTCGCGATTCGGCCATGTTTGCCCACGCCGCCACCAAGGTGGGCATCGTGCTTGCCCGTTTTGGCAGCGGTGGCGACGAGTTTGAACTGGTTCAGAAGCTCAACCCCATGGCCGTGGTCCTCGATCACGCCCTGGTTGCCTCGCTGGCAACCGCGCATCCGGCTGGCCGCACCCTGAAGGTTGCCATTGCGGCTGCCAACGCGCTTGGCGTGCCAATCCTGGCTCCGCAGAACCTAGATGAAGCTGCCAAGAGCAAGTTAATGGAGCAGGGCTGCCAGATCTTCATCTCGGATGAGGTTATTTCGGCCAGTTAGATTGCCCGAAAGTTTGGACCTCGTCGCACTCCGGTGAGCCGGTGGTTAGCGCTTCGGAATTTTGATTTCGTCCGCCGAAATTCGGTGTGCGCCAAAACCGTTCACCGGGGCATCGGTGCGGTATCCAACCGAAATGCCGTAGATCAACTTGTAGCCATCAGGAACATCAAACTCGGCTCGAATGGCGTCGGGCCACATTGCAACCGCACCCTGGGCACAGGTTCCAAGTCCGCGGGCGTGGGCGCTGAGCATCAGGTTCTGCGCAAAAAGTCCGGCATCGTTGGCCGCAAAGACGCCCAGGCTCTTGTGGATGAAAACGAAAATCACGGTTGGGGCGCCAAAGAATTGGTAGTTGTTGGCCCACTGGTCATCGCGGGCCTTCTTGTCTCCACGTGGCACGCCCAGCAGACCGTAGAGCTCCTTGCCCACGCGCTGCGCCCGAGGGAGCAGCGCCTTCACATAGGGTTTGGCCATGTTGTAGTCACTCAGTGGCCAGGCGGCGCGGTTGAACGCAAACTGCAGCTTGCCCTTCAAGCCGCCGTTGCGCAAAGCGGATACTCCCTCCCAGCGCTTCAGCAAATCTGCTGAGATGCGGTCGCGCACCTCGCCACTGGCAACCGCAACCATGTAGGGGCGGGTGTTGCTCCAACTTGGTGAGGTCAGGCCATCGGTGATTAGGTCATCGATGATTTGAGGGTCTAGCGGCGTTGGCAGGAAGCTGCGGCTGGTGCGTCGGCTGGCGAGGAAATCGCTTAAATCTGCTGGATTGATCACCGCTTCAGCCTAACTGTTTGCTCTGAGACTGGATTTTAAGTCTTTTAATCCGGACTAGACCGTTGATTTAAGCCCCTTTTGATGCGAATATTGTGCGGTTAGCCACACATTTAGGTTTGGGGAAAAAGATTTTTAGACTGGGTACCCTAAAATCACGCGCCCGAGGATTCGTCCTGGCGCTCACATCTGTGATTTTGGCAAGCGGCTTATCTGCTTTGACCGCACCAGTTGCTGCAAATGCAGCCAATGTCGCCTGTGCCAGCACTATGACCGCCCAGAACAATCTCCAGGTTGTGCCATCGCACAGTTCGGTTTTCTATATCGACTCTGGAGTTACTCCGAAGGTAGACGCAGGATATGTTGCCTACAACATCGTCAACTCTTCCGCCTCGGCTAGAACCAACGTATGGGTGCAGCTAAGTAACTTTGCTGGTGGCAAAGTCAGTCTTGCAAACCCAGCCGATGCCGCCCAGGAAATCACGATTCCGGCAAACGGCAACGCAACCGCATTCTTCCTTTTGAAGGCATCGGGCTCTGCTACAACTGCTCAAACTCACACAGTCAAGGTGTGGACTGCCCGCCCGGACATAAGCGGTTCTAGCGCTCTAGCTACCTGTGACTATTCCTTTAGCAAAGTTTCAGAGACCATCAAGGCAAGCGCCAACAAGATCACAGCGGTAACTGGCGCACTTTCACCAGCAACGGCCACCCTGGGTGGTACCTACACCATCACTGTCACCGGATTCACCGGCAAAATCGGTAGCGGATACGCACCAGACAATTCGGCAATTTGGGCTTCGCCCGCCGCATACTCCTCATTCCCTACGCGTGCGCTTCGCCTCGAATCAACCACAATCCACTGGGCAGATGGTAGCTGTCCGGCTGATGTGGTAAACCAGCTTTACTACAAGTTCAATACGTCGGATAACTGCTTCAAAGGCAATGGCGCTAACTGGACCGGCACATATAAGTTCCGCATCATTGGCACGGGTCCGGCAGCCCTTACACCTTCTCCTGTCGCCAACATCTCCTCAGGTAGCCAGTACAAGCACTCCGATATTTCTGGCATCACTACCAACACTTCGGTCAACCTGAGCGGAGTCGCGTCCTCCAACGTCGCTGTGAATGTCAGTGCCTCTGGAACACCTGTTAGCTCAACTGCCAACTCGGTTACCATCAGGTACCTGGTCACTATCTCGACCAACTCAACCGTGGCGCTAAACGTTGACGAAGTCATCGACACCCACGACCCGGGCACTTCGTTCGTGGCTGGCTCAGCCAAAGCTGGTACTAACTCCTCGAGTTTGACAACCATTGCCGATCCAACGGTGATTACAAGCGATGTTGGCAAGACCCCGCCTCCATATCACTTCATCGGCCCTTACAGCGCGGTTTCTGGAACCCCTTATTACATCCAGTACGACTACACGATTCCTTGTTTGGCTTCATCCACTACCTATGGGACCAAGGTTGTGGCCTATACCGGTGACGTACTGATTGGTTCGTCGTCCACCAGCATCTCGACCAGCACTGTGACTACCTCAAGCGGTGCCGCTTGTAGCGCACCACAGGTGAATAACACCACCACTTCGATGAATCCAAGTATCGTAACCAGCACGGCTGATTCGATTACATCAAGCACCGCAAACATCAATGCTTATGGCAACGCAGCGGGTGCTTCGGGTGCCCAGTACCAGTTCTCTTATGCCACCGATCCAAACCTTGTAAATGGCGTAACCACCACTTCGCTGGCCTCCATCACGGGATCAACTGCTACCCTTGAGACCGCCGCCCTAACGGGCCTCTCGCCAAACACTACCTACTACTACCAAGCGCTAATTCGTGACTCCAGTGGAACCTATTACAAGGGCCTGATTCTGTCCTTCACCACAGCTGCGCAGGCGGCAACTCCGGCAGTGGTCACCAGCTCCGCCACTGGAATCACCGGCACAAACGTGACCCTGAATGGTTCGGTAAATGCCAACCTGACCGCCATCACTTCTGTTGACTTCTACTACTGCCGAGACCTTGCCCTAACAACAAGTTGCGTGACTAAAAATGTGGTCACAGATGACGGAACCGGTACTGCAATTTCGCTGGCCTTCACCACCACTTCAGCCGGTGTAACAGTTGTTTCGTCTGACTCAATCACTGGTTCCCAGCAGATCACCACCCTTAGCTCCGGAACTACCTATTACTACCGTTTGCAGATCACTTGCGCATACAACGCGACAACCAACGCGTATTGCCCAAACACAACTTCCCCCCAGGTCGTTGGAGCCACTCTTTCATTCACTGCGGGTGCTCCAACTGCAATCACCAGCGATGCAACTGCCGTTGGTGCAACCACCGCAACTTTGAATGGTGCGGTAAATGCCAACAACGCATCAACCGCAACTAGCTTCTGCTTAACCAGCAACTCGGCGTCTACAAACGGTGTTCTGACTACCGCCAACTGCACCTCGGTAACTGGTTCGCCTGCTTCCCTAACTGGTAACACCACAACGGCCATCTCGGGCGCGGCTACCGGCCTTACTGGCAACACCACCTACTACTTCCAGACCAAGGCAACCTCAGGTTCATACACTAGCTATGGCTCCATCTTTAGCTTCACTACGCTTTCGATCACCAGCTCAACCCCGCTCAGCAACGGTCAAGTTAACACCACCTACAACTTCAGTTTTGCGGGTGCTGGTGGTTCGGGTTCTTACACCTGGAGCACATCGAGTACATTGCCTGCGGGTCTGACTCTAAGCGGCACAGGCCTTCTTTCGGGAACTCCTACTTCTGCGGGAAGTTACAGCTTTGACGTCACAATGACCGACCCGGCAAGTGGCCAGACCGTAACTAAAACTTTCACCCTCGTTGTAAACGACAACGTGAACATCTCTGCTTCCACTTCGGTTGCTTCGTATGTAACTGGTGTGGGTGCGACTGTTCCTACTGTTGGTGGTACTGCTTCTCCTGCGGGTGGCGTAACTGGTTCTTTGACCTGTAACGTCTTTACCGCCGCAGATACTGGTTATGTAACTCCGGTTACATTGACAGCTAATTCTGCAGCCGGTAGCTATGTTGTGCACTGCACTGGTACGGCTGCTGCTGGATATGTTTTGGGCACCAACACCAATGCCACCATCACCGTCAACGCTCCTGCCAACGTGAACATCTCTGCTTCCACTTCGGTTGCTTCGTATGTAACTGGTGTGGGTGCGACTGTTCCTACTGTTGGTGGTACTGCTTCTCCTGCGGGTGGCGTAACTGGTTCTTTGACCTGTAACGTCTTTACCGCCGCAGATACTGGTTATGTAACCCCGGTTACATTGACAGCTAATTCTGCAGCCGGTAGCTATGTTGTGCACTGCACTGGTACGGCTGCTGCTGGATATGTTTTGGGCACCAACAGCAACGCGACCATCGCAGTTACTGCACCTAGCACCGTGAACATCACTGCCACCACTTCGGCGGCTTCGTATGTTACCGGTGTTGGTGCAACCGTTCCTACCATCGGTGGCACTGCTTCGCCTGCCGGCGGTATCAGCGGATCGCTTACCTGTGGTGTTTATGCGGACACCACTTACACCCCTGCCATTACTTTGACTTCGAACACCCCTGCAGGAACTTACCTGGTTCACTGTGTTGGTACCGCTGCTGCTGGGTATGTTTTGGGCACCAACACCAATGCCACCATCACCGTTAACGCGGCTGGTTCGGTTAGCTTCGCTGCCAACTCCGCATCATTCACAACCGGCAACAACGAGACTGTTCCTACTTTCAGTGGCACAGCCAACCCAAGCGCCGGACTATCTGGATCGCTTACCTGTCGCGTTTACGCCACATCAGACAGCACCTACAACAACGCCATCACTGTTACCAGCACTACTGCAGCCGGAAACTATGTGATCCACTGCACTGGAACCGTTGCGGCAAACTACGTGCTCAACGGCAACAGCAATGGCACACTCACCATCTACTCGATGCACCAAGCCGCAACCGGTGCCGCTTCGAACATCACTTTCAAGTCTGCTTTGCTCCAGGGAAACATCACCGCCGGCAATGGCGGCCTAGCATCATCGGGCGTAACCTCGCTGGTGATTTGCTACAGCACCTCCAACGCCCTTGTGGGTGGAAAGCTTTCTGTTTCGCCAGTTTGCTCCGGCAATATCTGGAACACCACTGCGCTCTCGGCTTCGGCATTAGGCAACTACTCCGTCTCGGCAGGTAACCTCAACGCTGGCGCAACGTACTACTCGCAGATTCAGGTGGTTTACGCCAGCACCGTTGCACAGAATGGCGCACCAACGGCGTTCACCATTCTGAACCGACCATCGGCTGCCACCAACGCGGCTGCCAAGGTAAGTTCGCGTGGCGCGATTATTCGTGGTGCCATCAACCCGCAGAAGAATCGCCTGACCAAGGTGTCTTTCTGCTGGGGAACCGACGCTACCCTGAGTTCATGTTCGGATGACACCCTGAGCCTGACCACTTGGTGGACCGACGGCGTCACAAACTCGGATCAAAGTGTCACCGCCACCCTGACTGGCTTGGCCCCGCACACCACCTATTACTACCGCGCCTACACAGTGGCAGACGATGGCGGCATCACTGCAATGAGTTTCCGTCCGCGCACTGTGGCAAGCACTGCTCAGGGCAGCATTGAAAACTTCACAACCGCATGGGCTGACACCACTGCAGCAACAGCCGTGGCTCCAACTTCGGCAACGCTCAACGGTACTTTGCACGCAGGCTCGGTTGACATTGCCTATGGCGATGTCTCCTCTGTCAAGCTTTGCTACAGCACTTCCAACGCGCTTGACTCAAATGGCGTATTCTCTGGAACCCAGGTTTGCAGCTCAAACCTATGGACTGGCAGTAGTTCGCTAACGGCCGGTAGCACACTTGATTTCAGTGCGCCTGTTACTGGCCTAACCCCTGGTCAGGTTTACTACAGCCAGATTCAGGTGGTCTTTACCAGCACCGGAACTGCCCTGGCAAATGGTGGAGCTTTGCAGTTCGCTACCCCTGGAACCGTGACCTTCCACGCAAACTTCGGCGGCAGCGTTCAGGCAAACTACTCGCAAACCTCTGGGATAACAGCAAACCTGATCGGCAACACATTCAGCCGAACTGGTTACTCTTTCGCTGGTTGGGCCACTTCCTCTAACGGAACCTTGGCCTACTCCAACCTGGCTCTGTACAACTTTGTCGGCGCCACTGATCTGTATGCGTTGTGGACCATCAACAGCTACTCCGTAGTCTTCAATAACAACGATGGATCTGGTTCTCCAGCAACCAGCACAGTTGCAATCAACTACAACACCGATGCCATTCCAAGCGCCCCTAGCTCTACCCGCATGGGCTACACGCTGGTTGGCTGGAACACCGCCTCAAACGCAACCACTGCGCTGACAACTTACGTTGTAACTTCAGGCACAACACTTTATGCAGTCTGGTTGGCCGACACCTATGTAGTCACCTTCGATGCAAACACCGCATCAGCAGGGTCCGCTCCGGGTAACGAAAACTTCACAGTTGGCACCAGCAGCGCAATTGCCCTTCCAGGTGTCGGCACCATGTCAAAGGTGGTTGGCTCCGATGTCTACACCTTTGGCGGCTGGAGCCTAACTGCTGGAACAGCCGGTGCCGGTGGTTCTGCAGTAAGCAGTCCATTTACACCAACTGGTTCTGTAACTTTGTATGCCATTTGGCAGGCTCCGGGTGCCAAAACCGTTACCTTCCACACCAACTACCCAAGTGGCACAAATGCCACCAGTAGCCAGACTTCCACAGCCGCAGCCAATCTGGCAGCCAACACATTTGCGACAACGGGTTATACCTTCTCTGGTTGGGCCAATTCATCAAACAGCACCACCGTGGTTTACCTTGATGGCGACAGCTATCCGTTCAGCTCGGATGGTGATCTGTACGCTGTTTGGACTCCGAACACCTACACAGTCACCTGGAATACCGCCACTAACGGTGGCGCAACCAACACCACCTCAACCTTTACAGTTGGTAGCTCGGCAATCAATGTGCCTTTACCAGTAGCCCGCACTGGCTACACATTCACTGGTTGGTACACCGCAGCTGCAGGTGGTTCAACCTTCGCAACTTATAACGGAACCGTTCTAAACCCGGCAAACTTCACTCCGACTGCCTCAGTCGAACTGTTCGCTCGGTGGACCCTAAATAGCTACACGATTTCCTACCTAAAGAATGACGGCGGCAACTCATCGGTAACCGCAAGCGTCAGTTTTGGCTCGGATGCACTGCCTCACGCAAACCCCTGGACGCGTGCTGGATACAGTTTCCAAGGCTGGTCGCATTCGGCTACTGGCGCACTTATCACCACTTTCCCGGTTTCGGGCGATGACAGCCTGTATGCAATCTGGGCAGGCGATGTCTACACCGTGACCTGGGACACTCAAACCAATGGTGGAGCTGCCAACGCCTCAGCCAACTACACCGTGGGCGGCACGCCTCTGGTGATTCCGACACCTAGTGCTCGCGCGGGTTACACCTTTACCGGTTGGTACACCTTGGCCTCGGGCGGAACCACCTTGTCCAGCTACTCGAGTGGCACCTTTAATCCGGCAAGCTTCAACCCAAGCCAGTCCGTCACTTACTTTGCCTACTGGACCATCAACTCCTACGACGTAACTTTCAACAAGAACGATGGCTCTGGATCGCCGGCAACCAGCGTAGTTTCGGTCGCCTACCAGAATGATGCGATTCCATCGGCTCCAACGTATTCGCGAGCTGGCTACACATTTGCTGGTTGGTCTACAACTAATACCGGCAGCACCGTGACCACATACTCGGTCACGGGTGCGGCAACGCTTTTCGCAATCTGGACTCCTAACCAGTACACCATTACCTACGATGCCAACACTGGTTCAGGTACTGCACCAAATGCCACTACCTATACCGTGGGCAATGCGGGCATCTCCCTTCCAGGCGCCTCAGGCATGACACTGATTCGCAACGGTGCAACATATGTATTTGGTGGTTGGAGTGAAACTCCGGGTGTAAACGGTGCCGGCGGTTCGGCTGCGGCAGACCCGTACCAGGCCAACAGCAACATCACTCTTTATGCCATTTGGGTGGCACCTGGTTCGGCTACAGTCACTTTCCACTCAAACTATCCAAGTGGAAGCAATAGCACTAGCTCGCAGGCATCCAATGCCCCGGCCAGCTTGGCAAACAACACATTTGCCACCACCGGATATTCATTCGCCGGCTGGAACACGCTTGCAAATGGCGCTGGTACGACTTACGCAGCGGGTGCCAACTACACCTTTGCTTCCAACCTTGATCTTTACGCTCAGTGGACAGCCAACCAGTACGTTGTCACATGGAACACGCTTACTAACGGAGGCGGCGCAAATACCTCCGCAACATTTACCGTGGGCGGTTCTGCAATAAGCATCCCGCTTCCTGCAAGTCGCTCTGGATATACCTTCAGTGGCTGGTTCACCTCATCCACTGGTGGCAGCCCAGTTGCAACTTACAACGGAAGCTCGCTGAGCCCAACTACCTACACTCCTGCAGGTAGCGTCGTCCTTTACGCCCAGTGGACGGCGATCGCCACCCACACTGTTACTTTCCATGCCAACTTCGGTTCGGATGCAACTACCACTCAGCAGTCAAATACCAATGGAAATCTGACCGCAAACGGATTCACGCGCGCGGGTTACACCTTCAGCGGCTGGGCAACAAACCCTGACGGAACCGGAACTACCTATGTAAACCAGGCAGCTTATGGTTTTGCAAATGATCTGGTTATCTATGCTCAGTGGACTGCTGTCCAGCAGAATAACCCAGCTCCAACCACAATCACCTACCAGATAACTCTCGAGTATCAGGGTGGAACCGGTGGCGGCACCACCTACTGGTATACCGTTGGTGGGCCAGGTGTGCTTCTGCCTGCAGCCACAAAGTCTGGCTATGTATTTGGGGGTTGGTCTACGGCTTGCCCAGGTGGCTCGGTGGTTGTCAACCCATATGTGGCAACCTCGAATGTCACGCTGTGCGCAGTTTGGCAACCAGCTGTGCTGACCTTCACGATCACCTTTAACTACCAGGGTGGCACTGGAAGCGTTTCTTCGATTACCTATACCTCAGCATCGGGTGCGGTTTCGTTGCCAAGCGGATCGCGACAGCACTACAGCATCTCGGGCTGGAGTCTTCAGCCAAATGGAGTCGCAGTTGCCTCGCCGTTTACTCCATCGGGTGATGTCACTTTGTTCGCCCAGTGGGCAGCAGATGTATACACGGTCACTCTGGAGGCTAACCCTGCCACCGCGCCGGAAACTGTGATGTACACCTACGGAAGCGAACCAATTAGCTTGCCATCGGCTACCCCAATCAATGGAAAATTCCTTGGTTGGGCTGTTAGTGGCACAAGGACCATCATCAGCACTTCGACTCTGGTTCCCTCAAGCAACCTTGCTTTGTATGCCGTTTACACAGTTCCACAGATTATTGCCAAGGTCTACTTCAAGGGCGACTCATCGGTGCTAACAAGCAACGGCAAGACCACTCTGAAGAACTTGGTGATTCGACTAAAGAAGTTCATCCATGTTTGGGACGTAACTTCAACTGGTTGGGTAAAGCGAACCGTAGACACAAGTTACGACCAGAAGCTTGCTCTTGCTCGTGCGAAGGCTGTCGCGAAATACCTCAAGACATTCGGAATTGTCGCGAAGGCAGCAACTGCTTCTGACGTAGTCGCGCCTCAAGACAATGCAACCGCACGTCGTGTGGACATCGTAAGCAAGTAATTTGTTTTGGAGACTAGTTGCACTAGTTAGGCTTTAAACATGGAACTTCACATCAACGTACTGGCGGTCTTTGCTTCGGCACTGGCTAGTTTCGTGGTGGGCGCAATCTGGTTTGGCCCTAAAACCTTCTACCCAATTTGGATCAAGGCTCAGGGCAAGACCATGCGACAGCGCGGCGAGCAAAAGGGCATGGCCGGCGTATTCATCGCCACCTTCCTGGCCCAGCTAGCGATGGCTTTCACCGGCGCGGTAGTAATCAGCTGGTACGAGGGCTTCAAGATGATGGCAATCACCCCGATGGAAGGCCTCAACGCTGGCCTTCTTCTGGGCGTGGGAGTTGCAGCCGCGGCATCGCTCAGCCACCGCCTCTTCAGCCAAGTTGGCTTCAAGGTTTGGGCAATTGAGGTTGGCCAGGACATCGTTGGCTTTGCCGTGATGGGCCTTATTTTGGCCAGCTGGCGCTAACCGCAATGGCAGAGAACCTTTCCAAACGACCTCAGGTACGCCCGGCAACCGAGGGATGGACCCAGCAGACCGATGCCGCCACCGGCAAGCCGCTGCTCCAATTTGCCGAGCCAAAGCGTAAGCAGCCGCCAGTTCACTGGGTTGACCTCAGCCAAGAACAACGCATCGAAAAGGTGAAGTCGCTTGGCCTACCAGGCTTCCGCGCCAAGCAGCTGAACACCCACTACTTCACCCACTACAGCAGCGATGCTGCCACCATGACAGACCTCCCGGCTACCGGCCGCGACGAACTGGTGGCCGAGTGCTTCCCTCCGCTTCTCACCGAGGTAAAGCGCCTGCAGACTGACAAGGGCGACACCATCAAGTTCCTCTGGAAGCTTTTCGATGGCGCGCTCGTCGAGTCGGTTCTCATGCGTTACCCGGGCCGAATCACCCTCTGTATTTCCTCGCAGGCTGGCTGTGGCATGAACTGCCCATTCTGCGCCACCGGTCAGGCGGGTCTAACCCGCAACATGTCGCCGGGTGAAATCGTTGATCAGATCGTTCAGGCCAACCGCGTTATTGCCGCGGGTGAGCTGGGTGGCAAGAAGGCCTCCAAGGATGCCCCGGAGCGCGTTTCCAACATCGTGTTCATGGGCATGGGTGAGCCGCTGGCCAACTACAACCGCGTGATGACCGCGCTGCGTTGCATGGTTGAACCGCAGCCAAACGGCCTGGGCATGAGCGCCCGAAACATCACCGTCTCCACCGTTGGTCTGGTGCCTGCCATCCACAAGCTGGCCGCCGAAGAACTGCCGGTTACCTTTGCGCTTTCGCTGCACGCCCCTGACGACGAACTCCGCGATGAACTGATTCCGGTCAACTCGCGCTGGAAGGTGGACGAGGCTCTCGATGCCGCCCGCGCCTACTTCGAGGCAACCGGCCGCCGCGTCTCCATCGAGTATGCCCTCATCAAGGACATGAACGACCACGCCTGGCGAGCCGACCTGTTAGCCAAGAAGCTCAACGCCCGCGGCAAGGGTTGGGTTCACGTCAACCCAATTCCGCTGAACCCAACTCCGGGTTCCATCTGGACCGCGTCCACTCCTTTTGTCACCGATGAGTTTGTGCGCCGCCTCGAAGCAGCCGGCGTACCAACCACCCTCCGCGATACCCGCGGCAAGGAAATCGATGGTGCCTGCGGCCAGCTGGCTGCGGCCGACTAGAGGTTTGACAGCTATGGACTACCTGGGCGATCACCAAGACTATGGGCAGCAAGCGCTGGACGAGGCACACCTGCACTCGGATCCGCTGCAGCAGTTTTCGCTGTGGCTTAGCGAGGCCGAGCAGGCCGGCATCTTCGAGCCAAACGCCTTTGTCTTGGGCACGGTTTCGGCCGAAGGCAAGCCAACCGCTCGTACCGTTTTGCTCAAGGGCGTAAACGCCGACGGCTTCTTCTTTGCAACCAACTACCAGAGCCGCAAGGGCCACGATATCGCTGAGGGTGCCGCGGTGAGCATGGTCTTCGGCTGGTACTCGCAGTATCGTCAGGTGCTGGTGGAGGGCTTTGCTGCCCGCGTTGAGCCAGCCGAGTCGGATGCGTACTTCGACACTCGCCCACGCGACTCGCAGATCTCGGCTTGGGCCAGCGCTCAGAGCCAACCGGTAGCCAATCGTGCCACCCTTGACGGCCTCTACGAAGAGCGCCGCCAGCAGTTTGCCCAGGGCGACATTCCGCGTCCTGAGTTCTGGGGTGGCTACCGCATTGTGCCCACCCGCATCGAGTTCTGGAAGGGTCGCAGCAACCGAATGCACGACCGCATCGAGTTCACGCGCTTGGGCCCAGAGGCGCCCTGGTCGGTTCGCCGACTGCAGCCCTAAACGGCACTCAGCCAGGCGAATGCTGCTCCCGGCCAGCGACCAATCCGCCCCTTGGCAGTTTTATCAAGGTGTGCTTTACTTAACTCATGACTAACCCAGCAGAACTCCAATTCGGCCTCGATACCTTCGGTGATATGAACAACACCGATGACGGCAAGCCAGAGACCGCCGGCCAGGTAATCCGCAACATCGTTGCGCAGGCAGTTCTGGCAGACAAGCTGGGTCTAAACCACTTCAACGTGGGCGAACACCACCGCGAGGACTTCGCTGTCAGCGCCCCGGATTCGGTGCTTGCCGGTATTGCAACCGTCACCAACAACATCATTTTGGGCACCGGCGTGACCGTGCTCTCCAGCGATGACCCGGTGCGCGTCTTCCAGCGCTTTGCCACCGTGGACGCCCTCAGCAACGGCCGCGTTGAGATTACCGCTGGCCGCGGTTCGTTCATCGAAAGCTTCCCGCTGTTTGGCTACAGCCTCGAAGACTACAACGAGCTATTTGAAGAGAAGCTGGAGCTTCTGGTTGAGCTTTGGAAAGAGCAGGCCGTCACTTGGAAGGGCACCATGCGTGCCCCGCTAACTAACCAGCAGGTTTACCCAAAGACCGATGGCGGGGCAATGGGCCTTCGCGTTGGTGTTGGTGGCAGCCCTGATTCGGTGCTTCGCGCCGCGCGACTGGGTATCCCAATGGCGTTGGCCATCATCGGTGGCGACCCAGCCCGATTTGCACCTTTTGCCAAGCTGTTCCGAGACTCACTAGAGAAGCTCGGAAAGCCAGAACTTCCGGTCAGCATTCACTCGCCTGGCCACGTTGCGGCCACCGATGAACTGGCAGTGGAGCAGATGTGGCCTGGCTACGCCGAGGGCTTCGGCCGCATTGGACGCGAGCGCGGCTGGGGTCCTATGACCATGGATCACTACCTCAACGAGGTGAACCACGGTTCGCTCTATGTGGGTTCGCCGGAGACCGTGGCGCAGAAGATTGCCTACGCCATGAAGGCGGTTGGAGCCCAGCGTTTCGACCTCAAGTACGCCAACGGTCCAATGCCTCACAGCCAGCTGATGAGCAGCATCCAGCTGTACGCCACCCAGGTGGTTCCGCGCGTGCGCGAGCTGATGACACAGGCCTAAACAGCATCTAAACGTAAGAAAAGGCGACCACCAAAGTGGCCGCCTTTTCCTTTACCCAAATTAGCTGGGCTACCCCTAACCCTTAGGCAGCAGCCACCAGAGCCGGCTCCTCAATCTCCGAGAGAGTGAGCTTGCCAAAGCGCGAGCGGTTGCGAACGTGAATGGCAACGCCAACCAACAGAGTGAGCGCCAAGAACAGCAGTGCGCTCCACTTCAGCCACCAGGTGTGACCGGTGAGGTCGTAGATTTCGCTGCGTGGCCACATGAGGTTGAACGCGGCAATCAGCTGGTAAACCACGGCAACAAAGTTGACCAGAATGCCCCACTTGCCCAGCGAGAACAGCGGCTTGCCGGTTTCGTCCACGTGCTTCACGGTTCCGTCGCTCATCAGCTCTTCCTTCATGCGGCGAAGCAGTGCCGGTACGGTTACGCCTAGGTAGGCGATGTAGAGGAAGCCGATGCAGATGCTGGTTAGGGCAGTGAAGAGTGCGCTCTGACCGATGTTGACCAACAGCGCCAGGGCAGCGCCAACACCAACCACAATCGCGCTGACGATTGGGGTTCCGGTGCGAGGCGAAACCTTGCTCAGCTGCTTGTGGAACGGCAGGGTCTTCTCACGAGCCATCGAGTAGATCATTCGCGAGCCGGCAGTCTGAACCGCGAGGGTGCAAACCGAAACCGCAATAGCAACATCGATGAGCATGATTGGGCCACCAACCGGACCTAGCACCTGGTTGACCACCCAAGGCAGGCCGCCACTGGCGAGGTTGCCATCGGTGAGGCTAGGCGCAGCCATCAGGGCGGCAAGGATGAGGGGGCCACCAAAGACGCCCGAAACGATGAGGGCGCGGATGATGGTGCGAGGCGCAGTGCGACGAGGGTTGACGGTCTCCTCCGAGAGCTCGCCAGCCGAGTCGAAGCCAACCATCACGTAGGCGGCCATCAGGCCGGAGGCTAGCCAGCCCAGGATGTAGGGCTGTCCCGGAGTTGCCGCTGCGCCAGCGGTGCTCATGACCACATCGGCGCCGCGCTTGGCGTGGAACATCAGTGCGGCAATGAGTGCGATAACGCCGATGATCTCGAGGAATACGCCGGTGCTGTTGATGATGGACATCAGCTTTACGCCCGCGGCGTTGATTGCGGTGGTGATGGCAAGCAGGATGCAACCGAGGACCACTGCGTTAGCCGCACCGCTTGCCGAGGTTGGGCTGCTGTCGGCACCCGCACCGCCCACAATCTGGAAGCCAGCCCACACCGGAGGCAGAACTGCCTGAAGCGCGATGGCGGCCGTTGCAACGGTGAGCACCTGACCAACGATCATGATCCAACCGGTGAACCAGCCAAAGGTCGGTCCGGCTAGGCGCCCAGACCACTGGAAGATCGCACCCGAGATTGGGTACTTGGCAGCCAGCTCCGAGAAGATGAGCGCAACCAAAAGTTGGCCCACGAAAACAGCCGGCCAGGTCCAGAAGAACGCGGCTCCACCGAAGCCAAATCCCAGGAAGAACAACTGGAAGACGGTGGTGAGAATAGATACGAATGAGAAGCCTGCGGCGAAGGAACCGAAGGGTCCTACTTTGCGGTGAAGTTCTTGTTTATAGCCAAATTTAGACAGGTCATTTTTAGATCCTGCAGCTGGTTCCATAACTGTGGTCATGGCTTGCCTCTCTCTTTGTTGAACGTCCAGATGGGTCAGTTTTCCGACGTTAAAGAGAGTCTCCAGCCACTTGATTTCGACAGTGTTTCGGGGGTGTCACCCCCTGAAAACACGCTGGGTCGATTGTGTTAAATCTGGTTTACCAGCAACCCAATTAGGCGGCGCTGGTGGTGATCATGCGCACTTCGGTGGGGTTGAAGCCGTTGCATGGGTTGTTGATTTGCGGGCAGTTGGAAACCAGCACAATCACATCGCGTTCGGCGCGCAAGGTTAGCGAAAGCCCGGCTGCCGAGATGCCGTCCACAATGCCCAGCATTCCGTTTGGTTCCACCGGCACGTTCATGTAGAAGTTGATGTTGCTAACTAGGTCGCGTTTGTTGAGACCGTACTTGGCTCCCTCAAGCAAGAAGTTCTCAACGCAGGCGTGCTGGTGCACGGTGTGCTGTCCGTAGCGCAGCGAGTTGCTCTCCTTGCTGCAGGCACCGCCAACTGTGTCGTGTCTGCCCACTTCGTCGTTTACCAAAGTCATCAATGGCACGCCGGTGTTGGCGCGAAGCACCGATCCCTCGGTGAGGAACACGTTGGCCTGGCCAGCAATGGTGTTGGGTGCGCTGTAGCGAATTGAGGTGTCGTGGGCATCGTAGATAAGGCTGTCTACCGCCTGGTTTCCGTGCAGGTCAACGATGGTTAGGAACTCACCGGCTCGCACCAAGCCTGACCATGGTCCGCGCTTTTCTGCCACCGAATCGGCTTCGATGGTGTGGTTCTTGATGAACGCTGGAACTGACATTTCTAGATTCCCTTCAGAGCGACGTATGCCTGAGTGTTTGCCAGAGCGCGTTTTGCCTCTAGCCCAAGTTCGATTTCAGGAGAGGCCTCCTTGTGGCTGCCATCCCAGATTCGAATCTGCAACGGGGTGCTGTGATAGCCCTCGCGTGCATCAAGCGGGTGCGGTGCGTTTGCAATCAGCAGCACCAGCGGCAGCTCGGCGCGCAACACAACCTTGGCCCCTGCACCGGCATCACCGGTTGCAACCAGCGAGCCATCGGGCTGCACAAAGTAGCCCTTGAAGAGGCCAACCGTAGGCGGGATGTCGCGTGGTTCGAGGCGCACCTTGGCAGCGGCCAGAACCAAGAGCTCGCGTCCGGCCGGGGTGGCACAGTAGGCGGTTCCATCGCCGTAACGCTCGCGGTTGCCCTCCAGGGTGGAGACACCGGCAAAGGTATCGTGCTTTCCCGAGGTGTCTTTCACTATGGTTGCCAGAGCGCGTCCGCGATCGGAAAGCAGCAGCTGACCCTCACCCAGGTAGGCCTGCCACTGCACCTTCACGGTGTCGGCTACATTGAGGCGCTCGCTGGTATCGGTGGCGTTGTAGGCAACGATGTGGGCGTTGGCGTCACCGTAAATATCGGTGAGTTCAATCAGTGCGCCGCGGGCCACCGAAAGTGCGGTGTAGTTGCCACCGGCTACGGTTTCTGCCCAGAGCTTCTTGGCGGTTTGAGCCTCGGCCGGCCACTCGCCGGCAGCGCTAGCCGGAATGGTGGCCATGGTCTCCACCACGGTGCCATCCATCGAACGGGCGTGGGCTTGTGCGCCCTCGGTGCTGCTTGTGGATTGGGTCATGTCAGTCCTCTGCTCTATTCGGGGATGATTACAACTAGGGTTTCGCCGGCCTTCACCTGGTGGCCAGGCTGGGCGCGAAGCAGGTGAATGGTTCCGCTGGCAGGCGAGTTGAGGTGGGTCTCCATCTTCATGGCCTCGAGTGCAAGCAGGTGGTCGCCAGCCTCTACCTTCTGGCCGGCCTCAACGCTCACCTTCCAGATGGTTGAAACAAACGGGGCATCCACCAAGATGGCGCCCTCTGGCAGTTCGGCCATCGGTTCTGGTTCTGGCGCTGCGGCCTCGGCCTGGTTGGCGCGGTCAAACTCGCCGGATGCCTCCCAAGCCGAACGCTCGGCCGAGAAAGCAAGCTGCTGCTGCGCGCGGAAGTTGGCAATCTCACGCTCGTTGTCCGCCAAGAATTGCTGGTGCTCGGCCAGGCTGAAAGTGCCATCGGTGATGTCAAACTTGCCGCGACCGGCCGCAATGTCGGCACGCATGTCCAGCAGCTCCTCGGCGCTAACCGGGTACCAAGAAATGCGGTCGAAGAAGTTGAGTAGCCATGGCTTGCGCTCGCCACCGGTGGCAAAGCCACCCTCGTTATTGAACGAACCGTAGCGGCTCCAAACCTGGGTGGTGCGGCCCACAAACTGATAGCCGCCCGGGCCCTCCATTCCGTAGATGCAGAGGTAGGCACCACCGATTCCCACCGAGTTCTCGGCGGTCCAGGTGCGGGCTGGGTTGTATTTGGTGGTCACCAATCGGTGGCGCGGGTCAAGTGGAGTTGCCACCGGCGCACCCAGGTAAACGTCACCCAGGCCAAGCACCAGGTACTCGGCGTTGAAGACGGTGTCGTAGACCTCGGCCACATTTTCAAGGCCGTTGATGCGACGAATGAACTCGATGTTCCACGGGGTCCATGGGGCATCATCACGCACGCCGGCCATGTAGCGTTCGATGGCCTCGCGGGTTGCCGGGTCGTCCCACGAAAGCGGCAGGCGAACCTTGCGGCTTGGCACCACCAAGCGAGAGGATTCGGGCAGGGTGGCCTCTAGTTCTTGCAGCACCTCAAGCAGGTGGCCGCGAGCCAACTTCTCGGGGTTGAAGTGCACCTGCAACGAGCGAATGCCCGGGGTCAGATCCAGGATGCCCGGCAGCTTGGCCTCCACCAACTTGGTGTAGAGCGCGTGCACTCGAGCACGAAGGGCAAGGTCCAAAACGATTGGTCCGTACTCCACCAAAATGTTGTCGTCGCCGCTGCGGCGGTAGGTCACCACCGGGTCGCCGTCGATGCGGGCCAAAACGCCGTTGTCATTCTCGGTGCCGCGGTTGTTCAGAATCAGCTCTGGCGCAAAGCGAGTGGTGTCTAGCGCCGAAAGCGAAGGCGCGGCCTCCGCCCTAATTGGCACAAACTCTACGGTGTCGCCCGGGGCCAGCTGTCCCATCTTCCAGCGCTCGCCACTCACCACGGTTACCGGGCAAACAAAACCACCCAGGCTGGGGCCATCTGGTCCAAGCAAAATTGGGGTGTCGCCGGTGAAGTCAACTGCACCGATGGAATAGGCGTTGTCGTGGATGTTGGATGGGTGCAGGCCAGCCTCGCCGCCATCGGTGCGGGCCCAGGTTGGCTTTGGTCCAACCAGACGAACACCGGTGCGCGATGAGTTGAAGTGCACCTCGTACTGGGTGCTGTAAATCTGCTCCATGTCTTCGCGGGTGAAGAACTCGGGTGCTGGGTGTGGGCCCTCGGTGACGGCCAACTTCCAGTGCTTGGCAAACACAGGACGCTCATCGTGGTGAATGGTGCGAGGGGTGCGCTTGGTGGCTTCGCCGGTCACTCGCAGCACATCGGTGCTGGCTAGAGCGCGGCCGCCATGGCCACCAAACTGACCCAGGGTAAAGGTGCTGGCACTGCCCAGGTACTTGGGCACATCTAGCCCGCTGGCAAATGCAATGTAGGTGCGCAGACCGCTGCCGCTGATCTTGCCCACGTCCAGTACTCCGCCAGCCGGAACCTCGATCGGCTCCCACATGGCAACCGGTAGGCCGTTGACCGAAACCGGTGCCTCGGCACCAGTCACCGATACCAGGGTGGCGTGAGTGAAGCGCAGTTCGGGTCCAGAGACCGTGCACTCCAGCGCCGGTGCACTCTGCGAGTTGCCAACGATTCGGTTGGCTAGGCGGAACGACAGGTCGTCCATCGGGCCGCTTGGCGGAACACCAATCTGCCAGTAGCCAACACGTCCCGGCCAGTCTTGAACCGTGGTCAGCAAGCCAGGGCGCAGCACCTCGATGCGGGCCTCCTCATCCGAGACCTCGGCCAGGGTGCTGGTGGAGTGCAGCATGTCACGGATGTCATCGCGCACGCTGATGCCGCGAAGCAGACCCAGGTTGGTTTCGATGCCATCCACGCGGGTTTCGCACAGTGCCGAGTGCAGCTGGTTCCAGGTTTGGTTGCGGGTGATGCCGGCAACAATAACCTTGGCCAGCATCGGGTCGTAAGAGCTAGAAACCTCCGAGCCGGTCTCGATCCAGGCATCCACTCGAGCCAGAGCGGTGGGAAGCTCAACGTTGGTCAGCACACCCGACGATGGCTGGTAGTTGCGCCTCGGGTCTTCGGCATAGACGCGGGCCTCGGCGGCAAATCCCTTGGTTGGAACCGCACCGGTTTCGAGGAATGGCTCCATGAAGCTGCTGTCGCCACCGGCGGTTCGCAGCATCCACTCCACCAGGTCTACTCCGGTGATCGATTCGGTGACCGGGTGCTCAACCTGCAGGCGGGTGTTTACCTCGAGGAAGGATGCTTCCTTGCGAGTTGAGTCGTAGACAAACTCCACGGTTCCGGCGCTGCGGTAGTTAATGCTTTCGCAGAGCGCGCGCGATGTGTTGTGCAGTTCGGCTCGCAGGGCATCGCTGAGGCCGTAGGCGGGAGCCTCCTCAACCACCTTCTGGTTTCGGCGCTGCAGTGAGCAGTCGCGGTCGCCCAAAGTAAGCACATTTCCGTTGCCATCACCGAAGACCTGCACCTCAATGTGACGGGCGTTCTCGATGAATCGCTCTGCGAACACCGATCCGCTGCCAAAGCTGGCGCTGGCCACACGCGTGATCGACTCGAAGGCGCTCGCCACCTCATCGGCGCTGCGACAAACCTGCATGCCAATGCCGCCACCGCCACCGGTGGCCTTCAAGATCACTGGGTAGCCCATGGCGTCACAGGCGGCAACCGCTGCTGCGGCATCGGCCAAAACCTCGGTGCCCGAAACCATTGGCATCTTGGCCTCGGCTGCGGCTCGGCGGGCTGCGTCCTTGGAGCCGAACGCCTCAAGCTGCGCTGGGGTTGGGCCAACAAAGACGATGCCGGCAGCCTCGACTGCAGTGGCGAAGGCGGCATTCTCACTGAGGAAGCCATAGCCGGGGTGAATCGCTCCAGCGCCGCTGTCTAGCGCGGCCTGCAGAATCTTGTCTGCGTTTAGGTATGACTCCTTTGGCGCCGTCGCACCGATGTGCACGGCCATATCTGCCAGCTTTACGTGCGGTGCCCCGCGGTCGGCGTCGCTGAATACGGCCACGGTCTTGAGGCCAAGCGCCTTCGCGCTTCTGATGATTCGACACGCAATCTCACCGCGATTAGCGATCAGCAGGGTGTCGTAGGTCAGCTTGGGTAGTGCAGTCACAGGTGCCATGTATTGAGTTTGGGAGGCAATTGTGTCGGGATTATTTCGGCATTTGGCCGAGTGTGTTAAATGGCTGTTTCCAAGCCGATTGAGCATTGGTTGGCAGATTAGGTTGGCTTTGTAACCGCAATACCCTCCCGCCATAAGGAGCCCAAATGACTTCCAGCAACTCTGCAACCCTCGGCACAACCACCACGGTTGAGCGCGTCCGCCAAGCCTTCGAGGCCATCGAAGCGGCAGATCGCCCAGAGGTCTGGATCAGTTTGCGCAGTCAGGAGTCGGCGCTCGCCGAGGCACAACTGATCGATGCCAAGGTGGCTGCCGGTTGCAGTCTTCCGCTGGCTGGCCTGCTGGTGGCCGTAAAAGACAACATCGATGTAGCCGGCATGGAAACCACCGCGGCCCACCCTGGCTTTGCTCGCCTTCCAGAGCAATCGGCCACTGCCGTGCAACGTCTGATCGACGCCGGAGCCCTGGTGCTTGGCAAGACCAACCTCGACCAATTTGCCACCGGTTTGGTTGGCACTCGCAGCCCTTATGGCGCTGTTCGCAACAGCCGTTTCGCGGAGCGAATCTCTGGCGGATCGTCCTCGGGCTCGGCCGTTGCGGTGGCCATGGATATGGTGGACTTCGCGCTGGGCACCGACACCGCAGGATCGGGTCGCGTTCCGGCTGCGCTAAACCAACTGGTTGGAATCAAGTCAACTCTGGGTATCGTTCCGGTAGACGGTGTGGTTCCCGCCTGCCGTTCCTACGACTGCGTCACCGTGTTTGCCAAGACCCTGGAACTTGCCACTCTGGCCACCAAGGTGATGGCTGGACCGTCCAAACTGGATGGTCGTTCGCGCAGCTGGCCAAGCAATCTCAAACTGGCCGCAGCCCCGGCTTCTCGCATTGCCATCCCGCAGCGCAAGTACCTCGAGATCTTGGGTTCAGAGCGTCTAGGGCTGTTTGATGCGCAGGTGGCAAAGCTTCGTGAACTTGGCTATTTGGTTTCGGAGATTGAGTTTGAGCCATTCATCGAATGCGCCAAGTTGCTTTACGGTGGCGGCCTGGTAGCCGAGCGCTACGCCGCCTTCGGTGAGTTCCTGGAGGGTCACCCTGATGGAGCCGACCCAACCGTTACCGCCATCACTATCGGCGCTAAGGATCGCACCGGTCCTGGGGTGATCGCCGCCCAGCAATCGGTGGCTGAGTACGGCTTGATTGCCGCCGAACTTTTGGAAGGCTTTGAGGCCCTCCTGATTCCAACGGCCCCCGCTCACCCAACGCTGGCGGAGGTTGCCGCCGACCCCATCGCGGTCAACTCGCTGATGGGCACGTACACCAACTTCATGAATCTGCTGGACATGTGTGGCGTTGCCATCCCCGCTGGTCAAACCACCGACGGCCTCTTTGGCGTCACCGTGGTGGCCCGCAAGTTTGAGGACCAGGTTGCCATCGATGTGGCCGCGCAAATGCTGGGGCAAGACACCCCGCTTGTCACCGATCAAGGCATCGGCGTGGCTGTGTTTGGTGCTCACCTCTCGGGTCAGCCGCTCAACTACCAGCTGGTAAACCTGGGCGCTCGTTTTATGGGGCCGGCAACCACCGCGCCAAACTACCGCATGTTTGCGCTGGACACCCAGCCGGCCAAGCCAGGTTTGGTAACCGCAGCCGAGGGCGGTGGCGTTGCCTTTGAGGGTGAAATCTGGCGAATGTCGTCAGCCAGTTTGGGAGAGTTCATGGCCGTTTTGCCACAGCCCATGATGCTGGGCAAAGTTGTGCTGAAAGACCAAACGGAGGTGGTTGGTTTCGGTTGCTCGCGCATTTCGGGCACCGATATTTCTCGCTTTGGTGGTTGGCGAAACTTCCTGGCAAGCCGCTGATTTTTGGGCGCAAAACGCACCGAAATTGCCGCATGGCGTGCCACCCGAATGTTTGTAGATAAATAGTTCAACTGATTTCCCGAAACGCCTTAACCCGGTCTTAACTCCCTCGCACACTAGAAGTGAGCCTCTCCATCGAAGCAATTTTCGAGGGGCGATTTTCTAGATTTTGTTTCAGGGGGTGGCCCAAAATGGCCAATTCGCGTTCCATAAATGTTCGCCGAATTTCGATTCGAATGGCGTTCACATTCCTGGCAGCTATCGGCATGTACCTAATGGCTTCCATGCCAACAAGTTGGGCAAGCTCCGAAGCCAAGGACCACAACTCCAGCACCAGTGCCAGCCCAAGCCACGAATACGAATCTTCCGACTCAGAGGCAGCTGATTCCAACGATTCTGGGGATGAAGGCGAGACTCAAGAGCACACCACTCCGCCGCCAGTTCCACCGGTAACCCCAACACCTACCGAGACGCCAACCGTAACTCCATCGCCAACTGAGACTCCAACGGTCACACCGTCTCCGAGCGTTGATCCAACCCCAACGGGCACGCCAACACCGTCGGCAAGCCCAACATCTACTCCGGGTCCAACCGGAACGCCAACTGGCACACCCACGCCAACACCAACTCGCACCTCGCTAGACCCGGTTGATGTTCCAACCGGCACCGGCCAATCCAACGCTGGTGGCGGAGCGCAAACCACGCTTTCGGCTAACAAGGCCAACACCGGTCTGCACATGCAGGGTTCCGGCTGGTCATTGGATCTGATTGGTCGCAATAGCAAGGGTGCAAATGTTGAGCTAGACGCGGCTGGAAACATCGTCTTCCGTCAGGGTCATCAGGCCTACACGTCGGGCACGGGCTTCAAGGCCAACTCAACCGTCAACGTTTATATATTCAGCACACCGATTCAGATCGGAACTGTGCAGACCGACAGCGTCGGTTCGTTTGAAGGCTCATTCGCCCTACCAAGCGGGCTGGAGCCTGGCGCTCACACCGTTCAGGTTGACGGCTACGCCCCAGACGGTACCGTTCGTACCGCCAACATGCCTGTGCTCTACGCAACACCAAAGGCTGCCACTGCCAAGCTAACCGTGTACTTTGCCCCTGACAGCGCTCGACTTTCTGCCGCTGCTCGAAACGCATTGAAACTGTTTGTAGCGGCCATCCCTGCTGCTGCCGAGGACGTAGTGGGCGATACCAGGGGATACGTTTACCCATTCGGTAGCAAGGCGCACAACCTGCTCATCAGCACTGCCCGGGCAAACAACATAACGGCGGCGCTCATCGCATCTGGGGTGAAGGGTTCGTTTAGTTCGGCCGGCCTTGGTCGAATCAATGTGAAGTCCAGCACCTCACGCCGAGTTGAGTTGACCCTGAACTACAACGTTTACACCGCATTCGCGGAGTAATCCGTTGATCTGACTAACCTCTGAGAAGGGGCAAGGCTTCGGTCTTGCCCCTTCTTCTTTTCCCGCCCTATTCTTTTCTCATGGCAGAAGAAAAGGTCAAAGGCCCCAAGTCGTACTTCCCTTCCATTGAGAAGACCTACGGTCAGCCGATCTCGCATTGGATGGAACAACTGAAGCCGGTTCACGATTCCAAGCACATGGACCAGGTGGCACACCTCAAGGCGCTGGGCATGGGCCACGGCCACGCCAACGCGGTTGTGGCCGTCTATCGCCAGGAAAACTCGCTTTAGCAGCCACCTCCGGCCAACTTAGTTTCCCTGCCCTTAACTCAGCTGTCACCCGCCATTTAGCGCAATCGAACGCCGATTTAAACTGCAATTCATACCGTTAAGGCGTGAGCCTAAGAGTGGTACTAGTAACCGAGTCGTTTCTGCCGTCTCTGAACGGCGTCACCAACTCGGTGCTTCGCATTCTTGACACCTATAAGCAGCGCGGCATCCAGGCACTGATCATTGCCCCAACCGCGCCAAGCCCCAAGTACCTGGGCTTCGACATCATCCAGACCGCCAGCTTCCCGCTGAAGCAGTTCCAGGTTGCGGTTCCGGGTCTGTGGCTACAGGATGCCATCGAAGCTTTCAACCCCGATGTGGTTCACGTGGCTTCCCCCTTTATTCTGGGTGGCCAGGCAATTGCGGCGGCCGAGCGCCTGGGTATTCCATCGGTGGCCATTTACCAGACCGAGCTCACCGGCTACATGGACCGCTACAACCTAGGTCTAGCCAAGCCTTGGCTAGACAAGGCGGTTGCCGCCATCCACGGTCCAGCCACCATCAACCTGGCTCCAACCAAGCAGACCGCGCAGTACCTGAGTGACCTGGGCGTTGCATCGGTGGATGTTTGGGGTCGCGGAGTTGACCTAGATTTGTTCCACCCAAACCGCAAGACCGAGCCGGCTACCGCAAAGCTGCGCGCCAAGTGGGCTCCAAACGGCGAGAAGATTGTTGGCTATGTTGGCCGCCTGGCTGCCGAAAAGCAGGTGCACCGAATGGCCGAGCTCTTCGATCAGCCAAACACCCGCTTTGTCATCGTTGGCGAGGGGCCAGAACGCCGCCGCCTCGAGGCAGAGTTCGCGGATGCGCCCGTTGTCTTCACCGGTAAACTCACCGGCCTAGACCTTGCGGCCGCCTACGCAGCCTTCGATGTCTTTGCGCACTTTGGCACCGAGGAGACCTTCGGCCAGACCATCCAGGAGGCGCAGGCCACCGGGCTTCCGCTGGTCGCTCCGCGCAGTGGCGGCCCAATCTTCTTAGTGCAGCACGGAGAGACCGGCTACCTTGCCAACCCAGTTGGCCGCGGCGCCTACAACCCGCTGGTGGCCGCGCTGCTGCAGGATGACGAGCTTCGTGCCCGCATCGGTGAAAACGCTCGTCGTAGTGTGCTTAAGAAATCGTGGGAAGCCAATAACGCATTGCTGCTGGAGCATTACGGTAGAGCCATAGAGATTTCTAAGGCTGCTAACCGTGGCAACCGCAACACCGCTAAGGCTTCTGATTTTGAACTGGCTTGATCCACAGCAACTAATTAATGCGTTTGGCGGCTACGCCGTTCTCATCGTCTGTGCCTTTGTCTTCTTCGAGACCGCGTTCATCGTCACTTCTTTCTTGCCAGGCGATTCGCTGCTGTTCATACTGGGCATCACCATGGCCAGCGCCACCACCGCACACCTCATTCCGTTCCCGGTAGCTGTGCTGCTGGTGCTGATATGTGCCGTTGCCGGCAGTCAGGTTGGCTTCGAGGTTGGCAACAAGGTTGGAACCCCGCTGTTTGAGCGCGGCCACGGCTGGATCTTCAATCCCAAGGTGGTCAAGCGCACCCACGATCTTTTCGAGCAGTACGGCGCCCGCGCGGTTATCTTGGCTCGTTTCGTGCCAGTCATCCGCGCCCTTGTACCAATGCTGGCGGGTATCTCATACCTCGAGCGCCCAAAATTCTTGCGGTACAACGTGATTGGCGCCAGCGCCTGGGTAATTGGCTTCATGTGCCTGGGCTACTTTGCCGGTCAGGTGCCAATCATCCACGATCACCTAGAGACCGCGGTGCTCACCATCGTGGTGCTCTCGTCGTTGCCCATGCCCATCGAGGTGCTGCGCCACTGGTTGAAGAACCGTAAGGCCGCTAAGGCCTAAGCAGCCTGGGCAAACTCGCCTTGAGCCACGCGCTCAACGCCCTCAAGTTTGCCGAAGAACGGCACCAGGCCAAGGTGCTTGCTGGTGAGGCCATCGCCGCTCGAGGTGCCGCGCAGGCGGCGTTCGATGAACGGAATCACGTAGACCACAATCCAGCGCAGGGTGGCAATCGGGCCGCGCGGTGGCGCAACCATCTCGTCAAGACCGGCCTCGCGAATTCGGTGGGTGAGGTTCAAAATATCGGCGGCCACGTTGGCCACCCTAATGTGCGCGTGGCCGGAGAAGTGCACCATGTCCTCCGCCCAAAACTCTAGGCAAGAGAACTCGTCGATGCCGTGCACGTCAATGACCGGAATGTTGAACTCGGCTGCAACGCGCTCGATCATGCTGCTCATGCGCTGGGCGCGGGGAAGCATCTTGCGGAAGAAGCGCAGGTGGCTTGGGCGAATGGTGTTGGCCACCACAACGTCGCAACCGGCGGCCAATAGCAACTGCAGGCCTTCGCGGTAAACGCGCTCCACCTCGGGGTAGGCTTCGTCGCTAGTCATCAGGTCGTTAGAGCCGGCCATGATGGTGACCAGGTCTGGCTGTAGGCGAAGAGCTGCCTCAAGCTGCTTGCTCATGATGCCGCGAAGTTTGCTGCCACGGAGGGCCAGGTTTGCGTAGTGGAACTCGGTGCCGCGGGCCCTGGCCTCGAGGCTAAGCAGGCCGGCCAGGCGATCGGTCCAGCCGTTGTGCTCGCGATTTTGGTCAAAGGTGAAGTCGCCAAGGCCTTCGGAGAGCGAATCTCCAATGGCCACATAAGACCGATAGCTTGAAACTGCCATGTTTCAATGGTCAGCGCCAATGGTGAAAACTGGCTTAACTCTGCAAAAAGGTCTTGTTGTAACTAGGTAAACAAACCTAGGCGCCGATGACCTCGGCCGCCGCACGAGCAGCCACCTTGGCCACGCGACCAATCTTGGTGACGTCGTCATCGGTGAGTGCACCAGAGACAAACCAGGCCTCAAACGCGCTCGGTGGCAGGCTCACGCCGCCGTCCAGCATGGCGTGGAAGAACGCGTTGAACGCGGCCACGTTTTGGGTCTGGGCGTCGGCAAAGGAGCGCACCGGCTTATCGGTGAAGAAGAACGAGAACAGGTTGCCACCCGACTGCAGGGTGTTTGGCACGCCTGCCGCGGTGAGGGCGTCACCGATGACCGAGCCCACCTGGGCCGCGCGCTGATCCAGAGTGGCGTAGAGGGCATCGTCGCAGAGCTGAAGGGTGGCCAGGCCGGCCGCGGTGGCAACCGGGTTACCGCTTAGGGTGCCCGCCTGATAAACCGAGCCAACCGGAGCCAGCTGATCCATGATGGCCGCAGGGCCGGCAACGGCTGCAACAGGGTAGCCGCCACCGATTACCTTGCCATAGGTGAACAGGTCTGGTGACCAGCCCTCAGGGGTGATGTATTTGGTGTACCAGCCTCCGGCGCTGATGCGGAAGCCGGTCATTACCTCGTCCAGAATCATAAGGGCGCCGTGGGCGCTGGTGAGACGACGAATGTGGTCGTTGAAGTTGAGGTGCACGCCGTTAGCATCCGTGAACTCAAGTGGCGGAACAACACCCATGTTGGCTGGGGTTGGCTCGGTGATTACGGCGGCAATCTCGCTGCCACGGGTTGCGAAGAGTTCTTCCAGGGCCAGAAGGTCGTTGTATGGCAGAACCACGGTGTCTTGGGCGGCACCAGGGGTAACGCCCGGAGAGTTTGGCAGGCCAAGGGTGATTACACCCGAACCGGCCTGAACCAGCAGGGCATCGCTGTGGCCGTGGTAGCAACCGGCAAACTTCACCACAACGTTGCGCTGGGTTCCACCTGCGGCCGATGCAGCGGCACGGGCCAAACGAACGGCAGTCATCACGGCTTCGGTGCCACTGGAGACAAAGCGCACTCGCTCAACTGCGCCACCAACGCGGCTAACAATCTCCTCGGCCAGCAGAACTTCGTTTGGGCTTGGTGCACCGAACGAAGCGGAAAGGGCAGCGCTCTGCTTCACCGATGAAACCACGGCCGGGTGGGCGTGGCCCAAAATCATAGGACCCCATGAGCCAACTAGGTCGATGTACTGGTTGCCGTCAACATCCCAAATCTGGCTGCCTTCGCCGCGCACAAAGTAGCGCGGGGTTCCGCCCACGCCCTTGAAGGCGCGAACCGGGCTGCTAACGCCACCAGGGATAACCTTCTGGGCGCGTTCGTGCCAGGCAATCGAGCCTTCGATTGAGCGCAAGCCCTGTGGTGCAGCCGAGTTTGGAGTCATTACTTGTTGCCTTTCAAAAATGCTGCGGCCTCAATGGCCCAATAGGTGCAGATGATGTCGGCACCGGCGCGCTTCACGCTGTCCAGAACCTCAAGGATGGCGCGTTCGCGGTCAATCAGGTCGGCTGCAGCCGCAGCTTCGATCATTGCCATTTCGCCGCTGACGATATATGCCGCAACCGGAATGTCTGTGGCCAGACGAGCCTCGCGGATCACGTCTAGGTAGCTGAGTGCCGGCTTCACCATGATGATGTCGGCGCCCTCTTCGGCGTCAAGGCGAATCTCACGCAGGCTCTCACGCAGGTTGCGTGGGTCTTGTTGGTAGGTCTTGCGGTCGCCCTTTAGCTCGCTTTCCACGGCATCGCGGAATGGGCCGTAGAAGGCGCTGGCGTACTTAGCTGCGTAGGCAAGGATGCTCACGTTCTTTAGCCCGGCCTCGTCTAGTGCTGCACGGGTGAAGCCTACCTGGCCATCCATCATGCCGCTGGCGCCAAGCATGTGGGCCCCGGCTTGGCCAAGCACAACGCCCATCTGGGCATAGGCGGCCAGGGTGGCGTCGTTGTCTACCGAGCCGTCTTCGGCCAGAACACCGCAGTGTCCGTGGTCGGTGAACTCGTCTAGGCAAAGGTCTGCGATAACCACTAGGCGCTCGCCCACCTGGTTGCGCACCTGGCGCACGGCCTTGCTAAGGATGCCGTCTGGCTTGCAGGCTTCGCTGCCCGATGCATCGCGCACCTCAGGAATGCCAAAGATCATGATTCCACCGATGCCGGCGGCGAGTGCTTCATCCACCAAGGCTGGCAGCGTCTCAAGGTTGTGCTGGAAAACGCCTGGCAGGCCCTTGATCTGTCGAGGCTGCGCCAGGTTCTCCTTCACAAACACCGGCAGGATTAGCTGCGCCGGGTTCACGTGGTTCTCGGCCACCAGGTTGCGAATGGCGGCGGTGGCGCGCAGACGGCGTGGGCGTTCGATTGGGAACATTATTTTCCTACTCGTTGTCTGCCTCAAACCGTCTTGCGGTTTGGGGCCATATTCACTGCTTCAAAAATAGCCTGAGCGGTGGCCTCGGCAGAAGTTGCTGTTGCAACTGACAGAACATTGAAACCCAGCTGGCGGGCGGTCTCGGCGGTGGTTTCGCCGCCACAGATCACCGGAACATCGATGGCTGGCCCGCCGTGTTCCATGCCCGCGTGGTGAGCCACCGCGCGAGCGGCGCTTGGAGAGCGAAGCAACAGGGCGGAGAAGTCTCCGGCGCGAAGGCCCGCGGCCGATGCAGGTTCTTCAGCCACGGCAGCGGTCTCGTAGACCACCTCGGTGATTCGGTGCCAGCCGGCGGCATCCAGCGCGGTGGTGAGGGTTGGCATGGCCAAGTTGCCCAGCGGGATGAGTGCGGTGGGTGCATTTGCGTGCGCGCCGTCGGCGGCGTTGCCTGCTCGAACCGGCTCAAGTGCAAGCAGCATCTCTGCCAGACCGGCGGCGGTGCTCACTGCGGGAGTGAGGGCGTCATCTATTCCGAATTCGGAATACTTCTTGGCGGTTGCCTCACCGATTGCGGCGAAGCGCACACCGCGGGCGCGGGCGGCAACCAGCGCGGGGGGCAATGTGCTCGCGCCCACCCTTGCTTCGCTGGGGGCGGCAACCAGCGCACTTTCTAGTAACTCGGAGTTTGACTCATTTTTTGGTGCCAAAGTTTCGTCCGAATTCGGGTCAAAAGTTTGGGTCAAGATTTTGTGCCAAAACACGAGTGCATTCAAACTGGTGGCTACCACCCAGTCGCCGGCGCCCAAATCGGCAACCGCGGCAAGTAGGCGGGCAGCGGCAGCACGGCCAGCCTCGCCTTCAAGCTCATGGATGTCTAGGTAGGCTTCCGAAACCGAGTCGAGTCCCAGCTTCGCCAAGGCTGCGGCATCGGCCGCATTGCCTGAAGCGCGAACCAGCAGCACCGGCTTGGTCACGTTAGTTGGCCCCGCCGTTGTTGGCAGCGCCGGCGCCAGAGTTGCCGCCCTCGCGGATGCTCATCCCCAGTTGGGTGGCCATCAACTGAGCTGCCACAAACAGGCCGGTCTCATAGGCTTCACGCAGCGCGGCCGGGCTGTTGAAGTTGGCCGCGTCCATCGGCACCGAGACACCAAAGCGCTCGTGCTCGTTGGCATCTGGATCAGACAGCTCGGCGGTAACGGTCAACTGACCGTTCTCCAAAACTCCCAGGGCGCCAATGGCGGTGGCGCAGGTGGCTGCAACTCCAACCAGCACCGCGCGCTCGGCGGTGGTAACCAGGCGAGACTCAGGATCGTTCAGTCCGTACAAAACCTCAAGCAGCTCAAAGTCATCGCTGCGGCACTCGATGGCCAACGCACCCTGGGCAGGCGCCGGCAACAAGACGTCAACGCCCAAGAACTCGCAGGCCTCGGCTGAGTAGCCAACGCGGTTTAAACCGGCTGCGGCCAAAATGGTGGCGTCGTACTCGCCCGAGCGAACCTTCTGGATGCGGGTGTCGATGTTGCCGCGGATTGGCTTCACGGCCAGATCCGGGCGGGCAAAAAGCACTCGGGCTGCGCGTCGCGGAGAAGAAGTTCCCACCACGGCACCGGCCGGCAGGTCTGCCAAGCCAAGCCCATCCTTGGAAACCAAAACATCGCGCTCGTCTTCGCGCAGCGGAACCGCAGCCAACGAAATGCCCTCAAAAGGCGCCGATGGCAGGTCCTTGAAACTATGCACGATGAAGTCAACCTCGCCGGCAAGCAAGGCGTCGCGCAGGGCGCTTACAAACACTCCGGGTCGGGCGGCAGAACCGGTCAACGATGTGGTGGTGTCGTCGCCCTCGGTGCGAATGATGACTTCCTGCACCAGGTTTGCAGCCGCGTCGTCGGAGGCAACGCCAACGTGCAGCGCCCACATGTCGGTGACGGCATCTGCAACGTGGCCGCTCTGGGTGCGGGCCAGGAGGCTGCCGCGGGTGCCCATGCGCAAAACACGCGGCTCAGTCATGCTTGCGCCCTCTCTGCAGGGCCGCAGCCGCGCTGCCGTCGCCCTCAAACTGCGAGAGGTCGATGCCAAACAAAGTCTTTACGGCCTTCAGGTACTCGGCCTGGTTGCCGGCAACGGCCGAACTCTTGGCGTTCATGGTGGGAGTGTGCAGCAACGCATTGGTCACGCGCTGCAGCGAGCGCGAAACCTCCTCGGCGGCCTCATCGCCACTTCGGCCACGAACCCGCTCAACCTCTTCGGTGACCCACACGCCAACGTGCGCACGCAGCGCAGCGATAACCGGATCTACGGTGCGCGCAGCCTGCTCAACCTCAAACTCGGCCACGGCAGCAGCCACAATGTCCTGCGCGGCCAGAATCGACTGCGAGTGCTCCTGCGGTGCATTCACGCGGATGAAGTCGAGATCCATAATCTGAACGCCCTTCATGTCGTAAACCGGTGGGGCAACACTGGCAGACAATGCCACATCGATGATGTGCAGCGAACCAGTGCCAGCCGCCTCGCGGGCCGAAACCGCGGCGCGCGCCAACCCAAAGTCAATCGAATGTCCGCTGCCACCACTGGCGGTAACCACCAATGCAGCCGAAGCCAACGCACCAGCCAACTCGTCGTCGCCGATGGCAACGGTGTCGTGGCTCTCCGAGAACAGCTCGGCTCGGCCCGAAGCCGAGTAAACCAAAATGTTGTGGCAGCCGGCACGCTGCAGTGCGGCAACAATCACGCGAGCGTAAGCGCCGGTGCCCATGATCAGCGCCTGCTTACCGGCCAAAGAACCGTAGGCGGCTTCGTGCAAATCGATGGCCGCGGTGATGATGGAACGCCCGGCCACACCAAGTCCGGTTTCGTTGGCAACGCGCTTGGCCACGGCCGAGGCGGTTTGGAAGAGCGACTGCAGCTGCGAGGTGGCCTGCTTGTCGTCTTGCGCATCCTTCAAAGAACGACGAACCTGGCCGGCAATCTCGCCCTCGCCCACAATCATGCTTTCCAGGCCAGAAGCCACCGAGTAAAGGTGCTGGGCTACCGAAGAGCCATAGGAAACGCGAAGGGCCTTGCTCACATAATCGGCAGGCAGGCCAGAAACCTCGGACACCACATTGATGGTGTGTTCAACGGCCTGGTGGAAGTGATCGGTGTCGAGGTAAACCTCAAAGCGATTGCAGGTGCCAATAAGCACGCCACCCGCGATTGCAGTGGTGTCTGCGCCAAGCAGATTCTGACGAATCTGGCCCGTATAGCGCTCTAGACTCTCCAACTGCTCCAGAGGGATGTCGTTGTAGTTTGCACCGAGAAGAACGAACACCACAGGTATATTTTATAAGTGACCCTCTCGTCTGAACACCCGCTAGTTAAGGGAACTACCAGCAACTCGGCTCTGGTGCAGGCGTATGCCGGTAACCGCCAGTCCAAACTGCCAATCTGGCTCATGCGTCAGGCCGGCCGTTCACTTCCCGAGTACCGCGAAGCGCGCCAGGGCATTGCCATGCTGGACAGTTGCCTCATGCCGGCGCTCGCCGCCGAAATCACGCTTCAGCCGGTTCGCCGTCACAATGTTGACGCCGGCATTTTCTTCTCCGATATCGTTGTGCCGCTGAAGCTGGCTGGCATCGATGTCACCATCGAACCCGGCATCGGCCCGGTTCTTAAGCACCCGGTGCAGACCCGCAAAGACCTAGAGCAGCTGCAAGAGCTAGACCCAGCAGCCCTTGCCCCAATCATCGAGGCCGTGAAGATCACCGTTGCCGAGCTTGGCGAGACCCCGCTAATCGGCTTTGGCGGCGCTCCCTTCACCCTGGCCAGCTACCTCATCGAGGGCGGTCCATCCAAGACCCTGCCAACCTGCCGAGCCATGATGGCCGGAGACCCACAGCTTTTCCACGACATTCTCGAATACTGTGCCCGTGTGACCGCAACCTTTATTCGCGCTCAGGTTGAAGCCGGCGCCAGCGCACTTCAGGTCTTCGACTCCTGGGCCGGCCGCCTCGGTCTAGCCGACTACCAGGCCTTCGCGGCTCCGCACTCGCGCACCGTGATGAACCTGCTCTCAGATCTGCCGGTTTCGCGCGTGCTCTTCGGTGTGCACACCGGCCCGCTGCTGGCGGCAATGCACGCCACCGGAGCCACCGTTATGGGCGTGGACTACGAGACCAGCCTCATCGAGGCAAATAAAGTTCTGGGCGGAAATGTGCCGCTGCAGGGAAACATCAACCCCGATTTTCTGTTTGAAGATTGGGCCACCCTGGCCGCCCACACCACTTCGGTGTTGGACGCGGGTCAGCTGGCGCCGGCTCACGTGGTCAACCTCGGCCACGGTGTGCCACCCGAAACCAACCCCGATGTGATCACCCGGTTGGTTTCGTTTGTTCACGAGTACGAAGGTAAGTAATTGATCGAATCCGCAGTAGTTGTAGGCGGGGGGATTAGTGGGCTGGTAGCGGCTCGTCGTTTGGCGTTGGCCGGTAAAAAGGTAACGCTGCTAGAAAGTTCAGATCGGCTGGGCGGTCTGATTCGTGGGGTACCACTGGCGGGTCAAACCGTTGATGTTGGCGCAGAGGCATTCGCCGTTTCGCGCCCAGACACCCTGCAACTTATCACCGAATTGGGGCTGGAAGACCAGCTGGTTTCGCCCCAGAACTCCGAGGCCAGAATCCTGGCTGATGGACGATTCTTCAAGATTCCACACGGTGTGCTTGGCATTCCAAGCAACTTGGAAGACCCGGCGCTCGCCGAGGCAATTGGTGCCGAAGCCGTGGCCGAGGCTAAGCGCCTAGACGCTCAGCCCTGGACCCTCACCGAGGCAACCACCGTGGCAGAGCTGGTTACCAACCGCTTGGGCCAGGCAGTTCTCAGCACCCTGGTGACCCCGGTCATCGCCGGTGTCCACGCCAGCGCCCCAAGCTTGCTGGAGATCAACGCCGTAGCCCCAGGCCTCTTCGCACTCGCAGCAAAGCTGGGCAGCCTAACCGCCGCCGCAGCTCAGATGCGTGCCAGTGCCGCCCGTCCGGGTGCCGCCGTTGCCAGCCTTCGTGGGGGCATGCACACCCTGGTTGAGGCGCTGGTGAAGGCCATCGATGACCTGGGGGTTGAGGTTCGCCTCCAGACCCCGGCCGCCGGCACCTTCAAGACCCCCGAGGGCTACCAGGTTCTGCTGCAAGACGGCAGCCGCCTAACCGCCAACTACCTGGTGCTGGCCACCCCGCCAAAAATCACCTCGCAGATTTTGGGCTCGTTCCCAGCTTTGGCCACCCCGCTTGCCCAAATGCGCGCGGTAGACGTAACAGTGGTTGCCCTGGTGGTCACCGATCACGACCTCGACTCGGCTCCGGTTGGTTCCGGCGTGCTGGTGGCTCCATCGGTGCACAACATCGATGCCAAGGCCACCACCCACGCCACCGGCAAGTGGGAGTGGCTGGCAAACCAGTTTGGTGCCGGCAAGCACCTGGTTCGCCTCAGCTATGGCCGCGATGGCGTTGTTCCTGCCGCCGATGAATCTCTGTTGGCAACCGCCCGCGCCGACGCCCAGGCCCTCTACGGCATCGAGGCCAACCAGATTGGTGAGATGGCCATTCAGGAATGGCCGGGCGCAATGATTCAGTCACGCAGCGGTCACCTTTCTCTGGTAAACCAGATTCTGGAAGCGCAGAAAGATTTCCCAAACCTCGCCCTCGTTGGCGCAGGTCTGGGTGGTAACGGAATCACCGGAATCCTGGCGAAGTCCGCAGCACAGTACGAACAGATTGGCCTCTAAATGGTTGAAATTCAGACTCCTGGTGAGCGCGTTCCGGCGCGCGTAATCAACGAGACCATCCGCTACACCGCCTGGACCGCTCTAAAGAAGACCGGCGACTACGGCGATGTGGCTGCGGCCAGCGCCCAGATTGTGGAGTTCTTCCAGACTCTGGCCGGCACCGATGTCCAGCTTCGTGGCGCCTACGATGTCTCCGGCCTGCGCGCCGAAGCCGACCTGGTTCTGTGGCTGCACGCCCCAACCGCCGAGGCCATCCAGGATGCACTCCGCAAGTTTGGCAAGACCCTCTTTGGTGGTGCTTTTGAGCAGTTCTGGTCATCGATGGGTCTGCACCGCCCAGCCGAGTTCAACAAGGGTCACGTGCCTGCCTTCATGTCTGGTGCCGAGCCACGCGACTGGCTTTGCATCTACCCGTTTGTGCGCAGCTACGAGTGGTACCTGTTGCCAGAAGACCAGCGTCGCAAGATGCTGATGGAGCACGGCATGGCCGGACGCGACTTCAAGGGCATCCTCAGCAACACCGTGAGTGCCTTTGCGCTGGGCGATTACGAGTGGCTGTTGGCGCTGGAGAGCAACGAGCTGCACGAGATTGTGGACATGATGCGCGAACTTCGCGCCACGGAAGCACGCATGCACGTGCGTGAAGAAATTCCTTTCTTTACCGGTCGTAGAATCGAAATCAACAACCTTGGAGGGCACTTCGCATGATGGATCTGGGCGCTACCGACTTCGACATGACTGGCTACGCCGCCTCCCAGGGCAGGCCAAGGTCAACCTCCGGTGGCTCTAGCCCCGTCGAGGCTCCAGACTTTGACGCCATGGCGCCAGACAAGGTTTCGCGCTACGACGCCATTTTGCTCACCTCCTTCGGTGGTCCTGAAGGCCCCGAAGAGGTCATGCCTTACCTAGAGCGCGTGACCGCCGGCCGTGGCATTCCGCGCGAGCGCCTCGAAGAGGTTTCGCACCACTACCTGGCTCTGGGTGGCATCAGCCCAATCAACCAGCAGAACCGCGAGCTGCTTGCAGCCCTGCGCGCCCACCTGCCAACCCGCGGCATCAACCTGCCTATTTACTGGGGTAACCGCAACAGTGCACCGTTCTTTGCAGACGTGGTCAAGCAGATGCATGAAGACGGCCACACCAAGATTTTGGCCTTTGTCACCAGCGCCTACTCCAGCTACTCGGGTTGCCGCCAGTACCGCGAAAACCTGGCCAAGGCCCTCACCGAAACTGAGTTGCAGGGGCTAGTCACCATCGACAAGGTTCGTCACTACTTTGACCACCCGGGCTTCTTGGCTCCGATGGCCACCTCGCTGGCCGCCGAGATCCGTGACCTCTACGACATTGGCATTCAGAGCAACGAGATTGCCATCATGTTTGCCACCCACAGCATTCCTTCATCGATGGGCGAGACCTCTGGTCCGGTTGATCGTCGTGCCGAAATGCAGCAGTTGGCTTCCATGGCTCCGGCTCAGTATGGCGAGGATAAACTGCGCGCCGAGGGCAAGGAAATTCCTTGGAACGAAACCCGTCCTTCGGGTGGAGCCTATGCGGCTCAGCACCTGGCTGCGGCTCGTGCCGTGATGGTTTTGGTTGAGAGCGAGTTTGGTGGTGGCTTCACCGGTTCGGACAGCACCGCCGGCCGTCGACTTGATTTGCCTGGCTGGTCTTTGGTTTACCAGAGCCGTTCGGGTGCACCAACCAATCCTTGGCTAGAACCAGACATCAACGATGCCATTGAGGTTGCTGGCCAGGCCGGCGCTCGTGCAGTGATTGTGGTGCCGATTGGTTTTGTAAGCGACCACGTTGAGGTGGTTTGGGACTTGGACAACGAGGCCAAGCAGACCACTCTTGCCGCGGGCATGCGTTTTGTGCGTATTCGCACCTCGGGCACCGATGCTGCGTTTGTGGATGGCATTGCCGATTTGATTGAAGAGCGATTGGCTGCACCTGCCGGCGCGGTTGGTGTGAAGCGCAAGGCTTCTTCGCGTCTAGGACCATGGCGAGACGCGTGTGCAGTGGGCTGCTGCCCTAACGCGCGTGCCGAGCTGCCGGTTGTAGCCGAGGGCTAACAAGGCTGGCGCCAAACGGCGCCAGATGTACCTGCTAAGCGCGCCACTTTCGCACGTCTTGGCCGGTTAGCCAATCTACAAAGTGACCGTTGGCCAGCACTGCCATGCCACGTTGCTTGCGCATGAGATCAATCGCTTTGCGGGCGCTCATGCCGTCGCGGATTAGCAGTAGAGCCATAACCAACGATGAACGGTTAATGCCAGCCTGACAGCGGATCAGCACGCGCTTGCCCGCCCGCCAATCGGTGTGGGCCGAAATGACAAGCTCTTTTAGCGCCGATGGGTCGAAGTCGCTCAGGTCGCTATCCAAGATGCCCAGCCGCATTTCTTTGACGAACCAGTCGGCCGGACGAGCCCAAGCGTAGAGCGTAATCACGGTGTCGAAGTGGTCTTTGTTGACCAGGGTTTGCGGCATGCCCAGGCCGGTGCCTTGAGTGCCGTAGGCCAGATCATCGCTGCCGTGAGTGCCACCCAACCAGAGGCCTGGCAACACCTCAGACCAGGTGTCGGTGGGGTAATAGACGTCGTAGGTTGGCGCAGCAAAGGCACTGACTCGGTCTGCCGATGGCAGCGAGCTGGCCGCCCCAGGAAGAGCGCTACCAACGCCCTCGGCGGGCGCCGAGTTAGCCGGAGTTTGATCTGCTGTGCTCATGGGTTTTCAGTCTAAGCCGAGGCTCTGACATCAAACCAAGCTCTAAGCAACTACTGAGAAATCACACAGGATTGCGGCGAAGCAGTGATCTGCCAGTTCTGCTGCAATAGCCAGTTGTGAGTTACCCCACCCAAAACGGTGGAGTAGTTGTAAGAGTAGGCGGTGGTGTTCAGGCCAACTCCGGCGGCAGGGGTAACCGACGTTGCGGTGCCAAAGGTCCAGGCGCACTTGTCGCCATTCTCGTAACCCGAAGTGTCGTACCAAGCGTTCAACTGGGGGTCGGTTGCGGTCTCTTCCAGCTCGTGCACAATCACGCTGACCATGGCATCGCCGGCAACCAGGTTGTTGCCAGCAGACGAGTGAGGAGAGTTGGCGCTCTGGCCGGCGCAGGTGGCAATGCTCTTCGATGGGTCACCCACGAACGAGTACTTGGTGCTGACGTTGTTGATCGTTGCCGCGCTGTGCCAACCGCAGTAGCGGCTGAGGAATCCACTGCTCTCGGAGATTCCGGCACTGGTGAAGACGTAGTAGATGCCGTTAGGGTCTGGCTTGCCATTCACCTGGAAGCTGGTGTTGGCCGAAATCGCACTTGAAACCACGGTCTTGATGTCGGTGTCGCTCAGTGTGGTCTTCTTGCTGGTGCCAACCAAGAAGGTGGTGGTGGATGCCTTGAAGTTCACCGAGTTTTGGATGAAGACCTTGGCCGCGGTGGCACTGGCCTGCGAGTAGTAGCCGCTGTTGATGTTGAAGTGGCTGGTGCCACCGATGCTGCTAAGGAACGAGTTGATCAAATCGCGGTTGCCGGAGTGGCTCTGGTAGGCAGGCACGGCGGTCGCGCCGCTGCCAATGATGCTGCCGGTGGAGTTGTTGGCCACGGCTGCGGTGGCTGCGCCTTCCCAGTTGCCGTAGTAGATGGCGTAAACGTTGATTCCGTTAGACATAACCGGAGCACCCACGTGATAGCTGATGGTTGACGCGCCGTAGTAGCCAAGCGCGGTTGCGCCACCCTTAGGGTTGCCGTTGCTGCTGCCCGAACCGTCGTGTTCGTTCTGGCCGCCCTCGCCCTGGTTGCCCTGGCCGGCGCCCTGCGAGCCGCCGCCGTTGGTGCCACCCTGGCCGCCATCAAGCTGGCCTGGGTGAGGGTTGATGCCCTCAACACTAGGAGGCAGGAAGCCTTGATCGGAGTTGTCGGCGCTGGCCGAAACGGCAAAGCTGGAGGCAAGTAGAGCGGCTAGCGAAAGCGCAATTGCGCCACGGCGAATAGTCAACATGGTTTCACTCTATTCATTGCAGGTAAATGGGGCCGTTTTTAAAATCCTACGAACATAGTGTGAACCGCAGAATGTAGTGTTAGCCACCTATTTGGTGCACCGATAGATAGTTTGCCTAGTCGAGAACCGGCAACCAGATTCGGGTGCGCAATCCCCCCAGCGGGCTACGCTCCAGCTTCAGTGTGCCGTGGTGACGGGTGACAATGCCGGCCATGATGCTCATGCCCAAGCCGCTGCCACCGTTGTCGCGGCTGCGGCTGGGGTCAAACCGCTCAAAGTGCCCAACGCCCTTGGCATAGGCATCCTCCGATAGCCCCGGCCCGCCATCGTCCACCAGAATCTGCCAGCCGCCATCCATCGCTGAAACCGTGACCTCAACCGGGGTGACGCTGGAGGTGTGGCGGCGAATGTTGCTGAACAAGTTGCCAAACAGTTGCGAGAGCAGAGCCAGGTCGGCTCCAAGTTGAGCGTGCTCCGGCAGGTTTAGGGTCAACTCGCGGCCGGGCTGCAGGTCGTGCAGGCTGCCGGTTTCGGTGGTGATCACGTCAACCAGTTCAACCCGCGAAATCTCCAGCGGGCGCCCAGCGGCACCCAGTTCGGCAAGCAGCAGCAGGTCTTCGATGAGCTGCTGCATGCGGCTTACCTCGGCCGACATCTTGCTAACCGCGCGGGCGGTGAACTCAGGCTTGTCGGCGCTCTTACCCAGCATCTCCAAATACCCACGAATCACGGTGAGTGGCGTGCGCAGTTCGTGGCTGGCATCACCCAGGAAACGCTGCATCTCAACCTCGTTGGCCTGCAGCTGCGAAACCATGCTCTTGAGCGCGGCACTCAGCTGCAGCACTTCGGTGGTTCCTTTGCCCTCAGGGAAAACAGCCGCCCCGCCGTTGGCAATGCGCTTGGCGGCACCGATAAGGCGGCGAATCTGCCAGAGGTCGCGTCTAATCATCAGCCAAACCAGCAGCACCGCAATGAGGTCTGCCACGGCGGTATAAAACACCAGCGTTGCCAGCGAGTTGGAGAGGCGACTCTGGGCATCGGAGACGGTTTGCTGGAGCAGGACCCATTCGCCACCGGCCAGCGATACAGCCTCAAGCAGGTAGGGCGCACCCGAGCGCGACTTGCGCAGCAGCGGGTTATCGGCAGCGGCCTTGAGTTCTTTTTCCACCGATTTACCGACCAGCGGAATGGTGCCCGACTTGATTTCGGTGAGGTGCTTGGTGGAGTCCAGCAGGCCGATGGTCATGTCCTGCTGATAGCTGAGCAGCAAAGCCGTGGATAACTCTTGACCCTTGGCAGCCTTTATCTGTCGGCTGTCGTTGATTAGCTGATTGCTGGCTGTGGAGATCTCGTGATTGTAGGCGCTAAAGGTAACCGCGCCACCGGTGGCAAGCGAAACCGCGGTGATAAGTACTGCGGCGGTGATGGTGAGTCGGGTTTGCAGCCGCACGCTATGCCTTGTCGGCGGGTTCGGTTGCGTCGGTGATGACAAAGCCAATTCCACGAATGGTCTTGATGCCCTGCCAGGTTGGCGTGTGCAGCTTCTTGCGCAGGTAAGAGATGTAGGTGTCTACAACGGTGGCCCCGGTGGCAAAGCCGTAGCCCCAAATGGCGTCCAGCAGCACCTCTTTGCGAATGGCCTTCTTGGGCTGGCGCATTAGGTAGCGCAGCAGCTTGAATTCGGTGGGGCTGAGGTCTACATACTTTCCGTCTAGGTGAACCTCGTGGCTGGCATCGTCCAGCTCAACCGGGCCAACCCGAAGCTTGGTGTTGTTCTCCTCGGCGCGGCCGCTGCGGCGCAGAATGGCGTTCACGCGCAGGATGAGTTCTTCCAGGCCAAAGGGTTTGGTCACGTAGTCGTCGGCTCCAAGCTTGAGGCCGTGGGTTACGTCGTTGCGGTCTTGGCGCGCGGTAAGCATCAGTGCGGGGGTGTCGTTGCCCTGCTCGCGGATTCGCTCCAGCAGTTCGTAGCCGTTCATGCGTGGCATGTTGATGTCGCAGATGATGAGGTCAACCGGATCGCTGCGCAGCATCTTCAAGGCGTCAAAACCATCGATGGCAACTTCGCATTCGAAACCGGCAAGGCCCAGGGCGTCGCTCAGCATCTCACGGATGCCAACCTCGTCGTCCACAACCAAAATCTTTGCCATGCCCAATAGCCAACCAGAGATTTGGCTCATTCACATAAGGGTTGCGGCATTTTCACAAATTCTTCACAAACAAGGTTTGGCATTATTGTTCACGGAGGCATTTCTAGATGAACGTTCTAAAGTTGGCAGGCTACGCAGCCACTGTGGCGCTGGCCGCAGCCGGCTTCGGCCCAGGTGCCGGTGCCGCCAACGCTTCGGTTCCTCAGCCAACCCCAGCCCCGCTGGCCTTGGCCGCAACCAACAACGCTCCAGCCTTTGCAGATGCCCTAGCCGCGTACAACACCGCCAACTCGGCCTTCGCGGCCGTCCTCGCAGATTCCTCGGCCACCAACCAGGCCAAGCAGGCGGCTTTCCAAGCGGCTCGCAGCGCCTACAACGCGCTGGTTCGTGCCGCCGATGGCGCTCGCCGCAGTGCCGATCAGGCTTTCCGCGCTGCCGTGGCCGCCGCCAAGGACGCCAAGAAGGCCGCGTTCGCTGCTGCCACCACCGCGCAGGCCAAGAACGACGCCCTAAATGCTTTTGCAAATGCGCTAACTGCGGCCAGCTCGGCTCGCGACGCGGCGTTCTCGGCCATCGAGCTTCCGGCTCCACCGGCTGCTTCACAACTTGGCAAGCCAGACAAGGGCCCTAAGCCAGACAAAACCCCAAAGTCGGTTGTAGGCAACTAGCTCTATTTCGCCTTGAACTGCAGGTGCGTGTGCCTAATCAGCCAGGTGTCATCGTTCCAGGTCATGGTTCCGCTCACGCGGGTAACCCGGCGGCTCTGGGTAATGCCCTTCACCCGCAAAACACCCTCAACGTTCTGACCGTTGGCCAGGTGCAGCACAACCTTTAGCTTGTCGCCCTCGCCAACGGCAAACTGCTCCACGGCAAACGCGGCCCCGCCCAAGCTCAAGTCAATGCACTCGGCGGAATGGCCCGATACCGTTGCCGGAATAGAAACCGGCGCACGCGAGGCGCTGCGGGTCCAGTCGGGCTTCTCAAATCGCTCCACAATGTAGGCGTGCTCCAACACCAGCGCCAAATCGCGCGGGGTCTTCCACTCCACCACTCCACTAACGCGCCAGGTTTCGCCGGCATCGGTGGCGGTGCGAATCGAACGCACATCAAGCACGCCCTGCGCGGTCTCAACCGCACCCAAAGTATTGCGGCACTCCACGGCAACCGGCACACGATCGCCAATGGCAAGGTTGCTCTTGGCAATTAGGAAACCGCCACCGCGCTGATGGATGTCAATGCAGCGACCAAGCTGGCCATTTACCGTTGCCTTCATCGATACATGGCGACGCTCCAGCGATCGCTTGGAAACTGCCGCGCTCTTCTTAGCGGCCACCGATGGCAGCACCAGCCCAAAAGCCTTCGCCCAGAATCGGCGGGCACGCGAATCCAGTTCGCCAGCGCCAAAACCGCCACCAAACCCAGCCCCGGCATCGGCCGACTCGCCCTGCCGATGCAAAATCTTGCCCGACCTGGTTCCGGCACCCGCACCCGCAACAGCCCCCGCGCTCTTGCGCTCCTGGTGCACCGAGTAACCGGCCGGCCCTTCATCGGGAAGGAAGAAAATGCCGGGTGGCAAACCCTGCTTCTGCAGCGCGGCCAAATAGCGCGAATTAAGAATTTGTCCAGGCCTCAAAACCAAAGTTGGCATGTGCTTGAAGTCGGCCAGAACCGCAGGCCCAACGCGGTATTCCAGATCAAATGAAGAGGCCAGCGCGGCTAGATCGGCTCGGTCGTGCTGGCTTACCAAAAGCACTCCAGCGGCCCCCTCGGCAACTACGGCAGCAACGATTGTTGGCTCAACCTCATCGGCGCCTTCGTTCTGAACATCGATCAGAATGTTCACGCCTGTCATTTTTTGCACCTTCGCCTCCCTCCTTCAGTTCAGCATCTCACTAAACCATTAAGACCTCGATATGTAAGTTCAAAGACCTTTAAAAGAATGTCGAAAGAATACGCCAATAACCTTTTAGGTGGGGAGAGGTTTAGGGAAACTATTTAATGAAATCGCCAAATATCACCGAGGAGCAGCGGCTCACCACTCTGGCTAGTTACCAGATTGTGGGCACTGGTCACGAGGCACGATTTGACGATATTCTCAGCGCCCTAATCAACACCTGCAACGTGCCAATGGCCAAGCTTGCCTTCGTTGATGCAGACACCTCCTGGTACAAATCCAGCATCGGCCTCAGCTTCACCTCGCGCGCCCGTGAACTCTCGTTCGCCTGGAACTGCGTGGTTGAACCCAACCGCACCGTCATCATCCCGGATGTTGCCAACTCCGATGCCGCCACCCGAAACCTTCTTGCCAACTACCCCGATGGCGCCATCATCGCGGTGGCCGCTATTCCTCTGGTGGCACCCAATGGCGCAGCCATCGGTGCCATGATCCTGATGGACACCAAGCAACACGACTTCACCATGTCTCAGGTTGAATCTCTGGCACGTGCCGGCCGCAAGGTGATGGAGCTGCTGGAGAGCGGCAAGGCTGCCCGCGAGATGCAGGCCGCCGAGAACCCCATCATCGGTGCCAGCAGCAACAAGGACGCTACCGCTGCCGACTCAACCGGGACCGCCACCCCAACCCTAGACACCGTCACTCTCGCTACCCTCAGCGACTCCAACCTGGACGCCCTCGCAGCCGAGGCCTTCAAGGATGGCTCGCGCGATGTGGTCTCCGAGCTGGTGCAAGAAATCCTCAGTTCCACCGGTTGGTGGGCCGCCCAGGCCTGGTGGGCCGAAGAGGGCAACCTCTACCCAGACAACTGGCAGTTCACCGAGAGCACCCCCGCAAGTGTGCGCCTCATCGATGACCGCGCCAGCGCCGGCCGCGTGCCCGAGCACGGCATTCAGTATGCCGAGCCAACTCGCTTGGGCGTAGACGATGCCCCTTGGCTTGGCGCCCCAGATGTGCTCCGCGCCTCGGGTGTGCGTCACGTGGTGGTTCTAGATATTGCTGGCGTGGTTGGTCTGGCCCTGCGCATCGCATTTGTGCTTCCAAACGGAGCCGACATTCCGCCGGCCGCACTGCAGGCGCTAACCACTGCCTCGCTACTTCTGCCAAAGGTGATCCGCCAAGAGCGCGCCCGCGGCGAGCTGCACTATCGCAGCACCCACGACCCACTTACCGGCCTGCTAAATCGTCGCGGCCTGGAGCAAACCGTGGCCCCGCTTGAGCGTGCCAACAACAGCCAGATTCACGCGGTGGTCTTCATGGACCTCGATAACTTCAAGGGCATCAACGACACCTACGGCCACAACGCCGGCGACGAACTGCTCAACTACGTGGCGCAGGCCCTCAACAAGCAGCTGCGCCCAACCGACAGCATTGCCCGTCTGGGCGGTGACGAGTTTGTAGTTGTCGCCACCAACGTGGGCAGCGTAGATCGCGCCTACGCCACCGCCAATCGTCTGCTGGCTGCGGTAAACGGCAGTTTCGTTTCGCAGGGCGGCACCAAACTGAAGACCGCCGCATCGGTGGGCGTAGCCGTTTGGCGCAGCGGAACCATCTTTGCCGATGCCCTTCGCATCGCCGATGCCCTGATGTACCAGGCCAAGCAGGTTGGCGGCTCGCTAGCCATCGAAGACCTGGCCAGCGGCAGCCCGGCTCACAACTTTGATGGCAGCATTCCGGTGCAACTATCCAGCCTCAAGCTGATAAATGCCAACGCCAAGAATGTGGTTCACTTTGGCAGCAACCAGACCGTGGCTTTGCAGGTAACCGTTGAGAGCCTCCTGCGTACCGTTGAGGCCAGCCAGGTTGCCAAAGAAATTGCCGAGGCAATTCCAGAGGATCATTCCAACGACCTGCCCATTATCTTGGAGCTGCCAAACCACTGCTGGGCCACCCCAGAGTTTGTGTCGGACACCATTCGCAGCCTGCACCGCCTGCGCAAGCTAACCAACATTCAGGTGGCTATCGATTCTGGTCTGGTGACCACCGCAATCCGCAGCATTGCGCTGGACCTCAAGAAGTTCCCAGGCGTAACCCTGTTGCTCAGCAACTTTGGCAATGGCAGCAACGAACTGGGTCTCATTGAGAGTCTGGATCCGGTTGGTCTCTGCCTGGCACCGCGCGTCATCGGCAGCGGTTCGGGCGCCAGCTCGGGCCAGCAGGGCTCCACGCCAACACCAATCCGTGAGAAGACCGTGCGTGCGGCCATCGCCATCGGCGAGGCCCTCAACCTGCAGGTTTATGCACTCAATTTGTCTAACCGAGAAGTAACAAAAACACTCATCAGCCTGGGAAGCCACCTAGGCTCATTTAACAACGAAAAATAGGGGTAAATCGTGAAAGGCACCACCGCACCATCCGCAAAGCGCATCATGGCCATCACCGCACTGGCCATTTCCGCAGCAGTTTTGTTCACCGGCTGCGCCTCGGCCAGCGCCGATAAGGCAGCCACCGCAACACCAAGCCCAACCAGCACCAACCCGTATGGCGGCTTCAAGGTAGATCCACCTGCCGCCACCGACATCGTGCTTACCGTAACCGGCACCAAGACCAATAACTACACCATGGGTCAGCTTGAGGCACTGGGCACCCAGAAGGTAAGCCTCATGGAGCCATTCGTTAAGAAGCAGCAGAGCTTTGTTGGCGTGCCGCTCAAGAAGATCCTCGAGGCCGCCGGCATCAAGCCAACCGACCCACTGCAGACCATTGCGCTCAACGAGTACGTCTTCAAGGACACCGCCGCCAACTTTGAAACCAACGATGGCCTGATGGCCATTTCCCGCGATGGCGCCCCAATCCCTATGGACGAGGGTGGCCCAATCCGCATCATCTTCCCAAGCAGCTCTAAGTACTTCACCTACCTGGATGCTTGGAACTGGAGCATGCGCACCATCAAGGTGGGCAAGTAACAGCCGGGGCTAGCCACAGCTAGAGAGCAGATGATGCCAGACCGATTGAAAGTCAAGTGGCCAGGGGGCAAGCGGGGTTCTAAAGAACTCGGCGACGGCTCGCTTGCGCCCAAGTGGGGTCAGATTGGTCTAGCCGGAGTGCTTTTGGCCAGCATCATCATGCTCATCGCCTCCAGCCTCTCGTCCATCCAGGTGCACCAGATTGAGGGCCGGCAGATTCTGGCCGAAGAGTCAGACGCCAGCGCCCTCATCTTTGTGCAGCGTGAGTCGTTCAACACCATCGTGGCAATCAACGATTGGTCTGATGGGCTGATTACGGCACGCGATGTGCAGATTGCCCGCGCCCTGCTGGGCCAGCGTTTGGGTGTGGTTACCTCCAGTGGTCTAACCACCTACGACCAAACCACCGCCGGCTTCCAGCACGCACTGCCAAAGCTGGACGCCATCATCCGCAGCATGACCACCGTGGATGAAAAGCAGCGCGAGGCATTCACCAGCGTTCACCAGCGCCTGCTCAATCACTTCAGAGAGCAGATCATCCACCTAAACAGCAAGTTTGAGCGCCTTTCGCGCACTCAGATTCTGCGGGTGGCAGACGCCCGTGCCTCGGCAGAGCAACAGCAGGCCCTGCTGCTTCTTCTAATCCTCATTTTGGGCACCGGGCTTTCGGTGTGGCTGGCGGTAGACATTGTTCGTCAGTACAGGCGCACCAGCAGGATGCTGCGCGAACAGCGCGTGACCCTGGAAGGCGCTCAGGAGCGCGTGCTTATGCTGCACGACCTCGAGGAGGCTAGCCGCAACTGGTTGGCACTGGTTTCATCGGGCGCCAAGAGCCACCTGGTGCTCAAGCGCATCAAGGATGATCTGATGCGGTTGATGCCGGCGCTGACCCTAGACTTCATCACCAACCACAAGGGCGAGGTGGTTCTGGTTACCAAGGCGCTAAACGAGCTGACCGACGACCAGAAGCTGGTTACCGCTCGCGTGCAAGAGGTTATCCAGATCATGGCCACGCGCGACGAGAGCCAGCGTGCCCTCGAGTTCCAGCGCGACTTCGACCCACTTACCCAGCTGCCAAACCGCGACATGTTTGCCAAGAACGCCGAGGTTGCAGTGCGCATTGCCCAGCGCAACCAGCGCGTGGTGGGCATGATGCTTTTGGACATAGACCGCTTCAACGATGTGAACTCGTCGCTTGGCTATGCCATCGGTGATGACCTGCTGGTGCAGGTGGCCCACCGCCTCAGCGTGCGCATCACTGCACATGAGCAAGCCGCCCGCCTAAGCGCCGACGAGTTTGGCGTGCTGATCAGCGGCAAAGATGTGGCCGAGGTGGTTGCCCGCGCCCAGAGCCTGTTCAACGATCTGACCTTCCGCACCGAGCTGGGTGGGTTCCCTGCCGAGATCTCGATGAGTGCCGGCCTGAGCCTGTACGACCCTCAATCGCGTGACACCACCGACCTGGCCCGCTGTGCCGCCATGGCTATTTATCTGGCCAAGGCCCCGGATGAACGCCGCGGCTTTGTGGTTTACGATCGCGATAAGCACGAGAGCATTATGAACACCTGGCACGAGGAGCTTGCCGTGCGCAACGCTCTTCGCTCGGGCGAGTTTAAGGTTTACTTCCAGCCGATTGTTGACCTGGCCGATGGCCACCCGGTTGGCGTTGAGGCTCTGGTTCGTTGGGAGCGCCCAGGCTTTGGTCTTGTCATGCCGGGTGAGTTCTTGCCGCTGGTGCAGCGCGCGGGAATTATGGTGGAGTTGGGCTGGCTCATCATCGAGGATTCTCTCAAGGCCTGGCGCAACACCATCTCGCACCTTGGCAATGACTCCGATGCCAAGCCATACGTTTCCATCAACCTCGATTCCACTCAGCTGCAGGATCCAAACCTGGCCGACTTCATCATTGCCGCAGTGCAGCGCAACCAGGTGAACGCGCGCTCGGTTGTGCTTGAGGTCACCGAGTACACGCTGGTGAACGACCCCATCTCGCTTACTCAAATTCGCCAGCTTCGAGACTTTGGCATCCGCATTGCCATCGATGACTTTGGCAGCGGCTACAACAACCTGGGCCAGGCCCACCAGTTGCCGCTGGACATCCTCAAGATCGACCGCTCGTTCTTGCCAGAACCAACCCTCAGCGACAAGAGCGTGAAGCTGATCACCGATATCAAGGCGATTGCCGAGGGCCTAGACCTTGCCGTGATTGTGGAGGGTGTGGAGACGCCTGCGGTGGCAGATTCGCTGCGCCAGATTGGCTTGAAGTATGCCCAGGGCTACCTCTACAGCCGCGCGATGCAAGAGGACGAGCTGTCTATCTGGTTTGGGCATGCTTCTGTTTGAGGCCCTGCGCGGCTAGTTTCTCGCAGTCGCCCGCCGCTAGTTTTTCGCCGCCGCCGTCCGCTCGCGCCACCAGCTCTCATCCGCAACTTCGACCGCCCGCTTCTGCCGGCTGGTCGCCTGCTTTCTGGGCCACTGCCTGGCAGGCGGGGCCCCGCGAATACCTACACTCGGGGTTTGACTCAAAATATGGCCCTAAAGTTTTGACCTAAATTCTGGTCAAAAGTTTGGCACTCAAAAATGCGTCAAACCGCGAGTAACTTCAAACACCCCACCGTCCCGGGCGGGCGAGCGCGGGGTAAGCGCGGCCGGTGGCATTTTGTCGCCGGGGGAAGGCTGGCGAGAGACCAGCGGGCCCGCCTAAGCCCCGCTCTAAGCAGGCAGTGTGATGCGGGTGCAGAGCCCGCCCATGTCGCTGCGCGACAGCGAGACGCGACCGCCGTGGCGCTCCACGATGGAGGTCATGATGCTCATGCCCAGACCCGAGCCGCCGGTCTCGCGCGAACGCGACTTGTCGAAGCGCTCAAAGTGGGTGGTGCCGGCCTCGTAGGCGGCATCGGTGAGACCAGGACCGGCGTCATTCACGGTGAGCGAAACCCAAGAGGCGCCCTCAACTAGTTCAACGCGAACGGCCGCAGTGGCCGAGGTGTGACGGCGAATGTTGCTAAACAGGTTGGCGCAAAGCTGTGCCAAAAGCTCGGGGTTGCCGGGCACCACAACTGGCCCGTTCACGTAAGCCTCAATGTGGCGGCCGGGCTGCAGGTCGCGCAGCGAATCCAGCTCGATGGTTACCAAGCCTGCCAGGTCAACCTGCTCGATGCGGCCCAGGCCGTTGCCCTCGCCAATCTCGGCAAGCTGTAGCAGATCTTCAATAAGGCGCTGCATGCGGCTGGCCTCGAGGTTCATCTTGTTTAGAGACTTCTCGAGGAACTCGTCGTTGTGCTTGGCGTCTGGCTGGCTGAGCAGCTCTAGGTAGGCGCTGATCACGGTTAGGGGAGTGCGCAGCTCGTGGCTGGCATCGCCCAGAAACTGGTGCATGGTCTTCTTTGAGGCCTGCAGGCGCAACAAGATGATGTCGAGGGCCTCGCGCATCTGGCGCATCTCGGTGGTGCGGCTGCGGGTGTTTACCACCGCACGCGAACCAGCGGCCACCTCGTTTACCTGACGAGCCAGCGAGGTGATCTTGCGCACCGGAATGCTGGTGAGAATCCAAAACAGCGAGAACTCGATGGCATCGCCGGCCAGGGCAATACCCAGCGAACTCCAGCCATTACTGGCCGCAAGCGCACCGCCCGAAACCGTGAGGATCAGTCCGGCGGCAATGAGGTTGAGTTGGGTCTGTAGCTTCACGCGAGGTTACCCCCGTCGGCAGCCTCCGCGCCCGCTCCGGCGGCCAACTCATCGGCGCCGTCGGCCCCCTCTGCGGTGATCATGAAGCCAATGCCACGCACGGTCTTGATGCCCTGCCAGGTATCGGTGTGCAGTTTGCGGCGCAGATAGAAGATGTAGGTGTCAACCACGGTGGCGTTGGTGGCAAAGCCCATGCCCCAAACCGCGTCCAGCAGGGTTTCTTTGCGCAGGGTCTTGTTGGGGCGCTGCATCAGGTAGCGCAGCAGCTTGAACTCGGTGGGCGATAGGTCTACCACCTGGCCGTTGAGGGTCACGGTGTGCTTCTCGTCCAGCAGCTCTAGCGGGCCAACCACCAGCGCGGTTGGTTCGGCCTTGCCGCCGCTTCGGCGCAGAATAGCGTTTACGCGCAGGATCAGCTCTTCCAGACGGAAGGGCTTGGTCACGTAGTCGTCGGCGCCCAGTTTGAAGCCGCGGGTAACGTCTTGGCTGTCGTGGCGGGCGGTTAGCATCAGCGCGGGGGTTTCGTTGCCCATCTCGCGCATGCGCGTCAGCAGCTCGTAGCCGTCCATTCGGGGCATGTTGATATCAGCGATGATCAGGTTGAACGAGTCCTCGCGCATCAGCTTTAGGGCCTCAAAGCCATCGGCCGCCGCGGCCGTCTCAAAGCCGGCAATGTGCAGCGAGTCGCACAGTACCTCGCGGATACCGCTCTCGTCATCAATCACAAGGATTTTTGCCATGCCCCCAGCCAACCACTTAACAGACTCTTCCAACGATATTGCACATCTATTCAAATAAGTTTCTAAAGAAGCACAATGCATCATTGACTTGTTGCAGTTACACCACCCAACACCCCTAAACCAAAGTGAAACCCGGCGGTATACCTCCCCAAGATAATCGCCGGGTAACTGCAACTTAGTTACAAAGAAGTACTGCCTGATTAGCGTTAGATACAGAAATACTCATTGTTACAACTGCACAGAGGGTCGGCCTGCCAGGGCCGGCCCTCTCTGCATTCCAGCTGCGTCGGCGGCCAGCACAAATGCTTGAAACATGAACGCAATTCACTTAGCATCAGATGTAACGCACGATGTGCGCACAAACCTCGACAATCTGGTGGTCCAAATGGAAAAAAGTCAGCGAATCTTTGTCCGCGCCACAGCGGCTCAGAAGGCAATCATCGAGGCTGCCGCTGAGGCCACCAAAACCTCGGTCTCTGAGTTCATTCTGGAGAGCGCGATTCGCGATGCCCGTGACGCTATCCAGGACAAGACGGTGTTTGTAGTTTCGCCTGAAGTCTTTGACCAAATGGAAGAACTTCTGGCTGCGCCTCCTGTCCCAAACCCTGGGCTAGAGGAGCTGCACCGTCGTGCCGACGCTTTTTGGGCAAAACATGCAGCCAAGTAGTGTTTATCCACTCACAAAACATCACGTCCTAGAAAGGTTTGAGTCGGGCAATGACTCGCTAGACAACTGGCTGCACAACATTGCACGGCAGGCTGCTGTGGCCAACACCTCCCAAACATTTGTTATCGCTGACGAAGCCAATGTGGTTTTGGGTTACTACAGCCTGGCCGCGGGTTCGCTCATCCGGCTTGAAGCCATTCCTCGAGCTAAGCGCGGAGCGGGTAAGCACCCCATACCCATTGCGCTAATCACTCGTTTAGCAGTAACACGGTCGGCTCAGGGACAAGGCATCGGCGGAGCGTTGCTTCGGGATGCCCTCCTTAGGGTTCGGGCTATTCGAGATCAAATTGGTATAAGGGTGCTTGGCGTGCACCCCACCGATGAAAACGCCAAGGCGTTTTATCTGAAGTTTGGCTTTCGGGAATCACCAATCGAGTCCGGACTGCTGCAGCTTGTGCTCTAGGGCGGGTTCCCCTAAAAAACGCTAAATTTGACCCTGTGGACAACGACAAGATCATTACCCTTACCGGCGCCTTCAAGAACGCCGGCGATTACCTCATTGGCCACCGCGCCCGCGCCCTACTGGCCGCGCACTTTCCGGGCACCCAGATCATCGATGTAAACCGCCGCGAGGTAACCGAAAGCCACTACGAGCTGTTCAACCAAGCCCGCGCTGTGCTGCTTACCGGTGGCCCCGCCTACCAGGACAAGGTCTACCCGGGCGTCTACAACATCGACCTGGCCAAGATCAACGTGCCAGTTGTGCCTTACGGCCTGGGATGGAAGGGCAAGCTGGGCCAAGAACCCGAAGACTTCCGCTTCACCGAAGGCGCAACCAACTTCGTCCAAAAGATCCACCACGACAAGACCCGCTTCTCAAGCGCCCGCGATCACCTAACTCTGCGCATGCTTGCCGCCAACGGCGTGGAGAACGTTGCCATGACCGGCTGCCCGGCCTGGTACGACGAATCCAAACTGGCCCAAGACTTCACCTTCAACGCCAACCCAAAGCGCGTTGTGCTGAGCATGCCGGCCGTGCCTCAGGCCCAGATTCCGGCGATCATGGCCAAGCTTGCCAAAGACTTCCCTAAGGCCCAGCGCTTCCTCAGCTTCCAGGCCGGCTACACCAGCACCCACAGCAAGAAGAGCGCCGAGTACACCCGCTGGAACCGCCAGATGGCCCTGCGCGGCCTGCTGCACGGCTTCAAGCCAATCGAGTTTGCCGGCAACTTCCCTAAGTTTGAGCAGTTCATGCAAACCGTAGACTTCCACATTGGCTACCGCGTGCACAGCCACATCTTCAGCCTCAGCCAGCGTAAGGCCAGCATCCTCATCGCCGAAGACTCCCGCGGTGTTGGCCAGGTGGCAGCCATGGGTGGCAGCGCGCTAAGCGCCCACGATGACGTGCAGCTGGTTCGCGAGGCTATCGATAACCTTTGGGCCACTGAGGGCACCTCGATCCAGACCGCCGTGGAAACTATGCGCACCACTCACACCGAGATGCTGCGCTTCCTCCACCAGCTCTAGGCTCATATCGCCCGTAAACTAGGGTAAGTTATCCCCATACCATAGGATAATCGCATAACCTATGGTATGAATGACTTATGGCAGAGGAAAACACGGATTTCCACGTGAATCAATCGGGCGCTGCCCAAAGCGTCTGGCCTGCAGTAACTTACGAAAAGTTGCCGTGGGTGGCGCAGCGCGCGATCGCTGCATCCAACCGCCAACTGAAAGCCGCCCAGGGTCCATACTCGGCCGCAGTTCCTCCAATGATTGCAGGACTGAACCCGGTCCTCAGTGGCCAACTGCTAACCGATTGCACCGATGCCGCCGCGGCATTAGCGCGCTTCGATGCCCAAAGCCAGCTGCAAGAACTTCCCTTTGCGGCTGTATTGCTGAGAACCGAAAGCGCCTCAAGCTCACAAATTGAAAACCTTAGCTCTAGCCCCAAGCAGTTAGCGCTGGCCGAACTTGGTGTTTCCAAATCCTCGAATGCAAACTTGGTTGTCGCAAATGTGCGCGCTATGCAGGCGGCCCTTGCTCTATCGCAAAATCTTGACGCCCAGGCCATCATTCAAATGCACAAGGCTTTGCTTGAGGGCTCAGCACCAGGAATCGTTGGATCGTGGAGAAATGAACCAGTGTGGATTGGTGGGAGTTCATTCTCTCCGCACAACGCCGATTTTGTGCCCCCTGCCCACACCCGAGTTCCCTCAGCTGTGGATGACCTGCTTCAATTTTCGGACCGCACGGACATAAATCCGATTGCGCTTATTGCGCTGGCTCATGCGCAGTTTGAAACCATTCACCCCTTTGAGGACGGAAACGGCAGAACCGGTCGCGCCCTAGTGCAGGGAATGTTGCGGGCCGCAAACTTGACTCGAAATGTCACAGTACCGGTCTCAGCCGGGCTGCTTTCAAATACCCAAAGGTACTTTGATGCCCTGCAGCAGTATCGAAGTGGCCAGATTGAGCCAATAATTCAGGTCTTTGTTGAGGCTGTGTTTGCCGCTGTGACAAACGCCACGTTTTTACGAGAGAATCTCGAAGCCCTTCATTCAAAATGGAGGGTTGCAGTCAAAACAAGGCGCGACTCCGCAGCACTTCGCCTTCTAAACCTGCTGAGCAAGTACCCAGTTGTGAATGTGGCCGTGGTTATGCATGAACTAGAGGTTGGAGACATGACTGCTATGGCGGCGATCAACAAGCTGATTGAAGCGGGAATACTCCAGCCAACCTCGCAAAATAAGAGAAACCGAACTTGGCAATCTCTGGAAGTGCTGCAGGCGCTTGACAGCTTTGGAGCCCGTGCAAAACGCGGTTAAGAAAGGTGATAACTGAACGATTCGCCGGTGCCAACCAAGCGATCATGGATGAAGCTGGCTTGGCTTCCGCTAAAACTAAGCCACCAATTGTTGTCAATCTCAAGGGGTTCGCCAACAATTGCCGATTGCTCTAACACGGCAAGGCAAGTACCAACTGGATGCCTAACTGATGGGTATTTGATTGCATCAAGTTGCGCTGCCTTCACCTTGGTGGCAAAACTCTGAGAATCTGAATAATCGTGTTTGTCCAGCCAGGCCACGAGGTCTTCTTTGAAATCATCATGGCTGGCATCGATTACTTGCCCACTGACCTTCACGCTGAAAACTTGCAGGGTAAGCGCTTTGATCTCACGCTTTGGGTTGTAATCGTCAAGAAACTGCTTGCGGTGCCACGCGTGCTCAATAAGGGCAGTCTTTATGTCGAAAGCCGAATAGAAAACACCATGACCGCCTACCGGCCTAAACCGGCTCGGCCGATTTACCCAGGGCCCATACTTGAACGGCCCTGAAATGAGAGTGTTAACGGAATATCTAGGGACCAAATCCTCTAAGTTCAAACCGAGGAGCTGCTCTGAAAATGCGGTTTCATTTGCGTTATCTACCAGTTTGGCCAAAACTTTTGTGCCCCTCGGAGAAGTACAGCGCCAAACCGTTGCCTCAAATGATGTTGCTCTATCTATGACCTGCGTAGGTTTCCAGGTAGCCAAGTACGTTCACCAGCCCCTCGGCGCTGGTAACCAGGTTTGCAGGAATGCCGCCTAGTCCGCGGTTCTCGCTGGTGAACCATTCACGTTCGTTATCCGGATCATCAAAAAGCGATCCAAGAGCTATGTAGACCCTAATGAAGAGTTTGGCAATCTCAGCAGTCTTTCCGGACATGGCTTTGGTTTCTTTGCCGTCAAACATTCGACTAACAGTCGCGGGGCTGACACCCAAGATTTCGGATAGCTTCGCTTGGTTTACATGAAGTTGAGAGCAAGTGTTTATTACTGCCTTAATAAGCACGCCAGATTCACTCAATGGCGATTCGCTAAAAATTGTCACTTCATATCCTTCCCTGATGAAGAAAATCTATCAAATCTTTCTCAAGAAAGAAATAGTGAATTCCAGCCGGATTTCAAGAGTTTCATCCAAGGCTACAGAAGCAGGCGCGATCAACAAAAACTGTGGAAAACACAAACTTTGGCCAGCACCGTAACAAAACGCATCCCTAGCCGTATATAAGTAGTGTCTGACACAATAGACAGAAGTGGTTTGAGGGGAAACCAAGCCCCCTACCTGCCACACAACTTATAAAGAGGAATACATGGCAGTCAAGAAGCGTAAGCTTCGTGCGGTGTCGGCTAACGAGCCGATCACCGTTGAAACTGTCGTGCACCCTTCCCAGCTCTCCTTCGAAGATGAGTTTGAGGCCCTGCTTGATGCAGAGGGTGACGCCGAGTTTGGCGAGATCCAGCTAAAAGACACCGCCAGAACCGCCAACGCCGCAGACAACCAGCGCGCCACCCTGGCCACCTGGACTTCGCAAGACTTTGCCAGCATCTACACCCGCTTCCGTCCGCACTTAGAGCGCTATTCCAAGCGCTGGCTAAGCAACCCTTCGCAGATCGACGAAGTGGTTCAGGACGCATTCCTATACCTAATGGTCACCCTGCCAGAGCTTGACAGCGAGATTGGCGTGCTGCGCTTCCTTAAGTGGAAGACCCGCCTGCTCTGCCTAGACGTCATTCGTGCCAGTGGCCGCGCCCAGCTTCGCAGCGTAGACGACTACGAGCACACCCTAGAAGCAGATCTTCCAGAGCACTCGGCCGCACTTGAGGCCGCCGATGATGCCGCCGTGGTTCGCTTGGCTCTAAGCAAGCTAAACCCACGCCACCGCGAGGTACTGCTTGCCACCATGTATGAGGAGAAGAGCATCTCCGAGGTTGCCTTGCAGCTTGACCTCGCCGAGAACGCCGCTCGCCAGCTTCTATTCCGCGCCCGCGCCGCCTTCAAGGTTGCCCTCATTGGCGATGTTGACACTTCGGGCATGAGCGCCTCGGCCATTCTTTCGGTTGCTGCGCGTAAGGCCGGCACCGAGATGCAGAAGCAGGGCGCCAAGGCCCTGGTTTCGCTGTTCGTTTTGGTTCTTGCCATCGGCTCGTACTTTGCCTTCACCGGCCGCACCAACGATGCCACCCACGAGAGCGTGGTTGCCGCCCCAGAGATCCCAACCGGCAATGGCTCAACCGCTGCTGCCTCGGCTCTTTCGGCCAGCGCCAATCAGGCTGCAACCGCAGCCAGCGCAAGTGCCGCAAACGCCCACAGCGTTCTAGCCCACAAGGCTGCCAGCTCAATCGAGATTGCCAGCACCTCCAGCAACGCCCTCAGCTCAGACCCAATCGCAGCCAAGACCGCTGCTCCAAAGGGTTACGTAAACGAGGCCCAGCTTGCAGCAACCGCAGCCGGCGGCAACCAGCAGAGCGTAATGGTTTACCCAGGTGGCTTTGGTGCCGCAGCAGCCGGCAGTGGCCAGGTTTACTGGGTTACCCCAGACAACAAGGACTACAAGGCCAGCTTTAGCTACACCCAAGGCTTGGGTCTAAGCGCCTTTACCTTCTACTTCCTGGTTGAAGGCCTTAGCTACACCGCATACGTGCAGCAGCTTGAGGCATCCACCGATGCCCAAGGTCACTTGATTTTCACAGGCAAAATCACAGACATCATCGATAGCCAAAATGTAGTATTGAGTAGTACAGCGTTATCGGGGGCTCAAGTTTCGCTTGTTCTTCCAAACGCCAGTCTGATCAATGGTGTTCAGAGTGCGGTTCTAACCATCGCACCCCGCGCGTAATCCGCGCCAAATACATTCACTTTAAATTTTTCAAAAAAAGTCTTCGCCTACCGTAACAACCGTTGCGCGTCTGCGTTAATAAGATTGCAAGGATATTGGACCTCCTGCTTGGTTGGCGGCCTGGTGTTCTTGCAAGGGAGCCTCGTAGAGACTCTCAAAACCAAGAAAACAAACAAGAAAGAGACAACATGTCTAACACTCTGTTCCGTAAGGGACTTGTGGCGGCAGCTATCGCAGGCCTCGCGGCTACTGCATTTGCTGGTACTCCAGCATTCGCAGTTGCAGGCGTAACCCTAGCTCCGACCACCGGTACCGGTACCACCGTTCTTGCTGGTGACGCGTTCTCGCTTACCGCAACTTCTAGCTCTGAAGTACCTTCGAGCAGCTACGGCACCCTCAAGTTCAAGGTGACCAACGTTGACGGTGTTGCAGCAAACGCACACACCACTGGCGCTACCGATGGCACCAACAGCGTTAACGTAGGCTCGACCCCAATTACTGCCACTGCAGCAGCTTCGATTGTTCTTGCTCCAGTTGGCAACATTGCAAACAATGTCGCAGTTGTAATCGACGGCGGCACTGCAGCTACCACTGCTCACTTCACCGTTGCTGCGTTCCTGGACGCAAACGGCAACGGCGCAGTTGACTCGGGCGAGCTCGTTGGCACCCAGACTGTAACCTTCCTAAAGGCTGCAGACGTAACTGCCACCACTTCGATCGACAGCATTTTCACCAACGCACAGACTGCAAACGCAACTGTTGTAGTAACCAGCGCAGGCTGGAACACTGCTCAGGCAAGCGCTCCACGCCTGTCGTTCACCAACGGTGTTGCAGCTGACATTGCTGTTCCAACCGGAACTAAGGCAACTTCGTACTCGTCGGCAAACAGCCGCTACGAGCTAAGCGCTGCTCTAGTTACTGCTGCACTTGCAAAGGGCACCATCGTCAACGCTCAGGCAGTACTTGCTAGCACTAACGTTGGAACCGCTGCATCGACCACCGTTGCTGACAAGGCAATTGCGACCTTGGTTCCAACTGTTACCAAGTCGAGCACCGCACAGGGCACCGTTACTACTAACGGAATCAACAGCGGTACTTTGCTTCGCGCTAGCGGTAACGCAGATGCCTACAAGGTTCTAACCAACGGTACTTTCGTTGTAAAGGCACTTGCTTCGGACGCAACTCCAGCGCCTGTTGCTGGTCGCACCGTTAAGTTCGTTGTAAACACTGCTGCAACCCTGAGCGCAACTGCTGGTGCAGTTGTTAGCATCACCATCAACGGAACCACCTACAACACTGCTGCTGCTCTTGCTGCTGCTAACACTGCAGGTATCACCGCTGTAACCGGCGCTGACGGCAACGCTGTTGTAACCATCTCGACTGTCGGCTTCACCGACGGCCAGGGTATCAGCGTCGTAGCTAGCGAAGAGGGAATCTCGAACACCGTTTACGCTGTTGCAACCGACGCGGCTTACACCGCAGTTGTTTCTGCAGGTAGCTCGTTCCAGACCGCTATCGGTGGCACCCAGAACGTTTCGCTGATTGTGGCTGACCAGTTCGGTACCCCAATTGCTGACGGTTCGGACGCAATCGCAACTTCTGCTGTAGCTGGCGGTAACCCAGTTCCTGCAACCGTAGTAGTTCCAGTTGTAGCAGGTAAGGCAACTCTTGCACTTGCTGACACCACCGGAACCGCAACCATTGGTGCACGCACCATTACCTGGACTCTAAAGGTCGCTAAGCGTGATCCAATCACCCTTAACTACCCTGCAGGTATTGCTGCAAACACCACTGTTGTTGTAAACACCACTGCAAACGCACTAGACCTAGCTCCTGCTACCGTTTCGGTAACTGGTGCAGGTGCTGTAACCCTTGCAACTGGTACCACCAACTACACCACCAACGCAGCAATCGAGATTCAGACTGGTGCTTTCTCGGCTAACGACGCTCGTCTAGGCCAGACTGCAAACCCAACCCTCGTAGCTAACGCTGTTGGTCACACCTACGCACTAGCACTTGCTGGTAACGTTGCTTCGGTTTCGTCGCCAACTCACACTGCTGCTGGCATCGTTGGTACCAACGTAACCATCAGCAAGGCAGGCGACCTGTTCTACGATGCAGCCACTGGCGTTTACGCCCTTGACAGCATCACCGTTCAGACCACTGCAGCTGGCGCTTACGCTGTAACCGTTTACTCGCACGTTGCTGGAACCCAGACCCTCGCAATTGCTGCTGGTGCAGCAACTTCGACCCTGGCTTACACCATCGCTGCTCCTACTGCTGCTGCCGGCGCTGATGTAATCATCACCGCACCTGCAACTGCTCTCCCAGGCACCACTATCACCGTTTCTGCAAAGGTTGTTGACAAGTTCGGCAACACTGTAGGCGACGTTGCTAACGCTGGTGGCGTAAACCCTACCTACACCTTGGTTCTTTCGGGAATCGGTGCCGGTTTCACCCACAACACCCTAACCGCAGGTACCGAGACTAACTACGTAACCTTCGGTGCAAGCGACGTTGGTACTGTCAACGTAACTGCTACTTGGGACGTTGACGGTACTGCAACCACTAACGCAACCGTAACCAAGACTGCAAAGATCGTTGTCGCTGCTGCTTCGGCTGCAAAGACCTCGGTTGCTGCTGGTGCAAGCCAGGCTCAGGTTGGCGCTGCTGTTGACGTGACCGCTACCGCTACCGACGCTGCTGGTGTTCCAGCTGCAGGCGTAGTTGTAACCTTCACCGTTGCTGGCCAGGGCTACCTAAGCACTGCAACCGCTACCACCAACGCAAAGGGTGTTGCAACTGTCAAGCTCGTTTCGAACGTAGCTGGCATGAACACCGTTTCGGCTGCTGCTAACGGCACTGCTGTTGCTGCAACCACTGCTGTTACCTTCGGTAACGCTGACGCTAACCTAAGCTTCAGCTCGTCGAAGCACACCGCGATCGTAAACTACGAGTTCGCTGGTAACGCAAAGGTTGTAGTTTCGGTCAACGGCGTTCGCGTCAAGACCGTCTACCCAGCTGACGACCTAGTTGGCAGCATCAAGGTATCGCTAAAGAAGGGTAAGAACAAGGTCACCGTTTCGGTTGCTGGCGTTGTTACCGACGTTCGCACCGTAACCACCAAGTAGTCAAACTACTTAGTGGCGATGTGATCGCCTTCTAAACACAAGATCCCCCAGGCCTTAGGGTCTGGGGGATCTTGCTTTTAACCTCACAGCGGCTAGGTGGGTTGCCGTGCAATTCACCTGTTGTTCACTTACCAAATAGCACTCATTCAACTGGTAACGAAAAAATAGAAAGTATGAGTGAAGCCCCAGTTAGCGCACCTGCGCCCAGCAACGCTCCTGTAAAGCGCAAACTAAGCGCCAAGCCACACTCGGTAGCAGACCGAGTGTTCTATGGCCTAGCTCGCAGCGCCGCATACGGAGCCATCGTCTTGGTAGGCCTGATCCTGGTCTTCCTGCTAATGCGCAGTGGCGGCACCCTAGCCCAGCAGGGCATCGGCTTCATCACCGGCAACACCTGGAACCCAACTCTCAACCCTGTAAAGCTGCAGGTTGGCCCAATGCTCTGGGGTTCCATCCTCATCGCCATCCTCGGCGTAATCTTCGCGGTACCGCTTAGCGTCGCCGCCGCCTACTTCATCGAGTTCATGGCGCCAAAGCGCGTGGCCTACGTTGGCACCATCGTCATTGACCTACTAGCTGCCATCCCATCCATCGTGATTGGTCTCTGGGGTCTGCTGGTATTCACCCCGGTAGCCGCCCACTGGGCAGAGCTGCTAAACGGTGGTCTTGGTTGGATTCCAATCTTTGCCAATGACACCGGCAACTACGTTGGAACCCCATTCATAGCTGGCTGGATTGTGGCCGTAATGATCGTGCCAATCGTCACCTCGGTTGCCCGTGAAATCTTCTCCCAGATGGACCGCGACATCATCAACGCAGCCCTGGCCCTGGGTGGCAGCAAGAGCACCTCGTTCTTCAAGGTGATTCTGCCAACCGCTTCCGGAGGTATCGTTGGTGGCGTTCTGCTTGGTGTGGGTCGTGCCCTTGGCGAGACCGTGGCCATCTTCTTCGTTCTGAACCTGTCGTTTGACATCAACTGGGGTCAGATTCTGCAGAACAAGGGTGGCTCTATTGCCTCGCTTATCCTCAGCAAGTTTGGTGAGGCCGGCCCAACCGAGATTGGTGGCCTAATGGCTGCCGGTCTGGTGCTGTTCATCATCACCCTGTTGGTCAACTGGGTTGCAGCCGTAATCGTAAACCTAGCCCAGCCATGGAGACGATAATGAGCACCACCACCTCGATGGATCCAGGCAACCTGGGCCCAAACCCGCGCCCAGCAACCGCGCCTTGGCAGGTTCCAAACCCACGCCGCCGCATGCAGCTAACCTTGGCAGCCGTTCTGCCGGCAGTTGTTACTGTTGCCGCCACCCTAATCTTCAACATCGACCTAACCATCGCCCTGGTGCTGGTTTGGCTTCCGCTGCAGCTGATCACCTCCATCACCGTTGGCCGCCGTATTTACGGTAAGAAGGGCACCGGAGACGCACTGCTAAACATCTTCACCCTGTTCTTCAGCGGTGTGGTTGCGGCTCTGCTTTCCAGCGTGCTTTATTCCGTTATCAGCGCGGGCTTCAAGGCCATGAGCTGGCAGTTTGTTAGCCAAAACAGCATCTACATCACCCCAACCACCAGCCTCGACTACGGTGGCGCCGGACACGCAATCTTGGGCTCGATCATCATGGTTGGTCTAACCACCATTGCCACCGTGCCACTGGGCATCCTGGTTGCGGTGTACCTCACCGAAACCCGCGACCGCGCCCGTGGTGCAGTTCGCACCCTGGTTCAGGCCATGTCGGGTCTGCCATCGGTGGTTGCCGGTCTGTTTGTTTACTCGGCGCTTATTGCCACCGGCATTGTGCAGCAGGGTGGTTGGCTGGGTTCGCTGGCCATGCTGCCGCTGATGCTTCCTACCGTGGCCCGCGTTGCCGAAGAGGCGCTGCGTTTGGTGCCGGTTGAGCTTCGCAACGGTGCGCTGGCACTGGGTGCTCCTGCCTACCGCGCCTTCCTGCAGGTAACCCTGCCAGCGGCCCGCAGTGGTCTTATCACCGCGTTCATCCTTGGTATTGCCCGCGTAATCGGTGAGACTGCACCGCTGATTGTTGCGGTGGGTACCGCCAATGGCACCGTGGTAGACATCACCAAGCCAATGGCCGCGCTGCCTAGCTACATCTATCAGTTTGTATCCAACAGCTACGACTCCAGCATTCAGCGTGCCTGGGGTGCGGCGCTCATGATCTTGATCCTAGTTGCTATCTTGTTCACCGCGGCTCGTTTGGTAAGCAGCAAGAAGCCTGGCTCAAAGCGTTCGAAGAGAAAGTAAAGACATGTCAGAAAAGGCACACCTCCGCGCTAAAGACGTAAACGTCTGGTTTGGCGAGCGTCACGTTCTTCGCGATGTCAACCTAACCTTCCCTGCCAACCAGGTAACCGCGCTTATCGGCCCATCGGGTTGCGGTAAAAGCACCTTCCTGCGCACCCTAAACCGCATGCACGAGCTGATTCCTTCGGCCGGCTTTGCTGGTGAGGTTTTGCTGGACGACAAGGACATCTACGCACCGGAGATGGACCCAACCAACGTGCGCCTTAGCATCGGCATGGTTTTCCAGAAGCCAAACCCATTCCCAACCATGAGCATCAAGGAGAACGTTCTCTCTGGTCTCAAGCTTTCGGGTCGTAAGGCCGGAAATGCCGAAGAGCTGGTTGAGACCTCGCTTCGCCGTGCCTCTATTTGGAACGAAGTGAAGGACCGTCTAAACGATCCTGCGCTTTCGCTCTCGGGTGGCCAGCAGCAGCGTCTCTGCATCGCTCGCTCGTTGGCAATGAACCCAGAAGTGCTTCTCATGGACGAGCCTTGCTCGGCTCTTGACCCAGGCTCAACCCGCCGCGTGGAAGAGACCATCATGGAGCTCTCGCCAGAGATGACCATCGTTATTGTTACCCACAACATGCAGCAGGCTCAGCGCATCTCCGACCAGACCGCGTTCTTCCTAGCTGAAGACGGCAACCCTGGCCGCGTTGTTGAGTTTGGCTCCACCGAATCGGTGTTCAACACCCCGATTGACCCACGCACCAACGACTACGTGAACGGTCACTTCGGCTAAATTCACAAGCGTTTCACAAAATGGGCATCCCGCTGGGGTGCCCATTTTGCTTGGGTTTTGTGGGTTTTGGGGCTGAAGGTGAACTGAAAGTTAACCTTCGGTTCACCACTTGCACACCTGGGTAATGAGGATCTGTTTACCTTCCAAACTGAAACTGGAATCATCCGTAATAACGGTCCATTACTTAGGAGAAAATCAATGCGCAAGACCGCTGGCCTAATCGCCGCAATTGCAATCACTGCTTCGGCGCTAATCGCCGCTCCAGCACACGCTGCTGGTGCCACCATCACTGCTGGTGGTTCTTCGTTCGCCGGTGGAATGGTTGCAACCTGTGCAGCTAACTACAACGACGCCACCATCAACTACAACCCAGAGGGTTCGGGTGGCGGTAAGACCAAGTTCGCCGCTGGCACCTACGACTTCGCTGGCACCGACTCGCTATACGCAGCTGGCGCAGAGGCAAAGAACTTCACCTACGTACCACTACTAGGTGGCCCAATTGCTCTTGCATTCAACGTTGACGGCGTAAAGAACCTGCGTCTAGACGCAGCAACCGTAAGCGGCATCTTCATGGGTACCATCACCAAGTGGAACGACGCAGCTATCGCCAAGCTCAACAAGGGTGTAAAGCTTCCTGCAACCACCATCACCCCTGAGTACCGTGGCGGCACCTCGGGTACCACCAACAACTTTGCTGGTTACCTAAAGGCCAACACCAACGCTGGCTGGACCCAGAACGACAGCTGGTCGCTATCTACCGGTAAGAGCACCCCTGCAGGTACCGCAAACGCCAACAGCACCGCGCTGATCGCATCGGTAAAGGCAACCCCTAACTCGATCGGTTACGTAGACCTAAAGGACGCTATCTCCAGCAACCTAAGCTACGCATTCCTTCAGAACGCTGCCGGTCAGTTTGTGAAGCCAACCGCAGCTGCTGCAGCTAAGTTCCTATCCACCATGACCCCTAACGCCAACGGTTCGGTAACCATCGACTGGGCTAAGAAGGTTCCTGGTGCCTACAACGCATCGCTATTCACCTACGGTCTTGCACACACTGCAACCAGCAACAACGGTGCAGCTGTAAAGAGCTTCTTCGAGTACATGCTGAACACCTGTGTTCCTGCTAACGGCACCCGCCTGGGCTTCGTTGCACTTACCGGTGCAATCAAGGCTAAGGCTCTTGCTCTAGCAGCCAACATCAAGTAACAGTTCTAAATGTTGGCTGGGCGCTCTGGCACTCAGGGCGCCCAGCCGCTACATTTACTACCAAACTACTAGGGAATGACATGTTTGCTAAGTCTGCCAAGCTGGCACTGATTTTGGGCGTAGCCGCCCTGGGTCTAACCGCCTGCACTCCACCAATGCCACCAGAGGTAAAGGCGGCGCTGCTGGAGCAGACCTACACCTGCGTAGACGGCAACGTCAACGTGGCTTCGGGTGAAGCTTTGACAGACGCAGTTTCATCCATTCAGGGTGCAATGCAAGGCGCTTGCCCAAGCATGGCCATCGCACCTGTAGACGCTGCTTCGGCTACCGCGGCAGACACCGGCATCTACATCTCGGCAGTGGCTCCAACCGCTGCTCAGTGTGTACCTGCCAACACCGTTCCTTACGCACTAGACGCTGGTCTGGTAGTTGCATCGCTGGCTAACGCAGCCGGTGTTCAGCTAAGCCCAGCAACCGTTGCAGGCATCTTCGATGGCAGCATCACCAAGTGGGATGACGCCAAGATCACGGCCGACAACGCCGGTGCCTCACTTGATTCCGAGCCAATCTCGGTCATTCCGGTTACCGACAAGAATGCCAAGGCTGCTTTTGCTGCCTGGTACCAGCACCTAACCGGTAAAACTTTCGCTCCTAAGCTGCTAACCACCGTCAAGACTGGCGAGACCGTTGCAGACCTAGGAGACATGACTGAGGGCAGCGTTGCACTTATGCCATTCAGCACCTTCAGCCTCTACTCGGTGAACGCAATGACCATTCCGCTAGCCGCCAACATCTTGGTGGGTGGCAAGGATGCCTCAGGTTCCCCGGCCATCGCTACTCCAGATGTAACCGGCATTGTTTCTGCCGGTACCCAGTTGGCGGTGACAAAGACCGACACGCAGGTGTCGGTGAAGATGAACTTTGCTGCCAAGGCTATGCCGGCTGCAGGTTCTGACGTAGCCGTAACCCCTTATGGCGCCATCTACCCAGTGAACATGGTTCTCTGTGCAACTGGCGGCACCGGAAAGACCGCGAACAAGGTAACCCACGCTGTGGCTCGTTACATGCTTCGCCAAGACTCCCAGGGATCGCTTACTGCGCTAACTGGGTTGCCAGACCTCGTACGTGCCTCGGCACTAGACGGAGTTGCGGCAGGACTGCCAGATCCAAAGATTCCGGCAGCAACTAACTAAAAACTTTCGATTTCATAAACCTCCACCCACTTACCCAACAAAGGAAGAAAACAAAAATGACCAAGAAGATCATCGCTTCGGCTGTTCTAGCTGCTGCCCTGTTCGCAGGTACCTCTGTATCGGCTGCACACGCTGCTCCAGCAGCTGCTGTTTCTGCTGCAAAGGTAACCGTTACCGCTGAGCAGAAGAAGCAGGTTGCTGACGCAGTTTCGGCTGCAGTTGACAACGGCTTCGGTGCAATCCTCGTTACCGGTTTCAAGAAGCCATCGGCTGCTTCGAAGGCACTTGCTGCTTATGCAACCAAGTACGTAGCTAAGAAGGGCGCAGAGCTAGACGTACGCGTTGCTGCAACCCTGGCAAAGAAGCTTGTAGTTGTTGCTGCCGATGAGAACACCGACGGCATCGTTATGATCAACAACCACATCGTGAACGACGGCGCTGTATTCCACGTTGCTGCTGGCACCACCTCGGTTGTTATCTCCAGCCAGTTCGAGACCCCATACGTAACCATCTCGGTTGACGGCGCAACTGGTCTAGTTGCAGGCGACAACATCGTTTCTGTTACTGCAACCGCAGCTGACGGCACCGAGAACATCTTCAGCTACGACGTAGTTGTTGGCTAATAGCTTTTAGCACGAGATTGGGTCAGCCTTCGGGCTGGCCCAATCTGCGTTTAAGGGGGTTTCTCGTCGGGGTTTCTCGGCGGGGCGGTTAGGCGCGGTGGCTGGCGCGACCGTGGGCGGCGATGGCGCCCTCGTAGATCTCGATTGAGCGCTTGTAAAGCTGGCTCTGGAACATGCTCTCGCGCAGGTCAATCTGCTTGCCGCGGCCGGCACGGATGTCCTCGTAGGCCTCGGCAAGGGTGTTTGCCAGTGACTGCAGACTTTGGCCATTCTGGCCGCTCTGGTTTGGCACACGCCAGTAGGAGTTCTCGGGTAGGTCATCGGCGATGTTCCAGTCGCACAGCACGCTTGGGGTACCCACAACTCCGGCCTCATAGACGGTCATGCCCTGGGTCTCAAAGCCCACCGAAGTCTGGATGAGGGCGTCCGCGTTGGCAAGTCGGTGCAGCATCTCGGTGTGACTTACGCGGCCAACAATGGTCACGCGGTCCTGCAGGTTGTGGTCACGGATGTATTGCTCGGCCTGCTTCTGCAGCGGGCCGTTGCCGAAGATCTGCACATGGGCGGGGATGTTGGCCAGGTTGAAGGCCTCCAAAAACTCCATCATGCGCTTTTCTTGGCTGAAGCGGCCGCTCCAGGCAAAGACTACGGGTGCGTTGGTGGGGCTGGTGCCGGCTGCGGTTGCTGCTTCACCGCGCACAGGGCGCCTCTGAGCGGCCAATACACCCTCAAGTGAGGCGTCATCCACTCCGGTAGGAACCACGTGCAGGTGGGCTGCTACGCCCATTTCCTTGGCCAGGCGGGCAAAGTGTCCACTCGGGGCAATAACGGCCTGGCTGTGGCTGCAGATTTGGCGCAGGTAGGTCCAGCCGTTTCCGCGGCCTCTAAAGCTCTGATGGTCCACCCAGCGGCCAAAGGTCTCGCTGTGCGTCCAGATCAGTAGGCGAGCCATTACGGCTCCTACCACCTGGGTGGCACCGATCATCAGCTGGGTGTGCAGGGTGTTTACAAGTGGCAGGTTTTGGCGCTGTGCAAAACCTACGCCCAGCAAGGCGCCCCACCAGTCGGCCTGCACGTGAACCACATCAACCGGCTCACCGATTTGGGCCAGCTCGGCAACGATCTGGCGATAGGCACCACCCAGGTTGGCGTTGGCGTTGTACTCGCGGTTTGGGGTTAGCGGAAAGCTTGGGTAGATGATTTGTCCGGGCTTGCTCTTGGGGGCAAACTTACTGGCGGGTGCGGCCACGGTAACTCGGTGACCGGCAAGTTCTAGATACTTCTGCTGGAGCAAAACGCTAGCCTGAACGCCGCCGAGCGACGCAGGGTTTTGGTCCAGAAATATCAGGATATGCACACTATTCAGCGTAGCGGTAGGCCGCTGAAGAGGATGCGGTTGCTGGGGCTTGCGGGCCCAAGTTTTGGGGTTCAGCTGGGCGCCCAGCTAGGGGGTTGAGCGCCCGAGTTTTGCCTTCAAGTTGAAGGTGAAACCCGAGTGCCCAAGGTAGCGAACCATAGAGTTTTTAGGCATTTCGGATGCGGCGTTTCTTGCAAATTTCTTTGAAATAGGTGGCTACCACTACATTTTTCGCGAGGTTAGCCACCTTTCCCAAAATTTAACTTTCGCTATGTGTGGTTGTCCACTTACTTTGATTTCAGATGTCTGGGGCACCGGGCATCCAAGATTTCCTGATACCGCCAGGAAGCTAGGGGACCAAATGTACGACTACAACAACGTGGTTGAATTACCGCCCACCGACATCGCCGATGCCGAGGCCTATCTGGCCAAGCAGGAGCGCGATGGCGGCAAGGTGCTATTCGGCCTAACCGGAACGCTGATGCTTGCCGGTGGAGTTGTATTTGGAAACGCCTTCGTTGCTCCGGCCCTTGCCGGCACCTCGGGTGCCAACCAGGCTGCCGGATCGTCCTTTGGAACCGCTGCCACCGCAGCCGGTCAGAATGCAGATTTGAATGCCAACACCGGCCTGGCTTCGGGTGGCGGAATTGTCATTCGCGGAGCCTCGCTCACTCGCCTTCCGGTTACTGCCGGAACTGGTGCGGGTTCGGGAAAGACCTTTGGTCGCTCTAGCGCTGGTTTTGGTTCTGGCCGCTTTGTGCAGCCTGGTGGCGCAGGAGCAGGCGCAGGTTTCTCCAGCGCCAGCCCAAGCCCGTTTACTAGCTCTTCGGCGTCGCCTAGCAGCTCACCTAGCGCCAGCGCGGATCCATCCTTGGCCGCTGCTGCCGCGTTATCCAAGATGCCTGCGCTGGACTTCTCAACAACTTCTACTGCTACCACCGCTACCGGTTCTGCTCACAGTGCTGCGGGTACTTCGGCGGTTGGCAGTGCGGCTGCTGGCTCGGCTTCGGCGGGGGCTTCGTCCACCTCGCACACCACTCAGACTGCATCGGCTGGTTCGGCCGCTAGCAACACCGGTGGCAGCAGCTCGGCTTCGGTCACTAGCGCGGCTGCGGGATCCACTTCGAGCAGTTCGTCTTCTACTTCGCACACCACTCAGGTAGCAAGCAAGACTTCCTCGTCGTCCACGCCTGCGCCAACTTCGTCGGCCAGCTCATCGTCGTCTTCAAGCCCTGCGGCCTCGCCTAGCCCAACTTCAACTTGGCGTCAGCGACAGGATTCAACTCGCACTGGCAGCACGGTGCTGGCGGCCACCGCCAGAGTGCACAACGACGACTAGGCCTCGGCGGTTCGCGCCGCTTGGCGTTACTTGTTGATTAGGTCGGCCACCGAGTTGAGAATCTCGGTTGGGCGGAACGGGTAGCGCTCAATCTCGGCCTGGTCTGAGATGCCGGTGAGAACCAGCACGGTGTGCAAACCAGCTTCGATGCCGGCAACCACATCGGTGTCCATGCGGTCACCAATCATGCCGGTGCTCTCGGAGTGCGCGGCAATCTTGTTCATGGCGCTGCGGAACATCATTGGGTTTGGCTTGCCGATAATGTACGGCTCGCGTCCGCTGGCCTTGGTTATCAATGCTGCCACCGAGCCAGTTGCCGGCAGAATTCCCTCGTGCGAAGGACCGGTTGCGTCTGGGTTGGTAGCAATGAAGCGGGCGCCGTTTGCGATTAGACGCACGGCCTTGGTGAGGTTCTCAAAGCTGAGGTTGCGGGTCTCGCCCAGCACCACGTAGTCGGGGTCTTTGTCGGTCATTACGTAACCGATCTCGTGCAGCGCGGTGGTGATTCCGGCCTCACCGATTACATAGGCGGTGCCGTTTGGCTTCTGCTTCTTGAGGAAGGCTGCGGTTGCCAGCGCCGATGTCCAGATGCGGTCTTCCGGCACGTTGAGGCCACCAGCCTGGAGGCGGGCGGCGAGGTCTCGTGGCGTGTAGATGCTGTTGTTGGTGAGCACCAGGAATGGGGTGTCGGTGTCAATCCACTGTTGGATTAGCTCTGATGCGCCTGGAATTGCGTGACCTTCGTGCACCAGCACACCGTCCATGTCGGTGAGCCAAGCGGTGATTTTGCTTCTATCTGCCATGAGTAAAGCCTACCGATTGTGCCTCTAGGCTTAAGGCATGACCGCCACCGATAACCCCTCGCCCGAGCAGACCACTTGGGGCGTTGGGCCGTGGCAGGGGGAGTGGCCGATTGATCCGGCCACCGGTGAGCTTGAGTCGATTTACGACCCAGAGCTGCTTACGGGTGGCGATTCGCGCAACGTGCTGGACAAGTACCGCTACTGGCGTATGGACGCCATCGTTGCCGACCTAGACATTCGCCGCCACAAGTTTCACGTTGCCATCGAGAACTGGCAGCACGACCTAAACATCGGCTCCATTGTGCGCACGGCCAACGCCTTCCTAGCGGCAGAGGTGCACATCATCGGGCACAAGCGCTGGAACCGTCGCGGTGCCATGGTCACCGACCGCTACCAGCACATCCGCCACCACCCAACCGTGGAGGACTTCCTGGCCTGGGCTTCGCGCGAAAACCTGCCGATTATTGCCATCGACAACGTGCCAGGTTGCCAACAGATTGAGAAGTATTCGCTGCCCGAAGAGTGTGTGCTGCTATTTGGCCAGGAAGGCCCAGGTCTCTCCGAACCGGCCATCGCCGCTTCCTCGGTGGTCTTGGAGATCACCCAGTTTGGTTCCACTCGCTCCATCAATGCCTCGGCAGCTGCGGCCATCGCCATGCACTCCTGGGTGATGCAGCACGTCTTCGCCGGCTAAACAATCCGGCAGCATACAACGTCGCCGGTGGCGGGTTGGTCGCGAAGCTGCCGGTGGCGGGTTGGTCACTTGTAGTTACTCGATGTTTGACCCAATTCTTAGTGCCAAAGTTTTGACCCAAATTTGGTGCGAAACAATGGCACCAAATTATGAGTCAAACGCGGAGTAACTCAACTCGCAAGGTCCCTCGGACCCGAGGTCCACTCGTCAACCGGCTGATAGCCGCAGTTTCTGCAGGCAGGAATCTGGGTTCCCGCAGCCCGAGCCGCCTCCTTGCGATGCATGTTTATCCATTCGGTTGCCAACTCAATCGCCGATTCAAGGCGCTCGCTTGATACAACCCCGGTGCGCCCCCTGCCTCGACGGCGACCGATGTCTCCAAAGATGGGCCATTGAGGCACAAATGGGCTGAACTCGCGGTCGGGGTATTCCTGCGCCAGAAGTTCTAGCAAGCCCGGCGCCGCCGTGTGCACCAGCTGAGCCAACTCCGAGCGATCGGCCTGAAGGTTTACCTGCTTCTCGAGAATCTCATTGAAACTGCGAGCGGTCAGCATGAAGCCAATCACCTTGTTGTGACGGAATACGGCAACCGGAGCCTCACCGGCGAGAGCAAAAATCCGAGTTGGATTTCGCTTCAGTTCGCTTATGCCAACGGCGTTGTATTCCGGCAAAACATACTGGGGAATCTGACTGATGGCTGGCGGGCGAAGGCGGTGAAGCCCTCGAGCGGTCTCAACTGATGTTTTAGGGCTCATAGCACCGAAATTAGGTCGAAACTCCACACCCAATTTCATCGATGAACTCGCCTGTGGGAAACCGCCACCCGCCAGCCTTCGATAACGGCTCGAGCCTCGGGTGCTTAGCGCAATACAGGTCGTGGGCGTGCCGGCGCGATGAGAAAGCAGGAGGGGTGACCACCACCCCGCCCACTAGCCTCAAAACCCGCCATTCGACTAGACTTTAAAGGTTGCGACATCTCGCAGCCCGAGCCGCGACGAACGCGGCAATCCCGCAATGCAAAAGGGGAATCAGCATGCCTGCAGTAGTTATCATCGGTGCCCAGTGGGGCGATGAAGGCAAGGGAAAAGCAACCGACCTTCTGGCCGAGCACATTGCCTACGTTGTGAAGTTCAATGGCGGTAACAACGCCGGCCACACCGTGGTTATTGGCAACGAGAAGTACGCGCTGCACCTGCTGCCATCCGGCATTCTTACCCCGGGCGTAACCCCGGTGATCAGCAACGGTGTTGTTATTGACCTAAGCGTTTTGTTCGAGGAAATCGACGCCCTAAACGCCCGCGGAATCGACACCAGCAAGCTGCGCGTCTCCGCAAACGCTCACGTCATCGCTCCATACAACGTGACCCTAGACAAGACCGCCGAGCGCTTCCTTGGCAAGCGTGCCATCGGCACCACCGGCCGCGGCATTGGTCCAACCTACGCCGACAAGATCAACCGCGTGGGCATCCGCATCCAAGACCTATTTGACGAGAGCATTCTTCGCCAAAAGGTTGAGGCCGCGCTGGTTCAGAAGAACAACCTGCTTACCAAGGTTTACAACCGTGCCGCAATCCGCGCCGATGAGGTTGTAACCGAGCTACTCAGCTACGCCGAGCGCCTGCGCCCATACGTAGCCGACACCGCCTACGAACTTCACCAGGCCATCGCCGGCGGCGAGCTGGTTCTGTTTGAGGGCGGTCAGGCAACCATGCTGGACGTAGACCACGGAACCTACCCATTCGTTACCTCGTCCAACGCAACCGCAGGTGGCGCCTCAACCGGTTCGGGTATTGGCCCAGCCGAGTTCAAGACCGTCATCGGCATTGTGAAGGCGTACACCACCCGCGTTGGTTCGGGTCCGTTCCCAACCGAGCTCTTCGATGACTCTGGCGAGTTCCTTCGCGCCACCGGCCACGAGTACGGCACCACCACCGGACGCCCACGTCGCTGTGGCTGGTACGACGCCCCGATCGCCCGCTACTCGGCGCGCATCAATGGCGTAACCGACTTCGTGCTTACCAAGCTAGACGTTCTAACCGGCCTGGAGACCATCCCGGTTTGTGTTGCCTACGATGTTGACGGAGTGCGCTTCGACGAGATGCCAGTGAGCCAGACTCACTTCCACCACGCCAAGCCAATCTACGAAAACTTCCCAGGTTGGACCGAGGACATCAGCACCGCACGCACCTTTGCAGACCTGCCAAAGAACGCACAGGACTACATCGTTGCGCTCGAGAAGATAAGCGGCGCCCGCATCTCGGCCATCGGTGTTGGCCCAGCCCGCGACGCCATCATCGTGCGTCACGACATGCTTGAGGCTCGCTAACCAGCAGTCTGCAAGCGGGGTTTCCAAACCCGAAATCGCTTTCCAAAAAGTGCCGCTCGCAACCCGTGGGCGGCATTTTTTTGCATAAAGCTGGCTAATTTACGCCGGATAATGCGATCAAATCGCAAAACCATTCAACCGATTGCCAGCCCCACAACCCTTATAAATCAAGCCCAACCAGCCCGTTATCAAAGCGTTACCCACTTATTTTGACAATCGGTTGCCAAAACTGGAAATTCTGACCTAATCTAATCCCATTGCTGAAACGGGATTAGAAATTGCCGACAGCAGCCCAATAACCAACCAAAGGACAGAAATGAAGCTCAACAAGCGAATCGCAGCTGCAGTTGCAACTGTTGCTCTTGGTCTCGGTGTTCTCTCTGGTGGTTCGGTTGCCAACGCAGCCAGCCAGAGCACCCTCACCATCGGCTCCATCATCGAACCAAAGTCGTGGGACCCAACCCAGGCCGACCTGGGCCACATGGCTCCGCTCTACCAGGCCGTTTACGACACCCTGATCATCCGTACCCCAGACGGTAACTACGCACCAAACTTGGCCACCAGCTGGGACTTCGGTCCTGGTCAGACCTGGATGCACCTCGTGCTTCGTAAGGGCGTCAAGTTCTCTGACGGCACCCCGTTCAACGCAGCAGTTGCTAAGGCCAACCTCGATGCCTTCATCGCAGGCAACGGCCCTTACTCGTCCTCGCTTGCCGGCGCCACCGTTCGCGTGATGGATGCCAACTCCATTCGCATCACCTTTGCCAAGGCAAACCCAGACGTGCTCTACTACCTAGCTACCACCGACAGCTACATGGCTTCGGGTAAGGCGCTGGGTACTGCAGCACTCAAGACCAAGCCGGTTGGCTCGGGCCCTTACCTTTACGATGCCTCGAGCGTTCCTGGTTCGCAGCTGGTCTTCAAGGCCAACCCTTCGTACTGGGACAAGAAGAAGATCAAGTTCAAGACCGTAGTCTTCAAGACCATCGCCGATGTAACCGCACGTCTAAACGCACTGGTCTCGGGTCAGATTGACGCCACCATCCTGGACGCCAACACCGCAGCCACCGCCAAGAGCCGTGGCCTCACCGAATACGACAACAACGTTGACTGGCAGGGTCTGATGATCCTCGACCGCGACGCCGCACTAAGCAAGCCACTCAGCGATGTTCGTGTTCGCCAGGCCATCGGCTTCTCCATCGACCGCGCTGCACTGCTAAAGGCAGTTCAGAAGGGCAACGGTACCGTCACCGAGAACGTCTTCGGTAAGGTTTCGGGCGGCTACGACTCAGCGCTAGACAGCTACTACTCGGTGGACAACGCCAAGGCTAAGTCGCTTCTCGCCGATGCCGGTTATCCAAAGGGTGTCACCATCGACATGCCATCGTGGCCAGATGCCACCATGCGTGCCCTGCTGAGCGACCAGCTTTCGGCCAGCAACATCAACATCAACTGGGTATCGGTGCCAGCCGCCGACTACCGCAACGTGTTGAAGGCTAGGAAGTTTGCCATCGCCGTTTACCAGCTTGGTTTGGCCAACGCCACCGGTTGGGTGACCATGAACTTCACCGCCACCCCAGACGCATCCTGGAACGTATTTGGCAGCACCGATGGCGTCATCTCCAGCGCCATCAACTCGGTGTACACCAACCAGAGCGCCAAGAACGTAGCCGCGCAGTCCAAGGCAATCAACGCATTCCTAGTGAAGAACGCCTGGTTCCTGCCGTTCTACCAGATGCCACAGATGTTCTTCACTAACTCACACGTGAAGACCATCAACTCGGTGGCCAACGCAGTTCCTTACCTATACAACTACGCGCCAACCGGCAAGTAGTGGCCAGGGGTGGGGCTCGCCTAAACCGGTGAGCCCCGCTCCAAACCTCCCGCAATCCTCATCTCTGCTTTCAATCCATAGGACCCCACAATGCTTCGTTTCATCACAAAGCGCCTGGCCTCGGGTGTGCTGCTGCTTCTGGTGATCAGCACAATCACGTACTTCCTGCTTTACTTCTCGGCTGGATCGGTGGCTCGCAACCTTCTGGGCGACTCGGCCACTCCGGCTCAGGTTGTTGCCAAGACCCACGAGCTTGGCCTCGATCGCCCAATTTTGGGACGCTACCTTGAGTGGCTTGGCCACGCGCTTACCGGCAACCTGGGTGTCTCTTGGTACAGCAACCAGCCAATCGTTGAGTCGCTAAGTTCGCGTCTGCCGGTAACCATGACCCTGGTGATCTTCGCCATTCTGTTGGCGGCTTCGCTGGCAACCGTGCTTGGCATGGCTGCCGCCGTAAAGGGCGGTTGGGTAGACAAGACCGTGCAGTTCTTGGCTGTTGCCGGTTTCTCGGTGCCAAACTTTGTGGTTGCCATTGTGATTGTCACCCTGTTTGCAATCAACTGGACTCTGCTTCCAGCCACCGGCTGGGTTCCGCTCTCCGACAGCGCTTCGGGCTGGGCTCTCTCGCTTATTCTGCCGGTCACCGCTTTGGTGATTGCCACCGTAGCCAGCGCCGCGCAGCAGATTCGTTCGGCGTTCAAGGATGTGCTCTCGCGTGACTGGGTTCGCACCCTTCGCAGCCGCGGCATCAACAACACCGAGATCCTCTTCAAGCATGTGCTGCGCTCGGCTGCACCGGCCGGCCTCACCGTTCTCAGCCTGCAGTTTGTGGGCATGCTGGGTGGGTCGGTCATCATCGAAAAAATCTTTTCCCTACCGGGAATCGGTCAGCTTGCGGTGGACAGCACCTCGCAGGGCGACACCCCGGTTGTCATGGGAATCGTTGTCTATTCAGTAATCGTGGTCATCCTCGTCAACCTCGCGGTTGACCTAATCAATGGCTGGCTAAACCCAAAGGTGCGTGTCTAATGCCTCTATCCACCGAAGCCGTAGCGGTTCACTCCGCTCCCATCGTGCGTGCCAACCTGGCCGCCCGCCTCATGCGCAATCCAATGGGATTGGCCAGTGCAATCGTCATCGTTGTGGTTCTCATCGCAGCGGTATTTGCCAGCGTCTTTGCACCGTTTGACCCCAACCACACCGATGCCATGAACATCATGGCGGCACCCGGCGGAACCCACCTGCTGGGCACCGATTCGGCCGGCCGCGACATCTTTAGTCGCATCCTGTTTGGTTCGCAGTCCACCCTCATCGCAGCGTTTGTCGTTGTCGTCACCTCCATTGTTCTGGGTGTGCCAACCGGTCTGATTGCGGGCTACTACGGCAAGCTTTTTGACACGGTTGCCAGCTGGATTGCCAACATGCTGATGAGCCTGCCGGCCATGATTGTGCTGCTTGCGGTTCGTGCCTCATTTGGCTCTAGCCTCATCAGTTCGATGGTGGTATTCGGTCTGCTGATTGCTCCGGGCTTCTTCCGCCTCACCCGCACCGCCGTGATGAGTGTGCGCAACGAGCTCTACGTGGATGCCGCCCGAGTCTCGGGTTTGTCCGATACCCGCATCATGGCTCGCCATATCTTCACCGTGGTACGTGCGCCAATCATCATCCAGAGCGCCATGATCTCGGGCATTGCCATCAGCATTCAGAGCGGTCTTGAGTTCTTGGGTCTGGGAGACCCAACCATGATTTCGTGGGGTGTGATGCTCAACGAGGGCTTCACCAACATCTTCACCAACCCAATGCTGGTGCTGTGGCCTGGCCTAATCATCACGCTCACCATCTGCTCGTTTGCGCTGCTTGGTAACGCACTGCGCGATGCCCTGGAAGACCGCCAGCAGATTCGCCTGTCGCGCGCTCAGAAGCGGGCTCGTGCCTCGGTGAAGCTGGTTCCTAAGGCCACCGATGCCGGGGTCGCGTATTCTGCCGCATCCGCTTCGGCGTCTTCATCGGAGCACGCCGGCGGCAACCACCTGCTCAGCGTGGACCACCTCAGCGTGGGCTACCCGCAGGCCGATGGCAGCCTCAAGTTTGTGGTGCAGGATGTCTCGCTGTTTGTAGACAAGGGCGAGGTGCTTGGCATCGTTGGTGAGAGTGGTTCGGGTAAGACCCAGACCGCATTCAGCATCCTTGGGCTGTTGCCAGACAACGCCAAGATTGCCGCCGGCCACATTGTCTTTGATGGCACCGATTTGGTTTCGCCCGATTCGGGGGTCATCAGCCAGAAGGCTATGGCAGCCTTCCGCGGTAAGCGCATTGCGTACATTCCGCAGGAGCCAATGAGCAACCTGGATCCGGCCTTCAAGATTGGCTACCAGCTGGTTCGTCCGATGACCCAGCTGTTGGGCATCAGCAAAGCCGAGGCCAAGGCGAAGGCGCTGGAGATGCTGACCACCGTGGGCATCAACAATCCAGAGCGCGTTTTCAACAGCTACCCGCACGAGATCTCGGGCGGTATGGCGCAGCGCGTGCTGATTGCCGGGGCGGTTGCCTGCAACCCAGACCTGCTTATTGCCGACGAGCCAACCACCGCGCTGGACGTTACCGTTCAGGCCGAGGTGCTAGACCTGCTGCGCGATCTGCAGAAGCGACTGGGCATGGGAATGGTGCTGGTTACCCACAACTTTGGAGTTGTGGCAGACCTGGCAGACCGCGTGGTTGTAATGCAGTACGGCCGCGTTGTAGAAACCGGCGATGTCCGCAGCATTCTGCGCAACCCGCAGCAGGAGTACACCCAGATTCTGCTCTCATCGATGCTTGAGGGCAAGACCCCAATGACCATGCTCACCGCAAGCGCAAAGGAGCCAGCAAATGTCTAAGCTGCTTGAGGTTTCCAACCTCGACGTAACCTACCCGGCCAAGGGTTTTGGCAAGCAGGGCTTCAAGGCGCTGCACTCGGTGTCCATCGAGGTGGGAGCCGGTGAGACCCTGGGATTAGTGGGGGAGTCTGGTTCGGGTAAGACCACTCTCGGCCGTGCCATCCTGGGTCTCGCGCCAATCAGTGCCGGCACCGTTCGCTTCGATGGCAAGGACATCACGGCGGCCACTAGACGAGACCGCCGACTGCTGTCGCGCGATCTGCAGGTGGTTTTCCAAGACCCATACACCTCGCTAAATCCATCGATGGAGGTTGGTCAGATTCTGGCCGAGCCGCTGCAGATTGCCGGCATGACCGGCACCGATGCCAACCGCCGCATCGCGCAGTTGCTGGATCAGGTGGGCCTGCCATCGGATGCCATCAGGCGCATGCCACGCGAGTTCAGCGGTGGTCAGCGTCAGCGTGTTGCCATCGCCCGTGCCCTAGCGTTGCAGCCCAAGCTGATTGTCTGCGATGAGCCGGTTTCGGCGCTAGACCTAACCACCCAGGCGCGCATCCTGGACCTGTTCCTGCAGATTCAGCGCGACACCGGTGTCTCGTACCTTTTCGTCTCGCACGACCTGGATGTGGTTCGTCACATTAGCCACCGCGTTGCCGTGATGTACAAGGGTGAGATTGTGGAGCAGGGCGAAGCGCTGCAGGTGACCGGGGAGCCAGTGCATCCGTACACCCAGAAGCTGCTGATGGCATCACCGGTGCCAGACCCAGACCGCCAGGCCGAAAGGCGCTCGCAGCGCAGGTTGCTGCAGGGCTCCGCCGCCACGGCCTAGGGCTTTTGGCAACCGGCGATAGACTTTTTGGAAACGGTTGCCAAGTATTGCCAAAGTTTCCAAATACTTTGAGCCAACCCAAACGATTTTGAGCCACGAGAGGAGGACACCGATGACCGACAATGACACCCCAAAGCGCGCCGCACCCACCACGGGCGCAACCATCTATGACATTGCCAAGTTGGCGGGCGTAAACCCGTCCACCGTTTCGCGTGCCCTAACCACTCCTGGCCGCATCAGCGCCCGCACGGAGGCCAAGATCAAGGCGGCGGCAGCCGAGCTCAACTACCGGGTCAACCCATTTGCGCGTGCGTTGCCAACCGGCCGCACCAAGCTGATTGCCGTCACCATCGCCGACATCACCAACCCGGTGTTCTTCGATGTGGTGCGAGGTGCCGAACAGGTGGCCGCGGCAAACGGCTACACCCTGGTGCTGGCCGAATCACAAGAATCCAGCGCCCGCGAATCGGCAACCTTGGAGCGAATTCTGCCGATGGTGGATGGTGTGGTCATGATCACCACTCGTATCAGCGATGAAGAGATTCAGGCCATCAACAATTCGAAGCCTGTGGTTCTGGTCAACCGTCACGTCACCGATGTGGTGGATGTGGTACCTGACATCGATCCGGGCATCCGCCAGGCCGTGGATCACTTGGCATCCCTCGGGCACAAGCACATCGCCTTCCTCAGTGGCCCAAGCAACTCGTGGATGAGCACGGCGCGCTGGAAGTCGCTGATGGCGGCTGCGCTTGCCGCAGGGCTCACCGTGGTTGAGATTGGCCCTAACGCTCCAACCCTGGTCACCGGTCGTGAGTCGCTAGACCGAATCCGTGCCGCCGGCGTTACCGCCGTGGTCACCTACAACGATCTGATGGCCATTGGTCTGCTGCGCCAGGCTCAGGAAGCGGGCATCTCGGTGCCCCAGCAACTGAGCATCATCGGCTTTGACAACAGCTTTGGCTCCGACTTCACCACCCCTCAGCTGACCACGATTGGCCAGCCGCTAACTGAGTTGGGTGCGCAGGCGCTCAGCCAGCTGATTGCTGTCTTGGACGGCAACGATGGTGGGGCAGGCGCCGCCGGCGCTAACGCGGCAGACGCCGAAACCACTGCCACCGAAGTGCTGGGAACCCAGCTAATCGTGCGCGGATCTACCGGAGCAGCGGCTCTCTAAATGACAAAAATAACGGTTCGATTTCGTTCGGCAAATTATTTTGGCAACCGATTGACAAAAACGCAGGAATCCTGTTCTATGGAGTTATGGAAATGAACCAGACCTTGGATGAGAACCGACTTTTTTCGGTGAATGAGGCCGAACGCGCGGTTGCGCAGCAGCTTTATCAGGCGGTTGCCAAGCTGCCCATCATTTCTCCGCACGGCCACGTAAACCCACAGCTACTGGTAGACAACCAGCCGTTTGCCAACCCAGCCGAGCTGTTCATCTACCAAGACCACTATGTGACCCGCATGTTCCACGCTGCCGGGTTCGATTTGGCAACCATGCTGGGTCGTTCCGAAGCCGGTGCCCCAGAGGCCGCGGCCCACGAAGCCTGGACCATCTTCTGCTCCAACTTCCACCTGCTGGCCGGCACCGCCAGCGGCTACTGGCTAACCCACGCCTTCGGCACACTATTTGGCATCACCGAAATTCCAAGCGCAGCCAACGCAACCGCTCTTTACAACATCATCGATGCCACCCTGGCCACCCCGGAGTTTTTGCCGCGTGCGCTCTTTGCCCGCTTTGGCATCGAGGTTATGGCAACCACCGATGACCCGCTGGATGACCTGACCGCACACCAGCAGTTGGCCGGCGACCCAAGCTTTACTGGACGAGTTCTTCCCACCTTCCGTCCAGACCGATACCTCGACCCGCGCCTAGCGGGTTGGCAGGAAAACGTAACTCGCCTCGTTGAAAAATGCGGATGCAACGAGGTGAGTTACACCAACTTCATTTGGGCACTCGAAAGTCGTCGCAAGCACTTTGTTGCCAACGGAGCCGTCTCGGCAGATCACGGCGTGGCCGAGGCCTTTACTTGCGTACTGACAGAAACTGAGGCCGCCACAATCTTTGATGCTGCTTTGGCGGGCACCGCATCGGCCGAAGGCCTTCGCAACTTTGCCGGCCACATGCTGATGGAAATGGCCCGCATGAGCGTGGCCGATGGTCTGGTCATGACCATCCACGCTGGCGTGATTCGCAACCACAGCAGTGCCACCCTGGCCAAGTTTGGCCCAGACACCGGCCACGATCTACCGATTCAGGCCGAGTTCACCAACAACCTGCGCCCATTGCTTGAGGCCTATGGACTTGAGAAGAACCTCACCGTCATCCTCTTCTGCTTGGACGAATCGGTGTGGGCACGAGACATCGCTCCGCTGGCCAGCTTCTATCCTGCGGTTCGCGTGGGCGCCCCTTGGTGGTTCCTGGATGCCCCAGATTCGGGTCTGCGTTTCCGTGAAAAGACCACCGAGATCGCCGGCTTCTATCGTGGCTCCGGATTCATCGATGACACCCGCGCCTTCCTCTCCATTCCGGCCCGCCACGACATGGCCCGCCGCATCGACAGCGCCTACCTGGCTCGTCTGGTTTGCGCCGGCCGCCTCACCCTGGCTCAGGCTCAGACCATCGCGGTTGACCTGGTGACCACCGTTCCTAAGGCTGCGTTCAAACTATGAAGCTGAGCCGACAGAACCAGGTTGCCCGCGCGCCAGAGCGCATGGTGCACATGGGTTTGGGTGCGTTCTTCCGTGCTCACCAGGCCTGGTACACCCAGCAGGCAGACCCAGAAAACCAGTGGGGCTACGTGGCCTTCACCGGCCGAAGTGCCAAGGCCGCCGAAGAGCTTGAGGCTCAGGATGGCCTCTACACGCTGATCACTCGTGGCCCTGCCGGCGACCAGTTTGACTTGATGGCCCCCATTGTTCGTGCCGCCGATGGCAACGATCTGGGCGCCTTCACCGCTGCAGTTGCTAACCCTCAAACCGCGCTGGTAACTCTAACCATCACCGAAGCCGGTTACGCGCTGGCCGCAGATGGTTCGCTGCTTGACGGCGCCGCACAGTTGGCAGCGCTGGCCGCCGGAACCCCAACCACTGCGCTGGGCCGTCTGGCCTGGGCGCTCAACGAACGCCGCCAGCAAAAGGTCGGCGCAATCGCCCTGGTCTCCTGCGACAACATCCCAAGCAACGGTCACCTGCTGCAGGGTGCAATGAAGCAGTTGATGGCTGTTTTTGGAGAGCCTGCACTCAACTGGATGACCAACAACGTTTCGTTCGTCTCCACCTCGATTGACCGAATCACTCCAAAGACCACCGCTGCCGAGCTGGCGCTGGTGGCCGAGAAGACCGGCTTCGAGGATGTCTCGCCAGTGGTTACCGAGCCATTCCACGACTGGGTTTTGCAGGGCGATTTCCCTGCCGGACGCCCAGCCTGGGAGGTCGCCGGTGCTCGCTTTGTAGACCACATCGAGCCCTTCGAGAACCGCAAGCTCTGGCTGCTAAACGGAAGCCACTCGCTGCTGGCTTACCTTGGCCAGCTATTCGGTCACACCACCGTTGCCGATGCCATCGCAGACTCACGCTGCCTAGCCGCGGTTGAGAACTTCTGGAACGAAGCCCAGCGCACCCTCAACGACGAATCGCTAAATGTCCCCGAATACCGGGCCGCGCTATTGGATCGTTTTGGCAACGGCCGCATTGCTCACCAGCTGGCACAGATTGCCATCGATGGTTCAACCAAGGTACGGGTGCGCATCGTGCCAACCGCCAAGGCCGAACTTGCCGCCGGTCGCTCTGCCTCGGGCGCGGCAACCGCCATCGGTGCCTGGATTACCTACCGACTCAGCGGCGACAAAATTGCCGCCGGTCTGGCCGCCGATTCGCGCGATTCCGAGCTGGCAGCCATCGTTGCCCAAGCCGAAGGCAGTTGGCAGGCAGCCGTGCCGAAGCTGGTTGCGCTGCTAGACCCAGAGCTTGCCAAAAACGAATACTTCCTCACCCAGGTGAGCGCGGTTGTAACCGCCCTGCACCTAACCACTCAGCCGCAGACCGCCTAAAAGAACTAAAAAAGACCAACCCAAAAGAACAAGGAACAGAATGCTAAAGCCACAAAGCAGTGCCACCCGCGAACTCGTAAACCTAGACGGCATCTGGGATTTCAAGGTAGACACCAAAGATGAGGGCCTCGCCCAGAACTGGGCCGCCGCCGCGCTTGACACCAAGCTGGACGTGGCCGTTCCATCCAGCTACAACGACCTCTTCACCAACACCGATATCCGCGAGCACGTGGGTTGGGTCTTCTACCAGCGCCAGGTTCGAGTGCCTCGCGGTTGGGCCGGCGAGCGCGTCAACGTTCGCGTGGATGCAGCCACCCACGAGGGCATCGTCTTTGTAAACGGCAAGCAGGTTGCCCACCACGTTGGCGGTTACATGCCATTCTCGGCAGACATCACCGATTTGGTGAGCGCCGGCCAGGAGTTCAACCTCACCATCGCGGTTAGCAACGTACTTACCAACGAAACCGTGCCACCTGGCAAGGTAATCACCGCCACCAACGGCGTGAAGAAGCAGACCTACCTACACGACTTCTACAACTACGCCGGTCTGGCTCGTTCGGTTTGGCTGTTCAGCACTCCGGCCGCCGCCCTCACCGATGTGACCGTAACTACCGATTACGCCGGCACCACCGGCCACGTCAACTACCGCACCGAATTCAGTGCATCGGTGGATGAGGTTGTAGCCACCCTGCGCGACGAGGATGGCAAGGTTGTTGCCACCGGTTCGGGTGCGGCTGGTCAGCTGATCGTAGACCAGGTTCACCTGTGGCAGCCGGGCAACGCCTACCTCTACCGCCTCACCATCGAGGGCAAGGTTGCCGGAGCCGTGGTGGACGAGTACAGCGTCAACGTGGGTGTGCGCACCGTGAAGGTGGTTGGCAACCAGTTCCTCATCAACGGCCAGCCGTTCTACTTCACCGGCTTTGGCATGCACGAAGACCACGTAGTGAAGGGCAAGGGCCACGACAACAGCTTCTTGGTCAACGACTTTGAGCTACTGAAGTGGGTTGGCGCCAACAGCTTCCGCACCAGCCACTACCCATACGCCGAAGAGGTAATGGACTACGCAGACCGCCACGGCATTGTCATCATCGATGAGACCGCAGCGGTTGGTTTCAACCAGAACTTTGTGGGCATGTTCGGTGGCGTCAAGCTGCCAACCTACGGCCCAGAGACCGCAAACGAGAAGACCCACGCCAACCTGATGCAGGCGGTGCGCGAGCTAATCAGCCGCGACAAGAACCACCCATCGGTGGTTATGTGGTCTATTACCAACGAGAGCGAAACTGGCATTCCTGAGGCAGTGGACTTCTTCGGTCCGGCAATCGCTCTGGCCCGTGAAATGGACAGCCGCCCGGTCACCTACATCAACGTGATGACCGAGCCGTTCAACAAGTGCCTGGTTGCGCCGCTGGTAGATGTCATCTGCCTCAACCGCTACTGGGGTTGGTACGAAGACCACGCCGACCTGGCCAACGCCCGCATTCACCTGGAGGCCGAGCTAAAGGGCTGGACCGACAAGTACAACGTGCCAATCGTGATCACCGAATACGGTGCCGACACCCTCTCCGGTGGTCACAGCATCCACAACCTGCCTTGGAGCGAGGAGTACCAGACCCAGTTCTTGGACGCTAACCACGAGATCTTCGACAAGTTCCCTGGCATTGTGGGCGAGCAGGTTTGGAACTTCGCCGACTTCCAGACCAAGCCGGGCATCTTCCGTGTGCTGGGCAACAAGAAGGGCGCCTTCACCCGCGACCGCCAGCCAAAGGCCGCCGCTCACACCCTGCGTGCCCGCTGGACCAAGCTAAACAACCGCAAGCCTCAGGCTTAAGCGGTCAGACGTACAGTTACAACAAGTAGAAAGAAGCGAAAAATGAAGATTGCAAAAGCAGAAGTATTCGTTCATTCGCCCGGCCGCAACTTTGTGACCCTGCGCATCACCACCGACGATGGCCTGGTGGGTCTGGGCGATGCCACGGTGAACGGCCGCGAGCTGGCGGTGGCCAGCTACCTGCGTGACCACCTGGCTCCGATGCTGATTGGCCGCGATGCCCACAACATCGAAGACACCTGGCAATACTTCTACCGCGGTTCGTACTGGCGCCGAGGCCCAATCACCATGACCGCGATTGCGGCCATCGATATGGCGCTGTGGGACATCAAGGCCAAGGCCGCCAACATGCCGCTGTACCAGCTGCTTGGCGGAGCCAGCCGCGAGGGTTGCCTAGCCTATGGTCACGCCTCGGGCCGCGATGTGCAGGAGATCTTCGACAGCATTCGCGCCCACCAGGAAAAGGGCTACCGAGCCATCCGTGTGCAGACCGCCATTCCGGGTCTCAACTCGGTGTATGGAGTGGCCGCCTCGGCAAACGCTGCCGCCGGTTCGGGTTCGGGCAAGGGCGCATCCAGCGCTCGCTACGACTACGAGCCAGCTCGCCGCAGCACCGTGCCTGTGGAGGAGGAGTGGGACACCCGTGCCTACCTCAACTACATCCCATCGGTGTTTGAGGCAGTGCGAAACGAGTTTGGCCCTGACCTACCGCTGCTGCACGACGGTCACCACCGCCTGACTCCAATTCAGGCAGCGCGTCTGGGCAAGAGCCTCGAGCCATACGACCTGTTCTGGCTGGAAGACCTAACTCCAGCCGAGAACACCGATGCGTTCCGTCTGATTCGTCAGCACACCACCACACCGCTTGCGGTTGGCGAAATCTTCAACACCATCTACGACTACAAGGATCTGTTTGAAGAGCAGCTGATTGACTACGTGCGAAGCCCGGTTAGCCACGGTGGTGGCATCACCCCGCTGAAGAAGATCTTCGACTACGCCGCTGTGTACCAGATCAAGTCTGGTGTTCACGGCCCAACCGATGTCTCGCCAATCGGCCACGCCGCTAGCCTGCACCTGGGCATGGCCATTCACAACTACGGCATCAGCGAATATATGCAGCACTCCAGCGACACCAACGATGTGTTCCAGCCGGAGTACACCTTCACCGATGGCCTCATCCGTCCGGGCACCTCGCCTGGTTTGGGTGTTAGCTACGATGAGAAGCTGGCCAGCCAGTTTGAGTACGAGCCTGCCTATCTGCCGGTCAACCGCCTAAAGGTTGATGGCACCATGCACGACTGGTAAATCGACTGGCAAACGCTAAGGAAGTAGGCACAGGGTGCAGATAGTTGTTATGGGAGTTTCGGGCTGCGGCAAGTCCACGGTTGGCCAACTGCTGGCCGATCAATTTGGCGCCCGTTTCATCGATGGCGACGACCTGCACCCTGCCGCCAACAAGGCCAAGATGGCCGCCGGCACCCCGCTAAACGACGACGACCGCTGGCCGTGGTTGGCGCTGGTTGGCCAGACCCTGGCCGAGGGCGACACAGTGGTGGCGTGTTCGGCGCTGAAGCGGGTTTATCGCGAGCGCATTCTGGCGGCGGCGCCAAACACCAAGTTTGTGCACCTAGCCGGCAGCCGTGAGGTTCTGGAACAGCGCCTGGGAGCGCGCTCTGGTCACTTCATGCCGGCCAGTTTGCTGGACTCGCAGCTGGCAACCCTGGAGGCGCTGGCCACCGATGAACCCGGTATTGTGGTTGACATCGATCAGCCGGTTGCCGCGATTGTGGCCGAAGCTGTCGGCTGGTTGCGCAGCCAGAAATAGGGAGTCAAGGAGCCTTAACTTCCACTCGACTCTGCTCAGATAGAATGATAGAATCATTCTATCATCGAGATAGAAACGAGTTGCCAAGTGATTGTAAAGACTCCAAGCCTGTTGGCACAGGAGCTCGATGCCATCGACCAGATTTGGCAGCTACAGCAAACTCTGGCCCCAACTCTGGCCGAGACCAGCCGTTGGACAGGCACCCTTCGTAGACAAAACCTGGGTCGCGTGATTCAAGCCTCCAATTCCATCGAGGGTTACAGCGCCGACCTTTCGCAGGTTCAAAATGTGTTGTTAGATGCAGATCAAAACAGCACCCAATCCGATACCCAGCGAGCACTCGTTGGCTATCGCAATGCCATGACCTTTGGTCTGCAGCTGGCCAAAGATGCACAGCCAATCCACTTCGACCAGAATCTGCTCAGGTCACTGCACTTCATGACCCTGGATGGGCAGCTAGATCTGCGTGCCGGCTCTTATCGTCAGGGGCCAATCTATGTGCAAAGCGCAGCCGGCCTGCGAGTGCATGAGGGCGCCCCAGCCGACCAAGTTCCTGCCCTGGTTGCTGAAGTTCTAGAGACCCTTAATAGCCCCGATGGCGTGGCAATCATCGACGCAGCCATGGCGCACCTGAACCTGGTGCTGATTCACCCGTTCAAAGACGGCAACGGTCGAATCGCAAGGGTGATCCAAAGTCTTGGCCTGGTCAAGTCCAGCAAACTAAGCCCGGTTTTCCTGAGCATCGAAGAGTACCTGGCTCGAGAGACCGAGGCCTACTACCGAATCTTGGCTGAGGTTGGCGGCGGCAGCTGGCAGCCAAACGCAGATGCCCGCCCCTGGTTGCGGTTTGTGCTGGAGGCTCACTGGCAGCAGGCACATTCGGTGCTGCAAAACAATCGAACCGTCAACAGCCTTTGGGCAGAGGCGGCGCAGCTGGTTGAAAGTCTTTCTTTGCCAGAGCGCGCGGTGCCTGCTCTGGTGCATTTGCTCACCGGACATCAACTGAGCAATGCTTCCTACCGCAGCCTTTTGGTTGAGAGCGGAGACCCAGTGAAGAGCCTTACTGCTTCCCGCGACTTGGCACAACTTGAGGGCGCAGGTTTGGTCTTCGCCGAGGGGGAAACCAAGGCTCGCAGCTACCGCATGGGCAAGCCGCTTAAAGAAATAGCGGCCTCGGTGCAGCGCAAGAATGCTCTCAACGCACCGAGACCGCTATTTGGCTGATCAACCAGCCTGAGTTTTATTCAGTAACCGCGTTGGCTGCCGCGATGTCGGCCAGTACGTAAGAGCTTGGCTTACGAGTGCGAGCCATGGTCTTGCGATCAACCGCGGTTAGCCCAAACTTTGGGCCATAGCCAAAGACCCACTCAAAGTTGTCTAGCAGGCTCCAGTGGGTGTAACCCAGCACTGGAACACCGCTCTCAATCAACTTGGAAACGTGCTTGAGGCTCTCCGGAATGAACCAGGCGCGCTGGGTGTCATCCTCGGTGTTGATGCCGTGCTCGGTGACGTAAACCGGAACACCGGTTTCGGCGTGGGCGTAGGCAAGGCAGTTGGCCAGCGATGGCGGGTAGACCTCGTTGCCAAAGCTGTTGCGGATGGCCTCCGGACCAGGCTCAACGCTTCCGTTGGCGTCGTACAGCATGCGCTCGTAGTTCTGAATGCCGATGAAGTCGTCGTCCTTGGCTAGGCGCAACCAGCGGCCGTAGCAGTCGGTGCGCTTCTGGTCGCGTGCGGTTGGGTCGGTGTCAGGGGTAACCAGCTGGTCATCGATGACAGCGATGGACAGACCCAGCGGAACGTTTGGCAGAACGGCCTTGATTGCGGCGCGAGCGGCAACGTGACCGTTCTCCATGCCAACGCCGTAGGCCTCGTAGTCCTCGTCCAGCATCACGTTGGAGGTGCGGTACTTGGCAACTCCGGCCTGCTTGGCGGCGCCCTCCATGGTGGCGCGGTTTAGATCCTGAATGAAGGCTGGTAGGTCCATGTAGCTGAGCAGCTTAGGCAGGTTTGGCTCGTTGAAGGTGACGATGAAGTTGACCTTGCTGCCCAGGCGGCGAGCCACCTCGGCGCAGTAGCGGGCAAACAGGGCTGGAGCCTCAGGGTTTAGCCAGCCAGCCTTGGCGGCAAACCAGTGCGGCGATGCAAAGTGGTTCATGGTGAGGCTCACCTTGAGGCCGCGGGCAATGCAGCCGTCCAGGATTGCCTCGTAGTGGGCAAACTCGGCGTCGTCGAAACTGTCCTCGGTGGGCTGGATTCGCGCCCACTCGATGCTCATGCGGTAGACGCCAACATTCATGGCCTTGGTGATGTCTAGGTCCTCGGCCCAGCGGTTGTAAGAGTCGCAGGCGATGCCAGACTTCTCCATGAACACCGTTGGGTTCTGCTGCTCGCAGAACCAGAGGTCGCTCTGGGTGTTGAAGCCCTCGATCTGGTGGCCGGCCGCGGCCACGCCCCAGGCGAAATCTGCAGGGAATTTATAAGAAGTCACGATGCTCCCGATGGCCGTATTGGCGGCGCTGCCAGTGCGCAACAAGCGCAACAGTATTTAGCCTAGGGTCGTGGCTGGGTGTGATGCACGCCGATAGCCAACGGCATTATTAATGGCTTGTATCGCAACACCGACGGCTTGCCGTCGGTGCAACAAATTTAGAAGGCGTCGTCCTCATCGAGGTCGCCATCTAGCCCAAATTCCAGAATTTCGGCGGCCTTACGCAGCATGCCAACCAACCAGCGCAGGGCTGGGTCGGCGTTCTTGGATGGGTGCCAGTGCACGGCCTCGATCAGGGTTGCCGATGGCAGCGGAGTCTTGGCTACCACCAGCCCTAGGCGCTCGCAGTATTCTTCGGCGATCTTTTCGGGAACAAAACCAACCATGTTGGAGTCTGCGATGGCAAACGGCACCGGCAAGAACCCGCGCACTCGCATGCCAACGTTTGGAACAATTCCGGCCTCAGACAGCTTGTAGTCGGCCGGGGTTGGAATGTTGTCGCCGAATGAAACCATGCAGTGACGCAGCTCGGCTAAATCGGTGAGACCCAGCTGGCCATCGCGCAGGCGAGGGTTCTTGGCATCCACGATGCACACAAACGAATCGGAGAAGAGCGACTGGCGCTTGCCGGCGATGCCCAGGCCGGTGCCCGCAATGATCACGTCGCGGCGCAGCAGGTCTACCTGGCTGATGCCCAGCTCTGGCGGCATCACGTGGAAGGCAATGTGCACACCCGGTGCCTCCTTGGCAATGAGGCCAAGCAGCGGACTGGTGATCTGCGACAGCACGTAGTCGGACGCCTCTAGGTAGAAGGTTCGGGTGCTGGTGGTTGGATCAAAGGTTGGCAGAATCTCGAAGGTGCGCTGGATCTCAACCATGGCACGGGCAACAATAGGGCGAAGTTCTTCGGCGCGCGGAGTGGCCTCAAAGCCCTTGCCGCTGCGGATTAGAAGTGGGTCATCAAACTGGGTGCGCAGGCGGGCAAGTGCGCCCGAAACTGCTGGCTGGCTCATGCCGATAACCTCGCCGGCGCGCGTCAGATTCATCTCGGTGAGGATTGCGTCCAAAACCACGATGAGGTTTACATCGATGCGCCGTAAGTCGGTCATTGAGACCCTTTCAAAGAATGCTCCGTAACTATGCTACGGAAGGCATGTCTCCGATCCATACCGCACGAACATTTACAAACTCGTGCATACCCTCGATGGAGAGCTCGCGGCCATAGCCACTCAGCTTCACACCACCGAATGGCAGACGTGGGTCTGAGGCAACAACGCCGTTCACAAACAGGGCACCAGAGTTGATTTCCTCGCCCAGCTCAACACCAATTTCCGGGTTGGCGGTCCAGATGCTGGCTGCCAGTCCGTACTGCGAGGCGTTGGCCAACTTCACCGCGTTGCGTGGGGTGTCGGCGGCAACCAGAGCAAGAACCGGACCAAAGGTCTCCTGGTTGAAGCAAGGCATATCTGGGGTTACATCGGCAAGGATGGTTGGCGCGTAGTAGTTGCCAGGGCCATCGATGCGGTGGCCACCGGTAACCAGGCGGGCGCCCATCTTGATGCTGTCCTGCACCTGGCGGTCGATGTCGTCGACGAACGACTTCTTTGCCAGCGGGCCAATCTGAGTCTTGGAGTCCAGTGGGTCGCCAATCACCAGGTTCTCAACCAGGGTCTTGATGCGTGCCTCAAAGTCGTCCACGATGTTGTCCTGAACAATGAAGCGCTTGGCACACAGGCAACTCTGGCCGGTGTTGATGAAGCGGGCCTTCACCGCGAATGGTGCGATGGCCTCAACGTCGGCGTCGCCCAGAACCACGAACGGGTCCGAGCCGCCAAGCTCGAGAACGGTCTTCTTCAGCGAGCGTCCGGCTGCCTCGGCAACCTTGGCGCCGGCGCCTTCGCTGCCGGTGAGAGTAACAGCGGCAACGCGTGGGTCTTCAACGATGCGGTTTACCGCGCTGTGGTCTGAAACCACGAGAGTGGTGAATAGGCCCTTAGGGAAACCGGCGCGCTCGATTGCGCTGTGGATGGCAACTGCCGAACCGGTGACGTTGGAGGCGTGCTTGAGCAGGCCAGCGTTTCCGGCTGCCAGGGTTGGAGCCGCAAAGCGGATTACCTGCCAGTAAGGGAAATTCCATGGCATAACAGCAAAGATCACACCAAGTGGCTCGTACGAAACGTAGCTCTTCTTGGCCTCGGTCTTTACGGTCTTTGGAGCCAGGAATTCTTCCAGGTGGTCGGCGTAGTAGTCGCAGGTCAGTGCGCACTTGAGAACTTCGCCGCGCGCCTCGGTGATTGGCTTGCCCATCTCATTGCTGATTAGGGCGGCGTGCTCTTCAACTTCGGTGCGCAGAATGTTGCCTAGGGCACGCAGTGCGGTGGCGCGCTGGGCTAGGTCGGTCTTGCGCCAAGCCTGCTGGGTGCTTACGGCTAGATCGAGTGCGGCGTTGAGTGCGGCTTCGTCTAGCGATGGGTAGCTGGCTAGCTCTGCGCCGGTGGCTGGGTTTACTGTGACTACTGGCTTGTTGCTCATATTTAGAAGTCTAGAGTCTCGTAAAAGTCGCGCTGACGAGTCTCAAGAACTGGGATGGCCTTACCAAGCGCCCACTCGATGAAGTGGTCGTAGGTGGCGTGCTTCTTGAAGGCGTCTTCGTCGCGGTAGACCTCGAAGATACGGAAGGTGTTTGGCTCTTCTGGGCTCTGGTAGGCCTGGTAGTAGATGTTACCCTCTTCGGTGCGCGAAGCAGGCGAGAGGTGCTGCAGCGCCTCTGCTACAACGTGGGCCTGGCCCTCTTTGGCAATCCAGGTAGCTGCACATACAAATGCCATTTTGTTTCCTTTGTTTTGGTTTCTAAGTTTTTTGGGAAGTTTGGGTTTAGTGGTCGTCTAGTGGCACGCGCTTGACCGGGCCCAGATCTGGGTCGGTGCCAAGCGGAGCAACAATGCGGTTGCGGATGGTGCCAAGGCCGGTGACGGTCATCTCTACGATGTCTCCAGGTTCAAGCGCTGGGGGAGTCTGCGACTTGTTCTTGCTCCAGTGCTCTGCCAACGAACCGCTGTGGGCGGTGCCACTAGCCAGCACATCGCCGGCGCCAACAAAGCTGCTACGGGATGCGTGTGAAATCATCTGCTCGAAGCTCCAACCCATGTTCTTGAGATTGTCGCCGCCCATGCGAACACCGTTGACCGAGACCGACATCTCAAGGGCTAGGCGGTCGCCTTCGCGGTACTGCTCTAGCTCATCGGGGGTGGTGATGAATGGGCCAATGGTGGTGGCGAAGTCTTTACCCTTCGATGGGCCAAGGCCAACGCTCATTTCCTTCTTCTGAACGTCGCGGGCAGACCAGTCGTTGAGGATGCAGTAGCCCAGAATGTAGTCCTTGGCCTCTTCCGGCGAGATGTTGATAGCCGGCTTCTTGAGGATGACGGCCACCTCCAACTCGTAGTCCATAGCCGAGGTGTAGGCAGGCTTAGGGATGTCCTGGTTGCCGCCGTAAACGGTGTGCGGGTTCATGAAATAGAAAACCGGCGCTTCGTACCAGTGCTGAGGCACGGTGCCATCGCCCGGCTCGCTCTTCTTCATGCCGGCAATGTGACCCTCAAAGGTCACAAAGTCGCGCATGGCCTTTGGTTCTACCGGTGGCAAAAGCTCCACCGATTCGAGTGGTGCCTTGAACAGGCGGCCGGCCTGCAGGATGGCAACCTTCTGCTTGTCTTCTGGCAGGGTCAAGAAGGTGAGCGCGTCCATGCCCTCGGGCAAATTCAGCACGTGACCGTGGTTGATTAGGCCCAGGTGAGGCAGCTTGTTGTGGCGGTAGCGAACGATCTGCATTTACAAATCCAAACTCGAGTGGTGGCGGATACCGGGATGGGGCTGGGCTAGTGGCCTAGCAAGGAGGGGCCACGAACAGGCCCTTGTCCACATCGTTGAAAGACTCACGAGCCACAAACTCGCTCATCGGGTTTGCGGTACCCCACTGGTCCTGGGTGCTCACATCGGTGATGGAGAACTTGGATGGGTGCCAGGCGTCTTCGTCTTCGATGTTGCCAAGCTCGGTGGTGTACTCCACGGTGTTTCCGGCAGGGTCGATGAAGTAGGCGAAGGTGTTGTCTCCGGCGTTGTGACGGCCAGGACCCCAAACCATGCGGGCTCCCGAGCGCAGAATCTTGCCGGCGCCGCGCATCCACTCTTCAACTCCACGCATCTCAAACGAGATGTGGTGCACCGAGTGGTGTGGGCCCTGAGCGATGGCAAACGAGTGGTGAGCGGTGTTGCAGCGCAGGAAGTGCATCATGTCGCCCATGACCGGGTGGGTCAGGGTGTCACTGATTGCAAACTCAAGGTGCTCGATGTACCACTCGGCGGTCTTATTTAGGTTGTTGGAGTTGACCACAAAGTGCGAAAGCTTCACAGGAAGTGGCTCGCGCTCTTCAACCTTGCGGCTCTCGCGCAGGGTCACGCCAGTGGAAACCTCGATGGTGCGACCATCGCAGTCGAAGCAGCGGAAGCCGTAGCCACCCGAATACTGGGTGAGTTCCTTTGGCTCGTGCACAATCTGAACGCCCTTGGCAACCAGCTCGGCGTAGAGCGCGTCTACGTCTTCGCGGCTGTCGGAGCCGAAGCCCACCAAGTCGAGGCGCTTCTCGCCCTTGCGAAGGCGAATCTGGAATGGCTCAGGCGAACCGGTTAGCGCCAGGTACTGAACGTCCTCTTCGGAGTGCACAGGGATGAGACCCCAGTACTTGGTGAAGAAGTCTCGCTCTTCTTCAAAGTTGGGCATCGCCAGCGCCACATAGCGCAGGTGAGAGATCTTGCGAACGGTGTTTGCCACGGCGGCACTCCTCAAAATAAACCGACATTGGTTGATTGTTGAATCAGGCTATTTCACCAGTCCGCCAAATCGGTATGAGCGATTGAAATGGTAAGCATTTTGATTAGTTAGTGTGCCGGCCGGCCCAATCTCTAATAACTTCACTCTTGGAGACATATTTTGTCTGTCAAACTTGTGCCTTTAATGTGGCCCTAAAACGAAGGTTGTAACCAATGGCGGTTAAGAACGTATTGATTGTTGGCGGCGGTATTACTGGTTGCGTTGCAGCGGTTTCGCTGGCACAGCGCGGCGTAACGGTGACCCTGGTTGAGAAGGCTCACCAGTGGTTTGGTGTTGGTCACGGCATCACCCTTCAGGGAAACGCGCTAAAGGTATTCGACCTGATTGGCGCCTACGACAAGATGGCCGAAAAGGGCTGTGGCTTCAGCGAGCTTGAGATGTTCACCGCCGACGGCCACCAGATTGGCCGCAACCAGGTGCCACCGATGGGCGGCCCAGACCTTCCTGGCACCATGGGTGCCCTGCGCAGCGACATCCAAACCGTGCTGGTCGACATGATCCACGACCTGGGTGTTGAGGTGCGTCTTGGCACCGAGCTAACTGGCTTCACCAACAACGCCAACGACGTGACCGCCCACCTCAGTGACGGCAGCAACCCAACCTACGACCTGATCATCACCGCCGACGGCATCAACAGCACCGCCCGCAAGATGATTGGCATCACCCACGAGAAGAAGTCTTCGGGTCTGGGCATCTGGCGCGTAGTTACCAAGCGCAAGCCAGAGATGGACTGCTCGGGTCTAGCCTTTGGCGGCCCAGAGTACAAGGCCGGTTACACCCCAATCTCTAAGGACCTCTGCTACGCCTTCGTGCTCACCAAGCCAGAGCGTCCAGACAACGGCCTAAGCGACGCCGACGAGATGCGCCGCCTGCTTTCGGGCTACCACGGCCACTTCGACTTCATCCGCGACAACATCAAGGATGACGACTTCATGAACTTCACCGAGATCGAGTGGCTCTGGGCAGTAGACGAGTCTTGGCACAACGGTCGCGTTATTGCCACCGGCGACGCCGTGCACGCCTGCCCTCCACTGATTGCCCAGGGTGGCGCTCAATGTGCCGAAGACGCCTACCTGCTGGCAGACTACGTGACCCGCGATGGCGACCTAGACCAGCTACTCACCGAGTACGAGGAGCGCCGCAAGGCTCGCACCGACATGGTGGTACGAAACACTTTGGCTCTGGTTGACCTTGAGATCAAGGGTGGCCCAGAGGCTGGTCAGGAAGCTGGCAAGCTCATGGGCATGACCATGGGTGCAATGGCCCAGCCTTTCTAAGCACCCCAAAAACTTCAACCCAGGCACGCCCGTCCAATTTGGCGGGTGCGTCAGAACCAGGAAACAAAACATGTACATGTACTTCCCAACCAACTACGTTTGGTCGCTATCGGTGGTGGCAACCCTGAACAACGGTGGCTACATCGATGAGGTTGACCGCGCCTGCAAGCCGGTGCTTGAGGCATCGCAGCGCGGCGACGACTTTGGCACCGAGCTGCTCTACGAATCGTGGGAGGCAGTTGCCAACCGTGTGCTGAAGAGTGCGCAAGACGACGAAGCCGCTGGTCGCCTCATCAGTGCCGGCGAGAAGTACTACCGCGCCAGCCTCTACACCTCGCAGGCCGAGCGCCTGCAGAGTCCCAAGTGGGAGGGCCGCAACGCTGCGTACCAGAAGAGCATCGACCTGCTCTTCAAGCACGTGGAGATTGCCGGCGTGCCAATGGAGAAGGTGGAGATTCCTTATCAGGACACCTCGCTGCCTGGTTACCTCTACCGTGCCGAGCGCGCCGATGGAAAGCCAACCCCAGTCATCATCCAGCTGAACGGTCTGGACTCCACCAAGGAGATGATGTACTACTCGGGCTTCCCACAGATGCTTGCCAAGCGCGGCATCAGCACCCTGATGATTGACCACGGCGGTACCGGCGAGGCCCTGCGCCTTCGCAACATCAAGGCTCGCGTAGACACCGAGGCTTTTGTGGCCCCGATGATCGATTGGCTAGAGAACCAGACCGGCATCGATGGCGACAACGTTGGCGTGGTTGGTTGGAGCCTGGGCGGTTACTACGCACCTCGCACCGCCGCCATGGAGAAGCGCATCAAGCTGGCCGTGGCCTGGGGTGCCAACCACAACTGGGCCGAGGTTCAGGCTGGTCGTCGTAACCGCGAGGGTGAGAACCCAGTTCCGCACTACTGGGAGCACGTCTTCTGGGTTTGGGGCGTAGACAACATCGATGACTTCATGCACATCACCGCAGGTATGCACCTAAACGGCGTTGCCGACAGGATCACCTGCCCGCTGCTTATCACTCACGGTGCCAACGACCGCCAGATCAACGTCAAGTACGCCGAGCAGACTGCGGCTCAGGCCGTGAACAGCAGCAAGCTGACCCTGCGCCTGTTTGACGAACCAGAAGGTGGCACCGAGCACATCAGCATCGACCACATGCCTTACGTGGCCGGCTACATTGCCGACTGGGTTCAGGAGACTTTCGCCGAGATTGAATCGGGCAAGCTGGCCTAGCGAATGGTTTAGCGTCTCGGTCAGTTGACCGGGCACTTTGAAATCAAAAAGGAACGCCCCGAACTTTTAGGTTCGGGGCGTTTTACTTTTGGCCCGGCGCGGAGCACGTCGCGCCAAGTCAGGCACACGTCACTCGCACACCGATGCGGAACGCGCCACTCGCGCACCGCCGCGGAACACTTCAGAACGGTGCGGGAGGCGGAGTGCTTGAATCTAATGACTCAGTGTTTGACCCATTTTTTAGGACCAAAGTTTCGACCTAAATTTGGGTCGAAAGAATAGGGCCAAATTTTGAGTCAAACCCGGAGTGAACTACTTGGAGGCACCGCAGTGCCGGTGCCCCAGCCGGCTTAAAGCTGCGGGCGCCATTCGTGAATCTTCCAACCCTCGATGGTCTTGGAAGCCTCGTATTCGGCGGTGTTGATTAGGCGGCGGGTGTCGTCCAGCAGGCGCGAGAACTTGGTGTCGAAGAACACCTTGATCATTTCCTTGGCCTCGTCCAGCGAGGTGAAGTCCTTGCCAATCACCAGCACGTTGGCGTTGGCGTGGGTGCGGGCGTCTGCCACGTAATCGGTGTTGAATGCGGGGATGGCGCGGGCGCCCTGAACCTTGTTGGCTGCGATGATTTCACCGGTGCCGCTGCCGCCAACCACGATGCCGCAGGTGTCGGCGCCATTGTCTTCGTCTTCGATGACGGCGAGACCAACGCGGAGTGCAAACAGCGGATAGTCGTCCTCAACGTCGTAGAACTCGGCGCCGTGCCAGATGACCTCGTGGCCCTCTTGCTGCAGCCATTCCTCTAGCTGGTGGCCAAACTCAAAACCGTGGAAGTTTGCTCCCATGTTGATGCGCATCATTTTCTCCTCAACGCCGAATCGAATGCGATTGAAGTTTAGGCTAGTTGCAATGGCAAGCAGCGCGCACATTTAATTGGCCATAGTAAGTATCAAAGGCGATAGGAATCTCAGTGAGCTTTTCAGGCAAAGACTTGAACCTGCTTATCGCCCTGCGCGCCCTGCTGGAAGAGGCCAACGTCACACGCGCCGGCGAGCGCATCGACATGGGCCAGTCATCGATGTCTACCGCGCTTTCGCGCCTGCGTCTGCAGTTTGGCGACGAACTGCTGGTTCGCGTTGGCCGCGACTACGAGCTGACCCCGCTGGCCCGCCTAATCTTGCCGCAGCTGCAGCTGACTCTGCCGCTGATTGAAAGTGCTCTGATGAGCCACGAGGCCTTTGATCCGGCCACCTCAAAGCGCGTATTCAAAATAATGATGAGCGACTTCTCGTCGCTGCAGTTGAAGCCCGTAATCTCCAGGGCACTCGCCGAGGCGCCAAATATCGAGATCGACATCGAACCGCTTCCGGCAGACCCAACCGACTCAGAGCGCGAAATGATGAGCCACGACTTCGTGGTTTCGCCGCCCGGATTTGGCATCGAGGGCGAGAAGTTCCCGCTGTTCAAAGACCACTACGTCTGCATCCTGGACAAGAACAACCCGGCCCTGGTTGACGGCAAGCTCAGCTGGGAAGCCTTTATCACGCTGCCGCAGGTTGTGGTCAACTTTGGCCGCGCCCACATCACCCCACCGGCTCGTCGCCTAAGCGAACTTGGCTTCAGGGTAGAGCCACACGTGCGTACCACCAGCTACCTCTCCATTCCATCGGTGATCAAGGGAACCAACCTGGTGGGCATCGTGGGTAGCCGCATGGCCAACGTGTTGGAAGAGGGTTCGTCTCTCATAACGGTGGAGCCGCCCTTTGGTGAGGTTGGGCTGTACCAGACGCTCTGGTGGCACCACTCGTACAACAACGATGAAGCGCACCAGTGGCTGCGCGGCATCCTCACCAGCGGCAACCTTTAGCCGGCTCGCGACCCGGCTACTAACGTGTAGCGACTATCCTCGCGCCCAATAACTATCATTCGAAGCCCCTACTTCTGCACGGGCGGGCACTTGCAATAGCGTGGCATGCAGTGGGCACTTGCCCTGTTTTGCGCGCCAAGGAGCTCATCGATGAGTAAAGAAATGCCAACCGGCAACGTTCCACGCCGAGTGGTTACCGGCCACGACCAAAATGGCGTTTCGGTGGTTCTCTCCGATGGCATTGTGCCGGTGCACAAGGTTATGCCGCAGGACGGCGTGGGCTTCTACGAGATCTGGTCCACCGATGCAATGCCTGCTCCGGTTGCGCCGGTGGAGCCCAACGAGCCAACCCAGCGTTCGTTGCGCGTGCCTCCAGGGCCAAACGGCACCAAGATCCGCATCAACGAATTCTTCCCCGGCTACATCAACGAGCTGGGCAATCAGTCTCCGGTTCACCGCACCGAGAGCATCGACTACGGCATTGTGCTGGAGGGCGAAATCTACCTGGTGCTAGACAACAGCGAGGTGCTGCTGAAGGCCGGCGATGTTGTGGTTCAGCGCGGCACCGATCACGCCTGGGCCAACCGCTCCGACAAGGTGGCGCGCATGGCCTTCATCCTGGTTGATGGCAGTTTTACCCCTGAAATGAAGGCGCTGATTCCAGGAATCGGTGACCACCTCATGAACAACGGACCACACGACTAAAGCTAGGGTTACGCTCATGCACATTGATCACGTTGGTCTAAACGTTGCCAACCTGGATGCCGCCGCCGAGTGGTACGCCAAGGCCTTCGGTTTCCACTCCGCCAAGCCCTTCACCGTGGAGCCGCTGAATCTGCGCGGCCTGTTCATGACCAACGATGATGGCGTTGGCATCGAGCTGCTGGAGCGCAGCGGTTCGCAGCCGGGCCTGCAGGCTGAGTCGGTTCCAGAGGCGCTGCTGACTCGCGGCTTCTCTCACCTGTGCTTTAGGGTTGCCGAGGTTCAGCCGGTGCACGATCACCTGCTGGCCATCGGTGCCAAGGAGATCATGTCGGTGCGTCCGGCACCAGAGCCAGGCGTAATCATGTCTTACGTTGCCGATCCAGAGGGCAACCTTATTGAGATCATCGACCGAAAGGATGCGGTGCGCTAATGACCGAAGTTCTTGTAATGCCAGGCCTCACCGGCAAAGTAGTTGTGCTCACCGGTGCCGCCGGTGGTCAGGGTTTGGCCGAGACCGCCGTGCTGCTGGCAAGTGGCGCGCACGTGGTTGCCACCGATTTGGCCGAGGCCATGCCGGATGCGCTGGCCGCCCTTGATTCAGCCCACCCGGGTCAGCTGGACTACGTTCAGTTGGATGCCGCCAGCGAAGCCGACTGGGCCAAACTGGCTGCGTTTATCGAGGCTAAGGGCAAGGGCATTCAGGGTCTGGTCAACAACGCCGGCATCCCGTTCCGTGGCCGCATCGGCGAGATGACTGTGGAGGGCTGGAACAAGACCATTGGCATCAACCTCACCGGCCCAATGCTTGGCATTCAGGCGCTGATGCCGTTCATGAAGCAGGGCATGTCCATCGTTAACATCGGTTCGGCCGCTGGTCTAAACGCCCACCACACGGTGGCCTACACCGCCAGCAAGTGGGGTCTGCGCGGCCTAACTCACGCAGTTGCCACCGAACTGGGTCGCTTTGGAATCCGCGTAAACATCGTGCACCCGGGCTACATCGAAACCCCAATGATGGCGGGCGCCAACCCAATCATGACCAAGGCCCAGCTGGCACTTACCCCGCTGGAGCGCACCGGCCAGCCCGAAGAAGTGGCTGCCGTGGTTTGCTTCCTGCTCTCCGATGCTGCCTCCTACGTGAGTGGCGCCGAGCTGCCGGTAGATGGCGCGTTCACTTCATCGGCGGGCGTGAAGTACATGTCGGATCTAATCCGCAATAACCCAATGCCAGCCAAGTAGCCAGCCACTAGTTTTAGTTACAAACGCGTTTAGGGAGTCAGCCATTTTTGCCGAAGAATCCAAGTGGATTAGCTATCTCGAAGAGGCTCCGCGCCAGGGTCGCATGCGTGCCCTATCGATTTTTGCCGCCAACTTCGACCTAACCGCGCTGCCGGTAAAGGCCACCCTAGAGGCCACGGCGCTGGGCGTTTACCGCGCCTTCCTCAACGGGTCTGCAACCACCCAAGCCCAGCTGTTGCCTGGCTACACCGAATACAACGATCGCCTGCAGGTTCACTCGGCGGACGTCACCGGGCTGTTGCGCGCGGGATCAAATCGTATTTGGCTAGAGCTCTCCGATGGCTGGTACCGCGGCCAGGTTGGCCTGATGCGCGACACCGATCAGTGGGGAGACCGCAGCGCGGTTCGCGCCCTGCTCACGCTCGAATTCGCCGATGGCAGCAAGCGCTCGGTTGCCACCGATGACAGCTGGCTGCACCGCCACTCCAGTCACCAAGCCGACATGCTCGAGGGCGAGCTGGTGGACTTCAACCTCGATGTGCCGGGTCAGTTGGAGCCGGTTTCGGGCGCTGCCAACTGGCAGGCGGTGGCTGTCTTGGGCGAGACCGGAGCCGAGTTCATCGGTGAAGAGGCCCCGCCGGTGCGCGTCACGCAGTCGCTGGCTCCCATTGCCATCACGCCGGTCGAGGGCGGCACCATCGTGGACTTTGGGCAGAACCTTGCCGGCTGGATTCGACTCAGCAACCTGGGTCCGGCGGGCACCAAGTTGACCATCTATCACGGCGAGGCGTTGGATGCCGCCGGCCGAGTTAGCCAGGAGAACTTCACGCCCCGCAACATTCCATTCATCAAGCACGAGGTCTTCCCCGGTCAAACCGATCAGGTGATTTCGGCCGGCGTGGAAGGGCAGGTCTTCGAACCCGCCCACAGCACCAAGGGCTTCCGTTACGTGTTCATTGAAGGCCTGACCGTGCCACTGGCACCCACCGAAATTGCAGCCCAGGTGGTGCACACCGACCTGACTAAGGTGGGCCAGTTCGAGTGCAGCAACGAGGACCTCAACTGGCTGCACAACGCCACCGACTGGAGCTTCCGCGGCAACGCCATCGATATCCCAACCGACTGCCCAACCCGCGAGCGCGCCGGTTGGAGCGCCGACTGGGAGATCTTCTTTAACTCGGCTGCGTTCCTATACGACGTGGACGGCTTCACCCGAAAGTGGCTGAAGGACCTAACGCTCAAGCAGTGGGCTAACGGCATTATCGGCAACATGGCTCCGGCCCCAAAGACAGAGGGCGAGGGTGGCGCCACCGCGTTCACCAATGGCTCGGCCGGCTGGGGCGATGGCATCGTCATCATTCCGTGGAAGCACTACAACGCTTATGGCAACCTAGACATTTTGCGCCAGACCTGGCCAAACATGGTGCGCTGGATGGACTTTGTGATTCAGCAGGCAGCCACCAAACGCCACGATTCCCGTCTCGAAGCCAGGCCAGAGCCGCTGCCACACGAGCAGTACCTCTGGGATGCCGGCTTCCACTTTGGCGAGTGGTTCGAGCCCATCGTTGGTGAGTTCGATTTCATGGCGGCCATGCGCGCCGACAAGGGCATCATCGCAACTGCCTACTTTGCGCACTCCACCGCACTGATGACCCGCATCGCAATGCTGCTGGGCGACATGGACGCGGCTAATAAATACACCGAGCTTTCGCTGAATGTGCGAGCCGCTTGGAACACCGAATACGTGGACAAGAGTGGCCTACTAACCTTGCCAACTCAGGCCAACTGCGTGCGCGCGCTGCACTTTAACCTCATTGCCCCGCAGCACCGCAAATCGGTGGAAGACCAGCTGGTGGAGTTGGTTCACGCCGCCGGAGACCACCTTGGCACCGGTTTCTTAGCAACCCCGTACCTGCTGCCAACCATCGCGGAAACCGGCAACACCGAGTTGGCCTTCAAGGTGCTAACTCAGCGTGACTGGCCATCGTGGTTGCTGATGAAGGACCAGGGTGCAACCACCGTCTGGGAACGCTGGGAGGGCTACGACTCCGATGGCAACCCGGTTGAATCGCACAACCACTATTCGAAGGGTGCGGTGGTTAGTTTCTTGCACAACTACGTGGCCGGCATCCGCCCCTATGAGGGCGCCACTCTGGCCAAGCGCGTGCTGATCAAGCCACAACCGATGGGTAACCTCAGCTGGGCCAAGGCCAGTCACCAAACCTCCGGAGGCATGCTTTCCACCAGCTGGAAGTTGGACGGTAAGAAGTTCGCTCTTGAGATAGAAATACCTAATGGCTGCAACGCCGAGGTGGTTCTGCCCAACGGCGAGCGATTCAAGGCAACTGGCGGAAATCACCAGTACACCTGCGAGCTTTAGACTTACGTCACTTACAAGGAAGTAATAATGGCAAAGAAAAAGGTTGACCCAAGCATCGCCCGTTCGTGGTTGCTGGTAAATGGCGCCAAGCCCGAACTGTTTGACGCAGCCGCCAAGAGCCGTGCAGACCAGATCATCCTGGACGTTGAAGATGCCGTAGACCCAAAGCAGAAACTGCAGGCTCTGGGTTGGGTAGCCGACTGGCTAGACCACGGCGGCAAGGCCTGGGTGCGCGTAAACGACCGCAACACCAAGTTTTGGCAGGATGACCTAGACCGCCTGCGCAACTGCAAGAACCTGCAGGGCGTAATGCTGGCAAAGGCCGAATCGGCCAGCCACGTGGAAGACACCTATGCCGCCCTTGGTGGCCGCTTCCCAGTTCTTGCTCTGGTTGAAACCGCCCTCGGCATCGAAGAGGCTCGCGCCATTGCTTCAGCCCGCGGTACCTTCCGTTTGGCATTTGGTAGCGGTGACTACCGCCGCGACACCGGCACCGCCATGCACGACATGGCCATGGCCTACCCACGCTCGCGTCTGGTGGTTGCCAGCCGTGTTGGCAACCTGCCCGGTCCCATCGATGGCCCAACCGTGGGAACCAGCCACGCCCTGCTGCGCGAGCAGTCTGAGTTGGCGGTTGCCCTGGGCCTCACCGGCAAGCTCTGCCTAGATGTCTCACAGTTGCCGGTAATCAATGAGGCAATCAGCCCAACCAAGTCTGACGTCACCTGGGCGGTTCAGTTCCTGGAGGAGTTTGAGGCCCGCAATCGAGTCATCCGCGATGGCTCGGACCTGCCACGCCTTGGCCGCGCCGAGAAGATCAAGAAGCTGGCGGATGCCTTTGGCATCGAGCCAGACTAAGCAACCTTTCGCCACAAATGACTGCTATCGGCCGGGGCTATTTATCGGTGTGGGCGCTGAGTCCTAGATTTTAGGTAAATACTCCTCAGAGAAGGAAACTGCATGGGACGCCTAGCGGGCAAAGTTGTTTTGATCACCGGCATCGGTGGCGGCATGGGTCGTGCTGCGGCTCTGCGATTTGCTGCCGAGGGCGCCAAGATTGTTGGCTGCGACCTGTTCCCAGATGGTGCCAACGAGACCGTGGCGCTTGTGAAGGCTGCCGGCGGCGAGATTACCAACTTTGCTCCCGTAAACCTGGCCGACGCCGCCGAAACCCAGGTCTGGGTTGACGCCGCGCTTGGGGTTTACGGCAAGGTAGACGTGCTCTACAACAACGCTTCCACCCCGCGCTTTGGCGAGGTGCAAGAGCTGAGCATTGAAGACTGGGACTTCACCATCAACAACGAGCTGAACCTGGTGTTCTACGCCTGCAAGGCCATCTGGCCTTACTTCATGAAGCACAAGGGCGTAATCGTCAACGTGGGCTCAATCGCGGGCACTCGCGGTGTTGAGTTCATGGCGCAGAACGCGCACGGAACCGCCAAGGGTGGCGTGATTTCGCTCACCCAGCAGCTGGCCGCCGAGGGTGGCAAGTACGGCATCCGTGCAGTATGCGTTAGCCCTGGATTCACGGTCACGCCATCCACCGCTTGGTTGGTTGAGGGCGGGCCTAAGCCTTTCCTAGACAACATCGCCCGTATTCCGCTTGGCCGCGTTGGCCAGCCGGACGACATCGTAAACGCAGCACTATTCCTGGCAAGCGACGAGGCTTCCTGGATTACCGGAATCAACCTTGTGGTTGATGGAGGAGGGTCAGTTCTCGGATGAGCAACTTTGACGGTTCACTGTTTTACCCAACCGATGCCGAGTTTGAAGAGGCGGCCATGGGGCGTATCTTCAACGGTCGTCGCCCATCGGATCGCCGTCCAAGCGCGGTGCTCTATGCCCAGTCGGAGGGCGACCTCAAGGCCGGTCTGCAGCTAGCCAAGGAAAACGGCTGGAAGATTGCCCTGCGATCGGGCGGTCACTCCTGGGCTGCCTGGAGCGTGCAGAACGGCAGCCTGCTAATCGACCTGAGCCGCATGCAGGATGTTTCCTACGATGAGGCAACCGGCATCGCCTCGGCTCGCCCAGCGGTTCGCGGTGGCGAGGTTCTGGACCCGTACCTAACCGAACGCGGCCGCTTCTTCAACGGTGGGCACTGTCCATCGGTGGGCATCGGTGGTTTCTTGCTGCAGGGCGGCCAGGGCTGGTGTGCCCGCGGTTGGGGCTGGGCCGCCGAGAGCGTGGTGGCTGTTGATGTGCTCACCGCCGACGGCGAGATTGTGCGCTGTGACGCCAACCAAAACTCAGACCTCTACTGGGCTGCTCGCGGTGCCGGACCTTCGTTCCCTGGCATCGTCACCATGTTCCACCTGCAGACCCGCCCTCGCTTCAAGCACGTTGGCCACTCGGTGCAGATCTTCCACATGGAAGACTTTGCCGAGGTCATGAAGTGGATGTACTCGGTGCACGGCACCATCTCCAAGGACGTAGAGATTGTCTGCGTCAGCATGACCCCACCAGCCGAGGACGGCCAAGAGGCCAAGCGCATCTTCCTGGTTTCGGGCGTCTCGCTCACCGATAGCGAAGAAGAGTCGCGCGCTGCTTTGGCTCCGTTCCAGACCAACCCGGTGATCGGTCGCGCCATCGTCAATCAGGCCTGCAAGACCTCAAGCCTGGCCGAGCAGCGCGTAGACCAGGAGCGCGCCAACCCAGAGCATTGGCGCTACTTTGTAGACAACATCTGGGTTGACGGCGACACCGACGAGATCATCGAAAAGATTGAGCCGTTGTTCCGCGATCTGCCAGAGCCGGCGGCCTTCACCATCTGGTTCTCGATGGGTCCGGTTCGTGAACTTCCAGACATGGCGTTCTCAATGCAGAGCCCGGCCTACATTGCCACCTACCTGCTCACCGAAGATGCCAGCCACGATTCGGCCAACCGCAACTGGCTGAACACCGCCATGGCCGCGGCCCAATCGGTGACCGTGGGGCAGTACCTGGGAGACTCGGACATGACCAACCGTCAGCTGAAGTTTATGTCTGACGAGAACTATGCCCGTCTGCAGGAAGTTATCTCGCAGCGCGACCCAGAAGATCTGTTTGTTCGTTACCTAGCCGCCGATGCAGCCAGCGTAAACAAGAACCACTGGACTCTCTAGGCCTGTCGCGCCAGTTCGAAGCAGCCTGAGCGGCGGCCTGCCGGCATCGGTTAAACGCCCGGCACCACTCGGTAGGGGCGCTCGAGGTCTAGCTCTACAAAGCTGGCCTGGTTGGCGCAGTCGAAGTGCACGTTTGAGTTGACTCTGGCCATGCCTCGGTGCTGCAGCAAGAAGTTGTAGAGGCTCTCGGATTCAAACTCTGGAATGTAGCCCAGCACAACGCCACCCGCGGTGACAGCCACGGCGTGATGACTGTCTGGGTTGGCCGGCTCGGTTACCAGCGCGGCCTGAATTTCAAGCACGGTGCCATCGGAGACACCTGCGTATTGCAGCAGGTCTTCGAAGTTCTCCGCGTAGCGCGCTTCGCCCGCCAACCGCTGCTTGTACTCATCGTTGCCGGCCAGCGCGATGGCGGTCATGGTGGCCATACCAACCTCGCTGGGCAGCTTGCCGTTGAAGGGCTTGGCGGCAAGTTGATTGCGGGTGTAAACCTTGGTTTTGCCCTGGTACCAGTCGAGTGCAAACACCGCGGCACCGATAGCGAAGCCCACCAAACCGGCGATTACGAGGGGAATGTCAAAGTAGACGCCCACCGCTAGGAACAGCGCTAGGACGCCCAAAAATTTGAGCAGACCCTTAGTCATTAATCACCATCTGAGCCAAATTTACTTGTGAGCGGCCACATTTTGCCGAGGCTGGGCGTCTGGGCTGTTGATAACTAATTGCAGGCGCATCTGAAATGTCTTATTTAGGCGGGTCTGTCCTGGCCCGAGCCAGTAGCCCGCAGCCAGTTACTTACGTAGGTTGCGCTGCTGGCTGAGGAAGTACGAGGCAAGGTTTGCGGTAACCACCGAGATCATGGCAACGCCACCAAGCATCAGAATCACAGCGATGAAGCGGCCCTCGGCCGAAACCGGGAAGTGGTCGCCGTAGCCCACGGTGAAGACGGTCTCCCAGGCCCACCAGAAGCTGTCTGGGAAGTTGGTGAGGTTGGAGCCGGACACCGAGCGTTCGGCCTCGTAGACGCCCAGGGCGCCGGCAAAGACCAGCATGGGCAGCACGATGGCGATGTAGAGGTTTACGCGCGCCTGAAGCGACTGAACCACGCGGGTGAGCATGCCAACCGCCATCAGCACGCGCAGCATTCGCAGGAAGCGCAGCGCCGGAACCAGCAGCGCGATGATCTCAACCACGTTGCTGCGAAGGAAGTTCTTGCGATCTTGGTGGTAGTAGAGGCGCACCAAGAAATCGCCGATGAAAATCACCCAGATGCTGAGGATTGCGCCTTCAAGCAGATTCCACTCAACGTCAGTGACGGGGGCCAAAACCTGCACGGCCCAGAGTGCTAAAAAGCCGATTGCAAGGATTGCAAGTGGCAGGGCTGTGTTGCGCTCCCAGTTGTTAACTGCCCGCTCGCGCTTGGCCGCCAAATCGGGGTCAATGTGTTTTCTGCTCACAGCATAAGGCTACCCAAAATGGCTCGGTGACGGTTTAATTGAGAGGCAATGGCCAAACGAAACGATGATTTCAACCAGGATGTCGACGAAGCAATCGACTCCTGGGGTGCTGCTGCGCTCGGCATCGATCCGCTGCTGGCTTCGTTCACTTCGTTGCCGTACGCGCCGGTGCGCCCGCACGTTCCGTTCTATCGGTTCCTGCACTATCCAGACATCCTGGACCTGCGTAAGGCCGGCTACGAGCTGGCCAAGTTCATCCCGCTGTTCGACCTGCTGGAAGACGCCCGCTACACCCAGGCACTGCAGGTTCACTCCATGCTGCACCTGCACCAAGACAACCCAAACCCAATCTGGAACCCTCGCCGCGCTCGCGAAGTTGAGTTCAATGTGCGCGCTGCACTGCACCGATTTGGCGTGGGCGATCTGCCAACCCTGTTACGTCGCATGATGGGGCGTTCGTTCCCCGATGAGTCGATCAGCCACCTGTCTATCGACCTGCTCAACGTGTTCTTCTGGGCGGCGCTCGCCGAGGTTGCCCGCGACTTCGCCTGGCGCGATCCGCGCATGGAATTCTGGGCCGACTACCTGGCCTATCCGGTGCGCTCCATCGGCTTTACCCGCTGGAGCCGGGCCGAGGCCGCCTAAGGGTTTTCCGGCGGTTTCAAGGTGCCCTCGCGGTGTGCTGGCTGACCCTTTGTGGCGGCTTCCCAACCGACGATCTCCACAGCGGGCAGCCCGCTTTGCATACACTCTGAGTTTGAACCTTAATTTGGTGCCAAACTTTTGACCACAACTTGGCTCAAAACTTAAGGGCTAAAAATTGAGTCAAACTGCGAGTCACTTAGATTGTTAGCCGGTTCGAGGCTGGAAATGTTTGGGAAAAAGCAAACCCCGGCTGCCGTAGCAAAAACCGAGGTTCCAGAAAACTGTCCTTGCGGAGGATTCTCTGTTGCGTTTAAATGTTGCCACATAAATCAGCCAAAATGAAAAATGGCGCCGGCCTAAGCCGACGCCATTTCTAATGCTTGTATTTAGCCAAACAGCTCTGGGATGGTCTGGGTCCAGCCCTGGCGAAGCTCTGCCAGGTTGAAGTCGGCTACATCCTTGATGGCCAGGGTTGCGCCCTCGCCCTTCACATCGGTGACACCAATGCGAAGTACAGGAATACCACGAGCCTCGCAGAGACCAACAAACTTCACGTCGTCCTCGCGGCCAACCGAAACCAGCACGCGACCGGTGGACTCGCTGAACAGAGCCGAGGTGGCGTCAACGCCGTCGCGCTCCATCAGTTCGCCAAGCCAGATGCGAGCACCGATACCAAAGCGAAGCGAAGACTCAACAACAGCCTGAGCCAAGCCACCCTCACTTAGGTCGTGAGCCGATTCCAGCAGACCCTGAAGCGAAGCGCCGTGTAGCAGTTCGGCAAGAGCCTTCTCGCCGGCCAGGTTTACCACTGGAGGCTTGCCACCAAGGTGCTGGTGAATAACCTCAGACCAAACCGAACCGTCTAGCTCGTCGCGAGTGGTGCCAAGTAGGTAGATGTTGTTGCCCTGGTCCTGCCAGCCGCTAGGGACGCGACGGGCTACGTCGTCGATGACACCGAGCACACCAACAACTGGGGTTGGGTGAATGGCTACATCGCCGGTCTGGTTGTAGAACGAAACGTTTCCACCGGTAACTGGGATGCCCAGCTCGAGGCAGGCATCGGCCAGACCAGCAGTTGCCTGCTTGAACTGCCACATAACCTCTGGGTTCTCTGGCGAACCAAAGTTGAGGCAGTTGGTGACGGCCATAGGAACGGCACCTCCGGTTGCAACGTTGCGGTAGGCCTCGGCCAATGCAAGCTGTGCGCCGGCGTATGGGTCTAGCTGACCGTAGCGACCGTTGGCATCGGTGGCGATTGAAACGCCAAGACCGGTTTCTTCCGAAACGCGAACCATGCCCGAGTCGTCCGGCTGCGATAGCGCGGTGTTGCCGCCAACGTAGTGGTCGTACTGGTCGGTGATCCAAGACTTGTCGGCCTGGTTAGGGCTGGTGACAACCTCAAGCAGCTGTGCGGCTAGGTCGGTTGCGCTCTCGGCGCGAGCCAGGCCGGCAGCGTTGACGCTGTTGGCGTTTAGGGCGTCGATCCAGCTTGGGTAAGCAACTGGGCGCTCGTAAACCGGACCATCGTGGGCAACGGTGCGAGGAGGAACGTTTACGATCTCTTCGCCGTGCCAGTTGATGTAGAGGCGGTCTTCACCAATAACCTCACCGAGGATGGAGTACTCCACCTCCCACTTGTCGACGATGGCGGTGAAGGCCTTGAGGTCCTTCTTTGGCACGATACCCATCATGCGCTCCTGCGACTCCGACATCAGAATCTCTTCTGGGGTCAAAGACTCATCGCGCTTGAGAACCTTCTCTAGGTCAACGCGCATACCGGCGCCGCCGTTGGAGGCAAGCTCGCTGGTTGCACACGAAATACCGGCGCCACCAAGGTCCTGGATACCGGCAACAACGCCAGCGTGGTAAAGCTCGAGGCAGCACTCAATGAGCACCTTCTCTGCAAATGGGTCTCCAACCTGAACCGCTGGACGGCGGCTTGGGCCGGTGGAATCGAAGGTCTCAGATGCAAGCACCGAAACACCACCGATGCCGTCAGCGCCGGTGCGAGCACCGAACAGGATTACTAGGTCGCCAGGGTTTGAGGCCTTGGCAAGCTTTAGGTCTTCGTGGCGCAGCGCACCAACCGAGAGGGCGTTTACCAGTGGGTTGCCCTGGTAGACCTTGTCGAACACGGTTTCGCCACCGATGTTTGGCAGGCCAAGGCAGTTGCCGTAGAACGAGATGCCGTCAACAACGCCGTGCACAACGCGGGCGGTGTCTGGGTTCTCAACCGCACCGAAGCGCAGCTGGTCCATCACGGCGATTGGGCGGGCACCCATGGTGAGGATGTCGCGGACGATACCGCCAACACCGGTTGCTGCACCCTGGAAAGGCTCGATATACGAAGGGTGGTTGTGGCTTTCTACCTTGAAGGTAACGGCCCAACCCTCACCGATGTCGACAACACCGGCGTTTTCGCCCATGCCAACCATGAGGTGAGTCTTCATCTCATCGGTGACCTTCTCGCCAAACTGGCGAAGGTAAATCTTGGAGCTCTTGTAGGAGCAGTGCTCAGACCACATAACCGAGTACATGGCCAGCTCGCCGCTGGTTGGACGGCGGCCAAGGATATCCTTGATGCGGTTGTACTCGTCCTCCTTGAGGCCAAGTTCCTTCCAAGGCTGAGCCTTGTCTGGGGTGGCCGCTGCAACCGCGGTGGTGTCTACTACTTGACTCATGCGTTTACAACCGCCTTCAGAACAGAGGTGAAGAATTTGAGACCATCGATGCCAGACTTCATGGCAGCTTCGGTGTTAGGGCCAAAACCGGCCTCAACAGCGTGCTCAGGGTGTGGCATCAGGCCAACAACGTTGCCGCGCTCGTTGCGCAGGCCGGCGATGTCGTTCATGGAGCCGTTTGGGTTCATGTCTAGGTAGCGGAAGGCAACCAGGCCCTCGCCCTCCAGGCGCTTCAGGGTCTCGGCATCGGCGATGTAGCCGCCCTCACCGTTCTTTAGCGGAATGGTGATTTCCTGGTTCAGTTCAAACTGGTTGGTCCAGGCGGTGTCCACGTTTTCAACGCGCAGCTTCTGGTCGCGGCAGATGAAGTGCTGCTTCTCGTTGCGGATAAGACCGCCAGGAAGCAGGTGGCTCTCTACAAGAACCTGGAAACCGTTGCAGATTCCCAGAACCGGCAGGCCGCCGTTGGCAGCCTTGACGATTGCCTGGGTGATTGGAGCCTGGGCGGCAATGGCACCACAGCGAAGGTAATCGCCGTAGCTGAATCCGCCAGGAAGCACCACGGCGTCAACCTTCTGCAGGTTGTCGTCGGCGTGCCAGAGGTTTACTACTTCGGCGCCTGCGATGCGAACGGCGCGTGCGGCGTCGCGGTCATCGAGGGTGCCAGGGAAGGTGACTACACCGATCTTCATGCGGCCGGCCCCTAGTCTTCTACGTGAATGTTGACTACGTCTTCGATGACGCCGTTGCTTAGGAAGCTGTCTGCGATTTCGCGAGCGCCCTGCAGGTCTTCTTCGGTTGGGGCGGCGGCTAGGTGAATCTCGATGCGCTTACCGATTCGCACGTTCTGGATCTTGCCGTAACCCTGGCGGTGCAGGGCGTTTGCCACTGCCTTGCCCTGAGGGTCTAGTAGGTCGGCCTTAGGCATTACCTCAACGATGATTTTTGGCACAGGTGGCTCCCGATAATTGGGCCCGGAAAGCGGGCGATTATGCGCTCAGCGACAGCGGCGAACACGTCTATTTTAGCGGACTTCGCCGCCGGTGGCTAAAGGGTAAAAAGGGCTGGATCGCCAACGCGGGTCAGCCCGCCAACCTCGGTTGGTCGAAGCACCGAAACACCGGCTTCCTCGGCGATGAGAGCGGCTGCAGCCCAGTCGTGCTCCTTGATGTCGCGCTCGTAGTAGGCGTCAAGCACACCCTCGGCAACGTGGCACATGTCGATGGCGGCGGCACCGTTGCGTCGGAGGTCTTGGAATGCCGGCATGATCTTGGCAAGTTCTTCAAACTGGCCAACGCGGAAATCAGGGGAGTAGGAGAAGCCGGTGGCCATGATCTTGCTGGCGCGGTCTGCTGGCGGGCCGTAGAGGCGGGTCTGCTGGTCGCCGTGCTGCACGAAGGCGCCGCCACCGCGCTTGGCAAACCAGATGGTGTTTAGCTCGGGGGCAACCACGGCGCCAACCAACCACTCACCGGTCTCTAGGCTCTGGGCGCCAACGCTGGTGGCGTAGAACGGAAGGCGACGCATGTAGTTGATGGTTCCGTCCAGCGGGTCGATGCTCCAACGCACCTTGGCGTGAGCGTTGACCTCGGTCTCCAGCTCCTCGCCAGAGATGTTGTCGGTTGGGCGGTTGGTGCGAATCAGCTCGCGCACGGCACGCTCGCTGGCCAGATCCGCCTCGGTGACAAAGTTGTTGATGTCGCCCTTGGTGTCGAAGCTGAGGGTCTTGGAACGGTACTCCTTGAGGATGTTGGCGCCGGTGTTGGCGGCCAGCACTGCAACGTCTAGCAGGTCATCGAGGTTTAGCGACATGGTGATTCTTTCTCTGGTTGGTCTGTGGGCCGGCGCGCTGGGCGCTCGCCGGCTAGCGGGAGCGAAGTTCTACGTTGGGTAGTTCTGGTGCGGGAATCCAGCCACCAACGTGGTCTGGGAAGGTGGCGCCAAAGCGATCGTGGCTGGCCATAACCTGAGCGGTGTCGTCCGAGCCGCGGGCGTTCCAGAGTTGGCGCATCTCAACCACCTCGGCGTGACTGCGGCCAATGAAGTTCCACCACATCACCAGGCGCTCGTCAAAGGGCTTGCCGCCAATGAAGATGGCCTGGGTTCCGGCTCGGTGGGCACTGATGGTGACCCCGGCATCGCCGGCAGGTAGGAAGATCATGTTGCCGGCCTCAACGTGGCGGCCGTCTACCTCAAGCGATCCGGTGAGGGCAACGATTGCGTGTTCAAACTCCGGATGCAACGGAATCATGACGGGTTCGAGGCCATCGATGCTCAGCTGCGCACCAACCATGGGCCAGTGCACTGTGGCCGGCGACTTGGCGCCCTCAAACTCGCCCACAAAAACCTTGGCGCTGAAGCCACGGGCGGCAACGGTTGGCAGGTTGCCGTGGTGCTCAAAACTTGGTTGCATGTGGCGCACCGAATCTGGCAGTGCGATCCAAAACTGAATGGCGTGCATCTGACGGTTTGGCTCCACGCCCAGCTCGCTGTGGGCAATGCCGCGGCCGGCGGTCATCAGGTTGAGCTCGCCAGGTTCGAGGTTCTGAACCGTGCCGATCGAGTCGGCGTGCTCAACCTTGCCCTCAAGCAGCCAGGTTGCGGTCTGTAGTCCGGTGTGCGGGTGGGCGGCAACAACCATGGCGTCTTCGGCGATGGTTGGGCCAAAGTGATCCAGGAAACACCAGGCGCTTACCTTGCGAAAGCCGGCCTGCGGAAACAGGCGCTGCACCGTGACTCCGGTTCTTGTTGTGAGCCGGATTGGCCTTGGGCCAACGATGACAGCGTCTGGATGTTGCAATCTGCTACGCCACCTCGGTGGTTAGGCGTTCAACCAGCTCGGCGTACTTTGCGGCGGTTTGGTTGACCACCTCGGCTGGCAACTCTGGTGGGGTGCCCTGCTGGTTCCAGTTCTCGGCTAGCCAGTTGCGCACAATCTGCTTGTCGAAGCTTTCCTTGCGCTCGCCGCGGTCCCAGGCGGCACGGCTCCAGAAGCGCGAAGAGTCTGGGGTCAGCACCTCGTCGCCGAGAGTGATTTCGCCGGTTTCAGGGTTCACACCAAATTCAAACTTGGTGTCAGCCAAAATAAGTCCCGCGTGCTCGGCTAGCGCAGATGCGCGGGCGAAAACCTCAAGCGAGAGGCTGCGCAGGGCGGCGGCGTTTTCCTCGCCAACCAACTCAACGCACTTCTCGTAGGTGATGTTTTCGTCGTGCTCTCCCATCGGTGCCTTGTAGGCGGGGGTGAAGATTGGCTCTGGAAGCTTGCCACCGAAGTGGAGCCCGGCCGGAAGCGCGATGCCACAAACGGTGCCGTTGGCCTCGTATTCCTTCCAACCGCTGCCGCTGATGTAGCCGCGAACCACACACTCGATGGGGAACATCTCAAGCTTCTTGCAGACGGTGCCGCGGCCGGCAACCTCAGCCGGAACCTCAACCTCGTGCGAAACGTGGTTTGGCACATCTAGGCGGTCGAACCACCAGTTGGTTAGCTGGGTTAGGTACTTGCCCTTGCTTGGAATGGCAGGCTCAAGCACGCAGTCGAAGGCGCTAACGCGGTCGCTGGCAACCACAAGGATTAGGTGGGCAAGCTTTGGATCGGTGCTCTCGTAGAGGTCTCGCACCTTGCCCGAATAGACGTGACGCCAACCCGCGATGGCCATTGCGTTCATTAGTTGGCTACCTTCTTGGCGATGTCGGTGCGGTAGTGCGAACCCTCAAGGCGAATCTCTGCGATGGCCTCGTAGGCGTGCTTGCGTGCGTGGTGGAAGTCCTTGCCCATGGCAACTACCGAGAGCACGCGGCCGCCGGTGGCCATGAGGTGCTCGTGCCCCTTTCCTTCGGCCTTTGCGTGTTCCGATTTTTCGGAAAACGCTGTGGCCGCATGACAAATCTCGATGCCCTCAACCGCGGCGGCCTTGTGCAAGCCGTGGATTGGACGATCTGGTGCGGCGGTGTCTGGGTAGCCCTCGCTGGCCAGCACCACGGTGATGGCAACATCCTTGGAGAACTGTGGCTCCGGTGCGGTTTCGAGGTCACCGGTGGCGGCCGAGTGCAGCAGCAACGCCAGCGGGGTGATGAGACGGCGAAGCACAACCTGGGTCTCTGGGTCGCCAAAGCGGGCGTTGAATTCGATGACGCGGATGCCGCGCTTGGTGACAATCAGACCGCAGTAGAGCAGGCCAACGAATGGTTCGCCGAGGCGGGCCATCTCGTCCACGGTTGGCTGGGCAACGGTGCGCTGAACCTCTTCAACGAAGCCGGCTGGCAGCCAAGGAAGTGGGCTGTAAGCACCCATTCCGCCGGTGTTAGGACCCTTGTCGCCATCGTAGGCGCGCTTGAAATCTTGGGCTGGGGTCAGTGGAACCACGGTGCGGCCATCGGCGAGGAAGAACAGCGAAACCTCTTCGCCATCTAGGAACTCCTCAACCAGGATGCCCATGTCGATGAACTTGCGGGCGTGCTCGAGGGCAGCCTCGCGGTCTGAGGTGACGATTACACCCTTGCCGGCGGCCAGGCCATCGGCCTTCACAACATAAGGAGCACCGAAGTCGTCAAGCGCGGCGGCAACTTCCTCCATGGTGGTGCACTCGTGCGCCATGCCAGTAGGAACGTCGGCGGCGGCCATGATTTCCTTGGCGAAAGACTTGGAGCCCTCTAGGGCAGCGGCCTTCTGCGATGGGCCGAATACTGGAATTCCGGCTGCGCGTAGGGCATCGGATACGCCGGCAACCAGCGGTGCTTCTGGGCCGATGATGGCAAGTTCAATCTTGTTGCCGGTGGCAAAGTCGGTGACAACCTTTGGGTCGTTAGCATCCATTGCCACGCACTGAACTTCTTGAGCCATGCCAGCGTTGCCGGGAGCAACGATGATGTTGGCCACCGGGGTGCCGGTGCGGATCAGTGCTTTTACGATGGCGTGTTCGCGGGCGCCAGACCCAAGGACCAGAATCTTCACAGGTCAAGTTTAAGGCAACGCGGGTGATGCGGTTATTGCCAAGTGGCTGGCGGGCTTATTTCACTGCTGGAAGGCGCAGTTCGAATACAGCGCCACCGATGACCGAATCGTTCTCTAGGCACCGCAATGAACCACCTTGGGCGGTTGCAAGAGCCTGAGAAATAGCAAGACCCAAACCGGAACCGCCGCGGCTGCGAGCGCGGTTGGTGTCTAGTCGCACGAAGCGGCCAAAGATGTTCTCTCGCTGATCGGCCGGAACGCCAGGGCCGTCATCGGTGACACGAAGCACCCAGAACTTGCCGTCTCTGGCTGCCGAAATCAAAATCTTGGACTCGGCCCAGTGGCTGGCGTTACTCAGCAGATTGTTGATGATTTGCTGCAGGCGGTCTGGGTCTGCTTTGACGAAGGTTTCGCCAGCCCCATTTGTCAGCAGAATCTCGAAGTCGGAGTGCAGCTGGGCATTTGCCACGGTTTCGCGTAGCAGCTGGCTCGCCTCAAGGCGAACCGGTAGCACCTCGTGCTGGGCCAGTTCTGCCACGTCAAGCTGAGCAGCCAAAGTTAGGTCGCCCACAATTCGGCTGGCTCGGCGGCCATCGCGCACCACGGCCATGGAGGTCTCTTCCGCAAGGTTGCGGATTGCCGCCGGCTTGCGACCACCAAGGCTGATCTCGCGCATCAGGTTGTCGGCTGCCGCCACCATGCTGCTGATTGGGCTGCGCAGTTCGTGGGCCACGTCGGCGCAAAGTTGGCGCAATCTGGCCTCGGCCGCCTGAGCTCGGTGTAGCGATTCCTCCAGGGCGTCCAGCATCTTGTCGAAGGCAACTGCGGTACGGCCAAGTTCGGTGTTTGGATCGGTCACCTCAAGGCGACCACCCAGTTCACCCTCGGCAATCTGGGTGGCAAGCGTGGTCATGTCATCCAGCGGGCGCAGCGCAACCCTCATGGCCAGCGCGATTGCCAGGCCCAGAATGAGCATCACGCCAATCAGGGTTGGAACCCCGATGGAGAGCAACTGACCCAGAACGCCATAGGTGTCGAAGGAGAGGGTGGCAACCGTAACGGTGACACCGGTAACCGGAAGCGAGGCCTGAACCGTGAGGTACTTGCTGTCGTAGTCCGAACTGGAAATCACATAGTTGCCAGACTTGGTGGGAACGTAGTTTTTGCCCTTGGACGTGATGACCACCGAATAGCCTGGGCGGCTGAGGCGGTCGGCCAGCTGGTCAACGCGCACCTTGCCCTCGAGGGCAATTGCCTTGTTCAAAATCAGGTGCAGTTCGCGGTCTTGACTGGCGCGGGCGGTGGGTCCAATCATTAGCGCCAGCGTTGCCAAAATGAGCACCGAACTGACGGCCACGGCGGCAAGCGCGGTGGCTATAACTCGGGCGCGAAGGGAAGCTAGCACCATTAGAGGCTACTCATAAGGGTGCGCCCTAGCCAAGGGTTACTTGACCAGATAGCCCACACCGCGCTTGGTGGTAATTAGGTCGTGCAGGCCGGCGGCAGCCAGCTTCTTGCGCAGACCCGAGACGTGCACCTCAACCAGGTTTGGCTCAAAGGCGTCGTAGCCCCACACCTGGGTGAGCAGGAAGTTCTTGCTTAGGCCACGGCCGCGGGCATTTACCAGCTCTGCCAAAATACGGAACTCGGTCTTGGTGAGTCCCACATCCTTGCCGGCGTTTACGGCGCTGTTGTCCTCTTCGTCCAACACCAGGGTGCCTACCTGCATCGGAACACTGAGGGCTCCGGTGCGGCGCAGCACGGCACGCACGCGCAAAAGTAGTTCGCCGATGAGGATTGGCTTGGTCACGTAGTCGTCGGCGCCCATGTTGAGGCCGGTCAGCTTGTTCTCCAGTGAGTCGAGTGCGGTCATGAAGATCACCGGAACACCAAGCTCGCTGATGGCACTCCGACCGATGGTAAGGCCATCCACGCCAGGCAACATGATGTCTAGCAAGACCAGTTCGGGCTTGGTTGCCTGAATCATTTTTAGGGCCGAGGTGCCCTCGGTTTCAACGCGGGTGCTGTAGCCGGCCGCGCGCAATGCAACCGCAATCTCGGTGGCAAGGCCAACCTCATCATCCACAATCAGGATGCGAGGCTTTGGCTTGCTGCTGTTAGAACTGTTAGGCATCGATGCTCGTCTTTATTTGGTCTCGGCGACTAATTGCAAGGTAACTCACGCTGGCCAAAATGGCCACAAGGAAGATGATGCTGGTTCCGGTGGTGCCCACTCCCAGGCCGCCGTCCTTCGGTGCTTGTGCCAGCAGGTCTCCGATGGAAGCACCCAGCGGACGGGTGAGGATGTAGACGGCCCAGAAGGCTGCAATCTCGGTGACGATGCGGGCCTTCCATAGACCGGCAATCAGCGCAATGGCCGCGGCAAAGATGACTGCAGAGAGAGCGAAGCCAAGGCTTAGCGCATCGCCCAGGTAGTCGCCGGTTGCGGTTCCCATGGCAAAGGTGAGCAGAATGGCTAGCCAGTAGAAAAGTTCGCGCTCTCGGGTCTTGATGCTCTTCATGGCCAGGGTGCCCTCGCGGCGGTACCACCAGATGAAGGTTGCGGTTAGCAGGGCGCCAAAGATGATCATGCTGTACAGCAGTGGGAAGCCCAGACCATCGGTGAGGTTATCGGTGATGAGGGTGCCGGTGATGCTCACCAGAACGATGTTGACCCAGTAGAGCCATGGGTGATATTTGGTGCCGCGAATCTGTAACGCCAGGGTTACTACCAGAACGATTGACATCACCCAGGTGGTGTTGCCCAGTCCAAAACCAAGGGTCTCGTTGATCCAGTCGGAGAAGGTTTCGCCAACGGTGGTGGCAAGAACCTTGATGATCCAGAAGAAGGCGGTCACGGCCGGAACCTTGACGGCCAGCTCCTTGGTTAGAAAAGTCATGCTGACAATTACAGGAGCGTTGTCTGAGGGTTTCCTTAAGGCGGCTAACGCCTGTGGATACTCACAGCAAACGTACAGTTGATACATGGCCAAACGCAGAATCCCGGTTGGGGACGGACTAGAAGCGATCGCAAAGCTTCGCGCTGAGCCCGCCCTACGCGAGGGTTCGACCGCAGTTGGTAACCCTGTCTTGGCCACCGCAGTTCGATTCCTGCTGGAAGATTTGGCCCAGCGCCTGCCGGGCAACTCGGTGGAGGTGCGTGTGCCGTTATTCGGTGCGGTTCAGTGCGTTGCCGGCCCCGATCACCGACGCGGAACCCCACCAAACGTGGTTGAGATGAACGCCCAAACCTGGCTGGCGCTGGCACTTGGCGAGACAAATGTTGAAGAGGAGCTCGCGGCAGGCAGCCTGCTTGCCAGCGGCACTCGTGCCCTCGAGTTTGCTGCTGTGCTTCCTCTGGTTCGTTAGCGCAAAGCCAACTATCAGCCCAGCCAAAAGCCGCATCACAACTCTGATGACACATCAGAGGCCAGCGCCAATAGCCTGAGACTATGAAGTCTCAGAATGTCTTGGAATTCGTTCGCAACCACGCGGTTGGAGTCTCAGATTGCTGGGAACTGCCGGATGGGTCGGTGACTTTCTCCCGTCTTCCGCTCTACACCGATGACCTGCACCTGCAGGCACTATTCATGATTGATGCCACGCGCAATACGTCGGGAGTGCGCCTTGAATTTCGCACCAATGCATCGAAGTTGAAGCTGAAACTTGCGGCATCGCAGCTGGTGTTCCCAGGGGCGCCAATTGCCAAGACTGCGATTGACGTTGAGGTGGACGGGACTTCCGCCGTTACTCACGAAGTGGCCCCCTCGGAAATAAGAACCCCGCTCAGTTCCGATAGCGCCGCCGCCGAAGGCGCTCCAGAGATTGAGGTGGCTACTGGCAACGCCGGTGAGTGGAAGGACGTAAAAGTTTGGCTGCCGCATAATGCCCGAACCCGCATATACGGAATCGACCTGGACGGCTCGGTTGAAAGTGCCGCTCCGAAAGGCCCCAAGTGGTTGCACTACGGCAGTTCAATCAGTCAGTCCAGCGAGGTTGATTCGCCAAGTCAGATTTGGCCCGCGGTTGCCGCCAGGAGCCTTGGCTTGCACCTGAGGAGTTTGGGGCTTGCGGGAAGCGCCCTGTTAGATCCATTTATCGCCGATGTGATTCTGGCCGAAAAACCAGATGTGGTCTCGTTAAAGCTGGGCATCAACATTGTGAATGCTGCTAGTCACAACGCCAGAACTTTCCCAGCTGCAGTCAATGGGCTTCTGGACGGAATCCGCCGTAGCCTTCCCAACCTGCCGATTCTGTTGATCACGCCTATTCACTGCCCGCCGCATGAAGAGGGCGTGGGACCAACCATTTTCAATGCGGAGACCTTCAAGGCCACCGCCAGCCCTCGCCCGGAAGAGTTCATCCCGATGGCACTGAATCTGACTATGGTTCGCCAGCAGCTGGGTCAGATTTTTGCCAACCGTTCTACTACCGACAGCAACCTTTACCTGATGGCTGGGCCAGACTTATTTGGCGAGGCGGACGCCCACCTTCTGCCAGATGACCTGCACCCAAACCACGAGGGCTATCAGTTGATGGCGCAGCGCTTTGTAACCGCTCCGGTGGTTGGCAAATGGTTGTCGTGAGTTAATTGATTCATGGCAAACAACCAGAGCAGCAAGACCAACGAGTCCGTTCAGCTACGCAGAGCCCCTAAGTATTTCCCTTTCCTGATCACGGGCGCGGGTCTGGGGCTAGTGCTGGCGCTGTTCCTCTTTCTTGCCACCGGACAGATGCAAACCACCGATGCGCTTTCGGTGCTTGGCATTTTGGTTCTGGTGCTCACCCTGGTTGGTGGCTTCGCCGGCGTGATCGCTGCTTATCTAATGGACAGGCGCTCGCTGTCCTCGGCGCGCACCACCGAGGCAACCCGCGAGGACATCTAGTCTGAACGTTCTTTGCGAACTTGGGTAGAAGACTTTGTGAAGCCTTGAACCCTGCTTTTTAGTGGGTTACACCTGTATCAACCACCCGGTTGAAAAACAGTAAGGACTACCGCTAATGAACACTTCAAAGAGCAAACTAATCTCCACGGCCACTGCCGCCGGAATCGCGATCGTTGCCATCTTTGGCGGCGGTCTCATGGCTCGTGCACTTTCGGGCGGCACCGCTCAAGCGGCCGTAACCGCAACCACCGATTCGCCAACTGCCAGCCCAACCACAACAGCAACTGATTCGGCCACGCCAACCACCAGCCCAACCACCGCCCCGGTAGTGGCACCAGCTCCAACCTTTGCCAACAGCGATGACGATGGCACCGAGGTTGACTCGCAGGATTCGGCTGATGACCAGGGCGAGCAGAGCGATGACCAGGGCGACGATGATTCGCAGTCGACCAGCCAGGGCAGCCAGAGCCAGAGCGATGACTCGCAGGGCGACGACTAAGTCCAGAATCAGCTTCACAATCGAGGGATGTCTTTTGGGCATCCCTCGGTTATTTTAGGGGTAAAGATTAAGGCTTGAACGGGTAAACTTATCTAGTAAAGCCACTCAAACTCCCGACCCCACTCGGGCCTGAATAGAGAATGGGGATGCCGTGCTGCGAGGCGATGGACTTCTAAATCACGATCTGCTACCTGACGAAAAAGGTCCTCAGGATCAGTGCGGTGTATTTGGAGTTTGGGCACCGGGTGAAGAGGTAGCCAAGCTAGCCTTCTTTGCGCTTTATTCGCTTCAGCACCGCGGTCAAGAATCCGCCGGTATTGCCACCTCCGATGGCTCCAAAATTTTGGTTTACAAAGACATGGGACTGGTTTCCCAGGTCTTCTCCGAGAGTGCCCTCGAGTCCCTAGTTGGCCACATCGCCATTGGCCACAACCGTTACAGCACCACCGGTTCGTCGTCATGGCGCAATGCCCAGCCAACCCTTGGTCGCACTACAAGCGGAACCGTGGCGCTGGCCCACAACGGTAACCTCACCAACACCGCAGACCTGCTAGATCTGCTCAAAGAGCGCTACCCAGGCCAGGAGAGCAACGAGATCACCGGTGGTAACACCACCGACACCGCTGTTCTTACCGCACTGATGGCCGGCGACCTGGACCACACCCTCGAGGCAACCGCCCTCGAACTGCTTCCTCGTGTGAAGGGCGCCTTCTGCTTGGCGTTCATGGACGAGACCACTCTCTATGCAGCACGAGACCCACAGGGCGTTCGTCCGCTGGTTCTTGGTCGCCTCGAGCGCGGCTGGGTGGTTGCATCCGAGACCGCGGCCCTCGACATCGTGGGTGCTTCTTTCGTTCGCGAAGTTGAGCCAGGCGAGCTAATCGCCATCGATGAAAACGGTCTACGCTCGCAGCGCTTCGCAGAGGCCAAGCGCGCCGGTTGCGTTTTTGAGTACGTTTACCTGGCCCGCCCAGATACCACCATCAACGGCCGCGGCGTTTACGAATCGCGTGTTGAGATGGGTCGTCAGTTGGCTCGCGAGTACCCGGTTGACGCCGACCTCGTAATTCCAACCCCAGAGTCTGGCACTCCAGCTGCCATCGGTTTCTCGCAGCAGTCGGGAATTCCATTTGGCCACGGTTTGGTGAAGAACGCCTACGTTGGCCGCACCTTCATCCAGCCATCGCAGACCATTCGTCAGCGCGGTATCCGTCTCAAGCTCAACCCGCTGAAGGACGTAATCCGCGGCAAGAAGATTGTGGTCGTAGACGACTCCATCGTTCGTGGCAACACCCAGCGTGCGCTGGTGCAGATGCTGCGCGAGGCTGGAGCCGCCGAGATCCACATCCGCATTTCTTCGCCTCCAATCACCTGGCCGTGCTTCTACGGAATCGACTTCGCAACCCGCGCCGAGCTAATCGCCACCGGCCTCGGTGTTGAAGACGTCTGCAAGAGCATCGGTGCCGACACCCTTGGCTACATCAGCAAGGACGGCATGATTGCCGCAACGCAGCAGCAGGAGAGTGAGCTTTGCACCGCCTGCTTCACCGGAACCTACCCAATCGAGCTGCCAACCGCAGACCGCCTGGGCAAGAACCTGCTGGAGCGCGACGCCGAGGCCTGCAACCCTGGCCCAGACAGCGAAACCGACGCCCTGCTTCGTGCGCAGTCTGAAACCCTAAACGACTAAGACTTTCAAACTTCCATAACCAGATAGGCCAACATGAGCAACGCTTACGCTGCCAGCGGTGTAGACACCGAAGCCGGAGACCTCGCAGTCGAACTGATGAAGAAGGCCGTCTCGGCAACCCACAACAACCTCGTTGTCGGTGGCCTCGGTGGCTTCGCCGGCATGATGGACGTCTCGTTCCTTAAGAGCTACGAGCGCCCACTTTTGGCAACCAGCACCGATGGCGTTGGCACCAAGGTGGCCATCGCTCAGGCCATCGATAAGCACGACACCATCGGCCAAGACCTAGTGGGCATGGTTGTCGACGACATCATCGTCACCGGAGCTCGCAGCCTATTCATGACCGACTACATCGCCTGCGGCAAGGTTGTGCCTCAGCGCATCGCCGACATCGTTCGCGGTATCGCCGAGGCCTGCAGCGCGGTTGACGTTGCCCTAGTTGGTGGCGAGACCGCCGAGCACCCTGGCCTTCTTGGTCCAGACGAGTACGACGTTGCCGGTGCAGCCACCGGCGTGGTTGACGCCTCCAAGCTGCTTTCGGCTGGTCGGGTTCAGACCGGAGACGTTGTCCTTGGTCTTGAGGCCTCCGGCTTCCACAGCAACGGCTACTCGCTGGTGCGCAAGATTGTTTCGGACAAGGGCTTCAACTACACCCAGACCGTTGATGACTTCGGTTCGGCACACTCGCTGGGCGAGGTTCTGCTAACCCCAACCCGCCTCTACACCGGCGTGCTAAACCGCCTGGTTGAGGGCGAGCTGGGGCAGTACGTGCACGCCATGAGTCACATCACCGGCGGTGGCATTGCTGCCAACCTTTCGCGCATTCTTCCTGAGTACGTGACCCTCGATGTTGAGCGTTCCACCTGGAAGCCGCTGGACATGTTCTCGGTGGTTGCGGGCTGGGGCGGCTACGACCTCAAGGATCTGGAGAGCACCTGGAACCTGGGCCTCGGCTTTGCCGTTGTGGTCAAGGGTTCGGCCGCTGAGGCCATCAGTGCACAGCTAAACGCCGAGGGCATCCGCACCTGGCAGCTGGGCATCATCGAGAGCACCGCTTGCGATCTAGACGCAATGGGCTACACCTACGAAGCCAAGGGCGTTCGTGGTGGCGGCGTGCGTCTGGTTGGCAACTATGCCCAATAAGGCGCAAGATAACGCGTCCACTGAAAAAGAATCGACGCATAACGTGACTGACCAGAAGCTTCCACGCGAATCAAAGACCATCATTGCGGTTCTCTTGGTGGCGTCCTTCGTGACCTTCCTGAACGAGACCATCCTTGGTGTTGCGCTGCCTGACATCATGAAGCAGTTGAGGATTGAGCCCTCCACCGGTCAGTGGCTGACCACCGCATTTATGCTGACCATGGCGGTTGTGATTCCAACCACCGGCTGGATCATGCAGCGACTATCCACCCGCATGGTTTATATCCTTGCCCTAACCCTGTTCTCGCTGGGCACCCTGATGGCCGCGGTTTCGGGCAACTTCGAACTGCTTCTGCTTGGCCGAGTTCTGCAGGCCTGCGGAACCGCAATCATGATGCCGCTGACTATGACCACCATCATGCAGGTGGTTCCAGAACACAGTCGCGGCAAGATCATGGGAACCGTCTCAATCGTGATGTCGCTTGCGCCGGCCCTGGGCCCAACCATCTCCGGTCTGGTGCTCAGCTTCGCCGACTGGCGAGCCATCTTCTGGCTGGTACTACCAATCGCGGTGGGCGCGCTCGTAATCGGCGGCTCCAAGATTCATAACCACACCGATAGCCAGCGAATCAGCCTGGACTTCGTGTCGGTGGCACTTGCTGCGCTTGCCTTCGGCGGCACCATCTATGGCCTAAGCGACTTCGGGGATGCAGCCCGCGGCACCGCCCCAATCGCTCCGGGTATTCCGCTAACTGCCGGCCTAGTAATGATGGCTCTGTTCATCTGGCGTCAGTTGGTTTTGCAGAAGACCGATTCGGCTCTGCTAGACCTGCGAGTGTTCCTGGCGCCGCACTTTGCACAGATTCAGACCATCTTCGTTTTGGCCATGGTCAGCATGTTTGGCGTGGTGATCCTGCTGCCTATCTACATGCAAAACGTGCTGGGCGTTACTCCGCTGGTAACCGGTTTGTTCCTGCTGCCTGGTGGCCTGCTGATGGGTTTCTTGGGCCCTATCACCGGTCGCTACTACGACAGCCACGGTCCACGCTTCCTCATCATCCCTGGCGCAATCATCACCAGCGTCTCGCTCTGGATTATGGCTACCTTTGGGCAGAACACGCCACTGTGGCTGGTGCCGGCCGCTCACATCATCATGAGCGTAGGTCTGGCCCTGCTTTTCACCCCGATGTTCACGCTCTCGCTGAGCGCTGTGCCGGCCAAGCTGTACGGGCACGCCTCGGCAATTCTGGGAACCATGCAGCAGATTGCAGGTGCCGCGGGCACTGCGCTGTTTGTAACCCTGCTAACTCAGGTTTCGGTAAGTCAGCTGGCTCAGGGCGCAAATAACACCGCTGCAGCTGCCGCGGGCATGCACATCGCATTCTTGGCGGGTGCCATCATGTCGCTCATCGCCGTGGTGCTGGTGTTCTGGGTTAAAGCACCCCAGAACGTTGAAGGCGCTGCACCAAACGCGCCGGCAATTCACTAGGTTTTGAAACAAAAAAGACCCCGAACCTCGGTTGAGGCTCGGGGTCTTTCTCTTGAACGGGACTAGCGCTTCTCGGTGAGTCGCTCCAGGATCTTGACGTGGTCGGCGTTCAGCTCGTCCAGCGAGTTAACGCCCAGCAGCTTCATGGTGCGAATGATCTCGCTGCGCAGAATCTCGATGGTGCGGTCTACACCCTCGCGGCCACCAGCCATGAGGCCATAGAGGTAAGCGCGGCCGATGAGGGTGAAGGTGGCTCCCTTGGCGATGCAGGCCACGATATCCTGGCCGTGCATGATGCCGGTGTCTACCCAAACCTCAGCATCCTTGCCAACCTGCTTGACGGTTTCTGGCAGCAGGTGGAACGGAATTGGAGCTCGGTCTAGTTGGCGGCCACCGTGGTTTGAAAGAAGTACCGCATCGGCGCCAGAACTGACGGCGCGCTTGGCGTCCTCAACGTTCTGGATGCCCTTTACAACCAGCTTGCCCTTCCACTGTTCGCGGATCCACTGCAGGTCGTTGAAGTCCACGGTTGGATCAAACATGCTGTCCAGCATTTCGGCAACGGTGCCATCCCAGCGGCCCAGCGAAGCGAACTTCAGTGGATCGGTGGTTAGGAAGTTGATCCACCACTCTGGGCGAGGTAGGGCATCGATGACGGTACCCAGGGTTAGCTGCGGTGGAATGGTCATGCCGTTGCGCTTGTCGCGCAGGCGAGCACCGGCAACCGGTACATCCACGGTTAGCTGCAGGGTCTCGAAGCCGGCCTTCCAGGCGCGGTCAACCAGCTCCATCGAGCGGTCGCGGTCCTTCCACATGTATAGCTGGAACATGTTGCGGCCGTTTGGTGCAAACTCCGCAACCTCTTCGATGCTGCGAGTGCCCATGGTGCTAAGGGTGTAAGGAATGCCCGCGGCCTCGGCTGCCTGCGAACCGGCCTGCTCACCCTCGGAGTGCATCATGCGGGTGAATCCGGTTGGGGCGATTCCAAAAGGAAGTGCCGAACGCTGTCCCAATACCTCGATGGAGGTGTCGGCATCCTTGACGTTGCGAAGAATCGATGGGTTCCACTCGATGTCTTCAAACGCCTGGCGGGCGCGAGCCAGCGAAATCTCCTGGTCGGCCGAGCCATCGGTGTAGTCAAAAGGTGCGGTTGGGGTGCGCTTCTTGGCGATGTCGCGAAGTTCGTAGATGGTGTGAGCCTGCTTCAGGCGTGCCTCGCGGCCCACCTGCGGCTTCTTGAAGACCATCAGTTCGGCGAGGTCCTTTGGGTTTGGGAAGCGACGTTTGAGGTTGCCCATTATTTTCCTATCGTGCAATCAACGGGTTGTTGACGGTGAACTTGTACGTGCCGTGGCCGAAGACCTGGCCCTTTTTTACGCGGGCTCCATTTACCAGCAGGTTGCTGTCAGCGCTAAGACGCAGATCGAACTTTGCCTCCACGCCAAATGGCACGGTTAGCTGACCCACAAGGTTGCTGTCCGAAATCTCCCAGTTCAGTTCGATTTCGCCGTAGCCGGTGGCCAACTTGGTGTCGCAGCTGGTTACGTGGGTGTGCGGGCGTGGGGCAATGGAAACCTTGCGGTAGCCCGGTGCCTCCGGCGAAATTCCACCGATGTTGCGATACATCCAGTCAACCACCGCACCGTAGGCGTAGTGATTGAAACTGAGCATGCCCTCGCCCGAACCCTCGGTTGGGTTGTCTAGGCCGCCGCCGGAGATGCTGCCATCCTCGTGGATGGCCTCCCAGCGTTCCCAGATGGTGGTTGCACCCATGGTGATTGGGTACAGCCACGAACGAACCTTGGTGCGCAGCAGCATCTCGAAGGCTTCGTCGTAGTGACCGGCCTTGCTGAGTGCATCCATGATGATTGGGGTGCCCAGGAATCCGGTCTGGATGCGGCCTTCGGCTGCGCGCGAGTTTGCGGCCAGTTCTGCACCGATTGCGGCACGCTCGCCGGCAGGAGCCAGTTCAAATTCCAGCAGGGTTGCCATACCGGTAGGTGTCTTTCGAGCCTCGGTGGCAAGGTCGCGCCAGATGGCATCGCGGGTGTTCTCGAAGAGCAGGTGGTAATGCTTGGACATCGCTGCAGTGCCAACCAGCTTCTCCATGCGGCTAAGAAGCAGTGCACTCCAAGCCAGGTAAGAGTTGGCCATGAACTGACCCGAAACCTTGGCAGCCCAAGGCGCACCCTCAGGGGCGTCTGGGTCTAGCCAGTCGCCCAGCTGCATGATTGGCGGAATCAGGCCGTCGTCGCCACGGAGTTCGGCAAAGCGGTTGACCCATTTGCGCATCGAATCCAGCTGGGCGGCCAAGACCTCGGTGTCGCCAAAGCGGCTGTAGAGCGACCATGGAACTACGGTGGCGGCATCCGCCCAGCCTGCGGCAGGGAACTCGGTGAATTTGCTGCCCTGCGGGTTCTGAATGGTGAGAATATCTGGAACCACAACCGGCACGTCGCCGTTGGCGTACTGATCGTGGGCCAGGTCTACCAACCAGCTCTTGAAGAACTGGTAGTCATCTACCAAGGTGTGCGCGGTGTAAGAGAAGGCCTGGGCATCGCCGGTCCAGCCCAGACGCTCATCGCGCTGTGGGCAGTCGGTTGGAATGCTGATGAAGTTGTCGCGGAGGCTCCAGAAGGTGTTGCTCTCCAACTTGTTCAGCAGCTCGTGCGAAGACTTGAAGTGGCCACGCACGTCGATGTCGCTGCTCACTGCGATTGCGGTGACCTCCAGCACCTCGACGGCGCCTCCAGTGGTGGCGATATCGGCGTACTGGAAGCCGTGGAAGGTGAAGCGAGGCTCGAGGGTAATCTCACCTTCGTTAGCAAGAATGTAGGTGTCGGTAGCCTTGGCGCTTCGCAGCGCGGCGGTGTGCAGCTTGCCGTCAAGTTCGAGCACTTCGGCGTGACGCACAACGATTTGGGCACCGGCAACACCGCGAACCTTTATGCGCAACCAACCGGCGATGTTCTGGCCAACATTGATACGAAGTGCATCCTCGCGGTGCACCCACTCGCATGGAGTCTCCGCGATAACACGCACCGGCGCCACGGCCTGTGGCTCAAAGCCACTGCGGTCCATTGGGCGAACCTTCACTGACTCCCACTCGCTGTCATCGTAGGCAGCGGTCTTCCAGCCAGACTTTTCATGGTTGAAGTCGATTGTGGTTCCGTCATAGATGCTGGCGGTTAGGGCCTCACCGGTTGCGGTTTTCCAGTTTGGCTTGGTGCTGAAAATCTGGGTGGTGCCATCTGTGTAGGTAACCTCAAGCTGACCGATGTAGGCGGTTTCGGCGCCGTAGTTGTTGCTCTGGCTGACAAAGCCGAAGCGGCCGCGGTACCAGCCATCACCAAGCTCAACGGCCCAGGCGTTCTTGCCGGAAACCAAAAGATTGGTCACGTCCTTGGTGACAACCAGCAAGCGGTTCCAGTAGCTGGTCCAACCTGGGTTGAGGATGTCCTCTGCCACTGCTTCGCCATTTAGGAACTGGTCAAAGACGCCAAGTGCGGTGGAGTAAAGACGTGCGGATGCCACCGGCTTGGAGATCTCAAAGGTGGTGCGAAGCAGGTCGGTTGGCCCCTCCGCCAAAGAAACCGCACCGATGGCGTGACCCGCCCAATCGCTGGCCTCAAGCAGGCCGGCCTCGTAGCGCAGGGTGTCCGACCAGCCGGTCCAGCCGTGGTTGGTTTCAATGCGCACACGGTAGTAGCGAACCTCGCGGCTGGTTAGCGAACCACCCGGGGCAGCGATGAACTGGCTGACGGCACTCGCGGTGGCATCGGTGGCCAATGGCTTTTTGAAGTTTGGCTCATGCGCAGCCTGAATCTCGTAACCCACCTGCACTGAGTCTGCCTGCTTGCTGGCTACCTTCCAGCTGAGCAGCGGAGACTTGCCGGGCAGGCCAATCAGGCTGTCGTCGTACTCGCTCGAAAGCTCGGTGATTACGGTTTGCTTGTCCATTGATGCTTCCTTGCGTCAGTGTTTGGTTTGGCCCGGTGTAAACAGGCTAGGTGAAAAGTGGGCACGAATCAGCGCGCGCTGTCCGTCTAGACCATTTGGTGCTGCGCCGTGGGCGCCGGCCTGCGAGACCAGGTTGCCCAGGGCGGTGGCCTCAACCGGACCGGCCAGCACGGGCACACCGGCTGCATCCGCGGTGAGCTGAGCCAGAAGTTGGTTCTGGCTGCCGCCACCAACCACGTTTAGTTGCTTCACGGTGATGCCGGTGATGGCTTGCATCTCTCGGCTGGCAGCACCGTAGGCATCGGCGAGCGAGTCCAGGATGCAGCGCACAATCTGGGCACGGGTCTCCGGAGCGGGGAAGCCGCCGGCAACGCAGGCGGCAACAATCTTGGCTGGCATATCGCCCGGGCTGACGAATGCCGGCTCATTCACATCGATGCGGGTGGCGGAGTTGACACCGGCTGCCTCGGCCAAAAGTTCTGGCAGGGTCACGCTGGCATCTTCCTGCTGCCACTCCAGCATCGACTGCTGCAGCAACCAAAGACCACTGAGGTTCTTGAGGAAGCGGGTGCGGTTGTGGGCACCAAGTTCGTTGGTGAAGTTGGCGGCGCGGCCGGCTTCCGTAACCACTGGCTTATCAAGTTCGAAGCCAAGCAGGCTCCAGGTGCCGCTGCTGAGGTAGGCCGAGTTTTGATCGGCCAACGGGCTGCCAACCACGGCGGCCGCGGTGTCATGCGAAGGCACAACGGTGACCACTGTGTTTGCCAGTGCAGGGTGAGAGGCGTGCTGCGGAAGAAGTTTTCCGATTACCTCGCCCGAATCGACCAGGCGAGTAAACAGGCTGCGCTTGAAGCCCAACTTGTCAATCAGTTCCCAGTCCCACTCGTGGCTGGTTACCGAGAGCAGTCCGGTGGTGGAGGCGTTGGTGCGTTCGGTGTAAACCTCACCGGTGAGCCAGTTTCCCAGCAGGTCTGGAATGAGCAGCATGGTCTGGGCGGCATCCCACTGGGCTGGGTCTTGGTGCTTGTTGGCCCAAAGCTGATACAGGGTGTTGAACGGCAAGAACTGGAGGCCGTTACGGCGGTACTGTTCCTCCGCGGAAACCACCTTGGCAACCTCGGCCGCAGCCAATGGATTGCGCTCATCGCGGTACATGCGAGGGCGTGCCAGCAACTTGCCATCGGCGCCAAGCAGGCCGTAGTCAACCGCCCAGGTGTCGATGCCAAGGCTGGTAACCGGCAGGCCAAGGTCGGCAGCGTGGTCGGCTAGCTTGCCGATGCCCACCGAAATCTCATGCTGAAGCGCGGCAAAGTCCCAAAAGATATTGCCATCTTCCTGCTGTGGCACGTTGGCAAAGCGATGGATCTCGGTCAGCTCCAGCTTGCCGTCACCGATCAAGCCGGCAATCACTCGCCCCGAGGACGCCCCGAGGTCAATCGCGCCAAATAGCTTCACTGCTCTGAGCCCTAGGTTCTAGCGCAGGAAGGCGGCGGCCACACCGGCGTCCACCGGAATGTGCAGACCAGTGGTGTGAGTCAGCTCGCCACCGGTGATTGCAATCACAGCGTTGGCAACGTGGTCAGGCAGAACTTCGCGCTTCAGCAGGGTGCGCTGAGCGTAGTAGGCGCCCAGGTTCTCTTCCTGCACGCCGTAAACCGCAGCGCGCGAGGCGCCCCAGCCGCCGGCAAAGATGCCCGAGCCGCGAACCACGCCATCAGGGTTGATGCCGTTGACGCGAATCTGGTGCTCGCCAAGCTCGGCTGCAAGCAGGCGAACCTGGTGGGCCTGGTCTGCCTTGGTGGCCGAGTAGGCAATGTTGTTAGGACCGGCGAAGACCGAGTTCTTGCTGGCGATGTAGATGATGTCGCCGCCCATGCCCTGTTCGATCATGATGCGAGCTGCCTCACGGGCGACCAGGAACGAGCCACGAGCCATAACGTTGTGCTGCAGGTCCCAGTCCTTCTGAGTGGTCTCTAGCAGTGGCTTGCTCAGTGAAAGTCCGGCGTTGTTGACGATGAGGTCTACGCCACCAAACTCAACAATGGCTGCGTTCAAAGCGGCGATGATGGCCTCTTCGTTGGTCACATCGATGGCCAGAGCCAGTGCGTGGTCGCGTCCGCCCAGCTCGGCGGCAACGGTTTGCGCAGCCTCGAGGTTTAGGTCTGCGATTACAACGCAGCCGCCCTCGGCAACAATGCGGGTTGCGATGGCCTTACCGATACCGCTGCCGGCACCGGTGACAAATGCCACGCGGGTTGCCAGCGGCTTTGGCTTTGGCATTCGCTGTAGCTTTGCCTCTTCAAGGCTCCAGTACTCGATGTTGAACTTCTCTGCATCCGAGATTGGCTGGTACTCGCTGATGGTCTCGGCACCGCGCATCACGTTGATGGCGTTTAGGTAGAACTCGCCGGCAACGCGGGCTGTCTGCTTGTTGGCACCGAACGAGAACATGCCAACACCAGGAACCAGCACGATGGCTGGGTCGGCTCCGCGCATCGCTGGCGATGCATCGGTGGCGTGGGCGTCGTAGTAGGCCTGGTAGTCGGCGCGGTAGGCCTCGTGCAGTTCGCGAAGGCGAGCCTTGGCGGTGTCGATGTCGGCATCGGCAGGCAGGTCAAGCACCATTGGCTTCACCTTGGTGCGCAGGAAGTGGTCTGGGCAGCTAGTGCCAAGGGGGGCCAGCTCGGTTAGCTTGGCACGCGAGAGGAAGTCCAACACCTCTGGGGCATCGCTGAAGTGGCCAACCATTGGCTTGTCGTAAGAAGCTAGACCGCGGATTAGGGGAGCGAGTGCGGCGGCGCGAGCCTTACGCTCTTCCGGGGCCAGGGCACCGTAGCCAGCAACCGAAGGGCCAAATGGCTCGGCGTTGGTGTGGCCATCGATGTAGGCCTGTGCGGTTTCAATGATCCAGAGCGAGTTCTTCTCGCACTCATCGCTGGTGGCGCCCCAGGCGGTGATGCCGTGGCCACCCAAGATGCAGCCAATAGCCTGTGGGTTGGCAGCCTTGATGGCCTCGATGTCTAGACCCAGCTGGAAACCAGGTCGACGCCAAGGAACCCAAACCACCTTGTCGCCGAAGATCTCGCCGGTGAGGCGCTCGCCGTCCACCGAAGTGGCGATGGCAATTCCGCTGTCTGGGTGCAGGTGATCGATGTGGGCTGCGTCAACCAAAGCGTGCATCGCGGTGTCGATGGATGGAGCAGCACCGCCACGGCCGTGTAGGCAGTAGTCGAAGGCTGCGACCATGTCGTCTTCGGTATCTACGCCCTGGTAGACGTTCTTGAGTGCGCGAACGCGCTCAAGCTGCAGAACGGCAAGACCGGCTTCCTTGAGGGTGCCGAGGTCGCCGCCAGAACCCTTGACCCAAACCAGTTCGATGTCTTTGCCGGTTGCAGGGTCTAGTCCCAGACCCTTGGCGCTGGTGTTGCCACCGGCGTAGTTGGTGTTCTTAGGGTCTGAGCCCAGACGGTTAGAACGGGCCAGTAGTTCTGCTGCGGTCTTGTTCATTACGATCCTGTTTTGAGTGGTCTAGATAAAAGGAGTGTGGTCTGGGATTGCTAGAGCGCGGTTGCGAGCCCGGAAACAGACGGGGCGCTTAGGCGCCCCAGCCTGCCTGCACTCCGCCAACGCGATCTGCGGCAATCTGCTTTAGGTAACCCGAGTCTGCGAATGCCTTGATTGGGTTGGCTGGAAGGCCCTTGCCCTCACGCCACTCTGCAAGCAGCGGACGAACATCGGCGTAGAAGGCATCCATGAAGATGTCGTTGGCGCCAAGCACGTCGCCGGCACGCTGGGCCGCGTCTAGTGCAACGCGGTCTACCATCAGTGCGCGGGCGGTCATGGCCTGCACGTTAAGTACTGAGCGAATCTGACCAGGAATCTTGTCCTCGATGTTGTGGCACTGGTCCAACATGAAGGCAACCGGGCTCTGCGGGCCGTAGCCGCCACCGCGGATTACCTCGTACATGATTCGGAACAGCTGGAATGGGTCGGCAGCGCCAACGATTAGGTCGTCATCGGCGTAGAAACGGCTGTTGAAGTCGAACGAACCAAGCTTGCCCAGGCGAAGCAGCTGCATCACGATGAACTCGATGTTGGTTCCCGGAGCGTGGTGTCCGGTGTCTAGGCAAACCATCGCCTTATCACCGAGGGCTGCCACCTGGGCATAGCTGGTGCCCCAGTCTGGAACATCGGTGTGGTAGAAAGCTGGCTCAAAGAACTTGTACTCAAGCACCATGCGCTGGTTGTCGCCGAGAGCCGCGTAGATCTGCTGCAGGCTGTCGGCTAGGCGGTCCTGTCGGCCACGCATGTCGTCCTGGCCTGGGTAGTTGGTGCCGTCGGCTAGCCAAATCTTGAGGTCCTGCGAACCGGTCTGGTGCATGATTTCGATGCACTCTAGGTGGTGGTCGATTGCCTTCTGGCGGGTTGCAGGGTTGCTGTGGGTAATGGAACCCAGCTTGTAGTCCTCGTCCTGGAAGGTGTTGGAGTTGATGGTTCCTAGAGCGATGCCCAGGTCCTCGGCGTGCTTGCGCAGCTCGCTGTAGTCGCTCTTGTCCCAAGGGATGTGAAGCGCAACAGTTGGTGCGATGCCGGTGTACTTGTGCACCTGAGCGGCGTCGGCAAGCTTCTCGAATGGGTCGCGTGGGGTTCCGGCCGAGCCAAAGACTCGGAAGCGAGTGCCCGAGTTTCCAAATGCCCAGGACGGTAGCTCGATGGCCTGGTGATCTAGTTGGGCAAAGACGGCTGCTTTGGCGTCGTTGGAAAGCATGGTGCGCGACCTCTCATTATTGAATCGTTTCAAAAGACTATTGCCATTTTGGTCTCATTCGCAACTTGATTTGATAACGGCTTGGTAAAGTCGCCAAATGTCAGGCATCGTTCAGCGCTATGCCATTATTGAAACGATTTCAATAGATTTCAATAAACCGCTCGTTAAGGTGCAACCATGGCAGCAAATAATCGCCCCAGTGTTCAAGACGTTGCTCGTCTTGCCGGGGTTGCCATTGGCACCGTCTCTAATGTTCTCAACAACCCCGACAAGGTGCGTTCCGAGACCATCCAGAAGGTCAACGCGGCCATTGCCCAACTTGGCTTTGTGCGCAATGACGCAGCCCGCCAGCTAAAGGCTGGCAAGAGCCAGACCGTCGGGCTTGTGGTTCTAGACAGCACCAACCCATTCTTTGGTCAGCTGGCCAGGGGAGCCGAAGACTTTGCCATGGAGCAGGGCTACTCACTCATCCTGGGTAACTCGGGCAACGATGAGCTACGCGAGCGCAAGTACCTCAACCTGTTTGAGCAGCAGCGCATGGCAGGGGTTCTGGTCTCACCGGTTGGCGAACCTGGCCCGCTGGTTACCGAACTGCAGGCAAAGGGCCTCAACGTGGTTTTGGTTGATGCACAAGCCGAAGAAGCACTCTGCTGCTCGGTGGGCGTCGACGACGTTTCCGGTGGCCGAGCCGCGGCCAACCACCTACTCCAGCAGGGTCGACGACGTTTGGCTTTTGTTGGTGGCCCACTTTCCACCAAGCAGGTTGCCGAGCGACTTCATGGTGCCAAGGAAGCTGTTTCCGGATACGCCGATGCCACTTTGACCGTGATGCAGACCACGGCGATGACCGTGCTGGCCGGCCGTGCGATTGGCGAGGAGATTTTGGCGTTGCCAAAAGCCCAACATCCAGACGCCATCTTTGCGGCTAACGATCTGCTGGCGGTTGGCCTGCTGCAGGCACTGGTCTATAAGAATCAGGTTCAGGTCCCTGGCGAGATTGCCATCATTGGCTACGACGATATCGACTTTGCCGAAACCGCCATTGTGCCGCTCAGTTCCATTCGCCAGCCTGCCGAGGCCATCGGTGCCACCGCACTGCAGTTGCTAGTGGATGAGATCGACAATGTGGCAACCCACGCCCACAGACACGTGATGTTCCAGCCTGAGCTAGTGGTTCGAACCAGCACTCTGGCGCCCGCCAACTAGGACCTGCGCCAATCGGTTCAAGTCAAACTAGGCCGCGTTATTGGCGATGTACTCCGCAATCATGGGTTCGTTGACCTTGCGCTTGGCAAGCACCAGCTCCCAGGCACTTGGCTTCAGCACCTCTTTATAGAAATCGGTGTGGTAGTCCAAGAGTTGGATGCTGCGGTCGAGCAGCCACTGCACCTGCATGCCGTCCGAGAGGGCAATCAGTTTGCGGGCCAGAGCCTCGCAGGTTTCCTTGGACTTTAGGTGACCTTCTCGGCGCAGGCATTCAAAAGACTTGAGCAGGCGCTGGTAGACCATCACATAGCGGTCCTTGAAGTACTCGTGTGCCGGGTGGGCCTCCGAGGTGGCCTCAGCTGCAAGCACGGTGAAGAGCTCCACGATGCCAGGGTGGTTGTAGTTGTACTCTGCGATGTCTAGCCAGATTGCCGAAAAGTCGATTCCGTTATCGTCGTCGAAGATCAGGGTGTTATCCAGATCATCGCGACGAGTGAGAACGGCAAGCATCAACTCGCGCTTGCTGCCAAAGTGGTGCACGATGGCGGCATCGGTGATGCCCACAATCTCGGCAACCTGAGCCAGCGACGAACCGTTGTAGCCGAAGCGCCCAAAGACCTCAAAGGCGGCCTCGACGATTGCCCTGCGACGAGCCTCGGTGGCCTCGCGATTTCCCTTAGGACGTGCCATTTGCGTTATGCCTTCGTTAGAAAAATTAGGTAATGAATCTATTTGTAGTCGTTGTAAACGCTTACTTATGTGAACGATAACAAATGGGTATCAATTCGTTATTTATTTAGTGTGCACTTAGTTTATTTCGGATAACTTATGTTCTAGCACGAAACACAGTTGTGATTTGGTGTCAGCAAAGAAGCACATACAAATAATCCCTTACCCAGGAGAACTACATGTCAAAGATCAAGTCTTTGGTTGCAGTTGCAGCAGCAGCAGGTCTACTAATGACCGGCATTGCTCCAAGCCACGCAGCCGGCAAGACCCTCACCCTTGGTTCTGTTTCCGACGTAGTTAACTACGCCGCATCGCAGGGCGAGTACGGAAACCGCGTCTGGTTCTACCAGGCCGTATACGACACCCTTCTACGCAAGAAGGCTGACGACACCCTTATCCCAGGTCTAGCTACCAGCTGGAGCTACGACAAGGCTCAGACCACCCTGACCCTAAAGATCCGTTCGGGCCAGAAGTTCACCGATGGCACCCCAGAAGACGCAGCAGCAGTTGTTAAGAACATCGTTGCTAACCGCGACAGCAAGGGTCCAGCAGCAAACTACCTAGCTTCGGTTGACACCGCTACCGCTCCAAACGCAACCACCGTTGTTCTAAAGCTCAACCAGGTTGACCCAGCCGTTCTAGAGAACCTTGCAGAGACCGCTGGTCTTATCGAGGCCCCTTCGCAGATCGGTGCAGCAAACGAGAAGACCGTTCCAGTTGGTGCTGGTCCATACACCCTAGACGCAGCTAACAGCAAGTTTGGCGACCACTACACCTTCCAGAAGAACCCAAGCTTCTGGGGTGCAAAGGACGTAACCTACGACACCGTAACCATCAAGTACATCCAGGACGCAACCGCTATGGTTAATGCCCTTGAGACTGGTGCGGTTCAGGGTGCAAACGTTGCAACCAACTCGGCCATTGCTGGTCTAAAGGCTGCTGGCCTAAAGACCGTATCGGCTTACCTTGACTGCCTAGGTATCTACTTCAGCGACCGTTTCGGCAAGCAAGTTAAGGCACTGAAGGACGTACGCGTTCGTCAGGCAATGAACATGGCGTTCGACCGCAAGGCAATGCTTCAGGCAATCGATGGCGGTGCCGGTAAGGTAACCGAGCAGTACTACCCATCGCAGTCGAAGGCTTACATCCCAGGTCTGAACAACACCTACAAGTACGACATCGCAGGCGCTAAGAAGCTTATGGCTGCAGCAGGCTACGCAAAGGGCTTCACCCTTCCAATGCCTACTCTTGCCTTCTACTTCGGTCAGAGCACCTACGACATCATCGCTGCACAGCTTGCCAAGATCAACATCAAGGTAGACGGCCAGCCACAGACCGGCGCAACCTTCATCACCGACCTACAGGCTCCAAAGTGGCCAGCAAGCCTGATGCAGTTCGAGCGCGCCATCAACGGTTGGAAGATGCTGAACTTCATGGTTACCCCTAACTCGCTGTTCAACAACGACCACTACACCGACAAGACTTCGGCAGCACTTCTGAAGCAGATCCAGTCTGCAAAGAACGACGCTCAGAGCATCGAGCTGCAGAAGAAGCTAAACACCTACATGGTGAAGAACGCTTGGTTCCTTCCGTTCTACGAGAAGCAGGCTAACTTCGCATTCAAGGGCATCAACGTTGCATCGGCTCAGGCCGGTAACGTAATCCCTTACCTGTACAACATCAAGTAGTACTAGGCATTACGCCACACGAGGAGGGGGTTGCGGGTTCATCCCGCAACCCCTAACTCTTCGAAACATCACAAGTCCCTACTCGGACGAAAATCGGATAGACGATGCTGAACTTCACTCTAAAGAGAGTCCTAAACGGACTCATCATGCTGGTCACGGTAAGTGCGCTAGCCTTCATTCTTCTTCACCTGGGTGCCGGTAACGTAGCCCGTCAGATTCTGGGTGTACAGGCAAGCAACGCCGACGTGCTGGCTAAGAACCACGACCTTGGCCTAGACAAGCCAATCCTCGAGCAGTTCTGGATGTGGGCGCAAAACCTACTTCAGGGCAACCTCGGTGCCGCTTGGGCCAGCCCAATGCCGGTTGCACAAGACCTCGCAACCCGCCTTCCAATTACTTTGACCCTGGTCACCTGGACCACCCTGTTCGCCGCAATCATCTCGGTTCTACTGGGCGTAACCGCCGCAGTGCGCGGTGGTTGGGTAGACCGCTTCGTTCAGTTCATCGGCCTCATCGGTTTTGCAATCCCGGGCTTCCTGGTTGCGTTCTTCCTCGTAACCGTATTCGCAGTGAAGCTGCACATCTTTAACGCAGTGGGTTGGGTCGCTTTCAGCGACGACCCTGCTGGCTTCTTCAAGTCGGCAACCCTGCCAATCTTTGCTCTGGCCCTCAGCTCTATCGCTGCGCTGGCTCAGCAGATTCGCGGAGCAGTTTCCGACGCGCTTAGTGCCGACTACGTTCGCACCCTGCGTGCTCGTGGCCTCTCGTTCAACCGCGTGGTCTACAAGCACGTTCTCCGCAACGCCGGTGGTCCAGCGCTGTCGCTCCTCGGTGTGCAGTTCGTAGGCATGATGGGTGGAGCCGTAATCGTTGAGCAGATCTTCAACATTCCAGGCCTAGGCCCATACGCTGTGCACTCCACCGGAACCAGCGACATCCCGGCAACCATGGGAATCGTGGTTATGACCGCGGTAATCGTAATCATCGTCAACCTAGTTATCGACCTACTGTCGGCGGCTCTGAACCCTAAGGTGCGCCTATCATGACAACCACCACCATTGTGACCATGCCGGTCACCAAGCAGGAGAGCCTGTTCAAGCGCATCATCACCAACCCGAGTGGAATCTTCTCCATCGGTATCGTGCTTGCCATCATCCTGTTCGGAATCATCGTTCCGATCCTCAGCCCTTACAAGGCAAACGAGCCAGACGTTTACGCACTGACTGCGATGCCTTCGTTCAAGCACTTCTTTGGCACCGACACCGCCGGCCGTGACATCTTCACAGTGCTGGCAGCCGCAACCAACTACAGCCTCGAGGCTGCGGCGCTGGCAGTGGTTATCGCCATCGCAATCGGTGTTGTTTCGGGTCTGATTGCCGGTTACTTCGGTGGCTGGTTCGACAACGTTGCCAGCTGGTTCAGCTCGGTTCTAATGGCACTTCCAGGTCTGGTGGTTCTGCTTGCTGCAGCCGCAGTAATGGGCCCATCGATGTGGACGTCAATGGAGCTCTTTGGTGTGCTGCTTTCGCCTGCCTACTACCGCTTGGTTTACACCACCGTTCGCGGTGTGCGCGGCGAGCTCTACGTTGACGCAGCTCGCGTATCGGGTCTTGGCGATGTGACCATCATCGGTCGTCACATCCTGGGCGTGGTTCGCACCCCAATCATCATCCAGACCGCCATCGTAGGCGCTATCGCCATTGCTATCCAGGTTGGTCTTGCCTTCCTTGGCCTTGGCGATACCAGCCAGGTCAGCTGGGGTTCGATGCTTCAGGACGCATTCAGCCGCATCTACAACAGCCCACAGCTGCTGATTTGGCCAAGCTCGTTCATCGCACTTATTACCCTTGCGCTGGTTATCTTCGCGAATACCCTTCGCGACGAGCTAGAGCGCACCGGTCCTAAGAACCTTCGCGTTAAGAAGGATGCAGCCGAGAACGCCTCAAAGCGTGCAGCTCAGATGGAGCAGTCGCCAGTAGTTACTCACCCAGCGCCAGATCGCAAGGGCGAGCAAGTGCTGCGCGTAGACAACGTTGTCATCGGTTACCCAGACGGCCAGGGAGGTCTTCGCCAGGTAGTACACGGTGTATCGCTAGACATCAACCGCGGTGAAGTGGTTGGCCTCATCGGTGAGAGTGGTTCGGGTAAGACCCAGACCGCGTTCTCGGTGCTAGGTCTGCTTCCAAAGGGTGGTCGTATCCTCTCGGGCAACATTCAGTTTGCCGGCGAAGAGCTTGTTGGCTCGGCTGCCAAGGTCTACGACAACATCCGTGGTGCCAAGATTGCCTACATCCCGCAAGAGCCAATGAGCAACCTGGACCCATCGTTCACAATTGGCACCCAGCTGATGGAACCGATGCAGAAGGTGCTTGGCCTAAGCAAGGCTGATGCCAAGAAGAAGGCAATCGCACTTCTTACCCGCGTAGGTATTCCTAACCCAGAGCTAACCCTCAAGAAGTACCCACACGAGATCTCGGGTGGCCAGGCTCAGCGCGTGCTAATTGCCGGTGCTGTTTCCTGCGACCCAGACCTCATCATCGCCGATGAGCCAACCACCGCTCTGGACGTAACCGTTCAGGCCGAAGTTCTAGACCTGCTGCGCGAGCTGCAGAAGGAAACCAACACTGCACTGCTGTTGGTTACCCACAACTTCGGTGTGGTTGCAGACCTCTGTGACTACATCAACGTGATGCAGAACGGTCGAATCATCGAGCGTGGCCCAGTTCGCGATATCTTCAAGAACGCCCAGCACTCATACACCCAGTCGCTGCTTGACTCCATCCTCGAGGGTGGACCAGCTCGTGGCGCCTACGAAGCACCGAAAGGCAACTAATCATGACTGAGTTGCTAACAATCGACAACGTCGAAGTTACCTACAAGGGCAAGGGCCTCAAGAAGGACTTCAAGGCTCTGAAGGGCGTATCGCTAGACATCCGTGCCGGCGAGTGCGTTGGTCTGGTTGGTGAGTCTGGCTCCGGCAAGACCACCCTTGGTCGTGCGGTGCTTGGCCTGGCTCCGGTTACCGGTGGTTCCATCAAGCTGGAGGGTAAGGAGATTGCTCACGCTTCGCGTTCGGAGCGCAAGGAGATCTCTAAGGACGTCCAGGTTGTATTCCAGGACCCTTACTCCTCGTTGAACCCAGCGATGAGCATCGAGCAGATCCTCACCGAGCCAATGCTGGTTCGTAACTGGACCAAGGCTGATGCAAACATGCGCGTTCGCGAACTGCTGGACTCGGTTGGCCTTCCAACCGACGCAGCAGACCGCCGTCCACGTGAGTTCTCGGGTGGTCAGCGTCAGCGTATCGCCATTGCTCGTGCCCTAGCTCTAGAGCCAAAGTTGATCGTCTGTGACGAGCCAGTTTCGGCCCTCGACCTAACCACTCAGTCGCGCGTTCTAGACCTCTTCCTAGAGATCCAGCAGCGCACCGGCGTTGCCTACCTGTTCATCAGCCACGACCTAGCGGTGGTTCGCCACCTCAGCCACCGTGTTGCAGTGATGTACCAGGGCGAGATTGTGGAGTGGGGTGACGGCGAGCAGGTTACCTCTAACCCGCAGCACCCTTACACCAAGCGACTGATGATGGCCGCTCCGGTTCCAAACCCAGATGAGCAGGCAATCCGTCGTGAAGAGCGTCGTGCGCTTCTCGCTGCCGGCGCCATCTAAAACAACAAATTATTAGAAGCCAGACCACCCGGAATCATCCCCGGGTGGGCCTTGGCCTAAGTTTCCCAAAGAAGGTAAACAACAAATGACCGACCTAAACGCAAAAGCAGTCGAGCTAACCGCCAAGCTCTCGTTGGAGCAGAAGGTGGCCCTGCTCACCGGACGCGACTTCTGGAACACCGTTGCAAACGACGAGATTGGCCTGCGCAACATGCTGCTCTCGGATGGTCCTGCTGGTGTGCGCGGCGAGTTTTGGGATGAGCGCGACAACTCGCTGAACCTTCCATCGGGAAGCGCGCTTGGTTCCACCTGGAGCCGCGACATTGCTCACGAGTACGGCGTTGTTCTTGGTGCCGAAGCTGCCCGCAAGGGTGTTGACGTTGTGCTTGGCCCAACCATCAACCTGCACCGCTCGCCACTCGGTGGTCGTCACTTTGAGTGCCTCAGCGAGGACCCAATGCTCACCGGAGCCTTGGCCTCCAGCTACACCATCGGTCTGCAGAGCACCGGCAAGGGCGCCTGCCCTAAGCACTACGTGGCCAACGACTTCGAGACCAACCGCTTCCAGGCCAACGTAAACGTTGACGAGCGCACCCTGAACGAGCTTTACCTTCGCCCGTTCGAGGACGCAGTAGTTGACGGTGGCGCCTGGACCATCATGAGCTCTTACAACGGAATCAATGGCGCAACCGCCACCGAGAACGAGCTACTGAACAACCCGCTTCGCACCGAATGGGGCTTCGATGGCGTTGTAATCAGCGACTGGACCGCGGTTCGCTCGTTGAACTCCGCAAAGTTTGAGCAGGACCTTGAGATGCCTGGTCCAACCGAGTTCTGGAGCCAGAACCTAATCAACGCCGTTCGCAACGGCGAGATTGCAGAAGAAGTTGTAGACCGCAAGGTTGTCCGCATCCTCACCCTCGCTCAGCGCGTTGGCGCCATTGGCATCGATGGCAAGACCCCGGCCGCACCTACCCGTCACAACAACATTGCCGAGTCTGGTCGTGCCTTTGCACGCCGCGTGGCTTCGGAGGGTTCGGTCCTTCTTAGCAACGATGGTGCACTGCCAATGGACCTCAAGAAGGTTGGCAAGGTGGCCCTGATCGGCCACAACGCAACCGCGGCTCGCACTCAGGGTGGTGGCTCGGCAACCGTTCACCCACTTACCGTCAGCACCCCATTCGATGCTCTATCTGAGCTGCTGGGTCAGGACATGACCTACTCGATTGGTGCCGTTGTCCAGCCTGGAATCGGCGAACTTAGCCGCAAGGAGCTGACCAACCCGGTAACCGGCAAGCCTGGAGTTCGTGCCGAGTTCTTCGGCGCTGACGGTAGCCAGATCTTCACCGAGGACCGTCTGGCTAGCAACCTAATCTGGCTGGGAGCAGCTGATGTGCCAGTGGTACAGACCGCTCGTCTGGTGTTCACCACCACCTACACCCCAACCAAGACCGGCACCGAACTGTTCGGTTTTGCCAGCGTTCAGCCAACCAAGATCACCATCAACGGTCAGGTGCACATTGACACCCACCTGCCGGTGCACACCGATGACCCATTCATGTCGCTGATGGAGCCACCTCACACCAGCAAGGCCTACCACTTCGAGGCTGGCCAGAGCTACGAAATCCTGATTGAAACTGACCAGACCGGTCGCGTTGGTCTGGGTGCAGTAGCAATGGGCTTCGTCTTCGGTATCGAGGCCGATGCATCGAAGGGCGACGCCCTGATTGCCGAGGCAGTGGCAAACGCCAAAGCTGCCGAGCTCGCCATCGTTGTGGTTGGTACCAACGCTCAGGTGGAATCCGAGGGCTTTGACCGCAAGGATCTGAAGCTTCCAGGTCGCCAGGATGAGCTGGTTGAGGCAGTAGTTGCCGCCAACCCAAACACCATCGTGGTTCTAAACAGCGGTTCTCCAGTTCTGCTACCTTGGCGAGACAAGGTTCGCGCCGTTCTGCTCACCTACTTCGGTGGTCAGGAGATGGGTCTGGCTCTGGTTGACATGCTTACCGGTGCCGCCGAGCCAGGCGGACGCCTGCCTACCACTTGGGCCGCAGCCCAGGCGGATGTGCCGGTCATCAACTGCCAGCACGACGAAGATCTTCAGGTTTACTACACCGAGGGTCTGCACATCGGTTACCGCGCCTGGTTGAAGGCCGGCGCCAAGCCTGCCTACTCGTTCGGTCACGGCCTGGGTTACACCAGCTTCGAAATGTCCGAGCTTTCGGCGCCTGCCACCACCGTAGCCGGCGAGAACTTCGAGGTCTCGGTGAAGGTGACCAACACCGGTAGCCGCGCTGGAAAGCACGTGGTTCAGGTTTACGCCTCGCGTTCGACCAGTGCAATCGAGCGCCCAGCAACCTGGCTGGCCGGCTTCGCCGATGTTCGACTGGCAGCAGGCGAGTCCCGCGTTGTTTCGGTGCCGGTAAAGGGCCGCGAGTTTGCCAACTGGGATGGAACCTGGAAGTACGAACTGGGTCAGTTCCAGCTTGAGGTCGGTTCGGCCATCGACAACCTGACCCTTACCGCAGCAGTAGAAGTTAAGTAGTCTCAAAAAAGTAATGCACCGATGGCGGTCTCGGCCGTCATCGGTGTCTCAAAGAAGAGGTAAAAGTGTCCCTGCCAAACCCGCTAATCGCTGGATTCAACCCAGACCCATCCATTTTGCGAGTTGGTGAGGACTACTACCTCGTCACCTCCACCTTTGAGTACCTGCCGGGTCTGCCTATCTACCACTCGCGCAACCTAACCGACTGGACCCTGGTCAACCACGTGGTCACCCGTCAGGGCCAGCTGCAGCTGGATGGCGTGTTTACCGGCGGTAGCGCCTGGGCTCCAACCATCCGCTTCCACGATGGCGTCTACTACGTTGTAGTCACCGATGCTGGTGGCCGCGGCACCCTGATATTCACTGCCACCGACCCACTGGGCCAGTGGAGCGACGGTCTGCTCACCGACGTTGAGGGAATCGACCCTGACATCGCCTGGGACGAAGAGGGCAACTGCTACTTCACCTTCTCGGGCCTCATTCTCAGCGGCGATCACATCGGAACCCACCTGGGAATCCAGCAGGCCAAGATTGACGTCACCACCGGAAAGATGCTCGAGGCTCCTCGCAGCATCTGGAGCGGCACCGGCCTGATGTTCCCAGAGGCACCGCACCTGTACCACATCGGTGACTGGTGGTACCTGATGATTGCCGAGGGCGGCACCGAGCGCGGCCACGGTATCAGCATCGCCCGCAGCAAGTCTCCAGAGGGTCCGTTCGAGGGTGCTCCAAACAACCCAATCCTCAGTGCGCGAAGCACCATTCGCCCAATCCAGAACACCGGCCACGGCGACCTGGTTCAGACCCCAGACGGCAAGTGGTACGTAATCTGCCTGGGTGTTCGCACCCGCGGTGGCGTTCGCGCATTCTCGTCGCACGGTCGCGAGACCTACATCACCACCGTTGAGTGGGTAGATGGCTGGCCAAAGATGGAGCCAATCCATGTTGACGAGGCCAACTCGCACCGCGACTTCGTTGCAGACTTCAGTGGCGTAAAGGCCGGCGAATTCCCAGCCGACTTCTCGGGTGAGTTCATCTCGATCCGCCGCATGCCGCAGCAGTACCTGGAGCCAGTAAACGGCGGCCTCCGTCTAACCGGCGACGGCGAGGGCATGTTCAGCCCGAACCCAGCATTCGTTGGTCGTCGTCAGTGCCGCTTCGATGCCCGTGTGGTTGCAGACCTCACCGTTGACGGCGTTGGCGGTCTAACCCTGCGCTACGACGAGACCTTCCACTACGACATCGAGGTGTCGAAGCACGAGATTCTGGTGCGTTTCGCCGTCAATGGACTGAACCACGAGACCAAGTTTGTTGCCCCAGCCGGCGTCAAGCAGTACTTCATGCAGAGCGTTGCTGCAGTGCCTGGCTTCAACGCCGAGGGCATGACCAGCGACTGGATTCAGATTGGCTACATTGCAGCCGATGGCACCGACGTGGTGCTGGAGCGCTTCGATGGCCGCTTCCTCAGCTCTGAGGTTTGCTGCTCGTTCACCGGTCGCGTCTACGGCGTTTACGCCAAGACCGGCACTGTCACCATCCACGGCTACTCCGAAACCGCAACTAAGGCAAACTAATGATCGACACCTGGCCAATCGACTCCATTCCGGCGCGTGCCCGCGTCATCATCGACAACGATTTTGGCGGCGACCCAGACGGCATCCTGCAGCTGGCACACCACCTGCTTAGCCCAAGCGTCGAGATCCGCGCCATCATCGGAACTCACCTGCGCCTGGGTGACCCATGGAACGCCAACCGCGACACCGTGGCCGAGGCCGTCAAGGCAGCCAGCAAGATTGTTGACCTCTGTGGCATGACCGGTCAGGTTCCGGTTCTGGCCGGCGCACCAGCCGCCATCGTGGATGTGAACACCCCGCAGGAGTCTGAGGGTATTCGCTTCATCATCCAAGAGGCAATGCGCACCGATGTTGACACCCCGCTTTACGTAGCCTGTGGCGCCAGCCTCACCGAGATTGCCAGTGCCTACCTGATCGAGCCTCGCATCGCCGAGAAGCTGACCCTGGTTTGGATTGGTGGCCGCGAGCACGAGGGCCTAGCCGAGCAGGCGCCTGGCGCACCTGACCTCGAGTACAACCTGCACCAGGACGTACTTGCCGGCCAGGTCATCTTCAACAAGAGCGACATCAACCTGTGGCAGGTGCCACGCGATTCGTACCGTTCTTGCCTGGCATCGCGCTCCGAAATGAAGCTGCGCATGCTTGGCTCGGGTCCGCTGGGGCAGTGGCTCTACGATGAGCTGGCTCGCGTCTCCAAGTGGGTTGGCACCATGGGCGGCAACTCTGGCGAGGCCTACGTTCTAGGCGACAGCCCGCTGGTTCTGCTTACCGTGCTTCAGACCGCCTTCGAGCCAGACACCGCAAGTAGCATGTGGAAGACCATTCCGTGCCCAACCCTGTTTGAAGACGGCAACTACCAGGCCAACCCTGAGGGTCGACACATCCGTGTCTATGGTCTGCTAGACAACCGTCTGATGTTTGAAGACATGTACGCCAAGTTTGCTTTGCTGGCAGCGGGCGACCGCTAAGTCTCAGCCGGCGAGTTCGCTAGCCAGTTTTAGCCTTAACCCGCGAAGTCTGGGCCGTTCAGGCGGCTGATGACCACGTCTACCAACTCCTGCGGCACCGCTAGCTCCGGGCCCAGGAGCGGACGGGTCACCACGTGAGCGCCGCTGGTTTCCAGCTTTGTCTGGAAGTAGCCGTCTGCAAGCAGGTAACTGCTTACGGCCACGCGCTTGCGTGGGTTTTGGAACTTCAACTTGGGGATGACGTCCTTCACGCGCGGTTCGGTTGCGCTGAGGTAGGCCAGCTGCACTTCGTGGTCCAGGCGCTGCTCCAACATTGCGTGAACTAACTCGCTCTGCTGCTGGGCGGCCGGGTCGCTAGAGCCCGCAACCGCCAAAATCACCAGATCCTGCGCGGTGGCGCCGGCCTCTTCAAGTCGTCGAGCCAAGACCTCCACTAGCCGTTCATCTGGGCCCAGAGCGGGCACAATTCGAACCTTTGTGCCCTGTTCTTCCGCCTCTTCGGCCGCCTCGGTGAGGTCTTTTCGTACGTGATAACCGGTGGCCAGCAGCAGGGGAGCGATGGTGATTGGAGCCGCAGTATCCGCTGCCGAATCCGTCGAAATATCGCCCGCCGCGGTGTTCAAAACCGTCGGCACATCGGGGCTTTGCACATCGATGAATGACTCATAAATGCGCCAATCGGGAAGGGCCACCGCAACAGCCGAAACCAGTGCGGCAATGGCCGCAGCACCGGGTTGGCTATCGGTGCCGTGGGAGGCTAAAATTGCGGTATTCAATGGGGGTCCTTCGGTTGGCTAAAGCCTAACAAAAGCCGGTCCATCTCGGTTTACCAAGTTGCCTCAAATCCCAGCAAAGACGCGGATTTCAAGCATTACGGAATGTTTCCAGCGGGCTTGGGATTTAACCCTCTATTGGCGAGAATTTTGACTAGAGAACTTTAATCACTTTTGAGACGAGGACCGATGACCGAGAAGACGGAGCGACCAGTACGCGACGCACGCCCAAACGGCCAGTGGAAGGTTGACGGCAAGGAGCCGCTAAACCCTAACGAGGTCTGGAAGCAAGCCGACCCTGGTCTCAACGTTCGCGAGCGCGTGGAGAAGTACTACGCCAAGCACGGCTTCGACAGCATCTTCCCAACCGACAAGAACGGTCGTCTGCGTTGGTGGGGTCTCTACACCCAGCGCAAGCCTGGCATCGAGGGTGGTCGCACCGCTCAGCTGGAAGACTCAGACCTAGAAGACAAGTACTTCATGATGCGCGTGCGCATCGATGGTGGTCAGCTCACCACCCACCAGCTTCGCACCATCGCCGACATCTCCATCAAGCACGGCCGTGGAACCGCAGACATCTCAGACCGCCAGAACATTCAGATGCACTGGATCGACATCCGCGATGTGCCAACCATCTGGAACCGCCTCGAGGAAATTGGCCTGGATTCCACCGATGCCTGCGGCGACGTACCGCGCATCATCCTGGGCTCGCCGGTTGCCGGCCTGGCCAAGGACGAGCTCATCGATGTGAGCCCAATCATCGCCGACATCAAGCAGCGCTTCATCGGCGACCCAGCGCTTCAGAACCTGCCTCGCAAGTTCAAGAGCGCCATCACCGGCCACCCAAGCCAAGACGTGGTTCACGAGATCAACGACGTTTCGTTTGTTGCCGTGGAGCACCCTGAGTACGGCGTTGGCTTCGACCTCTGGGTTGGTGGCGGTCTAAGCACCAACCCGCACCTGGCCGAGCGCCTTGGCGTTTGGGTTTCTCCAGAGCGCGTTGCCGAAACCTGGCACGGCGTTTGCCAGGTCTTCCGCGACTACGGCTACCGTCGTCAGCGCAACAAGGCCCGCCTAAAGTTCTTGGTCATGGACTGGGGAGTAGAGAAGTTCCGTTCGGTGCTAGAAACCGAGTACCTCTCGTCGCCACTTCCAGACGGCCCTGCAGCACCACAGCCAAAGACCGTGGGAGACCACATCGGTGTGCACGAGCAGAAGGACGGCAAGTTCTACATTGGTGCCGCACCAAAGGTTGGCCGCATCAGTGGCGAAATCCTTTTGGGTCTGGCAGACCTGCTAGAGGCCAACGGCTCTGGTCGCCTGGCCTTCACGGCACACCAGAAGCTGGTTGTGCTTGATGTGCCTGCCGAGAACGTGGCAACCGTCGTAGCCGGCCTCAAGGCGCTTGGACTCGAGAGCGAGCCAGGCAACTTCCGACGCTCCACCATGGCCTGCACCGGTATCGAGTTCTGCAAGCTGGCAATCGTTGAGACCAAGGGCGTGGCTTCGGCTGCAATCGAGGTGCTGGACGAGTCCACCAAGGACCTAAACCTAGAGCGCCCGATCACCCTAAACATCAACGGCTGCCCAAACAGCTGTGCCCGCATCCAGATCGCAGACATCGGCCTCAAGGGCATGCTGCTGCCAGACGGCAACGGCGGTCAGGAGCCTGGCTTCCAGGTTCACCTTGGTGGTGGCCTTGCCAGCAAGGACCGCGATGAGGCCGGCCTTGGTCGCACCGTTCGTGGTCTAAAGGTGACCGCGGCAAACCTCACCGAATACGTGGAGCGCGTAACCCGCAGCTACGTATCCGACAAGACCGGCGAAGAGACCTTTGCCGAGTGGGCTCACCGTGCAGACGAGGAGAAGCTAAAGTGACCGTCGCATTAGAACAGAAGCGTTCCGTAGCCGAGCTAAAGGCGCTCGCCGAGGCCGGCGCGGCCGAGCTCAACTCGCTGCGAGCTGCTAACCCAGATGCCCCTGAGGCAACCTACCAGGCCGTAATCGCCTGGGTGGCAGAGCACTTTGGCACCGATGCCGTTGCAGTTGCCTGCTCGATGGCTGATTCGGTGCTACCTGCCGTTGTAGCCGAACAGATCCCAAACGTTGAGGTGCTCTTCCTCGACACCGGCTACCACTTTGCCGAGACCCACGCCACCCGCGATGAGGTTGCCCGCGCCCTTCCGGTTCGCATTCTGGACATCAAGCCAAAGCAGACCGTTGCAGAGCAGGACGCCGAATACGGTGCCAAGCTCTACGAGCGCGACCCAAACCTCTGCTGCCAGCTGCGCAAGGTAGACCCGCTAACCAACAGCCTCAAGAACTTTGAGGTTTGGTTCACCGGCGTTCGCCGCGATGAGGCCGAGACCCGCACCTTTACTCCGCTGGTTCAGTGGGATGAGAAGAACGGTCTGGTCAAGGTAAACCCGCTGGCCGCCTGGACCTTCGATGAGCTGATCGACTACGCCACCGAGCACAAGGTGCCGGTAAACCTATTGCTTTCAAACGGCTACCCATCCATCGGATGCGAGCCTTGCACCAAGCCGGTTGCCCCCGGCGAAGACCCTCGTTCTGGCCGCTGGGCCGGAGCAAACAAAGTGGAATGTGGCCTACACCTATGAGTAACAAAACTGACGCCCAGCAGCATCTGGGTCTTCTAGACACGCTCGAGAGCGAGTCGATCCACATCATCCGTGAGGTCGTCGCCGAGTTCGAGCGCCCTGTGCTTTTGTTCTCGGGCGGTAAAGACTCCGTTGTTGTGCTGCACCTTGCAGCCAAAGCCTTCTACCCAGGCAAGGTTCCATTCCCGCTGCTGCACGTAGACACCGGTCACAACTTCCCTGAGGTTCTCGAGTTCCGCGACCGCACCGCCGAGAAGCTTGGCGCCAAGCTCATCGTTGCCAAGGTGCAGGACTACATCGACAAGGGCATTCTGCAGGAGCGCCCAGACGGCACCCGCAACCCGCTGCAGACCCTTCCGCTGCTTGATGCCATCACCGAGGGCAAGTTCGACGCCGTATTCGGTGGCGCTCGCCGCGACGAGGACAAGGCTCGCGCTAAGGAGCGCATCATCAGCCTGCGCGACGAATTTGGTCAGTGGGATCCACGCAACCAGCGTCCAGAACTCTGGAACCTTTACAACGGTCGTCACCTGCCGGGTCAGCACGTTCGTGCCTTCCCAATCAGCAACTGGACCGAGCTAGACATCTGGCGCTACATCGAGCGCGAGGGCATTGAGTTGCCACCGCTCTACCTTGCGCACGAGCGCGAGGTTTACCGCCGCGACGGCATGTGGCGTGCGGTTGGACCGGTTTCCATGCCAGAGCCAAACGAGGTTGTCGAGAAGCGCCTGGTTCGCTACCGCACCGTGGGCGACATGTCTTGCACCGGCGCAGTTGAGTCCAACGCAGTCAACATCAGCGATGTTGTGCTTGAGGTTGCCGCCAGCACCATCACCGAACGTGGCGCCACTCGCGCAGACGACCGCATCAGCGAAGCCGCGATGGAAGACCGTAAGAAGGAGGGCTACTTCTAATGGCTCAGACATCATCAGCCGCTATCAGCGGCACCCTTGAGGCTGCCCGCGGTCTATTCCGTTTTGCAACTGCCGGTTCGGTTGACGACGGCAAGTCCACCCTGGTTGGCCGCCTGCTGCACGACAGCAAGAGCATTTTGGTAGACCAGCTCGAGTCGGTTGCTCGCACCTCGGCCGAGCGCGGCTTTGGTGGCGAGGGCGGCGGTCTTGACCTGGCTCTGCTCACCGATGGCCTTCGTGCCGAGCGCGAACAGGGCATCACCATCGATGTGGCCTACCGCTACTTCTCTACCGCCCAGCGCAGCTTCATCCTGGCCGACTGCCCGGGACACGTTCAGTACACCCGCAACATGGTTACCGGTGCAGCCACCGCAGACGCAGTGATCGTGCTCATCGATGCCCGCCTGGGCGTGCTTGAGCAGACCCGCCGCCACCTAAGCGTGGTGCACCTGCTTCGCGTGCCAAACGTCATCGTGGCCGTAAACAAGATCGACCTGGTTGACTTCAGCCAGGAGGTCTTCGACGGCATTCTGGCTCAGCTTGCCAGCGTAACCCGCGACCTAGGCATCACCAACGTTCACGCCATCCCGGTTTCGGCTCTTGCCGGCGACAACGTGGTTGAGGCCAGCACCAAGACCCCTTGGTACAACGGCCCAACCCTGATGCAGCTGCTTGAGACCCTGCCATCGGTGGACGAGATTCAGAACACCAACGACCCATTCCGTCTACCGGTTCAGTCTGTGCTGCGCCCTCAGGGTGCGCTTGCCACCGACCTAGCCGACAAGGCAGATGAGTTCCGCGACTACCGCGGCTACCTGGGTCAGATTTCCTCGGGTTCTGTTTCGGTTGGCGATGCAGTTGAGCTTCACCCGGGTGGTTTCAAGACCACCGTCACCGGCCTGGCCATCGCAGACCGCGAGGTGCAGACCGCGTTTGCCCCGCAGAGCATTGCACTGCAGCTAGCCGACCAGTTCGACCTGGCGCGCGGTGCCGTAATCGCCGCTGCCGGAACCCTGCCAGAGCCGGTCAACAACATCTCTGGTGAGCTCTTCTGGCTAGACCCACGTCCGTTGGTAGCCGGACAGCGTCTGCTGCTGAAGACCGGAACCGTGACCACTCAGGTTATGGTCTCGGCCATCGAGGGTCGTCGCAACCTAGACACCCTGGCTATTGACCCAGCCGACAAGCTGGAGATCAACGACATCGGTCACGCTAGCCTGCGTCTGGCAACTGCCATCGCCATCGATGACTACGCCCAGAACCGCCGCGCCGGTGCCTTCCTGCTGATTCACCCGCAGGACGGTGCAACCATGGCCGCCGGTATCCACACCAAGCAAACCGAGTGGGCCATCTAACTAATGTCCATCTATCCGCTGGGCCTGCGCATTGCGGGCAAACCCACCCTCGTGGTGGGCGGCGGAGCCGTGGGCACGCGCCGAGTGATTGGCCTGCTTCAGGCCGAGGCCTTGGTGCGAGTTATTTCTCCGGTGGTAACCGCCGAATTAGCCGCCCTGGCCCAAACCGGCCAGATTGAGTGGCTGCAGCGTGAGTTTACTGCCGGCGACACCGAGGGTGCCTGGCTGGTTCACACCGCAACCGGCGTTGCCTCGGTTGACTCCTTGGTTTCGGCCGAGTGCGATGCCAGCCGAACCCTGTGCGTGAATGCGGCCACCGCCGATGAATCCACCGCGTGGGTTCCGGCTGTTACCCGCCACGATGGCCTCACCGTTGCCAGCTTCGGTGGTGGCGATCCTCGTCGCGGCATGGCGCTGCGCGATGCCATCCGTGACCTATTGGAGTCTGGCGAACTTGCCCCAGAGCGCAGTCGCAACTCCAAACTGGGCAGCGATGGAGTGACTGGCAAGCTCCAGGTTTCCGGCACCGTAGCCCTGGTTGGCGGCGGCCCTGGTCACCCAGGCCTAATCACCGCTCGCGGTCTGCAGCTTTTGAAGCAGGCAGACGTGGTGGTCACCGATCGCCTCGGCCCAACCGCACTTCTCGACGACTTAGCGCCTACCGCACTGGTCATCAACGTTGGCAAGATGCCAGACCACCACCCAATCCCGCAGGATGAGATCAACCAGATTCTGGTTGACCAGGCCAAGGCTGGCAAAAAGGTGGTTCGCCTCAAGGGCGGAGACCCTTACGTGCTTGGTCGTGGCGGCGAAGAGCTCAAGTTCTGCGCGCAGCACGGCGTTTCGGTTGAGGTAGTTCCGGGCGTAACCAGCGCCATCAGTGTTCCGGCAGCCGTTGGCATTCCGGTTACCCACAGGGGAGTGGCCACCGCCTTCACCGTCATCACTGGTCACGAGGCTCTTGCGCCGATGGCAGGCGGTCGCGATCACACCGTGGTAATCCTCATGGGCGTCAGCACTCTTGCGGAGTCGGCCAAGGCGCTTGCCGCTGGCCAGCGCGGAGGAGATTGCCCGGTGGCAATCATCGAAGACGGCTTTGGCCCAAACCAGCGTGTGACCTTTGGCACCCTCGCCACCATTTCAGAACTTGCCGCCTCGCGTGCGGTTAAATCCCCAGCCATCATCGTGGTTGGTGACGTTGTTTTACAAAGCGAATTTGCCCCAGCCCAGCTGGTAGGCGAAATTAGTTTGAGCAAATAAGAAAGAACAAAGACTTCATGAGCAAAGCAATTCGCGTGGCCATTTTTGGCGCGGGCCCTGCCGGTATCTACGCAGGTAACATCCTCGCCAACGCCTACCCAGACGTGACCATCGACCTGTTTGACCAGCTGCCTGCGCCTTACGGCCTGATTCGCTACGGTGTGGCACCAGACCACCCACGCATCAAGGGCATCGTCAACTCGCTGCACGAGATGCTCAACTCAGGCAACATCAGCTTCTTCGGCAACGTTCGCTTTGGCAAGGACATCACCATCGAGGACGTGCGCAAGCACTACCACGCCGTGATCTTTGCAACCGGCGCCATCCACGACGCCCAGCTGAGCATCCCTGGCATCGACCTCGACGGTTCGTTCGGTGCCGCCGACTTCGTTAGCTGGTACGACGGCCACCCAGACGTGGCTCGCACCTGGCCACTCACCGCCCAGAAGGTTGCGGTTCTAGGTAACGGCAACGTGGCCCTAGACGTGGCCCGCATGCTGGCCAAGCAGGCAGATGACCTGCTCAGCACCGACATCCCTGCCAACGTCTACGAGGGCCTCAAGGCATCGCCGGTCACCGACGTTCACGTCTTCGGTCGTCGTGGTCCAGCATCCATCAAGTTCTCCCCAATCGAGCTGCGCGAGTTGGGCGAGGTCAACGACCTCGACATCGTGCTCTACGACGAAGACTTCCCTGAGGGCTGGTTCGACGAGGACGCCGAGGGTGTTACCAACCAGCACCGCGTTATGGCCCGAGTCATGGAATCGTGGCGCGAGCGCGAGCAGACCGGCGCCAAGCGTCGTCTGCACCTGCACTTCTGGAGCAAGCCAGTTGCCATCACCGGCACCGATGGCAAGGTCAGCGGCATGCAGTTTGAGCGCACCGCAGCGGTTGATGGCAAGATCATCGGCACCGGCGAGATTCGCAACTACGACCTGCAGGCCATCTACCGCGCAATCGGTTACTGGGGCTCCGAGCTGCCAGAGATTCCTTTCAACCACGAGTACGGAGTTATCCGCAACATCGGTGGCCGCGTTGTAAACGGCGACGACAGCCAGGTTCAGGGCATCTACGCCACCGGTTGGATCAAGCGTGGTCCGGTTGGCCTCATCGGTCACACCAAGAGCGACGCGATGGAGACCATCGAGAACCTGGTTGCCGATGTAGACAAGCTTGCAGACCCAGCCGTTACCAGCACCGATGAGCTGCTGGCACTGCTGGAGCAGCGCGGAGTGGCCTACACCAACTGGAAGGGCTGGAACGCTCTGGATGCCCACGAGCTTGGCCTCGGTGCCAAGTTTGGCAGCATCAAGGTGCGCAAGCACGGCGAGACCGAGGGCACCGAAGTGCCTCGCGAGCGCGTGAAGGTTGTAGACCGCAACGAGCAGATCGCAATCAGCCGCGCAGCTCAGTAATCAGTCTAAATAATCGGGTGGTCGGGTTTTACCTGGCTGCCCGATTATTCAATTGGGTAGGAAACAAACGCAAAGCGTGTGCCGTCTGGCGCCCAGCTGTTGACGTTGATGGTGCCCTGACCGCCAAAGAAGCTGTACTCGGCTACCGGCTTGGTCCAGTCGTCGGCCACCACCTTGATTGCCACGGGCAGATTGGCCGGGTGTCCCTTGGTTCCCGGGGGAAATGCCAGGTAGACCGCGTGCTGGCCATCGGCGGCAAAGTGAGGGAACCAGTTAACGTTCGCATCGAAGGTTAGCTGCTCTAGCAGCCCACCCGCTGCCGGCATCCGGCAGATCTGGGCGTTACCGCGCTGGCCCGAGAAGTGCTCGGAGTTGAGGTAAATCCACTCGCCATCGGGGGTGTATTCGGGGCCATCAACACCACCGATGGTTTCGGTGATTTGAGCAGCTGGCCCACCGGCGGTTGGCACCGTGAAGACCTCGTTGATGTCTAGGGGAGTGGTAAAACTTGGCGGCTCATTCCAGCCCAGCGCCACAAACGCCAGGGTCTGGTTGTCGGGGCTAACGCCGTGCAAAAAGTGCATGAAGTACTTGGCGTGCTCGGTGTCGTCCTCGGTGATCTTTCGCGCCGGCTGGCTACCATCCAACTTGGCCTCATAGATGTGGAAGTCGTTGGCAGAGGCGTAGACGTAGTTTGGGTCCGGCGACAGCACGTGGTCGTTGTTGACCGGAGGCAGACCTGCAATTTCCAGTTTGGTCAGCTGGCCGCCGGTTGCCGGCAGGGTCCAGAGGAGGCCGTCGCCGTTCAGCAGCAGGTCTCCGGTCACCGGATGCCAGTTCGGCGCCTCCAGCAGAATATCGGTGGTTGTGTAAATCTCCTCGGCGGGGCGGCCATCGGTGTAGCCAATGTTCACCACGCAGCGCTGACCGGGCAAGAGCTGGCGTTCCATTTTGATTTCTTTTTCAGCCATTTTGCCCTCATCTGATTTTGCGTGGTGGAGAATAATGTTACCGTTCACTCGGTTGGTATTTGCATTCGCACAATCCACATTTAGACAAGGGAAACTAATGACACAAAAGCTGCGCTGGGCAATGGTTGGCACCGGTTTCATGGCCGATCTGATTGTTCCCGACTTCAAGTTTGTTGAGAACGCCCAGCTGGTAGCGATGGTCACCCGCAGTGCCGTTGGTATCGAAGCCAAGATGGAGAAGTGGGGCGTCAATGTTGACGTGATCGAGTCTCTGGAAGAGGCAATCGCCAACCCAGACATCGATCTTATCTACATCGCATCCCCGCACTCCGAGCACTTCCGTCAGGCCAAGCAGGCCATCGAGGGCGGCAAGCACGTCTTAGTTGAAAAGGCTATGACTATGGACGCCGCCGAGGCGCGCGAGTTGAAGCGTCTGGCCCAGGAGCACGGCGTCTTCCTCATGGAGGAGATGTGGTCCAAGTACAACCCACTGCTACTTGAGGTGAAGCGTCGCGTGGATGCCGGAGACATCGGCCAGCTGCGATTCATCGAAACTGACTTCGGTTTCAACGCCCCGTACAACGCTGAGCACCGCCTGTTCAAGGCAGCGTTGGGTGGCGGTTCTGCCCTTGATCAGGGTGTTTACACCACCACCATCGCAACCCTGTTTGCGGGCTCGGAAATCACCAAGGTTGAAGCCAAGGGCCACCTATTCCCAGATGGCGCCGATGCCAGCTGCCTGATCACCCTTACCTATGCCAACGGCGTGATTGCCAACGCATACTCCACCCTCAACATGATGCTTGGAATGGGCGGCCGCGTTGTTGGCACCGCAGGCCGCATCGAGATTGAAGATCCGATCTTCAACCCAGACACCGCAACCGTGGTCAAGTACGAGAACCCGATGGAACCAACCCGCGAGAAGATCCACATCGCCAAGGTGGGCACCGGTTACACCCACATGATCACTGCGGTGAGCCAGGCCGTTCTAGACGGCAAGCTTGGCACCGATGTGCACCCGATGGATGCCACCATTCGAATCATGGAGGTATTGGACGAGGCTCGCGCCCAGATCAATGCTGCCGCAGTGGCCAGCTAACGAACTACAAAAAGTGCCCGCAATCATCGCGATTGCGGGCACTTTTGTTTGAGGCTTAGGTCTAGCGAACCAGACCGCGGTTGCGCAGGGTGTAGTTGCGCAGCGGGCTGAACACCAGGCGCTCGATGAGAACACCCACGATCATGATCACCAGGATGCTTCCGATAACCAGCGACATGTCGCCAAGCTGGCGACCGGTGTCTAGCATCTGGCCAAGGCCAGGGCCAAGCGCGGGGTTGATGGCGATCAGCTCGGCGGCCATCAGCGAACGCCAGGCGAAGGCCCAGCCCTGCTCTAGACCGGCCAGGAAGCCAGGCCAGCTAGCCGGAATCACGATGTCCTTGATATAGGCAAAGCCCTTGGCGCCAAGCACCTTGCCGGCACGCAGGTAGATGGTTGGAATCTGGTCGATTCCGGAAATCAACCCATTGGCAATCGATGGGGTTGCGCCAAGCAAGACCACAGCAAAGATGGTGGTGTCGCTCAGGCCAAACCAGATGATGGCGGCAGGAACCCAAGCCACCGATGGCAGCTGCTGCAGACCGGTGAGCAGTGGACGAATGATGAGGCGTAGGTTCTTGTTGAGACCTAGGGCAACGCCCACCGGAGTTCCGATGGCCAGAGCGATGAGGAAGCCCTCGATGCCCTTGCGCAAGCTGTTGCCAGCCGAGGCCCAGAGCAAACCAGACTGAGCCTGACCGGCCAGGGCCTGGAACACCGATGCCGGCGACGGGATGATCCAAATTGGCGCCAGCTTTAGCCAGGCAACAATCTGCCAAATGACAAGAACCGCAACTGCGGCCAGCAGGGGAGCGAAGCCCTTGCTAATACGACGCAGCCAGTTTGGCTTCTCGCTGGTGGAAACTTCGAGGGCGTCTAGGCCGGCGGCCAGCTCACCAATCTCGGCAAATGCCTGTTCCTTCGAGGTGTTAGTGACCATGACGCTTGATCTCCTTACGAAGTTCCTCGGTGATGATGGTGGAAAGCTCGCCCACCGCGTGAGATTCGATTCGTCTAGGCTCCTCGAAGGCAACCTGCCACTCGTGGATGATGCGACCAGGGCGCGATGACATAAGGATTACGCGCTGACCTAGGCGAACGGCCTCGCGCACGTTGTGGGTTACAAAGAGAACGGTCAGGCCGGTCTCTTCCCAGATGCTGATCAGCTCGTCGTGAAGCAGGTCGCGGGTGATGGCGTCTAGAGCGGCAAACGGCTCGTCCATCAGCAGGAACTTGCGACCCTGAGCCAGAGCACGAGCGATAGCCACGCGCTGGCGCATACCGCCCGAGAGCTCATGTGGGCGCAGCTTGTAGGCGTGAGGCAGGTGAACCAGCTCAAGCAGCTGCTGGGCGCGGGCCTTGCGCTCTGCCTTTGGGTAGTCCACCAGCTTGAGGGCCAGCTCGATGTTCTTGCCGGCGGTTAGCCACGGAAGCAGCGCGTGCTCCTGGAACATCAGGGAAGGCTGGGCGTTGAGCTCGAGGGACCCGCTTGAAAGTGTGTCTAGTCCGCTGAGGATGTTGAGCAGGGTGCTCTTGCCACAACCACTCGCACCCACCAGTGACACAAACTCTCCCGGTTTGATGGTGAGGTTTAGGTTGTCAATAATCAGCGGGCCATCGGCCTTGAATCGCTTGCTGAGACCCTTGATTTCAAGGACCGGAGCCTGCGATTGCGCTGGGCTGGCGGGTGCGGTAGTTGTGGCCATTGTTACTTTCCGGACTTAGCCTGGTTGAGCCAGGTTAGGTTGACGATGCCCTTGAAGGCGCTGGTGCTCTTGGTTGGGAGGAATCCCAGAGCTGCCGAGTTTACGAAGTTCTGCTTCACCGAAAGGGTTAGCGGGTTCGAATCGAAGTTCAAGGACTTCCAGGCTTCGGCGATAACCGAGTCGCTTAGCTTCTTGCCAGTTGCGGCAAGCAGTTCTGCCTGCACCTGGTTTTGAGCGTCGGCAACGTTTGCCTTGTTGTTTAGGTAGTTTATTGCAGATTGGTTAGCCTTCAGCAGGCCAACAACCGAGGCAGGATACTTGCTGGAGAAGGTCTTGCTTACGGCCAGCACGGTGGTGCTGAACTTACCCTTTGGCCAGAGGCTTGCTTCGTCCACAAACACCTTTGCCTTGCCCTCTTGGATCAGGCGAGTGGCCCAAGGCTCAGGAACCCAGGCACCGTCAACTCGTCCCTGCTGGAACTGGGTGAGGGTATCTGCGTTTGCCAGGCCAATGATGTTTGCCTTCGACTGACCGTTAACGAACAGTGCATTCTTCTTCAGGTAGGTCTTCAGTGCGATGTCCTGGGTGCCGCCAAGGCCTGGGTCGGCAATGTTCTTACCGGCTAGGCCAGCAATCTCGGCCTTGGTTGGCTTGCCTTCGGTGGCAATCAGCGATGGCTTGACCACAAACTTGGCGCCGCCGTTGGTGACACCCGAAACAATGTTGAGCAGCTGACCCTGGGTAGTTACATAACCACTCAGTGCCGGGCCTGGGCCAACGTAGGCTGCGTCTAGTGCGCCGCCCTTGAGGGCCTCGATCTCGGCGGTGCCAACACTGAATACGGTGTACTCAATCTTGACTCCTGGCAGGTTGGTCTCAAACAGCTTCTGCTGCTTGGCAACCAGTGCCGGAGCGTGGGTTAGGTTGGCGAAGTAACCAATGCGAATGGTGGTGGCCTTGGCTGTGCTGGATGCTGCCGAAGCCGCCGAAGGAGCCATGAATGCAGCCGCGATGAGGGCGGCGATTCCTGCTCCTGCGCTTAGCTTGCGAATGTTCATGATTGCTCCTTTGAGTTATTTCTACTATTCCTAGCGGTTTACTAGGGATAGTGATTACAACGATAGGCGAGAATCAATCCAGATGCAAATTGTTGCCAGAGTAATGTGACGCACTGTTGCGCAAACGGGCGTAATCCAGTGCTGCCAACTTGCCCCTAACCAGCGCCGCTGCTTGAATGGATTCATGCAGGTTTCAGCCAAGGTCGATTACGGCATTCGTGCTCTCTTGGTGTTGGCTCAGGCATACCAGGCGGGCGAGACCAAGCTGCTGAAAAGCGAAGAGGTTGCCACCAGCCAAGAGATTCCCTTCAAGTTCTTGGAGGCAATCCTCACCGAATTGCGTCACGCCGGTTTTGTGATTTCGCAGCGTGGTGCCGTAGGCGGTTACCGTCTAAGTCGCAGCCCCAAAAACATCGCCCTGGCCGATGTCATCCGTGTTCTTGACGGACCACTTGCCGCGGTGCGCGGCCTTCGCCCAGAAGTGGTTACCTACCAGGGCCCTGCCGAGAACCTCACCGATGTTTGGTTGGCCGTTCGAGTGGCTCTTCGTCAGGTGCTAGAAACCCTAACCCTGGCCGACATCCTCGATCACACCTACTCGGCCGAAGTGATCGATCTGCTCAAGCGCCCAGATGCCAACGTCTCGCGCCCAATGTTCAGCGCCGAATAGTTTCTAGCTGGCTGCCCCTGCAGTAAAGCTTGCCCAAACAAAAAACGCTCCCCAGGGAAGCGTTTAGCGTTTAAAGCAGAGTCTCGAGATTTTTACTTCTCGTCCTCTTCGCCGTCTTCGTCTTCATCCTCGGCGTAGAGGTCTGCCCACTTGTCTTCGTAGTCTGGTTCGGCGCCTGGCTCAACGTGGCCAAGCTCCTTTTCGAGCGCAGTCAAATCGGTGTCTGGGCTAAAGTACTTTAGCTCGCGAGCCACCTTGGTGTGCTTAGCTTTTTGACGGCCACGACCCATGTCGAGACCCCCTCTGTGATCTGGTTTGCGCTGCCAGGCGCAAAAAGTGAGTGTGTATAAAACCTGCGGCTATTTTAGCAGAGTGCTACCCAGTATCAGGCCCGCGATTGCCGCCAGCACTGGAAAAGCCAAGTTCAGCGCGAAGTTATAAAAGCCCGCACGTTGTTGACCAGAACCCATGAGGTGAATGGTCTGCGCCGCCCAAGAGCTAAAGGTGCTGAGGCCACCGGCAAACCCGGTTGCCAAAACCGTGGCCCAAAAGTACGAGCCGGCTAAGCCATTTGCGGTGGAGAACAGGGTCTGGGTGAATCCGGCTGATGCGGTGAAGCCCACCACGAACGAAGCGGCGGTGTTGCCGGTGAGGATGCCCCAGGGAAGACGACCGTGCCAGTGCGAGAGCATTAGCCGAACGGCCGAGCCCAAGCCGCCCATCACGGCCACACCGAGAATTGTGATCAGAACGCTAGGCATTTGGCCACGCTCCACTTCCGGCGCGGAAGGCAGAGGCGTAAACCACAACTCCGAAGAATAGTTGGGCTACCAGATAAACGGCAGCGAGGGTTGCGGTGGCAGATCCGGCTAGAACCACGAAGGCAAAGGCCAGGCCACTCATCGTAGTGAAGCCACCGGCAAAGCCGGCACCCCAGAACACCTTGGAACCAGCCGAGGCGAAGCGCTTCTTGGGCCCCAGTGCGGATCCGTTGACCCAGCCCAAAAACGCCGTGCCCAAGAGGTTGACCACGATGAGGGTGGTTAGGTTGTCAAAGGTCTCGCCAACCAGCAAACGCAGCACAGATCCCAGGGCTCCGCCGGCAAAGGCAATCCCGATCGATCTGAGCGGTGGGTTCATCTACTCGTGTTCTTCTGGGTTCTTGGTAGACGAGAAGCGTGCCACGCGGTTTCCACCGCGGGTGCTGCGACGACGAGCCGGGCGAACGGTGTCTCCACGACGGGAGTCACCTGGAAGTGGACGACGCTCGAACAGGTTTACGTTGTCCGCGCTCTCGAGGCGCCAAGGAACCAGGGTCACCATAACGCCGCGAACGTACATCAGCTGCTTGCGGATGCGGTTGGCGCGGTGGTTGTGGAAGATGTGCTCCCACCAGTGGCCAACCACAAACTTTGGAAGGTAAACCGAGATACGCTCGGAACCATTCTGCTCGCGGTGCTTGGTGAGGTACTCAATCAGCGGTGCAGCAAACTCGCGGTATGGGCTCTCGATGATTCGAAGCGGAACCTCGATGCCGTAGGCCTTCCACTCCTTCTCGAAGGCGATGGCGCGCTCTGGATCAACCGCAATGTGCACGGCTTCCATTTCGGTGTGGCGGCTGCTTAGTGCATAGTCGAGGGCCTTGAGCTGTGGCTTGTTGAGCTTGTCCATCATCACAACGGCGTAGTCGCCCTTGCTGCCAAAGACGGTCTTCTCGTCGAGGGCAATTTCCTTGTCAACCTCGTTGTAGTAGCGCTTGGTGTTGTACATCACCCAGTAGAGCACCGGCATGATGATGAATACCAGCCAGGCGCCGTGAGTGAACTTGGTGATGGTAACGATGACCAAAACGGTGGCGGTTAGGAATGCGCCAAGGCCGTTGATGGCCAAACCGCTATTGGCATTTGAGGCGCTGATGCTGCCGTCGGCTTTGCCACGGCGCCAGTGCTTGATCATGCCCCACTGGCCAACGGTGAACGAGGTAAATACGCCGAGGATGTAGAGCTGGATTAGGCCAGTCACGGATGCCTGATAGACCACGATGAGAACCAGTGCGGCGGCCATCAGCGAGAACATGCCGTTGGAGTAAACCAATCGGTCACCTCGGGTCAGCAGTGCCTTAGGGGCGAAACCATCCTTGGCAAGAACGCTGGAAAGCAGCGGGAAGCCATTGAAGGCGGTGTTGGCGGCAAGCAAAAGAACTGCAGCGGTTCCGGCCTGAATCAGGTAGAACATGAAGCTGTTGTTGCCAAAGACTGCAACCGCAATCTGTGCGATAGCCGACTGCTGTGGGCCATTGGCCGAGGTCCAGCCAACCAGCTGAGCCGCAGGGTCTTCGGCATAGTGAACCTTGGAAATAAGTGCCAGCGCAGTAACACCGATGAACATGACCACAGCGGCCGAGCCCATTAGCATCATGGTCTTCTGGGCGTTCTTTACCTTTGGTACGCGGAACGCAGGCACACCGTTGGCGATGGCCTCGATACCGGTTAGAGCCGAACAGCCCGAGGCAAAGGCGCGTAGCAGAAGCATGATGAATGCCAGGCTGCCAACGCTGCCCAGCTGGTTTTCGATGTTCACCACGTAGTGAGCCGATGGTGCAACCAGGGTGTGACCCATCATCACGCGGGCCGCACCGGCGGCAATCATGACCAGCACCGAACCCAAGAAGATGTAGGTAGGAATAGCGAATGCAACGCCCGATTCCTTCACGCCTCGAAGGTTAATGGCGCAGAGAAGCAGTACAAAGAAGACCGCAATCTCAACGCGGAAGTTGGCCAGTTCGGGGAATGCCGAAATCAGGTTGTCTGTACCTGACGCCACCGATACCGCCACGGTCATCACGTAGTCGAGTAGCAGGGCTGCAGCCACAATCAGGGCAGCGCGGTCACCAAGGTTGACGCGGGCAACTTCGTAGTCGCCGCCACCATTTGGGTAGGCCTCAACAATCTTGCGATACGAGAGCACGATAACGGTGAGCAGCAGAACCACCACGGCTGCAATGCCTGGGGCGAATGAAAGCATCGCTGTGCCACCCAGGGTGAGAATCATCAGCAACTCTTGCGGACCATAGGCCACCGAGGACAGCGGGTCGCTTGAGAAGACGGGAAGCGCAATGAACTTGGGGAGAAGCTGGCCTTCCAAGTTTTCGTTGGATAGCTTTTTGCCTAGTAGGTAGCGCTTCTTGATTAGGGAATCATTCACAAGTAGACAATTTACTCTCAAGATTGAGGCTGCCGGCAATTACTTGTCTAAAAAGATTTAGCCTAGAAATATGAGCAACGAGATTGTGAACGAATACGAGGCCGAGGCCGCTGCACGCTGGCCCGAAAAGTTTGAAGAGAGCCAGAGCAAACTGGCCAAGCTAGACGATCAGCAAAAGCGTGACCTGTTCGATCTAGGTAAGGAAATCACTCAGGTCATGGCAGACCTTTTTGTTGCCGGGGCAGATGCAGGCTCGCCAGAGGTGCAGGCTCAGGTTGCCCGTCATTACAAGTGGCTGTGCCAGTTTTGGATCCCTAGCGCCGGTGCCTATAAAGGTACGGGTGAAATGTACGTGGCGGATCCGCGCTTCACCGCCTACTACGACAAGTTTGCGGTGGGGCTAGCGCCGTTCATGTCGGAGGGCATGACCCACTTCGCAGCCAGAAACCTCTAGCATTTCTGCCCCGATTCGCTTGAAGTCGGGAAATAGAAAAGGTCCGAGATATTCTCGGACCTTTTCTATTGCAGCTCTGGCTTAGTGGTGGTCGCCCTCGGCGTGGTTCTTGCCACTGAGGCGCAGGGTGCTGAGCAGACCAAGCAGTAGGAACAGCGCGGCAGCAAAGGCTGCCCAACGTGCTCCATCGCTGAAGGCGGCTCCGGCAGCATCGGTGACCTGCTGAGCCACGCTTGGGGTCATGTGGTACTGAGCCTCAAGGGTCTGGTTCAGCTTAGGAATGGCTCCACCGGCCGAGTCGACTACAGCAGTTGCCAGTGAGTCCTTCACATCGGAGGTAAAGAACTTGGCGGCCATCGGTGGCAGGCTCAGGTGGTTTAGCTTGTCCACCATGATGTTCTGGGTGGCCTGGAACAGGGTGGTTCCAATAACCGCGATGCCCAGAGCCGAGCCAATCTGGCGCACGGTGCTCTGCGAGCCCGAACCCTGACCGGCCTTATTCTGCGGAACATCGATCATGATCACGCCGGTTAGCTGTGCGGTTGCAAAACCGACACCGATTCCGTAGATGAGCAGTGCCGGGCAGACCCAGCCCCAACCGTTGTCGTTGCCAATGGCCCAGGCGGTGATGATTACGCCAAGAAGCTCTAGGAAGACACCGAGGCGAACTGCCATCGCAGGAGCGATCTTGCCGCTCATGGCACCGGCCACACCCGAGGCGATAAATGCGCCACCGGCCAGCCAAAGCAGAACCATACCGCTGGAGACCGGGCTTAGACCCTCAACGTTCTGTAGCCAGAGCGGCAGTGCAAAGATCACACCAAACTCACCCATGCTGATGATCAGGGCGGCAATCGAGCCGTTGCGGAACGAGCTGATGCGGAACAGGTCTAGGTCGAACAGAACCGACTTCTGCTTTGCGGCGCGGCTGCGCTCCCAGGCAACGAATGCCACGGTGGCAAGCACGCTGATGAGCAGCGCCACCGGAATAGGGCTGATGCCCGATTCGGCCCACTTGAACGAACCAATCGAGAACTGGTGGTTTACGTTCCACCAGCCGTAAATGCGACCTTCTACCAGTCCGAAGACCAGGGTGAGGAACATGATCACCGAGAGCAGAGCACCCACTACATCGATGCCATCGTGCAGACCAGAAACCTTAGATTCGTTTACGAACAGCAGCACACCAACCACGATGATGAGGCCAAGTGGCAGGTTGATGTTGAAGGCCAGACGCCAGCCATCGGTGAAAGCAGTTGCAAGCCAGCCACCAAGCACTGGGCCAATGGCAACCATGCCACCGATGGTGGAACCCCAAACGGCAAACGCGATACCGCGTTCCTTACCCTGGAAGTTGGCGTTAACCAGCGAGAGAGTGGTTGGCAAAACCATAGAGCCACCGATGCCCTGAACCACGCGGGCAAGAATCATGGAGTCTGCCGAGGTGGTTAGACCAGCCCAGACCGAAGCGGCAATGAAGATGAGAATACCGATCACCAAGAGGGTGCGGCGGCCGATGCGGTCGGCGATGGAACCCCACACCAAAAGCAGCGAGGCGAACACCAAAACGTATGATTCCTGAACCCACTGAATCTGGTCTGAGGTTAGCTTTAGCGCCTTGATGATGTCGGGGAAGATGGTGTTGACGATGGTGCCGTCAATGATGACGAGCGAGATGCCCATCGAAATGAAAACTAGACCGATCCAACGGTTCTTAAGAATGTTTGCCATAGCACTAGCCTACGGTGCGGCCAGCTTTTTACAGGGCCAAAAGCACGCTGGCACCCAGGGCCAGCAGGATTCCCGCCGCCTGAGATACGGCCAGTTTTTCCTTCAGCACAATGCGCGCCAGCACGATTGTGCCCAGCGGATAGAGCGAGGTGAGAACGCTCACCGTGGTTAGGCCGCCAAGGCCGGAGCCGTAGACAAACATCACGTTGGCGGCGGCATCCAAAACACCGGTAGCAGCAATAGCCAGCCAAAGTTGCCCCGCGCCGATTTCCCGGAATTCAGATAACTTGGCCCGCTTTGTAATCAGCAATCCCAGAGTGACCAAGCCAAGAATCAAAACGTTCTCCGCGCGGGTCAGGGTGGCTGCCGCTACTCCGTCGGCAATAGGCGCCATGTGCAGGCAAACCAAAACGCCACCGATGCCCACACCCGCACCAACGGCGAAGCCGATGCCCCGAGCGCTGGGTCGAATCGCTTTGCTTGGATCTGGGTGGTAGGCAACCAGGGGAATGGCCAGGATCACCAGCGCGATGGCCAGCCAACCGAGGCTGCTAAATCTTTCGCCCAGGATGGCTGGGCCGATGAATGCCGGAACGATGGCACCCACAACGGCGGCCAGTGGCGAAAGAATGCTGATGGGCCCGATGGCCAGTGCCTGATAGAGGCAGGCAAGTCCGAGCGCCGAGAATAGGCCGGCGATTCCGCCCCAGAACAGAGAACCGGGGGAGTAATTAGCGTGCAGGGCACCGAAGGCGGTGAGTAGCAGGATGGCGGTAAGGCCAACCCAACCGGCAACGGCAGTAACCAGGATTGGTCTCAGTTTGCGGGAGGAGATTGCGCCGAAGAAGTCGGCGAAGCCGTAAACCAGGCCGGTGGCTACGCCCAGAATCACGGTCAGCATCGGCTCGCCTTACTTTAGGTACGACTTTTACTTAAAGTAAAAACCTGAGCTGGCGAACAAGCCAGCGAACCGTGGTGTTTTACTCAGGCTAGTGAAAAACCCCCGACGTGAGATCAGGGGTTTTCGTGGCTCCGACCGGCGTCGATCCGGTGACCTAACGATTTTCAGTCGTTCGCTCTACCAACTGAGCTACAGAGCCTTGTGAACGTAATTCACAAAACGAATCGATTTCTCGATTCGTTCGCGATCCTGACGGGACTTGAACCCGCGACCTCCGCCGTGACAGGGCGGCGCGCTAACCAACTGCGCTACAGGACCTTATGTGGTGCGCTAACCCTCGCTTTATAGTGACCCCAACGGGATTCGAACCCGTGCTACTGCCGTGAAAGGGCAGCGTCCTAGGCCACTAAACGATGGGGCCTACAAAGCGTGGAGCTTTATAGCACCAAGAGAAAATCTTACTGGCAACGGCGGGGATGCGCAACCCGATGCCCTCGCCTGTTACCCTTAGGTTAGGCGCTCAGGAGGTGCAGTTTGGCTTTTAGAGCTAATTCGGGTGGTTCATTAACCCGCATCCAACGTGTTTCGGTTGCCGTTGCAGCCCTGTCACTGCTGCTAACCGCCGTGCCAATGGCCCCTGCAAACGCGGCCCCTTCGTATCCATCCTGGAGCGACATTCAGAATGCCAAAAAGAAGGTTGCTGCCAAGAAGGCAATGATCGCCAAACTTCAGGCAATCATCCAGGCCGAGCAGGTCAAGGCTGATGCCCTAAGCAAGGTAGCCCTCATCAAGGGTGAGGCCTTCAACCAAGCTCAGAACGCAGTGGACGTTGTTGCCTCGCACGTGAAAGTGCTGCAGGGTCAGGTAACCCAGGCCACAACTCAGGCCAATCAGGCCAAGACTGAACTTGGCCAGATTGCCGCCCAGATGTACCGCAACGGTTCTGGCGGAACCACCATGAATCTTTTGCTCAACCCTGGCGATGCCAAAAACCTGCTCTACAAGTTGGGTGCACAGGACAAGGTTGCTCAGCAGAGCGACACCATCTATCAGCGCGCAATGGAAAAGGCCAAGTACGCCCAGAGCCTCACCGATCAGCTGAAGGTTGCCAAGGCTGAGCTGGCCACCAAGGCAGCTGCGGCTAAGTCGCTATTCGTGGTTGCGCAGTCGGCAGCATCGGCTGTCCAGGCTCAGGTTGCTGCAGATAACGCAATCAACAAGACCTTCTATCAGCAGCTGGCCAGCTTGCAGAACACCACCGCAACCCTCGAGCAGCAGCGCGCCGAGGGTCTGGCTGCCGAAGCCCGACAAAATGCCGGCACCTCAGAGCCAGACGCGCCATCGCTTTACACCGTGGGTCCGCCAAACGATGCTCAGGTTCAGGTTGCTATCAACTACGCCAAGGGTCACCTCGGCGAGGCCTACGTTTTGGGAGGCATGGGCCCATCGGTGTGGGACTGCTCGGGAATCACCAAGGCTGCCTACGCGGCCGCCGGCATTTACATTGGTACCCACTCGGCTACCAATCAGTTCTTGCAGATGGCAATGGGCAAGAAGCTGATCCCGGTGAAGGACGCGGTTGCTGGCGACCTCATGTGGTACTCGCTAGCCGGAACCCCGTTCAACGGCGACAAGTATCACGTGGTCATCTACCTGGGTGGCGGCATGATGCTGGAGGCTCCAAACCCAGCGCGCACCGTGCGAATCGTGCCACTGCGCTACGGCGAGCTCTTCCCTTACGCCGGTCGTCCAACCGCGTAACGGCAATTTCAATCGCTAAATCTCAACTTAAAGGCGAAACCCCTCGGTGCTTATCCGAGGGGTTTCGTTTTGAAAGCTAAAGCGGGATTAGTGGCCGGCCTTGAAGCGCTCCTGGGCCTCAACGATGAGCTTCTCGGCAACATCCTTGCCAGCCCACTCGCCAACCTTTACCCACTTGCCAGGCTCTAGGTCCTTGTAGTGGCTGAAGAAGTGAAGCAGCTCGTCCTTGGTCTGCTGTGGAACATCGTCGATGTCCTGAATGTGCGCCCAGCGCTTGTCCTTGGCAGGAACGCAGATGACCTTCTCATCGATGCCGCCGTCGTCTTCCATAGGAAGCACGCCAACCGGACGAACCGAAACGCCAACGCCTGGGTAAACCGGGAACTCAAGAAGAACCAGGGCGTCTAGCGGGTCGCCGTCTCCGCCCAAAGTGTTGTCGAAGAAACCGTAGTCAACTGGGTAGACAAACGGGGTGAACAGAACGCGGTCTAGAAAGACGCGACCGGTCTCGTGGTCTACCTCGTACTTGTTGCGGCTACCGCGAGGGATTTCGATAATGGCGTCGTAAGGCATAGCTGCTCCTCTTTAGGCTTAGATGAGAGGAAGCCGCAGGCAACCTCTTTCAATAAGGTTACCGAAAACCGCATACCCCTTTTATGCGGTAACCAAGGATTGGATTGACGTGCCAGACCGCCCAAGACTTACCCCAGCGATGGCCGACGTGCGCCGCGCGGTTCGTGAGAACTGGGAGCTGGCTGGAGTGGCCGCGGGGGATTGCGTGCTGGTGGCTGTTTCGGGCGGAGCCGACTCGATGGCGCTGGCTGCCGCGGCAAAGTTTGAGGGCGACCGACTGGGAGTTTTAGTTGGTGCTGTCATCGTGGAGCACGGACTTCAGACCCAGACCAAGCAGGTAGCCGAACGCGTGGCCAAGACCCTGAGCGAATGGGGGCTGGACCCGGTTGGTGTGATTGGCGTGACGGTTGAAACCGGCCCAAACTCGGGAGGCACCGAGGCGGCCGCAAGAGACGTTCGCTACCAGGCGCTGCAAACCGCAGCAGTCGAAGCTAAGGCCAAGCATGTGATGCTGGGTCACACCCAAAACGATCAGGCCGAGACCGTATTGCTGGGCCTAACCCGAGGTTCGGGCCTAAAGTCGATTGCCGGCATGGCCAACATCGATGGCCTGTGGCTTCGACCACTTTTGCTGGTTACCCGGCAAACCACCGAAGCCTTCTGTGCCGATTCTCGCATCGAAGTCTGGAACGACCCGCACAATCAGGATTCAAAGTTCACTCGAGTTCGCATCCGAAACGCGGTGCTGCCGATGCTTGAGGAGGAACTGGGACCAGGTGTGGCTTCGGCGCTGGCTCGAACCGCCGAGCTAACCCAGATCGATATCGACTACCTGGATGTGCAGGCAAACGAGGCCTATCAATCGGTGGCGAAGCCCAATCCAACGGGGTTAACCCTCGACGTTGACGGGCTCGGCAAACTGCACCTGGCCATCGGTGGACGCGTGGTTTTGCAGGCGCTAAACCTATTTGGCGGCACCTACAGCAAGACTCACGTGGATGAAATCTTGCAATTGGTTTTCAACTGGCACGGACAGAAAGAACTCACCCTTCCAGGCGTTAGAGTTGTAAGACGAGATGGACAGATCATCTTGAAATCGACCAAAACGCTCAAGCCGGGAGCCTGCTAAGTGAACTTTGAATCTGCCAAGTCGCAACTCACCAAGGTGCTTGTCACCCAAGAGCAGATCCAGACCCGCGTGGCTGAGCTAGCCGCCGAAATCGACAAGAAGTACGCCGGCAAAGAGGTTCTCCTGGTTGGCGTTCTAAAGGGCGCCATCATGTTTATGGCAGACCTATCGCGTGCGCTCAGCATCTCCACATCGATGGACTGGATGGCGCTTTCTTCCTACGGTTCGGGCACAGTTTCGAGCGGTGTTATTCGCATTCGCAAGGACCTCGACAGCGAGATTCACGGCAAGCACGTAATCATCGTCGAAGACATCATCGACAGCGGCCTAACCCTCAGCTGGCTAGAGACCACCCTCAAGGCGCGCGGCGCCGCATCGGTGGATGTGGTTGCCTTCCTGCGCAAGCCGGATGCAGCCAAGGTTGAGTTGCCGGTTTGGTTGGTTGGCTACGACATCCCTAACGAGTTTGTGGTTGGTTACGGCCTCGACTACAACGAGAAATACCGCGACCTAAACTGCGTTGCAGTGCTGGACCCTAAGGTCTACAGCTAGGCCAAAGCAGGCTACAGCAGTTCCTCCCTGTGCGAACAGCACTGCCAGATGGGAATGTCGGAGGGTAACCTTATGGTTAGCCTTCTAAGACACTAGAAAGTAAAGTTCTGCGCATGAATTTCAAGAAACTCCTTAGCGGTCCGTTCGTTTGGATCCTGCTGGCCGTGATGGTTCTCATCGTCGGCACCCAGATGCTGGGCCAGGGCGGCTTCCGTCAGGTAAACACCGCCACCGGTCTTCGATTCATCGAGAACGGTCTAGCCAAAAAGGTTGTTGTCCTTGACGGCGACCAGCGCGTAGACGTCACCCTCATCAAGGCCGACAAAAAATACGGCCAAGAGATTCAGTTCTTCTATGTTGCTCCGCGCGGCCCAGAGGTAGTGCAGGCCATCGCCGACGCCAAGATTCAGGGCGGCTACAACGATGAGGTGCCAAGCACCCCTTGGTACGTTTCGCTGTTGGGCAGCCTTATTCCATTCATCATTATTGGTGCAATCTTCTGGTTCCTCATGGGTTCCATGCAGGGCGGCAACAGTCGCGTTATGAACTTCGGTAAGTCGCGCGCCAAGCTGGTCAACAAGGACATGCCTAAGGTCACCTTCGCCGATGTGGCTGGTGCCGACGAGGCCATCGAAGAGCTTGAAGAGATCAAGGAATTCCTAAAGGAGCCGCAGAAGTTCCAGGCTGTGGGTGCCAAGATTCCTCGCGGTGTTTTGCTTTACGGCCCTCCGGGAACCGGTAAGACCCTAGTTGCCAAGGCAGTTGCCGGCGAGGCCGGAGTTCCTTTCTTCACCATCTCCGGCTCCGATTTCGTTGAGATGTTTGTCGGTGTTGGTGCCAGCCGCGTGCGAGACCTATTCGAGCAGGCCAAGGCCTCGGCTCCGGCCATCATCTTCGTAGACGAAATCGATGCCGTTGGTCGTCACCGTGGCGCCGGTATCGGTGGCGGAAACGACGAGCGCGAGCAAACCCTAAACCAGCTTCTGGTTGAGATGGACGGCTTCGACTCCAAGACAAACGTGATTCTTATTGCGGCAACCAACCGCCCAGACATCCTGGACCCAGCCTTGCTGCGCCCAGGCCGCTTCGACCGCCAGATTGGTGTAACCGCGCCAGACCTAATCGGCCGCGAGCAAATCCTCAAGGTTCACTCCAAGGGCAAGCCAATCGGTGAAGATGTAGACCTAGCCAGCGTCGCTCGTCGCACCCCTGGGTTCACCGGTGCAGACCTGGCCAACGTTCTCAACGAGGCCGCCCTGCTCACCGCGCGCAACAACAAGAAGATCATCAGCGCAGATATCCTCGATGAGGCAATCGACCGCGTAATTGGTGGTCCACAGAAGAAGAGCCGCCTGATGCAGGACCAGGAGCGCCTAAACACCGCTTACCACGAGGCCGGTCACGCACTTGTTGCCGCTTCGCTGCACAACTCAGACCCTGTAACCAAGATCACCATCCTGCCTCGCGGCCGTGCCCTGGGCTACACCATGGTGGTTCCGATGGAAGACCGCTACAGCATTTCGCGCAACCAGCTGCTAGACCAGATGGCCTGGGCAATGGGTGGTCGCGTTGCCGAGGAAATCGTGTTCCACGACCCAACCACCGGTGCATCCAACGACTTCGAGAAGGCAACCAACATTGCCCGCACCATGGTTACTCAGTACGGCTTCAGCAACAGCATCGGTGCCGTGTCCTACGGCAACGGTGGCGAAGTCTTCATCGGTCGCGACATGGCTCAGGCCCGCGACTACTCGGAGTCAACCGCCCAGATCATCGATGCCGAGGTTCGCGCTCTAATCGAGAACGCCCACGAGGATGCCTACAAGGCGCTAACCACCAACCGCGACATCTTGGATGCGCTGGCCCGCGAGCTAATGATCAAGGAAACCCTTCAGGCCGACGAGATCGCCAAGATCTTCGCCAAGGTCAAGAAGAACCCTCCTCGCAAGACCTGGCTGTCTAACACCAAGCGCCCGGTTTCCACTCTGCCTCCAATCGAGATTCCTGCAAGGGCTTCAACCGCAGATGCAGACGCAGTGGCAAAGCCAAAGGCTGTTCGCAAACCTCGCGTCAAGAAGGCTGCAGAGCCAAGCACTCCTGCCGAGTAACCAATGATTGACGTCCAGCGCATTCGGTCAGCGGTAACCGAGCTAATCGCCGCTATCGGTGAAGATCCAAACCGCCCCGAGTTGCTGGCAACCCCATCCAAGGTGGCCGAGGCCTACCAGGGCTTCTTCTCCGGAATCGGAGCCGATCCGCTGGCAGTGCTTGGCGAAACCTTCCCGGCAGAGCACAACGATGTTGTGTTGCTAAAGGACATTGAGCTGGTGTCCATCTGCGAACACCACCTGCTGCCTTTTACCGGCGTTGCCCACATTGCCTACCTTCCAACCGACCGCGTGGTTGGTTTGGGCAGGCTGCCAAAGCTGGTTGAAGTCTTGGCGTCTCGTCCGCAGCTTCAAGAGAATCTCACCGCTCAGATTGCTGATGCCCTAGAAGAGGGTCTTGGTACCAAGGGCGTAGTCGTAGTGCTTGAGGCGCGTCACCACTGTGTGGCTTCGCGTGGCGCCCGCCAGCCTGAGGTGTCCACCGTAACCATGGCTACTCGCGGCTGCTACTCCGAGCCCGCCGCCCGTGCCGAGGTCATGGGGCTGATCTCCAAGTGAGCCACGGCTCCGTCGATTCCCTCGTGTCTTCGGCTGTCCCAAAGCTGATGGGCGTGGTCAACATGACCCCCGACTCCTTCAGCGATGGCGGAAACTACAACAATCTTGAGTTGGCCCTACAGCATTGTCGCCAGCTTGTCGCCGAGGGTGCCAGCATCCTCGATATCGGTGGCGAGTCCACTCGGCCGGGTGCTGATCGAGTGCCGGTGGAGCAGGAAATTCAGAGGGTAGTTCCTCTCATTCAGGCTCTGGTGGCGGCGGATTGGTTCATCGCCTCCGGTGCCCAAATCTCGTGCGACACCATGAACGCCCAGACTGCGTTGGCTGCGGTTAGTGCCGGCGCCCACTTCATCAACGATGTCTCGGGTGGCAAAGCCGACCCAGCAATGTTGGAGGCCGTGGCGTCAACCGAGGCGGCCTTCATTCTCAGTCACTGGCGTGGATTCTCAGACCAGATGGACCAGCTCAATCAGTACACCGATGTTGCCATCGACGTGGCTGCCGAGATCGCGCAGCAGGTTGAGGTGGCAGAGGCTGCCGGAATCTCGCGAGACCGAATCATCGTCGATCCGGGTCTTGGCTTCGCCAAGATTGGCGATCAAAACTGGCAGCTGCTGGCGGGTTTGCAGCACCTGCAAAAGTTGGGTATGCCCATCCTCATCGGTGCCTCTCGCAAGCGATTCTTGGCCGCTACTCTCAACCCGGGCGACCCCGCCTCGGTGGACAACGAACGCCGAGACCTGGCCACAGCCGTGCTAACCGGCAGGCTGGCAAACAGTGGAATCTGGGGTTTTCGGGTTCACAATGTTGCGGCCTCGCGCGACGCCTTGTCGCTTGCGGCAGCGTTGCAAGTTGCGGGCAACTAGAAACCAAGCAAGAGTTAACGCATGTACAAAATTTCGATCACCGGGCTCAAGGTTTACGGCTATCACGGTGTCTTCGATTTTGAACGCCAGTATGGCCAAGATTTTGTCATCGATGCCTGGGTGGCGCTGCCCGGCGATGCCCTAACCATCGGCGATGACCTCTCCAAGACCGTGCACTACGGCAACCTGGCAGACGCCATCGTTGAGAACGTAAAGCACAATCCGGTAGATCTCATCGAGACCCTGGCGCAGCGCCTGCTTGACCTGGTTTTCAACTTTGGCGGCGGCGTAGTGCAGCAGGCCGAGGTTACCGTACACAAGCCCAACGCACCCATCCCACACGAGTTTGTAGACGTGAGCGTTACGGTGGGGGCTGTTCGTTAAATGGCAAAGGTCAAGGCCGTTCTTGCCTTGGGCAGCAACCTGGGCGATCGAGGCGAGCACATCGTGGGCGCAGCCAATCAGCTTGGTCTGGTGCCAGGCATCAAACTCAAGAAGCTCTCGCCGATCGTGGAATCTTTTGCAGTAACTCCACTTGGCGTGGACGAATCCAAGCCCAAGTATCTAAACGCGGTGGCGCTGATTGAAACCGACCTGAAGCCGAAGGCACTGCTTGAGGCATGCCAGTCGGTGGAGAGTTCGCACGGGCGAGTGCGCGTTGAGAAGTGGGGTTCGCGAACCCTCGATATCGACATCATCACTTATGACGATGTGGTCAAGGCCAATAAAGAACTGATGATTCCGCACCCACGGGCCTACCAGCGAGCTTTCGTTCTGGTGCCTTGGGCGCTGGTGGATCCGGCAGCTGTCCTTCCCGGTCATGGTTCTGTGGCCCAGCTTGCCGAGGAGCTCAAAGACCAAGTTTGGGTAATCGAGGGCGCACATGAAAACCACTAAGGCAGTGACCCTGGTGGTCTGGGCCGTTGTGGCCGGAGTGCTGGGCAGCCTTTACGGCATCTTCCAGGTAAGCCACGGCCACCTGATTCCCGTGGCAAGCGTTAGCTCTATCTTCACCATGCCCGGTGTCAGCATCGTATTGGCGCTCTTGGCCCTGCCCATTTACCGCTACCGTAGGGCCCTGCTCCAGATTGCCAAGTCTCAGGGCTCGGCCGGCACCAAAAACGCTGTTGCTGGGGGTCACCGCAGGCCGGTGCCGCTCAACCCGTTTTACGCGGTTCGAGTCTTGCTGCTGGCTAAGTCCACGGCCGTAGCCGCCGCGGTTTTGGGTGGTTGGCAAGCCGGACTGGTTGTGCTGCAACTCAGCACCCCGGTCATTTCGGCAAGCATCTGGTACAACGTGATCGCCCTAGTGGGTTGCTTGCTCTCGGTGGGCGTGGGTCTTGCCGTAGAACAAATCTGCAAGCTCCCCGATGACCCACAGCAGCCTGCTGCCACCGATCCAGCGGCGGGTGCCGCTTGAGCCCCGAATCCAGACTCCGCGTAGGAATCATCGGAGCCGGCCCGGTTGGAGTGATTCTGGGTCAGGCGCTAGCCGGTGCCGGTCACCTGCTCACCGGCATCAGTGCGGTGTCCTCGGCAAACGTGGAGCGTGCGCAAAACATCCTGCCCAACGTGCCGCTGCTGGATGTGCCTGCTGTGCTGGCTCACTCAGACCTAGTGCTTCTCGCCATCCCGGCCGATCAGCTGGCCGCCTCGGTAACGGGTTGGGCCGAGGTTGGACTCTGGCATCCCGGACAGATTGTCATGCACACCGCTGCCGAATTCGGAGTTGGAGTGTTGGCCCCTGCGGCTAGAGCGGGCGCCATCCCGCTGGCCATTCATCCGGCCATGCGCTTCACCGGCACCAGCCTGGATCTGCAGCGCATCCGCGAAAGCTACTTTGCCATCACCGCTCCGGCAATTGCCCTGCCCATCGCTCAGGCTCTGGTCATCGAGATGGGCGGCGAACCGCTTGTAATCGATGAGGCTAACCGCGCCAAGTATGCTGAGGCAATCTCGGTTGCCACCGGTTTCTCGGCCATGGTGATCAACCAGGCCATCGGTCTGTTGGACGAAATCTCAGTAGCCAGTGCCCGCGAAGTGCTTGGGCCGCTGGTTCGCAGTGCGGTGGAGCATGCGCTTGCCGATGGCTACAAGCCGCTAGACCCAGACGACCTAACTGCCCCAGACGAAGCCACAGGAATCTAATGCAACTCATCCACACCGCCGCCGATCTAGATGTGGCCCTAGCCGCCGCTCGCACCAACGGCCAGACCATCGCCTTTGTGCCAACCATGGGTGCACTCCACGATGGTCACCTCTCGCTTGCCAAAATTGCCCGCGAAGAGGCTGACATCGTGGTGGTTTCCATCTTTGTGAACCCCAAGCAGTTTGGCGCCGGCGAGGACTTCGACAAGTACCCGCGCACCTTGGATGCAGACGTGGCAACCCTCGGAGACTACGCCGACATCGTCTTCGCCCCGGCGGTTGAAGATATTTATCCAGCCGACCTGGTGGTGGAAGAGCAGCACGCTGGCCCAGTTGGCACTGCCTTCGAAGGTGCCGCTCGCCCAGGCCACTTCGATGGCATGCTCACCGTGGTGGCCCGCCTGTTTGATCTGGTGCAGCCAGATGTTGCCATCTTTGGTCAGAAGGATGCCCAGCAGCTGTTCCTGGTTCAGCAGTTGGTAGCGGCCAAGTATCCAGACCTCGAAATCATCGGCGCACCAATCATCCGTGAGGCCAGCGGTTTGGCAATGTCTAGCCGCAACCGCTATCTCAACGCCGAACAGCGCGACATCGCCGAGATTCTTGCCATCGCTTTGGCCACGGTTAGCCAGCTCATCCGTGAGGGCATTCCCGCCAGCCAGGCCTTGTCGCTTGGCTCCGAGATGATTAGCTCAGAGCCCGAGACTAAACTTGATTACCTAGCCCTTGTTGACCCGCAGACCTTTGCTGTGGTGGGCGACGAACACAGCGGACCGGCACTTTTGATTGTGGCCGCCTACGTTGGTGGGGTTCGTTTGCTTGACAACCATCTTTTTGAAATTTAGGGAGCCGCGATGAGCGACGAGCAGATTGTGATTGAGACCGACGAGGTAGAAGACCTTCCGGAGCAGATTGCCGTTCGCATGGCCAAGCGCGAGAAGCTGAACCAGCTGAACGATGCCTACCCTGTTTCCCTGCCAATCACCCACACCATTCAGCAGGTGCGTGAGGCCTACCCAGACCTCGAGGTTGACGTAGCCACCGGTGACACCGTTGCCCTAACCGGCCGCGTTATGTTCCAGCGCAACACCGGCAAGCTCTGCTTTGCCACCCTTCAGGCTGGCTCGGGCGAGCGCCTGCAGGCCATGCTTTCGCTCGACAAGGTTGGCGAAGAGCAGCTTGAGCTCTACAAGGAACTGGTTGACCTGGGCGATCACCTGTTTGTTATCGGTGAGGTAATCACCTCCAAGCGCGGCGAACTCTCGGTTATGGTCACCGAATGGCGAATGGCTGCCAAGACCATCCGTCCGATGCCTAACCTGCACAACGAACTGGGCGAAGAGTTCCGCGTTCGTCACCGCTACCTAGACCTCATCGTGCGCGACCGCGCCCGCGAAGTGGTTCAGATTCGCGCCAAGGTTATGAAGAGCCTGCGCAAGACCTTCGAAGAGCGTGCCTTCACCGAGGTTGAGACCCCGATGCTGCAGACCATTCACGGTGGCGCCTCGGCTCGTCCGTTCAAGACTCACTCCAACGCCTTCGACACCGAGCTGTTCATGCGCATCGCGCCTGAGCTGTTCCTCAAGCGTGCGGTGGTGGGTGGCATCGATCGCGTCTTCGAGATCAACCGCAACTTCCGCAACGAAGGTGCCGACCGCACCCACTCGCCAGAGTTTGCAATGCTCGAGGCTTACCAGGCTTACGGCGACTACAACTCCATCGCAGACCTAACCCAGCAGCTGATCCAGAACGCCGCCATGGATGTCTTTGGCACCCACCAGGTTGTCCTCGAAGACGGCTCGATCAACGACCTGGGTGGCAACTGGCCACGCATCTCGATGTTCGAGAGCCTCTCTGAGGCTGCCGGCGTCACCATCACTCCTGAGACTCCGATTGCCGAACTGAAGGCACTGGCCAAGTCGGTGGGCATTGAGATTGAGCACCCACTACACGGCAAGTACGTGGAAGAGCTGTGGGAGCACTTCGTAAAGGGCGATCTGGTCAAGCCAACCTTCGTGATCGACTTCCCAGTAGACACCAGCCCGCTAACCCGCGACCACCGCTCCAAGAGCGGCGTCGTTGAGAAGTGGGACCTCTACATCAACGGCTACGAGCAGGCCACCGGCTACTCCGAGCTGGTTGACCCAGTGATTCAGCGTCAGCGCTTTGTAGAGCAGATGACCCTGGCCGCCGCCGGCGACCCAGAGGCCATGAAGCTAGACGAAGACTTCCTGAAGGCACTTGAGTTTGGCATGCCACCATCGGGTGGAATGGGTATGGGCATCGACCGCCTGCTGATGAGCCTCACCGGCCTCGGCATCCGCGAGACCATCATGTTCCCACTCGTCAAATAAATTGGCTCGTCTCCGACAAGCCGCATAAAGCACTTACAAACGTCAAGCCAGAGGACACAAAGTTGAACGCAACTTTTCAGCAGGAGCTAATCAACACCCTGCTCGGATTCATTCCACCGATCCTGGTCGGTGGAGTTTTCTGGCTCGTAATGCGCTCCATTTTCCGCGCCGACAAAACCGAGCGCAAGGTCTGGAACGAGATCGAAAACGAAGAGCGCATCAAGGCTGGTCTGCCTCCTAAAAAGGACCAGCAGTAATCCTTTTCACCCTTGGGCGAACATCCCTATTTAGAAGCACTTGCGCTAGTTACCATTCCTAGTAGATAGTCTGCGTCACATGTCGGCGCGGTACTTCTGCAAGGAGTAATGATGTTTGAAAAGTTCACCGACAAGGCTCGTCGCGTTGTGGTTTTGGCTCAAGAAGAAGCCAAGCTGCTAAACCACAACTACATTGGCACCGAGCACATCCTGCTTGGTCTCATCCACGAGGGCGAGGGCGTTGCCGCCAAGGCGCTTGAGGCGCTGGGCATTTCGCTCGAGTCTGTTCGCGAGCAGGTTCAGGAGATCATCGGTCAGGGCCAGCAGGCACCTACCGGTCACATTCCGTTTACTCCACGCGCCAAGAAGGTGCTAGAGCTTTCGCTTCGCGAGGCACTTCAGCTTGGCCACTCCTACATTGGCACCGAGCACCTGCTGCTTGGCCTCATCCGCGAGGGCGAGGGCGTTGCCGCTCAGGTTCTCACCAAGCTGGGCGCAGACACCAACCGTGTTCGCCAGCAGGTAATCCAGCTGCTTTCCGGCTTCCAGGGCAAAGAGACCGTTGGTGTTGGCGCCACCGAGCAGGAGAAGCAGAAGGGTTCGCAGATCCTCGACCAGTTTGGTCGTAACCTCACCCAGGCTGCCGCCGAGGGCAAGCTTGACCCAGTTATTGGCCGCGAGCGCGAGATCGAGCGCGTCATGCAGATTCTTTCGCGCCGCAGCAAGAACAACCCGGTTCTCATTGGTGAGCCTGGTGTTGGTAAGACCGCAGTTGTCGAGGGTTTGGCCCAGGCAATCGTTTCGGGCAACGTACCCGAGACCCTCAAGGGCAAGCAGCTTTACACCCTAGACCTGGGTGCCCTTATTGCAGGTAGCCGCTACCGCGGAGACTTCGAAGAGCGCCTCAAGAAGGTAACCAAGGAGATCCGCACCCGCGGCGACATCATCACCTTCATCGATGAGATTCACTCGCTGGTTGGTGCCGGTGCTGCCGAGGGCGCAATCGACGCCGCCAGCATCCTCAAGCCACTGCTTGCCCGCGGCGAGCTCCAGACCATCGGTGCCACCACCCTGGACGAGTACCGCAAGTACTTCGAGAAGGACGCCGCACTAGAGCGCCGCTTCCAGAGCGTTCAGGTCAACGAGCCATCGTTGCCTCACGCCATCAACATCCTCAAGGGTCTCCGCGACCGATACGAGGCTCACCACAAGGTTTCCATCACCGATGGCGCACTTGTTGCCGCGGTGAACCTAGCCGACCGCTACATCCAGGACCGTCACCTGCCAGACAAGGCAATCGACCTGATCGATGAGGCCGGTGCTCGCGTCCGCCTCAGCATCCTTTCTTCGCCACCAGAGCTTCGCGCCCTGGAAGAGAAGATCGTTGCCGTGCGCGTGGACAAAGAGAAGGCCATCGAGAACCAGGACTTCGAACTTGCTGCCAGCAAGCGCGACGAGGAGAAGACCCTCAACGCCGAGCGCGTTCGCCTCGAGAAGGAGTTCCGCAAGGGCAACGTGCGCGACATGGGCATTGTTGACGAGGGCCTAATCGCCGAGGTGCTTGCTCAGGCCACCGGCATTCCAGTGTTCAAACTCACCGAGGAAGAGTCCTCGCGACTCATCTTCATGGAGCAGGAGCTGCACCGCCGCGTTATTGGTCAGGAAGAGGCAATCGCCGCTCTGGCCAAGACCATCCGTCGTCAGCGTGCGGGTCTAAAGGATCCAAAGCGTCCATCGGGTTCGTTCATCTTCGCCGGTCCAACCGGTGTTGGAAAGACCGAGCTAGCCAAGGCGCTCGCCGAGTTCCTATTCGACGACGAGGGTGCTCTAATCAGCCTCGACATGAGCGAGTACGGCGAGAAGCACACCGTCAGCCGCCTATTCGGTGCCCCTCCGGGCTTCGTTGGCTTCGAAGAGGGTGGCCAGCTAACCGAGAAGGTTCGCCGCAAGCCATTCAGCGTTGTGCTGTTCGACGAGATCGAGAAGGCTCACCCAGACATCTTCAACAGCCTGCTTCAGATCCTTGAAGAGGGTCGCCTCACCGATGGCCAGGGTCGCGTTGTTGACTTCAAGAACACCGTGATCATCATGACCACCAACCTTGGAACTCGCGACATCTCGCGCGGCACCATGGGCTTCTCGCTTGAGGGCAACTCGCAGAACGACTACGAGCTGATGAAGGGCAAGGTCAACGAAGAGCTGAAGAAGAACTTCAAGCCTGAGTTCCTAAACCGAGTAGACGAGACCATCGTCTTCCCTCAACTAAACAAGGAAGAACTGCGTCAGATCGTAGAGCTGTTCATCAAGCGTCTTGCCTTCCGTTTGGAAGACCGCGACATGACTCTAGAGCTCTCGGATGCCGCCAAGGACAAGCTGATCGAGATCGGCTTCGACCCAGCACTCGGTGCTCGTCCACTTCGTCGCGCGGTTCAGCGCGAGATCGAGGACAAGCTCTCGGAGAAGATCCTGCACGGTGAGATGCCTGCCTCCACTCACGTCTCGGTAGACGTGGTTGACGGACAGTTTGTATTCACCAGCAAGCCACGCGTTCACGAAAGCGTAAGCGCGCAAACCGTCTAGGCCTGCTTCGCCCGGCAATATCCAAACTAACGATGCCGTCACGGTTCAACTGGGACGGCATTGTTGTTTCTGTTAGTAGCATTTATGTCCATGGCTTCATTCAATATTCGTTCGGCTCACACCGATGACGTGCGCGCCATTCAGGCAATCCGTCAGCCGCTCGAGGGCGATGGACAGAAGCTGTTGCACCACGACCTAGTTAGCCTCTTCGAAAAGGTCCAGGAGTTTCTGGTTGCCGAGGATGAGTCTGGAACCATCATTGGCGCGGGCGCGCTGCACGTGATGTGGGAAGACCTGGCCGAGGTTCGTTCGGTGGTTGTTTCTGAGGCTGCCCGTGGTCAGGGAGTTGGCCACGCAATCGTTTCGGCGCTGCTCCAACGTGCCGCAGAGCTTGGCGTGAAGCGAGTCTTCTGCCTCACCTTTGAGACCCAGTTCTTTGCAAAACACGGATTTGAAGCAATAAGCGATATTCCGGTGGACGCCCAAACCTACGACGAGATGGTTCGTTCCAGCGATGACGGTATTGCCGAGTTCTTGGATTTGGCCCGCGTAAAGGAAAACACGCTGGGCAACACGAGGATGCTTAAGCTGCTCTAGGCAAACCGCTTATTAGATTTGAAGCATGTCAGCTTCAGCTCCATCACCGCGCACCCTGATGATTCGCCGCATCATCGCCCTAGTTGTTGTTATTGCCCTTGTGGCACTCATCTGGTCCGGAATTTCGGCCGTAGTGGGATTTGTGGGTGGACTCTTTGGCGGTAACGCCAAGCCGGCCGCATCTGCCTCGGCTTCGTCGTCAAACTCCGCGGGCATCCAGAACTGCTCTGTGGCAAACGTTTCGGTGGCCGCCTACATCGGCGATGGCAAGAAGCCGATGACGGCAATTGCGGCTGGTTTCAAGCCAAGTCTTTGGTTCACCGTTACCAATACTTCAAGCTCTGCCTGCTACTTCGACGTTGGCACCAAGGCTCAGAACTACAAGATCACCAGTGGCTCTGAGGTTATCTGGGACAACGCCCAGTGCGACCGCACCGCAGACACAGCCTTCCCGATGCTGCTTCAGCCGGGTGTTGTAAACGCCAGTCCGGCCTCGGTTTGGGAGCGCGTGCACTCGAGCGCTAGCGGTTGTGGTGCAGGTCAGGCGGCTGCTGTAGGTGGCGGCGCTTACTACCACTTCCAGGTGACCGTAAACGGTGTCAAGAGCAACGACCTGCAGTTCCAGCTGAACTAAGGCTTTACTACCAGTTCAATCCAAGCGCGAGTGCGGCCTTCAGGTCGCCAACCTCGGAATCTACGCTGCGGATAAACCCAAGTCGGTTTGCTTCTGACGCGCGCTGCTTGGAGTTGGAAACCTTGCGGATCTCGCCGGCCAAACTGATCTCACCGAATGCCACCAGGTTATGGGCGATTGGCTTGTCTTGTATTGCGGATGCCACGGCAAGTGCGATTGCCAGGTCTGCTGCGGGCTCGGTGACCCTGACACCGCCAACGGTGGAGACGTAGACATCGTGCTCGCCAAGGCGCAGCCCAGCTCGGCGCTCAAGCACCGCCAAGAGCATGCTGACGCGACTGTTGTCTAGCCCGTTGGTAACCCTGCGTGGGTTTGGGGCTGAGGTTTTGACTACCAGCGCCTGAACCTCAACGATGAGCGCACGCTTGCCCTCCATGGTTACGGTGACACAGGTGCCGGAAACCGGCTGGTTACCGCGGCTGAGGAAAAGGCCAGATGGGTCTGCCACCTCGGCGATGCCCTCGCCGGTCATCTCAAAGCAACCCACCTCATCGGTTGGGCCAAAACGGTTCTTGAGGCTGCGCACGAAGCGCAGCGAGGTTTGGCGGTCTCCCTCGAAGTGGCAAACCACGTCTACCAGGTGCTCTAAAAGGCGAGGGCCAGCGATGGATCCGTCTTTGGTGACGTGGCCAACCAGAATGACAGGAATGCCGCGGTCTTTGGCCACCGAGATGAGGCTGGATGCAACCTCACGGATTTGGCTGGGCATACCCGCCGAGCCATCGATGGCTGCGCTGGCGATGGTTTGCACCGAATCGACCAGAATGAGGCCGGGCTGCACGGCATCGATTTGGCCCAGAACGGTGGATAGATCGTTTTCGGTGGCAAGGAAGAGCTCTGGTGTGATGGCATTAGTGCGTTCTGCGCGCAGGCGGATTTGCCCAACCGATTCTTCACCGCTCACATAGAGAACACGAGTGCCACCGCGGGCCATCTTGGATGCCACCTCTAGCAGCAGGGTGCTCTTGCCAACTCCGGGTTCGCCGCTGAGCAAAATGACTGCGCCGGCAACTAGGCCACCGCCCAAGACTCTGTCGAATTCGGCAACGCCGGTTGACTTGGCGGCTACCGTGCCGGCGTCAACCTCGGTGATGCTCTTGGCGGCAGCCGAAGCCAAAATGATGGCTGGCTTGGCCCTGGATGTGATGCCGGTTTGGGCGCCTACCTCTTGCACCGTGCCCCAGGCTTGGCACTCGCCGCAGCGGCCAATCCATTTGACTGTGGTCCACCCGCACTCGGTGCAGGCGTAGTCGTTCTTATTCTTAGAGGCCATGCATCTAACCTAGCCAAAGCCACCGACACTAAATCGTAAACTTGCCTTGTGAACATCAACAAGATTGCAATCCTCGGTTCTGGCTCTATGGGCACCGCCATTCTGAGCGGCCTGCTCAAGGCTGGCTTCGACGCCGGCAGCGTATCGGTTAGCACCAAGAGCCTGGCCAGTGCCACCAAGTTGGCCACCGAGCTGGGTGTGACCGCCTACTCGGCCGAGCAATCAGCCGATGCCAACTCACTCGCCGCCGCCGGCGCCGATGTGGTCTTGGTTGCAGTCAAGCCGATGTACATCACCCAGGTTTTGGCCGAGGTAGCCAGCGCCCTAAACGCCAACGCGCTTGTGATCAGTGTGGCCGCCGGCATTACCAATGCCGCAATGGAGGCAGCAGTACCAAACTCGGTGGCGGTAATCCGTGCCATGCCAAACACCCCAGCCATCGTTGGCCGTGCGGTCACCGGTTTGGCTCGTGGCAGCCGTGTCACCGATGCCCAGCTGAACAGCGCCAGCAGCCTCTTTGAGACCGTTGGCAAGGTTGTTGTGCTGGACGAGTCCCAAATCGATGCCCTCACCAGCATCAGTGGTTCTGGCCCCGCGTACGTCTTCTACCTGATCGAGCAACTAACTTCAGCCGCGCTGGAACTTGGCTTCGATGTAGCCACCGCCAATCTTTTGGTATCAGAGACCTTCCTGGGAGCCTCCGAGCTGCTGGTTGCCAGTGGCAAGGCTCCGGCCGACCTGCGCCGACAGGTCACCAGCCCAAACGGAACCACCGAACGCGCCATCGCAGTGCTCAGTGAGGGTGGTCTGGCGCAGCTCTTCAAGGCAGCCACCGAGGCCGCCGTGGCGCGGGCAAAGCAAATCTCAGCTGGAAACTAGTCGAATCCTGGGCTAATACATTCCAATATCGGAATATAGGTCTTTCGCTCCGGCCCAGCTTGAGTTAGCCTTTTGGCATGAACGACATCTTCGCAGTTATTGCCGACCCAATTCGCCGCACCATTCTGGAGGCTTTGAAGGCAAAGCCGCTCAGCGTAAGCGAACTGGTTGCCATCACTCAGGAGGGTCAGCCAACCGTCTCCAAGCACCTCAAGACCCTGCGCGAAGCCGGTCTGGTTAGCGCTACTGCAGTTGGTCAGGCCCGCGTCTACGCCGTGGATGCCGCCCCGCTGGCAGAGGTGGAGCTGTTCCTGTCGCGCATGGGCATGGCTGATGCCGTTACCGCTCAGCCGGAAGGCGACAAAGACTTCCCATCGATGATGGGTGATGCCGGTGAGAAGCTGGGCACCTGGATTGCCATGGGTGCCACCTGGCTAAACGGTCAGATTGCCGAGAAGATCGCAGACACCAACATCGATCCAGAAGAGCTTGGCAAGGAAGTTGGCCGCAAGTTGGCAGATGCCAAGCTGGCTGCCGCTAACACCGCCTCAGACGCCGATGACAAGCTTCGCGAAGAGGTTGCTCGCATTTCGGCACGTATCGGTGAGCAGGTCTCAGAGATCCGCGTAAATGGATTCAAAGACGCCGCAGCCCGGTTCAAGGCATCGCGCGTTGAGGGATCAAACCACGACTAGGTAGAGCCGCACCCAGTAAAACGCAGACTAGGCGTTTGGGCGGGTAAGCATTCCGCTGAAGGCGCTCAGCATGGCGCGCGACCAGTCGTCGTCGCTAACTGGGTTGTTGTCTAGCTCGGCGATTGCCTTGCCAAACAAAATTCCCAGCATTACGGTTGCGGCAGCACGCGGGTTTAGGTGCTCCTTGAGCATGTTGCGCTCTTTGGCAATGGTCATAACCTCGGTTACGCCGTCGGTCAGCTGAGTCTGAACTTCGCCAAGTTCTTGCTGCAGCTTTGGGCGTCCAGCGGTGTTGCCAACAATGGCGGCACGCTCCAAGGCAGACTGCACCGAGAAGTGCGACTTCACAAAGTTGAGCATCTCGTCGTAGTGCTCGGCCATTTCATCGGTGGAGGACATGCGATCGATGAAGTCTTTGACGCGAGGGATGTCGGCGGCAATCACCGATGAGAAGTTGTAGGCGTGGGTGGCGCGGATCAGGCCATCGCGGTCGCCGAAGTGGTGGTAGATCGAGCCAATGGAAATGCCGGTGGAATCGCTCAGTTCTTGGATTCGCACAGCCGATTCACCGCCCTCGCGCATGGCGCGATCGGTGGCCTTAATCAGTAGATCGATGGTCTCTTTGGCGCGCGCCTGCTTGGGCTGCGGACTACTTGGATTAGTCATAACTAAAAAATAGTAAGTCCTTTTTCTATAAAAAAACCCCGCATTCTTCTAGAACGCGGGGTTTTAGATAAATCGTTATTACTTCTTGGACTTCTTCTTAGCCTTAGCGCCCACCACAGGAGTGATGTAAAGCAGTCCGATGATGGCAACCAGCACACCGATGAACTGAGCCAGGATGTAGTACAGGCCCTGCTCGACGCCAATGGCGACCACGGTGTTTGCGGTGAACATACGACCGATGGTGATTGCCGGGTTGGCTACGGCACCCGAACCAGTAAAGGTTCCGGCAGCAAATACCCAGGCGGTAACAGCGATAGGGATAAGGCGACCGCGCTCGGTGGCTGCTAGGTAGCCGATAAGCCAGACAAGTCCAGCAGTGGCAAAGATCTCGCTGAGCATCTGGCCATTGCCGATGCTGGTGTTGTTCACGGTCCAGAGGTTGCGGCCGTGCAGCTCGCCACCAACGAATGCACCAACGATGGCGCCGGCGGTCTGAGCCAGGATGTAGCCAACCGCGTTGCCGGCACCGATGGCGCGCTTGGCAAGGAAGTACAGGGTAACGGCAGGGTTGAAGTGGCCACCGCTGACATCACCGAAAAGCAGGATCATCAGGCCAAGTGCAACCGCAAGCACCAAGCCGGCAGTTGGGGTCACAGGGTTGTTGAAGGTGACGCCTACGATAGAGGCGGCGAAGACGCCGGTACCAATGAATTCGGCGGCAAGTTTGCGCAACAAAGCGGACATGGATTTCCTTTCGGGTTTCGGTTAGAGCCTACTAAAGGCGGGTGAAACCCAAAGACAGCCTTGCCGCAATGGCTGTTATCGCGCTACTTAGTGTTTACCGCGATGATTACTTCGTTACGGCGCATAAACCAAGGGGTGAACGGAGAGTTGTAGCGGGCAAAGTATGGATCGCCAACCATCTCACCGTTGAGCCAACCGCCGCGAATCGCCTCGGTGACCGCATCTTCGAGCTCCTCAGCCTTGGCGAGGAAGCGGTCGAAGTTCCAACCACCCGAGAAACGCAGGGCAACAGCCTGGTGGGCTTCAACCTCAACCAGGTGCACCTTTTCATCGGTGGGAAGCGGAGCGATTGCCTTGGTGATGCCCACCGGTAAAGCAAAACTTACGATGTGGTGATCTGGCTCAACGCTGTTCTGAAGCACAGGCGAGGTCATTGCCATCTGAGCTTTTTTGGCATTTTGGCCGGTGATGTAGCGAAGGAGCGGGCTAAAGGCGGAGTTGCCTGCGGTAATGAAGTCTCCACGGATTTGGACCTGTGCCAGCAGGTAGGTTGGGTAGCTACGAAGTTCGAAATCGCCGAAGTTCTTGATTACCTCATATGGCAGCTGATTGCTCATAGTTAGAGCGTATGCGTAAAGTGGGCTAGAATAGTAGAACTGCTCTGCGGATTTAAGTTTTCCGCACAATCCAATCTCTGTGAGGTCTTCGTGGGTTCAATCATCAAGAAGCGTCGCAAGCGTATGTCTAAGAAGAAGCACCGCAAGTTGCTTCGTAAGACTCGCCACCAGCGTCGCAATAAGAAGTAAATCGTCTTCGATTTACCTCGAATGCACAAAAACCCGCCTCAGTTGGCGGGTTTCTTGTTTAACGGGTGTTTGCGGATTAGGTCCGGCGACAACTCGAGTTGCTAGCCGTTTTTGAGCCCCTATTTGGCGGCTTTGTTCTTTACCTTTTTGACCTTTAGCGCAGCCTTGTAGGCCTCGTCCTTGTTGGCCTTGAGTGCACGCTTCTTGAAAACAAGGATCGGCCAGTCGGCGGCATGAGCGTGCACCTTCAATGTGGCATCTGGGTTTACCGCAACCGGATTTCCAACCAGGGTCAGCATCGGTAGGTCATTCACGCTGTCGCTGTAGGCGTAGCTGCGGCGAAGGCTGATGTTGCGCTCCTTGGCAAGGGCGCGTACCGCACGACGCTTGTGACGTCCGTGAAGCGTGTGACCAATCAGCTTGCCGGTGAGGATGCCCTTTGAGTCGCGCTCGATCTTGGTGCCGATTGCCCCGGTGAGCCCCAATTTCTGAGCCAGCACGTCGGCAATTTCCTGAGCGGTTGCAGTTACCAGCCAAACTTCGCGGCCAGCGGCCACGTGTTCCTTGGCAAGACGAACGGTCTCTGGCCAAAGCTTCGGCTTCAGCTGTAGGTCGTAAACCTCATCGGTGAGCGCCTCGAGGTCGGCGGCCTTGTGGCCGGCGATTAGGGCAAGCGCCTGATCTTTGATGGTGGTGACCATGTCTTGGGTCTCGCCCTTGGCGATAAAGCGCGACTGGTGCCAGGCAAAGCGCCAAACGTCTTTGCGGGTAAAGAAACCGCGCTTGAATGCTGCCTTGCCAAAGAGGAAGGAAGAAGACCCTCGAATGATGGTGTTATCCACATCGAAAAAGGCGGCCTCAATCTTGGGCGCGCGCGAGGTCTTGGTTGACTTGGGCACGCCCCAATATTAGGGCTACTGGATTGCCATAGGCTGAATCCGTGGCTAAAAGTATCGAAATAACACTGATTGGCAAGCCGGGCTGTCACCTCTGCGATGACGCCCGGATTGCGTTATCGGCCGTGATCGCAAGCTTTGAGGCGGCACACCCTGGGATTGCGGTGTCTATTGCCGAGAAGAACATCTTGGAAGATGCGGCGCTGGCTTTGAAGCACTCCGAAGAAATTCCAGTTGTGCTCATCGATGGAAAGATGCACAGTTATTGGCATGTGGACGCGGCACGATTGACCGCGGCGCTGGAGGAGCGAGCAAATGGGTAAGTTGCTGTGGAGATTTCTGAAGGCCTTTTGGTTCCCCATTTTGCTCATCGTGCTGAGGCTGATGGGTAAGAAGTATCCCTGGGCAGACAAGACTCATTCGGTGCTGAAAAAGGCGCGCTAGACCGCCAAAACTTGCTTGACAAAATGTAAGACGCATATGCGAATATGGCTATACAAAATGTATAGCCAAGGAGTCACTATGCAAACCACGATTTTCAAAAATGGCGGCAGCCAGGCAATGCGAATCCCCGCCCAGTTTCGTTTCGAAGGCGATGTGGTCGATGTCGAGTGGGATGACCGACTAGACGCGCTTGTGGTGCGTGAGGTCAACGCAGATCGAATGGCGACTTTCTTCCGATGGCTCAAATCGCAACCTCAGGCTGACGCCAAACAAGAAATGCTTAGGCTCCCCGACGGTCGGCCAGACCTAGAGGCATTTTTTGCCGACGAGGATGCCGCGTAATGGAATTCATGCTGGATACCGACACGGCCAGCTTCATAATCAAGAATCACCCTCAAGTTGTGGCAATGGCCGAAAAGCACAATGGCGAATGGTGCATCTCCTCGATCGTGTATCAAGAGCTCTTTGCCGGGTTGCTTGCCTTGAAGTCTGCAAAGCATGAGGAGAGTTTCTCCAATTTCTTGCGCCTCGCAGAGGTGGTGTCATTCACTATGGCCGATGCAATGGCGGCAGCAGAAATCCGCCGAGACCTCAAGCAGTCTGGCCTCAATATCGGGCACATGGATGAACAGATCGCCGGTCACGCAGCAAATTCAGGCCTCACCCTCGTATCTGGAAACCAAAAGCACTTCTCGACAATCAAAGGCTTAAGTCTGGCTTCTTGGGTCTAAGCCTTCAAAGCGCCTGAGTGCGCATTGTTGCATTATTGCTACATAGCATTTATGCTACGAGTATGAGTCGAAAACCAAAGCACGAAGAAGAACGGGTTGCAAACCGAATCGAGTTGCTGCGCACTCAAGTTGGTCTAAGTCGGCAAGAGCTCGCCGACCAGGTTGGCGTTCACTATCAAACCATCGGCTACCTAGAGCGCGGCGAATACAGCCCAAGCCTTGTGCTTGCGTTGAAGATCGCCTCCGCTCTGGGCAGCTCGGTGGACTCAGTGTTCTCACTTGAAAGCGGGGATTGAAGTGTCAACTTCATTCGAAGGAATCAGCAGTCGCAAACAACAAAAAATCGACAACCTAATGCGCGATAGCCTATGGGACATCGTTCGCACTCCCAAGGCACAGCGCCGCCTAGTCATCGCAGCCGCCGCAGCACCACTGATGCTTTTGATCAGCTACATCTTCTATTTCCGGGGCAGCGCGATGCTTGGAGTAGCGGGATTTTGGGCTGTCGTCATGGTAGTAGTCGGTCGGCTACTTTCCATATCTGTTCGCAGGGTAACCAGTTTGCCCAACATGTACTTGGACGAGCGACAGCGCCAGAACCGAGACGGCGCTTACCGAATTGCTTACCGAGGATTGCTAATCGGCGCAGGTGCTTTGTGGTCTCTGGTCTTCCTAGCTATGGTTCTTTGGCACACTGGCCCGTTGATGCAGTTAGGCGACTGGATTGACCGCAACACTTGGCACTTAAGTCCTTCTGGCAGAGCAGTCCAAAACTTCTGGGAGTGGGCTTTGCAATACCTGTGGCTCGGGTTGCGAAATGCGGGCACGGCTATTTCGGGAAATATCCTCGTGGCGGCAATAGGCCTATGGGCTGTTTGGGTCACTCCGCTGGCGGTTATCGCCTGGAACGAGGCCAAGCGCGGCGGGGGAGTAAAGCGCGACTAAACGCTTCCGAATAACAAAAAAGCCGGTACCTCAATCTCGAGGTACCGGCTTTTTGCTTTTAGAACTATGGAATCAGGCGGGTTGGGCCGCGGAATAGGTAGGTTACCTCGCGGATGTTTGCCTGGTGCAACAGCAGCATCAGCACGCGGGCAAGACCCATTCCAAAACCACCGTGGGTTGGTGCGCCGTATTCGAAGAAGTCGAGGTAGGTCTGCTTTAGACCCTCTGGGTGCAGACCCTTTTCCTTGGCCTGCTCCACCAGCTTGTCCAGGCGGTGTTCGCGCTGGGCTCCGGTGGTGATCTCGGTGCCACGCCAGATGAGGTCGTAGCTCTTGGTTAGGCCAGGGTTGTCATCGTGGCGCATGTGGTAGAACGGACGCACCGAGATTGGGTAGTCGGTTACGAACACAAACTCGTGGCCAAACTTCTCGGCAACGTGGGCGGCAATCTGGCGCTCGCCCTCAGGGTCTAGGTCGCCACCGCGCTCGATAACGTGACCGCGCTCAGCGATGATCTGGTACGCCTCGGTGATTGGAACACGTGGGAACGGAACGGTAGGAACCACGATGTCTACATCGAAGAGTGCCTTGATTTCGTCGCCGTGCTTGTCCTTTACTGCCTGAAGACCGCGGGCCAGTAGCTGCTCCTGCATTGCCATGATGTCCTCGTGGCTTGCAATGTGGCTAACTTCCATGTCAATCGAGGTGAACTCGGTTGCGTGGCGGCTGGTGAACGAAGGGTCGGCGCGGAAGGCTGGGCCAATCTCGAAGATGCGGCCAAGGCCAGACATCATGGCCATCTGCTTGTAGAACTGTGGGCTCTGAGCCAGGTAGGCCTTGCCAAGTTCGAAGTACTCCATCTCGAAGAGCTCGGCGTTGGATTCCGATGGCGAACCCATCAGCTTTGGAGTGTGCAGCTCGATGAAGTCGTTCTCGTACCAGTACTCACGCCATGCGCGCTCGAGGGTGGTCTGTACTCGGAAGACCAGGTTCATCTCTGGACGACGGTGGTCTAGGAAGCGCCAGTCGAGGCGCTTGTCGATGCTGGTGTCATCGGCGATTGGGGTCTCTGGGTTGGCCAGGGTGACGATTTCTAGCTTCTCAAGCTGAATCTCGATGCCGCCTAGCTTCACGCGCTCGTCATGGACCAGGCCACCGGTTACGGTAACAAACGAACCGTGGGTGAGGCTGGAGATGATGTCGGCCTGGGCGTCTTCTTCCTGGCGCTTGTAGGTAACCTGCACCGAGCCAGACTCATCGCGCAGAACCACAAACTGGATGCGCTTCTGGTCGCGGAGGGTTTCAACCCAACCGCTGAGCTGAACTGGGCCGTCTTGGCTGGCAGCAAGGGAGTTGATTAGGACACGATTCGACATGAAATCTTGGTCTTTCTTGGCTTGGCTTGGAGGCCGGTTTACAGCCAATCTTCAGGCTATTTACAGCCTATCTGGCGCTTAGCAACCAGTTTAGCGGAGGGTAAACTAGAAGCCATGGCTGCCGATCGAATCCACCTAGTTCGTCACGGCGAGGTCCACAATCCCCAGGGCGTGCTGTACGGCCGACTGCCCAATTTTGGTTTGTCTGATCTCGGGCACAAAATGGCGCTCGCCGCAGCCACCGAAATCAAAAATTCTGGCCGCAAGGTCTCGGCGCTCTACTGCTCGCCGCTGCAGCGCACTCAAGAATCTGCTGCGCCTTTTGCTCAGCTACTTGGCCTCCAGCCAGTCATCGATGAACGCCTAATCGAGCCTTACAACTTCTTCCAGGGCAAGGTTATGAAGCCAGGCAAAATCCTGCTTCGTCCACACCTGTGGTTCCACTTCCGCAACCCATCGGTGCCCACCTGGGGCGAGCCATTCGAGGCCATTGTGGCGCGCATGACCGAGGCAGTTCTTGAGATTGCCGCCAGCACCGATGGCGGAGATGTAGTTTTGGTCAGTCACCAGCTGCCAATTTGGATGATGCACTCTTCGGTTACCGGCCGAAAACTGCCTCACAACCCAACCCAGCGTCGCTGTGCGCTCAGCAGTATTACAAGTTTTGAAATTCACGACGGCAAGCTCGTCGAAGTTGACTATCGCGATCCGGCTCACGCACTGCGCGCCGGCGCCATCGATGTTGGAGCCGTCTAATGCCAAATAACAAGAAATCGCTTCGCACCGGGGCCACCGCTCTGCTGGTTGTGGCCACCCTGCTGCTTGCCGGTTGCGCCAGCAACGACACCCTGGCCAACCAGTTCAAGAGCGGCGACAACAAAAACTACATCGCCGGCGATGGCACCGTCAGCGAATACGCGGCAGCAGACCGCGGTGCAGCAGTGACCTGGCGCGGTGTCACCGAGGCCGGTTCTGTGCTTTCCAGTGACAACCTCAGTGGCGTGGTTACCGTGGTCAACTTCTGGTACGCGGGCTGTGCGCCTTGCCGCGCCGAAGCCAAGGATCTCGAAGCGCTTTACAAGGAGTTCTTGCCCAGCAAGGTTCAGTTTGTGGGCGTCAACGTTCGCGATACCGCTGGCACCGCACAGGCCTTCGATCGCGCCTTTGGCATGACCTACCCAAGCATCATCGACAACAACACCGGTTCTGTGGTGTTGGCCTTCACCGGAGTTGTTAGCCCACAGGCGGTTCCAACCACCCTTGTGATCGACCGCAAGGGTCGCGTGGCCGCTCGTATTCTGGGCCGCCTCGAAAAGGGAACTCTAAAGGCAATGATTCAGAAGGTTGTAGCCGAGAAGTAATGAATCCAGCCCAGGTAATTCTCAACGGTTCGCTGCTGCTTGCAGTGCCGTTGGCGTTGCTTGCGGGCCTGATCTCGTTCCTTTCGCCGTGCGTGCTTCCACTGGTTCCGGGCTACCTCGGCTACGTCTCGGGCATGGTGGGTCAGACCCCTGCTTCTGAAAAACAGAGCACCGATGGACAAGTCGCGGCCAAATCCCCGAAGAGTCGCGTTCTGGCCGGTACCGCGCTATTCGTTGCCGGCTTCAGCCTGGTCTTTGTTTCCTTCGGCTCGGCGTTCGGCGCCCTGGGTCACCTGTTCTACGGGGCAAATGGTCTGCTGGTTCAGCGCATTCTTGGAGTCTTTGTGGTGCTGCTTGGCTTTGTGATGATCGGCCAGTTTGGTTGGTTGCAGCGCACCTTCAAGCCAAACTTCCGTCCTCGCGCGGGCCTAATCGGTGCACCACTTTTGGGCATCGCCTTTGGCCTTGGCTGGACTCCCTGCATTGGCCCAACCTTGGCTGCAGTGTTGTCGCTTGCCACCCAAACCGGCTCGGGCTGGCGTGGGTCCATTTTGGCTCTGGCCTACTCGCTGGGTCTGGGCCTACCGTTCATGGGTCTGGCCGCCGGTCTTGGCTGGGCCAGCCGATCGGTGAACTTTGTCCGCAAGAACATTCGAGTTTTCAACCTAATCGGTGGCGGTTTGATTGTGGTTCTGGGCCTACTAATGGTCACCGGAATCTGGAATCTGCTCATCGCGCAAATACAGGAGGCGATCGTTGGCTACCTCCCAGCAATCTAATAACGAAGGCAACAAACCGCAGGTCCAGGCCTCCCAGGCAACCGGCACTCGCGCTACCGGCCGCCCCACAGACCACGTGTCTTCGCAGGCACCGATGAACGAACCGATTCTTGGCATCGGCGGCTGGGCTCGTTGGACCTGGCGCCAGTTGACCAGCATGCGCACCGCGCTGATTTTGCTGCTGCTGCTTGCCACGGCTGCCATTCCGGGGTCCATCTACCCGCAGCACTCCGCCGACCCAAATGGTGTGACCACCTACTTCCAGCAGAACCCAACTCTGGCCCCAATTTTGGACAAGTTCCAGCTTTTCGACGTTTATTCGTCGGCCTGGTTCAGCGCCATCTACATCCTGCTTTTCGTCTCGCTCATTGGCTGTGTGTTGCCACGCACCGCGGTGCACTACCAGGCCATCAAGTCGCCTCCGGCAGCCACCCCAAGCAACCTTTCGCGCATGCCGGCCTATGCGCTGGTAAAGATCGGTGCCAAGAAGCGCCCTGATGTGCTGATTGAGGCTTACAAGGCTCTTCGCAAGCAGCGCTACCGTGTGGTGCGCACCGAGAACAGTGTGGCCGCCGAGCGCGGTTACTGGCGTGAGACCGGAAACCTCATCTTCCACATTTCGTTGGTTGGGCTGCTGATTGCGGTTGGAATGGGCGGAGCCTTCTCCTACAGTGGTCAGCGCGTTTTGGTTGAGGGCGATACCTTCGTCAATAACCTTGCCGGCTACGACTCGTTTAGCCCAGGCATCGCCTTCAACGAGAACCAACTTCCGGCTTTCAGCGTCACCCTAAACCGCTTCGACGTGAAGTACGACTACCTGAACCGCACCAACGTTGGAACCCCGCTGTCGTTCAAGGCGCGCGTTGCCATCCGCGAACACGGTTCGCAGCAGATCATCAACCGCACCATCCAGGTGAACCAGCCGGCAGAGATTCCGGGCTCCAAGATTTACCTCACCGGCAACGGCTACGCCCCGGTCATCACCATCCGCGATGGCAAGGGCAATGTGGCATTCAGTGGTCCGGTTGTTTACCTGCCGCAGGACGCCAACATGACCTCGCTGGGCGTTATCAAGGTGCCAGACGCCAAGCCGCAGCAGTTTGGAATCTTGTCGTTCTTCTACCCAACCGCGGGCAAGCTAAAGACCGGTGCGCTCACCTCGGTGTTCCCGGCCAATGCCAACCCGCTGGTAACCATGAACGTCTACGAGGGAAACCTGGGCCTCGACTCGGGAATTCCATCCAACGTGTTCTCTCTGGCGGTGCACGGCCTAAAGCAACTAACCGGTGGCAAGACCGGCGTAAAGAGTGTTCAGCTGAAACTGGGCCAGACCCAGACCCTGCCTAACGGCTTGGGTACCGTCAGCTTCGATTCGCTGCGTCGCTACGCCTCGCTGGACATCGATTACAACCCAGGTCAGGTTTGGGTTCTGGTGTTCGCACTGCTGGCGCTGGGTGGTCTCATTATGTCGCTGGTGATTCCACGCCGCCGAGTATGGGTGAAGATTGTTGATGACGGTTTTGAGATTGCAGCTCTGGCCCGAGGTGACGACCCAATGCTAGAGCGCGTGATTGCAAACCTCACCGCGCAGCTGAAGCCGGCCAAAGCTAAGAAGTCCACCAAGTCCGAGGAAGACTCCAAATGAACGTGATACTGAACGAAAACCTCTCTAAGTTCACCGAACTTGGCATTTACGCCTCGATGATTTTCTACGCGGTGGCGTTCCTTATGTTGTCGATGAACCTGGCAAACGCTGCCAGCACCAAGTCCAAGGTGCGCAAGCAGGCCGGCAAGCTAGAGACCTATGGCATCGCCTCGATGGTTATCGCAGTTGCCTTCCAGGGCATCGGTGTGGTTGGTCGAGCAATCGCCGCAGGTCGTGTGCCATGGGCAAACATGTACGAGTTCACCATCACCAGCACGCTGGTGGCCGTGCTCATCTTTGTGATTGCACAGTTCTTCCGCAAGGACATTCGCTTCATCGGTGTTCTAATCTCGGGCTTCGTCACGCTGGCTCTGGGTCTGGCAACCACTCTCTGGTACGTTCAGGTCAAGACCCTGATGCCGGCCCTGCAGGACTACTGGCTGCTCATCCACGTGAGCGTTGCCATCCTGGGCACCGCGTTCTTCAACATCGCCGCAGCGCTGAGCATCGCCTACCTGCTGAAGACCGCCAAGTGGGTTCAGGAGCCTAAGGGCAAGCTTGCCAAGAACCCGCTGTTCAAGACCATGAAGCGCATCCTGGACCTGTTCCCAACCATCGAAAAGCTGGAGCAGACCTCATACCGCTTCAACATCATCGGCTTCATCCTCTGGTCGTTCACCCTTATTGCGGGAGCCATCTGGGCTGAACGCGCCTGGCACCGCTACTGGGGCTGGGACACCAAGGAGGTCTGGACCTTCATCATCTGGACCATCTACGCCGGATACCTGCACGCCAACGCCACTCGCGGTTGGAGCGGAAAGCGATCGGCTTGGTTGGTTGTGGTTGGTTTCGCGGCCATCATCTTCAACTTCACCATCGTGAACCTGTTCTTCAAGGGGTTGCACGTGTACAGCGGTCTCAAATAAGCGAAGTTTCACTTTTACTGGTGAATTTCTCGAACGCTCGTTCGCGTTCTCGCACGTCTACTCCGGCCTAGAGAAGGTCTAGGCAGCGCTCGAGGCGCTCCAGCCACCACTGGGTGCGCTCGGGGCTGGCGGCCAGCGCGTTCATTCGCGCCTCCGATGGCACTACCCGCCGCACCGGAAGGTAGCCGTCAACGGCAATCAGCGGCTCGTCGCAGACGTCTTCGGTGAGCAGAGCAACAGTGCCAAGTCCGCAGTCGTAATCCAAGGTCGGCATCGCGCCCGCAAGGTGAAGCCCCATGCTGATGCCCACCGATGACTCGAGTGCGCTGGAGACAACTGCCGGCAACCCAGCCTGTTCGATGGTTCGGAGCGCCTGCCCGATGCCACCGAGTGGCGCAGCCTTGATCACCAAAATATCGGCAGCCTCCGCCTTCGCCACTGCCAGCGGGTCTTCGGTTAGGCGCACCAGTTCATCGGCGGCTATCTTGATGTTCTTGCCGGCCAGTTTGGACTTCAGATCCACCATCTCTTCGATGGTTCTAACCGGCTGTTCGAAATAATCTAGGTCGATTCCCTCGTGGGCAAGACGGTAAGCCAGTTGCATGGCGTTGGCCACCGAGAAGCCGCCATTGGCGTCTAGGCGAATGCGTACGCCCGGATACTGAGAGTGCACCGCACGGATGCGCGCCAGATCATCGGCCATTTTCTGGCCAGGTTCGGCAACCTTGATCTTCACGGTGCGGAAGTTACCAAAGGGCGCCAGCGCCGAGGCAACCAAATCAGGGGAGACTGCCGGAAGCGTGGCATTAATACCAATGCGATCGCGAACCAAATCCGGAGTGGCAAACGCAAACTCCATAGCTCCATCAAGCCACTGGGCCGCCACCGGGTCTGGATATTCCACAAAGGGCGACCACTCGGCCCAACCTTCGGGGCCGTCAAATAACAAGATTTCGCGTTCTGTGATGCCCCTAAACCTGGTGCGCATCGGAATGCTCAGCACGCGTGCGCTGGCTGCAGCCTGGCGCATATCGGGTTTGGGTATCAGCACACAGTTAGTCTAGAAGCATGACGAGCAAGGTTTCCCAGTTGTTTGACGCGTCCATCTGGCACGCAGTGGCAGGCTTTGAAGGCCTCACCGATATCACGTACCACCGTCACAACACCGAAGGCATTGTGCGCATCGCGTTCAACCGTCCAGAGGTTCGCAACGCATTCCGCCCAAAGACCGTGGATGAGCTGGTTCGCACCCTCACTCACGCGGCCGAAAACTCCAAGGTGGGCGTGGTTTTGCTCACCGGCAACGGACCATCCGAAAAGGATGGCGGTTGGGCATTTTCCAGCGGCGGCGATCAGCGGGTTCGTGGCAAGAGCGGTTACCAGTACTCCGATGGCGAGGACGCAGCGGGCGTAGACCCTGCCCGTGCCGGCCGCCTGCACATCCTTGAGGTTCAGCGCATCATTCGCTTCATGCCTAAGGTTGTCATTGCCCTGGTTCCGGGTTGGGCTGCCGGTGGCGGACACTCTCTCAACGTGATCGCAGACCTTTCCATCGCCAGCGCCGAACACGCCCGCTTCAAGCAGACCGACGCCGACGTTGGCTCCTTCGATGCTGGCTACGGCAGTGCCTACCTTGCCAAGCAGGTTGGCCAGAAGTTTGCCCGCGAGATCTTCTTCCTGGGTGACACCTACGATGCCCAGCGCGCCTATGAGATGGGCGTGGTGAACCGTGTGGTTCCGCACGCTCAGCTGGAGCAGGCCGGCGTGGAGTGGGGTACCGAAATCATGCGCAAGAGCCCAACCGCCATTCGCATGCTTAAGTACGCCATGAATGCCACCGATGATGGCCTGGTTGGCCAGCAGTTGTTTGCCGGTGAGGCCACCCGTCTTGCCTACGGTACCGATGAGGCCGTTGAAGGCCGAGACTCGTTCCTGCAGCGTCGCGAACCAGACTGGTCGCCTTTCCCTTGGCACTTCTAACCAGAGCTGTTTAGCCTCAAACTTTCGAATCACAAAATGTCTATTCCTCTCAAGCTGGTTGCCGCCAACGACACCGTGGGTGCGCTCATTGCGTTCGCGGATGCCCTAGCCGGAAAGCAGGCGGTTTTCGTAACCGCTCCAGAGACCAACGGCCTTATGCCCGAGGTGCACGGCCTGCCCAACGAAGTTGATGATGATGTTGCGCTGATCGTGGAATCCAGCGGAAGCACCGGCACTCCCAAGCGAATCACGTTGAGCCGCCAGGCGCTTCTGGCCAGCTGCCAGGCCAGCGACTTGGCTCTGTCTGGCAAAACGCCTCAGGGCTCATCGCAGTGGCTACTAGCCCTGCCCATCAACTACATCGCCGGCATCAACGTGCTGCTTCGCTCGCTGGTAGCCGAGACTCAGCCGGTAATCATGAACACGGCCTTGCCGTTTACCGCGGAGGCATTTGGCCGCAGTGCCGGCTTCATGACGGGCGCTCGCCGCTTCGTTTCGCTGGTGCCCACTCAGCTGCAGCGTCTGGTAACCGCTGCCGCATCAGATACCTATCTGCTTGCCCAGCTGCGCCGCTTCGATGCCATTCTGGTTGGCGGTCAGGCCACCGATTCGGCTCTCCTGGAGACTGCCCAAGACCTTGGTCTCAAGATTGTGCGCAGCTATGGCTCGGCCGAGACCGCTGGCGGTTGCGTCTATGACGGCAAGCCTCTGGACGGTGTTGAACTTGACCTAACCGAGTCCGGCCAGATCAAGGTCAGGGGAGCGGTGTTGGCTAATAACGTCGCCAATGACGCCGGCTGGTACGTCACCAACGACCTGGGCGAAATCGATTCCGACGGCCACCTGCGGGTGCTGGGCCGCACCAACCGCGTTCTCAACTCGGGCGGTATCAAGATCTCGCTAGACCTCATCGAGGAGGCGGTTCGTGGCATCGGGGGCGTTGTTGAAGTTGCCGCCATCTCGGTGAATGACAACCAGTGGGGTGAGCGCGCTGCCGTCATCTATGTGGGTAGCCCAGAGGTCGCAGACTTCATTGCTGCCGATGCCCTCAGCCAGCTGGGCCCAGCCGCCAAGCCGGTGCGGGTAATCCGCGTGGACAACCTGCCACGGCTAACCAGTGGCAAGCCAGACTATCTGGCGCTCAAAGCCCAGTTCTCTTGAGTAGCATCGATAGGTGCCTAAAAAATCGCGTAACTCCACTTCTGGCCTCTGGTTGGCCGGAGCCAGACTCCGCACTCTGCCGCTAGCCGTGGTGCCGGTGGCACTGGGAATGGCAAGCGCCATCGCGGTTGGCCGATTCAACCTAGCTCTGAGCCTCTTGGCTCTGGCGGTTGCGCTTTTGCTGCAGATTGCCGTCAACTATTCCAACGACTACAGCGATGGCATCCGGGGCACCGATGCCAAGCGGGTTGGTCCACTTCGCCTTACCGGCTCGGGCGCGGTTCCGGCCAAGCAGGTGCGAAACGTAGCCCTTGGTTTCTTTGCCCTGGCCGCCGTTGCGGGTTTGGCCATCGTTGTTATCACGGGGTTCTGGTGGCTAGTTATTGTAGGCGTGGCCTGTCTAACGGCCGGCTGGTATTACACAGGTGGCAAGCATCCATACGGCTATGCCGGCCTGGGTGATGTTGCGGTCTTCATCTTCTTTGGACTGGTGGCAACCATCGGCACAAGCTTCATTCAGCTTGGTTATCTAGACCAGACCGCGGTGCTGTGGGCGGTAGCCTCGGGGTTGTTTGCCTGCGCTGTTTTGATGGTCAATAACATCCGTGACATCAACACTGATGTTCAGGTGGGCAAGCGCACCCTGGCCGTGAAGCTTGGCAAGCGCTGGGCATCGGTGCTTTTTGTAGCCATGCTCTGGCTGCCATACCTAATTTTGGCGCTGATTGGATTTGTTTACCCGGGCACGATTTTGGCCTGGTTTAGCGTGCTGATCAGCGCACCTGCAACGCTTATTTTTGTTCAGGCAAAGCAGCCTAAAGAACTGATCTTGGTGCTGAAGCTGACCAGCTTTGCTGCGCTGGCCTACGCCTTGCTTGTGCTACTTGCCTTCTCGGTCCAGTAGCTCGTTCTCTACGTCACCCTCTGGCTGGCTCTTTGCCTTGGCAATGCGAGCCTGGCTGCGGTTGTGAACGTACTCGGAAACCTTGTCGCGTTGCTTGCGCAGGAAAATGATCGACAGCGAGAACGAAATCACGGCTGCAAAAATGGCCGCCAGCATCCAGTCCATCTGGGTAACCAGCAGGATGGAAAGCACGGCTACAAAAATGCCAATTCGCAATAGGAAGTAGTTAATTACCGGATTGTTCATGCTTCAATCCTAAGTAGGCTTTAAACATGCGGGCAGCACTCTTCGCCATCGGCGCAATCGGAATTTTCACGGTATTTGTTACCGTGTTTGCTGCCAGCGCCCAGGCTCGCTCAGTGCGCGTACTTCCAAAGTGGATCTGGGTCTTCCTCTGCGTATTTGTTACCCCAGTCGGTGGCATTCTTTACCTCACTCTGGGACGCCCGCTAGGCACCGATGAGGCTCCCGCACCAAGCGCTAAGCCGCGTGGTCAGCGCGCCCCCGATGACGACCCCGAATTTTTGCGCAACCTAGCCCGCAGGCTTCGAGACGAAAAGGACGGCAAGTAGTTGTCGGCCAAGAAATCTGAATCGGTTCCTGCGCAGCAGTTCGCCTCCCACCTTCTGGCCCAGCTGGTTGCCAACGGTGTGGACCACATCTTTTTGGCTCCCGGGGCTAGGTCGCAGGCGCTGGCAATTGCTGCCGGCCAGCTGGCCGAGGCCGGCCATGTTCAACTTCATGTACGCCTAGATGAACGTTCCCTTGGCTTCAATGCCCTGGGTGTTGGTTTGGCAAGTGGCTACCCAGCGGTTGTCATCACCACTTCCGGAACTGCCGTAGCCAACCTGCACCCTGCGGTTTTGGAAGCCAATCATGCCGGCATCCCAATGATTCTGCTAACCGCCGACCGCCCAGAAGAACTGCGCGGGGTGGGTGCCAACCAGACCACGAACCAGGTTGGAATCTTTGCCGATGCGGTTCGCAGTTGCACCGATGTGCCTGCGCCGGAATCCATTCAGTCGGATGCCCAATTGGCTGCGCTGGCAGCCGAACTTGTAGAGGCTGCGCTAACCCAGGCCGTGTCTGAGTCTGGTCCAGTTCAGCTTAATCTTGCCTTCCGCGAGCCACTGAGTGCGGTCACTCCAAACGCAGCGAAGGTGTTTGATGCCCTCGCCGCGGCTCAGCTGGCTGCCTCCAACACCCAGGCCATCAGCATCATTAGTCCATCCGATGAATGCGGCCCAGATTGCAGCCACGATCACGATCATTCAGCCGCTGGTCAACCAGACAGCCTCATCGACCTGGCACTCAAGACCGTTGTTATTGCAGGCGATGCCGGTTACCTAGCTCGCTGGTACTGCAGCGGACTGCCACTGCTAGCCGAGCCATCCTCCGGGGTGAGGCACCTGCCCGAATCGGTGCCTGGTTACCTCTGGATCCTGCGTGAGCACCCGCAACTGGTTGATCAGATTCAGCAGGTTTTGGTGTTTGGTAAGCCAACGCTCAGCCGCCAGGTGCAGGCACTGCTAAAACGCCCAAACATCAAGGTTTTTGCCGACCCAGGTCGTCACGGAGTTTTCAACCCGGCGCACAATGCTCAGGTTCTGGGCGATGACGTTGAGTTCTTGGGTGACCCAGATCCGCAGTGGCTGGCCACCTGGAAGCAGACCGGCGCCGATGCCTCCGCCAAAGTTGCAGACCGCGAGGTAAGCCACGCGATTACCCGCCGCGCTCTGGTGGAGACAGTTTTTGCCGGTGCCGGCAAGCAGAACCCGCTCATTCTTGGTGCCTCTCGCCTCATTCGCGAGGCCGACTACTGGGCCCCGGCCAAGGAGCGCAAGGTTTTCGCCAATCGTGGTTTGGCAGGCATCGATGGCACTGTGGCCACCGCAACCGGTATCGCGCTAACCCACCCCGGCAGCATGGTTCGGGTGCTTCTGGGGGACCTCACCCTGCTGCACGACGTTGGCTCACTGGCAATCGATCCGCTGGATGGCGACCTCAATATTCAGGTGATTGTGGGCAATGACCACGGCGGATCTATTTTTGAGGGTCTCGAAGTGGCACAGATTCTGGATGAGAGCAACTTTGACCGACTGTTCCGCACGCCTCAGAACGTGCAACTTGAGCCCCTGGCAAAGGCCTATGGCTGGCAGTACCTGTCGGTGCACTCTGTCAGCGCGCTGAAGCAGGCAATCAAGCAGACCGGTCGAGTTCTGATCGACGTAAAGCTGGGCTAGCGCCTAGCGCCCAGAGGGCTCTTGTGGTCTAGGCGCCTAGCGCCCAGACAGTGCCTGGCGAATCGGCTTGAACTTCAGGTCGGTCTCTGCCAACTCATCCGCGGGAATCGAACCAGCCACAATGCCGCAACCGGCAAAGGCTGTCAGCTTGCCGTTTGCAAGGTGGGCACCACGAAGGGCAATCGCCCATTCGCCGTCGCCATCAGCACCAATCCAACCAACCGGACCGGCGTACCCGCCACGGTCGAACGGTTCGAGTTCGGAGATTAGCAACTGCGCTGCATCGGTGGGGGTACCGGCAACCGCTGCCGTTGGGTGCAGGGCGGCAGCCAGATCTAGTACCGAGCTCTGCTCGCTGATGATGCCCTGAACATCGCTGGCCAAGTGCCAGAGGTTTGGCAGAGCCAAGCTAAAGGGGGTTTCGTCGGCGACGATCTCGTCGCAGAAAGGCTCGAGGGCCTTCACCAGGCTCTCCACGGCAAGTTTGTGTTCGTGGGCATTCTTGGGGGAGTCCAACAGGGCAGCCGAAATCGCGCGGTCCACCTCTGGGTCGGTTCCGCGGCCCGCGGTACCAGCCAGAACTCGTGCCGAAACGCGCTGGTGGTCCACCCGAACCAGCAGTTCTGGCGAAGCGCCAAACTGCCCGTTTACCCAGTAGGTCCAGCAGCTTGGATAGCGGCGAGCCAAGCCAGCGATAGCCGCGCGCGGGTCGAAATCTGGGCCAACGTCGGCAATCAGATCGCGGGCAAGCACAACCTTCGAGAGTTGATGAGCACCGATCTTGGAGACCGCGGTGGCCACGTTTTCCTCAAAGCCCTGCTCGTCCACCATGCCCGAGGTGAGGTTCACGGCAACCGCGGTAGCTGGGTGCGAGAACCAATCGGCGCTCACCTCGGTTGGCGCAGCAAAGTCCTGCAGTGCAATGGTGGTGAGCCAGGCTCGGCCATCGCGCAGGCCCAGAATCTGTTCGGGCACCACAAGGGTGCTTTCGTATTCGCTCTGATCATCAAAGGCAAATGAGCCGAAAGCAACCAAGCCGTGGGCGATACCGGTGGTGGGGTCTTCGATGTGGGCGGAGGCAACCAGCTGGCGCCACTGCTGGGCCAGCGACTCGATTCGGCCGGGGCCAATAGCCTTCAGCTTCAAGAGTGTGCCGCGGCCAACCATTCCCTCACCGTTTCGAATGAACGCAGAACCGTTTGGGGTCAGGGCATCGGTGAGGTTGAAATCTGCGGGAAGTGAAACCGCAACTGTCTTTACAAAGAGGGGAGGGAAATTGTGGCCAGCGTTGTGAGAAATAGTCACGCTGACCTGCCCTTCCGTTGGCTGTGGGTTTACTGACAGTGCAATACCCGCCATTGGCTTGAGCCGGGTGGTCGGGTAATTTGGAACTAAAGAATTCTATTCTCCTCCCTCCCTCCATTTTCCAGACAGGAAACGGCTTGAAGCTCACTGCAATTCGGTCGGCCACCTTTGGTGCGCTGCTTGCAGTTGGCACACTCCTGTTCGCGGGTTCCGTTGCAGCCAGGGCCGAAGACGGCCAGCCACACCCAACCGAGAGTTCCACTCCGGCGGCCACTGCCGAATATCAGGGTGGTTACGAGGACCACGACGTACAGGATCAGTTGGAGAAGAAGTACGGGGAGAAGCGCGATATCGCCACCCCTCCGCTTCTGGTCAAGCAGGCAATCGGGAGCGGCGTTAGTGCTGGCACTATCAAAACCTATGTGGCTCAGCCGCTAGACGTGGCAAAGGGGCAGCTGAACCCGGACGCCAAGCAGGACCGTGCCACGGCCCCCAAGCCCAAGGCTTTCAACATCGCCAAGAACCAACCCGTCATCAAGTCGATCAGTTCGGCCAGTTTCACAAACCCCGCCGATGAGTTTGCACACTGGGCATCCGTGGTTATGGGGCTCATGGCGGCGGCTACGGTTGCCTTCTTCGGTATCGCATTCGCAAGGCGACGCTAACTCTCAAAAAGGTAGACTTTTTGAGTGAGTAAAGCCGATCTGCACAAAAAGCCTTCCGAGGTTGCCGCAATGTTTGACGACGTTGCCGAAACCTACGACGTGGCCAACGATTTACTCTCTGCCGGCCGCGACCGCGCCTGGCGTAAGGCCACCGCGAAGGCAGTGGCTTCCAAGTCTGGTCAGGCCATCCTCGATCTAGCCGCTGGTACTGGCTCCTCGTCGGTAACGTTCCTCAAGCCTGGTGTTCGAGTTGTGGCCGGAGACTTCTCGCAGGGCATGCTGGCAGTTGGCCGCAAGCGCCACCCAGAGCTTGAGTTTGTCTTCGCAGATGCAACTGCATTGCCGTTTGAAAACGAAGAATTCGACACCGTGACCATTAGCTTTGGTCTTCGCAATGTGGTGGATACCAGTAAGGCGCTGCGCGAAATGCTGCGCGTCACCAAGCCGGGTGGTCGCCTGGTTATCTGTGAGTTCAGCCAGGTGCAGAACAAACTGGTTCGCCCGTTCTACAACTTCTATTTGGCAAAGTTGCTGCCGGCTGTGTCTCGCCTGGCCAGCAAGACCCCAGAGGCCTACTCCTACCTAAGCGATTCCATCAAGGCATGGCCAAACCAGGAGGCGCTCGCAGCGCTTGTTGCCGAAGCTGGTTGGACCAAGGTCGAAGTGCAGAACCTCACCTTCGGTGCAGTCGCTTTGCACATTGCCACCAAGGCGGGTGCCCGCTAGTGGCCGCCAACCTGCCAAAGCAACTTCGTAAGGTCACCGATAAGGCGCTGCTCAAGCGTCTCTCCGATGGCCTAGAGCGCGTTGAAGAGTGCATCGACAAGGCTGTTGCCCAGACCGACCCGATCGCAAATGAGACCAGTCGTCACCTGACCTCCGCCGGTGGCAAGCGCGTTCGCCCAACCCTTTTGATGCTTACCTCGCAGTTTGGCGAGGGCATCACCCAGCGCGTGGTGGATGCATCGGTGGTTGTTGAGCTTACCCATCTGGCCACCCTGTACCACGATGACGTCATGGACGAAGCTCCGATGCGTCGCGGTGTAAAGACCGCGCACGAGGTGTGGGGCAACAGCGTTGCAATCATCACCGGAGATCTGCTTTTTGCTCGTGCCTCGCAGCTAGTGGCAGAGCTTGGCGGAGACGCCCTCAAACTTCAGGCAGACACCTTTGAGCGCCTTTGCCTGGGCCAGCTTCACGAGACTCTGGGCCCGCAGGCCGGAGACGAGCCAGTGGCCCACTACATTCAGGTGCTTGCCGACAAGACCGGTTCGCTTATCGCCACCGCGGCCGAGATGGGCATTATTTACAGTGGCGCCGAAAATAAATATCGCCAACCTGTGCGCGAATTTGGCGAAAAGATCGGTGTTGCATTTCAGCTGATTGATGACGTCATTGATCTTCAAAGTGACGGATTAACAAGTGGCAAGACTCAGGGCACCGACCTGCTTGCCCACGTAGACACCCTTCCAACCCTTTATTTACGGCAAATTGCTGCCACCGATCCTGAGGCACGCCAACTGCTGGCAGAAGTGGATTCTGTGAATCCTGAAACCCTTCAATCGGTGATTGCAAAATTGAAACATCACGAGGTTACAAACCGCACATTTGAAGAGGCAAAACGCTGGGCCGGAGAGGCAGTTGCTGCCCTCGAAAGCCTTCCGGAGGGCGCTGCCAAACAAGCTATGATTGCGTTTGCAGAGGCGGTAATCGACCGCCGCAACTAGTTCGGGAGACATCTTGTCCAAGTTTGTTCACCTCACCCGCGGCGGCGTTTCGATCCTAATCGAGACCACAACCGGCACCCCAAACGTGTTCTATTGGGGAGCCCAGCTGCCGGAGGGAACCGACCAGGCTCAATACCTGCTGGCCCTCACCGAACCAACTCCGCACGGCTACTACGACCAGGCTCACCGACCAGGCGCCTGGCGTGAGAATGCCCGCGGTTTCTGGGGTCGCCCGGCACTTCTCGGCCATCGCGATGGCAAAGACTGGAGCCAACTCTTCCAACTGCAGTCCACCAAGCTAGACGGCTACACCGCAACCTTTGTTTCGCAAGACCTGCAGCTTGGCATCGAGGTTGAGATCAGCTATTCGCTCACCGAGAGTGGGCTAGTCGCAATCGACCACCGAGTCACCAACCTTGCCGAGGGAACCTTCTTCCTAGAGAACTCCAGCGCCTTCCTTCCGGTGCCGGATTACGCCACCGATGTGCTGGACTTCACCGGCCGTTGGTTGAAGGAACGCCAGCCGCAGCGAACCAAGATTCAGACTGGCATCTGGCAGCGTGAGAGCCGCGAGGGCCGCAGCGGACACGACTACACGTTGGCTCAGTTTGCGATGACCGCCGAAGCCGGCTTCAACACCGGTGAGGTTTGGGGCCTGAGCCTGGCTTGGAGTGGTCAGGGTTCGCACATTGTGGAGCACCAGAGCGTTGGACGCACCCAGATTGGCGCAGGGGAGTTACTGATGCCGGGCGAGGTCACCCTAGAAAAGGGCCAAACCTATCAGGCACCTACCGTCATCGCCAGCTATTCAGACAACGGCATCGATGGTGCCAGTCACCGCTTCCACCAGTGGGTGCGCGCCCGCAAGAACCACCCAACCAATGTTCGCCCGCGTCCGGTCACCCTCAACGTTTGGGAAGCCGTCTACATGGACCACAACCTAGACAAGCTCACTGCCTTGGCCGAGGTTGCTGGTGCCATTGGAGTAGAGCGCTTTGTGCTTGATGATGGCTGGTTCGGCGCTCGCCGCGACGACCACGCCGGACTGGGCGACTGGACCGTTGCCAAGGATGTCTGGCCAGAAGGGCTGCAACCGCTCATCGATGTGGTTCATGAGAACGGCATGGAGTTTGGCCTTTGGTTTGAGGGCGAGATGGTCAACCCAGACAGCGAACTCTTCCGAGCCCACCCAGAGTGGGTGCTGCAGAGCACCGGCCGTCTGCCCATCGAGGCCCGTTTCCAGCAGGTGCTAGACCTCAGCCACCCGAGTGCATTCGAGCACGTGCTTGGTCAGGTTGACGCTCTGTTGACCCAGTATCCAATCTCTTACATCAAGTGGGACCACAACCGTACGCTCACCGATGCTGCGCACTTTGGCAAGGCCACGATGCGCAACCAGACGCTTGCCATCTATCGCCTCTTTGACGAGTTGAAACGACGCCATCGTGGCCTGGAGATTGAAAGCTGCGCCAGTGGCGGAGGCCGCATCGACCTAGGCATGATTGACCACGCCGACCGCTTCTGGACCAGTGATTGCAACGATGCCCTAGAGCGCCAGGCCATCCAGCGTTACACCACCATCGTGATTCCGCCAGAGATGCTGGGTACCCACATTGGACCAACCCACGCGCACAGCACCGGCCGCACCCACGAGCTTTCGTTCCGTGCCATCACCGCGCTGTTTGGCCACGCCGGCCTGGAGTGGGATCTCACCGAGACCACCGATGAAGAGCGAGCCACGCTCAAGTCTTGGACCGACTACTTCAAGGCCAACCGTGGTCTCCTGCACTCGGGCAGGGTGGTCCGCCTGGATTCGGTGGACGACTTTGCCTGGACCCATGGTGTGGTGGCCCAGGACGGCAGCAGAGCAATCTTTGCCTATGTTGCAACCGGCATGAGCCAGTACAGCATTCCGATGGCAATGCGCCTGGCTGGACTAGACAACGATGCCCAGTACCACGTGAAGTTGGTGACCCCAGCTGGCGGTTACCTGAGTACCCAGAAGAATGACCCCGAATGGATTACCGGCGTCACCCTTGATGGCCGCTACCTGCAAACGGTGGGTCTACGGGCGCCGATCCTGAAGCCAGAAAACGCATTCTTGCTGGAAGTTACCAGAGTCAAATAGATTCACAGCCAACTGCTAAGCGTTTTCTGAGCTGTGGCCTAGCTTGCGGGTTTAGGCTTTATCAATGGGCACACTTACCACCGCAATGCTTTCCGTTACCAGGGCAAAGCGTGCGATGGTTGGGCTAACCGGAATCTTCTTTATCCAGGGATTCATGGCCATTTCTTGGCTGCCACGAATCCCCGAAATCATCGAAAACCTCAACGTGCAGTTTGCCACCTGGGGCGCGATTGTGGGTATCGGTGGTTTGGGTGGAATGCTTCCACTGCTCTTCACCAACCAGCTGATTAATCGTTTCGGAAGCCGCCCACTCATTCAGTGGAGCCTCCTGCTGGGCGGGCTTGCCATTGCAAGCTATGGCTTTCTGCACAGTCCTTGGATTTTCTTCCTGGCGCTACTGACCCAAAACCTCTCGTTTGGTGTCTTTGGCCAAACCATCAACTCTCACTCGGTCGTCTTTCAAAACCGTCTTGGCAGGGTTATCTTGGGCAGGTTCCATGGAGCCTGGAGCATGGGTGCGGCCACGTCCTCATTGCTAGCCGGCTCGCTCTCGGGGTTAGTGCCGCTGGACTGGTATCTGGTGGTTGTCATTTCTTTGGCTGTGGTTATCGCCCTGGTTGCAACCTCTCAGATGCTGGGCCCTGCAGAAGACGGACACGATCAAGAACGGCAGCGTTCGGAACCCGTGCCTATCTTGAAGACTCCGGGATACGTGCTGGTGCTGGCGCTTGGCTTGTTCTGCGCAGTTATGCCAGAGGCCACCATCGGCGACTGGGGTGCCATTCTGGCCCACAAGGCCTGGCACCTACCAGCAAGCCTGCAGGGTCTGCCGTACACGCTCTTCGGTTTTGCCATGATCGTCTCTAGGTTGTCGATCGGCCGCCTCACCAAGCGTCGAAACCTCAGCCGCGTGGCTCAATTAGCCGCCATCGGAGGTGCTGTGGCTGCCACATTGGCGGTAGCCCTCGGCACCTACCTTTCCGGCATTGACCCAATTTTGGCTATTGCGGTCAGCGGTATTTTCTGGGTGGTTTATGGTCTGGCTACCGGGCCTCAGGTTCCCGCCTACTTCAGTATCGCTGGCTCGGTTCCCGGCATGAGCACGGCTCAGGTTATGGCCCGCATGAGCCTGGTAAACACCCTGATTATTTTGGTGATTAAGATCCTGATGGGCGCAGTTGCGCAGGGCATCGGTGTGCCGTTTGTGTTTGTGATGTCCATACTTGGATTCATTGGTGCGGCAGTGATTTCGGGCTACGTCAACCGTCGCAACAAAGCTTTGCAGGCTGCTGGTGCGCAGGCGGCTGAGGCTGCAGGCGATGAACGGGTTGAGGCGTTCCCAATTACTTCGCCAATTGCCGTTATCGACGAACGCGAGCTAGAGGGTCGCTAGACCCTATTCAGAATTTTGCCGCGACTAGCGGAAGTTGACGAACTGAACGTCGATGTCGAGGTTGCTGCTTCGAAGCAGCGCCATAACCTCTTGTAGGTCATCGCGGCTCTTGCTTACGCAGCGAAGCTCATCGCCCTGAATGTTGGACTTGACGCTCTTTGGGCCTTCTTCGCGAATGATCTTCGAGATCTTCTTGGCCTGGTCCTGCTCGATGCCCTGCTTTAGGCTGGCCTCGATGCGGTACTCCTTGCCGCTAGCAAATGGCTTACCGGCGTCTAGGCTCTTCAGCGAGATTCCGCGCTTTACCAGCTTGCTCTGGAAGACATCGAGAACTGCGTTTACGCGGTCTTCGCTGGCGGCCTTCATCAGGACCTTCTCGCCAGACCATTCAATCGAAGCGCCTACGCCCTTAAAGTCGTAGCGCTGTTCGATCTCCTTTTCGGCCTGGGTAAGGGCGTTTGCCGCCTCTTGCTTGTCTACTTTGGAAACGATATCGAATGATGCATCAGCCATGGTTTAACTCTATCTAGACTCGGTGGTGCGCTTGGCGGTGGAGGAGCGAATCATCAAAGAAGTAGGCCAAACGGTCTCTTCCTCAACGTTTACGGCTGCACCTTCGGTTGGGTTTTCAAGCAGGTTCAGCAACTTCATGGCCGCCGAAATTCCTTGGGCGCGAACCTCCTGGTTCACGGTGGTTAGGCCATAGAACTCGCTCATATCGTGGTTATCAATGCCCACGATGCTTACGTCTTCCGGCACGCGAAGCCCAAGGTCCTTGGCGGCCATGATGGCACCGAAGCCCATCTCATCGCTGGCACAGAAAATGGCGGTTGGCGCTTCACGCGGGTTTCCAAGCATCTGCTTGGTGGCGTGGTACGCGGCCGGAGTGGTTAGGTCGCTGGCCAAGAAAAGCGATTCGCGAACTTCGATGCCTGCTTCTTCAAGAGCCGCGATGTAACCCATGTGACGCTTGTTTGGCTGTGCAAATTCCATTTCGGCTGCCTGATTACCACCGATGTGCCCGATGCGAGTGTGGCCAAGGCTGATGAGGTGCTCGGTGGCCAGCTTGCCTGCTGCAAAGTCGTCGATCAGCATGTAGCGGGCGCCGTGAATGGCACCACCAATACCGATGAATGGCTTCTTGGTCTGGTTGAGCTTCTCAAGCTCCTGGTCGGTGAGCGAAACCGCGATGGTGAGAACGCCGTCAACGCGCTTGCGCAGCAAAAAGTCGTTGAATACACGCTGGTGACGCTGGCCGCCACCACTGAGGTTGTAAAGCGTGAGGTCGTAACCGCGCTCGATGAACACATTTTCAATTGCTTCCAGCATGGTGCTGAAGAACCAGCGGCTGATTAGTGGAACCACGACACCGATGTTGCGGTTGCGGCCGGTTGCAAGAGTGTAAGCGCTTGATGAGGCAACATAGCCAAGTTCGCTGGCGGCCTTGAGAACGCGCTCCTTGGCGCGCGGGGAGACGTGATCCTTGCCGTTTAGGGCGCGCGAGACCGTTGCGGTGGATACTCCCGCCAGTTCGGCTACTTCTTCAATGCCAACCATGATGTGCTCTTTGCTTCTGTAAACGAAATGGAAAAAATGTAAAGGTCTTACAAATGTAACGGCTTACAGGCGTCAGTTCAACGCAAAATAGACCTTCTAACATCTCGATTTTCTAACATCGTGGTTATCGGGTATTGTTGTAGGGTTGCCTAGCAACGAAACGGCTAGTTACCCAAGCGGCCAAAGGGATCTGACTGTAAATCAGCCGGCTCAGCCTTCGGGGGTTCGAATCCCTCACTAGCCACAAAATTAACCCACCTCAATGAGGTGGGTTTTTTGTGTCTAGCGGGATTCTCACGCCCCTCGGCTACGCCTTCGATCCGCCGGAAGTCCGGCGGTCTCGCCGCCGCAATGCGCTGTCGCGCATAGCCCCCAAGGCGGCTCCCAAATCCCTCACAAGCTCCCAACCTCAACCCTTCACGGCTGGGGTTTTTTCTTGTGCCTAGGATTGTGGAATGGCACCCACTCCCGAGCATCTGCTTGCAGCAGAAGAGGCCTTGGCTGCCGCCACCGGCGTTCTGCCCATTTTTGAAGCGGCAGTTCCAGGCGATGATCGGCCCCGGATTGCGCTGCAAGCCCTAGTCGCCTGGATGAATGGTGAGATGTCGGTCTCGGGAGTCAGGCGGGCGGCTTTCGATGCCCATGAGGCTGCCCGAAACACGGACAATATAGCGGCAAGATATGCCGCTCGAGCCTGCGGTCAGGCTGCATCGGTGGTCCACGTGGCAAGCCACTTGCCACACGTTCATCGATATGCCGAAAAGGCAAAGGCTGAGGTAAAGCCAAAGACTTAGATTGAATCGGCGGCACCGCAATGGAGAACGATTGATGTGTCGGGAATAACGCCTGCACCCCAAAAGGTTTCAAACGGTAGATTGCTTGTTAGAAGAATCAAAGGGGACTCGCGTGAACAGCGTCATTAAATTTATTGCCGGGCGTCGCGGCGCTTGGGTAACACTATTGCTTGGACTGCTTTTTGCTGGGTTGGCATTTGGGCCACTCGCCGGTGCCAAGTCAGATGCCGCACCGGGTGTGGGCTTGCCATCCAATAACGAGACAGTTTTGGTTGACGAAGCGCTCAAGGCTTTGCCAGGTGCAGATTCGACAGCCGCTCTCATCGTCTATCACTCCGATGCCAAATTCACGCAAGCCCAAAAAGACTGGCTTCAAGGAAAATTTGATGCTAAGACTCAGCAGCTTGCTGGCGGTGCCAACGATAAGTTCTTGAAGTTCACCAACCTCAAAGTGATGGGCAAGGCGTTTGTGCCACCGGCCACCATTTCCAAGGCGGGCTCCACCGCAATCATCACGGTGCCGCTGGATAAGTCTGACGAGGTAAAGGTCGTTGGTGACCGCGTGAAGGAAATGCGTGCGATTGCCAAGGTTGGCGCCCCTGCCGGCCTAACCGCATACGTAACCGGTCCTGAAGGCTTCCAGGCCGACATCGCCAACGTTTTCGCGGGCGCAGACTTCAAGCTTTTGGCTACCACCGCAATGGTGGTAATCGTCCTGCTACTGGTCACCTACCGAAGTCCGTCACTCTGGCTGATTCCGCTCCTAGTTGTTGGAACCGTAGATGGCATGGCAGGCGGCGTAGTTAGAAGCCTTGCCTCGCTGTTGGGAATCTCCCTCGATGGCTCCATCACCGGCATCCTCTCGGTGCTGGTTTTCGGTGCCGGCACTGACTATGCCTTGTTGCTCATTTCGCGTTACCGCGAGGAACTGCTCCAGTTCAAGAACAAGAACGAGGCAATGGCCAGGGCGCTACGCGAGGCGGCACCAGCTATCTTGGCGTCTGGAACAACCGTGATTCTGGCACTGCTCACTTTGAACTTCGCAGAGCTTGAGGGCACGCGAGCTCTGGGCATTGCCTGCGCAACCGGTGTTTTCTTGGCCATGGTTGCTGCTCTAACCGTTTTGCCAGCCGCGCTGGTGGTTTTCGGTCGGTGGATCTTCTGGCCATTGACACCAAAGTTCGGCGGAGTAAACAAATCTGACAACGGCCTTTGGGCTAAGTTGGGGCGCGGTGTTAGTCGCAGGCCGGTAGTGGTTGCAATCGTTGGATTCGTTCTCCTTGGGGCGCTAGCCTCGGGAGTGGGCGGTCTCAAGATTGGGCTATCTGCAACCGACCGCTTCTTGGCAAAGCCTGAGGCGGTAGCCGGCCAAGAAATCTTGGCCAAGGAGTTTGCTGCGGGCAGTTCCACTCCCACCACTCTGATTGTGAACAATGGCAAGGTTGCCGAGGTGGTTGCAAAGGCCCAGGCTGTGAGTGGTGTCGACTCGGTTAAAGTTGGCTCGAATAATGCCACCATTACCAAGCTGGATGTGGTTCTTCGTGACGCCAGTGGCTCCGACGGTGCCTACGCAACCATTACTAAGCTTCGCAGTGCAGTTCAATCAGTAAAGGGCGCTGCTGCAAAGGTTGGAGGCTTGGACGCTCAGGGGCTTGATGTTAAGAACGCATACTCGCACGATCAGGGTCTGGTTATCCCGCTGATCCTGGCTCTGGTTTTCGTGGTCTTGTTGCTCTTACTTCGCTCTCTGGTTGCTCCGGTTTTGCTGTTGCTAACTGTAGTTGCATCGTTCTTCGCAAGCTTGGGAGCAGGATGGTTGGTCTTCGTGAACATCCTCGGCTTCCCAGCCCTAGACCTAAGCGTGTTCCTCTATAGCTTCCTGTTCTTGGTTGCTCTGGGAGTTGACTACAACATTTTCTTGGTTACTCGCGCAAAGGAAGAATCGCAGAAGCTTGGCACTCGCCAGGGAATGATTAAGGCGCTTAGCTCAACCGGTGGAGTGATTACCAGTGCTGGTGTCTTGCTTGCCGCAGTATTTGCAGTTCTAGGCGTCTTGCCCCTGGTGGCTTTGGCACAGATCGGTGTCATTGTTTGCATCGGTGTTTTGCTGGATACCTTGCTGGTGCGTACCGTGATTGTTCCTGCTCTAGCGTTTATCTCAGGCAAGCGCTTCTGGTCTGGCCTTGGTAAGAACAACTACCAAGACTGAAGGGCGATGCAAAACAAATGACCTTTTTTGAACTAAACGAAATCCCAGATGGGTCGCACCTAAGCAAAGTAGTTGCCGAACCGCGCTACTTCGCGGAGCGAAACTGCCTTTGGGTGGCGTTACCTGAGGATATTCGAATAGCCGGCCTGCCAAACGTTGACTACATCGACACCGAAAACTTCGTAGTTCTCCCCATCGAATTCTCCACCGGAACTCTAGAGGTGGATATTTACACCGTCCTAGCTCCAGACGCCGCGCCTGAGGACCGAGGTTTCTCAGGGCTCGCGTACCACATCGATGAGGCCCTGGCAAACTTCGAATCGGTTTACATCCGCGGTACTAATGGGCTGAAGGAAAATCCTCCAGCCCCGCGCGATGCTCGAGCCATTCAGTATTTTGCATTTCCTGATGCAAAGTTTGATTACCTGCGTGATGAATTCCCTGGGGTTTATGAGGCTGCCGCGAATCTTGGCCTAAACGAATGGATAACCTTGCGCCTCGAAGTCGCGGAGCATGGCGTCACTTCTTACATAAACGGCGAGAAGGTTCTTGTTGTTGATGGCTCTCTAGGTAAAACCGCTTCGGGCAAGGTTGGGCTTCGAGTTGACATCGGCTCCGAGGCTTATTTCTCAAATCTTCGAATCACCAACTAGTTACCGCGCATGGAAATAACCAAGCAGCAGGCCGAGCCTGTCATCGGTCCGTCTGAATGGTTTTCGGGCGTCGCCTACATGACAAATCTCAAGCAGCCAAGCTCTTCCAACAACCTTGCAATTGGCCGCGTTGAATTCGCTCCTGGTGCGCGCACCTTTGGCACAGTCATCCATTTGGTCAAACTTTGATCGTCACCGAAGGTGTGGGTTTGTTGGGTCGCCGCGGAGCAGCCAATACGGAAATACGCCCGGGTGATGTTGTTGTGATTGAACCTGATGAGCACCATTGGCATGGGGCCTGCGCCGACCAGGCTATGGCTCACATTCACGTCAATGGGGTTGGGGCTGACGGCACCTACGCAACTTTTTATGAGCCTGTTTCCGAGGCAGACTATCTGCAATAGAAACCTGTAGCAGCCTTACGGCTGCTTGGTGCGCATTTCGGTGCTGATCCAGCGGTAGTGTGATTTGTGTTAGAAGTTATTTCTATTTAACACAAAGGAGTGTTATCGGATGAGTTCGCAAACCGGACTAGATTCACCACGAACCATGAACATCGCCGACCCTGGACCGCTAGGTCTTGGAGGGTTCGCGCTAACCACCTTCGTCTTGAGTCTCGCAAACTCGGGCATCATCCCAACCGCCGGAGCCGCAGTGCTGGGCATCGCACTCTTCTACGGCGGAATCGCTCAGTTGCTCGCCGGCATGTGGGAGTTCGTGAAGGGCAACACCTTCGGTGCGGTTGCCTTCAGCTCTTATGGTGCATTCTGGCTTTCGTTCTGGTGGCTGCTTACCGCCCCAGGCCTTGAAAAGGCTGCCGGATCTCAGGGCGTTGGCGCTTACCTGCTTGCCTGGACTATCTTCACTGCGATCATGACAATCGGTGCACTCAAAGTGAACCGCCTGCTGGGCATCCTGTTCTCGGTGCTTTTGGTTACCTTCGTCTTCCTAACCGCGGGTGCATTTACCGGCGCTGCCGACATCACCCACGTGGGCGGATACCTTGGTCTTCTTACCGCTGCAATCGCCTGGTACGGCGTGGGTGCCGCAGTGATCAACTCAACTTGGAAGCGCACAGTTTTTCCGGTCTAGCCATCGCGAGTCTCTGCAAATGCCCCGCCGATCATGTGTCTGCGGGGCATTTGCATTGGAGTTAGGCTTTAGCCATGACCTCAACTCCAGCGCTAGTAATCAACCAAGCCAATGCACCGATGGTTAAGTCCACAATCGAACGTCGTCCGGTGGGCAAGAAGGACGTTCGTCTTTCAATCGCCTATTCGGGCATCTGCCACTCGGACGTGCACCAGGCTCGCTCGGAGTGGGGCAGTGACATCTTCCCAATGGTTCCAGGCCACGAGATTGTTGGCCACGTGGTTGAGGTTGGCTCGGATGTAACCAAGTTTCAGATCGGCGACACCGTGGGCGTGGGCGTCTTCGTAGATTCCTGCCGAGAGTGCGAGGCCTGCAAGGCCAACCTTGAAAGTTACTGCCAGAAGGGCCCGGTTGGCTCTTACAACGGCTACGGCTACGACGGTGAGATTCAGTATGGTGGGTACGCCAAAGAAATCGTCACCGATGAGCACTTCGTTCTGAAGATTGCCGACGGCGTAAACCTGGCCGAGGCCGCACCGCTGCTTTGCGCGGGTATCACCGTTTACTCGCCGCTTCGCCACTGGCAAGCCGGCCCTGGCAAGAAGGTTGCCATCCTTGGAATGGGTGGCCTCGGTCACCTTGCCGTGAAGTTTGCCGTTGCCATGGGTGCCGAGGTAACCGTACTCGGTCATTCGCTCGGCAAGAAGGCCGATGCCCTTGCCTTCGGTGCCGCCGATTACCGCTCCACCGCCGATGAGCAGACCTTCAAGGATTTGGCCAAGAAGTTTGACTTCATTCTCAACACCACCAGCGCCGACATCCCAGTTGATGGCCTCCTGGGCATGATCAAGTTTGATGGCTCGTTGGTTTACGTTGGCCTGCCGACCAATGACCAGAGCTTCAACGTGTTTGGCCTCACCGGCCAGCGCCGCTCCATCAGCGGTTCGCAGGTTGGCGGTCAGATTGAGGTTCAGGAGATGCTGGACTTCGCCGCCGCACACAACATCGGTGCCTCAATCGAACTTTTGGACGCAACCGACACTGCCACCATCGATGCAGCTTGGAACCGCGTGGTAGACGCTGACGTACGCTACCGCTTCGTGATCGACGCCGCCACTATCTAGCAATGTTGGCTGCGGCCTAAACCGCAGCGGCTAGTTGCTGCCAGTCAGCACCGGAACAATCGCACCCGAGAACACCTGCCAGGCCAGCAGCGACTTGGCTACCAGGCTGAGGGTGATGTAAGTGCGCTCGCCCTGCAGGTAGCTGGCCCACTTGCCAATCTGGCGGTACTGCAGCACCTGGTTTACGGCAAAGGTGTTGAAGAGGATGAACAGCGAAACGATGATGCCGATCACGAATCCTGGCACCTGAGCCTTGTGGCTTCCGCCCGGCTGGAAGGTGTAGATGAAGATCAGTATCCAAGGCACCGAACCCGCCATCGAGCCAAAGATGAACGGCAAGAACTTCTTGTTTCCAGGCTGCTCGTACTTCTCCTGAAGCGCACCAAACAGAATCATGGCTGCGTTTACACCAAAGATGGCGAAGAGCGCACCGATGTCGCTGAGGCCACAGAGCTGGGCAATCAGCCAAATCATTACCGATGAGCTGAGCGAATACTCAACCCAGCGGAAGTAGTTGTGGTTTAGCTTGAGGCCAGCCGAGTAGCGGTTGAAAAACCACGGCGACGAGATCAAGAAGTGAAAGAACGCCGAGAGGGCCAAGAAGGCAACTACGCCAACGCCGAGGTTGATCTCGAAAACTTTTACGTGCTCAGTTAGGCCCGAGCCTGGAGGACCCGCCATGTAGTCGGCGGTCACTGGGAAAAGCACCTGGCTTGGCAGCTTGGCCAAGAACCAGCCAAAGGCAACAGCTTGCAACAGGTGCCCAAAGCCGGCAACGATGTTGTAGCGACGTAGGCGAGTGATCTGCTGATCGGTGTCGTAAGTCTTGCGAGCCATTTGGCTTCCCCGTTTCTGCCGACAGCTTTGTCGACTTGGATTCAGGTTACTGCTTTTATTTGTAGGGTGTTTAGAGGTGAAGGGCTCGAAGGCGAGCCTGCCAAGCAAAAGATCGGTTGCCAAGAATGCAAGCAAAAGTCCTCGAACACCAGCCATGGGCCCCGTACTTCACTGAGCCGGCCGCCCACCCTGCCGTCGATTTCAGCAATGGCCTTGGAACCGTGCGCAATGATGTCGTCTACGCGGTGATCCCTGGCTACCGCCCGCTGACTCTGGACTTCTACGCACCGGCAAATGCTACTTCGGCCACCCCGATGGTGATGTACATCCACGGTGGCGGTTGGATCTTTGGCACCAACAAGCCGGCAGACTGGCAGAGCCAGAACCGCCCAATCATCGAGGAGGCGTTGGCCGCCGGCATCGCAGTTGCCAGTTTGGACTACCGTCTGGCGGGCGAGGCCGAGTTCCCAGCCTGCGTGCAGGACGCCGCCGCAGCCATTCGTTGGCTACGCAACTTCGCCAACCAACTAAACCTCGACGAGAGCCGCTTTGCAGTCTGGGGTGAATCCGCCGGCGGTCACATCGCCGCAATGGTTTCCATGAACAGCGATGACCCTGAGATCACCGGCAACGCGGGTGTACCTGACGTCAGCTCGAAGGTGGTTGCCGGAGTGCTCTGGTACCCGGTGGTCAACTTTGAGACACTTGCGGTGCAGAAGCACGGAGCCGAGACCAAGCCCGAGCACTACCGCAACAACCCTGAGGCATTCCTGCTGGGCGTAAACCTAGACTCGGGTGACCCGATTGTTGCTTTTGCCAGCCCAATCAACCACATCAACCCAGAGTCGGCTCACGTGCTGTTCTTGCACGGCGACTCGGATGTTGTGGTGCCAGCAGCGCAGAGCGTAGAGATGTCCGAGCGCATGACCGCGCAGGGTAAGGCCAACGACCTAGTGCTAGTGCCGGGAGCAAACCATGTATTTGGCGGCACCCCAATGGAGCCGCAAATCACACGTTCGGTGGCATACCTAAAGAGCCGCTTCGGGCTCTAGAAGTTAGTTTCCCAGCGAGTCGATTGCCTGGTTCAAGGTAGCCGATGGGCGCATAGCCTTCTCAACCAGTTCTACGTTCGGGTGGTAGTAACCACCGATCTCAACTGGCTTACCCTGAACCGCAACTAGCTCGGCCACGATGGTGGCTTCTGCATCGGTGAGGGTCTTGGCAACCTGAGTGAACTTGGCTGCTAGCTCTGCATCGGCGGTCTGACCGGCCAACTCCTGTGCCCAGTAGAGGCCCAGGTAGAAGTGGCTGCCGCGGTTGTCGATGGTGCCAATCTTGCGACCAGGGGAGCGGTCTTCCTCAAGGAAGGTTCCGGTGGCGCGGTCAAGGGTGTCTGCAAGAACCTGAGCCTTGGCGTTACCGGTGGTGGTTGCCAGGTGCTCAAGCGAAGCTGCCAGAGCGAAGAACTCACCGAGGGAGTCCCAGCGCAGGTAGTTTTCTTCGAGGAACTGCTGAACGTGCTTAGGAGCCGAACCGCCGGCACCGGTCTCGAATAGGCCACCGCCGTTTAGCAGAGGAACGATCGAAAGCATCTTTGCGCTGGTGCCAACCTCAAGGATTGGGAACAGGTCGGTTAGGTAGTCGCGAAGCACGTTACCGGTTACCGAGATGGTGTCTAGACCCTCACGGATACGACCGAGCGAATACTTGGTTGCAGCAGCCGGTTCCATGATTTCGATGGTGAGGCCTGTGGTGTCGTGGTCGCCCAGGTACTGGTTCACCTTGGCGATGAGCGCGGCATCGTGGGCGCGGGTTGCGTCTAGCCAGAAGATGGCAGGAACATTGGTGGCGCGGGCACGGGTTACAGCAAGCTTTACCCAGTCGCGAACCGGCACGTCCTTGGTCTGGGTTGCGCGCCAGATGTCACCGGCTCCAACTTCGTGCGAGATCAGAACCTCGCCCTTCGAGTTGACTACCTCAACACGGCCAGCAGTCTTCATTTCGAAGGTCTTGTCGTGGCTACCGTATTCCTCGGCGGCCTGAGCCATAAGGCCAACGTTTGGAACCGAACCGATGGTGGCTGGGTTCAGCGGACCGTGCTCAATGACGTCCTCGATGGTTGCCTGGTAAACGCCAGCGTAGGAGGAGTCTGGGATTACGGCCAGGGTGTCATCCTCGGAGCCATCTACGCCCCAGAGCTTGCCACCGTTGCGAACAAGTGCAGGCATCGATGCATCAACGATTACGTCCGATGGAACGTGCAGGTTGGTGATGCCCTTGTCGCTGTTTACATAGCTGACGCGTGGGCCCTGTGCCAGAGCGGCGTCGAAGGCAGCGGCAATCTCGGTGCCGTTGGCAACGTTGCCCAGTCCAGCAAGAATGGCACCCAGGCCATCGTTGGCGCTAAGGCCAGCGGCAGTAAGGTCGCTGCCGTACTTGGCGAAGACGTCGGCGAAGAATGCCTTTACAACGTGACCGAAAAGAATCGGGTCTGAGACCTTCATCATGGTGGCCTTTAGGTGCACCGAGTAGAGCACGTTGTCGGCCTTGGCCTGAGCCAGGGTCTCGGCAAGGAACTGGTCCAGTGCGGCAACGTTCATGAAGGTTGCGTCAACGATCTCGCCCTCAAGAACCTTGAGGCCCTTCTTCAGTTCGGTGGCGGTGCCATCGGCGGCAATGTGACGGATGCTAAGAACATCGGCTGCGCCAATGACGGTGGACTTCTCGTTGGAGAAGAAGTCATCGTGGCCCATGGTTGCAACGCGGGTCTTAGAGCCGGCCGCAAATGGCTTGTTGGTGTGTGGGTGCTTGCGGGCGTATGCCTTCACCGATAGCGGGGCACGGCGGTCGCTGTTGCCCTCGCGAAGCACTGGGTTAACCGCGCTGCCCTTGACCTTGTCGTAGCGGCTGCGAGCATCGCGCTCGGCGTCGGTGGTTGGCTCGTCGGCATAGTCAGGCACGGCAAAACCGAGACCCTGAAGCTCTGCGATTGCTGCCTTCAGCTGTGGGATGGAAGCCGAGATGTTTGGAAGCTTGATGATGTTGGCTTCAGGAGTCTTGGCCAGTTCGCCAAGCTCGGTGAGCGCATCGCCAACGCGCTGGTTCTCGTTGAGGAGATCGGAGAAAACCGCAAGAATGCGGCCGGCCAGCGAAATGTCGCGAGTCTCGATGTTTACATTAGCGGCCTTGGCGTAGGCCTGCACGATTGGCAACAGGGAAGCGGTAGCTAGGGCTGGGGCTTCATCGGTGTAGGTGTAAAAAATGGTCGAATCGTTCACGACGGGTAATTCTCCGGTTCTGAGAGTTAGAAACTAACCATTCAAGACTACCCTTTAGTCAACGATGGCAAGAAGCGCGCTGGAGCCCTTCATTTAGCAACGGATTCGTTACCTTGCCGCCGTAATCTCGGTGTTTGTGAGCGATAACATTGGGATAGTTTGCAAACTTCAACGGAGAGATCTGGCATGAACCTCAACCACCGCAGTCACATTGATTTCAACGATGGCTGGTTGGTTCGCCTGCCTACCGGTCCGTTTGCAGCCTTCAACGATGGCCCGCCAAAGGTTACCGCCGTCACTCTGCCACACGACGCCCTGCGCGAGCAGCCTCGCTCCGCCGATGCCGCTGGTGGCACCGCCTCGGGCTACCACCCAAGCGCGGCCTTCACCTACGAGAAGACCTGGGATGTTCCTGCCGATTGGGCTGGCAAGTGGGTTGCCCTGCAGTTTGACGGCGTGGCCAGCAATGCCCTGGTCTACCTAAACAACGTTCTGGTTGGCCAGCGCCCTTACACCTACGCTCGCTTTGCCGTTGACCTAACCGCGCTGCTAAAGCCTGGTCAGAGCAACCGCCTGCGCGTTGAGGTTCGCGGCCACAAGGATTCGCGCTGGTACACCGGTGCCGGCATCTATCGCCAGGTTGAACTGATCGTTGCTGACGCACTTCACTTTGCACCGGATTCACTCTGGGCTTCCACCTTGCGTGTTGAGGATGGCATCGCCTCCATCGATGTGACCGCAACTGTTGTAAACGCTGGTATGCGCGTTCGTGCAGTGCGTGCCGAGTTCACTATCACCGATCCAGCCGGCAAGGTTGTGGAGGTTCGCAACGTGCCGGTTACCACCCTGCCTGCCGGTGCGGAGGCTCTTGGTGGCGGTGCCGATTCCCAGCTCTCGCAGCGATTTGAAATTGCTGATGCCCAACTTTGGAGCACCGGCTCGCCGAAGCTTTACCGCGTGGCCGCCAGGCTAATCGAAACTGCCGAAAACGGCGGTGCAGTGCTGGCACAGGAGACCGCCAACTTCGGTATTCGCACCGTCACTGTTGACCCGGCCCGTGGTCTGCGCATCAATGGCGAATCGGTGAATCTACGTGGCGCCTGCATCCACGTGGACAACGGGCTGCTTGGCGCGGTTTCGCTTCCTGCAGCAGAACTGCGCAAGGTTGCCAAGCTGATGGAGGCTGGCTACAACGCCGTTCGCATCTCGCACAACCCTGCCAGCCAGGCCTTCTTGGATGCCTGCGACAAGCTGGGCATGCTGGTGATGAACGAGGCTTTTGACACTTGGAGCCTCGAGAAGTCTGAGTTTGACCACGCTCGCAACTTTGCGCAGTGGTGGGATAAGGATGTGGAGTCGCTGGTTCTGGGCAGCCGCAACCACCCAAGCGTGATCCTGTATTCCATCGGCAACGAGATCCCAGAGCTCGGCACCATCGGTGGCCGCATTTGGAACCGCCGCATTGCCAACAAGGTTCGCAGCGTAGATGCCACCCGCCCGGTCACCAATGGAATCAACACGCTGCTGACCATTGATGTGGGGGACCTGCTGCAGCAGGCCGGCGGCCTAAACGCCTTTATGGGAGACACCGGCGATATCTCCGCTGGGTTTGCCAACATCGCTGTGACCCCTACTGTTTCGGGCGCCATTGAAGAGGTTGCCTCGGCGCTGGACGTGGTTGGTTACAACTACGCCGAGAGCCGCTACGGCCTGGATCTAACCGAGACCCCGCACCGAGTTGTGGTGGGTTCGGAGACTTTCCCGAAGACCATCGTTGCCAACTGGAAACTGGTTGAGCAGTATTCGCACGTGATTGGCGACTTCACCTGGACCGGCTGGGATTACCTGGGCGAAGTTGGCATCGGTGCCGTGGCCTACAAAGATGATGCCGCCTACAACGGTCAGTTGGGTCGCGAGTTTCCTTACCTGCTTGCCTACTGTGGCGACATCGACATCACCGGGTACCGACGCCCGGCGTCTTATTACCGCCAGATCGCCTTCGGTCTGCGAGCCAACCCGTTCATCGCAGTTCAGGACCCTGCCAAGTATCAGAAGGAACAGGTCTCCAAGTCACCTTGGGCTTGGGCAGATGTGGTTGAGGGCTGGTCTTGGAATGGCTTCGACGGCAAGCCGGTTCGCGTGGATGTCTATTCCAACGCCCACGAGGTTGAGCTGCTGCTAAATGGCGCTTCGCTTGGCAAGCAGCCGGTTGCCACCCAGAACAACGGGCCATTGCTGGCCAACTCTGCACACTTTGATGTGACCTACCAGGAGGGCGAACTGGTGGCCGTTTCGTACACCGACGGCGTTGAATCTGGCCGAACCGTCTTGAACTCGGCCACGGGTGCGCAGCAGCTAAAGCTTGAGGTTGAGAACTCGGCCACCTATGGTGCCGATGGCTTCAGCGGCGATGGCCAGGACCTGGTGCACCTCAACCTATCTATCGTTGGCGACAACGGTGTGCTGTTCAACCAGGCCCAGGAAGAAATCGAAGTGACTGTTTCGGGTCCTGCGGTGTTGGCTGGCTACGGATCATCGCTGCCAAACCCAACCGTTCCTTACACCGCGGCTACTCAGACCACCTTCGATGGTCGCGCGTTCGCAATCGTGCGCGTGAACGGCAAGGGTGACGTCACGGTGACTGCCAAGAGCGTAAAGCTGGGCGAAAAGCACATCAGTTTTACGGCGAGGTAGTAAGAAAAGTGGAGGCGCTCGCCGCCTAAAACTGCAAAGAATGTAAGCCAGCAGGCTGTCGGGTTTGAGTCTAAAACCGATAGTCTGCTGGTTTTTGTCGTCCTGTAAGCCCTTACATTTCGGGCTTTTGGCACTAAAAACCATTCATTCGAACGGAATCATCACGGTTTGGTTACAACTGCCAAAATCGCTGTTTTGCAGTCGACGTTTACAAGTAATGTCCTAAATAGTTCAAAAGTGCAGTTATTTTGAATCACCAAATCGCAACACAGTTTGTGACCACGAAACAATTGGAGAACAAGGAAGTTATGAAGAAGTTTCTAGCCACTTCTGTTGCAGTGGGCCTTTCGGCAGCCGCCCTTATGGGTATGCCAGCTCACGCAGCAAACAGCACTCTTACCCTAGGTATCATCAGCCCACTAAGCGACTGGCGTGCATCGTCGGGTCAGCTAGCCAACCTTGGTCCTTTCTACCAGGCTGTCTACGCAACCCTGCTAACCCAGTCGGCTGACGGCCACACCATAACCCCAGGCCTGGCTTCGTACAAGTACGACAAGACCAACACCGTTCTTACCCTTTCGCTTAAGAAGGGCCTAAAGTTCACCGATGGCGAGAACCTAGACGCAACCGCAGTAAAGACCAACCTTGACGGTTACTCGAAGGGTCTTGCTTCGGACGCATCCACCGCAACCGCAAACATCGTTTCGGTAGACGCCAAGAACGCCACCACCGTAGTTGTGACCCTGAAGCAGCCAACTGCTCCATTCCTTAACTACCTATCGGGCACTCTAGGCATGATGGAAGCTCCTAACCAGATCGCCTCGGCAGACGCCAAGTCAGTTCCAGTTGGTGCTGGTCCTTACATCTACGACGCAGCTAACTCGGTTGCCGGTTCCAGCTACGCCTTCAAGGCAAACCCTGGTTACTGGGACAAGAAGAGCGTTTCCTTCCCTAACTTGATCCTGAAGTCGATCACCTCCAGCACTGCTGCAGTGACCGCGCTTCAGTCGGGTCAGGTAGACGCAATCAACCTTCTTGACATGACCTCGATTGACCCACTGAAGGCGCAGGGTATGCAGGTTGCTACTCAGTACCTAAACGAAGTTGGTATCTTCTTCATCGACAAGGGTGGCCGCATGGGTTCGCCTTTCAAGAACCTAAAGGTTCGCCAGGCAATCAACTACGCAGTTGACCGCGATGCAGCAGTGAAGATCTTCGCAGCTGGCTTTGGTCGTCCAACACAGCAGGAGTTTGCTGACTTCAACCAGGGTTACGTTCCTGCCCTGCAGAACACCTACACCCACGACGTAGCAAAGGCTAAGCAGCTTATGGCTGACGCTGGTTACCCTAACGGTTTCACCACCACCTTCCCACGCTTCGCAGGTACCCCTCAGACCCAGGTCGACTTCGTAACCGACCAGCTGGCTCAGATTGGTATCACCGTGAAGTGGGACAGCTACGCAACCGTTGGTGACATGTTCAACGCAATGTGGGCACCAAAGTACGCTGCTTACCGCATGACCCTACAGCGCGACTCGCTTGACCTACAGCTGATTGACTTCAAGCTGGCTCGCGACGCTGCCTGGAACCCATCGGGCTACGGCGACAGCACCTCGGACAAGCTAATCCAGCTTGCTCGTACCACCACTGGTAAGACTCAGGTAAAGGCTCTCCAGGACCTCAACAAGTACATCACTTCGCAGGCCTGGACCGCACCACTGATCGAGACCCAGGTTGCCTTTGGATTCAACCCAAAGAACGTAACCGTCAAGTCGCACAGCGGTAACGCACTGCCTTACCTACTGGAAATCAAGCCAGCTAAGTAATCGCAACACAAGCTACAAAAAACGTGGCCGGGGATCTCAAAGTCCCCGGCCATGTGCTTGTAACACCGAAATACAAAACTCTTAGGAACAAAATTCAATGTTGAAATTTACCCTCCGCCGACTGGGCACAGGAGCACTATTGCTTCTGACCGTCTGCACCTTCGCATACTTCATGATGTATCTGGGCAAGGACAGCATTGCCGCTGGAATCCTAGGGCAGAACGCCCAGCACGCGGACATCGTGCACTTCAACCAGGTTCACGGCCTGGACAAAAACTTCTTTGAGTCCTACGGAAACTGGCTGTTCAACGCCATCCGTGGCGACTTTGGTCAGGCTTGGACCTACCCAGACCCTCCAACCGTCATCATCGGTCAGCGCCTAAGCGTGACCCTCATCATTGTTGCGGCTTCGCTCATCATCGTTGCTACTGTTTCGCTTGCCCTCGGTGTGCTTGGTGCAGTTCGCGGCGGCTGGGCAGACCGCGTAGTGCAGTTCCTTGGCCTTCTTGGCTTTGCGTTCCCTAACTTCCTGATCGCCTTTGCGCTGGTTATGACCTTCGCTGTGCAGCTACGCCTATTCAACGCCGTTGGTTGGGTTCCACCACAGATGGACTTCCAGCAGTTCATTCGTTCGGTAACCCTTCCGGTTGCTGCAATCTCTATCTCGGGTTTGGCTTCGCTGACCCAGCAGATTCGTGGCGCAGTAAAAGACACCCTTCAGAACGACTACGTCCGCAGCCTTCGCACCAGCGGCCTAAGCTACCGTCGCGTTATCTTCAAGCACGTTCTTCGCAACGCAGCCGGACCAGCCCTTTCGGTGCTCGGTCTGCAGTTCGTGGGAATGCTTGGTGGCATCGTGATCATCGAGCAGATCTTCGCCATCCCAGGCCTCGGATCGCTGTCGGTCTCGGCTACCGCAGCCCGCGACATTCCAGTGGTCATGGCCGTGGTTACCACCATGGCGATCATGGTCATCCTGGTGAACTTTGTTATTGACCTGCTTTCAGCAGCACTAAACCCGAAGGTACGCCTCGCATGAGTACAACATCCCTACCGCGCCCAATCGCTGAGCGCAACCTCTTCACCAAGGTCATCACCAATGGCACCGGTGCTTTCTCCTTCGGCCTAGTTTCGCTAATCACGCTGGTTGCTTTGTTTGCCCGCGTAATTATGCCGTTCGATCCAGGCAAGACCGACTACTCGCACGTAGCCGAGATGCCAAGTGCTGCTCACTGGTTTGGCACCGATGACCTGGGTCGCGACATTCTAAGTCGAATGATCCTAGGTACCCAGTTCACCCTTAGCGGCGCTCTGCTCTGTGTGGTCATCGCTCTCGTAGTGGGCTGCACCCTGGGCCTAATCGCCGGCTACTTCGGTGGCTTCTGGGACTCGGTGGGCAACTGGCTAAGCAACGTGCTTCAGGCTCTACCTGGTTTGATCGTTCTGCTTGCAGCTGCAACCGTACTGGGCACCGATGTTTACACCGCAATGGCAATCTACGGATTCTTGCTTTCGCCTGCGTTCTTCCGTCTCACCTTTGTGACGGTTCGCGGTGTTCGCAACGAGCTCTATGTGGATGCTGCCCGTGTTTCGGGTCTTAGCGACTTCGCAATCATCTCCCGTCACGTGCTTGGTGTTGTTCGCGCACCGATCATCATCCAGGCCGGTATCATCGCCTCCATCTCCATCTCTATCCAGTCGGGTCTGCAGTTCCTGGGCTTTGGCTCGGGTGAGAACATCTCCTGGGGAACCATGCTGATGGACGGCTTCCAGGCAATCTGGACGCACCCAATCCGACTGCTCTACCCATCGATCATGCTTGCGCTGACCCTGGTCTCGATCGTGCTCTTTGCCGGTAACCTCCGCGATGAGTCTGAGCGTGTGGGCAACCGAGTTCGCAAGAGCTCGCGCAAGTCGCTCACCGAGCACGTCAGTGCCATTGCAACCGAAGCCCCAGTAATCCACCCAGAGCCACAGCGCACTGGCCAGGAATTGCTGAGCATCAAGGGTCTTGAGATTGGCTACCTGCAGTCCAGCGGCCAGTACAAGGTTGTTGTGCACGATTCCAACATCAGCATCAACAAGGGTGAGGTTGTAGGTCTGGTTGGTGAGTCTGGTTCGGGCAAGACTCAAACCGCACTGGCACTGCTTGGTTTGCTTCCTGCCGGTGGAACCATCCTCAAGGGTTCCATCTCGTTCGACGGTGTGGACCTAACCAAGATCACCTCCAAGGAATTCGACAAGCTGCGCGGTCGTCGCATCAGCTACATTCCTCAGGAGCCAATGAGCAACTTGGACCCTTCGTTCACCATTGGTTCTCAGATGATGGAGCCGCTTCGTGTGGTTCTTGGTCTAGACAAGGCGGCAGCCAAGGCTAGGTCGCTGGAACTTTTGGACATGGTTGGACTTCCTAATCCTGAGAAGACCTTCCGCTCGTACCCACACGAGATCTCGGGTGGCCAGGCTCAGCGAGTTCTTATCGCAAAGGCGCTGTCCTGTAAGCCAGACCTCATCATTGCCGATGAGCCAACCACGGCTCTAGACGTGACCATCCAGGCCGAAATTTTGGATGTCCTCCGCGACCTTCAGAAGAAGACCGGCGTGGCCATCCTTTTGGTGACTCACAACTTTGGTGTGGTTGCAGACCTCTGTGACCGCGTTGCAGTTATGCAGTACGGCCGCATCATCGAGTCGGGTGCAATCCTGGACATCTTTGACAACCCGCAGCACATCTACACCAAGGAGCTGCTGGGAGCCATCATGGATGAAAATGGGCCGGCCCGTAAGCCTTACGTAGAAAAGGTAGGCGCATAATGTCCACTCTTCTAGATGTAAAGAACCTCGAAGTTACCTACCACGGTAAGAAGCTGGGCAAGGAGGGCTTCAAGGCCCTAAAGGGAGTCTCCATCGACATCCGCCCTGGCGAGACCGTTGGTCTGGTAGGCGAGTCGGGTTGTGGCAAGACCACACTTGGCCGTGCCATCCTTGGCCTGGCTCCGGTTACCGGTGGCGAAATCCTGTTTGAGGGCAAGGACATTGCTCACGCCAACCGTGCGCAGCGCAAGGACATTGCCAAGGACATGCAGGTTGTGTTCCAGGACCCGTTCACCTCGCTGAACCCATCGATGACCATCGACCAGATCCTCTCCGAGCCGCTACGAGCTCAGGGTGTGTCTGCCGCCGAGGCCAGCCAGCGCGTGAAGGATCTGCTTGACGCGGTAAACCTTCCTCAGGATGCCAACGAGCGTCGTGCTCGCGAGTTCAGTGGTGGTCAGCGTCAGCGCATCGCCATTGCGCGTGCGCTTGCACTCAACCCAAAGTTGATTGTTGCCGATGAGCCGGTATCGGCCCTCGACCTTTCCACTTCGGCGCGCGTGCTTGATCTCTTCCTTGAGATTCAGGAACGCACCAATGTTGCCTACCTATTCATCAGCCACGACCTCGGTGTGGTTCGCCACGTTTCGCACCGCGTAGCTGTGATGTTCGGTGGAGAAATCGTTGAGTGGGGTTCGGGTGACCAGGTCACTGCTAACCCACAGCACCCTTACTCCAAGAAGCTCATGATGGCCTCGCCAGTTCCTCACCCTAAGTTGCAGTCGGAGCGCCGCGAACAGCGTCGTGCGCTGCTTGCTGCACAGGCCAGCTAGCTAGAAAAGGGCAGAAAGCCGAAGCCGGATTCACTCGAGTCTGGTCTTCGGCTTTTTGTGTTCCTTCACCATTTGTTGGGTGGCGGTTATCAAAACGTTACGTCTAAAACAGATTACCTGAATGGTTTTTAGTGTACGTTTAGAAATGGAAATCCCCCTCGAAAGGAAGACATCTCTATGTCGATTCAAAAGCCTTCGGTGCAGCTTTACACGCTGCGCGAAGAGGTTGCGGCAGACCTTGCCGGCACCCTAGAAAAGGTGGCCCAGTTAGGCTTCACCCAGGTTGAGCCATACGGCTTTGTAGAGCGTGCCGACGAGTACGAGACAGCCCTAAAGGCAACCGGATTGGTGGCTCCTACCGGACACGCGCACTTCATCGGTGAAGATGCCAAACCAATCCTGGAGGCCGCAGAGCGTCTGGGCATCAAGACTCTGATTGACCCATACACCGTTCCAGAAGACTGGAAGGATGTGGCGCGAATTGACTTCTTCGCTGCAGAGCTAAACCGCTTCGCAGTTGAGGCTCGCGACTACGGCATCACCATCGCGTACCACAACCACTACTGGGAGTTGGCCGAGCAGGTTGACGGCCAGATTGCCTTCGACTACTTCATCGGCAAGCTAAACCCAGAGGTTGTCATTGAGCTTGACGCCTACTGGTGTGAGGTGGGTGGCGTGAGTGCACCTGAGTACCTAAAGAAGCACGGAAGCCGCATTGTGGCGCTTCACATCAAGGACGGTACCAAGGACGGTAACCGCGAGAACCAAGTTCCTGCCGGAACCGGTGAGATCCCAATCAAGGCAATCTTGGAGGCTGCGCCACATGCACTTCCAGTGGTTGAATTCGACATGTACAAGGGTGGCGACCTTTTCGCTGGCATCGCGCAGAGCCTTGCCTACATTAACGAGGTGCGAGCATGAGCAAGGTAATTTCAGACGGCCGTAAGGGCCCAGTTGGCGTTGGTTTCATCGGTGCTGGTGTCATCAGTGACCAGTACCTAACCAACCTCACCAAGTTCCCAGATGTGAAGGTTCACTTCATCGCCGACATTGACCTAGGCCGTGCAGCAGCTCAGGCCGCCAAGTACGGAGTTGCCGGCAGCGGAACCGTGGACGATCTTCTGGCTAACGACGACGTTGAGATCGTGGTGAACCTCACCATTCCTGCGGCTCACGCCGAGGTGGACCTCAAGTGCATCGCCGCTGGCAAGCACGTATGGAGCGAGAAGCCTTACGCGGTCACTCGCGAAGAGGGCCAGCAGGTCATCGATGCAGCTAAGGCTGCAGGTGTGCTTGTTTGCGTGGCTCCAGACACCATTCTCGGTGGCGGAAGCCAGACTGGTCTTCGCGCCATTGCCGAAGGCAGCATTGGTAAGCCGCTAACCGCGATCACCATGTTCCAGGCACCTGGGCCGGAGGCTTGGCACCCAAGCCCTGAGTTCCTGTTTGCCAAGGGTGGCGGTCCGCTTATGGACATGGGTCCTTACTACCTCAGCACCCTGGTTTCCATCTTCGGTGCGGTGGCTCGCGTCACTGGTTCGGGCTCTAAGTCGAAGGAGACCCGCGTTATTGCCAAGGGTCCAAAGGCCGGCACCGAGTTCCCGGTTGAGGTTCCTACCCACGTGAGCGCACTTCTGGAGTTCGAATCGGGCGCCAGCGCTCAGTGCACCTTCAGCTTCCAGTCGGGCATGGTTCGCATGGGCTTCGTTGAGGTAAACGGCACCGAGGGCACCATCTCGCTGCCAGACCCAAACATGTTCAACGGTCAGAACAAGATGCTCAAGGGCATGATTGATGTCACCGAGATTCCGCTAACCGGAACCACCTACGGCCGCGGAACCGGTGTGCTCGAGATGGCTCAGGCTATTCGTGAGCAGCGCCCGGTTCGCATCCCTGGTGAGATTGCCTTCCACGTGCTCGACATCATGTTGAGCATCAACGAGGCTCTGGAGACCAAGGGCTGGGTTGACGTCAAGTCCACTCTTCCTGAAATCAAGCCACTCCCAGCCGACTGGGACCCAATGGTAGCCACCCTCAGCTAATTATGAATCCAGCATTAATGCACGCCATCGGAGAAGGCTTCGGCCTGGCCGGCGGATCTCTCAGCACTGTTGTGGCCCTGCCTCAGGTCTTCAGAATCCGCAAGCTCGGTCACTCCGATGGCGTGTCATTATTGCCCTACCTGTTGCTGTGTGTGACCTTCTCGGCTTGGTTCACCTACGGTGTAATCCTGGGCAGTCCGGCACTGATTATCAGCAACGTCCTCACCTACACCACCGGTGCGCTGGTGATCGTTTCCATCCGCGGAAACCGCATTTCCAGCTACGCCATCATGGCGGCCATCTCGGCAGCCACCATTTCCTTTGTGCATTTCTCGCCAGACATCGTGGTGCGGTCGCTCCTGGTCATGCTCACCTTTGCCCGCCTGCCACAACTGATTGTTAGCTGGCGAAACCGCAACCTTGAAACCGCCACCGCGGTGTCCCTGGGTTCGCTCCTGCTCAATCTCTTGGGCTCGTCGCTGTGGATGGCCTATTCGGTTCTGACCGAACGCCCATTCTTCATCCTCACCACATCACTTGCTATCTCCATCGCGCTCAGCACCTTCGTCATTGAATGGCGAATCTCAAGCCGGGCCCGCACTCAGTTGGTCGCCGACTAGGGACAAAATGCAGAAATACGGAATCGGATTCTTGGCGGCTGGGCCGGTGGCTCAGTCCATTCACATTCCGGCGGTTAGGCGATACCCTCAACAGCTGTCGGTTAGCCACATCATGGACATCGACGCGGGCCTGGCCCAGAAGTTGGGTGACCTGCACGGTGCCAAGTGGACCACCAGCGAAGACGATCTAATCAATGACCCCAATGTGCACATTGTTGTGGTTGGCAGCCCAAACCAGCACCACGCCCGTCAGGTAATCAAGGCCTGCGAGGCTGGCAAAAAGCTGGTCTTGGCCGAGAAGCCTTTGGCTACCAGCGAGCAAGAACTGGCCCAGATTCGCGAGGCTGCCGAGAAGTCGGGTACCGCAATTGTGGTTGGTGCCATGCACGCCTTTGACACC